>Ga0265327_10000023_pt1 | contig 382703 bp, 316 predicted proteins | sample 41621metaG_FD_202089 | JGI IMG/M metagenome (GOLD analysis project Ga0265327, IMG submission 202089) | Rhizosphere microbial communities from Carex aquatilis grown in University of Washington, Seatle, WA, United States - 4-16-21 metaG | ecosystem: Host-associated > Plants > Roots >...
TCGTCGCGCGCATCAAGATCATGTGCAACCTCGACATCGCGGAACGCCGCCTGCCGCAGGACGGGCGCATCGTCTTCAAGCAGTATAACAAGAAGAACATCGACATCGACCTGCGCGTCTCGACCGCGCCGCTCAACCACGGCGAGGGTGTCGTCATGCGTATCCTCGACAAGCAGAAGTCCACGCTGCCGCTGCCGGCGCTCGGCTTCACCGAGGAGAACCTGGCCAAATACCGCGAGTGCATCCGCCAGCCCTACGGCATGATCCTGCACTGCGGCCCGACCGGCTCCGGCAAGTCGATGACCCTTTACTCGGCGATGAACGAGATCAACACCTCGGACGTCGTCATCCGCACGGCCGAGGACCCGATCGAATACACGCTGCCCGGCATCAACCAGATGCAGATGCACCGGCAGATCGGCCTGACCTTCGCCGCCGCGCTCCGCGCCTTCCTCCGCCAGGACCCCGACATCATCCTCGTCGGCGAAATCCGCGACAAGGAGACGGCGAACATCGCCGTCGAGGCCGCGCTGACGGGCCACATGCTCATCAGCACGCTGCACACGAACGACGCCCCGTCGACGATCGCGCGCCTGACCGACATGGGCATCGAGCCGTTCATGATTTCCTCCTCGCTGGTCGCGGTCTGCTCGCAGCGCCTGATGCGCCGCGTCTGCAAGGTCTGCCGCGTCGCCTACGAGCCCGAGGGCCGGGAGAAGGAGGTGCTGCAGCGCGGCATCGGCTGGAGCGGGCAGATCTACAAGGCGAGCCCCACCGGCTGCCCGAAATGCAACAACACCGGCTACAAGGGCCGCGTGGGCATCCACGAATTGCTCGTGAACAACGAGGAGCTGATCGAGGCCATCAACAAGGAGGCCGAGACGGCCGAGCTGAAGCGCATCGCCATGAAGGGCGGCATGAAGACCCTGCACCAGGACAGCCTCATCAAGGTCAAGGAAGGCCTGAGCACGCTCGCGGAGGCGCTGAGCACCGTCCCGCAGGACATGGAGCTGCGCGGGGCGAAGAAGTAGGCCGCCCAGCTGCTCCCGAATCCGGCGAGCGCGTTAGTTTGGTTCGGTCCTGGCCCCGCAGCCATTGTAGGTCGGGGTTCACCCCCGACATGCCGCGCCCGAAGTCGGGCATAAAGCCCGCCTACAGCCAACTGACCCATTGCCGGAAATTGCCTTTGCCTGTCATCCTTGGAGCAGCGAACAATCTCTACGCGACCAACCCATGACCGCTTACTGGCCCGAATTCCTGACGATCGTCGTGGCGCACGCGCTGGCGGTTGCCAGCCCGGGCCCGGACTTCGCCCTCGTCCTGAGGCAGAGCCTGGCGCATGGCCGGCGCACCGCGGTGTGGAGCAGCATCGGTGTCGGCTGCGGCATCTCCGTTCACATCGTCTACTGCCTGCTCGGGCTGGGTCTCCTGCTCAAGGGTTCGCCCGGCGCGCTGACCGTCTTCAAATACCTCGGGGCCGCCTACCTCGCCTACATCGGCGTGCAGGCCCTGCGGACCAAGCCGCGGGCTGGCGATCTCAACCTCGCCGCGGCCGACGCCGCGCCCACGGACCGGGCGGCGTGGACGACCGGCTTCCTGGTCAACGTGCTCAACCCGAAGGCGGCGCTGTTCTTCCTCGCGCTGTTCGTGCTGCGCGTGAACCCCGCGACGCCGAAGCTGATCCAGGCCGCCTATGGGCTCTGGATGACGCTGGCGACGATGGCGTGGTTCTGCTTCGTGTCGGTCGTCTTCACGAAGCCGGAGGTGCGGGGCAAATTCCTCCGGCACGGCCACTGGATCGACCGCGCGCTGGGCGTCGTCTTCCTCCTCTTTGCGCTGAGCCTGGCGCTGGCGTCGCTACACTGAGCGGTGGCCGGCGGTGGAATCCGGCCCCCGGACTGGCTGGGCCTATCCGCACCCGGAAAAACGCGTCCGGAGGCCGCGTTCCACCTGGCTGCGAGTCCATCATTCCGGCTTGGGAAATCACCCGCCTCTCGTAACCGGCGACTTGGTCACCGCCGTGGCCTTTTCCCCGGTGCCGAGGTCGACGATCCAGAAATCGCAAAAGCTGTTGTGCCCGAAAAGCTGGGCGTCGGTCGTGAACTTCACCTCATAGCTCGCGTCCGGCGCGGCCTCGAGGCTCAGCTCGGCGCGGGAGGTGAAGACGCCGCGGACAAACTCCACGGTCAGCGTGCGGTGTCCGGCCCTGATTTCAAGCTGCGTGGCCCAACCCTTCCGGCCCGCCGGCACGGGCTCGCCATCGACCGCGGCGACGTAGGCCGTGAAGTTGTCGAGCAGCATGCTCGATTCCTCCGAGCCACGGACGTGCGCGAACCGGACCGGCTCCGGCAGCGGGGCCTCGACAGTCGGAAGGCCGGCCCGCGGTGCCGTGGAGCAGCCGGCGAGAAGCGCGATTGCAAGACCGAGGAGAAGGAGGGTGATGCGTGCTTGTGCCATGGCGTCGGGGGGGGGGGCGCTTGCGGCCGAGCGAAGCGCCTCAGGCCGGGCTTGGCAAGCCGGCGGCGGATTGACTCCGAATTCTGTAGGTCGGGGTTTACCCCCGACACGAACGTCCACCTGTCGGGCATAAAGCCCGACTTACGCGGCGCTCTGCGCGGGTGCCGACTCGGCCGGGAGCGCGGCGAGCAGCATCGCGCTGAGCTCCGTGCCGCTCCGGGCAAACTGGGTGTAGACGGAGTGCTCGAACGCCGTGGCGGCGGCCGCCTCGTGCAGCGCGAGCCCGTCGAGGGTGGCGCGCAGCGCCGTGAGGCGGTCGCGGTCGGGGTCCCCCGTTTCCGCACTGGAGGCCAGAACGTCGAGGGTTTCGCTCGCCGTGGCGACGAAGGCGGCGAGCTCCGGCCGCGGCAGCGGGGTGCCGGGCGTCAGGTGCAGCGCCACGACATTGAAGGCCCGGGTCAGCCGCTGGTTGCCGTTGGCCAGGGTGGCGGCGTCCTCGAGGCCCTCCTGCTGGTTCTTCGGGTCGCCCGACATGCGCTGGAGGGAACTGAACACGATGTTGTTGGCGGCCTCCGCCGCGCGCTTTGCGGCGATGGCGGAGCTGTCGTAGCCACCCCCGGCGGCGATCCGCCCGCCGATCGTGCGCAGGTAGTCGCGGTTGGCGCGCAGGGCGGCCGCGAGGAGGGCGGGGTAGCGCTCCCGCTCCCACACCGGCCAGAAGAGCAGGGCGGCCAGCAGGGCCAGCAAGCCGCCGGCGGCGGTCGCGGCGAGGCGCTCGATCGTGAAGGCGATGGTGACCTTGGTGGACACCTCGGTGATCAGCACCACGAAGAGCGTGATGAAGAAGACGGCGACCGTGTAGTTGCGCTTCAGCCAGAAGGCGAACCCGGCCATCGTGGCAGCCATGGCGACCATGACCACGGCCGGCGGCAGGGCCAGCCACAGCAGCAGGCTGGCCAGCGCGCTGCCGGCGAGCGTGCCGATGACGCGCTGGCCGGCGCGCAGCCGCGTGGCACCGTAGTCCGGTTGCAGCACGACCATGGTGGTGAGCGGCAGCCAGTAGCCCCGCGCCAGGTGGAAGTGCTCGAACACGATCACGCCGATCACCTGCAGCACGGTCGCGCGGGCGATGAAGCGCACGAGCGTGGCATCGGGCCGCCACTGCAGGTTGAGCGCCGAGGCCAGCGGCCGGAGTGTCCAGGTCTGCAGGTCGAAGAGCTCGAGGGAGAACGCCGCGTGCTCGCCGGCGCGGTCGATGGTGGCGCGCAGGGCGGCGCTGATGACCGGCAACTGGGCGGCGATCTGGCCGAGGATGAAGTTGACCTGCGCCCCGGCCGGCGACTGCGCGGTCTGGGTGCGGATGCGGTCCTGCAGCGCATGGAGGAGGTTGCCGAGCCGGCGGAGCCGGACCTCGGCGGCGGCGAGGTGCGACGGCTGCCGGGAGACGACCGCGAGGGCGATGGTGCGCGTCGTGTTGGTCAGCGACTTCAACACCGGGGCGAAGCTCGGCGCCAGCAGCGCAAAGTCCGGGCTCTCCATCAGGGTCTCTAGCGAGGTGTTGAAGGCCATGAACCGCGTCGCGAGCCGCGCCGTGGCCTGGTTGAGTTCCTCCAACGGGCGCAGGTGAGGGCGCTTGTGGCGGGACTGGGCGATGGCAAGGGCCTCGGTCGCGTGGTCGAGCGCCGTGCGCAGCAGGGCCTGTTTTTCGGCGAAGGCGGTGTGGCGGGCGTCCGCGTCGGTGCCGTCGTCGGGCTCCATCGTCGCGAGCAGGTCGGAGAGCGCGAGCCAGCTGTCGCCGACGTTGCGGCGGAGCGGGTGCTGGGCGCGAAAGGGCCAGAGCGCCACCTGCACCGTCACGCCCCACAGGCCGCCGGCCAGGGCGGACAGGAAGAACCGGCTGGCCGCCGCCGCGCCCTCGGGGTGCGCGAGGGCGATGAGGAAGAGCAGGGATGAGGAAATGGCGAGCGAGGGCCCGTATTCGGCGCTGAGGTGACGCCAGAGCCCGCCCACGAGCATGAGAAACACGGTGCCGGCCAGGATGAGGACCAGGGGCTGCCCGGCGATGATGCTGCCGAGCCAGGTGGCGCCGGCCAGCACGGCGGTCATGGTGAGCAGCAGGCTGAGCCGGAGAGGGTAGGAGCCGCGGATGTCGAGCAGCGCGATGTTCTGGGCCGCGATGGCGGCGAACGCGGCCTCCAGCGGCAGCTGCCACCAGGTGATGGCCAGCAGCGGCCCCATGAACCCCACCGTGCAGCGCGCCGCCCGGTTCAGATCCGGCTGCAGCCGGTTCCGTTCCAAGTATTCGCGCACCCGGGGGATGAGTTGCTTCATCGCGCCGGCATTGTTGCGAAGAGCGGGGCGGCGTCACGCGTTTTGCGCAGGGTCTCAGGGTAGGGGCGCCTTGTCGGCGCCCGCGGGTGGCGTCAGCCCTGTCAGACGTCGCCTTGGCGACGGCTGATCCATCTGGACGTAGCGCCCTCACTTTTTCCGTTCGTCCCCGGGGTGTCGTGGAGGAACTTCATGCGCTATGCTCTTGAAGACTGTCTGATCCCGCTTCAGCTTCCGGCCAGCACGAGGCCTCGGGCCATGGTCTTGCCCACTAAATTTTTTTACCACCGAGTTGGTTGATCGGGTGGCTCGACAATCATTTCCCAGCCACCCTCACAGCCATTCACGGCCGACCTGATTTTCGCCAATGCCGGTTTCATCATTGGATTACCCATTTCAATCAACCTGCCTTGGGTTGGTTGAATAAACGTTCGGCGAAGACATGACACGTAAGCTGCCACGAATATTTGCGGGACTGCTAGCTGCAGGCGGGTTGTTCTGGGCATTTGTTCTCGTTTGCCTGGCCTTCACGAACGGGTGGCAAAGTATATTCGGAGTCATTACCACATTCGGTCTAGGCTTTGCGATTTGGACTGGCTGGATCTTTCGCGTATTCACGCCGCTCGGGATAGTATATCGCAGATGTTTTTGGAGCGCCTCGGCAGGCTACAATCTGTTTTGGTTAGTGCTCATCCTCCAAGATCGTGCAGATTCTAATAATGCATTACTTGTTGGCTGGTGGGTGATCGCTGTCGTTCTGTCTCTTATTGCATTACTACTGGAGCGACGCGAAGTGACGCCGAACCAATCACCGCAACCGATGCTGGCTTGCGGCCCGCTCGGTTGAAATCAACGTTGGGCAGGAAAGATTATGAGCGATCATCCTCAAAAGCTGCGTGAAGACTTTATTACCGAGTATGCGGCCACCGCGACACATTGGTCGGATTATGCGGAGGACCTTGTGCGGAACCCGCAGCCGAAGAAGCCTTACGAACGTCCATCAAGTATGTTCGCGCAGAAAGATAGGAGCTATCGCGATGTGTTCGCGACGCTGACGGACGCACAAAAGAAGAAGGTGGTAGAGCTCTTGCGAGAGTGCGTTAGCGGAAGCGTGTTCAGCGCGCTCGTAACTCTGGATCAGTTTGCTGCCGGCGAAGTCCAGATATTTGTTCAGCCAGAAGAAGGAGATCGTGTTCAGATTGCACCAGGCGAAGTGGATCTTCACGATGAATTTGCAGAGCGTGTCCGCCCTTCAGAATGAAGAAAGAGCCGAACTCGGAAGGTCGTGTGACGCGGTAGCCGTCACACGACCCTGGAACCCGACGGAACCACTCTCGCCGAGCCCAGTAATCCAATGAATATCATCGCTGGTTTGAAAGCCGCCGCCAAGTCGCTCGCCGCGGGGCCCAAGGCGGAGTCGTTTCGGGCGGCGGGCAAGGTTGTCAAATGCCTCCACTGTGAAAACGTTTTGTTTCGGAAACGGAAGGCCTCGCTGAACACCGCGGCCAGCTCGTGGTCCGGGACGGAGTGGACTGACCATGAGGCGTGCGTGCTGGTTTGTGCGAATTGCTCCCGAATGGAGTGGTTTTTCGACAACCTCGATCCAGAACCCGATGCTTGACCAGTCTTCGCATCCGTCGCCGGCCTTCCCGATAGAGGTGCATTATGTCGTCACCGATGACCTGGCAACCGAGTCGGAATCGAAACTGAAAGAGGTTTTTATGCCGGCGTGGCTACAGGTTGCATTGCCGGTGGTGGTAATTTTCCAGGCACTGACGCAGCTGCCGAAGCTTTTGCCGGGGGGCGATTCCTTAACCTTCCTTGGGGCGGTTTTGCTTATAGCGGGGTTCTATGCCTTCATGTTTTGGCGAAGCGAGCGGAACAAGCGGTTGGCTCGTGACGCAATTGTCGGTAAGGACGTGACAGTGAAGTTTCGAGACGAAGGATTCTATTTTGCTATCGGGCAGAAAGCCGAGTCCTTGGGGTATGGCAGCGTCATTCGGGCTGGGCGCGATGAACTAGGACTGGTCCTGATCATAGAGAAGTTCGGTGGCCTATGGATACCTACACGCGCTTTCTCGTCGCCTGAACAGCGAGATTTCGTTTTTAGTCACCTCGGGCAATTTTTGAAGAAGAGATGAAGCATTCAACCAACCACCGGGGCCAACCGACGATGGCTCAGCTTAACGTGCGGCCTTCCGTTTCCGTGACGACCAAACATCGTATCCTCACGACCAGTGTCGCGAACGTCTATCCCTTCTACGTCGCCAAGGCGGAGAAGAAGGGGCGCACCAAGGCGGAGGTGGACGCGATCATCTGCTGGCTGACCGGCTACACCCAGCGCCAGTTGGACGGGGCGCTGAAAAAGCAGACGGACTTCGAGACCTTCTTCGGGAACGCGCCCAAGCCGAATCCCCTGAGGGCTTCGATCAAGGGCCTGATCTGCGGCGTCCGGATCGAGGAAATCCAGGAGCCGACCATGCGTGAAATCCGCTACCTGGACAAACTGGTCGATGAATTGGCCAAGGGCAGGCCCGTGGAGAAGATATTGCGGACCTAGGTGGAAAAGCGCGAGCAAGCGTGCCGGCATTGTCGCGAACCGCGGCGCGGCGTCAGACGTTTTGAGCAGAGGGTTATCTTCGGATGAGTGGCCACAAAAGGCACAGAAAGCGCAAAGAAACCAGGCGAGGACAAATATTCATGGCGCCTATGGGCGCGCGGCAGATGCCGGCAGGCACGCAGAACCAACTTTGTGCTTTTTGTGGCTAATTTCAGCCGCCCGAGCCGGAGCCGGTGCTGCCGGGTTTCGCGGCGACGGTGATGTTCGCGACGACGGTGGCCTGCTTCAGGTAGTCGGGGTCGATCTCGAGGCCCATGCCGGGCGTGGTGGGCACCTGGATCCTGCCGGCCTTGATCTTGAAGTCGGGCGTATACCAGGTCGGCTTCTTCTGCGGGGCGCGCCACGGGTATTCCATCAGCGGCGTGGCGTTCTTCGTGCAAGAGGCGAACTGGAGGATATTCACCGAGTTCGAGCCAGTCTGGGTGTTGTGCGGGACGATCGTCTTGCCGAGGCGCTCCGCGATGCGGGCGACGCGCTTCGCGCGGATGAGGCCGCCGTTGTAGTTGATGTCGGGCTGGACGATGTCCATGACGCCGTTGCGGAGCATCCAGTCGAACTGCCAGAGGCTGAACTGCTGCTCGCCGAAGGCCATGGGGATCTTCAAGGCCTTGCGCACCGCCATCGTCTCGGACCACTCCTCGAAGGGGCAGGGCTCCTCGTAGAAGGCGTAGTTGAGGCTCTCCATGAGCCGGCCGATGCGGATGCCGTTCGGGACGTCGTAGGAACCGTTGGCGTCGGCCATGAGGATGGCGTCGGCGCCGAGCTTCTCGCGGGCGAGGGTGAGCAGCTTCTCGGTGCGGCCCGGGTAGGTGTCGAGGTTGCGGCTCATGCGTCCGCCCATGTGGAATTTCACGGCCTTGCAGCCGGTCTCGGCCATGCCGCGGACGTAGACCTGCACCTCCTCCTCGGCGCTGAGGATGCGCTCGGAGCCGGAGAGGTAGATGGGGATTTCCCTGGCGATGACGCCGCCCAGCAGTTCGCCCACGGGCTGGTTGGCGATCTTGCCGAGCATGTCGAGGAGGCTCTGCTCGACGTAGGCGATGCAGCACCAGAGCGGGATGCTCGCGAGCTTGTAGTTCTGGCGGTAGGCGTAGTCGACGAGCGACTCGATCTCGCGGGCGTCCTGGCCGATGAAGCACGGGGCGACGAGGTGCTCGAAGAGCGGGAGGAAGTCCTCGACCTGCTTGGTGCCCGTGATGCCGACGGCGCCGTCGGTCGAGCGGGTGCGGACGAAGAAGTTGGAGCCATTCTTCAGCATCTCGACGGACGCGATCTTGACCGGCGACTTGAACCGGGCGGGCAGGTTGAACATCGGCTGCTCGAACTCGCGCACGAGCGGCCGGATGTCCGGCGGCGCGGAGAAGTCGGCGGAAGCGGGAGCGGAGCCGTCCGCAAACGCGCGGGGCAGGGAGGCGGCGAGCGCGGCGCCGCCGGTGAGTTTAAGCCAGTCGCGGCGGGTGAGGTTCATGGGGTAATTCAAGTAAGCTTAAGGATTCCCTTCACGGGCGTTTCACGCCGGCAAGATAATTGGCGATTTCAATATAGCCACGATCACGCGCGTAAGACTCAGGAGTGCGTTGTGCCCAGCCAACATGAAGTGACGGATCGGCTCCCGCTTCGACTAATCTAATGACGATGGCAAACCGGCCGCTTTCCGCGGCAGTCATTAAAGGCGTCTCGTAGGTGTCGTAATCCTCATGCGGATTGACCCACGCGCCGGCGACCAGGAGGGCTTCTACGATTGCCAGATGTCCTGCCCCTGAGGCATGGGACAGGGCTGTTCTGCCGTGTTCATCGGTCACGTTGGGATCCACGTTTTCCAGCAACAGATTCTTCACTTGAACACTATCTCCCGAATGCGCCGCGTTTCTCAGGGCTGTCGCTGGCGTGCTCATCGGTTTTCTTCAGACACCTAGATCTCGTCCAACCGCACGCACGCGGCTTCACGATTCAGGCCGGCGGCGGTGAGCGCCGGCACGGCCGCCTTGCACTTCTCCTGCACGTAGGGACAGCGGGGATGGAAGGCGCAGCCGGCGGGAGGGTTCAGGGGGGAGGGCGGGTCGCCGGGGAGGACGAGGCGCTTCTTGTTGCGCTCGACGTCGGGGTCGGGCGTCGGGATGGCGCTGACGAGGGCGCGGGTGTAGGGGTGGCGCGGGCGCTCGATGACGTCAGAGGCGGGCCCGAGCTCGACGATCTTGCCGAGATACATCACCGCCACGCGGTCGGAGATGTGCTTCACGACGGAGAGGTCGTGGGCGATGAATATGAGAGCGAGGTTCATCTCGCGGCAGAGCGCGGAGAGCAGGTTGAGGATCTGTGCCTGGATGGAGACGTCGAGGGCGGATACCGGCTCGTCGGCGATGATCACCTTGGGCTCCAGCGCGAGGGCGCGGGCGATGGCGATGCGCTGGCGCTGGCCGCCGGAGAACTCGTGCGGGTATTTCTGCAGGAAGCGTGGCGAGAGGCCGACCTTCTCCATAAGCAGCGCCACGCGGGCGGCGACCTGGTCGGCCGGCACGGTGCCATGGACGATCAGCGGCTCGGCAAGGGTCGAGAAGACCGTCATGCGCGGGTTGAGCGACGCGAAGGGATCCTGAAAAACCATCTGCAGGTCGCGGCGGGCGGTCAGCATCTCGGCCGCGGAGGCGGCGGTGAGGTTTTTACCCTCGAGCACGACGGAGCCGCCGGTCGTCGGCACGAGTTGGAGGATGGTGCGGGCGAGGGTGGACTTGCCGCAGCCGGACTCGCCGACGAGCCCAAGCACCTCGCCGCGCTGCACGCTGAGCGTCACGCCGTCGACGGCCTTCACCGTGCCGGTCTGCTTCTTCAGCAGGAAGCCGGACTCGACGGGAAAGTGCGTCTTGACGTCGTGGAGCTGGAGGATGGGGGCGGACATTTTTTAGTTAACCACGAAGGGCACGAAGAACACGAAGGAGGATCAGATTTCCCGGGCTTGGACCCTCAGGCAGGAGGTTGCGTGGCCGTCGGCCACGGAGGCGAGGTGAGTGTCGGAGGCGCGGCAGAGGTCGGTGGCGGCCTCGCAGCGCGGGGCGAAGGCGCAGCCGGCGACAGGCTTCGACAGGTCGGGCGGCATGCCCGGGATCGTGTATAGTTCGCGGCCCTTCGGCTGGAGCGCGGGGATCGAGCGCTGCAGGGCCCTGGTGTAGGGATGGCGCGGCGCGCGGAAAAGCGTGCGGACGTCGGCGGTCTCGACGATGCGGCCCGCATACATCACCTGCACTCGGTCGCAGAGGCCGGAGACGACGCCGAGGTCGTGGGTGACGAAGATCACCGCCATGCCGAGGTCGGCCTGCAGCTTCTTGATGAGCTCGAGGATCTGCGCCTGGACGGTCACGTCGAGGGCGGTGGTCGGCTCGTCGGCGATCAGGATCTCCGGCCGGGTGATCAGCGCCATGGCGATCATGACGCGCTGGCGCATGCCGCCGGAGAACTCGTGCGGGTAGGAATGGATGCGCTTGGCCGGGTCGTTGATGCCGACGGCCTCCAGCATGGCGAGGCCGCGCTTGAGGGCGTCGGGCTTGGAGATCTTCTCGTGGATCAGCAGGGGCTCGATGAGCTGTTCCGAGATGCGCAGGTAGGGATTCAGCGACGTCATCGGATCCTGGAAGATCATCGCGATGCGCTTGCCGCGGATGGCGCGGGCCTGGGCCGGCGAGCAGTGCAGGAGATCGACGCCGTCGAACATCGCCGTGCCGCTCTCGATGCGGCCGGGCGGCTGGGGCACGAGGCCCATGAGCGAGTAGCAGGTGACGGACTTGCCGGAGCCGGACTCGCCGACGAGGCCGAGGGTCTCGCCCTTTTCCAGGGAGAAACTCACGCCGTCGACCGCGCGGAAGACGCCGCTGCGGGTATGGAAGGTCGTGCGCAGGTCGGTGACTTCAAGCAGAGGCATGGCGGCTAGGGCGAGGCTGGGAACGTGGCCGCGAGCGGCAACGACAAACTGGGAGAACTCTCCTTGATAGGTCGGGCTTTGCGCCCGACTCGCCAGCTATGCCGCCACCCTGTCGGGGATAAACCCCGACCTGCATCAGCGCTGCTGCCAGAAACCGGTGACGACCTCGTGCCAGGCGGTGATCAGGGTGCTCGGGGTGATCGCATCGAGGCCCGCGCCGGGCTGCCCCAGGTCGGGATAAATGACCCTCATCGGTGCCGTGGTGGGCAGCGGTTCACAGTCCGGACCGGTCCGGGGAGCGCGGGTCGACATCACCACTTCCGGGCAGCCCATGGCGGCGGCGGAGTAGGCCGGGCCCGTATGAAGTCCGATCTGGCTGTGAGCGCGTTCCTGCAGGGCGAGGAGACGGGGAAGGGGCAGGTCGTTCGTCGCAATCAGGATGCCGTCGCGGCGTCCCGGGACCTCATCCATGATGTTTTCGGCCAGCCGGCGTTCCGCCGGAGTGCCGCAAATGAGGACGCACGAGGACGGCAGCAGTTGGCGGACGCCGGCGATGACTTCGCCCCAGTTTTTCTCCGGCCAGGAATCGACATTGTCCCTGCGCCCCGCGGCCTTCCGGTGGCCGATCTGAAAGAGCACGAGTTGTGCGCCGGTGATGTGGCGGTGCGCCAGCCAGGCGGCGCAATCACTCCGGTCGGCCTCGCGGAGCACCGGCCGGGCGTCCGGCGCAACGGTCCGGGTCACGGAGAATTCCGGCCGCCCGATCAGGGCCGTCGGAGTCTGGTGGGCGAACCGGAGGGCGTGGGTGGCGACGTGCTCGCCCGGCAAGGGAGCGAGATCGCGCAGGGAGCAGATCCACTCCGGCTTCACGCCGCCCCGGCCCAGGAGCGAGAGCGATTTCTCGTCCGACTCGAAGAGATAGACCGGGCCGGTCGGCCGCTGGCGCAGGGTGTCGACGAGCCGCCATTGGCTGCGGTTGACCAGATAGGGCGCGCGCCGGCTGGTCAGCAGGTGGACGGGGCCGCAGGCGGGCACTCGCTCCATGAGCGGACGGCTCCAGGAGCCGGACGTGACCAGTTCGCAAGGCCGGCCATAGCGCTGCTGCAGCGCCTTGAGCGCCGGGATCAGGAGCACCATGTCCTCCATGGCGCCGAAGCGCATAACCAGTGGTGTCAGTGCCCGCATCGCCCTTGGGACGAGCAGGCGGGCAATTTGTTTCCTCGAAACGGCAGAAATCCGGAGGCGGCCGGGCGGTCAGACGCCGGCCATCTGCCGCCACGCAGTGATGACCGTTTCTGGGGGGATGGCACTCATGCTGGCATCGCCGAGCACCGGATCCGGGGACACAAGACGGACTGGTGCCGTCGTGGGCGTCGGCGCGTAGAGCAGGGGGTCGATGCGGGCGAACATCACGACGAGCGGGCAACCCATGGCGGCGGCGCCGTGGGCCGGGCCGGTGTCGACGCTGATCATGCTGTGGGCGACCTCCTGCAGGGCGAGGAGCCGCGGGATGGGCAGGTCGTCCGTCGCGACGACCACCCCGTCGACTCGGCTGCGCTGCTGGATGTCCTCGGCCAGCGGGCGCTCGGCCGGGGAGCCGCAAAGGATGACGCGGGAGGCGGGCAGGGCCTGCCGCACGGCGGTGACAACTTGGGCCCAGCTGTCCTCCGGCCAGTATTTGATGTTGCTGCTGCGCTGGCGGCTGCCGCGGCGCATGGTCTTCTTGTTGCCCGACTGGACGAGGACCAGCGGGGCCCCGATCAGGCTGCGTTGCTCGATCCATGCCCGGCAGTCCGCCCGGTCGGCGTCGGTCAGGGTGGGCCGCGCGGTCGGCTTGGTGGTCGGGTCAACCGGGAAATCAGGGGAATCGTGCAGCGCCGCGGGTGTTTCCCGGCCAAGTCGCAGGGCGTGTTCGAGGATGTTCTCCCCCGGCAGGCGGGGCAGGTCGCGCAGGGAACAGATCCACTCCGGCCGGACTCCGCCGCGCTGCAGCAGCCAGTGGGACTTCTCATCCGCCTCAAAAACATAGACCGGCCCGGCCGGCCGTTGCCGCAGCCACCCCACGAACTGCTGCTGGCTGCGGTTGATCAGGTAGGGCATCTTGCGGCTGGTGATCAGGCGGACCGGGCCGCAGGCCGGCACGCGCTGCATCAGGGGCTCGGTCCATGGGCCGGCGGAGACCAGGTCGCAGGGGCGCCCGTAACGTTGCCTGAGCGCCTTCAGCAGCGGAACGATGAGGACCATGTCGCCAAAGGCGCCGAAGCGGACGACGAGCGGGGTGTGGGGCGGGGCCGGAGGCATCGGGGTGAGACGATCAGGCATTTTCGCGGATTACATCCAAATGGCGGTCCACCGCCGCTTGAACCTCGGTGACAGACAGACGCAGCAGCGGACGTTCACCGGAGAGGTCTTCCGGTCGCAGGATCGTATGGGCGGAGTCCCATGGGTGCCAGCGCCAGGGCTCGAGCGGGCCGAAGAGGGCGACGATCGGGACATGGAAGGAGGCGGCGAGGTGGAGCAGGCCGGTGTCGATGCCGACGGCGAGGTCCATGCGCTTGAAGAGGGAATTGGAATCGCGGATCGAGAGTTGCTTGCTCCAGTCGGTCCAGTCGCGGGCGAGCGGGGCCGGCAGGGCGGCGCGGATCTCCTCGTAATACGCGGCGTAGCCCGGTGAGTCGCAAAGGTGGACGTCGCAGCCCCGCTCGTTGACGAGCCAGGCGACCAGCTGCGCGAAGCGCTCGGGCGCCCAGTCCTTGGACGGGACGATGGATTTGGCGCAGAGGAAGACGCGCGGCCGGTTCCCGGCGGGCAGGCCGGCGGCGACGCGCGCGTCGGTGGCGGGGTCGGTCCAGTTCTCGTTGCGCGTGGACGTGACCGGGATGCCGTCGGCGCGGAGGATGTCGAGGAAGCACTCGACCTCGTGTTTGTTCGCGTAAGGGGCGCTGTGCTGGAGCAGCCAGGCGCGGCCCTCGGTGGCGAAACCGACGCGGTGCGGGATGCCCGCGAGCAGCGGCAGGATGGCGCTGGAGAACGAGCGGCGCAGGATGTAGCAGCGGTCGTAGCGGCGGGCGCGGAGGACGCGGGCCATGGTGAAAATACCCGTGGGAAACTTCGCCGTCCTCTTCTTGTCGCCCTTCAGGCGCGGGCCGTAGAGCAGGAGCTCGTCCTTGTAGGGACAGAGCGCGAGGGTGTCGCCCGAGACTGGCTCGGAGAGCACGTCGATCTTGGCGGCCGGGAACGCCTCGCGCAGGTTGCGCAGGAAGGGAATGGCCAGGACGGTGTCCCCCAGGAAGCGGTAGCGGATCACCAGGATGCGCAGCGGGCGCTGGTCGGGGTAGGCCATGTTCTAATACACTTCCGGGTAACCCGGGCCGCGGGCCTTGAAGCGCTTGTGCACCCAGAAGTATTGCTCGGGGCAGAGGCGGACGTTTTCCTCGATGAGCCGGTTGATGCGGATCGCGTCGGCCGCGGTGTCGGCGGTCGGGAAGTTTTCCAGCGGCGGATGGATCGTGAGCGTGTAGGAGTGGTCGGCCTCGCGCTTCGCGAAGAAAGGCACGACGGCTGCGCCGGTCATCTCCGCGATCTTACCCGTGGCGGTGTTGGTGATGGCGGGCACGCCGAAAAACGGGAGGATCTCCGAGGACTTGCTGCGCTTGCCCTGGTCGGGGGCATACCAGATCGCATGGTTCGCGCGGAGGGCGCGGACGAGGCCCCGGAGGTCGTCGAAGTGGACGGCGACCGACATGTGCCTTTCGCGCTGCCCGCGCATGAGGTGGGCGACGACGGGATTGTTGGGGTCGCGGTAAAGCCCGCCCATCCGGTGCGCCTCGGCCATGAAGCGGCCGCCGATCTCGAGGGTGGTGAAGTGGGCGGTGAGCAGAATCACGCCCTGCCCGCGGGCGAGGGCGGTCTGGAGGTGTTCCGCCCCGACGATCCGGTGCCGCGGCAGGTCCGGGGTCTTCGCCCACCAGGCGGCGCAGACCTCGAAGAGCCCGAGGGCCAGGGAATCATAGTGGGCCCGGGCCAGTGCGGTGACCTGGGCCGTGGTCGCCTCGGGGAAACAAAGGTGGAGATTGGTGAAGACGACGCGCCGGCGGATGCAGAGGACGTTGAAGACGAACCAGCCGAGGCCGCGGGCGATGAGGCGTTTCTCCGCCCACGGCAGCTTGTCGGCGACCCGGAGGAAGCCGAGCGCCGCCCACATGGGCCAGTGTTGCGGAAGCCAGAGGCGCGGGTGCTCGCTGGCGCGGCTCATGCGCGGCCGGACTGGGCGGCGTTGCGGTAGAGCTGCGGGTTCAACGCCGGGTCGTTATACATCTTGAACTGGAAGTAGGCGGAGAACGTGCGGCGCTTCGCCACGACGTCGGCGAGCAGCTCGGCAAGGCACCCGGTGAGGTCCGCCCGCTGCTGGCGGATGCGGGCCAGCTTCTCGGCGCATTTGTCCTTGTGGGCCGCGGAGGCCTCGGGCCGGACCGTCTCCTCGTGCATGTGGAATTCCTTCAGGGCTAGGATCGAGAGCCGGTCGATCATCATGCCGGGAGTCTCGGAATTGCGCGGGCAGCCGGTCTGCGGCGGGTTGAGCGCGGCGACGACGGCCTTGTCCATTTCCTCGGCGAAATTGTTCCGCTCCTGGTTGAACCGGTCGATGTTGCGCTTGGCCTGGTAGACACGCTCGAAGCCGAGGTCGTCGCGGCGGGCGACGTCCTCCTCGTGCCATAGGGAGAAGTTGCGGAGGTGGTTTTCCTCGAGCAGGCGGAAGAACCCCTCGCCGGCGGCGGCGGGCGTGACCTGGTGCCAGCGGGCGGTAAGCTCGGTCTGGCGGGCGGCGATTTCAGAGGCGTCGAATTTCATGAAGTGCGGCAAATTGAGTTGGACAAAAGAGGCCCGGACACAAGCCTGCGGATTGAAGCGCGATGCAAAGCCTCCTCGTGATCAAACCGTCCTCACTGGGGGACATCGTGCACGCCCTGCAGGTGGTGCAGACGTTGGCGCGGGAAAGGCCGGGCTGCCGGATCACCTGGGTGGTGCGGGAGCGCTTCGCCGGGCTGGTGCAGGCCGCGCCGTTCGTGCACGAGGTCGTCATCTTTCGCCGGCGCGACGGCTGGAAGGCGTTCCTGCGGCTGTTGCGCGAGCTCCGGTCGCGGCGCTTCGACGCCGTCTGGGACATGCAGGGCCTGCTGCGCTCGGGCCTGATGACGGCTGCCGCACGGGCGCCCGCCAAGTGGGGCCGGGCCGACGCGCGGGAAGGCGCGGGCTTTTTCTATAACCGCCGGGTCAACCGGCCGGCCGGGGAGGGACCGCATCACGCGCTGGACATCCTGCAGCAGTTCCTGCCGGCCGATGGGGTGGCACCGCGGCTTGATTTTCCGCTCGGCCTGAAGGCCGGGCCGGCCTTTGCCTGGCATGGTTTCTTCGCCGGCGACCCCGCGAAGAATTTCGTGATCTTTACCGACAGCCGTGGGGCGGAGAAGGAGTGGCTGCGTTTCAACGAGCTGACGGCGCTCATCTTCAACGGCATCCCCGGCTGCCGTGTGGCCTGGTGCGCCGGCAAGCCCGGCAAACCGGAGGTCGCGGTGCCGGCGGAGGGGTTTCTGAACCTCACCGGCTGCGCGCTCGACCAGATGATCGCCCTGGTGCGCCAGCCGGCGGTCTTCATTGGTAACGACAGCGGGCCGATGCACCTGTCGGCCGCGTCGGGCAACCGGGTGCTGGCTATCTTCGGCCCGACCTCGCCGCGACGCTTCGGGCCCTATCCGCTGTCGGCTCCCAAGCACAAAGCCGTGGTCGCCCCGGACGGGCGGTTGGACCGGCTGGATGCCGCGGCGGTGTTCGCCGCGTTGCAGGAACTGCGGAGCCGGCCGCTTTGAGGCGGGATGCGAAAGCGGGGTAAAGCCCCGGGAAAATCCGCCGTCGGACCGGTTCGCATTTGCATTTCGATCACCCGTTCTAAGATTGGGAACGAGGCCGCCCGAATGCGGTCCCACGCCTTGCCCATGCCGGAAATGCTCATCATCAAACCCTCCGCGCTCCGTGACATCGTCCACGGGCTGCAGGTGGCCACGTCGCTGAAAGCCCAGCGGCCGGAGTGGCGCATTTCCTGGATCGTGCGCGACATCTTCTCGCCCCTCGTGCGCTCCTGCGCGGCGGTGGACCAGATCTACGTGTTCCGGCGCGACGAGGGGGCGCGCGGTTTCCTCCGGCTGATGCGCGAGGTGCGGCGGCGGAATTTCGACCTGGTGCTGGACATGCAGGGACTGTTGCGGACCGGGCTGATGACCAAGTGGAGCCGCGGAAAGCGGAAGGTCGGCCGGGCCGACGCCCGCGAGGGCGCGGGGATGTTCTATGACGAGAAGATCGCGCTGCCCGAGGGCGGCAGCCAAAGCCACGTGCTGGACATCCTCCTGCAGTTTTGCCCCGTGGTCGGCGCCGAGCCGCGGCTGGTCGGCCCGTTGCGTTTCCGCGAACTGGAGCGGCTCAACCTCAGTTTCATGGAGCCTCGCAAGGGCGCGCGCCCCATCCTGATCTTTCCCGACAGCCGTCAGAGCAACAAGAAGTGGAACGGCTATCCCGAACTCACCGCGCACCTGATCCGCGAGGGCGGCCGGAAGGTCGTGTGGGCGGGCAACAATTACCTGCCGTGCAAGGAATCGTTTCCGGACGGCACCTTCGTCAACCTCACGGGCAACACCAGCCTGACCTCGCTGCCGGCGCTGCTGGCGAAGGCGGACTGGGTGATCTCCAACGACAGCGGACCGATGCACCTATCGGCGGCGATGGGCCTGAAGACCATCGGTCTGTTCGGCCCGACCGACCCGCGGCAATATGGGCCCTATCCGCTGAAGAGCCCGAAGAACTACTCCATCCAGGCACCGGTCGGCGACATGAAGCTGCTGTCGGCGAAGGAAGTATTCTACCTCTTCAACCGCATCGAGGCCTCACTCGAGCGCGCTGGCGGCCGGGCCGAGGTCGCGCACGCGTGATTTTCTGGAGGGTCGGTCTCCCGACCGACCGCGGCCGGCCGGGAGGCCGGCCCTCCGGTGGCTGGATCAGCGATCCCGCCCTCCAAATTTAGCCTGTTCAACCGGGGCGTTCCGAGTTGAATGCTTGCTCCCATGCTCGATCCCAGACTCCTCCGTGAATCGCCCGAACTCGTCCGCGCGGCCATTGCCAAGAAGCACCTGACCGTCGACCTCGACGCCGTGCTGGCGCTGGACACTTCCTGGCGCGCGCGGGTCGCCGAGGTGGAACAGCTGCGCTCGAAACAGAAGGCGGCGAACAACGAGATGGCGGCCCTGAAGAAAGGCTCGCCGGAATTCATCGCCAAGGTTCAGGAAATGAAGGGCGTCTCGGCCCAGGTGAAGGCCGGCGAGGAGGCCCTCAAGCCGCTGGAGGAGCAGTTGCACCAGGCGATGCTGTCGGTGCCCAATCTCCCGCACGCCAGCGTGCCCGAGGGCCGCACGCCCGAGGAGAACCAGACCTTCGCTACGAACGGGGCGGTTGAGGCGGTTTCACCCCACGCGCTGCCGCACTGGGAGATTCCCGGCTTCGTCAATCTCATCGACTTCCCGCGCGGCGCCAAGGTGACCGGCGCGGGTTTCCCGTTCCTGATTGGCGACGGCGCCAAGATCTCTCGCGCGCTGCTCCAGTTCTTCTTGGATGAGAACGTGAAGGCCGGCTACACCGAGGTCAGCCCGCCCATCTTCGTCAATGCCGCCAGCGCCACCGCCACCGGTCAGCTGCCCGACAAGGAAGGGCAGATGTATGAGACCCTCGACAAGCTCTACGCCGTGCCGACTGCCGAGGTGCCGCTGACGAATTTCTTTCGCGACGAGATCCTCGAGGAGGACGCGCTGCCGGTCCGCCGCTGCGCCTACACGCCCTGCTTCCGCCGCGAGGCCGGCAGCTACGGCAAGGACGTGCGCGGGCTGAACCGCGTGCACCAGTTCGACAAGGTCGAGCTGCTGAAATGGGTCCACCCGTCGTCCAGCTACGACGAGCTCGAGAAGCTCCGCGCCGATGCCGAGCGGCTGCTGCAGAAGCTTGAGCTGCCCTACCGCGTGCTGCTGATGTGCGGCGGCGACCTCGGTTTCTCCCAGTCCAAGAAATACGACCTCGAGGTCTGGGCCGCCGGCCAGAAGCGCTGGCTCGAGGTGTCGAGCTGCTCGAACTTCGAGTCCTTTCAGGCCCGCCGCGCGCAGATCCGTTTCCGGAGCAAGGAAAGCGGCAAGCCCGAGCTGGTGCACACGCTCAACGGTTCCGGCCTCGCGGTGCCGCGGGTGCTCGCCGCGCTGTTGGAAAACAATCTGCAGGCCGACGGGCGCGTCAAGATCCCGGCGGCGCTCGTGCCGTATTTCGGCAAGGAGTTCCTGAGCTTCAAATAATGGAGGGCCCAGCTCCCGCTGGGCTGCGGCCCGCCAGGAGACGGGCCCTCCACCGAAGGGCCTCTGCGTGGCAAAAAAAAGACAACCCGACTGGCCTGCCGTGGCCGCGGCCGTTGCGGCCCGGATTCCGCACGCCGCGCTGCATCCAGCGCCGATGCTGCGCGCGCTGGCCGAGCGCCGGCGCGAAACGCGGCGGGGCGGGCGGCCGTCGCGCTGGGCCCTGGCTTTTTCGGGCGGGGCGGACTCGCTGGCCTTGCTGTTGATTCTGTGGGCCGAAGGTCCGGGGCGCTGGGAGCGGGATTTTGTTGCCCTGCACTTCAACCACCGGCTGCGCGGCCGCGCGGCGGATGCGGACGAGGCATTCTGCGCACGGGTGTGCGCGGCGCTCGGGGTGACCCTGGTCACGGGCCGTTGGGATCGTGTAGGCCGGGCTTTACGCCCGACTGTCGGGCGTAAAGCCCGGCCTACAGCCAGCGAGGCTGAGGCGCGCGCGGCCCGGTTTGATTTTTTCCGGCGGGAAATGAAGCGGCGGAAAATCCGTCTGCTCTGGCTGGCGCACCAGCAGGATGACATTGCCGAGAGCCTGTTGATGCGGCTGGCGCGGGGCAGCGGAACGGGGGGCTTGGCGGCGCCGCGGCCGGTGCAGGCGATGCGTGAAGGGCGACTGCACCTGCGCCCAATGCTGACCTTGAAGAAAGCCGACCTTCTTGCCGCGCTCAAGGCGGCCGGCGCCCACTGGCGCGAGGACGCGTCGAACGCCGGCGACGACCATTTTCGCAACCGGATCCGCCGCTTGGTGCTGCCCACCTGGACCAAGGCCGCAGGGCGCGACGCCCTGGCCGGCGCGGCGTTGGCGCGGGAGCGCCTGGAGGAGGATGATGTGGCGTTGGAAGGGTGGGTGGACGAACTGGCCGTCCTTGACCGCGCCCGGCGGCTGAATCTCACCCTGTTGGCGGGCAAGCCGCGGGCCGTGGTGCGGCGCGCTCTGCATCGCTGGCTGCTGGTGCAGAAGCAGCCGCACGACCTGTCCCGCCAGGGATTTGAGGTGCTGCTGGGGGCGGTCGAGCGGGGTGAACCGACCCGTTTCAGCTTGGGCCCGAAGGGATTTGCCGTGATCCGTCAGGGACGGCTGGCCTTTGAACGGGGCTGAGGAATTCTGGTCCGCGCGACACGGGATGACAGCCTTGGTGTCGTAAGTTCCGCGGAAATCAGGAGTTAAATTCCACCAGCCGGGCGTTTGACTTATCCGGGGGGAACCTACACCTTGCCCGACCACTCTCAATCCCCACATGTCCGACAACGAAGACAACAAGAAGCGCCGTCCCCTCAAAAGTATCCCGCCGGAAGGTTTCCCGATCAAAATGATCCTCTTCTGGGTGATCGGCATTGTGGTGCTGGCCGGTCTCCTTTACCTGAATCCCGGCCGCCAGCCGCAGCCGGCCACGCTGAAAATCCAGCAGGTCGTCGAGCTGGCCGAGAAGGACAAGGTCGCGGAAGGTTATATCCGCAGCGACGCCACCGGCGGGCGCAACTGGTTTGAAGTCACGGGCACCCTCAAGGACATCGATCAAACCGTCCGCAACGAAGCCGGGCCCACCAAGACGTTCATCGCCACCGGTTGGCTGACCGACCCCAATCTGGAGCGCCTCCAAAAGACCCAGGTCTTCATCGAAAAGCCCGCGACCACGGCGATGATGAACCTGCTCGTGCAGGTGCTGCCGTTCGTGATCGTGATCGGCCTCCTCTACTTCCTGTTCGTCCGCCAGCTCCGCCAGGCGGGCAAGGGCGCGCTCAGCTTCGGCAAGAGCCGGGCCAAGATGCTCACCCGCGAGAAGGACCGCCTGAACTTTTCCGACGTTGCGGGCTGCGACGAGGCCAAGGAAGAGGTCAGCGAGGTCGTCGATTTCCTGAAGGACCCGAAGAAATTCCAGAAGATCGGCGGCCGCATCCCGAAGGGCATTCTGATGGTCGGTCCTCCCGGCACCGGCAAGACGCTCCTCGCCAAGGCCATCGCCGGCGAGGCGGACGTGCCCTTCTTCTCCATCAGCGGCTCGGACTTCGTCGAGATGTTCGTCGGCGTCGGCGCCAGCCGCGTGCGCGACATGTTCGAGCAGGGCCGCAAGAACGCACCCTGCCTCATCTTCATCGATGAAATCGACGCGGTCGGCCGCCAGCGCGGCGCCGGCCTCGGCGGCGGCAACGACGAGCGCGAACAGACGCTCAACTCCCTGCTCGTCGAGATGGACGGTTTCGACACCCAGGAGGGCGTCATCATCATCGCCGCGACCAACCGCCCCGACGTGCTCGACAGCGCGCTGCTCCGCCCGGGCCGCTTCGACCGCCAGGTCAACATCGACCTGCCCGACATCATCGGCCGCGAGCAGATCCTGCGCGTCCATGCCCGCAAGATCACCCTCTCCGACAACGTCGATCTCGCCGTCATCGCCCGCGGCACCCCGGGCCTCTCCGGTGCCGAGCTGGCCAATCTCCTGAACGAGTCGGCCCTGCTAGCCGCCCGCCGCAACAAGAAGCGCGTGGAAATGTCCGACGTCGACGAGGCGCGCGACAAGCTGCTGTGGGGCCTCTCCCGCCGCCGCGTGATGGACGACGCCGAGAAGCGGCTCGTCGCCTGGCACGAGGCCGGCCATGCCGTGCTGCAGGCGATCCTGGATGACGGCACGATGCCCGTGCACAAGGTCACCATCATTCCCCGCGGCCAGAGCCTTGGCAGCACGACCTACCTGCCCACGAAGGACATCCTTACCCGGCCGAAGAAGAAGCTGCTCAATGAGGTGGCCATGGCCATGGGCGGACGCATCGCCGAGGAACTCGTCACGGGCGACTTCAGCAACGGTGCCTACGGCGACATCAAGCAGGCGACCCGGATCGCCCGCGCCATGGTCTGCGACTACGGCATGAGCGAACTCGGGCCGGTCGCGATGGGCGAGAATCAGGACACCGTTTTCCTTGGTCGCGACATCACCCGTTCCCAGCACATCAGCGAGGATACCGCCCGCAAGGTGGACCTGGCCGTGTCGGAGATCCTGAATTCGCAATACAAGCGCGCCCAGCAGCTGATCACCGAGCACCGCACGGCGCTCGACAAGATCGCCGCCGCGCTGCTTGAACACGAGACCATCGAGGGCAAGCACGTCCTGGAAATCATCAACCACGGCGAGATCCGCACGCCGATCGTGAGCGTCAAGCCTCCCATGCTCCCGGTGGACGCCCCGAAGCCGGCCGACAAGCCGGTGGCCAAGGCTTCTCCGGACACCCCGGGTGCCGCGGCGCCGAGCCCGGCCTGAGGTCGGGTAGCGCATTAACCTTTCAAGCCGGGCAGTGCTGCCCGGCTTTTTTATTGCCTGGCGGGCGAGGCAGCGGGTGACCCTGCGCGTGCACGATCAGGTAATCCCTGACTGTCCGCCGGGGGATTGCCCTGAGTCGACAACTGCGGCTGGAGACGTCGGCGTCGCGGTTTATTTGGGGGTTGCCGGATAGGTGGGCCGGCGGCACAAATTTCCCCCAATTCCTATGAACATCTGCTGCATTGGCGCCGGTTATGTGGGCGGGCCGACCATGGCCATGATCGCCTTGAAATGCCCTGACATCACCGTGACGGTCGTCGACATGAACGCCGCCCGCATCGCGGCGTGGAACACCGGCAACCTGCCGATCTTCGAGCCCGGGCTCGATGAAGTCGTGAGCCAGGCGCGCGGCCGGAACCTCTTCTTCTCCACCGACGTGGCCGGCCACATCAAGAAGGCCGATATCATCTTCGTTGCGGTCAACACGCCGACCAAGACCTATGGTGTCGGCGCCGGCCGCGCGGCCGACCTGCGCTTCATCGAGTCCGTGGCCCGCACCATCGCGGAGCATGCCGAAAACGACAAGATCATCGTCGAGAAGTCCACGATCCCGGTGAAGACGGCCGACGCCATCCAGACGATCGTCATGTCCAATTCGAAGGGCCTGAAGTTTCAGGTGCTTTCCAATCCCGAGTTCCTGGCCGAGGGCACGGCGGTGAAGGATCTGACCAATCCCGACCGCGTCCTGATCGGCGGCGAGCGCACCCCTGGCGGCGACAAGGCCGTCGAGATCCTGGTGAGCGTCTACGCCCGCTGGGTCCCGCGCGAGCGCATCATCACGACGAACCTCTGGTCCTCGGAACTCTCCAAGCTCGTCGCCAACGCCTTCCTCGCGCAGCGCATCTCGTCCATCAACTCCATCTCGGCCCTCTGCGAGGCGACCGGCGCGGACGTCGACGAGGTGGCCAACGCCATCGGCAAGGACAGCCGCATCGGCCCCAAATTCCTCAAGAGTTCGGTCGGTTTCGGCGGCTCGTGTTTCCAGAAAGACATTCTCAACCTGACCTACCTTTGCGAGAGCTTCGGCCTGCCCGAGGTCGCGGCCTACTGGACGAGCGTGGTCGGTATCAACGACTGGCAGAAAAAGCGTTTTGCCGGACGTATCGTGAAGGAGCTGTTCAACACCGTTGCCGACAAGAAAATCGCCGTGCTGGGATTTGCGTTCAAGAAGGACACGAACGACACCCGCGAGTCCGCCGCGATCAACATCTGCCGCGACCTGCTCAGCGAGCACGCCAAGGTCAGCGTCTACGACCCGAAGGTGCCGGCCCACGAGATCCTGGCCGATACTCTGGGCAAGGGCGTGGAGAACCCGCGCCTGACCGTGGCGAAGGACGCCTACGAGGCCTGTGCCGGCGCCCACGCGGTGGCGATCGTGACCGAGTGGGACGAGTTCAAGACACTCGACTACGCGAAGATCTACGCGGGGATGCCGAAGCCGGCGTTCATTTTTGACGGCCGTAACATCGTCGATTTGGCTGCGTTGCGGAAGATCGGCTTCAAGGCCTCGGGCATTGGCAAGCCTTCCGGCACGCGCCGCAAGGACGACGGGGCCTAAGCCAGCCTTGGGGCCGGGCACTGCCTTTCGCGGCGCACCGGGCCCGCGTTCCTATTTTTTGGCAGCCAGTTTGGCTTGCCGGTGGCGGCGGTAGCCGAGGAGAACTCCCATGGCACCGAGAAGCAGGGCCCCGTAGGTCGATGGCTCGGGCACGGGCGTGATCTGGTGGTCGTAGCCCTGCCAGATGGTGTTGTTGCCGACCCAAGTCGGGGAGTCGAAGATGATCTGGTTCATCGGAGTGGTGCCCCGGAGGTCGAGCACGGCCCCGGACCAGTTGGCCGCATACCAGTAGTCGACGGCGTTCGTCCAGTTGATGATGTTGATCGTCACGCCGGCCGCGATGGTCAGATTCGTGACGTTCAGCGTCGAGGCGCCGCCAAAGTCGAGGGTGACGGTGCCGCTGCCGGTGAAATTGAGGTTCGCGATCGTGAGCGAGGCGTTGCTGAGGGTGAGGGTCGTGCCGGCGGCGACGTTGACCGTCCCGGTGAAGGCGTTGCTGGCGTTGAAGACGATGGCGCCGGCCGAGAGGTTGAGCGTGCCCGCGAAGTCGCCAGGCGAGGCGTTCAGGTTGCTGTTGATGGTCAGGGTGCCGGAGCCGGTCTTGGTCAGGATGCTCGTCGACGCGCCGACGAGGGTGCCCGCATAGGCGGTGCTGGCGTTGGTGCCGCCGGCCATGAGCTGGCCGGTGCCGAAGAGGATCTGGCCCGACCCGGCGATGGAGCCGACGGTCTCGGTCTTGCCGTTGAGGTTGAGCGAGCCGTCGGCGTTGAGGGTGATGGCGGCGGTGTCGGCAATCTGGTTGCTCTGGGACAGCAGCAGCGTGGCGGAGCCGGCGGCGCCGGTGCCGTCGCCGATGGTGACGGTGGTGGAGGCGATGGCGTTCACGCCGGCCGTCTTGTTCAGGGCGAGGGTGCCGTCGTTGATGGAAGTTGCGCCGGAGTAGGTATTGGCCGAGGTGCCGCCGAGAGTGACAGTGCCGGAGTCGGTCTTCGTCAGAGTGGTGCCTGTGCCGCTGATCACGCCGTTGTAGGTGGTGCTGCCGGCGCCGCCGGTGTCCAGCGCGAAGCCGGCGCCCGAGACGCTGCCGCTCATGGTCAGGGAACTGCCGGTGTCGGCGGTGATGCGCGAGTTGCTGGCGAGGGTGACATTGCCGGCATAGCTGTTGCTGCCGTTGAGATTCTCGATGGCACCGCCGTTGCCGACGCCGGTGCCGTTGATCGTGGCGGCGACGCCGACCTCGGCGATGTTGGCGCTCGTGGCGTCCTGGGCGAACTGGAGGGCGGCGCCGCTGCTCACCGTGACGCCGGTGCCGGAGAGGCCGTTGCTGTGCGTGACCTCGAGGATGCCGGACGTGACCGCCGTGGCGCCCGTGTAGGCGTCGTTGCCGGCAAGGGTGAGGGTGCCGGTGCCGTCCTTGGTGATGCCCGCGACGCTGCTGCCGATGGCGCCGTTAATCGTGGTGTTGCCGGCGCCGCCGACCGTGAGGTTCTTGCCGGCGGCGGTGCCGTCCAGGACGCCCGCGTTGACGCCGGTTGGGTTGGCGATGGTCAGCGTGGTGCCGGCGTCGGCATTGATCCGGCTGTCGGCCGACAGGTAGACGTAGCTGTTGAGGTTGTTGTTGCCGCTGACATTGCGCAGCGCGCCGGTGCCGGAGACACCGGTGCCGGCGAGCGTGAGGGTCTCCTTGGCGACGGTGATGCCGCCGGCGAGTTGGAGCTGGGCGCCGCTGGCGACGGTGGTGCCGTTGCTGGTGGAATTGAAGGCGTAGCCCGTGTTGTCCTGGCCGAGCCCGGTGTTGTTCTGGATGTTGAGGACGCCGGCCAGCACGCTCGTGACGCCGCCGTAAGTGTTGGCGCCGGTAAACACGGCCTCGCCGGTGCCGCTCTTTTCCAGCGAGGTGACGGCCCCGGAAACCCCGCTGAGCAGGGCGCCCTGTTCGATCGTGGAATTGATCTGGAGGTCGACGCCGGAGGAGGTGGTGCCGGAGGCTGTGTTGATGGTGAGCTTGGCGGAGCCGATGCCGAGGTTGCCGTTTTCGATGAGCGAGGTCTGGGCGGAGGCGAGGGTCGTGAGGCCGCCCGAGAGGGTCAGCAGCGCATTGTTGCCGCCGCTGTCGACGTGGCCGCCCGACATCGTGAGGTTGACGAAGCCGTTGTTGCCCTGGTTCATCTTGAAGAGGCCGTCCTCGTAGATGGTCAGGTTGGTGTTGGAAGCGTCGGTCAGCGCGTTGTAGCTGCCAATGATATTGTTGCCCGAGGCCGTCGCCGACTGGCCCATCTGGAGCACGACCGTGTCGTTGGCCGAGGAACCCAGGTTGCCGACGTAGATATTGGTGCTGGAAATCACCGCATGATTGGACGGGCCGTCGGCGATCAGTTTTCCCCCCGTGATGACGGTGTCGCCGGTGAACGAATTGTCGACCGAGGAGCCGCGGATGATGCTGAGGGTGCCGGTGCCGGTCTTGGTGATGCCGCCTGCGCCGGTGATCTGGCTGTTCACCTCAATGTTGGAGGCATCCAGAATATAGGAGGGGGCGGGGAGGTAAATGGGCACGACGGTCGCGGCGGCGGTCGTGTTGAAGGTGGCCGTCGCGTTCAGGGTCAGGGTCGTGCTGTTGAACTGCCCGGTGGCGCCGTTGCCGATGATCAGGAGGTTGTCCGCGGCGGAGATCGTCGAGGCGGTGTTGACGGTGGTGCTGCCGGTCCACTGGCTGGTGGTGCCTGTGGCGCCCTCGGCGGCGAGGGCACCGAAGGAGGAGCTGACGCCGGAGCCGTTGAGCGTGAGCAGGCCGCTGCGCACGATGTTGGTGCCGCCGTCGAGCGCGAGGGTGGCACCGGCGCTGACCGTGATGTTGCCGGAGGTGTCACCCAGGGAATTTGCCCCCGAGCCCATGAGCGTGCCGGCGGAAACCGTAGTCGCGCCGGTGTAGGTGTTGGTGCCGGAAAGGGTGAGGGTGCCGGCGCCGGCCTTGGTCAGGCCGCCGTTCGTCGTGGCACTGGAACCGGAGAGGGTGAGGTTGGTGGCGGCCGTCGAGACATTGATCGTGCTGGTGGTGCCCGTGGCCAGGGTGAAGCCACGATCCGAACTGGCGGTGGCGCCGGTGTATTGGAGGGTGCCGCCGCCGAGGACGAGATTGGCGGCGGCGTTGGAGGCCTGGCCGAGGTTGCCGGCGACACCGCCGTTGCCGATGGTGCCGACCGAGAGCGTGCCGGCGCTGACGGTGGTGGTGCCGGTGTAGAGATTGGTGCCGGAGAGCGTGAGGGTGCCGGCGCCGACCTTGGTGAGGCCGCCGGTGGTGTTGGTGCTGGCCCCGGAGAGGGTGAGGTTGGTGGCGCCGGTGGTGACGTCGATGGTGCTGGTGGTGCCGGTGGTGAGGGTGAAGTTGCGATCCGAACTGGCGGTGGCGCCGGTGTATTGGAGGGAGCCGCCGCCGAGGACGAGGTTGGCGGCGGCGTTGGTGGCCTGGCCGAGGTTGCCGGCGATACCGCCGTTGCCGATGGTGCCAACCGAGAGCGTGCCGGCGTTGATGGTCGTGACCCCCGTGTAGGTGTTGGTGCCGGAGAGGGTGACCGTGCCGGCGGTGGACTTGGTCAGGGCGCCGGTGCCGCCGAGGATGGCGGAGACGGAGCCGCTCTGCATGTCGTAGCTGGTGCCGGTGAGGACGCCGGTCGAGCCGGTGATGCTGCCGCTGACCAGGGAGACGGCGCCGACGGAGTCGGAGAAGGTGCCGAGGGCGAGGGTGCCGCCGTTGACGGTGACGCCGCCGGTGGAAAGGGCGTTGCTGACGCCGTAGGCGAGGGTGCCGGCGCTGACGGTGGTGGTGCCGGTGTAGAGATTGGTGCCGGAGAGCGTGAGGGTGCCGGCGCCGACCTTGGTGAGACCGCCGGTGGTGTTGGTGCTGGCCCCGGAGATGGTGAGGTTGGTGGCGCCGGTGGTGACGTCGATGGTGCTGGTGGTGCCGGTGGTGAGGGTGAAGTTGCGGTTGGTGCTGGCGGTGGCGCCGGTGTATTGGAGGGAGCCGCCGCCGAGGACGAGGTTGGCGGCGGCGTTGGTGGCCTGGCCGAGGTTGCCGGCGGCACCGCCGTTGCCGATGGTGCCGACCGAGAGCGTGCCGGCGTTGATGGTCGTGACCCCGGTATAGGTGTTGGTGCCGCTGAGGGTGACCGTGCCGGCGGTGGACTTGGTCAGGGCGCCGGTGCCGCCGAGGATGGCGGAGACGGAGCCGCTCTGCATGTCGTAGCTGGTGCCGGTGAGGACGCCGGTCGAGCCGGTGATGCTGCCGCTGACCAGGGAGACGGCGCCGACGGAGTCGGAGAAGGTGCCGAGGGCGAGGGTGCCGCCGTTGACGGTGACGCCGCCGGTGGAAAGGGCGTTGCTGACGCCGTAGGCGAGGGTGCCGGCGCTGACGGTGGTGGTGCCGGTGTAGAGATTGGTGCCGGAGAGCGTGAGGGTGCCGGCGCCGACCTTGGTGAGACCGCCGGTGGTGTTGGTGCTGGCCCCGGAGATGGTGAGGTTGGTGGCGCCGGTGGTGACGTCGATGGTGCTGGTGGTGCCGGTGGTGAGGGTGAAGTTGCGGTTGGTGCTGGCGGTGGCGCCGGTGTATTGGAGGGAGCCGCCGCCGAGGACGAGGTTGGCGGCGGCGTTGGTGGCCTGGCCGAGGTTGCCGGCGGCACCGCCGTTGCCGATGGTGCCGACCGAGAGCGTGCCGGCGTTGATGGTCGTGACCCCGGTATAGGTGTTAGTGCCGCTGAGGGTGAGGGTGCCTGTGCCGATCTTGGTCAGCCCACCGGTGCCCGAGATGACGCCCGCGAATGCGCCCGGGGAGGAGTTGTCTCCTCCCACTGTGAGTATGGCGGCACCAAGTGTGACGTTGCCGCCGGTGGCGCCGCCGCCCGTCAGGGAACCTATCTGGGTATTGAAGCCGGTGATGTCGAGGATGACGCCGGCGGTGTTCGCAAGGGTGATCGCCGAGTTGTTGCCGAAGGCGCCGCTGGTGTTGGCGACGGACACGACGCCGGCCTTGAGCGTGCCGACGCTGACGGTGGTCGCACCGGTATAGGTGTTGGCGCCGGAAAGTGTGAGGGTGCTGGCCCCGGTTTTGGTCAGGCCGAAGGCGCCGCTTACTACACCGCCCAAGGCGATCGCCGCGGTGTTTGCGTTGATGGTGGCCGTGGCCTGCAGGGCGATCGTGTTGTTGATCGTCTGCAGTTGGGCGTCGTTGTTGGTGATGCCCGCCGACTGAAGTTTCAGGCCGGTGCCGCTGATGACGAATGCGCCCGCGGTATTGTTGAACGTGATGCTGTTCACCTCCCACAGCGTCGCGCCGTCAGCCGTGTTCGTGGTGCGCGTGGTCCCGCCAAATATATAGTCGGTGATGGTGCCGGCCGTGGGCGCCCCGTTCGGATTCCAATTATTGGCCGTGCTCCAGTTGGCGTTGGCGCCGCCGCCGTCCCAGGTAAACGCAGCCCGCGTGGGCAGCGAGGTCAGGACAAGCACCATCACCCCCAAGGCTGCAGCCAGAAATCTCCTGAAGGGGAGACGGAGCGTGGAGCTTGAGTTCATGGCCGGTTGGATCTGCCGCGAGGAGCTGCGATCAAAGGTGAATCAATCACCGAGTGCGTGGTTTTGGGAATAGGAGGGATGGGCATTGCCCGAGATCAAAAGCTAAACCCGGGGCGGGATATTTAATATAGTTCCGCAATCGATAAGAAATAGGTATAACCACCTAGTGTCAAATAGGAAGGGATAAAGAAACCATAAACCAGGTCGAGATCGGCCATATGGCTCTATTGGGCGGTGTTTTTTAACGAACGGATTCCTACGATCGCATCATTTTCGACAATTTAGTAGGCAATGCTTTCGGTTATTCGCTCCGCATGTTCTAATGAATAGAATATGGCATGAATAGGGGTATATACCTAATAACTGTTGACGAAGCAAAGCAGAGGTCATTTGTTGCAACTGATTCGAATAAAGTTTTTGCCCCACGTTTGGCTTACTCCGTCATGAAAAACTTCATCCTCCGTTCGGTTGCCTGTATTGGTGTCCTTGCCTTTTTCCTTTCTGCGGCACGCGCTGAAATTCCCGTTCCGAATGAGCCGGGTGTCGTTGGCTACAACCCCGTCGTGAAGATAGCCCAGGGTAATCAGCCCTATGCCGAGACGTATCAGCTCCTCATCACGATGCCGGCCAACCTCACTTCCGGTGTTTCCATTCCAGTCGCGCTGTCGGTCACTCCGATGCTGAAACCATTGGGCGTGTCCGACGCCACGGCGGCGGGCTATGTGACCCTGAGCGCCACGAACGTGGTTGTCAGCCAGCCAAGCCAGGTGGTCAGCGTGACGGTGAGCATCTCGGTTCCCGTGGGTTCGGCGGCGGGCGGCTATTCCTGGAAAGTGACCACGAGCGGTTGGCCGGCGTCGCTGGGCGTCATCACGGACATCGGCCATACGATCAACGGCCTCTTTTCCGCTGTCGGTGCCATCGACACATCGCCGCCCGCGATCACGCTCAACTCGCCGGCCAATGGCACGGTTTACACCTATTATCCCGCGAGTGGCTCCCCGGTGACCGTCCCGGTCAACTTCGCTGCCTCCGTCGGAACCAATGGGGCCGCGATCACCGGGCTGACTTCGTTCATCAGCGGCACTCCGGTTGTCTTCACTTCGACCGGCCTCAACACGCTCTCCGCCACCGGTGCCGGATCGGTCCAGTTGACCGCCGCCGGCAACTACACGGTGTCCGCCAACGCGACCAACATCAACGGCACCAGCACGGCGAGTGCCGACATCAGCGTGGTGATCAGTGCGCCGCCGCCCACGGTCACCGGGCTCCTGCCCGCGAACAACGCCACTTACAGTTTCGCTCCGGGTGGATCGGTGACAGTGCCGGTCAGTTGCAGTGCCGTCAGTGCCTATGGCAACGTCACGGCGCTTTCCGCGACGCTCAACGGTTCGCCGCTTTCCCTGGCCCTCACGGGGGTCGGCTCGGCGACCACGGCCACCGGGACCACTTCGCTGTCGATCTCAAGCGCCGGCACTTATTCCTTGGTTTTTTCCGCGACGAATGCCTACGGCGCGGCGACTCCGGTGACGGTCAATTTCACCGTGACCAGCGTCATTCCGGTGCCGACCGTTGCCATCCTGACTCCCGCCAATGGCACGGTCTTTACCCGTGTCGCCGGAAGTCCCGCCACGGTGGTTAACTACACCTTCGCGGGCGGCACCACCTATAACAAGGTCACCTCCGTCAACGTGACCCTCGACGGCGCACCGGTATCACCCACCGTCGTCGGCCTGAACACGGCGAGCATCACCGGCACCGGCTCCGCGTCCTTCAGCGCGGGCGGTTCCCACACACTTACGGTCACGCTTTCCAATGGCGGCGCCTCGGCGACGGCCTCGACCACCTTTACCGTCAATCAGACCCAGCCGCCGGTGTGCCGCAACCTGATCTGGCTCCAGCCGATCTCACTGAACAAGACGATCCAGGGCGGGACCACGATGCCGATCTATTTCAATGTCAGCTATAACGGCCAGCTGGTGCGCGACACCAACGTCGTGATCGCCATCTACGAGCTTTACCGCGACGGCACGGTGTCGCCCGCCGTGCTCTACCCCTATGGCCCCGGCAGCAACGCGAATCCGCCGGACTACGCGATCGCGGGCTATCAATATCAGCTGAATTTTGCGACTGCGCCCGGCACCCACAGTTACCAGATCGACGTCTATACGACTGTTTCCGGCTCGGTGGTCATGCTGGGTTCCAAGGTGCTGAATACCTCCAAGGACCTGAGCCATGATTGCTCGGACCATCGTCATGATCGCAACAATTCCTGCGACCGCGACGATCGCTTCGATGATGGCGACAACAGTTGCTGGGGCGGACATTGGTAGCCCATATTTCCAGTAGCGTCTGCCGCCGGCCCGGCCCCGATGCCCGCGTGACTTGGCCTATTCGCGGCTAGCAGATATCGAGTGGGGCAAACGGCTTCTCCACGACCTCGGCGGCCGGGCAGCCGAGCCACTTGTCGAGCAGCGTCGAGTATACCTGGCGGAAATCCGTGCCGTATTGCAGGTCCTGGTTCCGTTCCAGTTCGAGGCTCGGGGCCGAGCCGTGCAGGCCGGGCTTGATCCGTGAACCTAGCACGAAGAGTGGCGCGGCCGTGCCGTGGTCGGTGCCCTTGCTTTCGTTTTCGCTCGGGCGGCGGCCGAATTCGGAGAAGGTCATGGTCAGCACCTGCGTGTCCAGCCGCTTGGCCTCGAGGTCGCGCTGGAATGCCGCGAGGCCCTCGCTCAACTGGCGCAGCAGGTTGTTCTGCGTGTTCAGCTGGTTGTTATGCGTGTCGAATCCGGAAAGAGACACATAATAGACGCGCGTGGCGGTGCCGGCGGCGATCAGCGCCGCGACGTTGCGCAGCGAGCCGCCGAATGGCGTCGTTGGGTAGTCGGCCTTGGTCTGGTAGTCCGCGAGCGCCTTCTGGAATTTCTTCTCCGTCACCAGCGCGTCCATCATCGTGTGGCGGAGGTAGCCGGCGTTGTCGTGGTCGTCGGGCGCCGCGCCGGGGGATTGGATCATCTGTTCTAGCAGCGCGATGTTCTCCGACTGCTGCCGCCGGTTGCGGAGATTGGGTCCGATGCTGAAGGTCGGGTGCGGGCGTTCGCTGAGGAACGCCTGCGGCACCTCCGAGCTGATGTTCACTCCGCACGGATCGGTCGCGGCACCACCGGCGCACGCGTTGTCAAAGTAGCGCCCGAGCCAGCCGGTCGGCAGGAACTGGTTGCTGTCGCTGGCCGTCTCCCAGATCTCCGTCGAGCGGAAGTGGCTCCGGTTGGGGTTCGGGTAGCCGACGTTCTGCACGATGCCCAGCTTGCCGTCCTGCAGCAGGCCGTGCAGGGCGGCGCAGGAGCGGTTGAGCGCCAGCGAATCGTTGATCTTGAGGAGCTGCTCCATCGGCAGCCCGAGCGTCGGGCGCAGCCGGCGGTAGTTCGGGTCGGCATAGGGCACGACGGTGTTGAGGCCGTCGTTGCCGCCCGCCAGCTGCACGAGCACGAGGATGCGGCGGTCCTTTTCGGGAGCGAGGGCCTGCGCGTGCGCCGACTCCACCAGGAACGCCGGGGCGAACCGGCTGAACGCCAGCAGGCCGGCGCCGCGCACGCCGAGCTTCAGGAATTCGCGACGGGTGGAGGGCAGGAAATGGGCGGGATTTTTCATGGCTCAGCAAAGCTGGTATTGGGGCGACTCCAGCAGCGTGGCCAGGGCCTCGCGGGCGGCACCGGAGCCGGGGGAGTGCCGGGCGCTGTGCTCGAAGAAGGATATCAGCTGCCCCTCGACGGCCGTGCCCCGCAGTTGCGGCACAAAAAGCGCGACCAACTGCCTGGCCCGGTCCGGTGCGGGGAGCCCCGCCCAGTCGGCGAGCCGCTTCTCATCGAGGGTGAAATTGGTCACGCCGTCGGCATAGGCGGCTGCCAGGTCGATCTGCTCGTCTCCGTTGAGGGCCTCCTCGTTGATGGGCTGCAGCAGGGCCTGGATGAGCTGGCGCCGCGCGGCGAGCGTGGCCGAGTTGATCCAGGAACGTCCGCCGACCCATCCGCGGACGTTTGGCGGGTTGAAGGGCATCTGACCCATGAGCCGCAGCGCACCAATGAGCGGGCGGGGCAGCGGGGCGACGCTGAGATTGAGATCCTGCGCCAGGCCGAGGTAAAACTGGATCGGGCTCTTGATGAAGTTGCCCCGATAGGCCGGGGAGAAGAACGCGCGGCTGGAGAAGAATTTCACGGCGAGCTTGCGCAGGTCGTAGTTTTCTCCGGCCCACCAGTCTCCGAGCGCGTCGGTGAACCTAGCCGGCAGCGGCTCGTCGCTGAGATAAAAGCGCACCATCTCCTTCGGCAGGAAGGTGCCGGCGGCCTTTTGCCGGAAGACGAGATCCAGAACGGCATCGCCATCGAAATCGCCCGTCTGGCTGAAGATGGTCTTCGTCCCGGAGTCGTGCTGGTTGCGGGCGAAGAAAAAATCACCTTGACGCTGCCGGTAGCCGGTGAAGGCGCGCGCCGCCTGCTTGATGTCGTTTTCCGTGTAGTTACCCTCGCCCAGCGTGAAGAGTTCGAAGAGCTCGCGGGCGAAATTCTCGTTCGGCGCCTGTTTCTGGCTCTGCTGCAGGTCAAGGTAGAGGATCATTGCGCCCGAGCGGGACAAGGCCTTGGCCAGGGCCACGTTGCTGCCCAGGGCATGTGCGCGCAGGCTGTCCTGATGCGCGAAGATGAGCGCGGAGTTCTTCACCTTGTCGATGCCGACGACCCAGACGTCCTGGAGAAACAGGAGCCACTTCTCCCCGGGCGAATTCTGCGGGAGACTCGCCGATTGCAGCCACTTGATGGTCAGGTCCGCGAGGGCCTCGCGCGAGCGTTCCTGGGCGATTTGGGCGGCTTGGCGCTTTTTCACCGGATCCGGGTCGTTGATTTGGCGGTAGAGTTCCGGCCCGTCCCGCTCGAGTTTGCCGATCAGGTAGGGCTTCGGGAACTGTGGCATGGCCGCGAAATAGCGCTCGAGGGTCGCGACCGGTCCGTCCCGCAGCACCTGCACGAGCTCGGCGGGCGGAGCACTGAAGCCTATGCGCAGCAGCAGGTGACGAGCGGCGGCCTCGTTCCACTCCGCCGGTGGCAGGGGTTGCCAGGCTTCGCCGGCGGACAGGGGTTGAACGTGCTGGCCCGGGGTAGATTGCACAAGGGATAGACGCGTCGGGCCGGCCGGGGTTTCAGGCGTTCAGACACCCAGTGCCGTGCGATAGAGGCGAGGCACGCGCTTGGTGACCGAGCAGAGGGTTTCCCACGGGATCGTGCTCGCCCAGTCACTGAACTCCGTGACCGTGATTTCCGCCGTGCCCTGCTTGCCGACCAGCACCACGGCATCACCGCACTGCACCTCTTCCGGCACATCGGAGATATCGACGATCGTCTGGTCCATGGTGATGCGGCCCAGCACGGGGCAGCGCCGGCCGGCGACGAGGACCCATGCGCGGTTGCTGCCGGCCCGGGCGATGCCGTCGCCATAACCTGCGGTCAGGATGGCCACGGTTGTTTCCCGTTTGAGCACATGCGTGCGGCCGTAGCTGACGCCGGTGCCGGCCGGCAGTTTCTTCACCAAGCCGACCCGGGTGTGGAAGCTGAACACCGGCTCCGTGTGCACCCGGGCGAGCAGCGAGTGCGGATGCGGCAGGATGCCGAATTGCAGCAACCCGACCCGCACGGCGTTGAAGATGCTGCGTCCGGGCGTGGTCTCGAGTCCCGCGCTGTTGTCGGCGTGGATGAACAGCCGTGACGGGTCAAAGTCCGGCAGGCCCTCGAGCATCTGCAGGAAAATGCGCCGCTGCTCATCCGTGAACACCGGATCCTCATCGGCGCTGGAGAAATGCGTAAAGACGCCGGCGAGCCGCAGACCGGGAACGGCGCGAATCAACGCCAGGACCTCACGGGCTTCCGTGTGCCAGACCCCGAGCCGGCCCATGCCGGTGTCGATCTTGAGGTGGACGGCGACCGGTCTGCCGGCGGCGCGGCCCACGGCGTCGAAGCGTCGGACCTCGTCGGCCGAGGAAACCGTCGCGGCGAGGTCATATTCGGCGAGATACCGGTCCTCGTCGGGCAGCACGGGACTGAGCAGCAGGATCGGCCAGTCGCTGCTCAGTTCGCGCAGGGCCATCGCCTCGGCGATGTTCGCCACCGCGAACAGGTCCGCGCCGGCATGCATCAGACGGGCCGCGACGTGGTGCAGGCCGTGGCCGTAGGCGTCAGCCTTCACGACGGCGACATACCGGATGTGCGATGGCAGCGAGCCGCGGATCAGCTTCAGGTTGCGCTCGAGCGCGGCGAGGTCGATCTCCACCCAGCAGCGGCGGGGGAGCTGTCCGGAAGCGGTCATTTCGCCGGGGCGCTCGCGCGGCTGTGAATCTGCGCGGACCACTTCTTGTATGCGGTGGCCTCGTGCTGGAAGGCGTCGGGCGTGTCGGTCGCGGTGAAAAAGTCGCCGTCGCCGAGTGCGGGAAAAATCTTCGCGAGGTCGTAGCTGCAAACCGCAGCGGGGCGGGGGAGCGGAGCCCAGGCGCGAAAATTCTCCGGGGTGACGCATTCGCCGGCTGGCAGATCGGCGTCGGCCAGTCGGCGCAGCGCGGCGAGCGTGCCGTCGGCCGCGATCGACTGGCAGTGCCAGGTCTCGCGGCGCGCATCAGCGATAACGGCGAAGCCGCGTCCCGACTTTTGCGCCCATTCATGGCGGGCCGCGATGGCCAGGCTCTGGTAGGAAAAAACCGGACGGTCGCGCAGCGCCTGCCAGGTGCGCAGCGCCATCGCCACCGTGCGGGTGCCGAGCATCGAGCCGGGACCGGCGCAGAAAATGAAGGCTCCGAGGTCGGCAAAGGATATGCCTGTCTGGTTCAGCAGGGACTCCGTCCCGGTGAACACCGCCCTGCCGGCCTCCTCCGGCACGCGATACCAGAGGGCGGGCGCATTGGCCTGCAAGAGGCCGACCTGGGTATTTGCCGACGCCGCGTCGAGGACGAGAAGGCGCCGATGGCCGATCAAAAGCTGTGTAAGCGAAGACATTACGCGAGGGGCAGCTTGGGCTGGTGCCGGCAAAAGTCCACGTCGGTTTCGGGTCCGGCCAAGGGCGGAATCTGGCATTGACCAGAGGGGCACGCGACCTACGTTGACCTGTTCATCGACTGAAATCCGCCCCCTTTAAAATACCGTGAACGTTCAAATTACCGACATCAACGAGACCCGCAAAACGCTGACCGTCACCCTCGACAAGAGCGAGGTTGACGGTGAATACAACGCCATCCTGGGGGACTTCACCAAGCAGGTCAGCCTGCCCGGTTTCCGCCCCGGCAAGGCCCCGGCCGCGATGGTGGCCAAGCGCTTCGGCAAAGAGCTGAAGGACGAGTTCAAGCAGAAGGTCATCGGCAAGGCCTACCGCGACGGCTTGGAGCAGTCGAAGCTCGAGGTGCTTTCCCTCGTCGACGTCGAGGAAGGCGCGATCGAGCCCGGCCTGTCCGCGGCGATCAAGCTGACGGTCGACGTTCGTCCCGAGTTCCAGCTGCCAGACTACAACGGTTTCACGACCGAGATCCAGCCGACCGAGCCCACCGAGGCCGAGGTCGACACCGTGATCGAGGGCCTGCGCGCCGAACGCGCCGATTTCAAGGTGGCTGACCGCGCCGCCGCCAAGGGTGACTATGTGCGCTTCGGCTACGAGGGCACGCTCGACGGCAAGCCGCTGACCGATGTCGTCGGCGACAAGGCGATCTACGCCACCGCCCCGCAGACTTGGGAAGAGGTTGAAGGCGCCAACGAGGGCCTGCTCCCCGGTATGTCCACCCAGATTGCCGGCCTGAAGGCCACGGACAAGAAGACCGTGACGGTCACGTTTCCGGCCGACTTTGCGCCGGTCCCGGCGCTTGCTGGCAAGGCCGTGAGCTACGCCATCGAGGTCCAGGAGGTCCGCGAGCGCGTGTTGCCGCCGATGGATGAGGAGTTCTTCAAGCAGAACCGCGCCGACAACCTCGACGGCCTGAAGGCCCAGGTCCGCGCAAACCTGACGATGCGCAAGGAGCAGGAGAACCGCTCCGCTCAGCGCCGCCAGATCACGGACTCGCTCGTCGCACAGGCCAACTTCCCGGTGCCGGACAGCCTCGTTTCCTCCGAGCGCGACGGCGTGCTGCGCCAGTTCATCGAGGAGAACATGCGCCGCGGCGTGCCGCAGGAGCAGTTCGAGCAAAACAAGAAGGAACTCCATGACAGCGCCACCAAGGCCGCCGTCTCCCGCATCAAGGTGCAGCTCATGCTCGCCAAGATCGCCGACGCCGAAAAGCTCAAGGTCGACGAGAAGGATTTCAACACCTGGATCATGCGCGAGGCCATGCGCAGCGGGCAGAAGCCCGACAAGCTCGCGAAGGAACTCGGCAAGGACCGCGAGCAGCTCCGCGCCATCCAGCAGCAGCTCATCTTCGACAAGGCCCTTGATTTTCTGGTCACCAAGGCTACCGTCAAGACGGCATCAGCCAAAGCATGAGCTACTACGTTCCCATTGTCCTTGAAAACACCGGCCGCGGCGAGCGGTCGATGGATATTTACAGCCGCCTCCTGAAGGACCGCATCATCTTCATCGGCACGCCGATCGACGACAATGTCGCCAACGTGGTGATCGCCCAGATGCTGTTCCTCCAGATGGAGGACCCCAAGAAGGACATCCACGTCTATATCAACTCCCCGGGCGGCGTGGTGACGGGCGGCATGGCCATCTACGACACGATGAATTTCCTGCAGTGTGACATCGTCACCTACTGCATCGGCATGGCCGCCAGCATGAGCACGGTGCTCCTCGCGGCCGGCACCAAGGGCAAGCGCTTCGCGCTCCCGAACAGCCGCGTCATGATCCACCAGCCCTCGGGCGGCGCGGGCGGCCAGGCGGCCGACATCGCCATCCAGGCCAAGGAGATCCTCCGCTGGCGCAAGACCCTTAATGAGACCATTGCCAAGCATACCGGCAAGACCGCCGAGCAGGTTGGCATCGACTCCGACCGCGATTATTACCTGAGCGCCGAGGAGGCCAAGGCCTACGGCATCGTGGATCATGTTGTCGCCTCCACCCGCGACGCCCAGAAGATCGCTGGAACGCCGGCTGCCGCCTGAGACCCCTCTTTTCGGGGCATTTAGGGCCGGAAAATCCCTCGACTAACGCTCTTACAGAGCCGATATACGCTCATGGCCAAATCCTCCCGCATGACCCTTTGCTCCTTCTGCGGCAAATCGCAGGCGGAAGTCCGCAAGATCATCGCGGGCCCGGGCGTCTACATCTGCGATTCGTGCGTCAACGTCTGCAAGACGATCATTGACCGCGAGGTGAAGACCCCCGCCGCCACGCCCGAGGGCGGAGCGGCCAAGCCGGCCTTCCGCCTCATCAAGCCGGCGGACATCAAGAAGGTCCTCGACGACCACGTCATCGGTCAAGACCACGCCAAGAAGGTTCTGTCGGTCGCCGTCTACAACCATTACAAGCGCCTCAATTACGACGCCTCCGGCCAGCCGCGCGAGAACGCGACGATGCCCGCCGAGTTCAACGACGTCGAGGTCGAGAAGAGCAACATCCTGCTCGTCGGCCCGACCGGCTCCGGCAAGACGCTGCTCGCCCGTTCGCTCGCCCGCATCCTCGACGTGCCGTTTGCCATTTCGGACGCCACCACTCTGACCGAGGCCGGGTATGTCGGTGAGGACGTTGAGAACGTCGTCCTGCGCCTCCTGCAGGCGGCCAACTACGACGTGAAGAAGGCCGAGTGCGGCATCATCTACATCGACGAGATCGACAAGATCCGCCGCACGACGGAAAACGTCTCAATCACGCGCGACGTCTCGGGCGAGGGCGTCCAGCAGGCGCTGCTCAAGATCCTCGAGGGCACCACGTGCAATGTCCCCCCGCAGGGCGGCCGCAAGCACCCGAACCAGGAATACATCCAGGTCAACACAGCCAACATCCTCTTCGTCTGCGGCGGCGCGTTCGTCGGCCTCGACGAGGTCATCAAGAAGCGCCTCGGCCAGCGTTCCCTCGGCTTCCACATCAATTCAAAGGACCACGACCTGACGCCCGACGAGATGATGCGCGGCGTCGCCCCGGAGGACCTGATCCGCTTCGGTATGATCCCGGAGTTCATCGGCCGGCTGCCGGTCGTGTCCGTGCTCGATCAGCTCAAGATCGAGGATCTCGAGAAAGTCCTGCTCCGGACCAAGAACTCGATGGTGAAGCAGTATTCCAAGCTCTTCGCGATGGACGGCGTGCAGCTCCGCTTCACGCGCGACGCCCTGCGGGCCATCGCCCTCAAGGCGATCGAGCTCAAGACCGGCGCCCGCGCCCTGCGCGCCATCCTCGAGAAACTCATGCTTGAGGTCATGTATGATCTTCCGCAGCGGGATGACATCGCCGAGGTGGTCATCGACCAGGCCGTGGTCGAAGGTCGCAAGAAGCCGCAGCTGGTGAAGACCGCCCGCGGCGGCGCCACCTCCAGCAGCAAAGACGCGGCCTGAGACCCTCCGAATTTATCAACAAAAGGGCGCGGCAGGTGCCGCGCCCTTTTGTTGAGAGGGACAAGTTAGGCTACCAGTTGAAGCTTTCCCCTTTGCCAACCGATTTGGCAAACGCGACGAACAGCTTCACGCAATTCTCGACGTCCTGCAGATCGACGACCTCGCTCGGCGTGTGCATGTAGCGGAGCGGGATGGACACGAGGCCGCACGCGACACCACCGCGGGCCATCTGGATGGCGCGGGCGTCGGTGCCGGTCGGGCGCGGGTCGGCTTCGAACTGGATCGGTATCTTGGCCTTCTTGGCGCAGGCGACGAGGCGCTCGTAGACCTTGGGATTGATGTTCGGCCCACGGCAGATGATCGGGCCGGCGCCGAGCCTGGTCTCGCCATGCTTGCGCGGGTCGCAGTCGGGATGATCGGTCGCGTGGCCGACATCGACCGCGAGGGCGACATGCGGGTCGACGGCAAAAGCGGAGGTCTGCGCTCCCCGCACGCCAATCTCCTCCTGCGTGGTGGCGACCGAGACCACCCGGGCGTTTAGCTTGGCCTTTTCCCTTGCGAGTCGGATAAGCGCTTCGCCCACGACGTAGGCGCCGACCTTGTTGTCAAAGGCGCGGGCCGTGCCCACGCTCCCGCTGATCAGCTCGAACTCGTGGTCGTAGGTCGCGACGTCGCCGATCGCCACGCGAGCCAGGGCCTCGGCCTTCGATTTCGCCGCGATATCGATCCAGATCTCGTGTTTTTTTGGCACCTTCTTGCGATCCTCCTCGTCCATCAGGTGGATGGCGCGCTTGCCGGTCACGCCCTTCACGGTGCCGCCGGCGGTCTGGATGATGACGCGGCGGCCGGAAATGATGCTGAGGTCGTGTCCGCCGATGGTGTCGAAGTAGAGGTAGCCGTCCTTGTTGACGTAAGTGATGATGAGCCCGAGTTCGTCCATGTGGCCGGAGAACATGAGCGTGGGGCCGCCCGGCTTGTTCAGGGTTGCCAGCCGGCAGCCGAGGGCATCGTTCGCGTAAATATCGGCGTGTGGCCTGACATATTTGTCGTAGACCGCCTGTGCCTGGGCCTCCGCGCCGGAGGGCGACTTGGCCTTGAGAAGGGCGACGAGAAATTCCGGGGCTTGATAGTCGGACATGAGCTTTGTTGAGGGTTGGATGAGACTAGGGGATCGAATGAGAGGTCACCGCGGCTGGCGCGGGGATCTGGAGCACGTAATCCGCGCCGATGCGGTGCAAGGGATCGCGGGGTCCGACAGCGGTGAATTGATAGCCGAGCGGTCGGAGCAGTTCCTCGGTGCCGTCCACCTCCTGCGGGCTGTGAAAACCCATGAGAATGACCGGGCGGGTCAGCCGGATGCTGTCGATCGCGCCGCGTAACGCATGGTAACCGTGTCCTTCCACGTCGATCTTGATGAAATCAGGCGGGCGGATAGTCCCGTTCGCCACGAGATCGTCCAGCCGGACGGTGCGCACGGGGATGATGGGAGTGTCTGGAGTCTTCACTTCGCCATCGTAAGCCAGGTGCACCGTCGTGTCGCCTTCCCGCAGGTCATTGAAAAAATCCGCGACGCCCGAGACATCGGATGCGGCACACTGCTGCGTGATCAGCCAGGGCATGCGGTTCATTCGGCGATGCCGTTCCAAGCGGGCGTAATTCGACGGCAGCGGTTCCACCGCTACCACCTGACCGCCGGGGCCGGTGCGCTGCGCGAAAGCGACGCTGTAATAGCCAAAATGGGCGCCCAAATCCCAGCAGACCTTGCCGCGAAGGTCGCCCCAAGCGAGAATGGCTCGCGCAACTTCAGATTCATAGTCCCCCCGCCAGTAGGCGGTCCATGGATAGAGCGTCCAGCGCGCGCCGGACAGCAGGCCGCGGCGCACGCGCACCGGGAGGTATTGCAGCCGGGTGACGCGGAGTATTGTGCCAAGCGCCCGTTGCAGGAACTGTTTTGTGGTCGGTCCCATCTGCTTAGAACTGAAAGACCGCGGTCGAGGTCACGCCATAACGGCAGGGTCCGGTGCTCTCGAAGATGCGGAGTTTCGCCTGCGGTGCGAGCGCGGCGAATTCACGATACATCCAATAGTCGTCCACCACGATCAGCCCGCCGGGCCGCACGGCCGCCAACGCGAGCCGGAAGCAATGCGGGCGCAGTTCGCCGTAAGTCCCGGTGGTAAATCCGCAGAAACCGTCCACGACAATGATGTCGAACTGCCGGTTCTCGAGGGCGCGAAAATACGGCAAATCCTTGAAATGGGCCGCTTCGGCATCGCCGAAGGCGTGGAGGGCGCAGTGCAGGTTGGACAAACCGAGCGCGCTGGCGCGCGCCGTGACCACGGCATGCCATGCGGCGTCATTTTCGACGCAGTGCACCGATCGGGCGCGGCGCGCCAGAAAAACCGAGGAGCCGCCGCTGCCGAACTCAAACACCTCGTGTTCTGGGCGCACCACCTGGCGCAGGTGGTCGATCGCGCCGTAGGAGAACCAGGGCAGCTCAAGCTCGATCGGCGAGCGACCCCAGCAGGGCAGGTGGGCGAGGTAGGGGGGCAGGTGCTTTGGATATCGGGCGAGGCTGCCCGCGAGGTCCAATATTTTGTGAGCAAGGGAATTGTCCATGGCCGTGATTTAGCGCGGGATTCTTCCGGCAATCTCTTCGAGCGGATAGGTGATGATTTCGGCGAGTGTCGGGTGATACCACGGGGCGCGGAGCATGTCGTGCACCGTGGCCCGCATCGCCAGCGGGGTGGAGAAGCAGTGGATGAGTTCGCCCGCGTCCTTGCCGACGATCTCGGCGCCGAGGATGCGGCCGCGTTTTGGCTCGGCCAGCACCTTCACGTAACCGTAGTTGGCCTCCATCAGGATGGATTTGCCGTGGTCGTTGAAAGGGTAGGAGGCGCTGAGGTATTTCACGCCGCGCTTGTCGAGGTCGCGCTCCAACGCGCCAATGGTGGCCAGCTGTGGGTCCGTGAAAACCACGCTGAGGAGCAGCGACCAATCCACCGGCTTCAGGCCCTTCACCTTGGCGGCGTGACGCGCGGCCACGAGAGCCTGCTCGATGGCGATGTGGACGATCTCCGCCGGACCGGAGCAGTCGCCGGCGGCGTAGATGTGCGGGGCGCTGGTCTGCTGCCAGCGGTTGATGATGATCTGGCCGTTGGGTTTCGTCTTCACGCCAGCCTCCGCGAGCCCCAGGCCGGCGGTGTTGGGTTCGCGCCCCAAGGCGTTGAACAGGTGGGCCGCACGCCGGGTGACCAGCCGGCCGTTGTGACGGAACTTGACTGTGGCACCGTGCCGGTCGGTGGTGACGGACTGGAGCGTTGTGTCGGTGAAGAGGATGATTCCCTCGTCGGTGAAGGCCTGCTGGACGACGCACGAAGCGTCGTCGGAGTGATCGCGCAGGATGTTCGGGCTGCGCTGCACGAGCGTCACCTTGCTGCCGATCCGGTTAAGAAACTGCGCGAGTTCGCACGCGACGATGCCGCCGCCCAGCACGAGCACGCTTTTCGGCAGGAAGTCCAGGTCCAGCACATCGTCGCTCGTCCAAGTCTTCGCCTTATCGAGTCCCGGAATGGGCGGCACGCTGACCTTGGAGCCGGTGCCCAGGAGAAAATGCCTGCCCCGCAACCGGCGTCCGTCGGAGAGCTGCAGGGTGTGGGGGTCGAGGAACTTGGCGTAGGCGCGGTAGAGGGCAAATTTTCCGGACTTGAGCGCATCAACCCGGTAGCTGGCAAAGTCCCGGATGATTTTCATCTTCCGGGCGTGGACCGCCTTCATGTCGGCCCGAGCGCCGGAGACCCGGAGGCCGAACTTACCGGCCTGTTTCGCGTGGTGCAGGATCTCAGAGGCGTAGATCAGGGTCTTGGAGGGCATGCAGCCGCGCAGGATGCAGAGGCCGCCAAGCTGATTGGCTCCGTCGATTACGGCGACTTTTTGCCCCAGATCGGCGGCCGCGCGGGCGGCGTTGAATCCGGCGCTACCGCCTCCGATGCAGATAAAATCGTAAGTCTTGATGACGGCCACGGGGTAAACAGATGTTCAGGGATGTCGTTTGGTCCAACGCGGGCTGCCCCGTCAGCGGCCCTTGCCAAAGAGCATGATGTGAATCGTCTTCAGGACAATGGAGGCGTCCAGCACGAACGAGAAATAACGGATGTAATAGAGGTCGTATTCCAATTTGCGCAGCGTGTCCTCGAGGTTTTCGCCGTAGTTGTAGTTTACCTGCGCCCAGCCGGTGATGCCGGGCTTGACGAGGTGGCGGAAATGGTAGCAGGGGATTTTTTTCTCGTAGTCCTCGACGAGCCGAACCCACTCCGCGCGGGGCCCGATCAGGCTCATGTTGCCGACGAGCACGTTCCAGAGTTGGGGCACCTCGTCGAGGCGCGTGTTGCGGAGGAACTGCCCGATGCGCGTGATCCGCTTGTCACCTGCGCGGGTGTAGAGGTCGCCGTCCTGGGCTGCCCGCATGCTGCGCAGCTTCACGATGTCGAAGAGCACCCGGTTCCGCCCAACCCGCGGTTGGCGGAAAAAAATCGGTCCGCGGTCCTCGATCCAGATCGCCGCCGCCACAAAGGGCAGCAGGGGCAGCGCCAGCAGCAGGCCGAGGGAAGCGAGCACAATGTCGCTGAGCCGCTTGAGCCGCTCGAAGACCGGCTCGCGGGCGATCTGGAATCCCTCCTGAAAAAGCCAGGTCTGGTTCAGCCGGTAGAGCGGGATCTTGCGCCAGTAGACCTCGTGGAACAGCTCGAGCGTGTAGGTCGGCACGCCGGAGAAATGCAGCTCCATCAGCCTCTGCGCCACAACCGAGGGCAGCTCCTGGCTGGATTCGCGCAGGATGATGGCGTCGAGGTTGCCCTCGTATTCGGCCAGGTAGTGGGTGACGTCGCCGAACGGAGGGATCGATACCCCGTTGTTGCTGGCCTTGAGCCCGGGCACGAACGTCTCGTGCGTGGCATAGAGGACGGCCTGTGTCATCCCGGTTTTCCGGCACTCTTCCTTGAACGCCACGCAGCTCTCGGGGCTGCCGAGGAACATGAAGTAGCGTTGCTGCTTGTTCGCCATCTGCCGCTGGTAGAAAAAACGCCGGTAGGAGAGGGTGAGGGGAATCAGGAGCAGGCACGCGCTGGTGATCACGAGACGGCTGCCCTGCAGCGGGAAGCCCGCGATGAAAAAGGCGTAGGTCAACAGCAGCGTCAGCAGCAGCACGACCAGCAGGGCGATGGTGTGCAGGCTGGTGTAGGTCACCGACATCATGTCGGTGCGCGCGTTGTAGCCGTCGATCAGGTAGACGGCGAGGAATTGCATCATCACGGGCAGGATGAGCGGCGTCAGGATCGGGTCGTGGGGATCTTCCATTCCGCGCAGCCAGGCGAAGAAATTATACGCTAGGACGACGGCGATGCAGTCGAGCAGCACAAGTGCGAGCGTAATGGTTCTTCCCTGCTTCATGGACAGTTCATTTACAGCGGCGTTTCCGCCCGACGCAAACCGAACTTAGGGGGCGGCTCCCGCGGCGCGGAGGATTTCTTCCCAACGGGCGAGGCTGCCGCCGAAGGTGAAGTGCTTTTCATAGGCCGCCCGGGCCTGCCGGCCTAGTTGGACCCGGCGACCCGGGGCGCCCTGCCACTGGGTGACGATTTCGGCCAGGAGCCCGGCCTCGCCCGGGGCCACGGCCTGGCCGCAGCCCTCGGCGGCTAGCAACCGCGCGATTTCGCCTCCGGCCGGGCCGACGAACAGTGCCGGTCGGCCGGCTGCGAGCACGCCGGCGAGCTTGCTCGGGTAGACCAGGTCCGCGAAGGCCGGCTTCAGGGTCACCAGGTGCGCGTCCGCGGCGGCGAGCGAGGCCGCGAGGGTTTCACGCGGCTCCGGGGGACGGAAACGAATGTTGTGGAGCCGGCGCTTCGCGGCGGTGGCTCGCAGTTCGTCAAACTGCGCGCCGGTGCCGACGAACTGGAAGATGATGCCGGTTCGTTCCCGCAGCAGCTCCGCTGCGTCGAGGACCGTCCGGAACTCGTGCACACGGCCCAGGTTGCCCGAGTAGGCGACAATGAACTTGTCCGCCAGCTTCCAGGTGATCCGCCGCGCCGTGACGTCGAAGTCGTCGGGTCGGGCTTGCAGTTCGCGCGGGGCCCAGTTCGGCACTATGGAGACGCGGTCCCCGGGCACGCCGCGGGCGAGGAGGCGCACCGCCATGTCGGAGCCGAGCGTCACGCAGCGGTCGGCCGCGCGCCAGGCGGTGTCCCGCCGCAGCCGGAGCGGCCAGGCTGGCAGCGCGGAGATGGCGCCGAGGTGGGCGGTGAGGATTTCCGGGTAGATGTCCTGGATCCAAGGGATGACGCGTGCCCCCGCGGCCTGCCCGGTGGCGGTCACTTCCGCCCCCAGCATGGGCGGGTCGGTCATCGGCACCACCACATCGCCGGGCCGAGCCAGCGCGGCCACCAGTTCCCGGGCGCGGCGGCCGAAGCGGCGGTAGTTCAAGGTCCGCGAAAGCAGGCCTCCGTGTTTTTCCCCCGCTCCCGTGCGGTGGATGGTGACGCCGTTCCGCGGCCCGGGGTCGGAGCCGGCGGCGATCACGTGGACAGTCCAGCCGCGCGCGGCCAGACCTTCGGCCAGATCGGTCAGCAGCTGCGCCGTCGCCGCCTGTGAGGGCCAGTAGACGCGGTTGACGAAGATGACGCGCGGCCGGGTGTCGCTCACGAGGAGGTCCGGCCGGCCCGCCGCAGTTCACGGGCCTTGGCCGCGCTCAGGAATTCATACCACGCCATCAGCCGGCAGAACACATAGCCGCGATAGCCGTCGAGGAAGCCCGCCCGCCAGACATAGTGGTAGAAGAAACGCAGCGTCGGGCGGAACGGCAGCGACCAGGCCAGCTGGCGCAGGCGGCGTTTGCGCGCGAGGCCCGGGTCGATCTCGGCGCCGGCGGTGGGGCCGCCCGGTTGCGCCTCGACTTGGAGGCGTGCCTCCCAGTTGCTGTAGCGGTTGTGTTTTTCCACCCAAGTGGAGATGTCGGGAAAGGCGTAGTGCTCCATCTCGCCGCCAAGGTAGCCGGCGGCGCCCTCGAGTTGCACGTGTTCGTGCACCTCGTTGTCACCCGAGCCGGTGCCGGCTGATTCGGCGAGCCGTTCGTAGCGGCCGCGCGCGTGTCGGAAGAACCGCAGGTTCCAACTCGGGTAGTAGCCGCAGTGGTTGAGCCAGCCGTCGAGAAACCAGAAGCGGCGGTTGACGTAATAACCCTGATGCCGGGCCTGCCCGAGGGCGGCCCGCATTGCGGATTCCAGCTTGGGGGTGGAGCGCTCGTCGGCGTCGATGATGAAGACCCACTCGTTTTTCCAGGCGACGTTGGCGAGCGCCCAGTTTTTTTTCTTCGGGAAGCGGCCGTCCCACTTGAAGTCCACCACCCGGGCCCCGGCCTTCAGCGCGATCTCGCGGGTCGCGTCCGTGCTGCCGGAATCGACCACCACGAGGTCGTCGCACCACGCGACCGACGCAAGGCAGGCGCCGAGATTGGCCGCCTCGTTCTTCACGGGGATGAGGACGGAAATGGGCGCGGGGTCGGGCATGTCAGGGCTTGGTTTCCGCCGGCGCGGGCAGATCGAGGGTGGCGTAGCGAATGGCGCAGTAGAAAGTTGCGAAGAATGTCAGGACCACGGCCGGGTTGGCAAAGGGGAATTCGACCCAGGCGTAGAGTAGCACAATGATGTTTCCCAACAGCAGATAACGCGGAATGAGGGAGGTGACGCGACGCCAGGGAACCTGCCACAGGGGCACGCCCAGCAGCAGCCCGAGCAAGCCTGTGCCGACGAAGCCGACCTCGGCCAGGGATTGGAGCCAGTCGTTGTGAGCCTCGGCGTAGAAGGGAATCCAGATCCAAAGTTCGGCCGCCCGCTGGGTGTTGAAGACGCGGAAGACATAGGCGTAGCTCTCGAGGCCCCAGCCGAACCACGGTCGTTCCGCCGCCATACGCCAAGTGTCGCGATAGAGAGTCAGCCGGGAGTTGAGCGTGTCCTCCTTGGCAATATGGGCGAGCTGTTCCGAGGTGAGCTGGAGACGCTGGGCGATGACGTCGCGGCTGAGGTATCCGATGGCGGCGACGGCCAGGCCCGCCGCCAGCACGATGGCGGCGACCGGGACCGCGATCGACTTCCGCTGTTCGCGCCGACGGCGGATCAGCCGCAGCAGGAAGTGACCGAAGGCCCCGGTGAGAAGCAGGCTCGCGAGTGCGGTGCAGGAGCGGGACGCGCTAAGCGGCACGGACGCGGCCAGCAGCAGGGTGACGAGCACGCTGGACATGACAGGAGAGTGCCAGATGTCCCGCTGCCCGCCGCGGCGCAGGAGGTGGAAGACCAGGGCCAAGCACACGGCGGTGTTCATCAGCGTGAACGCGCCCCAGTGGTTATGGTAGATGAACGTGGAGAAAAACTTCGGGTTAGGCGAGGGCACGAGCCCGAGCCACAGGCCCTTCGCCCGGACCAGTTTCTGGAATGTGCCGAAGACGGCGAGCACCACGGCATTGCCGGCCAGGACGTAGAGCGTGAAACGCACCAGTTGGCGGGTGTTCAGCACCAGCCAGAGGTTGAAGCACGACAGGACAATGACGTTGAACTGCCACAGTTCGTGCGCGGCGAGTGCCGGCAAGGCCGCGCTCGGCAGCCACCGGATCGGGTCCGCCATGACATAGGAGGATTGGCTGCCGCGGACGACTTCGGTGAACCCCGGGTTGAAACAACTCACAATCACCAGCAGGTCGTAGAGCCACAGCGGCCACAGAAGCCGGAGCGCCGGGTAGCGGGTATCGAAACGGGCGCGATCGCGCGTGAGGCAGGCGATGACGAAAAGCGCGACACCTAGGGCGCCCCAGCCCGCAATGACCTGTCTTACCCAGGGCGCCTGGCCGCCGAAGGCCCAGGCGGTAAACACAAGCAGCGAGCAGGAGTGGAACAGCACCCATTTCTCCAGGGCGGTCGTCTCGGCCCGGGCCGGCTCACGCGGATCAGGTATGCTCATGGCGGAGGTGGCGGTAGAATTCGGTGAGAAGCCGGGCCGAACGGGTCCAGGAGAATTCCCGGTGGGCCCATTCCCGCCCGCGTCGGCCCATCGCCTCGAGTTCGGCCGGCTTGGTCGCGAGGGCGGTCGCGAGCGCTGGCGCATAGTCCGTCCAGGGCAGGCACCAGCCGGCCCCGGTGGCGGCGAGGCCCGACCACGGCGTGGTATCCGTGACGAGCACCGGCACGCCGGCGGCGAGCGCCTCGGCGATGACGAGCCCGAAGTTCTCCGAGTGTGACGGCAGCAGAAAAAGCGAGGCCGCCGCGTAGGGGGTCGGTCGGTCCGCCCCGTCGAAGACCGCGACGCGGTCCGCGCCGCCGGCGGCAGCGATCGTGGCCGAGAGTTCGTCCGCCGTATAATCCTCGGCGACACCGACGATCAGGAGCAGCCAGTCGCCGCGCGGGGCGGCCAGCCACAGGTCGATCAGTTCCTTCAGCCGTTTCTTGCGGTGGAACCGCGAGTAGAAAAGAGCCACGGGCCGGGTGCGGGTCGCGGGGCAAAGTTCGCCCCACACCCGGCGCGCCGCCGCGAGTTCGGCTTCGGTGGGGAGGGTAACGCCATTGGGCGACACGCAGACGGGCTGGCGGAAGCCGAGGGCGCGGATGTCATCGGCCTCCTCCTTGCTCGTGGCATGCCAGCCGGCAGCCGCGGCAAAGGCCCCCGGGTGGACGAACTGCGCGGCGATCCATTTGCGCCAGAGGCGGTGGCGATGGGCCCAGCCGCTCATCATGCCGCGCGGGGAAATCACCAGGGGCGCCCCGAGATGCGCCGCGGTCTCGCGCGCGTAGCGCAGCGGCAGCAGCCAGAGGGCGTGATTGTGGACGCAATCCGCATTGGTTGCCGCGAGGTGCCGGCGCATCTCCGGCGAACGGGAGAGCCAGCGCGGCGTGACCCGCGGAAAGCAGCGGATCGCCGCCGCGTCGCCTTCCCCGGTCGCCATGGCCTGCCCGGGCTCGAGCGTGGCGAGAAGCTCCACGGACTCGCCGCCGGCCGCCTGGGCATTCGCCAGCGCGCGCACCGATTTCGAGGGCCCGCCGTGGCGTTCTTCCAGACTTGGCACAATGTGGCAGACGCGCATCAGTCGGGCGACCGCCTCACCGGGGCTCCGGGCGGTCCTTGACCGGGCGGCAGGGGCTGCCGACGCAGATTTTTCTTTCGGGCAGGTCTTTCACCACGACCGAACGCGCACCAACGACACAGAGCTCGCCGACTGTGACCCCCGGACCCACGAAAACCTCCGCGCCCAGCCAGGCGTTCCGCCCGACAACGATGGGCGCGGTGACGAGTGGCATGTCCCACCGCGTGAAGTCGTGCGTGCCGGCGCAGAGATGGCAGTGCTGGCTGAGGTTGGCGCCATACTCCAACCGGATGGTCGCGAGGTTGTATAGGTTGACGTGCGGCCCGACCATGCTGCGCGGAGCCAGCGAAAGATTTTTTGGGAAGACGATTTTCGCCGTGGGAAAAATCACGACCGGACCGGCGATGTCCGCACCGAAACAGCGGAGGAGCCACGCGCGGAAGCCGTGCAGAGGCCGCGGGCTCCAGCGGAAGAGCGTGGACTGCACGAACAGCCACAACCAGCGGCCCAGCACCGTCGATTTCGGATAGGGCGTGGCGCAGTTCTGGCCGAGGTAGGGTGCGGTTTCGCTCACGGCGCGGAGGATGCGGGGTTTGCCGGGGCGGTCAACTGCGCGAAGTCCGCGAGCAGCGCGTCGGCATAGACGGCATAGTCGTAGGCGCGGGCATCCTCCCGGGCTTGCCGGGCCAGGCGGCGACGCAAGGCGTCGTCGCCAATCAGGCGGACCAGCGCTCCCGCCAGCTGGCTGGCGGCGTCCGGCGCGCGGTGGTCGAACACCAGCCCGTTTTCCCCGTCGCGCACAAAGTCGGTGAAGCAGGCCAGCCGGGAAACCACCGGCACGGCGCCCGCGGCCATGGCCTCGGCCACCGCGACGCCGAAGGTCTCGCCCTGTTCCGCGAGGCTGGGATAGCAGAAAATATCCAAGCGCTGGTAGACGCCGGCCAGCGAGCGCTCATTGAACTGCGGATCGAGCAGGTTGAAGCGGCTCGTGCTCATCGCCGAGGACAGCCGGTGCAGCAGCTGTCCTCGGAAGACCGCGCCCGAACCACCGCGGGCGATGTCCGACGGACCGCAGAGCAGCAGCCGCCAAGGAGGCAGGCCGGGGGCCTTGGCCACGAGGCGCAGCGCCTCGCTCAGGAGCATCAGCCCCTTCTCGGTATGAATCCGGCCGACAAAGCCGAGGGTCACTTCGCCTGCTTGCGCCACCGGGATCGACGGGGGAGACATGGCGGAGGCCTGACTCAGCCCCCGCCAGTCGATCGGATAGCCGCAGACGCGGGCAACGGGGCGGAGGCCGGGGTTCTCGGCGAGCACCCGGTCCCGCACGTAGCTGCTGGCCGCGAGCACCCGGGCAATGGCGCGGTAGCGGCGATACTGGCCCTTGGGCATGCGGCCGGTCATGATCACCACGCGGCCGGCCCGCGGCCTGAGCCAGCCGAGCCACATCGGCAGCGCCACGGCATTGACCACCACGATGTCGGCCGAGGGCAGCGCGCAGAAAACGCGGACGCTCCAGACAAAATCCAACAGCAGGTTGCGCCAGAGCTGGCGCTGGTGGTCGGCCCCGCGCAGCCGCACGTGCCGGATGCCCTCGCTGGTCTCCTCGCGCGGGAATCCCCTCCATTGCCGGGAAAACATGGTGACGGTGTGCCCGCGGGCGGCGAATTCGCGCCCGAGGTTATACCATGACTTTTCCGTCGAGCCGCCGCTGATGGGTGGCACGGGCAGGAAGAAGCCGTTGACGATGGAAATGCGCATGGATTACGGCGACGGCAGGCTCGCCAAGGCCTGGAGCAGGCCGTCACTGGTTTGCTGATAGGTGTAGGCGGCGGCGGTAGCGAGCGCGTTGCGGCTGAGCCGGGCCAATTCCTCCGGTGAGGCGCGCAGTGCGGCCTTCAGGGTGGAGGCGAGCGCGCTCCGGTCTTCGGCGGGGAACACCCAGCCGGTCTCGCCCGGGCGCACGAGGTCGCGCTGACAGCCGACGAGATCGGAGACCAGGCAGGGCACGCCGAGGTGCATGGCCTCGTTGACGGCGAGCCCCCAGGTCTCGTAGCTGCCGCGGGAGGGCAGAGCGAAGATATCGGCCAGGCGGTAGCGCGAGGGCATCTCGGTCTGGTTGGCAAAGGGCAGGAAGCGCACGCAGGCCGCGGGTTGCGAGGCGGCCAGGGCGACAAGGCGGTTCTTCTCGGCCCCGTCACCGACGAAGACGAGGGCATCCTCCGGAGTGGCGACGGCGAGAAAGGCTTCGAGGAGTTCCACGGGCTGCTTGCGATCGTGAAACTTGCCGGCGAAAAGCACCACACGCTTGCCCGCCAAGCCGAGTTCGCGACGCAGTTTCTCCGCCTGCGTCCCGGCCGCGCCGTCCGACGGATCGAAGTGGTCGGCGTTGACGGAATGCGGCGCGAAAAAGAGCCGGTTGGCGGCCACGCCCAGCGCGAGAAAATAGTCGCGGTTGGCCGCGCCGACATAGGTGACCGCGGCGAACTGGGCGTAGAGCACCCGGAGCAGGAGCCGGCGACCGAGGGGCAGCGAAGCCCGGCCGAGCAGGTGGGAATCGCCGCGAAACAGGAGCGGCACGCCCTGCCGTCGGGCCCACCACACGACACGCAGGTGCGAGAGCCAGTTGTAGCCGAAGAGCAGGACCGCGCCGGGCCGCCAGGCCGCGAGGCGGGCGCAGAGCGCGGGGTTGTCCAGGCCGCGGAAATGATGCGTGCCGGGATCGGTCGCGGCGTTCGGCACGAACTCGGACTCGTAGCCGCCGAGCAGGTCGACGTCCCACTGGAAGGCGGTGCCGAACTGCGGGTCGCGCTGCACGGTGACGCCGAACTCCCACAGGTAAAACACCCGGAACTCCAGCGCGGTGTGCGCCCGCAGCCAGCGGAACCACGGGCTGTAATACTGCACCGGGTGCGAGAGGACGATGGCGAGGCGGCGCATGCCGGGATCAGAGGCCGAAGAGGCTGCGAGCGAGCATCGGCAGGCCGAGCACGACGACCACGGCCTGTTCCAGCGATGACACCCAGGCGGCCATGGTCAGCTCGGCGTTGAACGACCACGCGGTCAGCAGGATCATCAGCAGGCCGGCCAGAGAAAACATCGGGCTGAACGTGGACCAGATTTGCAGCTTCTTCAGCCAGTAGCCCCAGAAAATCCCGAGCAGGACGGCGCCGGGCAGGCCGAAGTTGGCGTAGGCTTCGGCAAGCAGGCCGAACGCGATGGTGGTGGCGTTGGTGTCCTCCTCCTGCTGCAGGCCGTAGTAGATGGAAAGCTCGTAGGTGGCCACGTGGGAGCGGGGCTTGTTCGGCCAGAAAAGCCGGGGCACGAGTTGCGGGGGCACATAGGAGTAAGTCCGGCCGTAGAGGTAATCCTGCCGCGAGGGTGTGTATTGCACGATGAGGCAGAGGATGTGCATGAGCGAGGTGCGCTCGAGCATCTTCTGGCTGACGGTCTTGCCACCGCTGGTCGGGGCGAGGCCGAAGGTGATCCATTCGTCGAAGTAGGCGGGCAGCTCGCTCATGGTCGGCTGGGGCAGGTGGCCGTCCCAGTATTTCGTGCGCATCTGCGTCTTGCCGGTATGCAGGATGGCGATGAGCACGAAGCATACGGCGATGACCAGCCACGGGATGCGTTTGCCGCCGGATAGGTAACCCAGCAGGCCGATGCCGATCAGGCTGATGGCGCCGATGAGGATCAGGCCCACGCTCATCATGATGAGCTGCGGAACCAGGGTGAAGATCAGGACGAGTTTTTCCGACTGGGCGAGTTCGCCCCGGCCCCACCGCTGGGCGCTGACAAAGGTGCAAAGAATGCCGATCCCGTAAAACACGGCGCGGAGGACGCTTTCCAGATCGGCCGGGATGAGTGTGGTGAAGGTGCTGACCCAGATGTAGGTGGTCGAGAGGATGAGGCCGTAGACCACGAAACGCTCGACGCCGTGGGTAATGATGGAGTCGCGCCAGAAGGATTTGCGGCCGGGCATGCCCTTCGTCCTCGTGTAGACTAGGATCGCGCTGAGCTGGTAGAGGATGACCGTGAGGCTGGCGCGGGTGATGACGTCCGGGGAATAGCCCGCCAGCTGTTCGCGCGAGTTCAGCACCGGCAGCGCGTATGCGTTGGCGCAGAGCACCAGGATGGTTTCAAAAACCGGGAAGCGGCTGCCGCCGCCACGCGCCCAGAGCAGCGAGGGCACGACGGAGAGGGTGAACATTACGAGGCCCATCACCAGCTGCTCCGCGCTGTCCACGTTGGCGGTGTAGGCTAGGTAGATCAGGATGGCGGCCAGCATCCAGCAGCCGGTCATGAACAGCTGGCGGCCGCGCTCGGCATGAGCGCCACCTAGGAGGCCGTAGTCCATGACGGTTTCGTCGGGCAGCGGTTCCGGACTGACAAATTCCATGGTTGGCGGTTACCTCGGGTGGGCGGGAAAAGTTGGCGGGGCGTCGATCAAGACGGGAAAGCAACGGCTTTCAGCCGCCGGAGGCAATGCTGTCGAAGAGGGCGCACTGGCGTTGGGCACCGGCCTCGGCAGTCAGGTTACGGTTGAACCAGATGGGGTCGCGCCGGGGCATCGGGGGGGGCTCATCCCCGCCGGCCAGCGCGAGGAACTCGGCGACCTTGGCGGGCGGCTCCATTTCCCGGCCGGGCGGGAGCAGCTCGACGAGGCAGGCGCATTTCAGCTGGGCGATGATGTCGTGCAAAAGGCTCTCGTGGTGGGCGAGCGCCAGAATCGGCCGCTCCGTCATATAGTAGGGATAAATCTTCGAGGGTGAGTAGGCGAGGTCGTCCGTGCCGAGCAGCACGAGCCCGTCTGCCGCCTGCATCAGCCGGAGCGAGTCCAGGTATCCGATGCGGTGCGGCAGCTCGGTCACCAGGTCGCCGACGCCGTAGGCTTCTGCCACCGGCTTGGCCGACGGCCGGGCCTCCTCGGCGGGCGCGTAGCTGGTGCCGACAAAATGGAAATGCAACCGTGCCGCGGCGGCGGGATTCTGTTCCCGCAGGCGCCGCAGCCCGGCGAAGAGCACGCGCAGGGCATGGCTGAACTGGGCGCCGAGACTGCCGGCGGCCACCCAGTGACGCCGCCCGTCGGCCGGCAGGGTATAGGCGGGTGGGGCCGGGTGGGCGGCCAGATAATCGAAGTCCGCCTTGGGGCCGCCGAAAGGGATGACCTGCCGGACCTGGCGGTCAAACCACGTGGGGTAGCGCTGGCGGAGGTCGCGAAAATAATGGTGCGACACGCTGATCAGGCCGGAGGCCTCGCGATAGGCCCGCTCCTCGAAAAGCCAGGCGGTGAGGCGGGCAAACTGGTATTTCCAACCGCCGGGCGGGGTCGGTGCGCCCGGCCGCTCGTAGTAGTCGCTTCGCCATGGGTCCTGGATGTCGATCACGTAGGGCACGCCGAATTTTTTCCGCCACAGCGCGCCGAGCGGGGTCACCATGAATTGGGTCGTGCTGAAAAAAACGAGGTCGTAGTGGCGCAGCCGCAGCAACCGCCGCGCGGCGCCGTTGAGGTAGGGCAGGCAGCGCAGGCCGAGGTTGTGGATGCCGATGAACTGAGTGATGCCGCGGGGAACCGCCCCGCAGTAGTGCACCGGGACGTCCCCCGGCAAGCTGGCGAGTAGGGAGTTGTCCAGCCAGTCGGCGCGATGCCGGTGGTGCACCGCCAGCACCTCGGCTTCCCAGCCGAACTGCCGGTAGTAAGGCAGCGACAGGCGCACGCGCTGACAGTCCGGCGCATTGACCGGGACAAAATGCGGGCTGATGATGAGGACGCGTTTCATCGGTCGGCGACCGGCCATTGCCCCGTGGCTCGGAGGTCCCGCACGTGGTCGCGGGACGCGCTCGTGACGGCCGTGGACTGGACGGTTTCGCCGGCGGTCTCTGTCCGAAGCCGATGGTCTGTCGGGTGAGTGAGGAACGGCATGACAGTCAGTCAGACGGTGCGATAAAAAAAAACTCTCTGGCCCCGGTGCAGAGCCGACCCAGGACGGGTGGCAGCACCGGCTGGAGCCACGGTGTCGCGGGCATGACCTGCGTGCGGTGGCAGGCCAGCGCCCGCCGCTTGCGTCCGCAATTTGCACCAAGCTGCAGGCGGAAGGTCCCGGCCGGATGGAAAAGCCGGCCGCGGAGACGCAGCGCATTCCACCAGGCCCAGATGGGATATTCCCAGATGAGAGGCTCGAGCCCGCTGGCTTGGACGGCTGCACGGCAGGCCCGGTGCGCCGCGTCATGCTCGGAGCTGCCGCCGCCGAGGTAAGGCAGGAAAATTTCCGCCGGCCGCACCTTCGCCAGCACGGCGGCCAGCTGGTGTTTCAGCGCCGCGCTTTCGGCCGGATCCAGCCGGTCGAGGCGGCCATCGGGGGCGTCGAGGAAATGAATCTGCGCGGCGTCCACGCCCAGCTCGCCGAGTGCGGCGCGGGCTTCCTGACGGCGCGTCGCGGCCAGGACGCCGGGCGTCAGCGCGGGATGGCCCGGATGGGATCCGGCGCTGTCGGTCAGAAACACCACGGTCACGGGATCGCCGCGATCGGTCTTGGCGGCGATGACACCGCCGCACCCCAGGGTTTCATCGTCCGCGTGCGGGGCCATGATCAGCGCCGGGCCCGGCTGGAAGGGGAATGGCCGGCTGCCGGCGGCGAGCCAGATGGCGACCAGGCGGGCGAGGGCGAGGCGCAGCGCGTCCTTCACTGTTTCGCCTCCAGGGTTGCGCCCGGCAAATCCGGCCAGAATTCCTCCAGCCGGCCGGTGGTCGCCGGAGGCTGGGCTTGGCGGATGAGCCGGTTGAAAATCGCCAGCTGCTGCGCCGCGATGGCGGCGGCACTGTATTGCCGGGTGATCAGATCGAGCCGCGCGGGCGGGCCGAGGTTTAGTCCGGGGTGCTGCGTGAATTCATCCAGCGACTGCCGGAGCCGCGCGACCGCGTCCAGGTCCAGTCCGTTGCCTGAAAAATCAACCAGCGCCGCGCCGCCGAGCTCTTGCAGCTTGTCCACCAGCACACTGCCGGCGGGTGCGACGGCCAGGGTGGGCCGGCCGGCCATCAGCGTGGGATAGACCTTCGAGGGCGAGTAGGCCTTGTCCTCGGAGCCGAGCACGAGTGCGAGGTCGGCTTCCAGCAGCAGGCGGAGCGAGTCGATGTAACCGATGCGCGCGGGCTTCTCCTGCACCAGGGCGCCGATGCCGTGCGTTTCCGCGAGCGTGGTGGTGGTGGATTTGGCCTGTCCGGCGGGCGCGTAGGAAGTCCCGTAGAAAAAAAGCTCGAAGGGCCTGGGCGCGTCCTTGAAGCGGGCCACAGCGGCGAACAGATGGTTGAGCGCCGGCAGCATGTCTGCGCCGAGCCGGCCGGCGTAGGCGATCTTGAAGGTATTGCTGGCCGGCAGCAGCCGCGGGGCCGACGCAAAGATGCGGCGGGCGGTCGCGAAGTCGATGTCCGGGGCCCCGAAGGTAAGGGCCGTGCCCTGCGCCGCGGTGAACCACGGATAGCGCTGCTGCAGCGTGACCAGGTAGCGCTCGGATACGCTGATCACGTGGGCAACGCGGCGCATGGTCCAACGCTCAAGCACCTTGGCGGTGCCGTTGGAAAAAATATACTTCCACCCGCCGGGAGGCCGCGGGGCGCCGGGCTGGCTGTAGTAGTCGTTGAGCCACGGATCCTGCAGGTCGATGACGTAGGGCACGTCGAATTCCCAGCGCCAAAGCCGGCCGAGTGGAAACAGCACAAACTGGGTCGTGGAAAAATAGACGAGGTTGAACTGCTCGGCGCGCAGCAGCTGGCAGCCGGTGGCGTAGAGGAAGGGCAGGGTGCGCAGGCCGAGATTGTTGACCCCGATCCACTTTGACCAGTGGCGCGAGAAAGCCCGGGCGCGCACGACCTTCACCGCCGCCGGGATGGTCTCGAGCAGTTCGGGCTCCAGCGGCGCCATCGGCTCGCGGTCGTCCACCGTAAGCACCACGATTTCCCAGCCGGCATCCACGAAATGAGGCAGGCTCATGCGCACGCGTTGCATGTCCGGCGTATTCAGCGGCGGAAAATTGGCGGAGACGATGAGAACGCGGGGCATGTCAGCGCGCGCCGGGACCGGCGGCCGGCGCGAGGGCGGTGGCGACCAAGGCCAGCAGTTTCGGGGCCTCGCCTTCCCAGCAGTAGCGGGTGGCGGCGAGCGCGCGGGCCGCCGCCTGCCGCCTGGCGAGGAGTGACCGGTCGGCGATGAACTCATCCAGGCACGCGGACAGCCCGGCCTGCTCGTCGAGCGCAACGATCATGCCGGCGGTTGGGGCATGGCTCAGGACTTCCCGCTGGCCGCGGGTGTCGGTCGCCACGATGGCCAGGCCGGCGTTGAGGTATTGGATGATCTTGTTGGTGATCGTCAGGTCCCGATTGGGAATCGCCGCGAGCTCGAGCGCCAGCCCTATGTCATGGCGGGCGATCAATTCGGGCAATTCGCCGGCGGGCACCAGGCGGAGGAACTCCAGGTGCCCCTGCCGCGCGGGCGGGACGGAGGCGCGCAGTTCCTGCGCAAAGGTGCCGGAGCCTTCTCCCAGCAGGACCAGGCGGCTGGGCCGCTGCATCCGGGCCCAGGCGGCCACGAACGGCTCAAGGCCGCGGCCGCGCCCCAGAGTTTGCGAGAACCAGAAAAACGCCGGCGGCGCTTCACTCTTCTCGTGCGGGGCCAACGGCTGCAGCGGGAAGGAGTTGGTCAGCACCTCCGGCCGGCGTCCGGCGTAGCGGGTGTGCAGGGCGGAGGCGAGCGCATCCGACGTCGTCGTCGTGTAGACGGCGCGGTGCAGCAGCATGTGCTCCATGCGCCTCAGCTGGTTCAGCGGGCGGCGCAGCCGGTCCGCCGGCAGCAGGTCCTCGGAGTGCCAGTCCTCAATGTCGGCTGCCACGACGCGCCCGTCGTCGATCAGCCGGAGACCGACCCAATGGGCGATCTCGTTGTGCACGATGGTCAGGTCGGCGGGCTCGCGCCGGGCCGCCGCCAGCAGCGCCTGGGCGGGTCCCAGCGCGTGAATGGTATTCAGCCCCGGGATTCGACCGGCCTCGCGTGCCACCCAGAGCAGCGAGCGCCGCAGGAACGCACCGGCGCCGGTGCGGGGCAGCAGGTTCACGGTGATGCGGCGGAACCGTGCGCCGGCCAGCAGCAGGGCCTCGAGGGGCTCCGAAGGAGGATGGTTGCTCACGGTGAGAACGGTCACCGCATAACCCGCCTCCCCGAGGGTCGTGGCCTCCTTGAAGACACGCGGGTTCCTGGCCATGGGCCCGTTCGTGATGATCAGGATGCGGCGGGCGGCCGTCATGGGTGCAACCAGCGTGGAAACCGGGCGAGATGCCCGGCCTGATAGGAAAGGAGAGCGAGAATGGCCAAGGCTGTGCCGTAGGAAAGGACGAAGCCCCCGCCGGCCGGCCAGCCGAAGCTCCACAGCAGGACGACCATCGCCCCCGCCGCGAGCCGGGCCGAGCGCCGCAGGCCGGGATGCGCGGCCTGCCACGGCAGCAGCGGTATGCACCAGAGCAGGAAGATGAGCCGGTAGGCCCAGTTGCTGGTCAGAAAAAATGTGGCGCCGAAGATCAGGCCGCCGGCGCCGAGGAGCGACAGGGCGGGCGGGTTTCCGCCGCTCGCGGCCCGGCGCCCCGCCTGCCGGCCCTGGACAAACGCGGCGACGGCCAGGCTGGCGCTCCCGGCGAGACTTACGGCGGCGATGCCGCGCGCGGCGAGGCTTTGCGGCGCGACCCAGCCCCGCTTTTCCAACCGGAGCAGCGGGACCAGGACGCCGTAGGAAAAGGTGGGTGAGCGCGGAGTCTTGGCGAGAACGGTGACGATATCGGGAATCTGCCAGGTCAAGCCCACCGCGACAAGCCCGCCGGCCATCAGCCAGGCCCGGGAGCTGGACGCACCAAGTGCGGGAAACGCCAGGGCGGGGTAGAATTTCAGGCTGGCGGCGAGCGCAAGGCCGAGGTCCGCGATCTGGCGGCGCCGCGTGACGCCGGCAAGGCCGGCACTGACGGACAACAGCACGAAGATGATCAGGTCGGTGTTGGCCCGCTCCAGTGCGGTCATCACCGGTGGCGTGGCCAGCGCGGCGGCGGAGAGCATGATGGCCGCCGGCGCCGCGGACCAGGCAATCCGGACGGCACAGGCGAGAAAGGAAAAGTCGAGCAGCAGCCCGAGCCAGGGAGTGCTGGCGGCGGTCAAGCCGAGGTGGCGCAGGAGGAGCCAGGTGCCCGGGTAATTGTAGAGCGCCTCGGGGGATCTCAAGGGGTCGACGCCGAGGCGGGCCAGATCCAGCGCCTCCAGGACAATGCGGAGATCCCCGAACGGCGGCCAAGTCTGCCAGGGAATAAAGCGGACGGCGCCGGGCCGGGCGCCGGCGCCCAGCGCACAGCAGGTGATCCATGCCGCGAGTCCGCCCGCGGTGAGCAGCAGCACGAGGCGCGCAAGCCACCGGGCGCGGCTGGGTGGAGGAGGCGAAGGTTCGATCGGCGCGGCCCGCATGTTCACCAGTGGCTCACGATGTGCTCGATCGTGCGGCCGATCGTGTGGTCGCGCAGGGCGCGTTGCTGGCCGGCGAGCCGGAGTTGCCGCCGTCGGACGGGATCCCCGGCCAGGACGGCGGTCTTTTCCGCCAGTTCCCCAGCCGTGCGATAAGTTTCAATCTCCGCGCCGAGCTCGTATAACTGGTCGAGTCCCTCTGTCCACTCGGTGAGGTAGCAGGCACCGGCCATCGGGGCCTCGAGATCGCGGAGCCGCGAATAAGAGTCGGGTCGGTCGAAGGGAAAGCGCAGCGACGGGTAGCGGTTTACGCCGAGGCAGACGGCGCACTCGCGCAGCACCGTCCAGTAGTCGTCGCCGACGGGCGCCGGCCGCACGTGCGGGGCAAAGTCAAAGTGCAGCGGTGGTCGCGGACGCACCGCGGACCATCCCTTGCGGAGGAACGCGGGCCAGCCGTGCTGCCGGGCGAAATCCAGCTGGCGCCGCGCGCGCTCGGCGGGGTTGCGCGTGGACGGCGGTGGCGGCGCGTGGGCGGTGGCGGCGGATTCCCAGCCCGCTCCCCGCAGTTCCGCCTTGAGTCCGGAGCCGAAGGCCGCGGCGAACAGGGCCGCGCGTTGCTCGTCGCGCGTGCCGATGAAGGTGGGCGGCAGGCTCTCGGCGGTCACCGGCGTCCGCCAGGCCGGGGGCACCCAGCAGGCCATCGGGGCGCGGAGCCAGGGCAGGCCGGCCTTCTGGTAGAGGGCTCCGGCCTTGTATTCCGGCACCCAGTGCAGGTCGAAGGCGCGGTAAACGGCGGGCACCTCGCGAAACTCCCGCACGTTGTCGCAGAAAAAATTCACACAGGGAATGCCCAGGGCGCGAATCCCGGCGACGGCAGCCGGGAGCACCTGGGCGGGGAAAAGATAGGCGAGGAAAAGGTCGACGCGCTGGCGGGCGTGTTCCCGCCGGAGGAACTCCACGGCGTCCTGCCAGGTGCGTTCCTGCCACGCGGCGCGCGCGCCGGCATCGAGCGGCAGGAGCCCCTCGGCCCAGTCGCACTCCGGCGCCTCGAGGCACACATGACCGGCCTCGGCGAGCGCCCCGCGGAAATACTGCGCCCAGAAACCGTAGGCCGGCACCGCGTGGCGGCGCGCGGCCTGCTGGCAGCAGAGGAAGATACGGAGGGGACGGGTCACGGATTGGCGGGCGCGCGCAGAAAGAGGGCGTCGGCCTGCACGAGCGCCGTCCCCAGCGCCGTGGTGGTGCCGAGGGCGTGGAAGACAAAGCCGCGGGCGGCGAGGAAGGACTGCACCTCGGGGAAAAGCGGCTGGTTGGCGTAGAACGACCGGAAACTAACCTCGCACAGCACGGCGCGCGCGTGGCGCAGGCAGTTTTCCGCACCGCGCAGCGCCTCGAGCTCGTAGCCCTGCACGTCGAGTTTGATGAGGTCCGGCGGCGGCAGTTTCTCGCGCTCGACGAGGACGTCGAGCGGCAGCATGGGCACGTGCTGCACGGCGACCGTCTTGATCTGGAACTCGCGCTGGCCTTCCGCCGTCACCGGCAAAATGCTGGAGGCGTCCGAGAAATCCATCACGTTCATCGCCACGGTGCCCTCGGTGGGACCGAGCGCGCAGCGGTGCAGGCGGACTTCGCCGGGCCACGCGGCGGTCCAGGCCTGGAAACCCGCGAAATGGGTGTCGAGCGGCTCGAAGGCCTCGACCCGGGCCGCGGGGAAGAGCGATTTGGCGAGGCAGGTCCAGGTGCCGATGTTGGCGCCGATGTCGTAGATCACGGCGGGCGGAGCCGGGCGGAGCAGCTCGAGCAGCTCGAGCGAATCAATGTGCCCGAGCCCGAGCCGGGCCGCGGGCGTGCCCTGCAGCGGCCGCCGGCGCCGGCGCCGGCGGATGGCGATGCCGAGGCGGTCGATCACGTCGAATGGATTGTAGAGCAGGCTTAGTCGCATGATGGTTTGGGGTGACGGCCGGCCTGCAGCCGCCGTGCCGTTTTCCAGCCGAGCAGACCGGCGGCCAAACGGAAGGACCAGCCCCCTTCGGGGCGCAGGCTGGACCCACCGTGCCGGCGGACCTGCTCCTCGCACGCCGCGACCAGCGAGGGTTCATCGGCATACAGGGCGAAGGCTAGCCGTTGAAAAAGATCGGCGCAGGCGCGCCGGGTGCGCAGGCTGTCCTCGTGCGCGACGAGGTGCTGGCAGCACAGCTCGTGCGAGAGAAAGGCCGAGCGCCACGCGGCGGCCGTGGTGCGCCGGCTCAGGCTGCCGGCGAGGTTCGAGCGGTAATATGAGCGGGCCTCCGGGCAGAAGCGGACCCCCGCCGAGGCGAGCAACACGCGGCAGAAATATTCGCCGTCGTCGTTGAGCGTGAGCCGTTCGTCCCACGGGCCGGCGGCCTCGATGATCGGGCGCGGGGTGAGCCAGGCGGCGGGCGGCATCATGCCGCGGCCGGCGAAGTTGAGCGCGAGCCAGGCGACGGGCGTATCGTCCCGCCAGTTTTCCTCCGGCGCGAACACCGCGGTGGAGCGATCGTGCTCAAAGCGGCCCCACGGCCCGGCGGCGATGCAGCCGGCGGGCGCGGCGGCCAGGACTTCCATCTGCCGCGCGATCTTGTCGGGTGCCAGGAGGTCGTCGGCGTCGAGAAACTGGATGAAGTCACCGCGCGCGAGCCGCAGCCCGGCGTTGCGCGCGGCGGCGGCGCCGGCGTTGGCCTGGGCGACGAGCCGCACCGCGGGGCCCTCGTGGCGGCGCGCGATCGCGAGCGAGTCGTCGCTCGACCCGTCGTCGACCACGATCACCTCGGTGTGCGGCCAGGTCTGCGCCTGCACCGAGGCCAGCGTGGCGGCGAGCCACGGGCCGGCGTTGTAGCAGGGCACGATGATGCTGACCAGCTGGCTCATGTCGCGAGGGCCCGCCTCCAGTTGCTCCGGAAATACCAGCGTTTGGATCCGGCGACGTAGTGGTGCATGACCGCGCGGCAGGCGGCGGCTTCCGGCTCGACCGGGAGCGTCACGTAGTCGGAGGCGGGCAGGATGGTGCAGTCGCGGCCCGCGACCAGCATGGCGATCAGCGCCTGCTCGAGGTAGTAGTTCGTGCGCTCGCGCGTGATGAGGACCCGGCACCAGGACTCGAGCCGCTCCCAGTCGAGCGCGGCGCCATCGAGCCCGGTCAGACCGACGTTGACGAGATCGGCGACAGGTGCGCCGGCGAGCTCGTCCATGAGCGGGCGGGAATAGCCGTAGGAGGTCTCGCAGTCGACGGCATGCAGCGGCCGGACCGGACGGTCCAGCCAGTCCACCACGGCGTCCGGCCGGCGGAAGAAAAGCAGGTCGGAGTCGATGACAAGTTTCCAACCGCCGGTGCCGACGTGGGGGTCGATGAGTTTGCGGAGGTTGGGGTAGTTCAGCCAGCGCTCGCGCAGGAAGGGGAATTTGCCGGCGGGCAGGTGCTGGTCGAGCCGGGCCACGGTTTCGGCGCGGGCCACGAAGCGCGTGCTCGGGAAAAGACGCGCGAGCGGCTCGCGGTGTTCGGCGGCGAGCGAGCCGTCGTCATAGATCACCGGGGCGAGCGGCCGGCCGGTGTGGCGGGCCAGGGTCCACAGGCAGAAGGCCGTTTGATCCCAGAAACGGCGCCCGGTGAGCAGGTGCAGCGCGAGCGGGGCGCCCGTGCCGGTCGGCGGCAACGGCAATGTCCGCGCCGCCGCGGTCATGGCCCGCCGGCCGGACGCCGTGCGGTATTGTTCGAGTGGACCGCCCTCGGCGCGCATCCGGCTGAACCAGCCGATCGGGCGATGGTAGACCTGGTAGACCAGCCGGCCGAGGCCGAGGGTGCGGGGATTCAGAGGCATGTGATGGGGCCGGTCAGAGGGTTGCTGGGACTGGGCGGGGAGTGAGCCAGAGCCACCCGTGATTGGTGAAGGGCCGCTGTTCCCCGAGCACGCGGCGGCGGATGCCCGAAGGAAAGAGGCGAACGAATGGGTCCGCGCAGGCGAGATCCTCGGCGCGGCGCGGCGCCTGCTCGATCAGCGTGATGTCGTGGGTGCCGCCCATCCGCTGGCAAATCTCGTCGCGCAGGCCTGGCACCAGGAAATCATGGTGCTCGACGAGCAGGTGGCACCGGGCCAGGTGCGGCACGCGGAGGGGATCAAGCAGCAGGAGCTCGTGGCCCTCGGCGTCCATGAGCACCGCGGGCCGCAGGCAGTCGGCCAGCAGGGTGTTGAGGGCGCCGGCGGCGCAGGTGCCGCGCACGTCGATGCGGGCCGGATCGACCTGGTTCAGCGTCATCAGGGCCGCCAGGTCTCGCCGGGCTGTGTCGTCGGATTCATAGGCGATGATCCGCGGGAACCAGCGGGCGAAGGCCGCGCCGACCGCGTAGTAGCCCTCGGCGGCGCCGATATCGACGAACACATCGGGGTTGATGGCGCGCAGTTTGGCGAGATACGGCTGGATCTCCTGTTCGTAGGTGCCGGCGATTTTCGGCGCCAGCGCGCTGCCATGGGCCCGCGCGATGTAGCGCATGCCGCGAAAGGGACCGGCCTGGACGATGCCCCGGCTCCACCGGAGATAGCGTGCGGTGGCGAGCTCCACCGGGCGCAGCGCGGGGGGAAGCAGTTGGTTCAAGTGGTGGGCCAGGCTCATCAGAGGGACATGGTGCGGCAGTGCTGCGTTAAGCGCGCCCCGCCGGGGGCTGCCGGCTCAGTTCTAGCCAGAGCCGCCATTCGCGCGCGGCATAAAGGGCCTTCGCCTTGTGCACGTAGTGCCGCAGGACGGGCCGGTCGCGGGCGACGTCGTGGCGGTCGAAGCAGAGGCAATAGTCGGAGGTGGACAACGGGGTGGCGTGGCGGCGGCTCAGGTGCCAGGCAAAGAGAGTTTGCTCCGCCCAGAGATGGTTGCGCTGCGACCCGGTCAGGCGGGCGGCGGCGACTTCGAGCGCCGGCCAGTCAAACCCATCGTTCTGCACCGCGACAATGCCAGAATTGACGCCGGGCAGCAACGCCTGGCCCAGGACCGGTTCGAGCTCATCCCGCGGGCTCACCAGCGCATCGCCCTGCTGCTGCATGAAGAATTCCCCATCGGGGTTCCTCAGCCAGTCGCGCAGCACGTTCGGCGTGCCGAAGAAAAGCATGTCGCTGTCCAGATACAACGCCGGACCGGCAAGGCCGGCGTGCGCATCGAGCAGTTTCCGCATGAGGGGCTGGCCGGCGCGCATCGCGCGAAGGACCGGGAAGTGCGCGGCGGGCAGCACCCGGTCGAGCCGGGCGAGGGTCGCGGCCTCGTCCGCGATGCTCGCCCGGGGCAGGGCGCGCCTGAGGGCGGCCGCCTCGGCCGGACCGAGCGTGCCGTCCGTGAAGATCTCCAGCGGCACGTGGGTGCCGCAGGCCCATTCGAAGGAGCGGGCGCAGAAGATGGTCTGGTGGAAAAACCGGGCGCCGGTGAGAAAGCGGCAGGGCGGTCCGCGGAGACCCCACTCGGGCAGCGCGACGGGGGACAGGGCCGCAGCCGCGGCGCGCATGGCCGCCGTGCCACGGCGGCCCTCGGCGGTGTCCCGCCGGTCCCTCAGCCAGGTCAGGGGTTGGTGAAAACACAGGTAGAACAGGCGGCCCGCGGTCAGGGATGTGGGGTGTGGTCCGGCCATGGCGGGAAAATTCAGCGCGACCCGCGCAGGCGCGCGAGTTCGGCGTCATCGACCGTCCGGATGCGGGCATACGGCGCGTTGCGCAGGCGGAGAATCCGGCCGGCTCCAACCCGGCCGAACACCTTGCTGAGGGCGCGAAAGACGGAACCACCCAGCCACATGGCGGCGTGGTCCGGAGCGGCGTGCCAGAGGGCGAGCAGGCGGCGGCCGAAGTCCGGCTCGAACCCGCGCGGCAGGCGGCGCCAGCTGTTGAAGGCGCATTCGCCGACCAGGCGCCGGGCGGCGGCCGTGGCGGGATTCACGGGACAGCGCTGCATGAATGTTTCCATGACGCCGAGGGAGGCGAACCCGAGGCGCTCCCAGTGGCGGCTATAACGATCCTCCCCATGTTCCCCGATGAGAGTGAGCGGCGCAGCGACCTTCCCAATCCGGGCCGGATGGATGCACAGGTTATAGTAGAGCCAGATGTCGCCCACGGCGTCGCATTCGCGCAGCAGGGGCAACAGAGGCGGATCGAGGGCAGCATTGAGATATGAGCGCCGGTAAATGGGGCCGTGCGGCGCGGGCTGGACGCGGAGCACCAGTTCCTCGACGGCGGCGACAGCCGGCAGCTGCGACCGGGTCGAGACGGTGCCGTCAGGCCCGGCGAGGCCGAGATCATCGTAGGAAATATCGGCGGACTGGGCGCGGAGCAGGCTGACGTGTTCGGACAACTTGGCCGGGGCGATCAGGTCATCCGAGTCGAGGAACAGCACGAATTCCCCACGGGCGGCGCGCAAGCCGGCGAGGCGCGCGACGATTGAGCCCTGGTTGGCCTGGCGGATCAGCCGCACGCGACCGCCGGGAGGCAGCCCGGTGAGCACGGCGGCCAGCGGCGGTTCAGAGCCGTCGTCGACGACCAGGATTTCAACGGCCTCGCCCAGGAGATCGGCCGAGTGTCCGGCGCTGGCGAGGGTGTGGCGCAGCGGACCGACCCGGTTGTAGGCCGGGATGATGATGCTGACAGTGCACGGTGCGATGGTCATGGGGCGGCCTCCAGGGCGGCGAGCCCTCGGACGAACAGCTCCGGGTCCACGTGCATATCGCCGGCATTCGCGTCGCGGGCAGCCACCGGCACGCTCGCCGCCATCATGAGGGACAGCTGGTGCCCGCAGGAGAGCGCGAGCACTTGGTTATACGGCAGGGTCTGGCCGGATTCCGGCAGGATGATCAACACCCGGGTGCCGGGCGGGGCGGCGAAAGCGTTATAGAAGCCCGCGCCCTCGGTGGTGACGATCTGGGCGGCGGCCGCGCACTTCGCGAGGATCTCGGGATCCTCATCCGGCTGGCAGATCTCATAGTCGTGTTGCAGGAGGATCCGTTCAATCGCGTCGTAGTTGACGATTTGCCGGGAGTAACCGCGCCGGCTCAGGTAGAGGCGGCGGCCGGACCCGAGCGGAGCGGGCGCGAAGCGGCGTCGCAGAAAGTCGCAGTAGGGCGGCGTGAGATGAGCCGGCCGGCCGGGGAAGGTGGTCGCCGTGAGGGAGTCGCATTCAAGGTCAAAACGGGGATCATCGGAAATGATTTTCTCCGCCGGCAGGCCGGAGGCGGCGACCAGCCGGGCCGCTCCGGCCGTGGAGAGCCGCGGCCAGTAGATTTGATCGAAGCCACCGGGATCCATGCCGCCTCGCTCCAAGAGGAGGAGCCGGCAGAGGGAGTCTTGCACGAAGTGCGCGTAACTGCCCGCGACAAAGTCGCTGGCCAGGGAAAGCGTGCGGCCGGGGAGGCGGCGCACCGGCAGGGCCAACCGGCGCTTGAGAATCCAATGGTCGTCCGCCGTCATGCCCTGGTCCCAGTAGGCGTGATACGACGTGTCGAGGATGAGTGAGTCGCGCGCGCCGACGATCCAGCCGTCGGGTCCGAGCAGGCGCACCCCTGGCAGTTCGACGATCGAGGCAGGCGGTATCTCCCGCTCCATCCGACTGAAAAAGCGCGCGGCCACGGGGCCGATGCAGTTGACTTCGGGCTCGGGCAGGAGCTGGCCGGGCAGGACCTCCCGCATGGCCCCAGGGTGCCGCTGCAGATAGTCGGTCAGGTGCACCCAACGGCGGGGCGGCCCGAAGGCCCGCGAGGTCAGCGGCAGGAACGGGAGGCTGCCGTGCCGCCACACCCAGTCGCGCCACCGTTGTTTTATAAAATGAGGCACGAGCTGCTTGATTCCGCTGGGGGCGGTTTCCAGTCGCGCATTCATGGTGAATAACGGGGCGCGCGCAGCAGGCTCCAGCGCGGCGTTTGCTCGACGGGCTGCCACTCATGTCCGCGCAGGAAAGCGAGGGCGGCCACGCACCGTCGGTCCAGGAGGGCGTAGTCAAACGCCGCGTCAGAGAGAATCCCGGTCAGGGCGTCCGCGGTCCGGGCGGGGGCCAGCGGGCGCACCTGGGGGTCCAGTCCGGCCAGACGGAGTCGGGCGACCTTGGCCTGATAGTGCCCCGAGAGCGACCAATGGCCGACCCACACCCGTGCCCCCGTCATCCCCGGCAACAGCGCGCCGGTGGCCGCGTCGGTCAGAACCACCGGCGCCGGCCGGGTGTGATCAAACGGGAGCCGTCGGGCGAGTGCGACCAAGTCGGCGTCCACCAGGGCCGGGCCCTCCAGCTTCATGGCGTTCAGGTTCATGAACAGCGAGCCGATGCCGAGCAGCCCGCTGAGCAACAGTCCGCCGCTCGCGACCTGGAGCCAGGCCGGGAGGCGATGCGCGACCGACACCAGGCGCGCGGCGCCCCAGCCGGCGAGCAGGATGGGGCCGAGGATCAACCCGCTGGCGAGCTTGGCTTGGGCGGACCCAAGGCCGAAGAGGATGAGGCCGAGCAGAACAGTCGCCGCGACTGGCAGCACGGCCCGCCGGGCATCGGCGCGCAGCGCCGGCCCAACCCCCAAGGCCACGAGTCCGGCCCAGCCTGCAAACGTCCACAGCCAGGCGGTGCGGTCGAGCCCCAGCGCAAGTGATTCGCGAGCGAACGTGGACCAAACCGGCTGGGTGGAGACCCACAACGCCCAGCCGATTCCGGGAAACAGGCACAACCCAAGGAGAACACCGCAGGCCAGCGAGCTTCTCCATGCGGTTGGCTGCTGTTTGCGCCGGATCCAGTGCCAGGCGGTTTTCAACCCCCACGCGCCCAGAAAGGCCACCGGTTCATAGGGCCGTGAAAATCCAAGCAGGAGGGCCAGGACCGCCGTGGCCGCCAGCCACCGCGCAGCCGGCTGGCCACCGAGCCGGCGCGATTCCAGCTCGGTGATGGTCCACCAGAGCGCCGCCAGCAACGCTAGGCCGACGGCATGGTAGGCGTAGGCGATCAGCGCAGTGGACGGGAAAAGATCGAGGAAGAACAAATCGCCGCCGTGCGCCGGGGGAGCGAGACCGAGCTTGTGAGCCGCATGCCAAAGCCACGATCCGCCGGAGCCGAGAAGGAAGGCAACCGCCGTCCAATGGCGGGCGGAAACAGGCAGTCCCAGTGCGGTGGCGACGCGAAGCAGGCAATAGACGGCGGCCATGGTGCCCACGACCCCGGCCGCGTTGTAGGTTCCGAGCACGGACAATCCGGTCACCGCAGCGGTCTTGCCGATGAGCCAGAGGGGGAAAAGCCAGAGGAGCGGGGCGTGCGGCTCGGTCGTGTAGTTCAACCCCGCGAGATTGGCCCCGTGGTAATACTGCTGCACCCAGGAAAGATACGACCAGGTGTCGCCCGCATTGTAGGCGATGCCCACGTTGACCAGCCCGCCGCTGGTGGGGACCGGATCAAACCCCCACGGCGTGTCGAGGACCAGGCGCCAGCCCAGCAGCCAGAGACCACTGAGTCCGACGAGGACCCAATCATGCCGGGGACGGGCGGGCGTGAGGGGCTGGCTCATGCGGGTTGCTTTGACGGCACCGTCGACGGGACGCGCGCAGGGTTGCGCCGGAGATCGGACTGTCCTTCCAGGGTGCCGCACCAGCCTTGCCAGGTCACCCAGGAGGCGTCGTCCCGCCAGGCCCGCGCCCGCCACCAGGCGCGCCCTCTCCGGAGGGAGAGCGTGAAGGGAGGGATAGGCGCCCAGGGCTGGATCCCGTGCAGCGCGAGAACGCGGACCCAGGAACGCGCGATGGCACGGTTGAGCGCCCCGAGATAGCTGCGTTCCATCCGGCGGCCGGGGATCAGATGCGTGAGGGCCAGGTCCGGTTCATAGCCGATGGTCCAGCCGGCCTCGAGCACGTGCATCACGAGGTCGTTGTCGCCGCCCGAGACCAGCTGCCGGCCGGTGCGGTCAAGCTGCCGGCGCGCGGGATCGGCCGCCAGGGCGGCGGCGTAGGCGAGGGCGATGGCCCGGCGGATGGCCAAGCCGGCGCCGATGGGCGAGCACGGAGGATACTGGCGCGGCGCTCCGCCCCGCCAATGGGCGCGCTGAGGGACCGGCCCCAGATCCCGCAGGGCGAGCAAACCGTGGAACGGCGCCAGCCAGGGTGGGGGCGGTCCTTCAAACTCGGGTCGCACGATCCCGCCGAGCGCGCCCAAACCGGCGTCGGCGGCAAAGTGCCGCACGACGTTGGCGAGGTAAGGGGCGTCGAGCACGTTGTCGTCGTCGACCAGGACAATAATCTCCCCCTGCGCCTCGCGGAAGCCGCGGCTGCGTGCGGGGCTGAGTCCGAGGGCGGGTTCGGCGATCAGCCGCAGGTTGGAAGGGAGGTCGGGGCCGACGTCCGCCCACGCGAGCGCGGGGCTGGACGCATTGTCGATGACCAGGGTTTCCCATTCGTCCGCGGGCAGGGTTTGGGTGCGCAGGCCGGCCAGGGTGCGACGCAGTCGACCGACGTCCGGATTGTGGGTGGGCACTATGACCGTGAGGCGCAAGGGTCAGGGCGGCGGGCTGGCCGTCAGGAATTTCTCGCGGACAAACGCCGCATTGCAGAATTCGGCGCTCTGCTGGAAGCGGTGGCCGAACTGCTCGTAGACGCCGACCGGCCAAAAACCGTAGGGCCGGAGGAATTCCGCGAGCTCGTGCAGCGGCGCAAAACGTGCGTTGTCCCCAGTCAGGCCGGCCTCGGCCACGATGAAGTCGATGGCGCCCGCCGCGAGCATTTCCCGGGCGCCGCGCAACACCGCCAGTTCATGGCCCTCGACGTCGATCTTGAGGAGGTCGATACGGGCGATGCCCTGGCGCGCGCAGAATCCAGTGAGCGTTTCCAGGGGCACGCGCAGCCGCGGAGCCGCGGGATCGAGCTGGGCCAGCAACGCGGGAGTGATCGAGCACTGCTCGATGCTGCCGTGCAGATGGATCATGGCTTCGCCGGGCGCATCGGACAGGGCGAGCGGGTGCGTCCGGACCAGCTGGTCGCCAGCGACGAAATGCTGCAGCCGTGCGTAGGCCGCCGGCACGGGTTCGAAGCAAACGATCTGCGCGGCCGGGAAAAGCAGCCGGAGCCGGCCGACAGTCTGGCCGACGTTGGCCCCGACATCAAAGATCATGTGCGGCTGCCACGCCGGCCAGTGGGCGGTCAGGGACAGGAACGCGTCCGCGCCCTTGGGCAGGTAGGGGCGTTTGTAGACCTCGTAGCCGCGCGCGCGAAGCCGGCGGAGAAACCACTGCCAGAGGGAACGGGCGGGATTCATGGTCGGGCGGCGGGCTGGTGCATCCAGCGGACAAGCTCGAGCGGGAAGCTGTTGATGATGTCGCCCCGGTTATAGGTCACGTGCATGGCGGGCATCAGCAGGTTTGCGGCGAGAAGCAGGCCGAGCGTCCTTCGTGCGAAGGCTCCTCCATGGAGGGTGAACAGCCGTTCGGTGCCCCATAGGACGAGTGGGAGCAGCATGGTCGGCGTGCGGCTCGAGTCGGCGGCCAGCACGGTGATCACGGCCACCGGTGCCAGTGCCAGGAGGGCCGGCCAAACCGCGGCTCGGAGATCGGTCCGCTGCCAGTCGCCCCCGAGGGCCGCGGCTACCAGCAGCCACGCGGCGCGCAGTCCCATGAACCAGCCCAGGCCCACCCAGGGCAGCCAGTGCGGAAATCCTGCGATGGCTTGTCCCAGAAATTCGTTCAGAGACGCCGTCGGCTGGTGGAGGGGATTGGCCCAGCGAGCCGTCAGAAAGATACCAAGGCCGCTGGCCGCGGCGGCCAAGGCTGCGCGTCGATTCCATCCTGAGCCGGTAGACCTGGCGCGGATGAACAGAGCTAGCGGCAGCGCGAGCACGAACCGCTCGTCCACCCACGGCCCCACGAGGGTCGCGCCGAGCAGCCAGGCCCACCCGGGCTGGAAAGCGACGAGCAGGAGGGCGGCGGCATACCATGCATCATTCATGCCCAACCAGCCGGTCACGGTGAGGGTGGCCGAGGTGGTTCCAATCAGGGCGGCGAACAGTCCGGCCAGCCGCGGATCACCCGTGCGAAGGAGGACCAGCCGGGCGCTCAGCCAGAGCAAACCGACCAGCCCCAGCCATGGAATGATCAAGGTGGCGTAGCCGTGCAGCCCGAGTGCCTTGGCCAGCAACACCGGCGCCAGCCGCCAAGTCAGCGCGACGTCGGGGATCGGGGTGCCGAGGGGAGAATCGCATTGCCGGATGAACTGCAGCCCGCGGTCGCAATAGGTCGAGCCGGGTCGAGGATGGACGAGCACCCACAGACGCGGACTTTGGAAGAGCAGGCTCATGCCCAACGCGAGGACCGCCAGGACCAGCGGCGACAGAAGGAGGGGGTGTCGCGGCGGCGTGTGCTGAATGGCGGGGTTTTGATTGGGGTTCATGCGGCAACGGCGGGCGGGCGTCTTTTCAGACGGGCGGCGGCTTTCTCAATCAAATGCCAGCTGAGAATTGCGAGCGGCAGTGTCAGGATCATCGCCCCGAAGAAATAGGCCGTGACGCCCTTCCGCTGCAGTCCAAGCCAGGCGAGCGTTTGCTGCACAGGATACGCGTAGATGTAGAGCCCGTAGCTGTAGTCGCCGCCTACCGCTTGTTCCCATCGACTTGCCGGCAGGTGCCAGGCAAGCCAGAGCACGATGATCGGCATGAGCAGAGGGCCGGCGATGGCGGCGAAGCCGAGCTGGCTGGAGGCCAGCAGCCCGCCGAGGGCCGCGAGGAACCACGGCCAGCCCAGCCGGGGTCGGAGCACTCCCTCCGGGATCAGCGCGCACAGCCCGCCCGTGACAAACCAGGCGCACAGCGCGCGGCCGGGCGACTTGAAGAACAGAGCGTGTTCCGGGCAGCTCACGTCGAACAGGTAAAGCGCCAGCAGCGCGGCGCCCGCCAGCCAAGGCAGGATCGACCGCGGCCGGGTCAACCCCAGCCACCCGAGCAGTCCCAGCAGACCATAACATCCGAGTTCGTAGGGCAGCGTCCAGAGTGAGCCGTTGAGATCGCCGGCTTTGGGCATGCCGCTGAACAGCCCCGGAATATCGATCTGGGAGCGAGGCAGGACAAGATTGCGCCAGAAATAGCCGACGGCCCCGCGGTATTCGGCGGGTCCGGCATGCGGCAGCGACCAGACGATGGCGGGCAGCACCAGCCCGGTCAGGGCCAGGCAGAACCACAATCCGGGATAAATGCGCAAGAGGCGGTTCGTGAGGAAAGCGCGGGCATTGCCGGTGCGGCGTTCGCTTTGCAGGACGAGATAGCCGCTGATCACGAAAAAACCCTGCACGCCGATTCCGGCGAGGTTGACGGCGCCGGCGAAGAGCGTGCGGGACAGGGGTTCATCTCCGAATCCACCCAGATACCAACAATGGGCGTATACCACCAGGGCGGCAAGGAGCAGCCGCAGCAGGCCGAAGCTGTTTTGATTCTGCGCCGGAGGAAACGGACGGACTTCACGGGCAGTTTCAGTCGGCATCAACGGGGTTTTCAGTGGGCCTCGCTCGGCGGGGAGTTGTCGCGCCAGCCTCGCACAGCGGCCGGTATACCGTGGGAAATCGAACCGGCCGGGAGGTTCTTGGTCACCACGGAGCCGGCTCCCACTACGCAGCCGTCTCCGATACGGACTCCACCGAGCACGGTCACGCCTGCGCCTAGCCAGACATCGCGGCCGATCATGGTCGGAAGAAGGATGTCGGGCTGCGAACGGATCGGGACGGCGAAGGGGGCAACCGTGTGGTTGGACGAGATGATCCGGCAGTGCATCGCGATGAGGGTGCCTTCGCCTATGACCACTCCGCCATGGCCCGAGATCGTCGTATAGGGGCCGACATGGACCCAGCGCGCGAGCTCTATGCGGCCGCCGTAGGCGGCCAGCACCACACCCGTTTCCAGGGAGCAATCGGCGCCGATGACGATTTGTCCCGCGCTGCGTTGCACGACGACGCCTGCTCCCACCGCGCAATTCCCACCCAAGGCAACGCCCAGTCCGCGCAGCCTCCACCGCCGTTGCTGCAGGATCAGCTGGTGCCAGGGATTCATCTGCGCGTGGTGTCCGGTTCGGCGACCGAGGCGGACCATTGCCACGGAAGGTCGACAGGGCCGATCACGTCGAGGCGGGGGGTTTCGGGGTAGAAATTTGTCGAGACAAAATCGAACTCCAGGGCATCCCTCCGCTCGTCGTAGTCCTGGACCGCATCACCGAGGAAAAGCGATACCCGGTAGGTGTCGCTGTGCAGCGGCAGCGCGGAGACCTCCGCCGTGATGACGCCCTCAGCCATGGTGGGCGGAGCCCAGGTTTCGCCCCGCATGCGCCCGTTGGCGCCGGAAATCGGCTGGCCGAACTTGTTGTAGAGGATGATGCCGACCACGGGGCGGCCCAGGGGAAACGGTGACTTGAAACTGACGCTGATGCGCAACCGGCCCCTCGCCAGCGCCGCCTGATCGAGCACGGCCGAGGTGATGTGCGGTCGGCTCGGGTCCGTCCGACTGAACGCCGCGGCGTCGGTGCCGGCGCTCAGGTAGGAGGAAAGACACTCGGTCATCGGGCCGTGCCGGACCACGCGGCCGCCTTGCAGCCAGAGGCCGGTGCGGCAGATCGCTTGCAGCGCGGCGGTGTTGTGACTGACAAAGAGGACGGTGCGACCGGAATTGCGCGCTACCTCGTTCATCTTGCCCAGGCATTTCTTCTGGAACTGGGCGTCGCCGACGGCGAGGACCTCGTCGACGATGAGAATCTCGGGCTCGAGGTGGGCGGCAACGGAGAAGGCGAGGCGCACATACATGCCGCTCGAATAGTGCTTCACCTGCGTGTCGAGGAAGCGCTCGACCTCGGCGAAAGCCACGATCTCGTCGAACTTTCGCGTGATCTCGGCGCGGGACATGCCGAGAATGGCGCCGTTGAGGAAGATGTTCTCGCGGCCGGTCAGCTCGGGGTGGAAGCCGGTGCCGACCTCGAGCAGGCTGGCAACCCGACCGCGAATGGTGGCGCGGCCCGTGGTGGGTTCGGTGATGCGGGAGAGGATTTTCAGTAGCGTGGACTTGCCGGCGCCGTTGCGGCCGATGATGCCGACCACGTCGCCCTGGGCCACGTCGAAGGAGACGTCCCGCAGGGCCCAGAATTCCTCGCCCTCCGCGACGGCCGCGCCCGGCGCGGAGAGCCGTCGCAGGAAGCCGCGCACGCCTTGCGTCAGGGAATCGCGCAGCGTGTCCTGCCGCTTTTGGTGCGAGAGATGGTAGCGCTTGCCAAGGCCCTCTACGCTGATGACGGGATGGCTCATGGTCAGATCAGGTCGGCGAACGTGCGCTCCGTCTGGCGGAAATACCAGACGCCGGAGACCAGCAGCACCACCATCATGCCGGCTGAAATGGCGAGGTTCGCGGCGTCGAGCGACGGTTCGCCGCGCAGCAGGCACCAACGGAAGCCATCGATCGCGCCGACCATGGGGTTCAGCGAGTAGAGGAAGCGCCAGTTGGGGAGGTTGGTCGAGCTGAAGCCGACGGGCGACAGGAACAGGCCGACCTGCAGGAGGAACGGCACGACGAAACGAAAGTCCCGGTATTTGACCGTAAGGGCCGTGAGCCAGAGGCCGGTGCCGATCGCCGTTAGCAGCGTTAGCACGATGAACAGTGGCAGGAAAATTATTCGCCAGTCGGGCGCGAACTGCCACCACACGCAGAGGATCGCGAGGAGCACCAGCACGACGGCGAAGTCGATCAGCGCCACGGCCACCGAGCTGAGCGGCACGATGAGCCGCGGGAAGTAGACCTTCGAGATGAGGTGCGTGTTGGCCACGAGGCTGCCGCTGGCGTTGGAGAACGCGGCGGAGAACAGTTGCCACGGCAGCAGGCCGCACAGCACGAGCAGCGGGTAGGGCGCGTTGCCCGCCGGCATGCCGGCCAGCCGGCCGAAGATGAAGGTGAAGACCGCGAGCGTGACCGCCGGCTGGATCAGCGCCCACAGGACGCCGAGCGTCGTCTGCTTGTAGCGCACCTTGATGTCACGCCAGGCCAGGAATCCCAGCAGTTCGCGGAAGCGCCAGAGGTCCGCCCAGTAGTGGCGGTTGGAGCGGCCGGCCTCGAGGACCAGTTCGGGACTTTCGTTTTTGACCATGCTACTGAAGGACCGCCGCGAGACGGCGGGTGAAGGCGGGGAAAGCAAAGGTGTCCACGTGCCGGCGCACAACCTCCGAATCGCGCGGGTGGTGCATCAGGTCCGAGACCGCGGCCGCCAGGTCGGGGATGTTGCCGTATTCGGCCAGCTGGCCGACCGTGTCGTTGATGACCTCCGGCACGCCGCCGGCCCGGGCCCCGAGGCAGGGCTTCCCGTAGGTCATGGCCTCGAGGAAAACCAGCCCGAAGCCCTCCTTGCGGCTTGCCAACGCGAAGAGGTCGCAGGCGGCGTATTCGGACCGAAGGGTCGCGTCGTCGAGCGAGCCGAGAAAGTCCACCGCCTGCGCGATACCGAGTCTGGTGGCGAGGGCCTGCAGGCGCGGCTGGTCGTCGCCGGTGCCGACGACGCGCAGGCGGGCCAGCGGGAATTCGCGGCGCACCAGCTGCATCGTCTCGATCAGTGTGTCCACGCCCTTGTAGGCGTCGGTGGAGAGCAGGCGCGAGACCGTAAGGATTCGCGGTTGCGCAAAGGGCGTGGCGGTGGGCACGACGTGCTCGCGCGCACCCAGGTAGGGGTCGAGCGTGTTGGGCACGACCACGACCCGTTCGGGCTTCAGGCGCGGGTGGAAACGCAGCATCTGCCGGCGCGTGTATTCGCTGACGCACAGGATGCGATGTGCCCCATCCAGCGCGCGCCTTTCGAGCCAGTTGTAGGGCCGCCAGACTTCGATGCCGTGGGCGACGAGGTAATACTTCAGGCGCGGATTGAACACCTTCGCCAGTTGCGCGATTTTCAGGTGATGCATATGTCCGCACACGATGATGTCGGCCTGCCGGCCCAGCCGGATGGTCTCGGTGAGATAGCGAATCTTGCCGCGGGCGCAGCCAACATGCTCCCCGAGCCTCGTGTCCGCGTAACGTTGGAGCCGCACATCGCGGCCGGGCGGATCGTTGAGCACGATGGAGTCCACCCGCCCCGCCGGGCCGGCGAGCTCGCACAGCGCCTTCAGGTAGAGCCGCATGATGCGCGCGATGCCCCCTTCGGCGAGGAACAGCTCGGGGGACAGCAGGAGCGCCCTCATGGGCGGCCTCCGCGGTTTGCGAACGAGATCAGCACGGCGATGGTCCAGACGCGCGACCACGCGCGGGTGTCCCCCGAGGTCTTGTAGTCGGCCCAGGTTTGGGCGGCGGCGACCGGCTCGAGCCAGGGGCAGTTGGCGAGCGACGCGGGGGAGAAGGTGTCGTCGAGGAACGGCCGCAACTCGGCGAGCATCCAGCGCGTGAAGGGGAGGGCGAAGCCCTGCTTGCGCCGGTTGCGGATCGCGGCCGGCACCAGGTCGGCCGTGGCGTCGGCCAGCGCCTTCTTCGGGTGGCGCGGGTCGTATTTGAACCACGCCGGCTGCGGCCAGAGCCACTCGAGCAGCACCCGGTCGACGAAGGGCACGCGGAGTTCCAGCGAGTGCGCCATGCTGAACACGTCGCTGTCGCGGAGCAGCACGTCCGCCATGTAGGTGCGCAGCTCCCACGCGCTGATGACCTGGAACGGGTCGGCGCCGTTCAGCTCGAAGGCGAAATCATCCAGCATCGGGTGGTTGGGGCCGAGGCGCGACGCGAGCGCGCGGGTGTCGGGCGAGAGCAGGGCGAGCCGGGCCGTTTCCGGTAGCACCCGGCGCTGCAGCGAGGCGAGCTCGTGCAGATCGCGGGCGTGCGCGAGGAAATCGGCGAGCTTGCGCGGCCGGGTGCCGGGGCGCGCCCGCAGCTGCGCCACGATCGAGGCGCGGAGCTTCCCGGGCAGCACCCGCCACGCCGGCAGCAGTCGCGCGAGCCGCGGCAGATCCCGGAACGACGGGTAGCCGCCGAAGAGTTCGTCGCCGCCTAGGCCGGACAGCGCCACCGTCACGCCGCCCTGGCGCGCGGTCTGGCTCGCGTAATAGGTGTTGATGCCGTCGCCGGTCGGCTGGTCGAAGCTCGCCAGGATGCGCGGCAGGTCGGCGGCAACGCGGGCCCCCGTGATCAGTTCCTCGTGGTGCTCCGTGCCGAAGGCCTCCGCCGCCAGCCGGGCGCTCGCCTGCTCGGAGAACCCCGCTTCGCCGAAGATCAGCGAGAAGGTCTTCAGTCTCGTCGCCCCGCTCCTCGCCATCAGCCCGACGACGGCGGTCGAGTCCATGCCGCCGGAGAGAAACGCGCCGACCGGCACGTCGGCCACGCGATGCGCCCTGATCGAATCCTCGAGCTGGTGCCGGAGCCCGTGGACGAAGTCGTGGTAGTTGGTCGCCACGTGCCCGGGGTTGGTGGGCGCGGGCAGATGCCACCAGGGCTCGGTGCGGACGCGGCCCGTGGCATCGGCCGTGAGGCAGTGGCCCGGCGGCAGGTTGGCGATGCCGCGGTAGATGGTGCGGGGCGCGGGCACGCTGAACCAGGCGAGGTATTCGCTGACGGAAACGGGATCGATCTCGCGGGGCACGCGGCCGCCGGCCAGCAGCGCATTCAATTCCGATGCAAAAACCACCCCGGCGTCGGGGAGGCGCGCGTAATAAAGCGGTTTGATGCCCAGCGGGTCGCGCGCGGCGAAGAGTTTTTGCTCTTGCGCGTCCCAGACGGCGAACGCAAACATCCCGCGCAACCGGCGCAGGCAGGCGGCGCCGTCGAGGGCGAAGGCGGCCAGCAGCACCTCGGTGTCGCAGTTCGTGCGAAATGCCCAGCCGCGCGCCTCGAGTCCCGGGCGCAGCTCGCGGTGGTTGTAGATCGCGCCGTTGAAGACGATGCTGTAGCGCCCGTCCGCGCTGACCATCGGCTGGTGGCCGTTGGCGGGATCGATGATCGCCAGCCGGCACATGCCGAGTGTGACAGGGCCGCTCGAATATAGTCCGCGGTCGTCAGGGCCACGATGCCGCTCACGTTCGACCATGCGCGACACCGCGTCCTCGCGGACCGCTGGATCAAGCCGAGGGGAAAGAATGCCGGCTATGCCACACATGGGGGAAAGACACTATACACAGCTTCGCCCCGTCGCTTCTGCTGGCCGGAAGCGGCGCGGGTAAAATTCACTTCAAACGCACGCAAAAATTGGCCTTTTTCGGGCCGCCCTGATCACAACGCTCTAGCCTGCTCGTGGCAATGCCGATTTACGCGCAAAGCCTTAAAGGCAAATAGCTTTGCTGATTTCGTCCGTTTTGGCGACCGAGGTCAGCAAGGTCACCATGTGCAAGCCGAATTCTACTGCGGTGCCGGCACCGCGTGAGGTCGTTATGTGACCATCGGTAACAATCCGCTCATGGTTGAGGATATTCGGCAATTCGTCGGCCACCGAGAAGTGCGCGGTGTAGCGTTTTCCCTCAAGCAGACCAGAGTCTTTTAGCACGGTCGGCGCGGCGCAGATTGCGGCCAGCCATCGTCCGGCGGCATGTTGGCGGCGGACGATCTCCCCGACGCGGGGGTCGGCCCGCAGGAGTTTAACCCCGGCGCCGCCCGGCAGAAACAGCAGGTCGAAATCCCTGCTACCCACGGCGGACAGGGCGGCGTCGCCGTGCACGGTGATCCCGCTGCGCCCGGTGGCGTGGCGGTTTTCGTTGAGGGTCGCGACGGTCACCTCAACGTCGGCGCGGCGCAGCAGGTCGACGGGCGCCAGCGCCTCCAGTTCCTCGAAACCATCCGCCAGGATCACAAGCACAGTGGGCATGAAGAAAGCTTACCCGCTAACCCGCCGCAATGGGACTCAAATTTTGAGGTCAGCCCAGGAAATCCTCGGCCGCGGTGACACCAAACGGATCCCGGACCACCGCGTCAGTTCCCGGAAAGTATAACCCAATAGGTTACACCTGGCTTGGACGCGGACTGGATGATTCCGGCGGTGGGACGATCTGCGATTGCCCGACGGGTCTGGATTAGTAGGGCATTACGGTCCATCAGTGGCTTCAAGCATGTCATCTCTCCACGGCAACCGCCTTGTCATCTTCGGGTGTGGTTATCTCGGCTCGGCATTGGCGCGTGCGGCGGTGGCGGAGGGCGCACGGGTCGAGGCGTTGACGCGCAACCCGGAGAAGGCCGCCGCGCTGCGCGCGCAGGGCGTGGCGAACGTGGTCGTGGCCGACCTTGCTTCCGCCGAATGGCACGGGCGGCTGGCGGCGGGGCCGGACTGGGTGGTGAACTGCGTGAGTTCCGGCGGTCCGGAAAGTTACCACCGGTCCTACGTCGGAGGCATGCAGTCGATCCTCGCCTGGGCGGCGGCCGGCGCGGCGCCGGTTGGCACGATGCTCTACACGAGCAGCACGTCGGTTTACGGACAGGGTGGTGGGATCACCGTCGACGAGTCGCTGCCGGCCGAGGGAGGCACGCCGAATGGCGCGATCATCCGCGAGTCGGAAACCCTCCTGCAGCAGGCGCCGGCGACGGCCGCCCGGCGCTGGTTCATCCTGCGGCTGGCGGGCATCTACGGCCCGGAACGGCATCACCTGCTCGACCAGTTGCGCGCCGGGGCGGCCGTGCTGAACGGCGCGGGCGAACATCGGCTCAACCTCGCGCACCGCGACGATATCGTAGCCGCCATGCTGGCGTGCCTCGGGGCGCCGGCGGCGGTGGCGAATGAAATTTTCAACGTGGCCGACCTGGCGCCGGCGCGACGCGACGAGGTCGTCCGCTGGCTGGCCGGACAACTCGGCCGCCCGGTGCCGGCGTTTGACGGCACCACCGGCACGCGCCGGGGCGGGCAGCCCATGCCCGATCGCCTGATCAGCAGCGCGAAGATTCAGCGGGTGCTTGGCTGGACCCCGCGATATCCCGACTATCGCGCTGGCTTCGGAAATTTGTTGTCGCCTTAGCTTTTTCCGACTCTCAACACTCGTATCCCAACCCTCAACTTTTCCATCCCATGGCCGGCGTAGGCAAACTCCTCAAACAAGCCCAGAAAATGCAGAAGCAGATCGAGTCGATGCAGGCATCGCTCGAGACGCAGGTGATCGACGTGTCCAGCGGCGGCGGCGCCGTGCAGATCAAGATCAACGGCGCGGGCAAGTTCCAGGCCATCACCCTCGACCCCGAGTTCCTCAAGGAGGACCGGAAGCTGGTCGAGGAGACGATCCTCAACGCCGTGCAGGAGGCCGCCCAGAAGGCGAAGGAGAAGAACGACGCCGAGATGCAGCGCATCTCCTCCGCCTTCCAGATGCCGGGCATGTTTTGATCGACAAGACAGGTTCACCACGGATTTCACGGACGAACACGGATAAAACCATGCATGCGTGTCATCCTGAGCCGTGCGAAGGATCCATCGGGATGCGCACGGGGCGGTTTCGTGATCGATTTCGAACTGCGTTCGGAACGACTGGATCGATTGGTTCCCATCCGTGTCGATCAGTGAAATCCGTGGTCAAAACTTCATGACTCCCGCGCTCGAAGTCCTCCAGAAGCAGCTGAAGCAGTTGCCGGGTATCGGCTACCGCTCGGCGGAGCGCATCGCGCTGCACCTGCTTGTGGAGAAGCCCGGCCGGCTGCCCGAACTCGTCGCCGCGCTCGAGGCGGCGGCGAAGAACGTCCGCCGTTGCACGATTTGCGGCAACCTTTCCGAGGAGGAACTCTGCCCGGTCTGCGCGGACGAAAAGCGCCGGGGCGGCCAGGTCTGTGTCGTCGAGTATGTGCAGGACCTGGCTGCCATCGAGCGCTCGGGCGCCTACCGTGGCCGTTACCACGTGCTGCACGGCAAACTGTCGCCGATCCGCGGCGTGGCGCCGGAGGACCTGAATTTCGCCGCGCTGTTCCAACGGATCACCGCCGGGGAGATCACCGAGCTCATCCTCGCGCTGTCCAACGACGTCGAGGGAGAGGCGACCTGCCATTACCTGCTGGAGCGGCTGCCCAAGACCGGCGTGAAGGTGACGCGCATCGGCTTCGGGTTGCCCAGCGGCAGCGGCGTGCTGTATGCGGATGCCGTCACGCTGAAGAGCGCCCTCGAGGGCCGGCGGGATTATTCGTGATTGCCGCGGCGGCATTTTCCGCTTCTCGTGCGGGGGTCAATGCGGGCGTAGTATATCGGTATTATGCGTGCTTCCCAAGCATGAGAGGCGGGTTCGACTCCCGCCGCCCGCACCATTTGAAAAACGCCGAGTGGCGCAATGGTGGCGCGGGGGTTCGCGGGTTGCCCGGGGACGAATTCGCCCCATCACCATCGTAACCCCCATGCTCCCGAGCCGCCCGCCGTCGCCGGTCGTTTTCATTGCCTCTCTGCTGGGGCTCGCTGCGCTGCCGTGCGCACCCGAGATATGCCTGCTGGTGCGGAACCATGAGGACCTGAAATATTTCGCCCCAGTCCTGTATTACGAGGGCATCGTGTCCTTTCTGTTGCTGGCGCCCGTGCTGTTGCTCGGACGTTGGGGCGCCCGGATTTGGGTCGGCTCTGCCGGCATCGTCATGGGCACGGCCACGCTGGTCACCGGTTTTCAGGCTGTCAGCGGGGGCGCCCGCTGGGACCCGACCGCACATGCCGCGCTGCTGCAAACCAGTCCCGGCGAGGCCGCGGGTTTTCTTCGGGCATTTATGAGTCCGGCTACGGTGGGCTGGTCGATACTGATCGTGGCTGGGTTCGCGGTGGGCGTGGCGGTCAATTGTCGCGCCGTGGCGCCGTCCCGGCGGGTTGCCGGGGCGTGCCTGCTGGGCGGGCTGCTGTTCAGTTCCTACGGCGTTCACAACGCCATCAAGTATACCGGTGATTTGCGCCATGCCGTGTCGCTGTCCGATGGGAGTCAGCTGCAAATCATCGATGTTGGCATCAACAAATTCCATCCCGTCACTCTGTTGGCGGTCACGCATTACAATTACCAGGTCACCCATGACTACTACCTGAGGTCGTTCCATGCGATTGATGCCCACCGCGCGGTATTTCAAGGGGCCCACCCGGTGGCGGGTGCAACCAATCCTCGGCTGGTCGTGGTGGTGATCGGCGAATCGGCGAGCCGGCGCCATTGGTCGCTCTACGGATATGCCCGCGACACGACACCTGAGCTTCGCCGGTCGGGCGGCGACGGGGTGCTTTTTTCGGACGTCATATCCTCCAGTGTCGGGACGCAGGCGGTGCTAAGGAGTATGTTCAGCACCAATTTTCTGGCCCTGCCGGTGTTCCCGCTTTTTTCCGCGGCCGGCTACAAGACCCACTGGTTGTCGGCGCAATACAACCAGGGCGTCAACGACGTGGAGATCGCGGCGCTACTGCAGTCGTGCGACCAACGGGTGTTTCTCAATGGCGCCTACGACGGGAGCCTGCTGCCGTTTGTCCGTGCCGCCATGGACGAACCGGGACGCCATGTGATATTCGTGAATTTGTTTGGCAGTCATGTCCGCTATGCGGATCGTTACCCGGCAGAGGCGGCGGTGTTCTCCGGCGAAGGGGAGAAGGACGGTCGGATTGCGACCTACGACAATAGCATCCGCTACACGGACCATGTCCTGGCCGAGTTGGTGCGGATGCTCCGTGCCCGCCACGATGCAAGTTGCCTTCTCTATGCGAGCGATCACGCGGAGGACGTCTACGATTCGACCCCGGACACCTACCTCTTCCGCAGCGAGGCCATCGCCACCAACGCCATGTATGAGGTGCCGTTTTATGTCTGGTTCTCCCCCGAATACCGCGAGGGCAACGCGGCTTTCGTCGCGGGCGTGGCCGCGGCCCGGGACCGGAAGTTTCAGACCGAGGCGCTCTATCACAGCATCATCGATCTCTCGCGCTTGACGCACCCGCTGTATGACTCACGGCTCAGTGTCTTTTCCCCGGACTTTGTCGAGAGGCCGCGCCGGGTTGGGGCGATGGCCCGGGTCTACACGAAATAGAGCGGCCGCCTCAGGGCAGCCAGAGAAGCTTTCGCAGCCGGGACGTGTCCTTCAGGGTGAACTTGTATTCGTGCCCCATGTTGTCGTCGGTGATGATGGGCTCCGCGCCGTAGAGTCTTTGCATTTCATCGCGCCGCATGAAGTTGGCGCGGAAATAATCCGGGTCGGTGACGGTTGCGATCATCGCCTCCAGGTCGGCGCGGCCCGCCGCGGTTTGCCGATCATAGACCGGCCGTCCGTCCAGCTGATAGGCGGCCAGCACCCGTCGCCATCGCTCCGGGTCGATGACCAGAGGATCCATGCTCGCCAGGCAGTTGTTCGACACGATCATTGTCTGGGGAAAGACCGTCATGCCGGTGTTGATCGCGCGGCCGGAACCGGTGCAATTCCACAAGGCGATGCCGCCCGGGTTCAGCCGGCTGCGAATCAGCTCGAGACATTCGCGGCCGAGCAGCGCGGAAGCGTATTCGCGCCAGTTGAAGGTCGTGTTCATCACGACCACGTCGAAATGCCGTGCCGGGTTCCGGCGCAGCCAGCGGCGTCCGTCGTCGATGACGATGGTGATCTTGGGATCGGTGAGGATGTCGGCGACCTCGGGGTGATTGGCGATCAGCCGCAGATAACCCTCGCTGATCTCCACCACGGTGACCCGCTCGACCTCGGGGTTGTGCGCCAGCACCTTGGTCCACGCGCCGCCGGACATGCCGATGACCAGCACCTCGCGCGGCGCGGCATGCACGGCGGAAATGAAGTAGGGGCGGATCAGGCCGCCGCCCTTGCGCGGATCCGTTTCGATCATCCCGTCGTAGATGCCGTTGCCGTAGATCGTCCGGCCGTTCTCGATGGTGATGATGCCGTGTCGGCTTTCGATCACCTCGGTGAATTTCGGCTGCGCGAAATACTCCTGCTTGTATTGGAGCCGCTCGAAGAGCTGCCAATACAACAGCGGGGCCGCCGCCGCCAAGCCCAGGCTGGCGGCCCAGAGGAGGTAGTCGCCCCGGTTGGACGGTCCGGCTGCCCGGCTGACCGAGATCCCGATGACCACGGCCAGCACCAGAAGGGCGGCGGCGATCTGCCACAGAGTCAGCCATTCCATCAGGACAAAGCCGGTGAGCAGGCTGCCAAGGCCGGAACCGATGATGTTGGCCAGATAGAGATAGGACAGGCCTGCGCCCGCACGGTAGTCGGGCGGAATCGCCAGATCGCAGAGCAGCGGGAAGCTGATGCCGATCAGAGCCGAGCAGGCCATCACCAGCGGCAAGGTCTGGGGCCACTCGATCTTGACCAGCAGCCAGGAGACGGCGGGAACCAGCAGGTAGGCGGCGAGATTGGAAACGACGATCAGGCGCGCCAGTTTCCGCAGCCCGGTCCGGCCTTCAGGGCCGTTGTCCTGCCAGCGCCGGCTCCAGAGGGAGCCGAGCGCGAGGCCGAGCAGGTAGCTGCCCAGCAGCATGCCCAGGGCCTGGGCGCTCGAGCCGGACGCGAAATTGTAGACGCGGCTCCAGACGATCTCGTGCGCCAGGGCGATGAAGCCCGAGAGAGCGGCCAACAGGAGGGCCAGACGGAACGGGATGTTCATGATCGCTTGCGGCGCAGCAGGGCCAGCGACAGGATCGCCAGCGCGGATGACAGGTTCAGCGTCGCGGCGATCCTGGCGGTTCCCGCCAGTCCGTAGGCGGCGAAAAACACCACGGCACCGGCGATGGACCCGAGACCGGCGCCGAGCGTGTTCACGAAATATAGCCAGCTCACCGACCGTCCCACGTGTCCGTTTTCCTTGACCCGGTAGGCGACCAGCAGGGGCAGGGTGGCGCCCATGAGCAGGGTCGGGACCAGGACCAACGCAAACGCAAGCGCCCCGGTCTGAAGTGTGCCGGCCGTGAGGGTATACTCGCCTACCCAGTGGAACAGGCGGAGCGAAAAGATGCCATACAGGCCGATCAGCAGTTCTGCTCCGGAGAATAACAGCACCAGCGGAGCGCGCTCGATCTTGGAGACGGCGCCACCGCTGATGCTGCCGAAGCCGAGGCCAATCAGGAAGGCCGACACCACCATGGCGACGGATTCCGTGTTGCTGCCGTAGAGCAGCAGCAGCGAGCGCTGCCAGATCAGTTGGTAAAGGAGCGCGGCAACGCCTGAGACGACAAACACCCCATGAACCACGATGGATTCCATGCGAGCGGCCCCGCCCGATTTGGTCGGTTCATCCCTTGGTGAATTGTGCCCCACCGAGGAATGTGCGCGCATGGGGGGATCTTGGTGCCGCCTTCAGGCCTCGATTTGAACCGCAGCCTTGCCGAGGCGCTTGTAGCGGTCCTTGACGCGGCGGGCGATGTCGTCCGGGGCCAGGCCGTAGGCGGCGCGGAGGATCTCCACGTTGCTGCCGTGCTCGACGAACTTGTCCGGCCAGCCGATGCGCTCGACCGGCGTCGCACAGTCCGCCTCCTGCAGCGTCTCGAGCACCGCGCTGCCGAAGCCGCCGGCGAGGACGTGGTCCTCCATTGTGACGATCAGCGGAACGACCGCCGCCTGGCTGAGCAGGAGCGCGCGGTCGAGCGGCTTGACGAAGCGCGCGTTGACCACGCCGACGGAGAGGCCTTCCTCATTGGCCAGACGGTCGGCAAGTCTCAGGGCGTCCTGCACCATCGAGCCGAGCGCCCAGATCATGATGTGCGTGCCCTCACGCAGCACCTCGGCGCGGCCGATCACGAGTTGGGCCGGCTGATCCTTGACCTTGGCGCCGGGGCCCGCGCCGCGGGGATAGCGGATGAAACCCGGACCGGGCAAGTGCAGCGAGGTGTGCAGCATGTCGACGAGTTCGTCCTCGTCCTTTGGTTGCATCACCGTCGCATTGGGCACGCAGCGCAGATAGGAAAGGTCGAAGAGGCCGTGATGCGTCGGGCCGTCGTTGGGCGAGAGCCCGGCGCGGTCCAGGCAGAAGGTCACGGGCAGGTTCTGCAGCGCAACGTCGTGGATCACCTGGTCGTAGGCGCGCTGGAGGAAGGTCGAGTAGATCGCGCAGACCGGGCGGAAGCCCTTGGTCGCGAGGCCGGCCGCGAAGAGCACGGCGTGCTCCTCGGCGATGCCGACGTCGAAGAACTGGCCCGGCACTTCCTTCGCGAGATGGGACAGCCCCGTGCCGCTGGGCATCGCGCCGGTGATGCCGAGCACTTTCGGATTGTGCTTGGCGAACCGCGTGAGCGCCTGACCGAAGACATCCTGGTAATTTGGCGGCGTGCCGGGGACGGTCGCGGCGCTCTCGCCCGTGGCGGGGTCGAAGGGGCTGGCGCCGTGGAATTTTTCCGGCGAATTGATGGCGGCCTCGAGGCCCTTGCCCTTCTTGGTCAGGACGTGGATGAGCACAGGCACGTCGCAGTGCTTGGCGAATTCCAGGTTCTTGGTGAGCGCGTCGAGGTTGTGGCCGTCGACCGGGCCGAGGTAGCGAAGGCCGAACTTCTCGAAGAGCGAGGACTCGACGAAGAAGTCCTTCGTCTCGCGCTTCCACTTGTGATAGACGCGGTTCATCTCCACGCCGGTCGGAAAGCTCTTGAAGAACGCCTCCACGTCGTGGTGCAGCTTGTTGTAGGTCGGGTTGGTGCTGATCTTGTTCAGGTAGCTCGAGATCGCGCCGACGTTCTTGGCGATGGACCACTCGTTGTCATTGAGGATGACGATGAGCCGCTTCGTGGAGCTGACGACATTGTTGAGCGCCTCGAGGGTGATGCCGCAGGTGAACGCCGCGTCACCGCAGACGGCGACGACGTGCTCGCCGGAGTTGCGGAGGTCGCGCGCGGTGGCCATGCCGAGCGCGGCGGAGAGGGCGGTGCCCGCGTGGCCGGCGCCGAAAGAGTCGTGCCGGCTCTCCGCGCGGTAGAGGAAACCCGAGGCGCCGCCGCTCTTGCGCAGCTTGTGGAAGAACTCGCCCTGGCGGCCGGTGAGCAGCTTGTGCACGTAGCCCTGGTGCGCGACGTCGAACACGAACTGGTCCTCCGGCGTGCTGAACACGCGGTGGAGCGCGATGGTGAGCTCGACCACGCCGAGGTTGGGCCCGATGTGGCCGCCATTCTTCGCGGTGACCTCGATCAGCTCGTTGCGGATTTCCTGCGCGAGCTGCGGCAGCTGGGCGGCATCGAGAGCTTTGACATCGGCCGGGCCGGTGATGCGGGAGAGAAGGGTGGGGACGGACGGAGAGGTGCTCATCAGGGATACGGACACGGAGCGCGGCTATTCGGCGGCGCTGGATTCAAACGGCTCGAAGGCGGCGGTTCCGTCCTTCTGTTTCTTCAGTTTCTCGATTTTGAGCTCGGCGTCCTTCAGCCGGCTCTCGCAGACCTTGAGCAACTTGCTGCCTTCCTCATACTTGGCCAATAATTCGGCCAGCGGCACCTCGCCCTGTTCCATTGAGTCAACAATGGCTTCAAGCTTGGCCAGGGCCGATTCGAAGCTGAGTTTGGCGGTCTTGTCTGAATCCACGGGGTCAAGATGCGCCGGCGATTTCCGATTTCAATCAATCTTTGCGCAGCGGAAAATCATGTTTTTCAGCCAGTTTGGAGGCAGGTTGCCCTGGCCTTGGCCAGGCTGGCACCAGTGTCCGGCCGTTGTTTCCGCTGAAATATAGGTCAACGACCCCTGTTGCGGAGAAGACACTGCGCATCGAGCATTCAGGGCTGGCGCGCTGGGGGAAAGCTGTTCTCCATTTAAGCCATGGCTTGGTTACCCCCCGTGGTTGTGGCGTTGGTCTTGTTGCGTTTGGGCGCCCAGTTGGCGCTTGAGGCCATGAATCGCGGCGAGGTCCGCCGCCACGCCGGCCAGCGCCCCGCCGCCGTGGCCGACGTCATGGACGAGGCGACCTACGCCAAGTCCGTCGAATATACGCTCGCGAAGAGCCGCTTCGGCTCGTTCGAGACCATCTACGACGTGGTGATCCTGCTGGCCGTGCTCTTCAGCGGCGCGCTGCCGTGGCTCTGGTCCCGGTTCAACTCCCTCGCCCCGGGCGCGGCCTGGAGCGGCGCCCTGTTCCTGATCGGGACGATGCTTCTGATGGGCCTGCCGGGTCTGCCGCTCGAGTGGTGGTCGCAGTTCCGGCTCGAGGAGCGCTTCGGCTTCAACAAGAGCACGCTCGGGCTCTGGATCGTGGACCACATCAAGTCCACGCTGCTCGGCCTTGCCATCGGCTTCCCGCTCATGTGGGCGCTGCTGGCGCTCGTCGGCTGGGTGGGCTCGTCATGGTGGGTGTGGGGCTTCGTCCTCCTGTTCGGCTTCCAGCTGCTGATGTTCGTGCTCTACCCGAAGCTCATCATGCCGCTCTTCAACAAGCTCACCCCGCTGCCCGAGGGCGAGGCCAGGAACCGGCTGATGGCGCTCGCGGACCGCACGGGATTCCTCGCCAAGACGATCGAGATCATGGACGGGTCGAAACGCTCGGGGCATTCGAACGCCTTCTTCACGGGCTTCGGCCGCTTCCGCCGCATCGTGCTCTTCGACACCCTCATGGCGCAGCTCGGGCAGGACGAGGTCGAGGCCGTCCTCGCCCATGAGATCGGCCACTACAAGCGCGGCCACATCCCGCAGCGGCTCGTGACGATGGCGCTGATGCAGTTCGCCGCCTTCGCCGCCATTGCCTGGCTGGCCAATGCGCCTTGGTTCAACGCCGCGTTCGGGCTGCCCGCGGGCGTGCTGGCGCCGACCTTCCTGCTCTTCGGCCTGCTCAGCTGCCTCGTGACCTTCTGGTTCTCGCCGGTCAGTCACTGGGTGTCGCGCAAGCACGAGTATGAGGCCGACGCCTTCGCCCGCGAGGCCATGGGCGGTCCGGCCCCGCTCGTCGGCGCCCTGCGCAAGATGTCGCAGAAAAACCTCTCGAACCTCACGCCGCATCCGCTTTACAGCGCCGTGTATTACTCGCACCCGACGCTCGTCGAGCGCGAGCGCGCGCTGCAGCGGTAGGGTTCACAGGAGATAGCTGAGGAAAGGCAGGAGTTTTTAACCACGGATAAAACCCGGATGACCCCGGATTGAATCCAGTCCGGATCAGATCCATCCGTGTTGATCCGTGTAATCCGTGGTCAACCCGGGTCTCTGTTCTCGCCGTTTCCGCCTGTGAACATTACGTAGTTTGGGCGCTTGCGGTCGCATGGGTCGACTCTTCACCTCGTGCCGCATGATCCGGAAGCTGTTGCTGGTTTTTCTCGCGCTGTTCGCCTCCAAGCCTGCCTCGGCCGTTCTCACTGTCGCGACCTACAACGTCGAGAATTACACCTTGGCCGATCGCCTCGTCGACGGCGTCTTCCATCAGGCCTACCCGAAGCCTGAGCGGGAAATCGCCGCCTTGCGGCAGGTCGTCGCCGGCCTCGCGCCCGATGTGCTCGCGGTCCAGGAAATGGGGCCGCCGGCCTTTCTCGATGACTTCCGGCGCGAGTTGCGTCAGGCTGGGCAGAATTATCCCTACGCCGCACTCTTGGAGGCGGCGGACGCCGACCGACACGTGGCCGTGCTCTCCCGGTTCCCGTTCAAGGAGGTCCGCCGCCACGCCGCCGTGTCCATCACCTATTTCAAGGCGAAGGCGGTCGTGAAGCGGGGCGTGCTCGAGGTGGTTTTCGCGACCAACGAGGGCGATTTTTCCGTATTCATCGTCCATCTGAAAAGCCGGCACACCGAGCGCAGCGACGACCCCGAGAGCGCGGTCCAGCGAGCCCTCGAGGCCGAGGCCGTGCGCGACCTCGTGCTGGCGCGCTATCCCGACCCGGCAAAGGGGAAGTTCATCATCTGCGGCGACTGGAACGACACGCGTGACAACCGGCCGGTGCGCGCGCTGCAGCGGCGCGGAGAGACCGTGGTCGGCACCGTTCTCCCCGCCGCCGATTCACGCGGTGAGACCTGGACTCATTTCTACCGACGCGAGGACAGTTACAGCCGCATCGACTACTTCCTCGTGTCCGCCGCGCTGCAGCCCTTTGTCGCCGACGGTCGCGCGGCGGTCTGGGACGGACCGGGTGTCGCCGAAGCCAGCGACCATCGTCCGGTTTTCGTGCGACTCAGCGTGGAGCCGGTGAAACCGTAGCGGCGCCAAAGTGGAACCGGGCCTTGTGGGACCGGCTTCTTTGGGCGAATTCAAACCAACCCGTCCGGAGGCCGGGTTTCACCCTCACAGATTAAGCCCCAGGATCAGGTCGTCATAGGTGCGGCTGCCGACTTGGAATTGGCGCACGCCGACCTTGGTGAAGCCCAGCCGCCCGTAGAACGCGAGCGCCGCCCTGTTCTCCCCATACACACCGAGCAGCAGCCGGCTCTTCCCGGCCGCCTTGGCGTGCGCGACCGCGGTCTCCATCAGCTGCCGGCCGAGCTGGCGGCCTTGGAATTTGCCCAGCACATAGATGCGCTTCACTTCCGCATCTCCGGCGCTGAGCGTGGGCAGCGGCAGGTCGGGCTTCGTCAGCACCAGATAGCCGACAGGGGCGTCGCCCGGTGCGACGCCGGCCAGCCAGATTGCGGTGTCAGGCTCGGCGAGCCAGGCGCGGTATTTGTCGGCCGAATGCTGCCGTCCGCAGTGCGCGACGATGTCGCCGCCGTCGATTATCCCCGAGTAGGATTCGAGGAACGTCGCGACGCCGACCAGCGCGAGGGCCGCCTCGTCGCCAGGTGCGCAACGATGGATGATCACGTCAGGTTGGCTCATTTGACCAGCCACGCGGCTGCGCCAAGGCACACCGCGACGACGCCGGAGAACCCGGCCGTGACGGGAAAGAAAAACAGCCAACTCAGCACGATGCCGGCGACATGCACGCCGCAGAAAGCCCAGCCGAGCAGTCCGATCGCCGAAGGATCGGTCGCGGCGAGCGTGCCAAGGCGCCAGGCAAGGCAGGCGGAGAACAGCAGGTCGATCGTGATGAACAGGCCGAAGCCAGTGTAGAAGCCCGAGTAGCTGTAGTTCTTTCCCCGGAGCGGAAAGACCACATCGGTCATGGCCTGGCGCACGCCCAGCCCCTCGGGGGTCGGAGCCTTGAACTTGAGAAACCCAAAGGTGTGCCCGGCGGCGAACAGCACGAGCAGCACGGAAGCAATGTGGTAGAGCAGGGTGGCGGTCATGGCGGTTGAAGGAGGAGCGGTGTCAGCGTTCGGATTTCCGGATCATAAGCTTGAGGCCGGACCACGTGTCATCGACGGCGCAGACCTTGATGTCCACCAAGCCGGTCGGCAGGGCGATCGAGCGGATGGTGTCTTCGGTGATGTCGGTCGCCACGCCCGATGCTTTCTTGGGCCACGAAACCCAGATCACGCCCTCGGGGGCAATCCCCGTGCGGAGGCGGGTGAGATGCCTGCGCAGGACGGATGCCTCGGTGGCGAAGAGGTGCACGAACCTCACGCCGGCCGGGGCGCGCGCCTGCCAGGCGACCTTGATTTCCGGTGGCAGCCTGAGCAGGGACACGTAGCCGGCGGGGGCGTCGATGAGAAAGGCCCGGAGTCCGTCGGCGTAGCCGAGTTTCTTCCAGAGCGGCGTGCCGGAGTATCCCGCGGAAGAATTCATCGGGACGAGAGCGACAGCACATTGCCGTTGGGATCCTTGAACCAAGCGACCTTGGTGCGGCTCGGAGCCGTCCAGATGCCCAGGTCATCCTGGGCCATCCACGGGTAACGTTCAAAGACCACGCCACGCTTGCCGAGTCTGCGAACGACGGCCGCGATATTCGCCACCTTCCATCCGAGAATAGTGAACCCGGCGGCCTGAAATTCGCCGACTTTGACGACGCGGATCATCGTGCCACCGCTTTCGAGGACCAAGGCGAACTGGTCTTGCGCCACCAACCGCAGGCCAAGTTTCTTCACGTAAAACGCTTTCGCCCGACGAAAGTCCTTCGTCGGGACGAATCCGATGACTTTGGCGGAGGCTAGCACTTGGTCTCTTGCGCAACCTAGGGGTTTTATTGCCTGCGGGCGAGCGGAGAGTGGGTGCCATCGGCCGCGGCGATTGGGTCGCCGGCGCAAAAAAGGCGCGCCGTTTGGCGCGCCTTGGGAAAGGAACTGATTCCGCTTACTTGCCGGTGACCGTCACCGCGACCGAGCTTTCGCCGGCGCTGCTCTTGAAGAAGAGCGAGCCGTTGCCGGGCTTGCCGCCCTGGATCATGACGGTGACGCTCGTCTGGCCGGCGCCGACCATCACCTCGGGCATCACGACGCTCGCCGGAATGTCGGTCGTCACGTCGATCAGCATGCCGCCGCCGGGGGCCGGCGTCGGGATCGTGAAGGTGAGGGCCTGCTGCTCGCCCTGGCGGAGGACGACGGCCGAGGGCGAAACCTGGAAGCTGATCGCGTCGACGCGGAAAGTGCCGACATCGAGCTTGCCGGCGCTGCCGACGACGCTGAGCTGATAGGTGCGGCCGGGGCTAACGGACGGGACGAAGAAGCTGAGCGAACTCGGTGATTCGAAGACGGTGCGGGTGGGGGTCTGGTCGAAGTAGACGACGTCCGCCGGGCTGAAGCCGGCGCCGAGCACGCTGACGCGCGAACCGACCGGGGCGCGCGTGGCCTCGGAGCGGATCACATAGCGCGCGGCGATCTTCATCTTCTGCAGCCCGGAGTAGATTTCGCTGGGCGTATTGGTGGTCTGGGCCTCGACCTTGTAGTCGCAGATGAAGTAATAGGACGCATCGGCCCGGCCGGCCGGGATCTGGTAGTCGAACTCCCAGATGTCCGTGCCCACGGAACTCTTGGTCATCTTGTAGCTGGAGCCGTCGATGATGATGCGCGGGGCGATGCTCTCGCGGTCGATCTGGTTGGAATCCGGGTGGAAGCTCGCCGTGATGGTGTAGATCTGCGAGGGATTCTGCGGGACGGTGTCCGGCGTCAGGTTCGTGATCGTGATATTGCAGCCGGTCAGCACCAGCAGCATGGCGGCTGCGGCGATGGCGGAAAAAATTCTGCTCGCGTGAAGGAAGGGAGTCTTGTGCATTTGGGTGAAGGACCCGCCGGGACCGCGTAGGCCGTTGGCAGGTCGTAAATTGACAACTTTCATAATGGTCCAGTTCCCCTCAGGGCAAGAAAAAGCGCAGCCGTCACCCGCGTCGTCCGATTCACCGGCGCTCGGCGTGTATGTGCATGTCCCGTTCTGCGCCACGACCTGCGATTTCTGCGCCTTCTACCAGACGGTGCCGAAGGGCGATGCGGTGCGGCGATATCTTGATGGGGTGGAGACGGAAGCAGGCCTCGTCGCCTGGAACGGCCGCCGCGCCTCCACGGCGTTCTGGGGCGGCGGCACACCGGGGCTGCTCCGCGCCGCGGAGATCGAGCAGCTCGGCCGCACGATGCTGCTATATGCCGGCCAGCCGGACGAATGGTCGGTCGAACTCGCGCCCGCGACCGTGACCGAGGACCGGCTCGCCGTGTTCAAGGCCCTGGGCGTCACCCGCATCTCGATGGGCGTGCAGAGCTTCAACGACAGCCTGCTCGATGCGCTCGGCCGGCAGCACACGCCGGCGCAGATCTACCGGGCCTACGATCTGATTCGCGCGAGGGGTTTCGCCAGCGTGAATATCGACCTCATGTTCGCCCTGCCCGGCCAGACCGAGGAGCAATGGCGGGCCGACCTCGACGAGGCGATGCGGCTCGCGCCCGACCACCTGTCGACCTATTGCCTGACCTTTGAGGAGGACACGGCGCTGTGGGTGAAGCTCTCGCAGGGCAAGGTGAAGCTCGACGTGGATAAGGAAGCGGCCTTCTACCAAAACACCTGGGACTACCTCGGCGCCTCCGGTTATGCGCAATATGAGGTGTCGAACTACGCCCGACCCGGCCACGCGTGCCGGCACAATCTCAACACGTGGAGCATGCAGGAGTGGGTCGGCCTCGGCCCCTCGGCCGCCTCGCAGCACGCCGGCTGGCGCAGCAGCAACCCGGCCGACCTCGGCCTGTGGCTCGGTGACGTCGCCGCCGGCCGCCGCGCCACCGCCGACCGCGTGGCGCTGACCCACGACCTGCTCGGCGCGGACGCCGTGATCTTCGGCCTCCGGATGAACGACGGTGTGTCGCTGCCCAGGCTGCAGAAGCGCTTTCCCGCCGCGCCGTGGTCGCGCCTGCACGACGTGCTGCCGAGATTCCTGCTGGAGGGGCTGATGACCGCCACGCCGGAGGGGCGCATCAGCCTGACGGCCCGCGGTCGCATGGTGGCCGACGCCGTCGGCGCGGATATCCTTGAGGCTTTCGAAACCCCGGCAAAAGTGACGGCCCGATGAACCCTTTTCGCCATCTGTTTCTGCTGCTCGCCGGACTCGGCCTGCTGGGCCTGTGCGGCTGCCATTCCGAGCCGAAGCTGCCGGACTACCAGCCGCTGGTCGCGCGTTTCTTCCTCGAGACCCGCCCGGGCGAGGCCGGCGTGTCCGTGCAGCTGCCCGTGAGCGGCGTCGGCATCGCCATCAACGCCAAGCCCGTTTTCGTCGAATACGACGTTTTGAACGCCGAGGTCGCCCACGTGGACCTCGGCTCCTGCCTGATGCTCCAGCTCACCCCGGCCGCGTCGCGCGAGCTTTACCGGATTTCCGTTACCCACCTCGGCCAGCGCCTGGTGCTGTTCCTCAACGACGCCCCGGTCGGCGCGCGTCGCATCGAGCAGGCGATGGCCGACGGCATGGTGCTGGTTTTCCTCGAGACCCCCGAGGCGGACCTGCCCGCGCAGGTCGCCCGGATCAAGCGCACGACCTTCGACATCTTGAAGGCGGCGGCGAAGAAGAAGTGATTTTCGCGCCGTGACCCGCTTCGTCGCGCTCTTCCTCGTGCTGCTCGGCGTGGCCTCCGCCCAGCGTCTCGACTTCACCTGGCCGACGCCGAACAAGGCCTGGGAGCAGGGCAAGGGCATCGAGGCCTGGGCGCAGCCGACCGTCTCAGGCGACCCCGAGTCGGGCCTCTTCGGCTGCGTTCGCAGCGGCGGCACACAATTCCACGAGGGGCTCGACCTCAAGCCGGTGGGACGCGACCGGCGCGGAGAGCCGACGGACGAGATCTACGCGGCGATGGATGGCGTCGTGCGCCACGTGAACAACAAGGCTGGCGACAGCAATTACGGTCGCTACATCGTGATCGAGCACACCGGCATGACCCCGGCCGTTTACACGCTCTATGCGCACCTCGCGAGGGTTGAACCAGGCATTGCCCCTGGCGCCACCGTGAAGCGCGGGCAGACGATCGCGATCATGGGCCACAGCGCGGGCGGCGGCGGCATCCCGAAGGACCGCGCGCACATGCACTTTGAGATCGGCCTGATGCTGACGACGAACTTCGAGGCCTGGTATGCCTGGCGGCGGTTCGGCAGCGAGAACGAGCAGGGCCTCTGGAACGGCATGAACCTGATGGGCTTCGATCCGCAGGATTTTCTGCGGCAGTGGCGGGCGGGGAAGGCGGACAGCTTCCAGCAGTATCTCGACGGAATGCGCGGCGTGGTCCGGGTCCGGGTGGCGACGAGTCTCACGCCCGACTTCATCCGGCGCTACCCGGCCTTGCTGCGCCGGCCGCTGCCGCTCGGCTTGGTCTCCGGGTGGGAGGTTGAATGCAACTCGACCGGCCTGCCCTTTGCGTGGACCCCGCTCGGGCCGAACGAGGTGGCGGGCATGCGGCCGGACAGCGTGCAGATCGTCGCGGTGGAAGCGGCGGCGGTCCGGGCTTACCGCTGCAAGTCACTCGTGAAGCCGCGCGGCTCGGGCTACAACCCCGGCGGCGACCTGCTCACGATGCTGCAGATGGTGTTCGGGATCCGCTGAGCCGGGTGGAGGACCGGTCTCCGACGGGCCGATCCTTCAGTTGTGGGAGCGAGCTTGCTCGCGATTCAGGACCATCGCGAGCAAGCTCGCTCGCACAAAAGAACCGGGCACTCAGCTCTGCGGCTTTAGCTGCCGGAGCAGCTTCTTGAACTCGGGATTGCCCTTCAGGATTTCCAGGTCCGGGTCCTGCTGCATCCAGTTGAGGTCGTCGTAGCCCAGGGAGATGGCCTTGCGCAGGGAGCGCAGGGCGTCGGGGCGCTTTTTGCAGAGCGCGAGGCTGCAGGCCAGGTTGTAGTGGGCGGTCGGGTTCTCCGGCTCGAGGCGCACGAGCTTGCGGTCCATCTTCAGGCCGTCGGTGATGCGCCCGGCCTTGGTGTAAAGGCCGCCGAGCAGCCCGACGACCTCGGTGTAGGCCGGGCAGCGCTGGTGCACCGCCTCAAAGAACTCGATTTCAAACTGCGGGTCGTGCTTCGGGGGCTTCGACATGGCTATTTCTTGCGGCGGTTGGGGCAGCGGCCGTTCGACCGGAAGGCGATGCACTGGGCGCTGACCTGGAGGCGCTGCGAGACCGGCTTGAGCCCGAGCTTGAGCGAGACCGTGCTGCCATACCACTCCATGAAGGGGGCGCTGATCTCGAAGATCTTGTCGCAGTCCACGCAGACGACCTGCGCGACCTGGGTGTTGCCCCCGGTCGCGGCCAGATAGAATTTCTCGCCGGAGCCGATGTCCACCTCCCGCAGGATCTGGCTCTCGGTCATCAGGGGCAGGGTGCGGTAGACGGTCGCGCGGGAGACGGAGTCGTCGATGGCCCGGGCGTGGTCGAGCAGCTGTTCGGCGGTGAAGTGCTCCTTCTGGGCGAAGGCGGCGTCGAAGATGGCGAGCCGCTGGTTGGTCACGCGGAGACCCTTGTCCGCCAGGTAGGATTGGAATTTATCGCGGGAAGCTTCGAGACTCACTGGCGGGAATGTCGGGCCGGCCGGCTCCGGCTGTCAAAAACAAACGATGCGCAGGAATTGGCCGGCGGGGGCCTGGATATCCGGAGTTTTCGACCGCTAATGGGATTCATCAAAGGATGAATCCTTAAGGATGTGCGACGACTGAGCGTCGCCGCCATCTAGTTTAGGGCCTGCTAATCGCAGGCGTTTTTTCCCAGACTGCGATCAGCAGTCTCCCAAGGCTTAATCCGGAGACGATCAGTCGGAGGGGAGTTGCAAAGTTCCGTCCATTGACGGAACCGATCAGTGGCTAAAAACCTCGGAGCCGAAACACGTTGCCAGACCGCGTGCCGCGATCTCACTTGGGGCGATGATCGTCGGCGTCCAGCCACTCGCGGGATTCGACAAGCTCCTTCATTATAAGGTGCCGGAGACTCTGCGCGCGGAGATCCGGGCCGGCTCGCTGGTGCGCGTGCCCATCGTCAACCGCCTTCACCTCGGGCTGGTGATGGCGGTCGATCCCGCTCCCGACTGCGCGCCCGAGAAGCTGAAATCCGTCAGCGCCGTCGTCCACGACTACCCGGCGCTCACTGCCGACCTGCTCGGGCTGGCGCGCTGGATGCACACCTATTACGCGGCACGGATGGACAGCGTGCTCGAGGCGATGATCCCCGGCGCCGTGCGCGACGGGGCGCAGCTCAAATCCGAGAAATACCTGAGCCTCGCCCGCCCGCTGACTCCGGAGGAAACGGCGGCGCTGGCCAAGAAGGCCCCGGCGCAGGCCAGGCTGTGCGAATTTCTGCGCCAGCAGTTCCGGCCGGTCAAAAAATCACTCGTGCTCTCGCGACTGGATGTTACGGCGGCCGTGGCTTCGGCCTTGGTGAAGCGCGGACTCGTGACGGAAGAGTCGCGCCACGTCGAGCGTGTCGCCTATGCGGACAACTGGACCGGGGGCGAGGTCGTCAACGGCCTGCCGCCGAAGCTCAACGAGGAGCAGTCCGCCGTTGTCGACTCCGTCGGCGCCAGCATCGCGAAGAGAAAATTCGCCGTCCACCTGCTGCACGGCGTCACCGGCTCGGGCAAGACGGAGGTCTACCTGCGCGCGGTGGAGCAGGTGCTCGCGGCCGGAGGCAGCGCCATTTACCTCGTGCCCGAGGTCGCGCTGACGCCGCAGACGGTTGCGCGGCTCCGGGGACGCTTCGAGGCGGCCGGCCACCGCACGGTTGTCTGGCACAGCCACCTCGGCGAGGGGGAGCGGCTCGACGGCTGGACCGCGCTCGCCTCGGGCCAGGCGCGCGTCGTGGTCGGTGCGCGCTCCGCGGTGTTCGCGCCGGTGCGCGACCTGCGGCTCATCGTCGTCGACGAGGAGCACGAGCCCGCCTACAAGCAGGACGAGACGCCGCGCTACCACGGGCGCGACGTGGCGGTCTACCGCGCGAAGCTCGCGGGCTGCACCTGCCTGCTCGGCTCGGCGACGCCCTCGCTCGAGTCGTTCGCGAACGTCCAGGCCGGAAAATACCAACTCGATACGCTGAAGAAGCGCGTCGACGACAAGAAGCTGCCCGACATCCACGTCGTCGACATGCGCGTCGAACTCGTGCGCCAGCGCGGGCTGGTGACGCTCTCGCGCCTGCTGGTCGACCACATGCACCGGCGTTTCGAGCGGAAGGAGCAGATCATCCTCTTCATCAACCGCCGCGGCTACTCGTCGAGCATGCAGTGCCGGAAATGCGGGCACGTCGAGGAGTGTCCGCATTGCAGCGTGGCGATGACCTACCACCGGGCGGACGAGACCCTGAAGTGCCACCTGTGCGGCCACCAGCGCGGCGCGCCGGCGGTGTGCCCGGCCTGCGCGGCGCCCGACATCCGCTGGCGCGGGCTCGGCACGCAGCGCGTGGAGGAAGCGGTGCGGCGCGTGCTGCCGCGCGCGCGGCTGGAGCGCATGGACGCGGACACGATGTCGAAGAAGCACCTGTTCCGGCAGATCCTCGGCGACTTCCGCGCGGGCAAGATCGACGTGCTCATCGGCACGCAGATGATCGGCAAGGGGCTCGATTTTCCCAATGTCACGCTCGTCGGCCTGGTCGACGCCGACCTCTCGATGCACGTGCCGGACTTTCGGGCGAACGAGCGCACGTTCCAGTTGCTGGTGCAGGTGGCCGGCCGGGCCGGGCGCGGCGATCGCTCGGGCGAGGTCATCGTGCAGTCCTTCACGCCGAAGTCGGACGCGATCCAGTTTGCGCGCCACGCCGACTTCAACGGCTTCGCCGAGGGCGAACTGGCGATGCGGAGGAAGTTCAACTACCCGCCCTACCGGCACCTGATCCACCATCTCTTCCGCGGGCCGAACCAGGAGAAGATCAAATTCTTCGCCGAGCACTGGGCGAAGCAGGTCGAGCAGGCGCTGGGCGCGACCGTCGAGATCCGCGGGCCGACGCCCGCGCCCATCGAGAAGGTGAAGGACGAGTATCGTTTCCAGATCTGGTATTTCTGCGCGAGCGCCACGAAGGTCGTGCCCGTGCTGGTGAAGCTGCAGGCCGCGATGAAGTGGCCGGACGACGTCACGCAGGTGCTCGACGTGGATCCGATGAGCTTGCTGTAGACGCGGGAATCGTGGAGGGCCCGTCTCCTGACGGGCCGCGGCCGATCTGGAGATCGGCCCTCCACCAAGACGGGATGCAGGCACTCCGCCCCAAACCTCAGTTGTTCGTGAACTGCCTCGTGCCGCCGGGGAACTCGATTTCCTCCGTTTCCTTGGGGCCGGAATCGAGCAGGGCGCTGATGTGGGTGAGCTGCTGCTGGACCTCGGACGCGCATTGTTCCAGCTGGGGCACGGTGAGGCGCAGCGGCTGGAGCAGCCAGGCGTCGGGAGCGGGCGGCATGATGGCGCCCGCCGGGGCGAGGGCGAGGGTGCGCACCCACTTGGCGGTGTGGAGCAGGCAGGCCATGCGCTGGTGGCCGGCGGTGCTGCGCGGGAAATACTGCCAGCGCACCGGCTCGGACATCGAAAGGGGAAAGTCCCAGTGGCGGAGCAGGGAGGCGCCGGCCTCGGCCTGGGTGAACCCGAGCAGCGCGCGCTCGTTCTCGCCGGCCTCGCGCGGGAAACCGTGGCTCACGAGCCGGCGGCCGGGGTGGTTGCGCACGACCCACTCGTCGATGGCCAGCATGCCGACGCAGTGCAGCAGGCCGACGGTGTAGGCGATGTCGCGCTCCTCGCCGGTGATCGCGGCCAGCATTTCGGCCGCGAGGCCGCAGGCGACGGAGGAATTCCAAAGCTCGTCGGGCTCCATGCCGTAGGCCTCGAGCGGGCGAACAAGCACCTGCGAAGCGACGGCGTAGGCGACGAGCTCGTAGACCTGGTCGTAGCCGACCCGGTTGACCGCCTCGTCGACGGTGAAGCAGCGGACACCCTTGCTGTAGTAGGCGCTGTTGGCGGTCTGCAACACGCGGGCGGCGATGCCGGGATCCAGGCGGATGAAGGAGACGACCTCCGCCATGGAGGAGTTGGTGTTCGACAGGAGGCGTTTCAGCCGCGGCAGCACCTTGGGGGCGGAAGGCACATGGCGCAACTCGCGGACCACCTGTTCAGGCGTGAGTGGGGCGGAAGGATGGGCGGCGAAGGTGGGTGGCATGATAACTATTATCGTTATCGGCCTGCCCCGGATAAACTTTTGCGAAAAATGCGGGCGCCCCGACCCGATCGGCCGTTCTCCCCGTAGGTCGGGCTTTATGCCCGACGCGGGCGCGGCATGCCGGGGATGAAGCCCGACCCGCAGGAAAGCTGGGCCAAGCCCGGGAAACCTCAGGCCGCGTTCAACACCTGCCGGGCGCTGTTGATCTCGGCCAGGACCTCGGGCAGGCAGTCGCGGAGCTGCTGCTCGGACAGGCGCAGGGTCAGGAGCGCCAGTTTTTCCGGGGCGGGCAGGCTGGGGGTTTCGTGCTGGCAGACGACGGTGCGAAGCCAGCGGGCGCAATTCAGGACGGCGGCGAGCCGGCGATGGTTGGAGGCGACCTGCGGCGCATACTGGCAGCGGACAGCCTCGACGACCGCGGCGGGAAAATCCCAGGTGCGCAGCAGCGCGGCGCCTGCGTCGGCGAGATCGTAGCCGAGGAGGTCGCGCTCGGCCTCGGTCCACTCGGTCGCCGCATTGTGGTAGCCCAGAACGGTGCCCGGAGAGATGCTCTGCACCCAGGTGTTGATGACGACCATGCCGACGCCGTGCATGAGGCCGGCAGTGTAGGCTTGGTGCTCGTCCTCGCTGGCGAGCCGCGCGAGATATTCGGCCGCGACGGCGCAGGCGACGGCCTGGTGCCAGAGGGCGGCCGGGGCGATGCCATAGGAGGGCAGGGGCTGGGCGAGCGCTTCCGACCCGGCGACCACGGTCGCGATCCGGCGCACCTCGCGAAAACCGAGGCGGTGCACCGACTCCTCGATGCTCTCGCAGCGTGAGCCCAGGCTGTAAAGGGGGCCGTTGGAAATGCGGACGATGCGCGCGGCCAGGGCGCGCTCGATGCGGATGACGGCCACGAGGTCCCCGACATCGCTGCTGTCGCTGGCGGCCAGTTGCTGGAGCTTGAGCACGACCCTGGGCGACGGCGGCAGCGATTTCAGCTGCGACACGAGGTCCTCGGGTGTCGCAAAGCGGTTCAGGGAGGCGGGAGCAGCCATGAGCAAGTCCATCGACCCACGGACCCAAAACTTTAGGCATTTTTCGCGGGGTCTGTCATCCTTCGGCCGGCTCAGGATGAGCGTGAGCCGAGGGGCGCAGCCCCGGTTCTGGCGCCCGGCCGGGAGACAGGTGCCGATAGAATATGCGCCTAAATTTAGGCCCCTTTTGGTCGATAGAAACCGTTGTGGTTGCCAACCTTCCTTCCCGACCGCTGACCCTGCACGGATCGGTCCGTCGCATGGGCCTGCTTTGCCTCGGTCCAGCGTTCCTGATCGCCGGAGCGGCGCTGGTCGGGTGGTGGGCGGACGTCGCGCTGCTCCGCTCGACACTTCCCGGCTACACCCCTTTGCGCCCCAACACCGCCGTGGCGCTCCTCTCGGCCACTGTCGCCCTGCTGCTCCTGTGGCGCCCGGAAATGCCGGCGGGCCGGCGGCTGGCGGCGCGACTGGCCGCGGGACTCACCGCGGGCATCGCGCTCCTGACGATCGCGGAGCATCTTTTTGGGATCGATCTGCGTTTCGACGCGCTGTTGGTTCCGGCGTCGGTGGCGGCCGCTCACGTCGGGCAGCTGCGCACGAGTCCGCTGCCGGCCGTGGCGCTGGTGGTCGTGGCGGCGGCGCTTTTCCTGCTGGCGCATCGGCGCCGGTCGGTCCGTTCCCTGCACCAATGGCTGGCGACGGCCCTCATTGCCCTCGTCACGCTGCCGGCCCTGGCCCTGCTGTTCCGCGTGGCCGACGGGCGTTCGCTGCAGGCGGCCACGCGGATGTCGCTCAACAGCACCGTGGCCGTTCTCTTTCTCGCGATCGGTCTGATCGGGGCGCGGCCTGACGAGGGCGTGGTGCGGCGGCTGCTCGCGGACGACACGGCCGGCCTGCTGAGCCGGCGGATGATTTTCGCGCTGCTGGTGGTGTTCCCGGCCTTCGGCTACCTGTGCACCACGCTCGGGCGCGCCGACGCCTGGCCGCCGGAACTCGCGGTGACCGTCGTCGTGCTGCTCGGCATGCTCATGATGCTCGTGATCACCGTGATCACGGCCCGCGCGCTGCGGGAGATCGACGTGCGCCGCGAGCTCGCCGAGCAGGACAAGGCGCGGGCCTTCGACCGCCTGCAGGAGCAGGCGGCGACCCTGCAGGAGCAGATCGCGGTGCGCACCACCGAGCTGGCCGAGGCGGCGGCACGCTCCGAGCGGCTCGCGCTGGTCGCCCGCCACACCACCAACGCGGTCGTCATCACCGACGCCCGCGAGCGCATCGAGTGGGTCAACGACGCCTACCTTACCCTGACCGGCTACTCGATAGACGAGGTGCTCGGCCGCAACCCCGGCGAGTTCATGACCGGTCCGGACACCGACCCGGCGACGGCCCGGCAGCTGCAGGCGCGAGTGCGCGCGGGGAGGCATTTCAGGGGCGAACTCTACTGCTACACGAAGCAGGGCCGCGGGCGCTGGCTGCGGATGGACATCCAGCCGGTGCGCGACGCGAAGGGGGCGCTGCGGAACTTCATCGCCATTCAGACCGACATCACCGACGAGAAACGCGCCGCCGAGGCGCTGCGCACCAGCGAGGAGCGCTGGCAGCTGGCGCTCACCGGCAGCGACGACGGCGTGTGGGACTGGGACATCGCGACCGACACGCTCTGGTTCTCCGCCCGCTACAAGGCGCTCGTCGGCTACACCGACGATGAGTTCGCCAACACCAACGCGGCGTGGCGCAACGCGATCCACCCCGACGACTGGCCCTGGCTGCAGGCCGCCCTCGACGCCTACCTCACGCGCCGCGCCGAGGCCTATGCGGTGGAATTCCGGATGAAGCACAAGGACGGCTCGTGGCGCTGGATCCTGTCGCGCGGCAAGGCCCGCTTCGCCCCCGACGGCCGGCCGCTGCGCATGATCGGCACGCACACCGACGTCACGACCTGGCGCGAGACCGAGGCCGCGCTGCGCTCCGCGCGCGAGCAGTCCGAGCAGCTCAACGAGCAGCTCGAGAACGCGATCGCCAGCGCCCAGCAGTCCGCCCTCGAGGCCAACCTCGGCAGCCAGGCCAAGAGCGAGTTCCTCGCCGTCATGAGCCACGAGATCCGCACGCCGATGAACGCCGTGATCGGCTTCACCAGCCTGCTGCTCGACACGCCGCTCACCACCGAGCAGCGCGACTGGCTGCGCACGGTCCGCGGCAGCGGCGAGGCGCTGCTCACGATCATCAACGACATTCTGGACTTCTCGAAGATCGAGTCGGGCAAGCTCGAGCTCGAGCGGCAGCCCGTCGACCTGCGCGAGTGCCTCGGCGAGACGGTGGACCTGCTGGGCGAGACGGCCCGGAAGAAGGGACTGACGCTGGAACTGGAGGTCGCGGCCGACGTGCCGGAGTTCATCGAAACCGACGGCACCCGCGTGCGGCAGGTGGCGCTGAACCTTATCGGCAACGCCATCAAGTTCACGGCGCGCGGCGGCGTGAAGGTCAAGGTCGCCCGCGAGACCGGCGCCGCCGGCGAGCCGCTCGTCGGTTTCAGCGTGTGCGACACGGGCCCGGGCATCCCGCCCGACCGGCTCGACCGACTCTTCAAGCCCTTCAGCCAGGTCGACTCCTCCACCACGCGCAAATACGGCGGCACCGGCCTCGGCCTCGCGATCTGCAAGAGCCTCGTGAAGCTGCTTGGCGGCGGCATCGGCGTGAAGGAAACCTCGCTCGCCGGGACCACGTTTCATTTCAACGTCGCCTGCGTGCCTTGCGAACTCGAGGCCGAGGCGAAGCCGCCGGAGCGCCCGGCGATTTCCAGCAGCCATTCGCTGCCCGCGTTCCCTCTCGGCAGCGAGGCCTCGGTGCCGGTCCGGTCCGGCACGCTCCGGATCCTGGTGGCCGAGGACAATCCGGTGAACCGGAAACTCATGCAGCACCTGCTCGGCCGGATGAACTTCGCGGCGGACTTCGTCTGCAACGGAGTCGAGTGCCTGCAGATGCTCGGGCAAGGGACGTATGACGTCGTGTTCATGGACTGCCAGATGCCCGAGATGGACGGCTACGACGCGACGCAGCGCGTCCGCGCCGGCGACGCCGGCGAGGCGAACCGCGCGGTGCGGATCATCGCGCTGACGGCGCACGCGATGGCCGGCGACCGCGAGAAGTGCATCGCCTGCGGCATGGACGACTACCTCACGAAGCCGATCCAGCCGCCGCAGCTGATCGCCGCACTGGACCGCGTGAAGCCGGCGGTGCGGGTGTGAGTTTCGGTGCCCTGAAGGGTCGCCTCCTGTCGGCGAGCCGGGCGCGCCGGCTCGATGTGCCGCGGCGGAGCGGGCCGCTCCGCCCTATCTCTTGAAATGCGCGAGCGAGCTCGCCGCTGACAAAATCCAGTTGCTCGCTTGGGTGCGCCTCCAATGCTGCGCCTGCTTCCTGGTTGTTAGGGCCCGCCAAGGCGGCGTCAGTTGACACACCGAACACATGCATGCCTTTAAGCCCGCCTTTGGCCTGACCAAGACACTGGGGCAACTTGCCGTCGCGGCGGGGTTGTTTTGCGTTTCACTCCAGGCGCAAATCGCCTTCCCGAATGATACCGACTACTTCGTCGATCATTTCCACGATGAGGCGGCTATTCCGGAATACGTCAAGGAAGTGGATGAGCTTATCGACGCCGGCGAGCACAAGACATATTCCTCCATGGAGGCCGAAGCGGAAGATTCCCGCACGCCGCGAACGAAAACGCCCAACGGCATCCTCATGCTCTACACGGTGACGCATACCAAAGAGGGAGTGGTGATACATTTTTCAACCTCACGCGCGCCCTATCTGCCGATCCCGCTGGGGAAGCACATGGTCGGACTGTTCATGGCCAGATCCGGGTGGCCGAAACCGTCTATGTTTTCGATCAGCGAGCACCAGGTGTTCCATGCCGTTTGGCTGATTCCTGAAGCCCAGTTCGCCCAGATCCAAGCCTCTTTGCCCGAACTCCGGGCAAAGATCAGAAAAAGCGAGAACGCGAAGACGGCCTTTCTCAGGGCGCTGATCCGGTCTGCTGAATTGGAAAAAGAGACAGATCAGGTTCCCTCGCCAAGGCCCGATAGTGGTGCGCCGGCGCGCGTTCCTCAGCACTAATGCTAGAGGAGCAGTGTCTGCGGCAGCGTTGGTGCCGCTGGATCCTTCGCGCGGATCAGGATGACAAATGGGAGCAAGCGCCAGTCCTGTTCGCCAAGGCGGCTGAAGCGCGAGCGAATTCGTGGCCTACGGCTCACCCCGTCGTCCGCGCGTAAATCTTCTGGAGCATTGCCGGCGAGGGCGCGGGGGCGGCGAGGGGCGGCACGGCGGGATCGAGGCCGCGGCTGAGGCTGACGCGGAGGAGGAGCTGCTCGTTTTCCTTGTCGAGCTGGAGAATCTGGAGGATCCGGCTGCGGACCTTCTCGACGAGTGCCCGCTGGGCGCGGCCGGCCTCGTTGTTGGCGTTGGTCTCGCGGAGCGAGGTCAGGCTCGAGTCGAGCCGCTCGAGCAGCGCGCGCTTCTTGTCGAGCAGCACGGCCTCGGGCGCGCGGCGGTGTTCCTTGAGATGGCGGTTTTCCTCGTGGGCGAGCTGGTAGAGCTCGTCACAGACCTGGAGATGCTGTTGCAGGTTTTCCTGGCTGGTCATGGACGGAAAGGGTTGCGGCGGGTGGCGTGGTCGTGGTCGCGGTTACTCCGTCCACCATACTGCTCGGGGGCGGCGGGGCGAGAGGAGTTTTCGGGGGCGGGATCGTGCCGCTCTGGAAAATCCCGGTCAGCTGCCGCTCGGTCGTGTCCTGCCAGCCGAGCTGGCCGAGGCGCCAGGTGGCCATGCGCGCGAGCTCGGTCAGCTCGGGGCTGATGGCGGGGGCGGCCGCGGGCTTCGGCTCGGCGGCCGGATCGGTCGCGGCCGGAGCCGGCTTGGCGCCGTCGACGATGCTCTGGTAGGCGGCGATGGCGCGCTCCGAGGCGTGCATGCGCTCGTAGCACAGCCCGATCTGGTAGGTGATGGGCAGGCGCCAGCCCGGTTCGGGAGAGAGGGAGACCAGGCCCTGGTAGACGGCGAGGGCGTTGGTGGTGTCACCCGCCTGGAAAAAATCGTTGGCCAGCTGGTTGCCCGTGCGACGCTGCCAGTAGGACCAGCGCTTCGGGTCGCCGTTGGCCTGCTGGGTGCGCAGCAGGGTGAGCGTGGCCTCGAGCGCCTCCTCCTTGCGGCCGAGTCCGCGGAGGGTGAGGGCCAGCAGGTAGCGGGCCTCGGCCACGTTCTCGTCGTCGGGCCACTGCTCCAGGTAGGAGTGCAGCGTCACGACGGCGTTCTCGAGGTCCTTGCCCAGGTAGAGGGCGTAGGCGGACTTGAAATGGGCGCGGGCGCGGTCGGCGGGGGCGAGGTCGAGCAGGCGCAGGCGGGAGAAGAACTTGTTGGCCTCGGCAAACTCGCCCTGCTGAAAGTGCGTCTCGGCGATCTCGAACTGCGCGGTCTTGGCCAGCATCTGGTAGTGGCTGAAACCATCGTCGGAGAGTTTCAGCGTGGAATTGATCACGCTGTAGAAGCGCGCGATCGCCAGCTGGTGGGCGCCGAGGGCGCGGTGGGTGCGGCCGAGCTCGAGCAGCGCGTCCGGCACATGGTCGTCGGCCGGGTAGTCCTTGAGGAAGCGTTCGTAGAGGGCGGCGGCCTTGGTCAGCGAGCCGGAGCGCCGGTAGACCCGGGCGAGCCCGAGGAGCGCGTCCGCGAGTTCCTGGGCGCCGGCGTAGCGGGAGACGAGAATCTGGCGGAAGGCGATCTCGGCGGCGTCCCAGTCGCTCCGGTCGGTGAGGCTGACGCCGAGTTTTTGCAAACCGGCGAGTTCCTCGTGGGCCATCGCCGCCGTCAGGGGATTGCCGGGCGGCTTCGGCGCGGGCGCGACCGCGCCTTTTTTCTCCGCGGGGGCCGTCAGGCCGCCCGGAGGGGCGACGACGGGGTCAACCGGTGCCGCAGCAGGTTTTTCGTGCGCAGGATCGGCGGAGTGTCCTGCCACAGGTAGCGGTGATTCCGAGCCGGGTCCGTCGGCCGGGACAGCGGCGTGTTCGGTGGTGTGAGCCGGCGAAGCAGGATGGTCGGTGGCGGGTGATGCATGGGGCTCGGGCTCGGCGCGGGCGAGGGCGGCTCCGGCCAGGAAGGCGAAGAGGGCGCGCAGGATCGGCGGCGTCGGGCGGTGGAAGGTCATTTTTGCTGGTAGGTGGCGGAACTCGGCGGCAGTTGGCCGGGAGCCGGGGGCCGCGGGGTGAGACTCACGTCGGGACTGCCACCGGGAAATTGGAAGAACGGCAGGAAGTCCTCGGGCCGGGTGGCGGCGCGGGTGTCATCGGGCAGGATGCCGGGTGTGTGATCGGCGGGTTTGGTGTCCGCCGGCGCGATCGGCGTGCGATCGGACGGCAGGGCGGTCTTCGGTGGCTCGGCCGGCGGCGTGGCCGCGGGCAGGATGACATCGGGCAGGGCCGGCCCGGTCGCGATCGGCGGGGCGCCGGCCGGAGGCTTGCTGGAGAGATCGGGCGGTGGCGGCGGCGCGTCGAAGCGCAGCGGCACGGCGCCCGTGATCTTGAGATAGGGATGGGAGGTCGGGTCGCCGCCGGGCTGGGCCGGCAGGCGCGACCGCGCGTGCGCATCCGCGATGCTCGGAGCCAGGGCGTGCTGGAGCATCAGCAGGGAGACCATCCGGACAATAGAATGGAGGCCCCCCTTGGTTGAGGGTGCTGGTGAGAAATTCATATCCGTTACTACGTTCCATTTTGTTGGATCGTTGAGATTCGCCCTGACATCCCTGTGTTTCGACCCGTCCGCGTGTATACTGTAGTAAAAACATTGCGGGAACCGGTAACAACGGGGTCACAAAATGCCTCTCCAGGCTGGATTCTTGGAGGGTCCGTCTCCTGCCGGACCGCTAGCGGGTTGCAAGCCCGGCCGGCCGGGCGGCCGTCTCTCCGGAACCGGTTGGCGTCCAGGCGCAAAAAAGGCGCAGCCGGGCTGCGCCTTGGTGAAGGATGGTTCAAATCTTCCTCAGAACTGGATGATGCCGTGGGAGAGTTTCTCGCCGAGGCGCTGCGAGGCCCGCTCGAGGGCGACCAGCATGGCTTCCTCCAGGAGGACCGGCGTGAAATTCCACTCGAGGAGGAGGTGGCCGTTGACCTGGAACAGGAAGCCGTCCTCGGAGATGCCGGGCCCCATGCTGGCGGAGATGAGCCGGCCGGCGTGAAGGTGGGCGAGCAGCGGTAGGGCCTCGGCGGGCGCGGAGGCGGGGCGGTGCTGGAACTCCGCGGTGGCGATCATGCTCTCCGGGAAACGCCAGGCGCGCAGGAGGCGGCCGCCGACCTCGGCATGCTCGTAGCCCAGCACATCCTTCTCGGCCTGTTCCCAGGTGCAGTGGCGCTGCTGCTGGGTGGCGCGGATGAGGGGAAAAAAGGTGCCGCAGGAATGCGCGACGGCGAGCTTGCCCAGCTCGTGGGTCAGGCCGGCGGTGTAGGCGAGCTGTGGATCGACGCGCTCGGTCATCTCGGCGAGGACCTCGGAGGCGATGGCGCAACACAGGGCGTGACGGGAGAAATCCCCGGCCTCCCACTGGCAGCCGGTCTGGTTCTTCACGGGCCAGCGGCCGATGAGGGCGAGGGCGGCGAGGCGGTAGATCTCCTTGGCGCCGAGGCGCAGGATGGCCTGCTCGACGGTCTCGACGGAGTTGCCGATGCCGCCGAAGAACGCGGAGTTGGCCAGGCGCAGCGTGGAGCTCGCGAGGGCCGGGTCGATCTGGATGATGCTGCTGATCTCGCCGGTCGAGCTGGATTCGCTTTGCAGCGCCATGGACAGGCGCGGAAGCAGGGCCGGGGAGCAGGGGAGGCGGAGGGCCTCGAGGCAGACGTCTTCGATGGTCGGGGGAGGGGGAGAGGCGGGAGGCATGGGAGGAGTTTTAAAATTACAGAACCTGGTTTGTCATGGCGAGCCCGACGCAGCCGGGCGTGGCAATCCAGCCCGATGGATTGCTTCGTCGCTACGCTCCTCGCAATGACAGGATAAAAGCATGGTTAAGCAGCCTTGAGCAGAGAGCTGGGATCGAGGATGAGGGCGATGTTGCCGTCGCCGAGGATGGCGGCGCCCGCCACGCCGGGCAGACCCTGCATGAAGGCGCCGAGGCTCTTGATGACCACCTCCTGCTTGCTGATCATCTCGTCGACGAACAGCGCGGACTGGCGGCCGGAGGTCTCGACGATGACGACGATGCCCTCCCAGGGATTCTCGGTGTCGGACGGGATACCGAAGCGGCGGTGGAGGCGGTGGAGAGGGAGGAGCTTGCCGCGGACCTCGATGAGTTCGCCCCGGCCCTGCACGGTCGTGATGGCGTCGCGGCCCGGACGCAGCGCGACCGAGACGGAGGTGCTGGGCAGGATGAAGCGGTCGGCGCCCACGCGCACCACGAGGCCGTCGATGATGGCCATGGTGAGCGGGAGCATGATCTTGAAGGTGGAGCCGCGGCCGACCTCGGAGGAGATCTCGACCTTGCCGCGCAGCTTCTCGATGTTGCGCTTCACGACATCCATGCCGACGCCGCGGCCGGAGACGGCCGTGACCTTCTCGGCGGTGGAGAAGCCCGGCGCGAAGATGAGCGCGAGGATCTCGTCGCGGCTGAGCGCGGCGTTCGCCGTGATGAGGCCCTTCTCGACGGCCTTCTTGAAAATCCGGTCCGGGTCGATGCCACGGCCGTCGTCGCGCAGCTCGATGATGATGTTGCTGCCCTGGTGATAGGCGTGGAGGTGGACGGTGCCGGTGTCGGCCTTGCCCTTGGCGAGCCGGTCGGCGGGGTTCTCGAGTCCGTGGTCCATCGAATTGCGGACCATGTGCACGAGCGGGTCGCCGATCTCCTCGACGACGGTGCGGTCGAGCTCGGTGTCCTCGCCGCTGGTGGTGAAGTTGACCTTCTTGCCGAAGTCCCGGGCAAGGTCGCGCACGAGGCGCTCCATCTTCTGGAAGGTCGGCTTGATCGGGATCATGCGCAACGCCATCGCGGTGTGCTGCAGTTCCTTGGTGATGCGGGAAAGCTGGGTGACGTTGCGCTGGAGCGTGCTGCTGCCCTGGCCGACCTCGCGGGCGGTCTCGATGAGCTGGCTCTGCACGATCACGAGTTCGCCGACGACGTCCATGAGCGAGTCGAGCTTCTCGGTGCTGACGCGCACGGTGGCGCCCGGGCCGGCCTTCTGGGCGGCGGGGACGGGGGTGCCGGGAACTGCGGCGGCGGGGGCGACTGCCACCGGGGCCGGGGCGGCAAGGGCGATGACCTCCGCCGACGAGGAGGCCGGTGCGGCCTCGGACGGCGTGGCGGGGGCGACAGGGAGCGGGATGAACTGGTTCTCGGACGGGGCGCCGGAGGCGAGGCGCTTGACGGCGGCGATGAGGTGGCTGACGGGAATGATCTCGCTCGGCAGGTGGCCTTGCTCGAGGGCGACGGAGACCTGCTGGACCTGGGCCTGGAGCGCGTCGCGCGTGCGCAGGATCTCGGTGATGTAGACGGGATTCAGGATGAGCTTCTGGCTGCGCGCGAGGTCGAGCAGCGACTCCACCTCGTGGGCCAGCTTGTGCATCGGCATCAGCTGGAGGAAGCCGGCGTTGCCCTTGATGGTGTGGAACGAGCGGAAGATGGAGTTGAGGGCCTCGGGGTCCTCGGGGTGGTGGTCGAGCGCGAGCAGCGCGACCTCGATCTGCTGCAGGTGGTCGACGGCCTCGGCGTAGAACTCGGCGAGCAACTCGCGGTTCTCCTCGAGGTTCAGGGTGAGGATCTCGTCGACGGTGGCGGCTGCGCTCTCCGGCTTCGCCTCGGCCGGCGCGGTGGCGGGGCCGGCGGGCTTGGCGGAAAAGGCTGCGACGGGCCGGCCGGCGTGCATGGCGCTGACGGCGCCGGGCAGCCAGTCGATGAGCTGGCGCAACTGGGTGATCGAGGCCTCGTCGAACGGCTGGGCCGCGTCGAGCAGCTTGTCGAGCGTCGTGTGGACGGCCTTGACGGGACTGCTGAGCACGGGCTCGGTGGCGCAGAGCTCGCCGATTTCGCCGAGGAGGCTGTAGGAGGGGATCAGGCCGTCGTCCCGGCCGGCTTGGGCCAGGATCGACTCGGCGGCGAGGCGGTTGACGGCGTCGTGGAGCGCCTGAAAGGATTCCGGTGGGATGGGCATGGGGGCCGGGAGGCGGTGGTGGTTGCGGGAAATATCGGCACCCGGCGCGCCAACTTAAGCATTTGCGAGCGTTTTAGGCTCAAGTGCGGAGGGGTTGGGCCGTTTAATCCACCAAGGCCGGCACCACGCCGCGCCCCCACCTCCCAATGAGCTCTCCCTCCGCCACTCCCGTCGCCGGCACGTCGAAGCAGACCGGCAAATACCTGACCGTCGTCCTCGAGAACGAGGCCTACGGGCTGAATGTCCTGAAGATCCGCGAGATCATCCGGATGCAGAAAATCACACCCGTGCCCCAGATGCCGGTGTTCGTGAAGGGCGTCATCAATCTCCGCGGCCGCGTCATCCCGATCGTGGACCTGCGCGTGAAGTTCGGCCTGAAGGCCGAGTTCACGGAGCGCACCTGCATCGTCGTGGTGCAGGTCAAGCTGCCGACCGAGCAGGTCGTGCAGATGGGCCTGATCGTCGACAGCGTCGAGGAGGTCGTGAACCTTTCCGACACCGACATCGAGCCCACGCCGGAATTCGGCGCGAAGATCGACACCTCCTATCTCCTCGGCATGGCCAAGGTGAAGGGCCAGGTGAAGACGCTGCTCGACATCGACCGCGTCGTCTCGCCGGAGGCCGTCCAGGCCATCGCGCAGGCGACGGCCTGATTTTTGCCCGGGCGAAGCGCCTTCTCCAGGCGCCGCCGCAGTCCAGCAAGGCCGGGCTCGACGCCCGGCTTTTTTTTTGTTGGTCGAGAGGTTGCTCGCGTGCCGGTCGAGCAGGAGGTGATGCGTTAGAGGTGGTCCTCCGCCGGTTTATCCGTTCGGACTGGAGCCGACTCCGATTTCCGAGCTGGCCTGCGATTGGTGACGAAGAGCCATACGCCGAATCGCAGGATTAGCACCCACTGCAGCAGGCCCGTGAGGAAGCAAAAGCGCGGCTCCAGCCGCAAATCTCCGCCCAAGCCGCTCCAGACCACGGTCCCCGGCAGATGAAAAAGAAAGCCGAGCATCTCGCCGAGGTTCATGTCGTCGGACTCTCCGATCCTGCTGAGAGGAGAAACCCAGCATGTCAGCAACTCCAGTGCAATGGCCCCGACCGGGAAGGCCGCGAGCTTCAGGAATTTCATCGCCATGGGTGTTGGCGCCGGGTCATTTCGCAGCTCCGCCATTCCATCTGGCGTCCAAAAACCTGGGTTGGCGCGCTGTCATGGCAGCGAGGAAGCCTGATCGGACGATTGGCCTCAAGCTAGATTGTTCCTGCGGAAGTGGTGCCCTCGTCACATTGCGCGGCTGACCGGTGCGACCTGCTTTCAGCGCGGCTTACTTCACGCCGGCGGTCAGCACCTGGGTGATCGCGCTGACCAGCAGCTTGATGTCGTAGGGCTTGTTGAGGAAGACCTGCGGCATCTCCCCGCGGTGGCCCTCCAGCGCGGCGGCCTCGTCCAGGCCGCTGGAGAGGATGGCGGGCAGCGTCGGGGCGAGCCGCCGGATTTCCGCGAGGGTCTGCCAGCCGCCGAGGCGGGGCATGCTCAGGTCGCACACGATGCAGCCGATCTCCGGCTGATGGGCCCGGAACAGCTCGAGGGCCTCGATCCCGTCCTTGGCGGCCAGCACGGAGAACCCGAAATGGCGGAGCGCCTGCACCGTGACCTTGAGCACCACGGGGTCGTCCTCGGCCAGCAGCACGGTGCGGCCGGGGCCCGGTCGGACGGTGCGTTCCCCGGGTGACGTTCCGGCGGGCTTGGCCACCAGGGCGAGCGGGAAGAAAAGGGTGAAGGCGCTGCCCTGGCCCGGCTTGCTTTGCACGGCGATGACGCCCTGGTGGCTGCGCACGATGCCGAGCACGACGGAAAGCCCGAGGCCCCGGCCGACGAACTTGCTCGAATAGAAGGGATCGAAGATCTTCTCGACGTCCTGCGGCGCGATGCCGGCGCCGGTGTCCGCGACCTCGAGACAGGCGTAGGCGGTGTCCTTGGGCTGCCAGTCGGGCGGGAGGCGCACCGCGGGAATGTCGTGCACCGAGGCGGTGCGGACGGTGAGCCGGACCCGCCCGGGCTGGTCGCCGCAGGCTTCCCACGCGTTGGTGAGGAGGTTGGTCAGCGCCTGCTGGAGCTGGTTGGCGTTGGCGCTGATCAGCGGGCCGGGGAAGGGCAGCTGGAGATCAAGGACGATGTTCTTCGGGGCGACGGCCTGCAGCAGCGGCAGGCTCGACCGGCAGATGTCCGCGAGGTCCTGCGGGGTGTGCTTGCCCTGGGCCTGGCCGAGGTAGGTCAGCATGTGGTTGCTGACCTCGCTTGCCTTCCGCGCACATTTCATGGCCTCGGCCAGCCGGGCGGCCGGGGCGGAGATGGGGGGCAGCTCGGTGTTGGCCATCTCGAGGTTCAGCATCATCGCGTGCAGCTGGTTGTTGAAATGGTGCGCGATGGCCGCGGCCATGCGGCCGAGGCTTTCCGATTTCTGGAGCTGGCGGTTCTGTTCCTCCAGCCGCTGCTGGGCGGCCTCGATCCGCTTGCTGGCGGTGATGTCGGTGGAAACGCCGAGGACGCCCCAGGGCTTGGTCTCGTTCTGGGCGTAGATCGGGCTCTTGACCTCCCAGTATACGCGGTAGTCGCCGTCGCGGCCGTTGACGGTGATTTCCTCGGCGGTCTTTTCGCCGCGGAGCACCCGCTCGTCCACCTCCCGCAAACGCTGCGCCGTCTCCGGCGGGAAATAGGCGGAATCGCGACTGCCCACGAGGGTCTCGGCCGTGACGCCGAAAAGCTCGCAGGTCAGCTTGTTGGCGAAGAGATAGCGGCCGTCGCGGTCCTTGAGGAAGATGTAGGCTGCGGCGTTGTCGAAGATGGCGGCGAGTTTCTGCCGGCTCTCATACAGCTCGGCCTCGGCGGCCTTGCGCGCGGTGATGTCCGTGATGAACCCGTGCCAGAGCGTGCCGCCGTCGGCCTCGCGCTCGGGCTGGGCGTTGCCCAGCAACCAGCGGATGGTGCCGTCGGGGAACTTCACGCGGTATTCGTGCTGCCAGAGGGTCAGATCCCGCGCCGAGACCTGGATGGACGCCATGATGGCGGCCAGATCCTCCGGATGCAGCACGGCGGTGACCTTGGCGGAGTCCTCCCTCACCTCGTCTGGCGCGACGCGGTAGATTTCCCTGATGGCCTCGCTGGCGAACGGGAACGAGGCGCGTCCGTCGGGCCGCACCCGGTATTGGTAGACCAGCCCGGGCACCTGGCGTGCGATCTTCTGCAGGCGGGCGAGGATCTCCGTCCGCGCCGCCTCGGCGCGGTTGCGGGCGGTGACGTCGCGCAGGACCGAATGCACGGCGGGGGTGCCGTTGTAGACGATGGCGGTCACCTGGGACTCGGCCTCAATGACCGCACCGTCCAGCCGGATGAGTTTGATCGCGATCATCGGCCCGTCGTTGCCATGGTCATTAACCTCCGCGATCCGTTGCAGGACCGCGGCGCGGTAGTCGGGATGAACCCGCTCGATCACGGCCCGGCCGAACAGATCCGCGGACGAAGCCGCCCCGATCAGCCGCAAGGCGGCCGGGTTGCCGTAGATGAATTTCCCCTGGCGATGGACCACCACGGCCTCCGGGGAGCGCTCGATCAGGGTGCGGAAGCGCGCCTCGCTTTCGGCGAGTTCGATGGTGCGCCGGATGACGAGGGCCTCGGCCCGCTCCCGAAACAGCTGCAGGCTGAGCATCCAGCCGGTCAGCAGCACGGTGCCGACGGAGAAGCTCAGGCAGAGCCAGATGAGGGGCGAGCGGCGCGAATCCTTCGCGCCCGCGCTGCGGTTCCAGCCCAGCAGCAGCTTTCGGCCGGCCAGCTCGAAGGTCGTGGTGCGTGCAAAGGCCGGCAGTTCGGTCGAGGGCGGACCGGACGCGAAGATCAGGTGGGCCCGGTCCTCCACGCCATCGTCGAACAGGTGCACCGCCAGCCTCTCGACGCGTTCCCCGAGGGCGCCGCGCAGGAAACTGGCCGTGAGGAACGGCGCATCGACCCAGGCAACGAGGGCGGTCCGCCGTTCCGCCACCGTCGTCAGCGGAGCCCCCGGCCGGTAGACCGGCACGAAGAGGACGAATCCGGGCACCGGCTCCTGAAAATCGACGATCGAGATGCGGCCGGTGATCCGGGGCTGGCCGCTGTCGCGCGCCGCCTCCAGCGCCTGGCGGCGGACGGGATCGGTGCCCAGATCCATGCCCAGCGCCGTGTGAAAGCCCGTGTGAGGTTCGAGATAGGTGAGGACGTAATGTTCCGGACGACTGGCCAGCGCTTCCGCCCCGGGAACCCCATGGAGCGAGAGATCCTGCGCCCCGTCCGCCTGGGCCCGGGCGAAAAATTCCGCGGTGCGCCGAGGCTCCACCGGATAGACCAGACCCACGCCGATAACCCCCGGGTAGCGGCCCGACAGGTTCAGTTGGTTGACATAGGACAGCCATTCCGCGTGCCCGACATGCGGCGATGCCAGCAGGAAGCTGGCGGCGCCGCGCAGGGCGTCGGTGTAGACGGCCAACCGTCGTTCGATGGCCTGCTGCGCCCGGTCTGTCTGGGCGGCGAAATCGGCCCGGTCCTCGCGCTGCTGCTGCGCCTGTAGGAGCACGAACATCAGCCCGCTCAGCGCCCAGCCGCCGAACAGCAGGGTCAGGGCCTGGGCTCGGAAAAGGTTGAACCGCGCGTGCAGAGGCGGGACCAGCAGTGCGAGCAACGCAATGCCGGACAGGAAAAGCTGCACCGTCACCAGATCCTCGTGGAGGTTGCCGGTGACGAGCGGGCCGCGACCGTAGGCGGCCGCGAAGGTGCCGGCGGCGACCACCAGGCAGGCCAGCAGGCGGACGCCTCCCTGGCCGCACCAATAGGTGCCGAGAACGATCAGCGGGAAAAGCGCGAACAGGTAGCGCCCGCCCTCGGGGCCTTGGAAAGCGAGCCAGCTCAGCCCCGCGGTCAGGAGGAGGATGCCGATGAGGCGCGTAAGCTGGCGGAGCCCTCCGGTCCGCAGGTCCCGCCAAAGCGCGGGCGCGGATAGCAGCAGGGGCAGGAAGAGCAGCACGCCGATGGCGTCGGCGGCCCACCAGCCGAACCAGAGGGCAGGGCCCTCCGCGATCAGCTTCTGCCCGGAGATCACGAGGCTGCCACCCCCCACGGTCGCCGCGGCCATCGGTGCGCCAACCGCGATGGCGATGCAGGCCAGAGGCTCGCAGAACTCACCGAGCCGCTCTTGCCAGCGGTCCCGGAAATGTCGCCAGAGCCACGCGCCTAGAAATGCCGAAAGGACGTTGCCCGAGGACATGAGGCAACGCACGAGCAGGTCGAGCTGGTTGCCGAGTGGACCTGACCGGAGCAGCTTGGGAATCAATTCCCCCAGCACCACCACCCAGAGCATCCGGGGCCCGAAGCGCTGCACCAGCCACACCGCCAGGCCCGTGCCCAGCCAAATCGGGGCGAGGGAGTCGCCGAGACTAACAGTCCAATAACTGGTGTAAAAGGCCGCGACGTAGGCCACCAGCGCGAGCAGGTAGACTCGGGCGGTGGGCTTTGGCGACGGGGATGGCGGGGGCATCGGAAAGTCATCCCGAGGCGGCAGCCCCTCCAAGGCTGGCCCACCCGAGATGGGTGAGTGTGGCAAAATTGGCGGCCGGACGCTCGTCATTTCGTGCGATTTGTGGCGCATGCCGTAACCTGGGCGCCGCGTGACTCGGGTGAAAAAAGAGCGGGCGGCACGCTAAGCGCGCCGCCCGCACACACACAACACCCTGACTAAATTGGATCAGTGGCTCCGGTGGGAAGGGCTCAGGCCGTGGCCAGCGCGGGGGCGGCGGGGGCCGGGACCTTGCCGAGACTGGCCTTCGCCTCGTCGACGGACTCGAAGAACTGCCAGTTGCGCGTGTCCTCGAAGCCCTTGCATTCGCTGACGATCTGCGGGTTGCCGACCAGGGCGAACTGCAGCGTGAGCTCGCGGCAGGTCTGCATGGTCTGGAAGAGGAGCTTGATGACGCCCATGTGGAGCGTTTTCAGCTCGTGGATGTCGATCACCATGCGCGTGTGGCCGGCGTCGACCGCCTCGGAGAATTTCGGCTTCAGGTAGTTGGCAACCTCGGCGAGCACGGACGGCGTGCAGTTTTCCGGCAGGCGCATCATGAGGAAGCCCGGCTCGATGGTGAAGTAGCGTTGCGAGGTATCGAGGTTCATCGCCTTGCACATCTTCCCCTCGAGTTCGCCCAGGTCGATCGGCTTGGTGATGAGGGCGGAGAAGCCGACGGTCTGGGCCTGCTGCTGCTGGCCGGTCTCGGTCTTCACGACGAGCGCGAAGATCGGGGTATACTTCGTCTTGATGTTGGTCCGCATCACGCGGAAGAGCGTGAAGGCGCCCTCCTCGGGGAGCGAGAGGCTCATGAGGACGAGGTCCGGGGGCGTCTTGGTGCAGAAGTCGAGGGCTTCGCCCTGGGTGCTCACGCCGTGGATCTTCCACGGGGTGTGCTTCAGGCCTTCCTGGATCTGCTGGATGATCACGGGCTTGTCCTCGACGACGAGGATGTCGGCCGGATCGAAGATGGACTTGGCCTTGGTGATCTGGTCGGAGAGGGGCTTGAGGTCGATGACGCGGCCGGCCTTCTCGATGAGGGCGTCCTCCTTGAAGGGCTTCACGAGGTAGTCGCGCACGCCGATCTTGGCGATCTTGAGGACGTTGTCGCGGCCGCCCTCGGCGGTGAGCATGATGACCGGGATGGCCTTGAGCTGCGGGTCGGACTTCAGCTTCGTGAGCATCTCCACGCCGTCCATCACGGGCATCGTGACGTCGAGGAGGATCAGGTCCGGCGAGTCCTTGGCGGCGATGGCCAGGCCCTCGACGCCGTTGCCGGCCTCGAGGATCTCGCAGTCGTAGGACTTGAAGGCCTTCTTAACGATGATGCGGACGGTCTTGGAATCGTCGACGGTGAGGATTTTGTAGCGCATGGGAGGTGTGGAAATCAGTCGGTGGCCTTGAGGAGGATGTCGGCGGACACCTTGTGGCCGTTGGCTTCGTAGCTGTAGATGTAGCGGGTGGTCGAACTGATGGGTTCGATCGAGAAATTGCTGCCGCGCAGGATGGACGGGATGGTGAGCTTGCAGGGATAGCCGGCGTCGCAGAGGCCGTTCTTGAAGCTGCCGACCGTCATGTTGGTGATCTCGCCGATGGCGTCGTTGATCACCTCGTCGCCGGCCTCCTCGAGTTCCTGCTCGGTCATCCCGAGGAGGTGGCAGGTGCTGTGCTTGGCGAAGGACTCGTCGAGGTAGAGGTAGATGAGGCCGTTGATGTCGCCGAGGAAACCGACGGTGCCGACCACGAAGGGGGTCATGCCGCAGGCGGGTCCGGGAGGCGGGGGCGACATGCCGTCGTCCTGGGGCATCTCGGTCAGACCCACGAAGGTGGGCACGCGGCCGAGCATGGTTTTGAAGACGTCGCTGATGGCACGCGTGATGTTCTCGCGGATCAGCGGTTCATTGATTTCGGCGGCAGCGGGCATAGTGGGTCGGGAGATGAGGGTGGCTGACAGGATATCGGCTCAGCGGCGCGGCAACTTAATGAAATTTACGCGAATCCGCGCGGGTGGTGGTGGCGGGCGTTTTCCTCCCGTAGTGGGGGCGCTCCGCCTCCCTGATCGGCAGAGCGATTTGTGGGAGCCGATTCAGCGCATGGGCCGACCGCGGAGTTCCGGATCGCCTGCAAGCAGGCTCCTACAACTGATTGCCCGGAGAAAGGGTCCGGCCCGGAGCCTCAGGCCTCGGCCGATTCCAGCCCGGCGTCGACCGGGTCGCCGGCGTCGCGGTATTCCTGCAGCTTGTTGCGCAGGGTGCGGATGCTGATGCCCAGGAGGGCGGCGGCCTGGGTGCGGTTGCCCTCGGTCTGGCGGAGGGCGGCGCGGATGGCCTGCTTCTCGAGGGCGGCGATGGTCAGCACGCCGCCGGAGAGGTCGGTGACGGACACGTTGCCGCTGGGCGCGTCCTTCGAGACGAGCTTGGCGGCGAAATCATTCGGAATGTCCTCGGCGAGCGCGGCCGGCAGCGGCTCGCTGGGGAAATCCCCGGGCAGGCCGAGCGCGGCGGCGGTGACGGGGCGGCCGGTCTCGGTGAGGATGACGGCGCGCTCGATGGTGTTCTGCATCTCGCGCACGTTGCCCGGCCAGCGATAGCCGCTGATCACGGCGCGGGCGGAGTCGGCGAAGCCGTTCACCTTGATGCCGTGCTTGCGGGCGCAGCGCTTCAGGAAGTGTTCGCCGAGCAGGACGATGTCCTCGCCGCGCTCGCGCAGCGGCGGCACTTGGATGGGGAAGACGTTCAGGCGGTAGTAGAGGTCCTGGCGGAACTCGCCCTTCTCGACGTAGCTGAGCAGGTCGCGGTTCGAGGTGGCGAGGATGCGGACGTTCACCTTGATCGTGCGGTTGCCGCCGACGCGCTCGAACTCTCGCTCCTGCAGCACGCGTAGGAGCTTGGCCTGCAGGTTGAGCGGGATCTCCGTCACCTCGTCGAGGAGGAGGGTGCCCTGGTTGGCGAGCTCGAAGCGGCCCTCGCGGCGCTCGGTCGCGCCGGTGAACGCGCCGCGCTCGTGGCCGAAGAACTCGCTCTCGATCAGGTTCTCGGAGATCGCGGCGCAGTTGACCTTGATGAAGGGCTGGTTGCGCCGCGGGCTGCCGCGGTAGAGTTCGCGCGCGATCATCTCCTTGCCGGTGCCGCTCTCGCCGGTGATGAGCACCGTGGCGTCGGTCGGCGCCACGCGGTCGATCATCTGGCGGAGGCGCGCCATCGAGTGGCTGCGGCCCACGAGGCCGCCGTCCTCGCCCTCGTCGGGGTTGCTGAGGTAGCGGTTGACCTGGAGCAGCTGGCTGTAGGCCTGCGCCTTCTTGAGGATGATGTCGATCTGGCTCGGCGAAAATGGCTTCAGGACGTAGTCGAAGGCACCGGCACGCATGCAGGCGACCGCGGACTCGATCGTGCCGTAGCCCGTCACCATCACCACGAGCGGATGCTCCGGCAGGGTGGCGACCCGCTCGAGGAAACGCTGGCCGTCGCCGTCCGGCAGCCGGAGGTCGAGCAGCATCAGGTCGAAGGTGTCGGACGTGAGCAGGGTCTCGGCCTCGGCCAGGGTCTGGGCGCAGCGCACCGAGCATTTCCGGCGGGTGAAGATCTCCGTCAGCAGGCTGCGGACGACGGCTTCATCTTCCACCACCAGGACTTTTTCGAGCGAGAGGGCCATGCGGTTCGGGCCAGAACGGCTAGACGTCCTGCCTGCCTGATACAACCAAAACCTGCGCGCATTTCTTGTGCGGCGCCCCTGATTTTAGCTTGTAAACCGCACCACGTGCAACGGCCTCGCCCGCCCTCAGGCCGCGGTCAGCAGCTTCTGCAGCTTGGCCAGCATCTCGTGCAGCGGATAGGGCTTTTGCACGAAGCAGGTCGGGCCGGTGCGGGAGAGCATTTCCTCGGCCTGGCGCTGGTAGCGTCCGCTGGAGAGCAGCACCGGAAGCCGGGGCTTCAGCGTGCGCAACTGCACGCACATGTCGCCGCCGTCCATGTCGGGCAGGCGGAAATCGGCGATCACGATGCAGATCTGGCCGGAATGCTCCTCGAGCAGGCGCAGGCCCTCGCGGCCGCTGTTGGCCCAGAGGGTCTTGGCGCCGAGGCGGTCGAACCAGGCGATGAGCAGGTCGGCGATGAAGGACTCGTCCTCCACCAGCAGAACGGTCTTGCCGTCGAGCGGCCGGGCCGGCGCAAGCACCGTGGAGGTCGGGTGAAGTTGGTCGATCACGGTAGGTATTCGCTTGTTTCGGCTCACCGCGGCCGAACTTTAAGGAAAATTCGCTAAACTTCATGCGGCGGGGGCCGATATCCTATCCATCCTCTGTCACCGCAGCCCCCGCCCACCATGTCCAACCGCCTTCTCTCCCTGCTTACGGAAATCGAGCGCGCCCTCATCGCCAACGATTCGTCGCCGGATGGCGGCACCTGGGAGACGCTGCGCCTGATCAATTTCCGCCAGGGCCTGGCCCGGCTCACCCTTTCCGTGCGGCCGGCGGCCGGCGAGGCCACCGTGCGCGGCACGATCCTCCTGCAGGGTTTCACGCTGGCCGACGGCTCCCTGTGCCTGAAGGCGAACCTCGCCTGGACCGGCACGGAGAACACCTCCGTCTACGCCATCTACGCCAAGCCGGAGATCAACTGGCGCGGCGAGGCCGCCCAGATCGCCGTGAAGTGGCTCGACGGCCAGCTCGCACTCGCGGAGGCCGCGGAGCAGCACGTCGAGCACGCCGCGATGGCTGCGACGGGCTGAGCGCGTCATTCCGGCATGACTGTTTTTAGGGCGGGACTGTCAGCCCCGCTTTTTTTGCGGACGTCCCCCGTGGGAGCGGGCTTGGCTCGCGCTGGTCGCGTGAATCGCGAGCAAACGCGCTCCTCCGGAACCCGCGCGAGCCAACCTCAGGCCGTTTCCAGCGCAGCCTGACGCTGCTTCGCCCCGGCCGGCGAGACCGTCGGGGTCACCGCGCCAAAGTCCTCCGCCGTTTCCGTGTCGGCGATCCCGAGCAGGCCGCGGAGCTCCGTGACGGCCGCGCGCAGCACCTCCACCTCCTGGTTCATCTCCAGGGTGGCCGCCGCACTTTCCTCGGCGCTGGCGGCGTTGCCCTGGGTGACGCCGTCCATCTGGGTGACGGCCTGCAGCACCTGCCCGAGGCCCTGGCTCTGTTCGGTCGAGGCGGTGGCGATCTCGGCCACGAGGTTGTCGACCTCGCGCGCGCGGGTGACGATTTCCTGGAGCCGCGCGGCGACCTTGCCGCTGAGCTGTGCGCCGTGGCCGCTCTTCGCGATCGAGTCCTCGATCTTTTCCGCGGTCTCGCGCGCGGCCTGCGCGGAGCGCTGGGCCAGGCTGCGGACCTCCTCGGCGACGACGGCGAAGCCCAGCCCGGCCTCGCCGGCGCGGGCGGCCTCGACGGCGGCGTTGAGCGCGAGGATGTTCGTCTGGAAGGCAATCTCGTCGATCGTCTTGATGATCTTTCCGATGTTGCCGCTGGCGGCCTTGATGTCGTCCATGGCGGTGGACATCGCCTGCATGTCGGCGGCGCCGGTGTCGGCCGCGGCCCGGGTCTGGTTGGCGATGGACTTGGCGCGGCCCGAGCTCTCGGCGTTGCGGCGGGTCGTGCTGGAGATTTCCTCGAGCGAGGCGCTCGTCTCCTCGAGCGAGGCGGCCTGGCTGCTGGCGCCTTCGGCGACATGCTGGCTGGACTGCGTGACGGACCGCGAAAGGCGGTTGAGCGCGGCGGCGGCCTCGGCCAGTCGCGCGGTCAGCCCGGTGAGCGGGCGCGTGATTGCCAGTTGGAAGCGCCACGCCGAGAAAGCCAGCAGCAGCACGACGGCCGCGAGGCCGAGGGCGGAGCCTGTCACCAGGCGCTGGGTGGATGCATGGCGGGCGGCGATGGTGGTGGCCGCCGCCGCCTGCAGTCCGTCGGTGTGCCCCCGCAGGGCGGTGACGGCCTCCGTGAACAGCGGGTTGTATTTGCCGATGTAGAGGTCCAGGGCCCCCGCGTTGTTGCCGGCGAGAATCTGCTGGAGCACGAGTTCGCCGCCGGCGTTGAGGGCCGCGAGCCGCGGCGACATCGCGGGGGAGAGGGCGCCGAGTTCGGTTGCATTTTCGGCTGCCGCGGCCTGATAGCGCTTGATACCGGCCTCAATCTCGTCGGGGTCGCTGAGGCGCAGGAGCGCCTGCAGGGCGCTCTGGGTCGAGACCATCCGCTCGAGGGCGGCGTGGGACCGCCGCATCCCGGCGGAGATGTTCACCGTCAGCTCCGAGTCGGCGGCATGCGTCGAGCGCAGGAGAAACGCGCCTGCGCCGACCAGCAGCGCCGTCGTCACGAGGGACGTGATCGTGAAGGCGATCAGGCGGACGCGGATGGAGGCGGACAGGCGCACGGGCGGAATTACGGCGAGAGGCGGGTGACGCTGAGGCCGACGACGAGCGAGCCGATGGGCTTGCCGGCGTCGAGCACGGGCACGGCCACCTGGAGCTGCTGCTGGCCGCTGGACTCGTCGACCTCGACGGGGCCCTGCCAGTGCCTGCCGGTCATGGGCACGTCGTGTTTCGGCTTGCCCAGGTGACACCAGTTCGTGGTCTTGGCGATGAAGCCGACCTTCAGCCCGGCGGCGTCGGAGACGAACGCCTCGGTGACGGTGTCGTCCTTGTGGGCCTTGAGAAACTGGCCGACGGCGTTCTTCGCGAAGCTGCGCACGAGCGGATCGAGCACGGTGAGGGCACGCCACTTCTCCTGCGTCAGCGCGGCTTGTTCCGCGGGGACGGATGCGTTGTGGGCCCTGACGGCTTCCACGATGACGGGATCGGCGGCCCAGCCGGTGATGACGGCGGCCTGGGCGTCGATCCTGGCCTGGGTGGCGGCCGGCAGGGCCTGCGCGGAGATCTGGCGCGCGCCGGCGAGCAGCGCGAGGGAAAGGAGGAGGAAACGGAGTTTCATGGGGATGACGGGGAATCAGAACATGAACTGCACCCGCGCGATGAGGCGTTGGCCCTGCGGGGCCGGGGCCGGCTGGTCGCCGACGAGATAGTCGAGCGACAACTTCAGGTCGTCGCCCTTGATGAAATAATTTACGCCGTAGGTCCACAGCGTGGTCGTGGTGTTGCCGACCGCCGTGTTGGTATCGTAGGACTCGTAGCGCACGACGCCCTGCAGGTTGGCGGTGAGCGTGTAGGCGCCGAGGAAGGCCCAGCCGCGGGCGGTGGTCGCAAGGCCGGTCAGAGGATGTTTGTCGTTCTGCAGCCACTCGGCGTTCAGCTCCGCCGGGCCGTAGACGGCCTGCGCGTCGAAGCTAGAGCCGTCGCGGCGGCCGGTAAAGGTGCCCTTGTCCTCGGTCGTGAAATAGTCGGCGCCCGCCGTCACCTTGAGCCGCTTGTCCCCGACCTTGGTGTCCGTGACGATTCCGGTCACGCGGCCGACCCACATGAATTTCTGATTGTCGTTGCTGCTGAGGTTGGTGCCGGTGCCGTTGTAGGAGCCGACCGAGTAGCTGATGCGTTTCGCCGCGACATCACCGTAGACCATGGCGCCGATCTGGCGGCCGAGCGTCAGGCTGTCGTTCGGCAGCGAGCGCTCGATCGTATAGAGCTTCGTGTCGGCCAGCAGCTGCTCGTAGCCGAAGGGCGTCTTGAACTGGCCGAGGCGCAGGCTGGCGCTCGGGAACTTGGTCCACGACACGTAAGCGTCGGTGAGCTGGCCGGAGAGGCCGGTCTTGGCGGCGAGAGAGTTGTTGCCGAAATCGGATTCGACCTTGAACGAGAAATCCTCGGCGAAGGTGCCGGCGACGAAAAGGCGGGCCCGGCGCAGGAGGAAGCGGCTGCTGAGGCCCGCGAAGCGCGAGTCCGGCGCGGCGGTGGCGCTGCCGGTCTCGAAGTTGGCCTGGACGAAGCCGCCGAGGGCGAGGGTCTTCTCCTTGCCGGCGGGCTTTACGGCGGTGAGCGGCGATTTGCCGTCCCAGGCCAGGGCTCTGGTCAGGTCGCTGAATTCCTTCAGGGTGGGGGCGAGCTCGTCGCTGCTGACCGTGTCGTTGAGGCGCGCCTCGATGCGGGCGATGGCGCCCTCGAGGCGGGTCAGGCGCTCTTCAAGCGTGGGCGCGGCCTTTTCGGCGCGAAGCGCCGCGGCGGCAAGACCGAGGATCAGGACGGCGAACAGGCGGAATAGACGGGTCGTAGATGGCATGATGATTTTGGGGCCCGTTGGCCGGGCATGATTGTTAATCGGCCGTAAACGCGGCCGGATGAGTCACGAATGGATAACAGTCCCGCCGCGGGCGGACCGTTCAACCCAGGCCCTGCAACATCGACGGCAACCGCTGCAGCGCGTTGGCCAGGTGCGCCCGCGCCAGCGAGGCCTCGCTGCCGTCGCCGCCGTAGAGGATCCTCCAGCCGTCGAGTTTCGTCCAGGCGTCCGCCTCGATCGTCTTGACCGTCTCGAAGCCGCCGGAGATGCCGGCGTGACGGACCATGTGGTCGGCGATCTGCACCGCCGCGGCGAAGAGCCGGTGGCGCGGCGCGCGGTCGGGGTCGCTGTGGTAGAGCACGGCGAAGGTGATCTCCTCGGAGAGCTGGTGGCGGCCGAGGTAGTAGGCGCCGATGCGCGCGTGGTCCCAGCCGATCAGGTCGCGCTCGAGCGCGCAGACCGCCGCGGGATTGGCCAGCGGCGTCGCCATGATCGCCGCCAACTCGTCCGGGAACGCATAGGCCATGACGACCTTGCCCACGTTGTGCAGGAGGCCGGCGAGGTAGTCGGTGTCGTCGTCGACCGTGACGTTGGAGGAGAGGAGGATCTCGCGCGTGAGGCCCGCGGTGCCGATGCTGTGCCGCCAGAGTTCCGTCCAAGGGAGCGGCTTGCGCCCCGCGCCGCCCGGGTGGAGGTTCTGCATCTCCTCGATGACCGGCGTGGCCGTCGAGAGCTCGCGGATCTGGCGCAGGCCGAGGAAAAACACGGCCTCCTCGATGTTGCTGATGCGGGTCGAGTTTCCGAAATAGACCGAATTCACCATGCGCAGCAGGCGCGCCGACAGGGACGGGTCCCGCCGGATGATCTCGGCGATCTGCGAGTTCAGGCTCTGCTCAGAGTTCATCAGCTCGCGCAGGGCGCGGTTGATGGTCTGCAGCGAGGCGAGCTTGGGGCACGCCTCCAGGCGGCGCTTGATTTCATCGTCGCCGTAGGGACCGGACTTGGTGTCCGGGGAGGAGAGGGAGGCAGGAAGTGTTTCGGGCATCAGTGGGAAAGGACCAACGCTGCGCGGCGACGGGTGTGGTGCTGCGCTTCCCCCTCCTTCGGCGCAAAGCGGTTGCGGTTGAGGACGCATTTTGCTCAAGCCGCGGCCCGGCTGCGCCGATAGGAAACCAGAGTGCGTTCCATCAACCTCCCTGTTCCGCCGTTTGCCCCGGCGGTTAACGCGCGGCCGTCGGCCCCGCGGGGCTGCCGCCATGACGCCCGCTAGGCTCCAGCAGCTCCTCGAGGAGGCGGTCGCCCACCACGGCGCCGGCCGGCTCGACCAAGCGGAAAAGATCTACCGGCAGATGCGCGCCGACGCCCCGCCGCATTTCGACGTGCTGCTTCTGTCCGGCACGCTCGCGCTCGACCAGGGCCGGCCCGCCGAGGCCGCCGACCTGCTGGCCGCCGCCCTCCCGCTCAACCCGCGCTCCGCCGTCTGCGCCGTGCGGCTGGCCCTCGCGCTCGCCACCCTCGGCCGGCTCGTGGACGCGGAGACCCACCTGCGCGTCGCGGTGCGCCGCCAGCCCGACCTGCCGGAGGCCTGGGACCACCTCGGCGACGTGCTCCGCCGCCAGGGCCGCCTCGGCGAGGCCGTGCCCTGCCACCAGCGCGCCGTCGCGCTGAAACCCAACTTCGCCTCCGGCTGGCACCACCTCGGCCTCGTGCTCCATGACGCGGGCCGGCTGACCGATTCGCTGGCCGCGCACGACCGCGCGCTCGCGCTGGCGCCGCCGCAGGCCCGCCTGCACCACGGCCGCGCCCTGACGCTCCTGCGATGCCACCGTCTGGCCGAGGCCGCGACCGCCTGCGAGGCGGCCCTTGCGTGCGACCCGGGCCACGCGGACGCCCGCAGCCTTCACCTCTTCATCCTCACCTGCAGCGGCGGGCTCACGCGCGAGGAGCTTTTCGCCGAGCACCGGGCCTACGCCGCGGCCCTGCCCGCCGCGGCGGAGAATCCGCCGATGGAGCAGGATCCGGCGGAACGCAAACTCCGGGTGGCGTTCCTTTCGTTCGACCTCCGCGGCCAGCCGGGCACCTGTTTCCTCGAACCGATCGTCGCGCACCTCGACCGCGCCGAGTTCGACGTGCTGCTCTACCACGATCGCCGCTGGAGCGACGACACGGCCCGCCGCCTGCAGGCGCATGCCTCGTCGTGGCGCGACGTCACCGGCCTCTCGCATGAGGCGGTGGAAGCCGCCCTCCGCGTGGACGCGCCCGACATCGTCGTGGATCTCGCGGGCCACGGTCTCGTGAACCGCCTGCCGGTGCTCGCGCGCCGCGTCGCCACGTTGCAAGCGTCCTACCTTGGCTACCCCGGCACCAGCGGTCTCGCGGCGGTGGACTGTCGTTTCACCGACGAGGTGGCGGATCCGGCCGGGGCGACCGACGAGTGGCACACGGAGCGGCTTGTGCGCTTTGCGCCGACCGCGTGGGCCTACCAGCCGCCGGCCGCGGCGCCCGCGCCTGCGCCGCAGCCGCCCTGCGTGGAGAACGGGCACGTGACCTTCGGGTGTTTCGGCGACTTCGGCCTGGCCGGCGACGAGACCATCGCGGCCTGGGCCGCGCTGCTGGATGCGGTGAGGGACTCCCGCCTGCGCCTGAAAGTCTCCGGCCTCGCCGAATCCGCCGTCGCGGTGCACGCGCGGGAACGGCTGCGCCGGCTCGGGATCGCGGAGGAGCGACTGGAACTGGTCGACCGCACGCCGGTTCTGGCCGATCACCTCGCGCACCTGCAGGGCATCGACGTCGCCCTCGACACCTTTCCCTGCCACGGCGCCGCCGCGACCTGCGAGGCGCTGTGGATGGGCGTGCCCGTGGTCACGCTCGCCGGCGGCAACCTGGCCGCGCGCGTCGGCGCCAGCCTGCTCACGGCTGCGGGCCACCGCGAGTGGATCGCCCGCGACTGGCACGCCTACGTCCGCATCGCCGCCGGCCTGGCCGGCCATCCGGACGGGCTCGCCCGGCTGCGCGGTGCGCTGCGCGGCGAGCTGAAGCAAAGCGCGCTCCTCGACCACGCCGGCCAGGCCGCGCGCCTCGGGGCCGCGCTGCGCGACGCCTGGCGCAGCCGCGCCGGCCACGCTCCCGCCGCCTTCGCCTTCTGACCATGTCGCCGCAGCAGCTCCAGACCCTGATCAACCAGGCCGTGGCCCACCACCGCGCCGGCCGCCTCGCCGAGGCGGAGGCGCTTTACCGGCGCCTGCGCACGGCCGCGCCGCGGAACTTCGATGTGCTCCACCTTTCCGGCCTCGTCGCCTACCAGCAGGGCCGGGTGCCGGCCGCGATCGACCTGCTCGGCCGGGCGCACACGGCCGCGCCGCGCGACCACGTTTGCGAGATGCGTTTCGCGCTCGCGCTGCTCGCGGTTCGCCGCACCGCGGAGGCCGAGGCGCATTTCCGTCACGCCCTGCAGGTCAGGCCCGACTTCGTCGAGGGCTGGGAGAATCTCGCCTACTGTCTCAAGACGCAGGACCGCCTCGCCGAGGCGATCGCCTGCCATGAGAAGGTCGCCGCCCTGCAGCCGGGTTACGCGTCCGGCTGGTATAACTTCGGGCTCACGCTGAGCCTGTTCGGCCGTTCCGCCGAGGCGCTGGTCTGCCACGAACGGGCGGCCGCCGCGGACCCGCGGTTCGTGCTGGCCCATTACGGCCGGGCGCAGGCGCTCCACCAGCTGCACCGCATGGACGAGGCGGTAGCGGAATATGACAAGTTTCTCGCCGTCCAGCCGAGGCACCTCGAGGCGCACAGCTACCGGCTCTTTGCGCTGCACTCGCTCGAGGGCGTGGCGCGCGAGAAGGTCTACGCCGACCACGTCGCCTACGGTGCGGCCGTCGGTCTCCACCCGGCGCCGGCGCTGCCCAACCGCCCCGACCCGGCACGCCGGCTGCGCGTCGCCTGCCTGTCGCCCGACCTGCGCACGCACTCGGTCGCCTTTTTCCTCGAGCCGCTGCTGGCCCACCTCGACCGCGCCGGCTTCGAGCTCTGCCTGTATCACGATCATTTCCGCGAGGACGCGATGACCGAGCGGCTGCGCGGTCTGGCCGCGGTCTGGCGCAACTTCGTCGGCCAGCCCGCCGCGGCGGTCGAGGCGGCGATCCGCGCGGACGCGCCCGACATCCTGATCGACCTCGCCGGCCACACCGGCATGACGAACCGCCTCGCGCTCTTCGCGCGCCGGCTCGCCCCCGTGCAGGTGACCTACCTCGGCTACCCGAACACGACGGGGCTCCCGGCCATGGACTACCGTTTCACGGACGCCGTGGCCGATCCGGCGGGTGACGCCGACCGCTTCGCGACGGAGCGGTTGGTGCGCTTTGCCCCGACGGCCTGGGCCTACGCGCCGCCGGCCGACGCGCCGGAGCCCGCGGCTACGCCGGTGTCCGCCAAGGGGCATGTCACCTTCGGCTGCTTCAACAACCCGGCGAAGATCACCGATTCAATGCTCGGGCTTTGGGCCCGGATCCTTGCCGGCGTCCCCAACTCGCGGCTCTGCCTGAAGGGCTCGGGTTTCGTCCAGCCGGCGCAGCGGCGGCGTTACACGGACTATTTCGCGCAGGCGGGCATCGCGGCCGAGCGCGTCGAGTTTCTCGAGCGCACGGCCGACACCCGCTCGCACCTCGCCTGCTACGGCGGCATCGACATCGCGCTCGACACCGCGCCCTACAACGGCACCACGACCACGTGCGAGGCGCTCTGGATGGGCGTGCCGGTGATCGCGCTGCTCGGCGACCGGCACATGGCGCGTGTGAGCGCCAGCCTGTTGCAGGCCTGCGGGCATCCCGAGTGGATCGGCGAGAACGGACCGGACTACGTCGCGAGGGCGATCGCGCTCGCCCAGGATCCGGGCCGGCTCGCGGCGATCCGGGCCGGTCTGCGCGCCGACCTGCAGCGCAGCCCGCTGCTGGACCACGCCGGCCAGGCGGCACGCTTCGGCGCCGCCCTCCGCGGCTGCTGGCGGGCCTGGTGCGAACGGGCGCCGGCCGCCGCTCCGGCCGAAGCCGCTCGCGAACCCGTGCTGCAGGCCTGATGCCGCCGGCAATATTTCCCATGCCCGCCGTCCTTTCCGAAGAGCCGACCGTCCCAACCCTTCCGCCGCCTGCGGCAAGGCGGCGCGTGCGGTTGTTCGTATTCAATCCCTGGGCGGGCCGCCTGCAGCCGGGTGATCTGTATCTGCGCGACCTGCCGTTGCAGGACATCGCCCGGCAGGTGAGCCATCCCGACGACGTCGCGCTCGTGCGCATGGCCCGGCTCGACTGCGACTGGCACGGCGAGAACGTGCGCGCGCTCGGCGCGGCCGCGGGCGAAGGCCTGGAATTCCTCCCCGTGCAAACCCTCGGCAAGCCGGGCCTGGCCGACCTGCTCGGCGCGGCGAAGCCCGCCGACGAGGAGTGGTGGTTCGTGCTCACCGGCCAGCATCCGCAGATGATGGCCGGCCTGATCGGTCGGCTGCTCGGGCTGCTGGCGCAGCGCGGCGTGCGCACGCTCTACTACGCCTTCGACGACGCGAGCCGCACGATGCCGGCCTTCGCCGAGATCGCGCCGCACCTCGCGGTGCTGATTCACGACGAGAACCCGCTTGCCCCGGCCGGCCGCGCGCTCCTGCGCCCCGACTGCCGCGTCGTGCACCGCAGCTGGGTCGCCAACCTCGTGCCCTTCGCCGCGCCGTTCGACGAGGCGCCCGAGGAGAAGATCATCTTCCTCGGTTCGCAGCTCGGCCTGACGCCGCACCGGCAGCGGCAGATCGACTTCCTCGCGGGGAAATTCCGCGACCGCTTCACCGCCATCTGCGACCACTCGCTGTCCGTGTCCGGTCGCGCCGGGCTGGCGCGCTACAAGGTCGGGTTCTGCCCCGAGGGCCGCAAGTTTGCCACGCCGTCGATGCGCGAGACGCACACCGACCGGCCGTTCTGGGCCGGCGCGCTCGGCCTGGTGCCCGTCAGCGAGAACGCGCGCGGCGGCAGCCGGCTCGGGAGCCTGCACGACGCGGGCCTGATTCTCCGTTATCCCCATGGGGACCTGGAGGCGCTCGGCGAGGCCTGCGAGGCGGCGCTCGCGATGCCCGATCCGCTTCGCCGCGCCATCTACGATCATTTCAACCGCCGCGAGACGATCGGCGCGGTGGTCGTCGACGCGCTGCAAGTGGCTGCCCCGGCGGGCCGTTGAGCGCTGGGGCGATTTTTGCGCCCGGCAAAATTTGCCAATGCGCGGCGGCCGGTCGCCGGCCCCGGCTAAAATAACTCTAACTCACGCACAACCAGCGTGAAGCAGGGCAGGGGGAGGACTGGGCCTGAATTTTGCACTAGCGAGCCATGCCGTCTGCACCCGTTTCCCGCTTTCCCTCGGATGAGGTCGTCGCCCTGGAACAGAATCTCCATGAACTCCTCCGGGCTTATGCGGAAAACCCCGGCGAGACCTCCGTGCAGGCGGGACTGGACGCGTTGCGGCGCCGGCTGGCCGCCGCGGTTGCCGTTGCGCCGAAGGAGACCGGCCGTGAGGCGGTGCTGGCGACGGTGCGGCCCTGGCTGAAACGGTGGGCGGAGTCGGGGAGTGGGGACCGGCCCGTGGCGGCCGCCGACCTCGCCGCCGCCGATGCGTATGTGGCGCGCGACTGGCGCGGATTGCTGGCGGCGATGCTGCTTGTGCCGGCCTGGCAGTGGCCCGCGGCTCCGCGGCTGGGCGACGTGCCCGCCTGGACTTGGGCGGATTTCACGCGTTATGTTTTTTATCCGGTCCAGGGATTCTGTCTTGCGGGTGACGCCCAGCGCCATGCGGCGCACCACCTCCGCCGTCTGGAGGAACTGACCGCGCTGGTCGGGGCCGGGCGCCACGGACCCGAGACGGCCGCGGCGGTCGGGGCCTACCTGAACCACAGCAGTTGCATCCCGCTTTATTTCTCCGAGGGCTCGCTGCGCCGGCATTACGAGCTGCGCGGCCGCCTGCTCACGCTCGCGCTCGGCGCCGGCCAGCCGGTGAAACTGCCGGCCCGGCCCCGCGCCGGCCGCCGACTGCGCGTCGGCTTCATCAACCGCCATTTCGGGCCGCAGACGGAGACCTACACCACGCTGCCGATGTTCGAGCAGCTGGATCCCGCGCGCTTCGAGGTGTTGCTCTTCACGCACAGTTCGAACGGCACGCCGCTCGAGCTGCATGCGCGGAACAGCGCGGCGGCCTTCAAGGTGCTGCCCGAGGGCCTCGCCGCCCAGGTGGCGGAGCTGCGCGCTGCCGAGCTCGACGTCGCGGTCTTCGGCACCAACGTCACCGCCGTCGTGAACGAGGTCACACAACTCGCGGTGCACCGCGTCGCCCCGCTGCAGGTGGTCAACAATTCCTCCTGCACCACGACCGGCCTGCCGGAGATCGACCTCTATGTGTCGGGCACGCTGACCGAGTCGGCTGCGGCGCCCGCGCATTTCTCCGAGCGTCTCGGGCTGCTGCCTGGTCCGGCCCACGCCTTCAACTACACCGCGGACCAGCAGTCGCCCGCGACGGCCTGGACGCGCGCGGCGCTGGGCATCCCGGATGACGCCCTGCTGTTCGTCTCGGCGGCCAACTACTTCAAGGTCATCCCCGAGATGCGCACCGCGTGGGCCCGGCTGCTCGCCGCCGTGCCCGGCTCGCGGCTGCTGCTGCACCCGTTCAATCCCAACTGGAGTTCCGCCTACCCGGTCAGGCGGTTCTGCGCGGAGTTCGACGCGGTGCTCGCCGCGCACGGCGTCGAGACGGACCGGCTGATCGTCTCGACCGCCAAGCTGCCTTCGCGCACCGACGTGCGCGAGCTGCTCCGCGTCGGCGACGTCTACCTCGACACCTTTCCCTTCGGGGGCGTGAACTCCCTGATCGACCCGCTCGAGACCGGCATGCCGGTTGTCGCGTGGGAAGGGGAGACCTTCCGCTCGCGCATGGGCGCGGCGCTGCTCCGCACGCTCGGGCTGGACGAACTGGTCGCGGCCGACGGCGAGGCCTACCACGCCCTGGCGGTGCGCCTCGCGGCGGACGACAGCTGGCGCGCCTCCCTCCGGCGGAAGATCGGCGAGCGCATGGCGCGGCTGCCGGTCTTCCTGGACCCGTTGGCGGCAAGCGACGCCTTCGGCGCCCTGCTGGAAAAGGCGCACGACGAGATCTGCGCCAACGGCCTCGCGGCCTTCCGCCGCGCCCCGGGCCCGCTCACCGGCCCGGAAGTCGCGGCTCCCGCGCTGCGGCAAGCCCATGGACGCCACCTGATGGCCCTCGGCCAGTCCGACCGCGCCGCGGTTTATTTTCTCACCGCCATCCAGCACGACGAGCGCAACGCGAGCCTCTGGCACGACCTTGCGGTCGCCTTGCAGAGCTCGGGGCGGAAGAATGATTCCGTCAGCGCGCTGCAGACCTGCCTGAGCCTGGACGGCCGCCACGTCGAAGGCTGGACGCTGCTCGGCGAGCTGGCGTTGGCGGCCAACCACCACGACCTGCTGGCCGAGGCGGTCGGCATGGCCCGGAAGCTGGCCCCCGGCGACGACCGCGTCGGGCACCTGCTGGAGCGGGCCGGGCTCGGTTCCGTGCCGGGCTGCGCGCCGGCCCCGGGCCCCCGCATTCTCGTCTATACGGACGACCCGCAACACGGTGGCGTCGCCCAATACAACCACAGCCTGATCACCGGCCTGGTCGAGGCCGGCTATGCCGTCGCCTGTGCGCAGAGCCGTTCCGAAACCCCGCTGGTGGTGCAGCAGCGCGCGATGGGCGTCACTCATTTCTGGATTCCCTACGACACCAAGACCGAGTTTGCGCGCACGATGCAGGATACCATCGCCGCCCGGCGGATCCTCGCCGCCGCGCAGCCCGACCTGATTGTGTTCACCGACAGCTGCCCCCTTTCCAACCTCGCGGCGCGGGATGCGGCGGCGGAACTCGGCCTCCCGCACGTGGTGAACGTCGGCTTCGTCGGCGCCTACCTGGCCGACCGGTTCCAGGCCTCGCTCGGTCGTCTGGCCGGGCAATACGCCCGGGCCAACGAGGTGATCGCCGTCTCGCGGGAGAACCTCGACATGCTGCGCCAGCGCTTCGGCCTCGGCGCGGAAGCCGGGCTCGTCGTCCACAACGGCCGGCCGGCGCGTTTTTTCACCCCTTCCAACCTGGCCGCGCGCGCGCGCCTGCGCGCCGAACTGAAGCTGCCGGACGACGCCGTGCTGTGCCTGACCATCGCGCGGCTGACGGCGGTCAAGGGTTACCAATACCAGCTCGCGGCCGCGCAGCGGTTGGTGCGCCTGCCGGCGGGGCGGCACCTGCATTTCGTTTGGATTGGCGACGGCGAACTCCGGCCCGAACTCGAGCGGGGCATCGCGGCCGCGGGTCTCGGCGATCGCATCCACCTGACCGGCCACCGCTGGGACGGGATCGACTGGTATGACGCCGCGGACATCTTCGTGCTGCCCTCCGAACTCGAGGGCATGCCCCTCGCCGTCATGGAGGCGATGGCCCGCGGCCTGCCCGTGGTCGCGACGGCGGTCAGCGGCATTCCCGAGGAGCTCGGCGACACCGGCCGGTTGCTGTGCGACCCCACCGCCAATCCCGCCAAAACCATCGCCGAGCTCATCCAGGTCCTCGCCGAGTGGGCGAAAAATCCGGCCCTCCGCCGGACCACCGGGGAACGGGGCCGCGCGCGCGCGGAGGCCATGTTCCGCGAGGAAACCATGGTCCGGCGCACGATCGAGTTGATCGCCCGGCACCTGCCCGGCGAAAACACCGCGGCCCTGCCGGCCGAGGCGGCGGATCTGGCGCAGGCCGTCTGAGCCGCGGCCCCCGCAATCACCGGTCGAACTTCCCCCACCATGCCGAACTCCGCCCCCCTTGCGTCCGAACCTGCCGCCCTTGCACCCGCCGCGGTGCTGGCGCTCACGGGCAACCCCCAGCACCCGCTGTTCACCAGCTGGCTCTCCCTCTCCGGCTACCGGGTGGAGTTCATCACCGCGCCGCGGGTGGGCTTCGAGTTTCCCGCGCACGTCGACCTCGTGGTCGGCGCCGACACTTATAACGAGCCCTGGGTCACGCTGCTGCGCAAGGCGGTCGACGCCGGCATCCCCACGCTGATCCTCGCCGACGGCATCCTGGAATACCGTAACACCTGGGAGCACCCGCAGATCCTGCCGGGTGCGATTTTCCAGCCGGTGCTCGGGCACAAGCTCGCCTGCCTCGGCCGCTCGCAGGCGCGTTTCGTGGAATCCTGGGGCAACCCGACCCAATGCGAGGTCGTCGGTTCGCCGCGCTTCGACCGCTACGCCGGCCAGCGCCGCCGCGAGCGGCCGGCCGGCGCTCCGTTCCGCATCATCGTCATGACTGCCCTGACGCCATATTTCACCGAGGAGCAGCACAAGCTCGTGCTGCAGTCGCTGCGCGACCTGAAGGCGGCCTTCGCCCGGGGGGTGAAGGTCGGCGATGTCCGGGTCGAGCCCGTGTGGCGTCTCACCAAGGGCCTCGACCAGGAGATCGGCGTGGACTCCGTGGTGACCGACCTCACCGGCCGGCAGCTGGCGGAGGTCCTGCAGAATGTCGACGCGGTCATCACGACGCCGTCGACCTCGATGCTGGAGGCCATGCTGCTGGGCCTGCCGGTCGCGGCGCTGGATTATACGAACGTGCCGGCCTACGTGCAGCCGGCCTGGCGCATCGGCGCCGCGGCTCATATCGCGCCGACGATCGCAGAGCTGGTCAACCCGCCGGCGCCCAAGATGCTTTTCCAGGAAACCACGCTCCACGACGCGCTCGAGTGCGCGACGCCCGCCGCGCCGCGCCTGCTGCGTCTCGCCGCGCGGATGATCGAGTCCGGTCGCGAGGCCCGGGCTGCCGGTCGTGCTCCGGACATGGCCTGGCACCTGGCGGCGAACGACGGGCCGGTGCGCGCGGATCACTTCGACCTCGCCGCGCTTTATCCGGACTACGCACCTTTCAAGGAGAACACCCTTGCCGCCCTGCAGGTCGAGGTCGGTCATTTGCGCCGCTACGCCGCCGGGCTGGAGCAGCAGGGGCGCGCGCCCAATCCCGTCGTGCTGCAGATGGTCATCAATTGGAAATCCAAGCTCGAGGCCGGCGTCGCCCTGGCGAAACTGCAGCAGCTGCAGCCGGCCAAGCAGCTCATGCTGGAGGCCATCAAGGCCGTCGAGGCCTGTCCCGAGCCGGCCGTGACGGTCGAGGCGATCGTCGCGATCTGCGCGCAGCTCGGCACGCTGGACCCGGGCCGGACCCGCTTCCTGCTCGATCTCGCGGGCAAGCTTGCGGAGAAAACCGGCCAGAGCGTCTTGCGCGACCGGGCGAGCCAGCTGCTGGCGGCCCTCGCGGAACAGGGTGCGGCCGCGCCGCTCGCCACCGTGTCATGAAGGTCCCTTTTCTCGATTTGCAGAAGATCGCCGCGCAGCAGCGCGAGGAGCTGCTCGCCGCGGCCGCGCGCGTGATTGACGGCGGCTGGTTCATCCACGGCCGGGAGCACGAGGCGTTTGAGCGGGAGTTTGCGGCCTACTGCGGCACCGGCACCTGCCTCGGCGTGGCGAACGGCCTAGACGCGCTCACCCTGATCTTCCGCGCCTACCGCGAACTCGGCCGGCTGCGCGACGGCGACGAGGTCATCGTCCCCGCCAACACCTACATCGCGTCCATCCTGGCCGTGACCGAGAACCGGCTGACGCCCGTCCTCGTCGAGCCCGATCCGCACACTTTCAACCTCGACCCGGCGCGCGTGGCGGCGGCCATCACGCCGCGCACGCGCGCGATTTTGCCCGTGCACCTCTACGGGCGGATCGCGGACCTGCCGGCGCTCGCGGAGATCGCGGCCCGTCACCGTCTGCTGGTCGTCGAGGATGCGGCGCAGGCGCACGGCGCGAGTTTGCTCGGCCGGAAAACCGGCACCTGGGGCGATGCGGCGGGCTTCAGCTTTTATCCCGGCAAGAACCTCGGCGCGCTCGGTGACGGCGGCGCCGTGCTGACGGCGGATGCGGAACTGGCGAAGACTGTCCGCGCGCTCCGCAACTACGGTTCGCACGTCAAATACCAGAATCTTTACCAAGGGCCCAATTCGCGGCTCGACGAAATGCAGGCCGCCTTCCTGCGCGTGCGGCTTCCTCGACTCGATGCCGAGACTGCCCGCCGGCGCGACGTGGCGGCGCGTTATCTCGCCGGCATCACGCACCCTGGCGTCGCGTTGCCGGAGGTTCCGGCCGATCCCGCCGGCCACGTATGGCACCTGTTTGTCGTGCGCGTCCCGGACCGCGAGGCCTTCGTCAGCCATCTCACCGCGCAGGGCGTGCAGACCGTCATCCATTACCCGGTGCCGCCGCACCGCCAGCCCTGCTACCCGGAGTTGCATGGTCAAGGCCTGCCGATCACCGAGGCGATCCACCGCGAAGTGGTCTCGCTCCCGATGAGCCCGGTGATGACGGACGACCAGGTCGCAGCCGTCATCGCGGCGGTGAACGCCTGGGCCCAGGACCCCGTTGCGAATACCTGCGATAAAGAGCCGGTGTTGCTCGAAGAAAGGGTTAATTGAGGCGGTTTTGCGCCGATGGAATAAAAGCGAAAACCGCCCAACCCAGCACCCCTCCATGAGCGTGATCCACGAGACCCAACTGACCCGCCGGGCCGACAGCCGCGGCGGACTCGTGGCCATCGAGGGGCTGGTCGACGTGTCCTTCGACATCAAGCGGGTCTATTACATCTTCGGCACCCGGGCGGATGTGCGCCGGGGCTGTCACGCCCACCACCGCACGACGCAGATGGCCGTGTGCGTGGCCGGTTCATGCCGGTTCACCATGGACGACGGCGAGGAGCGGGTGGAGCACCGCCTCGGCGACAACGCGCGCGGCCTGCTCATCGAGCCGATGGTCTGGCACGAGATGGATGAATTTTCCCCCGACTGCGTCCTGCTCGTGCTGGCGGACGCGCTTTACGACCCGGCCGACTACATCGCGGACTACGCGAAGTTCCTCGCCCTGGCCCGGGAACGCACCCACCGGCTGAGCGCCTGAACGGCGCGGCGAGCCTCCACACACCCAATCATGAACGACGAATCGAAGACGCTGCGGCGGATGGCGGAGCTTGTGTTCAAGTGCCAGGAGGACGGCGCCGTCCACGCGCTCGCGCCGCAGGCCCGGCAGATCCTCGCGGTCTTCCGCGCGCTCGGCACCCAGATCACCGAGGCGGGCGACTGCGCGCAGATGACCTGGTATTACGACCGCTTCGCGCGCTTCTTCCGCGCCTGGGTCGGCGGCCAGGTCGGCCCCAAGCCCACGCTCGACGAGGGCTGCACCTTCTACGACCTGCTCTACATGATGAAGTGGCGCTCGATCAGCGAGCCCATCGACCTGACACCCTTCAACGACGATGTCGTTGCGCCTTTCATTGCCTTCACCCGCGAGTTTCCTTGGCCGGACGAGCCGGAGAACCGCCTCACCGTCAGCGGTGCTGAACACCCGCGCCTGGCCTACCTCGTCGGATGGGACAACCTATCCAGCAGCAACGCCTGCGCCCGCGTGACGTGGACGACGATCCTCGGCCATCTCGCGCTGCGCAAGGATCCGCGCTCCCTCGTGGTCTACTGCACGCTCGCGCCGAAGGCCGACCTCGTCGAGGCCGCCCGCAAGGCGTCGGTCGAGCTGAAGGTCATGCGCCGCAACGGCAGCCACGAGGCCATGGCCCGCGCGATCCTGCGCGAGGCGCGCCAGGACCGCATCGACTGCCTGATGTTCGACACGCCCGACGCGCTCACGACGCTGCTGGTCGCCAAGCGCATGGCGCCGGCGCAGCTCTACCTCGAGATGGGCTTCGACGCCTGGCGCGCCCCGAACATCGAGTTCTGCTTCCAGTGCTTCTCGGTCCGCTGGGAAACGCTGACCGACACGCCCGACCGCTGCCTGCGGCTGCCGCTGGTCGACCACCTCGACTTTCTCGCCCCGGAGCGCGACCCCGCCGCGATCGAGGCGCTGCGCCGCGAGGTCCACGGCGTGCTGCCCGACGGGAAGCGGCCGGATGTCATCTACGGGTTCTTCGGCCGCATGACCAAGGTCACCCAGCCCTGGCTGGACCTCGTCGAGCGCATCCTGCTCGCGACGCCCCGCGCGGTCTGTTTCATCGGCGGCGGCGGCGGGCAGAGCCCGATCGTCGACGATTTCCTGAAGCGCTCGCCGGTGGCGTCCCGCATCGTCTACCACAACCGCTACGTCGACGGCCACATCGTGGGCCGCGTGATCGACGTGTTCCTCGACACCTTTCCGTTCCCCGGCAGCCTGGCCTGCCTCGAGTGCCAGGCCAAGGGCGTGCCCGTCGTGTGGCTGCCCGGCGGCTATCGCGACCTGATGGCCGAGCGGCTTGAGCTCTACCGCGACGTCACGCTGCGCGCGGCGAACGAGGATGAGTTCGTCCGGATCGCCGTGGAACTCGCGGGCCCGGACCGCCGGGCCGAAGCCTCCGCCCACGCTCACGCGCTGGCGCGCAAATTCGGCAACGGCGAGGAAAATGCCGCCCAGATCGAGCAGGTCATCCGGCACTTCACGGTCCCGGCCGAGCCGGTCCTGACCACGTGATGCGGCCCTCGTCCGCCCAACCCTGGCCGATTCAAAATCCATGAAAGTATGCAATATTCCCCGCGGGTCGTTCTTCGGCATCCTGGGCACGATCTTCCGCTCGATGGAGGTGCAGCCGGAGGTCGCCGAACTCGGCGTGCTGCGCGGTGAGAATGCGCTGAAAATGTATGAGGCGATGACGCCGAAGCACCTCGTGCTCATCGACAGCTGGAACGCGAAGTCGATGCGCGACTACAGCCCGTTCCCCACGCTGCCGCCCTGGGTCGTGCCGATGGAGAAATTCGCCTTCTATTTCGGCGGTTCGCTGGAGGACCAGAAGACCTTCGACCGGCTTTATGCCGAGTGCCAGGCGCGCTTCGCCGGCAAGCCCAACGTGACCATGATCAACGCGGAGACCGTCGACGCGATCCCGCGCATCAAGCCGCTGACGGGCGTGGAGAAGTTCGACGTGGTCTACGTCGATTCCAACCACCAATACGAGTATGCGCTCCGCGACCTGCTCACCTACAACGACGTGGTGAAGGAAAACGGCGTGTTCCTGCTCAAGAACTGCTGCCACAGCGTCGACAGCATCAAGCAGAACGTGGGGGCGCTCGAGGCGGTCGGCAGCTTCATGAAGCGGACGGACTTCGTGCCGGTGGCGCTGACGCACACGGATTGGACGGAGGTCATGCTCGCCCGTCGCGGCAGCTTCATGGAGAAGGCGATCCACCAGCTCCTGTCCAATTCCAATGTCTCCTACGTCGAGGTTCCGCCGCAACTGCTGCCCGCCATGCGGGTGGTGGATTGCTTCGAGCGAAAGAACATCAGCTTCGTGTGAGGAACCACGGACGGTCGGAGACCGTCCCTCCAACGACGAGCCACGGCCCATCAGGAGACGGGTCCTCCGGGTTAACACTACTCCGTAAGGTAGTGACAATGGGAATCAGGGCCTCCCCAACTACGGGGTTGATCCGCGGGCCTGGGTCCGGCCTCATCGCTGACTCCACCATGGCGATAGAACTGACCGCACAAGAGATGGCCGACGCGATCCAGTCGCTGAAGAAGTATTTTTCCACGGAGGTTGGCGAAGAGATCGGCGACCTTCGCGCCAAGCTGCTGCTCGATTACTTCCTGAAGGAGTTAGCCCCGCTGGCCTACAATCGCGGGGTCCAGGACGGCGAGGAGTTCCTGCGCAAGCGGCTGGAGGACCTGCCCGCGACCTGCTTCGAGGCGCCGTTCACGTATTGGACGGCGAAGAAGAAAAGGTGACGTTTTAGCAAGACGGCGAAGGGGCGTGGAATATAGTCCGCGCAAACTCGAGGATTGAACTGCCGGCTTTCGTGCGACCTCCTGTGCATGGGCCATAAAACCATGCAACGATCCACCCATACGGGATGAAAAAATATGCGCTACCTATTCCTCATTGCCCTTTTGTTTGCGACCAATCGGGCGTTTTCCATTGAAGATACGCGTGAAAACCGCCTCCTCGAGGCGCAGCGATACTTGTCAGCAACTCCTCCCAAGGACCTGTTCGCCGATGTTGCCGAGCAAATGGCCAAGAACGCCCCTCCGGACCAGAGGGAAATGATCCGGACTTTATTTACCAAGTATCTGGATGTCGATGCGCTGACCAAAGCCATGATGGATGCCATGGTCCGGCATTTCACGGCAGACGAACTTCACGCGTTGGCGGAATTTTACGGTTCACCGGTTGGAAAATCCGCGATGAAAAAATTTGGCGTCTACATGGCTGACGTGATGCCGGCCATCCAAGCCGAGATGATCAAAGTGCAGGCAAAGATGAACCGGGAAATTCCTGACGAGAAAAAATAGGAGCTCCGGCGACATGTCCCTCGCTTTCTGGATCAAAAGGTTTCTTGTCGTCTTCACCGGTGCGTTCGGCGTCCTCGTGGCGGTGGCGTTGCTGCGCGGCCGCGGGTGGGAGCGGGCGACGGCGGAGAGCGCGCTGTGGGCGGGGATCGCCACGGTGGTGTTCACGGCGACACGGGTCTACCGGTCGCGGCGGGGGGAGCACTGCGAGTTGTGCGGGGACACGCCGGACGGAGGGAAGAACGCGGCGTGCGAGATAAGGAAGGAGTAGGGGTCTTTTCGGCCGGGGTTTTCACCACTAATCCACACTAATGGGGCACTAATCAGGAGGGGCCTGATCCGGGCATTGGTCATTAGTGAGGTATTAGTGGCCATTAGTGGTGACCCTCAGCTTCTGTGTATTCCGTGTTTTCTGTGGTTTCATCCATCCGCGGTCATCCGTGTGATCCGTGGTCATACCTTCGGGCGCATCGGCCCACTCGGGCAAAGCGAAGGCCCCGGCGGTGAGACCGGGGCCTGCTTTAACTACTACACTTCCTGTATCTACCGTTGCAGCTTGCGCGGCAGCGGTCCCAGGGCGAGGGCCTCCGCTTGGGGTTCCTTCGGTCCACCTTGTCCGGACCGTCATTTGACGGCCCGGACTTGGCGAATCAAAACAACCACTAGGGAGACTGCTTAGCCGATCAACTTGAGCGCGCTCTGCGAGCTCTGGTTGGCCTGGGCGAGCATCGAGGTGCCGGCTTGCACCAGAATGTTCCAGCGTGCGAGCTGGGTTGATTCCGATGCGACGTCGACGTCCGTGATGCGGCTGGTGGCGGCCTCGAGGTTGGCCTTGTTCGTCGTCACCAGTTCGCTGGCAAAGCCGAAGCGGCTCTGCTCGGAACCGTTGGTCGCGCGCATGGTCGCCACGTTCTGGATCGCCGTGGAGATCTGGGCCGTGGTGACGTTGGCGAGCGAGGTGACACCCGTGTCCGTGATCGCGCCGACTCCGGAACCGGAGCTGGTGAGATCGCGGGCGGCGATCGAGACCGTGGTGGCACCGTCCTCGGTGACACCGACCGCGCCGACCGAAGAAGAACCGAACAGCGAGACGCCGTTGAATTTTTCCCCGGCGTTGGCGGTCAACTGCGACTGCAGAGCGGTGAACTCGGCGTCGTAGTTGGCCTTGTCGCTGGTGCTCTTGGTGACGTCAGAGTAGAGGGTCTTCAGTTCGCTGATGCGCTGGAGAACCTCGCCGCTGACCTTGAGCGCCCCGTCCTGCGTCTGCAGGAGCGAAACGGCGTTCCCGATGTTCGTCGCCACGGCGCCCTGACGGACGGCAGCGGCGGACAATTTCATCGAGACAGCCAGACCGCCCGCATCATCGGAGGGGTTGACGATCTTGGAGCCGCTCGAAAGCCGGTTCAGGCTTTTCTGCAGCATGGCACTGGAAGCGGCGAGGTTGTTGGAGGCAACGGTCGCTGCGTAGTTGGTATTAATCACGACTGACATGGTATCTATCCTTGATTTTGCGACATCCGTCGTCGCCACGTATCCGGTTGAAACGGCTCCGGATCGCGCCGTCTGCGGCTTGAGCCGCAAAGGGGTCCGCGCTTGTAGGCGCGGTAAATTGAGAAGTTGCGGTTAGAAGACCATGAGCGGGGAGGGGAACGCGGGGCCGGGCCCTGTCAGGACGCCGGCCCCCGCGGAAGTGTCGATCCGGGCGGGCCCGGAGACGCTGCTTACTGGAGCAGCTTGAGCGCGCTCTGGGAGCTCTGGTTGGCCTGCGAGAGCATGGCCGTGCCGGCCTGGACCAGGATGTTCCAGCGGGCGAGCTGCGTGGATTCCGACGCGACGTCGACATCCGTGATGCGGCTGTTGGCGGCCTCGAGGTTGGCCTTGTTCGTCGTCACCAGCTCGCTGGCGAAGCCGAAGCGGCTCTGCTCGGAACCGTTGGTCGCGCGCATCGTCGCCACGTTCTGGATCGCCGAGGAGATCTGGGCCGTGGTGATGTTGGCGAGTGAGGTGACGGTGGTGTCCGTCAGCGCACCGACACCGGAGGCGCTGTTGGACAGGTCGCTCGCGGCGATGGCCACCGAGGTGCCGCCGTCTTCCGTGACCCCGACCGAGCCGATCGAGGAAGAGCCGAACAGCGAGACGCCGTTGAACTTTTCATTCGCGTTGGCGCTGAGCTGGGACTGGAGGGCGACGAACTCGGCGTCGTAGTTGGCCTTGTCGCTGGTGCTCTTGGTGACGTCACCGTAGAGAACCTTCAGTTCGCTGATGCGCTGGAGGACCTCGCCGGTCACCTTCATCGCACCGTCCTGCGACTGCAGGAGCGAGACGGCGTTGCTGATGTTCGTCGCGACGGCGCCCTGGCGGACGGCGGCGGCGGACAGTTTCATGGAGACGGCCAGACCGCCCGCGTCATCGGCGGGGCTGACGATTTTCGAACCGCTGGAGAGCCGGTTGAGGCTCTTCTGAAGCATGGCGCTAGAGGCGGCGAGGTTGTTGGCAGCCACGGTGGCTGCGTAGTTCGTGTTGATTACGACTGACATGGTATCTTCCTTGATGGTTGTTGAGCGACGTCCGTGTCGCGATTCGCCCCGTGAGATCGGCTTCGGGTCGCCGGCCAGGGGCACTTGCCCTTGACATGGACTGTATCGTCGCGACGCGCGGAAAACTTTACGCGAAGTTGCCGGAGCGGGCCGCGGGGCGGCGCGGAATTTGCGCGCGCGACCGCGGCGCGAAAAATTGTGTTCCAGAAAATTCCTTGGACGCCGAGACGGCCGGCTCGCCCGAGGAGAAATCGCGCGCAATCGCGCACGCCGCGCGGGAATTTTCCGCGAAAAATGAAATGGATTTTTCCCGTGAAAAAAACTTTCGCGAAAGCCGCCACGGGCGCGAATAACCGGCGGAAGCGCCCGACTGCCGTTGGATTTTCCGCGGATGTCTTAGGCCGGCGGCCGGTCCGGCCGACGTTTGGCGCGGTGGCTCCTCCCGCCTGTTTTCCGACCCCTCCGCCGAAGGCCGCGGCCGGGGCAGGGGAGGGCATTCCGGTCGATCTGCCAGGCAGTCACGTAACTCCATGGCAGCAAATTATTAGCAGACGCCTGCTCTCGCACACAAAGCCCTTAACCGCGCCGTAGCTGTGTCGATATAAGCAGAGGCGAAACAATCCCCAAACCACCACTATGGCAGTTGATCTCTCTTTTTCAGGACTAGCGTCGGGCTTCGATTGGAAGACTTTTGTGAACAATGTCATGGCGACGCAGACTGCGCCGATCGATGCCATCAAGAAGCAGCAGACCACCAACACGAACAAGGTCTCGGCGCTGGCCAGCCTCCAGAGCCTGATCACCACGCTGCAGGGCGCGTCGACGGCGATGTCGGCACCCGATCTCTTTGCCGGGCGGTCCGTCACCTCGTCCACCACGAGTTCCACTTGGGCGCCGGTCGCGGCCATCGGCGCCGCCAAGGGCAGCTACGACCTCAAGGTGTCCCAGCTCGCGAGCGCCGCCGCGATCAACGGCGTTTCCGGCGTGGGCAGCTCGCTGAGCCCGACCGACGATGTCACCGGCCTCACGGTGGCCAACCTGCCCACAGCCGCGACGGTCACGGCCGGCACCTTCACCGTCAACGGCAAGCAGGTGAACATCGCGCTGACCGACTCGCTCGACCAGGTTTTCCAGAACATCTCCACCGCCACCGGCGGCACGGTGACCGCCGCTTACGACCACACCACCGACCAGATCACGCTCAGCAGCGGCAGCGAGATCGTGCTCGGCGCGGCCAACGACACCAGCAGCTTCCTGACCGCCATGAAGCTGGCCAACAACGGCACCAACACGATCGCCAGCAGCGGCACGCTGGGGGTGATGAACCCCGCCCTGACCCTCGCCAACGCCCGGTTGAAGGCGCCGATCACCGCCGTCGACGCCTCGGGCAACGGCTCGTTCACCGTCAACGGCGTGAACATCACCTACAACGTCAACAACGACACCCTCGCCGGCCTGCTCACGAAGATCAACCAGTCGGGCGCCGGGGTCACCGCGGCCTACGACCCGAGCAACGACCGCGTCACCCTCACGAACAACGTCACGGGCGACCTGGGCATGTCCGTCAGCGAGGCCTCCGGCGGCCTCATGGACGCGCTGGGCCTGTCCACCGCCGCGGGCGGCACGATCGCCCGCGGGACCAACGCCCAGTTCAGCATCAACGGCGGGCCGACCCGCTCGAGCACCACCAACCTGCTCACCTCGGCCGCGCTCGGCGTGCCGGGCCTGAGCGCGACCGTGAACACGAAGGACACCCAGACGCTGACCGTGACGGACAACACCACCGCCATGAGCACGGCGATCAACAATTTCATCAGCGCCTACAACTCCGTCCAGAGTTTCCTCGACACCAACACGGCCATCACGAACACCAACGGCACCATCTCGGCCGGCGTGCTCGCCGACAACCGCGACGTGCAGGACTGGGGCACCACGATGCGCTCGAAGATCTTCAACGCGGTGCCCGGCCTCACCGGCAGCATCAAGCAGCTCAGCGACCTCGGCATTGACTTCACGCCCGGCACGAGCCAACTGGACATCACGGACACCACGAAGTTCAACACCGCGTTGGCCAACAACCCCGACGACGTGGCCGCCTTCTTCCAGACCACGACCACCGGTCTTTCCAGCCAGTTTTCCGCCTACACGGCGAAGCTGCTCACGGCGGACACCCAGCAGCAGGCGACCCTGACCAAGACGAACAGCGATCTCGACACCCAGATCGCCAACATCCAGCGCCAGCTCGACCAGCAGCGGGCCACGCTGACCGCCAGCTTCGTCGCTATGGAGACGGCGCAGTCGCAAATCCAGACGCAGCAGCAGGCGCTGAACAGCGCGTTCGGCACCAGCTCTTCCTCCTCCTCTTCGAGCAGTTCGGGCAAACTCACCTCCTCATGAGCGCGTCTCTTTCCACACTTTCCCGCGACGCGCTGCGCCTCCTGGCCGGCGCCGCGCTGCTCCTTGCCGCCGGCTGCACTTCCACCCGCGAAGGCATCGCCGACCGCGTCAAGGAGAAGACCTATTTCACGCCGGCGAACTTCAACGGCGAGGCGCGGCTGCCCGTGACGCTGCGCCGCGTGCTCCTGCTGCCGCTGGCCGGCGGCTCGATCGTGCCGCGCGAGACGGCCGAGGCGACCGAGGAGGTCTTCGCCGCCGAACTGCAGAAATCGCTCCGCTTCGAGGTTGTCCGCCTCTCGCGCGAGGAATGCCAGCGCCGCTTCGGCGCGCCGGAGTTCTCCTCGGTGGCCGCGCTCCCCCACGATTTTCTCGCCACCCTCGGCCGCGCCCATGCCGCCGACGCGGTGCTCTTCGTCGACCTCACTGCCTACCGCGGCTACCGGCCGCTGCAGCTCGGTGTCCGGGCCAAGCTCGCCACCGTCGAGGAGACCCGGCTGATCTGGACCTTTGACGAGGTCTTCTCCACCGACGATCCGGCGGTCAGCAACAGTGTGCGCCGCTATTTCGGCTCGTCCGACCCGTCCGGCATCCCGATGAACCCGGGCAACACCGCCCTGCAGAGCCCCAGCAAGTTCGCGGCCTATGTCGCCGCGGCCACCTTTAACACGCTGCCGGTGCGCTGAGACAGGTATCCCCCTTTTTTACTAAAGTTCCCGGCTAATCGTCCGATCAATTTCACTATCAACCAACGGCGTTCCCTGTATCGAAGTCTCCCCAGCGGCTGACCGTTCCTCATCCCTGAACCCATGATACATTCCGCATCATCCTCTTCGCCCGCGGCCCGCAACGACGCCATCGCCGCGGCCGCCCTCTCCAACGGGGCCCGCGCCTCGCGCGCTCCGGCCGACCAGATCCACATCGACAAGGCCGCGGCGCTTCGCTCCAGCCTCCAGCAGGTCCCCGAGATCCGCCCCGAGGTCGTCGAGCGCGCCCGGGCCCTCGCCGCCGATCCTTCCTACCCGTCGGACAAGATCATCCGCCAGATCAGCTCGGCGATCGTCAATTCTCCCGACCTCTCGGAAGACCAGTCTTGAGCGCCACCATGCTCGCCCAAGGTTACGCGCGCACCTACCGCTCGAACGCGGTGCTGACGGCCAGCCCCGGACAGCTCGTGCTCATGCTCTACGACGGCGCCCTCCGGGCCCTCGCCCAGGCGCGGGACGCCTTCTCCTGGCCGGAGAGCGAGCGCCGCCGCATCGAGGTCATCAACCAGCAGCTCCTGAAGGCCCAGGCCATCATCGCCGAGCTGCAGGGTGGCCTGAACTTCGAGGCCGGCGGCGAGGTCGCCGTCACGCTCAACCGGGTCTACGACTATTACAACCGCCGCCTCTTCGAGGCCAACCTGCGCAAGCAGGTGCAACCCGTCGTCGAGGTCGAGCGCCTGCTCGGCGAGATCCGCGACGGCTGGGCCGAGATGCTCATGAAGCAGGGTGGCAGCCAGCCCGCCGAGCCCGTGCGCGGCGTCGCCTGACCATGGAAGCCCCGCGCGAGACCGCCGCCCGCCTCCTGGCCGCGCTCGACATGCTCGTCGAGCAGGAGGGCATGTATCTGCGCGGCGGCTACTACGATCTTTCCGTTGAGACACGCCAGCGCGCCGAGCCGATCGTGCAGCACCTCGCCACCCTCGCCGCCGACCCCGCGCTCGCCGACGAATTCCGCCCGCGCATCACCGCCATCACGGAACGCAGCGCGATCCACGCCGAGTTCCTGCGGGGCAAGCTCGTGGATCTCGCGACCGAGATCCGCGGCAACGACCAGGCCCGCCAGCGGGTGGCCCAGGTCGCCCCGGCCTACGCCCCGGCGGCGCCCCGCATGGGGGTCGCCCCGCGTTTCCTCGCCGCGGGTTGACCTCGTCCCCAGGTGGAGCCCGGCTTCCGGACGGGTTTGCCCGGCACGGTCGGTCCCGGTCTTAACGCGCTCATAAGAAAGACGATGTTCCGTGACCCGACCTAAAGCACGCCCGCGCCGTGCCGATTAGTCTCCATCACCATGGCCTCCGCTTCCAGCGCACCACCCCTTGAGGTGGCGCTCACGCCTTCCTCCTTCGAAACGCTGCTCGGCCCCTGGGCGAACAGCGCCGATCCGGCCTATTGCCGCGATCTCGACGGGCGGCTCATGGCCGTCAACCAGGCCTTCGCCCGCAAGTTCGGCCGGCTCGCGCCCGATTGGGCCGGCGTTTCCCTGCAGGAGATCCTCCACGCCGACGACCGCAGCACGCTCCTGCACGTGGTCGCCGAACTCTCCCGTCCGCCCTACCGCACGGCCCGCGAGCACCGCTGCGACACGCCGCAGGGCTGGCGCTGGCTCGCCTGGGAAAAAACCCCGCTGCGCACCGCCGAGGGCACCATCATCGGCGTCCGCGCCGTCGGCCGCGACATCACGAAGCAGCGCCTCGCCGAGGAGCAATACCTGAAGCTTTCCCGCGCCGTCGAGCAGTCGCCGGTCGCCATCGTCATCACCGACGCCGAGGGCCGCGTGCAATACGTGAACCCGAAATACACCGAGGCCTCCGGGCGGACGCTCGAGGACATCCTCGACCGCAACACCGACGTGCTGCGCGACGGCCATCCCGACGAGGCCTCCTACCGCGCCATGCTGCAGGCCGTGCTGGCGCACCGCGAGTGGCGCGGTGAGCTGGCCGGCCAGCGCGCCGACGGCCGCATGGTCTGGGAGTCCGTGCAGGTCTCCAGCATCCTGGGATCGGGCGGGGAGGTGGCCAACCTGCTCTGCCTCCGCGAGGACATCACGGAGCGCAAGCGCCTCGAGCAGGAGCTGCGGCAGGCGCAGAAGATGGAGAGCCTCGGCACCCTCGCCGGCGGCATCGCCCACGACTTCAACAACCTCCTCGCGATCATCAACGGCTACGCGGAGTTCTGCCTCAACCACAACACCGACGCCGCCCAGGCGAAGAAGAGCCTCCAGGAGATCTACCGCGCCGCCCAGCGCGCCAGCGGCCTCGTGCGCCAGATCCTGACCTTCAGCCGGAAGAACGAGGTGCGCTACGCGCCCTTCGACCTCAACCACCAGGTGCGCGAGCTCGTCGCCCTGCTGTCCGAGACCTTCCCGCGCACCGTCTCCTTCGACCTCAAGCTCGCGGACAAGCTCCCGCCGCTGCTGGCCGACCAGAACCAGATCCAGCAGATCCTGCTCAACCTCTGCGTCAACGCCCGCGACGCGATGCCGCAGGGCGGCTCGATCTCCGTCACCACGGAGCTGCGCCTCGGCACCGAACTCACGGGCAAGATGGGCGTCGACGCCGGCAAGACCTACGCCTGCCTGCGCGTCACCGACACCGGCACCGGCATCACCCCCGCGGTGCGCGCCCGCCTGTTCGAGCCGTTCTTCACCACCAAGCCCGGTTCGCAGGGCACGGGCCTCGGCCTTGCGGTGGTCTACGGCATCGTGGCGAGCCACCACGGCTTCATCGACGTCGAGAGCACGCCCGGCGTCGGCAGCACATTCATCGCGGGCCTGCCGTTTTCCGCCGAGGCCGTCGTGGTTCCCGCCATCATGGCGGGCGGGGATTTCCCGGGCGGCACCGAGACCCTGCTCGTCGTCGATGACGAAATCTCCCTGCGCCGTCTGCTCGAGGCCACGCTTACGAGCAAGGGCTACCGGGTCATCACCGCGGCCAACGGCATCGAGGCCATCGATTTCCTGAGCCGCACCGAGCAGCCGCTCGACGGCATCCTGCTTGACCTGAACATGCCCGGCGCCAACGGGCTGGAGGTCGCCCGGGTGGTGAAGGTGGCGCGCCCCGGCATGAAAGTCCTGGTCTTGAGCGGCAACCTTCACGCCGAGGCGCGGTCCGAGCTGCAGAGCCTCGGCCTGACGGACTTCGTGCAGAAGCCCTACGCGCTCGACGACGTCGGCCGCCGTCTCCGTGCGCTGTTGGACGCCCGCGTCCGTTCGTGATGTCGCCCCGGCCCTTCGGTCCGGTTAACACTTCACTTCACCGGGCCAGCTGCAATCCTTCCGGCCACATGTCGCCGACCGGTCCCGCCCATCTCCAAGCCTATCCCGGGGCTACGACCTGCGTGGTGCTCGGCCGGATGACCGCCGGCAGCCCGCTTGATCTCGCGGCGTTCCGCGCCGTCCTTTGGTGCGTGGACGACGGCGGCCGCGGTGAACCGCCCCTCGTTGCCGCCGGTGCGCCGCTGCTGGCCGTGCGGGTCGAGACGGCCGGCGCCCTGGATGCGGCGCTCGGCGACTTCCTGCGGCGCGACGCCCGCCACCTGCCTTCGGTGTATGTCATGGCCGACGCGCTGGAGGCCCGCGCCGCGGCCTACCAGCCCTCGATGGCCGTGCTCTTCGCCGAGTTGGAAGGGCAGCATCGCGCCCGGGTCACGCGCCAGCAGGACGGTTTCCGCTGGCAGCAGCATGTGATCCGGAACCTGCCGTTCTACGCCCGCCGGCGGGTGCCCGCGCTCTGGCGCGACGCGCTCCGCGGCCTGCCCGCCGTCGTCTGCGGCGCCGGTCCGTCGCTCGATGTCTCGGGTCCGAAGCTCGCGGCACTCGCGCCCGGCTGCGTGGTCTTCGCGGCGGATTCCGCGTTGCGCGCGCTGGCCCGGCACGGCGTGGCGGCGGACTTCGCGGTGTCCATCGACGTCGCGAAGCTCCCCGAGAAATGCCTGCCCGAGTCGCACCGGCCGCCGCGCGTGATCCTCTCGGCGGTGAGTCCTCCCGAGTGGAACGACGCGCTCCCCAACGGGAGCGCGGCCTATGCAGCCAGCCGCCAGATCACGACCGACTGGTTGGCGGCCGCCGGGGTGGGTCGGCCACCGCTGACGGCGACGGAGACCTGCGGCAGCACGGCGCTCGACCTCGCGCGCTTCCTGGGCTGCGCGCCGATCCACCTGTTCGGCATGGATCTCGCCCTCTCCGCCAAGCAGCGGCATGCGGCCGGGGCCGATCGTTCGATCTACGCGGCCTCGGGCTTCGTGGCGGAACAGGCCTTTCCCGAGGTTCCCGGCAACTATTCGCCCACGGTGCCGACGCATGCGCTCACCGACTGGCGAGACTTGGACGCGCGGCTCGCGGAGTGGCCGCCGGGGCTCGTTTTCAACGTCAACGATCGCGGCGCCCGGCTGCGCAACGCCACGCTGGTGCACCCCGACCGGCTCACCTCGCTGCCGCCGGCCGACAAGGCCCGGGCGCTCGCAGCTCTGTCCGCGCCGGAGACGGCTGATCCCGTCGTGCTGGAGAACGCCCTGGCGCCCGTGCGAGCCGCGGGGCAGGGGATAGGCGCCGCGTTGCCCGGCCTGCGCGCCGCACTGACCCGCGGCAGCCCGGAGGCGGTCATCGTTGGACTGCGGGGACTGCTTGCGGACGGCAACACGGGCCGCGCCCTCGGGGCCTACGCCCTGAAGCTCATGCCGCACCTGCTCCCGCCCACGGAGGGTGACATCGCTTTCTGGCAGACGCAGCTCGACGAGCTGACGGAACTATCCCTGCTGATGCAGGCGGTCCACTGAGGGTTCGCCGGACGAGGATGGACCGCACGGGGTCATACAGACGCCATCGATTCCCGCACAGGGACGGTGCGCTATTTGTTCGGCGGCAAAATGACCAGCAATGTCACGAGCGGCGTGCCAAACAGGCAGCGGATCTCGGGCTGGCCGGGCTTGACCAAGACGCGGCCCAGATATGTGCCGACCAACTGGCCCTTGGCATTCACGATCGGCCCGCCGCTGGCCCCGGTGTATTTTTCCACGTCCGGGATCTTTTCATACTCCATCTTGTTATCGTCGGAGCGCAGGACCTTCAGGGCATAGGTGGCGGCGAGGCGGCCGGGAATACGCGCCGCCAGATAGACCGGCTCGTCCTTCGCGGGGGCGCTCGCGGCCAGGGGAACCGCATAGGCGGCCAGGGACGGATTGGGTTTCATCCGGAAAACCATGAGGTCCGTCCTGGTCAGATCGACGGCATTGGGGACGGGGATAAATTCCTCGGGCGCAAACCGCGCCTGGCCGTTTGATTCGCTGATGATCGATGTTTTTTTCACCAGGTCCGCGCGTTGCGCATCGGTCAGGTCCGGGAAAAGGTGGTGCGCCGTCACGTAGTAGATCGCGTTGCCTGACTTCACGAGGCAGCCGGTCCCGTGGCGCGTGGTTCCGTTCTGCTCCTTGAGTTCCAGGGTGAAGGCAAACCGGGTGAAGTCCGGCGCCGCGAAGGCCGCGAGGTGCGTCAACAACAGGAGCAGGACGAGGCGAATCTTCATGGAAGGACGATGTCGGATCAGGTCTTGTTGCTGCCGGTTCGCACCTCTTAAACGTTTCAGATGAGCCATACGGGCCGGCGCGGAGCGCTGACCCGCATGGGCTCTGGCGGTTTGTTAGGCTTTATTTCCATGGGCCAAAATAGGCGACAACGAGAGTGCCTCTATCGGGTGCACTCGCGGTCTTCTCCCTGGTGATCGTGAACTCCATCTTCAACTCCCTCCCGTTGGCTGCAACAAGCGTCTCTTTAAAGGTCCACGCCGGGTTCCCATACTCGTCGCTTCCCGCCATGGATGTGCCACCGGGTTTGATGTCTGGATACTGCACGAGCGCAGGAATCGTATCTTTCTGGAGCAATTTTTTCGCGCTTTCCTCACCGCCCAACTGCTTAATCGCCGCACCACTCAGCAATGCGAATGTTCCGTTGAGATCACCATAGCGGCCTCGGATCACAAACCTTCGCGCGGTCGCTTCGTATTCGCGCGATCCATTCAGCGCGCCTTGCATCTTCTCGAGCCGCGACAGATCGCTCTCGCAGCTTTGCAGCACTAGCGAAACCGTGGCTATCGCGAGGATTACGGCGAGGCGTTGCATGCTTTGCCTAACAGTGTTATTCAGATTGAGGATAAAACCTCACTATTTACGGGCCCGCTGAGGGCAAGGCAGCAGGAAAGTGCCTGTGCTTCAAGGGTGTAGACGGGGTTCCGTAAATTACCCGCTTGTGTCGGGCTCAGGCAGAAACCTCACTTTTTAGGTCGGGCCAACTCTCATGTCGCATGGCCCGATTTCATTTCCCGGCTGGAAGCAGGAACTCGTGCGCGCGGGTTTCGAGCCGGCGAAACCCCGCGCATTCGAACGCGAAGCCCTCACGGCAAGACCAGTCACTCGCCGGTGACGGCGGAACTGGCCCGCCCGGCCAGGGCTGAGGAGCCGCCTTGGTAACGTATTGTATTACAAAATTCCCCTCCCGATGAAACCCGAGTCCCTGCCACCCAGCCTGGAATTTTCCGGCGGCCTGATGCTGATCCTCGCCGAGGCCGCCGAGCAGGCCGCCCGTTCGGCGATGCGCCGGGCCCGCTACCACTACCGCAGGCGTCAGGGCGCCACGCTGCGGCCTGGCGCTGCCACGCCGTTGTGGAACGAGCTCGCCAAACAGGCGCGGCCCTTCCTGCGCAAGCGCGGGAGCAAGGCCCGGCTCGCGCGCCTGCTGAAGCTGCCCCGGCAGCGCCTGCAGGATTGCCTCAAGGCCAACACCGCCTCGCTCGACGCCGAACGCACCCTGCTCCTGATGTGCTGGGTCGCCGCCCGCCAGCAGGGCCGGGACTGGCTCTGAGCCCGGCCCGGAAAAAGCTTTTTGTAACGCAATACGTTACGAGCGTTTGGTTCAGGCGCGGGCCGCCACGCCGGAGGTCCCGATGATTTGGTAATACAATACGTTACAAACAGGGTTGCTCGGAGGGGAACCCAGATCCGCCCGTCGAACCTGGTTTGTAACGTATTACGTTACAAGTGACGGGGGGGCCGCGCGGATCGTCGATGGGGGAATCGACGAGCCCTGTCAGGTCAGCGGGGTGGATGGCCGGGGACAAACTCCGTCCTGCTTGGTCTGGCGGATGGGTTGAATCGCCGAGCGGGAATATCGCGAGCAAGCTCGCGCCCAGGGGAGGCCGGACGCGGCCGGCCACGGATAGAGCCCGCCCTGCACGATTCCGCCGATCGGATCGACGGGCAGGGACGCCTGCCGCTACGGGCTCAGGACGCCAGGCTGAACGAGCCGTTGCCGAGCGGGGTCTTCAGGCCGACGGAACCGGTGCCGACCTCGAGGTGGACGGTGCGGTTGATCGAGCCACCGACCTCCTGGTAGTTCACGTTCATGCCGTTCTGCTTCAGGAAATCGAGGGTCACGGCCGTGTTGCGCTCGCCGATCTTGAAGGGGTCCGAGCCGCTCAGCATGCCGGCGCCGCCGGCCACGAACAGGCGCACGCGGTGGCGCTCGGCCTTCAGGCCGGCCATGGCGCGGAAGAGCAGGGGCAGGCCCGTGTTCGCGAACATCGCCGGCTGCTTCGCCGCCTTGTCGGGCGAGATCGTCGAGTCCGGCAGCATCAGGTGCAGGATCCCGCCGACCTTGCTCACGGAATCGTAGGCGATGACGCCGATGCACGAGCCGAGCGCGTAGGTGCTCAGGATGACCTGCGGGTTGTTGGACACAGCCATGTCACCCACGCCGATGATGACGCGCTGGGCAAAGAGGGAGGCGACGGTGGGGGCTCCAGCCATGGTCAGGGGACGGACGAGACCAGGCGGCCCGCCGGGAGATGATTGATGAGCAGAAGCATGAAGGAGGTGAGCAAAGGGGGCGGCAGTTCGCACCGGGTGCAGTTAGATTAACGGCCGCTCGGCGCCAAAATTGAGCCTTTCCGACGCAAAAGCGCGCGGCGGATCACAAATAAACGAGCAGGCGCTGCTGGATGGGCGTGACCTGGTTGTGGCTGCGGATCTTGGCGATCGTGGCGCCCCCGAGTTCCTGACCCTCGCCGATGAGGAGCAGGCCGTGCGGACTGTAGATGCCGCTGGCGAGCACCATGCCGGGCTCGAGCTCCTCGAGCATGATCTCGCGGACCTGCCGCGGGAGCCGGGCGAGCTGCGTGACCTTCAGGAAGAGCCGCACCGCCTCGGGATCGTAGGCGTGGCCGGAGCCCGCGAGGATGGCGTCGAGGGCCGCCTGCTTCGGCAGGCCGGACTCGACGAAGTCCACGGCGACCGCGAGGCAGCGCGCGGTCCAGGGGATGTTCTTGCCGGCAAGGCCGTCCGGATAACCGCGGCCGTCGAAGCGCTCGTGGTGGGCGCGGATGGTCTCGCCCAGGGCGGGGCGGCTGTCGACGTAGGTGGCGAGCGTCTGCGAGAAGACCGGGTGGTTGCGCAGCATGCCGCGTTCGCGCTCGGACAGGCGGTCGGGATGCGTGCGGAAGGCGCGGAAGAGCTCGCGCGGGATGCCGATGAGGCCGAGGTCGCAGAGGAGCGGAGCGGACTTGAGCACGTGGCGCTCATGATCGGTGAAGTGCTCCGTCTCCGCCATGCGCGAGCAGACCTCCACGAGCGTCTTGGCCTGGCCGCCGAGCACGGGGTCGAAGGTGGTGATGATGCGGCGGCACAGCTCGAGCGAGTGCTCGTAGGAGGTCGCGAGCTCGCGGTTGAGCGTGTCGAGCTGCTGGCGCTGCTGCTCGAGGTCGTGGACCTTGGCCTCGAGGGCGGTGTTGGCGACGGTGAGCTCACCGTTGAGCCGCGTGGCCTCGAGTTGGAGCACGGTGTTGTGCGTGATCAGGTCGTAGCGCTGGATGGCGTTGCGGACGGTTGCGGTCAGCTCCTCGCGCAGCCAGGGCTTGGCGACGAAGCGGAAGATCTCACCCTTGTTGATGGAGTCGACGAGCGTCGGCAGCGAGAGGACGGCGGTGATGAGGATGCGCGAGGTGTGCGGCCGGAGGCGCTTGCTCTCGATCAGGAAGTCCAGGCCCATCATCTCGGGCATGCGCTGGTCGGAAATGATGACCGCGAAGTCGCGCTCGGCGAGGATCGCCAGCGCCTTGATCGGGCTGGAAACCGCGATGACGTGGTAGTGCTCGCGCTCGAGGGTTTCCTTGAGGGCGGAGAGGACGAAGGGCTCGTCGTCGACGACGAGGATGGCCGGCGGTTCGGCCGGGGCGGCGAGGGCGTTCATGGGGAGTGGGCGGCGGCGGGCTGCGCCGCGGCGTGGTGCACGGGAGAGGCGAACTGGCGGGTGATGAAGTCGGCGACATGGCCGAGCGGCAGCTGGCGTTGCGCGGCGCCGTTCTCGAAGGCCGCGCGCGGCATGCCGTAGACGACGGAGGAGGCCTCGTCCTGGGCGAAGGTGTTGGCGCCCCTCTCGCGGAGGCGGAGGAGGCCCTCGGCGCCGTCCTTGCCCATGCCCGTGAGGACGCCGGCGACGGCGTGCGGGGCCGCGCCGCAGTCGGCGGCGGACTTGAAGAGGAGGTCCACGGCGGGCCGCTGGTGCCAGATCTGCGGGCCGTCCGTCACGCGCACGCGGTAGTGCGTGCCGGCCCACTGGAGCAGCATGTGGAAATTGCCCGGGGCGACGAGCGCGACGCCCGGCGCGAGCCGGTCGCCATCGACGGCCTCGCGCACGTCGAGGGCGCTGGTCTGGCGCAGGCGGTCGGCGAAAGCCTTGGAAAAGTGCGCCGGGATGTGCTGCACGATCGCGATGCCCGGCAGGTTCGGGGGTAGGTGGGTGATGACGTCACGCAGGGCCTCGGTGCCGCCGGTGGAGGCGCCGAGGAGGATGATGGCGCGCGGGTCGAACGGGCGGATGGCGGCAGCCGGCATGATGGCGCGCGCCTGGCCGGCGGCGAGGGGCGCGGTGCGGACCGGCGCGGCCATCGGGCGGAGCCGGGCACCGGCGGCGGCCTTGATCTTGGCAATGAGCTGCACGCCGAGGTCGCCGAAGGAGAACGAGCCGTGCGGCTTGCCGAGGACATCGAAGGCGCCGAGGCGCAGCGCCTCGAGGGCGTGCTCCGAGCCGCGCTGCGAGAGCGAACTCATGACGATCACCGGGGTGGGGCGGCGCTGCATGAGGATCTCGAGGAAGGTGAGGCCGTCCATGCGCGGCATCTCGATGTCGAGCGTGATGACATCGGGCTTGAGCTCGGTGATCTTGTCGCGCGCGGCATAGGGATCGACCGCGGTCCCGATGACCTCGATCTCCGGGTCGGCGTTCAGGGCGTCCGCCGCCATTTTCCTGACGACAGCGGAGTCGTCGATGATGAGGACGCGGATTTTGGGGTTGGCCATGGGGAGGATCAGGCGGTGGGGGCGCGGCGATAGATCGCGGGGCGGACCGTCTGCAGGGTGTGCTTGATGCCGGTCAGACTCTCGGAATGGCCGACGAACAGGTAGCCGCCGGGCATGAGGTAGCGGGTGAGCTTCTGGACGAGTTCCTCCTGCGTCTTCCGATCGAAGTAGATCATGACATTGCGGCAGAAGATGACGTGGAAGGGCTCGCGGAACGGCGGCTCGCCCTCGAGCAGGTTGAGGTGCTGGAATCGGATCGGGGCCTTCAGGGAGGACTTGATGCGGTAGTTGCCCTCCTGCGGGCCGTGGCCGCGCTGGAAGTAGTTGCGCACGCGTTCGGGCTTCAGCTTGCCGACGGTGTCCTCGCGGTAGATGCCTGCGGCGGCCTTTTCGAGGATCCGGTTGGAAATGTCGGTGCACTCGATGGCCCAGGGCCAGGTCGCGCCGAGGGTCTCGTCGAGCGTCATGGCGATGGAGTAGGGCTCCTCGCCGGAGGAGCAGGCGGCGCTCCAGACGTTGAAGCGCGGCCAGCGTTCCTGGGCGGCGCGCGCCTTCATCTCCGGCAGGGCCTGCGCGGTGAGGAAGTCGAAGTGCGCGATCTCGCGGAAGAAGAACGTGTGGTTCGTCGAGATGGCGTCGATGAGGTGGGCGAGTTCCTCGCCGTCGGTGGCGGTCTGGAGGAGCTGGCAGTATTCGCCGACGGTCGCGAGGTTGGTGGCGCGCAGGCGCTTGCCGAGGCGCGCGGAGACGAGCTCGCGCTTGTCGGGCCCGAGATTGATGCGGCTGTGCTCGTAGACGATGCCGCGGATAAATTCGAATTCGTTTTCCCTCATGGGATAGGAGTGGTTATCGGCGCAAATCCGCCGGAATGTAGCCTTTGTGAGGAATTGATGAATTTAGTGGCGGCAAAAATTGCCCGCAGTCCCATCCGGCGCTGGTGTCGGTTTCGCCGATCGTGTCCGGGGCCCGGCAGAAAAGTTTTATCTCGCTGTCGTGAAGCGGGTTAAACGGCAGCCGGTTTCGCTGGCATGGGGGTTGCGTTAGGGCCGGCACACCCATGGTCGATCCCATCTTCCAATCCGACACCTACGTCCTGGCCCGGAAGCTCCTGGACGCCGCGGTCGTGCGCCAGGAAGCGGTGGCGGCCAACATCGCGAACGCCGAGACGCCGGGTTACCACCGGATGGACGTCTCGACGGACTTCGCCACGCAGCTGAAGGCCCGTCTGGCCTCCGGCGAACTCAGCTCGACCGCCGACACCCTGCAGCCGCAGCTGGTCGAGGATCCGAGCGCCCGCTCGATCCGCCCCGATGGCAACTCGGTCGAGGTCGAGCACGAGCTGCTCGCGATGAACAAGAACGCCGTCGAGCACGAATACCTCACGGAAATCATCTCCCAGAACATCAAGCAGCTCAAGATGGCCATCACCGGCCGCTCCAGCTGATCCCGCCTGAACCGCCGCCATGAACCTCATCTCCGGAGTCGACATCAGCGCCAGCGCCCTCGCGGCCCAGAAGACCCGCCTCGACATCGTCGCCCAGAACATCGCGAACGCCCAGACGACCCGCACCGCCGCCGGCGGCCCCTACCAGCGGCAGGTGGTCTCATTCGAGACCGAGCTCGTCCGCAGCCAGGGCACGGCCAGCGGCAATCTCCAGAGCGTCCGCGTCGCCCAGGTCACCACCGACCGCACGCCCGGCCAGCAGGTTTACAACCCCCAGCATCCCGACGCCTCGGCCGACGGCCTGGTCACGATGCCCAACGTCAACCTTTCCCAGGAAATGGTGGACCTCATCACCGCCTCCCGCACCTACGAGGCCAACCTCTCCGTCGTGAAGAACGCCCGCCAGATGGCGACGCGCACGCTCGAGATCGGCAAGTAACCCGCCGCCCTGACTTTCCGCCATGCTGCCCGTCGGCCCCATCTCCTCGCCCCTGCTCTCCGGAGCCTCGCCGCTCACGAAGCTCGATGCGCCGGTGTTCCCGAAACTGTCGGGCGCGCACCTCACGGCGGGCGGGACGGCGCCCTCCGACGGCTTCGGCAAGATGCTCGACGGGCTCGTCGCCACGGTCGACGCCAAGCAGGCCCAGGCCACGCAGCTCACGCAGAAGGTGCTGCTCGGCGACAGCGACCAGCTCCACCAGAGCGTCATCGCGATGCAGGAGGCCGGTGTGTCCTTTTCCCTGATGGTCGAGGTGCGCAACAAGCTCATCGAATCCTACCAGGAACTCATGCGCATGCAGGTGTGAGCCTGACCCCATTTTCATCTGATGAACAACTTCGGCAAATCCCTCCTCGCCCTCTGGGGCGAACTCGGCCTCAACCAGCGCGTCTCGCTCGTCATCGCGTCGCTCGCCGTCATCGGCGGCCTGATCGCCGTCGTGCTCTGGTCGCGCCGCCCCGACTACCAGCTGCTCTACGCCCGCATGAGTGAGAAGGACGCCGCGGCGATCATCAGCCAGTTGCAGACGCAGAACATCCCGCACCAGATCACCGCCGGCGGCACCGCCGTGATGGTGCCCTCCGACCAGGTCTACAAGCTTCGCATGGACCTCGCCGCGAAGGGCCTGCCGAGCGGCGACGGCGTGGGCTTCGAGATCTTCGACAAGGGCCAGTTCGGCCTCTCCGATTTCGTCCAGCGGACCAACTACCTCCGCGCCATCCAGGGTGAGCTTGCCCGCACCATCACCCAGCTGCAGGGCGTCAAGGCCGCGCGCGTCATGATCGTGCAGCCCGAGAACCGCCTCCTCCTCACCGACCAGGGCATCAAGCCCTCCGCGTCGGTGTTCGTCGACCTGGGCGGCGGCCGCCTCGACCTCGAGCAGGTCAACGCCATCCGCAACCTCGTGGCCAACTCCGTCCAGGGCCTGCTGACCGACGCCGTCGCCGTCGTCGACAACCGCGGCCACGTCCTCTCCGAGGAACTCAAGCAGGACCCGTCCCTCGGCACCGCCTCCAGCCAGATGCGCTACAAGCAGCAGGTCGAGGACTACCTCTCCAAGAAGGTCGAGACGATGCTCGCCTCCGTCATCGGCCCGGGCAACGCCGTCGTCCGCGTCTCCGCCGAGATCGAGACCGAGGCCACCACCTCCACCCAGGAGAAATACGACCCGGAAGGGCAGGTGGTGCGCTCGCAGACGGTCACGCAGGACGCCTCCAATTCCGCCGAGCAGCGCGCCACGGGCGGCGCGGTCGGCGTCAGCGCCAACATTCCCGACAAGGCCGCCGGCAACGAGCCGGCCGCCCGGCCCACCTCCACCAGCGAGCAGAAGCGCGAGAACCGCACGACCACCTACGAGATCAACCGCGTGACCACCAACACCGTCCGCAACCCGGGCACGGTGAAGAGCGTCAGCGCCGCGGTGTTCATCGCCCCGCGGGCCGCCGCCCCGGCCGCCGCCGGCGCCACCGCCCCCGCCGACGCGGCCGCCTCGAAACGCACGCCGGAGGAACTCAACGCCCTCCGCCAGCTCGTGCTGAACGCGCTCGGGCTCAAGCCGGTCCCGGGCCAGTCCCTCGATTCGCTTGTCTCCCTGCAGGAAGTCCCCTTCCAGGCCGCGGAGCACATCCCGGCCCAGATCGAGGCGATCCAGAACGAGAGCCGCTGGCAGGGCTGGACCGAGTCCGCGAGCCGCTGGGCCGCGGTCGGCATCGGCGGCCTGGTCCTCGTGCTCTTCCTCCGCATGCTGTCCAAGCAGAAGGTGGAGCCGGTGCCGGTCGAGGTGCTGTCGCTCCCGCCCGAGGCCATGGGCCGCGCGCTGCCGAACGGCGGCGCCGTGACGCCCGAGATGCTCAACCAGCTCATCCGCCACAAGCCGGCCAACATCGGCGCGGCGCTCCGCGACTGGGTCGCGACCCCGGCGCCCAACGCCAAGAACTGATTCCCCGCCATGGCCGACATCGACTACAGCAAACTTTCCCGCCAGCAGAAGCTGGCCGTGTTCCTCATCGTCGTCGGTCCCGACGCCGCCGCCGACGTGCTCAAGAGCCTCGACGACCCCACCATCGAGCTGCTCTGCCGCGAGATGTCCACCTTCCCGGTCGTGCCCGAGTCCGTCCAGGCGCAGGCCATCGAGGAGTTCGGCTCCATCGTCGCCGGCAGCGTCAACTCCGCGCTCGGCGGCCTGCCGTATGCGCAGCGCACGCTCGAGATTGCCAAGGGCGACTACAAGGCCTCCGCCATCATCGGCCGCGTCGGCCCTGTCGGCACCTCGGTCGAGGTCATCAAGGACATCAGCGAGATGGAGGGCCGACAGATCTACAACCTCATCAAGTCCGAGCAGCCGCAGACCATCTCTTTCCTGCTGTCCTACCTCGACACCGAGAAGGCCACCGAGGTCTTCACCCTCCTCAGCCCCGAGCTGCGCGAGGAGGTCGTCGAGCGGCTCGGCACGATCGAGTCCACTTCGCTCGAGCTCGTCGGCAAGATCGTCCGCTCGCTCGGCAAGCACTTCGACAGCAAGGTCCGCCCGGCCTTCCACCGCAGCGGCGGCGTGCGCGCCGTGGCCGACCTGCTCAACCAACTCGACAAGGACATGTCGAAGAACCTTCTGGCTCGCCTCGAGGAGCGCAACGCCCAGCTCGGCGCCGCGATCCGCAAGAAGATGTTCAGCTTCGAGGACCTCAACCGCCTCCAGGCCGCCGACCTGCAGCGCGTGCTGCGCGAGGTCGACTCCGCCAACCTGGCAGTCTCGATGAAGTCCGCCAGCGAGGTCATCCGCGAGAAGATCTACGCCTCCATCTCCAAGCGCGCCGCCGAGAGCCTGCGCGAGGAGATCGAGCTGCTCGGGCCGGTCCGCCTCAAGGATGTCGAGACCGCGCAGGACGCCATCATCCAGGTGGTCCGCCGCCTCGAGGAGGAAGGTTCCATCACCCTCGAGAGCGACGGCGCCGAAAGCCTCGTCGCCTGATCCCCATGACCCATTCCAAGCTCATCGCCTTCGACCGCCCGCTCACCGGCACCGTCACGCCCGGCCGCACCGGCCGCCTCTACACCGAGGCCGAGTTCAGCGCCCACGGCGAGGCCTCCTACCATCGCGGCGTCGACGCGGCCCGCGCGCTCGCCGACCAGCAGATGGTCGACATCCGCTCCGAGGTCGCGCAGCTCAGCAGCGGGATCCTGCAGGAACTCTCCCACGTCGAGGCCGGCCTGCTCGTGCAACTCCGCGACCAGTTGCCCGCGCTGGCGCTCGACATCGCCCGCCACCTGCTGGCCGGCTACGAGCCGCCCGTGGAGACGATCGACCGCCTCTGCCGCGATGCCCTCGACCAGCTTTTCCCGGAGCGCGAGAACCTCGAGCTCCTGCTCAGCCCGCACGACGCGGAGCTCTTCAACCGGCACAACCCGGGCTGGCTCGAGCGCTACCCGGGCCTGAAGATCCGCGCGGACCTCACCCTCAAGCCCGGCGACTGCCAGGTGCGCAGCCGCTTCGGCCTCACCGACGCGCGCCAGCAGACCAAGCTTGACGCGCTCGCCCACGCCCTCGCCGTCGCATGAAGGTTTCCGTCACACCGCTCGTCGAGGCCATCCGCACCCAGGTGCGGCACCTGCCCACCGTGCAGCGGCTCGGGACGGTCACCGCGGTCACCGGCCTCATCATCGAGTCCGACGGCCCGAACGTCGGCCTCGGCGAACTCTGCATCCTGCGCTCGCCGCGGGCGGACTTCACCGTGCAGGCTGAGGTCGTCGGCTTCCGCGAGCACCGCGTGCTGCTGATGCCGCTCGGCGAGACCGCCGGCCTTCACGTCGGCTGCGAGGTGGCCGCCTTCGAGCGCCCGCCGATGCCGCGCCCCGGCCCGGAGATGCTCGGCCGCGTCCTCGACGCGCTCGGCCGCCCCTTCGACGGCAAGGGCCTGCTGCCGGTCCAGTCGGGCAACGCCTCGACCAACACGCCGCCGCACCCGCTGCGCCGCCAGCGCATCAAGACGGCCTTCGCCACCGGCGTGCGCGCCATCGACACCTTTGTCCCGCTCGGCCGCGGCCAGCGCCTCGGGCTCTTCGCCGGTTCCGGCGTCGGCAAATCCACCCTCATGGGCATGATCGCCCGTGGGTCCGAGGCCGACATCATCGTCATCGCCCTCGTGGGCGAGCGCGGCCGCGAGGTGCGCGAGTTCATCGAGAAGGATCTCGGCACCGAGGGCATGAAACGCGCCGTGGTTGTCGTCGCGACCTCCGACCAGCCCGCTCCGCTCCGCCTGCGCGCCGCCTTCACCGCCACGGCCATCGCCGAGGCCTGGCGCGACCAGGGCAAGAACGTGCTCCTGATGATGGATTCGGTCACCCGCTTCGCGATGGCGCAGCGCGAGATCGGCCTGGCCATCGGCGAGCCGCCGGCGACGCGCGGCTACACGCCCTCCGTCTTCGCCATGCTGCCCCGCCTGCTCGAGCGTTCCGGCGCGGGCGAGTCGGGCGCCATCACCGCGCTCTACACCGTGCTCGTCGAGGGCGACGACATGAACGAGCCGATCGCCGACGCCGTGCGCGGCATCCTCGACGGGCACTTGGTGCTCTCGCGCTCGCTGGCCCATTTCAACCACTACCCGGCGATCGACGTGCTCGAGAGCGTCAGCCGTCTCACGCGCGACGTCTGCACGCCCGAGGAGGTCGCGCTCGCCGGCCGCGCGCGCGAGCACCTCGCGCTCTACCGCAAGAACGAGGACCTCGTGTCCATCGGCGCCTACCAGAAGGGCGGCAACGCCGCGCTGGACGAGGCGATCGCGCTGCACGAACCGCTCGGAAAATTTGCCCGCCAAACCGTGCACGAGCACACCGCCCGTGCCCACAGCTACGCCACCCTCAAAAAGATCCTCGTCCCATGAAAAGGTTCCGCTTTCCGTTGCGGCCCGTGGCCGTTCTCCGTGCGCACCGTCAGGCGCGCGCGCGCGAGGCCTTCGCGGCCTCGGTCCATGCCTATGTCCAGGCGGAGGAGCACCTCGCCGCCCTGCATTCGCGCCGCCAGGATCTCGAGACCGTCATGCACGACGGCCGCCGCGAAACCTTTTTGGCCGCTGACGAGGTTTCCTTCTGGGGCGCCTACCGCCAGGTTTGCGCCGACGAGATCACGGGCGAGCGCGCCGTCATCGAGGCCCGCGCCAAGATGGAGGAGAGCCGCCAGCTCTACCTGGAGGCCCACCGCGCCGTGAAGGTCGTGGAGAAGCTCGAGTTCAAGGCCCGTTCCGCCCACCGGCTCCAGTCCGAGCGCGAGGCGCAGCTGGAGCTCGACGAGCTCGCCGGCCTCCGCATCGCCCGCCGCATGGCCGAGGCCGCCCATTCTTCATGAAGAAACTAGCCAACCCCGTGGTGGCCGCCGTCCTTGCCGTGATCCTCGGCATGGGCACGGGCCTGTTCACCTTCTACCGCGCTTCCCAGGTGGCGCTGGCCCACGCCATCAGCCTCGTGCCGCACAAGGACATCGTCGGCGAGGAGCAGCGCGAGCGCGGCTGGAACTTCTGGACCATCGAGATCGAGAACCTCGCCAACGAGCTGAAGGGGGAGAAGGAACGCCTGAAGAAGCAGAGCGACACCCTCGACCACCGCGAGGCCCAGCTGGCCGCCGAGCGCCAGGAACTGAACAAGGTCCGCGCCGAGATCGAGGGCCTGCGCGCGGAGATCGCGACGAAGGTCACGGAGATCAACGCCGACGAGCTGAAGAACATCCGCACGCTGGCGCAGACCTACACGAACCTCACGCCCGCCGCCGCGGTCTCGATCATCAAGGAGATGGACGACGGCATGGTCGTGAAGATCCTGTCGATGATGAAGCCCGACGTCGTCGCGCCCATCTTCGAGGCGATGAGCCGCACCGCCACGCCGGAGGGCACGATGGCCCGCCGCGCCGCCACCCTTTCCGACCGGCTCCGCCTGATGAAGTCGACCAAGACCGCCTCGAATCCTTAACGCCTCATTTTAACCGCCCAAGGACGGGCGGTTGTTTTCCACGGAGGGAAAAAATGCGCCATGCAACTTTCCCTGCCCACCACCGTTTTACCCGACACCACCGCCGCCGCCACCGTGGCGGCCGGCTCCGCTCCCGGCCTGCCGGCGTCCGGCGCGACGCCGCCGGCCCGTGTTTCCTCATTCGAGGATCTGCTTCCCGCCACCACCGCGCCCGCGGTCAAACCGGCCCCCGCCAGCGCGGGCGCTGAACAGGCCGCCGTCCTGAGCGCCGCTCTCTGGATGCCGGTGCCCGTGGCGCTGCCGGCCACGCCGGTCCTCCCGCCGTCACCGGTCGCACCGGAGACGGACACCAGCGGGGAGGGGACCAACTCCGCCGACACAGGAGGCAAGCATGAGGTCCTGGCGTTTTCTGTCCGCGATGGCTCGGCGCAAACCACGCCCTTGCCCGCCTTTTCCTCCGCGACTTCCGCACGGGCCATCCCCCCTGCAACCGTCGCCGGAGCGAAGGGCAAGAAGCCCGCCGTTGCCGTGAACACGAGCCCCGCCAAAGCCGGGCCCGCCGCTGTCCGGCCGTCGGATTCCACGGCCCCGGTCTCTGCGGCTGCGCCGGTGATCTCCCCGGCAAACATCGCGACGGTTGATCCGACTGCGATCGCGGCCGGCTTGAGTGCACAGCCCGCGATTTCGGGCAACGACGCGACCGTTTCATCTTTGGTTTCAACCCCGGTTCCGCCGGTCCCGGACAAAATCGACGGATACCCCGGGCAAAGCGCGGCCCCGGCTGCGGCCGTCGCGCCGGCGGCTCCTGCGGTGGTCCCGGTTCTCCCCGCGGCCCCGAGTCCGGAGCAGACGTTCACGGCAGTCCCGTCAGCGGATTCGCGGACGGCAGCCGGCGAAACCGCGGCGCCAGTTGCATCCGAGATGGCGCAAGCCGTGGCTGGACTCCCGGTGGCCTTCACGGGCCGCCGCGCGATGAGTTTGGACAGCAGGTCTGTTCCGTCGGTCAAGGCATCGTCGGTCAGCCGTCCCGTAAATGCTGCTGCGCCGGCAGTGCCGTTCGACGGGACCGCCCCGAGCCAGGTGGTTTGGGCCTCTGCTCCGGTGGTATCCAGTCCCGGCCGCGCCCCCGGGTCGGACGCACCCGCGCCCGACGTGGAAAAAATTGCCGCTCGGCCGTCGGATTCGTCCGGCCCGGCTGACGGAAACAACGACGCGGATAAAAAAGAATTTCTAACTGCTGGGGACAAGTCGGTTACCACGGCGTCCTCCTCCGTTGGCATCGGCGTTGCTCAGGTGTCGGCGAACATGTCCTCCGCTCCGTCCAACCGTCCGAAGACCGTCGCTGCCGCTTTGTCGGCCCCGATCGTCTCGGTCACTGCGCAACCGGTGACAGCCGCGAGCTCTGCGACGCCGGTCCCGGTGGCGACGGTGCGCGAGACGATGGCCGCGGTCGTGTCCGCCGTCGACGCGCTGGAGCGCGGCGCGGGCGCCGGATCGCGCTCGGTCGATCTCCAGTTTAGCGTCGGGACGGAAAAGCTGGGCCTGCACGTCGAATTGCGCGACGGCGTCCTGCATACCACCTTCCGCACCGATTCCCCGGAGCTGCGCGGCGCGCTGACCGCCGAGTGGCACGCGGTGGTCCCCGAATCGGTCGGCCGCCAGGTCACGGTCGCGCAGCCGGTCTTCAGCGCCGCCAGCACCGGCGGCAGCAGCCCCGACGCGCTGCCGGCCACCGCCAACAACGCGGGGTTTGGTTCCCTCGGGGGCGATGCCCGCCAGTCGCGCAACCAGCCGACACCCGAGCCGGCCGCCTTTTCGTTTGCCTCGGAATTTTCCGACGCCGTGGCGTCCGAGTCCGCTCCCGCGGCCGGCCCGGTGGTCCGCCCTGTCTCGCTCCTCAACGTCTTCGCCTGAACCCATCCCATGTCCGTTTCCACCGTCCCCTCCATCACTCCCGGCGTGACCTCGACAGCCGCGCCGATCGTCTCCGCCCCGAAAGCCCTCGGCTCCGCCGATTTCATGAAGCTCCTCGCCGTCCAATTCCAGCAGCAGGATCCGATGAAGCCCATGGATGACACCGCCTTCATCGCCCAGATGGCGCAGTTCACCGCGCTCTCGCAGACGCAGACGATGACCGACCAGATGACCAAGCTCAACGCCAGCCAGCAGCTGGCCGCCGCCAACAGCCTCATCGGCCAGCAGGTCACGCTCGACGACGGCAACGGCGGCACCGTCAGCGGCCTCGTCAGCGGCGTCCAGGTCGACGCCACCAACGGCCCGCAGATCCTGGTCAACGGCAACCCCTATCTCGTCTCCGCGGTTCAGCTCGTGCAGCCGGCCTCCGCGGCGACCGCGACTTCCTCTTCCAACACGACCACCCCGGCCGCCGCCGGCGGCTCGTAATCCTCAACCACCACCAATCCACCATGTCACTCATCGGCACACTCGGCAGCGGCGTCAGCGCCCTCGCGGCCTTCAACAAGGGCCTTGAAGTCATCGGCAACAACATCGCCAACGTCAACACCACCGGCTTCAAGAGCAGCGCGGCGACCTATCAGGACAGTTTCAGCAACGTCCTCCAACGTTCCGCGCCGTCCAGCGCGTCCAGCTCCAACACCCCGGCGATCGACGTCGGCACCGGCGTCAAACTCGGCACCATCAGCACCGACTACTCGCAGGGCTCGCTCGAGACCACCGGCCAGAGCTCCGACCTCGGCGTCTCCGGCGAGGGCTATTTCCACGTCAAGAATCCCGTCGACGGCACCGAATACGCCACGCGCGACGGCAGCTTTCGCTGGGATGACCAGGGCTACCTGGTGACCGCGCAGGGCCTGCGCGTCCAGGGCCTCACGGGCTCCACGCTCGGCGCCGTCGGCGACATCAAGCTCGGCACGCCGCCGGTCGGCACGCAGCTCCAGTCCGTCACCATCGACAAGGGCGGCAACGTCGTGGAGTTCTACTCCGACGGCACCTCGGCGACTAACAACCAGGTGCAGCTCCAGAAGTTCACCGACCAGTCCGCCCTCGTGAAGGAAGGCAACAACCTCTATTCCGGCCTCCTCGCGGCCGGTCCCGTCGGCGCGACCGCCGGCACCTCGACCTTCCAGGCGGGCGGCGTCAACGCCCCCGGCTCCAACGGCCTGGGCGAAATCCAGTCCGGCACCGTCGAGCTCTCGAACGTCGACCTGACCGCGCAGTTTTCCAACCTGATCACCACCCAGCGCAGCTTCCAGGCCGGCGCGCGCCTCATCACGGTGTCCGACACCGTCCTCGAGGACATCGTCAACCTGAAGACCCGCTGAGTCCCGCGGGCTGATCCCTCCCATGGCCGCCAAAACCGAAGCTCCTCCCGCCGCCGCCGCGGCCGCCGCCGCGAAGGCCGGCGACGCCGCTACGCCCGCTCCCGCCGCCCCCGCGGCGAAAGGCGCGCTGGCGCAGTGGATCCCGCTCATCGCGGCGCTCATCCTCGCTCCCGTCATCAGCTGGGCGGTCGCCGAGTTCGTGCTGCTGCCGCGCATGACGAAGAAGCTCGCCGCCGTGAAGGCCGGCGACGCTCCCGAGGACCACGCGGCCGCCGAGGCCAAGCCCGAGGCCGCCAAGGGCGGCAAGGAAGGCAAGGCCGGCAAGGAAGGCAAGGAGGGTGCCAACCCCGCCAGTTACGAGTTCCAGAACGTCGTCGTTAACCTCTCCGGCACGATGGGCACGCGCTACCTCAAGACCACCTTCATCGTCACGGGTGTCGACCCGAACATCAAGGCGACCTTCGAGGCCCAGAAGGCCCAGCTGACGGACATCACGCTCAACGTGCTCTCCTCGCTCTCGCTCGCCGACCTCGAGGAGCCCGGCTCCAAGAACGTCCTGCGCGAGAAGCTCGTCCTCGCCTACAACCAGGCGCTCGGCAAGCGCGTCGCGGAGCAGGTGTATTTCTCCGACTTCGTCGTCCAGTAAACCCGGCCATGGCTGAAGATCCCAACAAGGCGGCGTCCGACTTTCTCGACCAGTCCGAGATCGACCGGCTGCTCGCGCAGGAGACGGTCGCCGCGGCGCCGAAGCACCACTTCGTGCGCGCCGACGGCGTGCGGACGGCGCTCGGCACCAGCCTCAAGGTCGAGACCTACGATTTCCGCAACCCGGTCTTCCTCTCCGAGGTCGAGCTGCGCCGCCTGCGCATCCTGCACGAGGACTTCATCCGCTACCTGAGCGCGCGTCTCTCGCTGTTCCTCCGCATGGAGCTGAACATCAAGATGGCCAAGCTCACCACGGCCTCGTTCACCAAGTTCACCGAGGCCCTGCCCAGCCCCACGCATCTCTGCCTGTTCAAGGCCGAGCCGCTGATCGGCGTGGGCATCCTCGACATCAACCCCCGCCTCGCCCTTACCATCGCCGACCGCCTGCTCGGCGGCCGCGGCCATTCGGTGAAGGCCGAGCGCTACCTCACCGAGATCGAGGTTTCCCTGCTCGAGGACGTCATCCAGATCGTCTTGGAGGAGTGGTGCGGGCAGTGGAAGAGCGAGCAGGAGCTCCGCGGCGTCATCATCGGCCACGAGAACAACGGCCGCTTCCTGCAGACCGCCCCGAAGGACGCCGTCATGCTGGCGCTGTCCCTCGAGGTCAATTTCGGCGACTGTTCCGAGCAGATCCAGATCGGCGTCCCTTACTACACCATCGAGCCGCTCGTGAAGAAGATGCAGGCCCGCCGGGCCAAGGACGCCACCACGACCAAGGTGGAGCGGAAGGCGGCCTGGCAGCCCTCCTATGACAACATCAGCATGCCGGTCCGCGCCGAGTGGCAGGCCTTCGAGCTGAGTCTCCGCGAGATCTTCAGCCTGCGCGTCGGCGACGTCCTCGAGATGCCCGCCACGCACCTGCAGGAGACCAACGTGCTGATCAACGGTTCACCCAAATTCATCGGCACCGTCGGCCTCGATACCGACCGGGTCGCCGTCAAACTTACCCGCAAACTCCCCTCCGGGGATCCCAACCATGTCAAATCTGATGGACGAAAAAGCCCTTGATATCGTGCTCGACGTGAAGGTGAAGGTCACCGTTCAGCTCGGCTCCTGCCTCCTCGCCATGCGCGAGGTGCTCGAGCTCGCGCCCGGCTCCGTCCTGCAGCTCAACCAGCACGCCAGCGATCCCGTCGGCCTCTACGTCAACGAGAAGCTCGTCGCCTACGGCGAGGTCGTGGTCGTCGAGGACAACTTCGGCATCAAGATCACGGAGCTCGTCGGCAGCGTGAAGCCGCCGGCCTGACCCTTTTCCCGGAAACTCTACCATGGATGGAACCTTGAAATTTTTCCGACACCCGGCCCTCCGGCTGGCGGGCCTGCTTTGGCTTGCGCTGGCCTTCGTCCCCTTCGCCGCCGCCCAGGACAAGGCGAAGGATGCCGCTGTCATCTACCCGCGGGCCGCCAACGCCCCGGCGGAAGCCGCCGGCGGCCGCTCCGGCGGCTACGCCACCGTGCTCGTCGCGGCCCTGCTGCTGGCGGGCGCCGGCGGCTGGCTCTTCTGGCGCGGCCGCACCGGCCCGGGCGGGGCCGCGATCGTGCGCAAGCTCGCGATCGCCGAGACCAAGTCGCTCGGCAACCGCCAGTTCCTCCTCGTCGCTTCCTACGACGACCAAAAGTTTCTCCTCGCCGTCTGCCCGGGTCGCATCGACCTGCTGACGCAGCTGGAAGGCCCGCCGGCCAAATCGCCGTGAAGCGCTTCCACCGCCTTTTCCTCGGCGCCCTCGCTTTCCTCGTGCTGGGCGTCTGCGCGCCCCTCGGCCGCGCCCAGCAGAGCCCGGCCCCGACCACGATCATCCCGGGCGGCATGCCGGCGAGCCCGGCCTCGGCCGCGACCGCGGCGGCGCCCAAGGCCGACCCGATGCACCTGACCATCGGCCTCGAGGGCACGCAGAAGAGCGGCGACGTGAGCGTCGCCGTGCAGATCGTCATCCTGATGACGCTGCTCACGCTTGCGCCGTCGATCGTGCTGCTCATGACGAGCTTCACCCGCATCGTCATCGTGCTCGGCTTCGTGCGCACCGCGCTCGGCGTGCCGAGCGCGCCGTCCAACCAGATCATCGTCGGGCTCTCGCTCTTCCTCACGTTCTTCATCATGGGCCCCGTGTTCGACCGCATGAACGGCGAGGCCATCCAGCCCTACCTCGCGGGCAAGATGACCTCGGTCGAGGCGCTCGACAAGGCGTCGGTGCCGCTGAAGGAATTCATGCTGAAGCAGACCCGCACGCGCGACCTGGAGTATTTTCTCGAGCTCGGCGGCTTCGGCCCGACGGCGGTGAAGGACCTCTCGATGCGCGTCGTGGTGCCGGCCTTCGTGGTCAGCGAGCTGCAGACGTCGTTCCAGATGGGCTTCCTGCTTTTCCTGCCGTTCCTGATCATCGATTTCCTCGTGTCGTCCGTCCTGATGGCGCTCGGCATGATGATGATGCCGCCCGTCGCCGTTGCGCTGCCGTTCAAGCTGCTGCTCTTCGTCCTCGTCGACGGCTGGCACCTCGTGGTCCGGGCGCTCGTGCAGAGTTTCACCAACTGATCCCTTTTCCTCATGAATCCCGAACTCGCCGTCGATATTTTCAAGACCACCATCATGTTCGCCCTCTACGTGGTGGCGCCCTTCCTGGGCGTCACGCTGGTCGTCGGCCTAGCCACCAGCCTCTTCCAGGCGGTGACCAGCCTGCAGGAGCCGACGCTGACCTTCGCCCCCAAGCTGCTGGCGCTGGCCGGCGCGATGCTGCTGCTCACGCCGTGGTTGCTGCGGGCGCTCTCGGAATTCACGATCTCGTTCATCACCCGGATGGGGACGATGGCGCACTAGCGCCGGTCGTCCGGCGCGCGCCCGATGAGCCTCGACTACCTCATCACGTGGATGATGGTGCTGCTGCGCTCGCTGGGCGTCATCATGCTGCTGCCGACGCTCGCGGGGCGGCCGATCCCGGTGATGGTGCGCGTCGCGCTCGGCGCCTGCCTGGCCACGCTCGTGGCGGGCCTGGTGCCGCCCGCCGCGGTGCCGACGGGGCAATGGGACCTGGCGTTTTCGGCCGCCGGTGAGGTGGTCATGGGCCTCGCGATGGGTTTCGTCGGCCGGATGGCCTTTTCCGCGGTGGAGATGGCGGGCCGCATCATCACCTCCGAGATCGGCCTGACCGCGTCGCCCGGCCTCGGGGTCCCGGAGCCGGCGCACGAGCCGCTCGCGGCCTTCCTGAGCACTTTCGCCGGCCTGTTCTTCTTCCTGCTCGGCGGGCACCTCACCGCGATCACCGCCTTTGCGAAGAGCTTCCAGCTCGCGGCACCGGGGCACGCCGTGTTCCAGGCGGGTGCGCCGGAGTTCCTGATCGCCGCGACGAGCCACGTGCTCGAACTCGGCCTGCGCATGGCGGCGCCGTTCATCGCGATGAATTTCCTCGTGACCCTGGCGTTTTCGGTGCTCGGGCGGGCGGTGCCCAAGATGAACGTGTTCGTCCTGAGCTATTCCGTGCGCCTGTTCGCCGGCCTGGCCCTGCTGGCGAGCGCCGGCGGCCTGATCGGGCGCTACCTGTTCGTCGAGTTCGGCCACATGCCGCTCGACATGCTTCGCCTGCTGCCGACGCCTTGAGCGGGCAGGGGTGATAGGCGATTTTTGTGGGAGCGAGCTTGCTCGCGATTCGGGCGACCCATCGCGAGCAAGCTCGTTCCCACAAGACGCTCTCCTCGGCCGTCCATCGGCTGCTTTTTCCGGCCCGCACCGGCAAAAATTACCATGCGCGCAAACCCGTTCGGCCGGCCTGGCAGATTCTGAAGCGTCAAAAAACTAAGAATCACGCAAATCAATGGTGGATATGCAGTAAAAACACACCGCAGGCAGTTGGCATCGGCATTGCATTTGTGGCTGCGCACCACATGTCCGACACCGACCAGGAACAAAAGACAGAGCAGGCCACGGAGAAGCATCTCACGGAGGCTTTCGAGCGCGGGCAATTCGCCAGGTCGCCTGAACTGCAGGTGCTGATCCTCCTCGCGGCGGCCCTGGGTGTCCTGGCTTTCACGGCCGACGCGGTGGCGCGCGACGTCGCCGAGTATGCGATCTCGATGTTCACGCGCTTCACGACGACGCCGGTCGCCCGCGACACCATCGGCACGCAGCTCGTCGAGATGATGATGGTGATCGGCAAGGCCTTCCTGCCCGTGCTCGGCGCCTGCGTCGGCGCGGCGGCGCTGGGCGGCGGACTGCAGAGCGGATTCCGCCTTTCCGGCGAGGTGCTCGGGCTGAAGTTCGAGAGCCTGAATCCGATCGCCGGCTTTCAGAAGGTCTTCTCCAAGGCCGCGCTGATCCGCGGCGGCATCGACGTCCTGAAGATGATCGCCATCGGCATGGCGCTGTGGGCCGGCGCCAAGAACCTGATGATGGACCCGCTTTTCTCCGCGCCGGTTGAGGCGGCCTACCTCGCGTCTTTCCTTCACCACGCGTCCATCGACTTCTTCGGCCAGCTGCTGCTGGCCCTCGGCTGCATTGCCGCGATCAGCTACGCCTACGAGAAATTCAAGACCTCCCGCGACCTGATGATGACGAAGCAGGAGGTCAAGGACGAGCGGCGCAACTCCGAGGGCGACGCCCACGTCAAGAGCGCCCAGCGCCGCCTCGGCCGCCGCCTCATGCAGAAGCAGATGCTCGAGGCCGTCGCGACCGCGGATGTCGTGCTGACGAACCCGACCCACTATGCCGTCGCGCTCCGCTACGAGCGCGGCAAGGACAAGGCCCCGGTCGTGCTCGCGAAGGGCGAGAACCGTTTCGCGCAGCGCATCAAGGCTCTGGCCGCCGAGCACGGCGTGCCGGTCGTCGAGAACAAGCCCGTCGCGCGCCTGCTCTACTCGGTCGGCCAGGTCGGCGAGACGATCCCCGCCGAGCTCTACCAGGCCGTGGCCTCCATCCTCGCCGTCGTCTACCGCACGCACCGCTACTATTTCCACCGCCTGAAGTCGCGCCGGTTCGAGACCGCCGCCTGATCCCATGCCCGTCCAGCAGCACAACTCCATCGCCCTCCTGCTCAAACGCGCGGACCTCCTGCTGGCTGCGGGCCTCTTCGGCACGGTGCTCATGCTGGTGGTGCCGGTGCCGCCGTTCATCATCGACGCGCTGCTTGCGCTCAGCATCGGCCTCTCGCTGCTCGTCCTGCTCGCCATCCTCTACGTCAAGGACCCGCCAGAGTTCTCCGGCTTCCCGACGATGCTGCTCACGCTGACGCTGTTCCGGCTCGCGCTGAACATCTGCTCGACCCGCCAGATCCTCGGCAACGGCTACGCCGGCCAGATCATCGAGTCCTTCGGCCACTTCGTCATCCAGGGCAACTACGTCGTCGGCGCCGTGGTGTTCCTCATCCTGGTCATCATCAACTTCGTCGTCATCACCAAGGGCGCCGGCCGCATCGCCGAGGTGAGCGCGCGCTTCACCCTCGACGCGCTGCCCGGCAAGCAGATGGCGATCGATGCCGAACTCAACGCCGGCATCATCGACGAGGTCACCGCCACGGCCCGCCGCGTGAAGGTGCAGAAGGAGGCCGATTTCTACGGCGCGATGGACGGCGCCTCGAAGTTCGTGCGCGGCGACGCGGTCGCCGGCATCATCATCACCCTCGTCAACATCATCGGCGGCTTCGCCGTCGGCGTGATGCAGATGGGCATGTCCCTCGGCGAGGCGCTCCAGAAGTTCACGCTGCTCTCGATCGGTGACGGCCTCGTCTCCCAGATCCCCGCGCTCATCATCTCGGTCGGCGCCGGTATCCTCGTCACCCGCGCCACGGACAACAGCAACCTCGGTGCGCAGATCGCCGGCCAGCTCTTCCGCTACCCGCGCGCCCTCGCGATCGCCGCGGCCTGCCTCGGGGTCTTCGGGCTCATGCCCGGCATGCCGATGATCCCGTTCTTCGTGCTCGGTGGCCTCGCCGGGTTCGCCTCCAAGGTCCTCAAGGAACAGGAGGATTCCTCCGGCTCTTCCAGCCACGCCCCCGCCGCCAACGCCAAGTCCGCCGCCAAGGGCGCCGCGGCCGGCAAGGCCGGGGAGGGCGCCTCCGTCTCCGGGGCGGCCACGCCGGGCGGCGCCGAGGACGTGCGCAAGCTCATCGACGTCGACGTCTTCTCCATCGAGATCGGCTACGGGCTCCTCGGCATGGCCGACGCCAAGGTCGGCGGCGACCTGCTGGCCCGCATCACCGGCGTCCGCAAGACCCTCGCCCGGGAGAAGGGCGTCATCATCCCGCCGATCTCCGTGCGCGACAACCTGGAGCTCGAGGCCAACGAGTATCGCTTCCTCCTCCGCGGCAAGAGCCTGGTGCGCGGCCAGCTCACGCCGGGCCGCTGGATGGCCATGAACGTCTCCGGCAGCACCGTCCGCCTCCGCGGCACGCCGACCCGCGAGCCCGTGTTCAACCTCGAGGCGACCTGGATCGACGAGGCCGAGAAGAAGACCGCCGAGCTCAACGGCTACACCGTGGTCGACCCGTCGTCCGTGCTCATCACCCATCTTTCCGAGACGCTCAAGAGCAGCGCGCACCTGCTGGTCTCGCGCCAGGACGTCCAGACGCTCATCGACCACGTCAAGGGCACGCATCCCGCGCTCGTGGCCGAGCTGCTGCCGGACCTCGTCAACGTCGGCATCATCCAGCGCGTCCTGCAGAACCTCCTCCGCGAGGGCGTGGCCATCGGCAACCTGCCGCTCATCCTCGAGGGCATCGCCGACTTTGCCGGCCTGTCGAAGAATCCCGACGACCTCTCGGAACTCGTGCGCCGCCGCCTCGGCCTCTACTTCGTGCCGGAATTCGAGAGCAAGCCCGGCATCATCCGCGCGCTCACGCTCGACCCGCGCCTCGAGCAGGTTCTCACCACCAAGATCCACCGCACGGCCACCGACGTCGGCCTCTCCCTCGAGCCGGCCATCGGCCGCCATCTGCTCGACGAGTTCAGCAAGCGCACGACCGAGCTCGCCCAGAGCGGCCAGGCCGCGGTGCTCGTCGTCTCCGCCGACGCCCGGCTGCCGCTGAAGCGCTTCTTCGAGCCCTCCTTCCCGCGCCTCGTCGTCCTGTCCTTCCAGGAGCTGCCCGCCAGCACCGAGATCGAGAACGCCGGCATCGTCCCGCTGCCGCTGAGCCTGATCCGCACCGAGGTTGCCCCCGTCAAAGTAGCCGCCTGATCCCATGAGCCAACTCGCCACCGATACCGCCCCCGTCCCCGGCACCTGCTACCGGTTCACCGTCGATTCCGCCGAGCAGGCGGCCACGCTGATCCGCGAGCGCCTCGGCGAGCACGCCCGCGTGCTGTCCGTCCGCTCGGTCGAGGCCGGCGGCATCAAGCGCCTGTTCTCCGCTCCGAAGCTCGAGGTCATCGCCCAGATCGACGCCCCCGCGGAGCCCGTCGTCCCCACGGTCGAGGCCACCGAGACGGTCCCGGCCGCCGTCGCGGCGACGTCCTCATCCGCCCGCCGGCTGGCGCCCGACAGCACGCGTTCGCTGCCCGAGCTGCTGCGCCGCTCCGGTTTTTCCGATTCCGTGATGAACCGCCTCGAGGCCAATCCGGCCTGGGGCGAACTCTCCACCGCGCCGTTGCACCGCGCCTTCGTCGAGGTGAGCCGCCAGCTCTGTGACCAGGTCGAGTCCCGGCCCGCCCGCCCGCCGCTGAGCCGCGCCGCCTTCCTCGGCGCCCCCGGCGTCGGCCGCAGCACCGCGCTCTGCAAATGGCTCGCCGCGGAAGTTTTCCGCCGCGCCCGTCTCGGTCACGTCGTCACCGCCGAGTTCGACCGTCCGAACACGCCCGGCCCGCTTCCGGTGTTCTGCGAGGCCCTCGGCGTCCCGCTGGCGCATTACCCCGCCAGCACGCAGCCGGCGATCCCCGGCGGCTTCGTGTATTTCGACCTGCCCGGCCTCTCGCTCCGGGCGCCCGAGGACAACGCCACCATCGCGGCCTTCCTCGACCAGGAGCAGATCACCGAGCGCGTGCTCGTGGTGAACGCCGCCTACGAGAACACCGCGCTGCGCCGCGCCTTCGCCGCCGGCCGCGCGCTCGGCGCGACGCACGTCATCTTCACCCACCTTGACGAGACGCCGCAGTGGGGCCGGCTCTGGGACTTCCTCCTCGAGACCGACCTGGAGCCGCTGTTCCTCTCGACTGGTCCGTCCCTCACCGGCGACTGCGAGGCGGAGGCCGCCCAGGCCCTCGCGCGCCGCACGCTTCCCCTTTCCGACTGATTCAACCCACCACCCCTATGCGCTTTGTCTTCTTATGCGGTGGCGTCCTCGGCTTCGTCCTCGCGGCGACCGCCGGCTGGCTCGCCGAACGCACCGCCGACCGGATCCTGCTGGATGCGGCCTTCGGCTGCCTGGCGGGCGCCCTCCTTTTTCGCTGGTTCTGGACCGTGCTGCTGCGCGGCCTCCGCGAGACCATTTTAACCCGGCAAAAGGCCGCCGCCCTGGCGGCCACACCGGCCAAACAAAGATGAACACCCGCACTGCCATGAACCTTGCCGTTCCAGCAACGGGCACGGATGCCGTCCCAGCCACCGCGTGGCGCGCCTACCAAGGCGTCAATCCCTCCGGCGACCTCGATCAAAAGGAATTGATCGAACGCTACCTCCCGCTGGTCCGAAACGTAGTCGATCGGATCAAGCTGAACCTGCCCTCGCACATCGACGCCGACGACCTTTACAGCGTCGGGGTCACCGGCCTCATCGCCGCGGTCCGCAAATACGACCCGGAGCAGGGGAGCACCTTCCCGGCCTACGCCTCGATGCGCATCCGCGGCGCCATCCTCGACGAGCTCCGCCGGATGGACTGGTGCCCGCGCCGGGCCCGCGCCCGCGCGCGCAAGATGAAGGAGGCCATCAACAACCTCGAGCAGCGCCTCGGCCGCGTGGCCAAGGAGGAGGAGATCCGCGAGGACCTCGGGCTGACCGAGAAGGAGTTCGCCAAGTGGCTGGAGGATTCCAAGCCCGTGACCTTCATCGCCATCGACCAGCGCTCCGAGATGGAGGAGTCCGAGGGCGCCTCCCTGCACGAACTGCTGGCCGACGAGGCCGACGTGACGGGCCGCGACCGCCTCGAGAAGGAGGAGATGCTCCAAATTATGTCTCAACGGATCAAGGAACTGCCCGATATACCCAGGAAGATACTAGCCATGTATTACTTCGAAAACATGCGGCTGGCTGAGATCGCGGCGGTCTTCGGCCTGACCGAGTCGCGCATTTGCCAGATCCATTCGCAGACCATCCTCGGCCTGCGCGCCTTCCTGGCGCGTGCGCAGGATCGCTGACCCCCCCGCATGCTGATCCTCGTTGGAGCACTCATCGTCTTTGCGGCCACCCTCGGCGGCTTCATGCTGGCCGGCGGGCACCCGGGCGTGTTGCTCCACCCTTCGGAGTTTGTGGTCATCCTGGGCATCGCGCTCGGGGTGCTCGTGATCGCGACGCCCGCGCACGTGATCAAGGAGATCATCCACAAGACCAAGGTCGCGCTGGCCGGCAAGACCCCAGGCCGGAAGGATTTCTTCGAGCTGCTGAAGCTGCTCTACGAGATCTTCATGATCGGCCGCCGCAACGGCCTGATCGCACTCGAGGAGCACGTGATGAACCCGAAGGCCAGCAGTGTCTTCCAGAAATACCCCGCGCTGCTCCAGCACCCCGAACGGCTGGAGTTTTTGTGCAACGGGCTGAAGCCGGTCATTGATGGCAAGATCAAGCCGGACCAGCTGGAGGACCTCATGCGCGCCGAGCTCGAGGCGAAGGCCATCGAGGCCGACCACCCCGTCCACGCCCTGCAGATGATCGGCGACTCGCTGCCGGCCATCGGCATCGTCGCGGCCGTGCTCGGCATCATCAACACCATGTCCGCCATCTCCGAGGGCCCCGAGGTCGTCGGCGAAAAGGTGGCCGCGGCCCTCACCGGCACGCTGCTCGGCATTTTCGTGGCCTACGGCTTCGTCAATCCGCTTTCCAACCGCATCAAGGCGAACAACGCCTCCGACCAGCAGTGCCTCAAGTGCATCATGCAGGCCGTGGCCGGCTTCGCCAAGGGCCTCGCTCCGCTCACCTCGGTCGAGATCGCCCGCCGCTCCCTCGACAGCTCGGTCCAGCCGGGCGGCGAGGAACTCGAGGCAGCGCTCAAGAGCCTCGGCGTCAAATAACCCCCTCAACCTATGGCCGGACACGGAGGAGCATGGAAGGTGGCGTTCGCGGACTTCATGACCGCGATGATGGCGCTTTTCCTCGTCCTCTGGATTTCCTCCCAGGACAAGGAGATCCTCATCGCCACCTCGCAGTATTTCCAGAACCCGTTCAACGCGCCGATGGACCAGCACTCGGGCGTCATGCCGTTCAACAGCAACAAGAGCACGACCTCCACCGGCACCCAGCAGGGCAACGAGAAGGAGCTGGAGAAGAAGAAGCAGATCCAGATGTCCTTCCTCAACTCGGTCGCGGCCGATTTCTACCGGCTCCTCAATCTCGACCAAAGTCTGGCGGACAAGCCCATCGACATCCAGGTCACCTCGGACGGCCTGCGCGTGACGCTCTTCGACCGCGCGAAGCGGCCGCTGTTTGTGCAGGGCACCACCGAATTCACCGAATGGGGCCGCTACGCCATGCAGAGCCTCGCGTGGACGATCGACCGCCATCACTTCCGGGTCACCATCGATGGCCACACCAGCGTGCGGCCCACCAACCGCGGCGACGACTACACGGCGTGGGAACTCTCGGCCGACCGGGCCAACGCCGCGCGCCGCAGCCTCGTGCACTACGCGGTCGAGCCGCAGTTCATCGAGCGCGTCACGGGCTATGCCGGCACCCAGCCCTTGCCCGGCGAAAACCCGGATTCCGAGTCCAACGACCGCGTCACCCTCAGCCTGACCCTGACCGCCAAGCAGAAGGAGGCCACGGCCGCGGCCTCCGTCGCCCCGGCCGCGGCCCCGCCCGCACCGGCACGTGGCGCAAAGAATTCCCTGCCATGAAATCCTTCCTGCAAGGCAAACGAACCATGGACCTGGTTCCGCTCCGCGCCCCGGTTTCCGCCAACCTGCCGGCTGGCATGGGCGCCTGCGCCGCCATCGCTCCGGCGGGCGCCTCGCCGCAAATCGACGTGGTGAAGCAGGGCGACAAGATCATCCGCCTGGTCGTCACCTGCACCTGCGGCGAGCGCACCGAGATCGAGTGCCTCTATCCGCCGGGGCAGTGAAGTAAGGTGGAACGCGGCCTCCGGCAGAAACTGCCTCCGGCGTCTCGGCAAAAACTGCCAAGAGGTGAGTCGGTTTTCGTAAAGCATTAGCCAGTGGCGAGTAGCAATCTTGGCATGGGCCTTGCATTGGGAGCGCCGGATGAACATCGGACTCTATCAAAGTGCCTCAGCGCTCTCGGCCCTCGAGCGTTGGCAGGATGTAGTGTCCCAAAACATCACCTCGGCGCAGAACACCGGCTACCGGAAGCGCACGGTGAATTTCAGCACGCAGCTCAGCGGCGAACTCCAGACGGACCCGAGCGGCCGGGTGGGGCAGGACGGCGGCACGCCGGCGGTGTTCCCGAAGATCAACACGGGCATCAATTTCATCTCCGGCGAGACCCTGGCCACGCGCCGCGACATGGACGTGGCGATCCAGGGCGAGGGTTTCTTCGAGGTGCAGATGCAGGACGGCACGAAGGCCTACACCCGCAGCGGCGAGTTCCGCATGCGCACCGACCGCGTCCTCGTCAGCACCGGCGGCCAGGAGGTCATGAGCACCTCGGGCAACCCGATCACGCTGCTGCCCGGCGGCGGCGACATGACGATCAACCAGGACGGCACGATTTTCCAGGGCACGACCTCGCTCGGCAAGATCTCGGTCCAGAAGTTCGCCGACAACTCGCAGCTCAAGCCGCTGGCCGGCGGCTATTTCATCCCGCAGGACGGCGTGCAGCCCGAGCAGGTCGAAAAGCCCGAGCTCCTCCAGGGCTATCTCGAGGGCAGCAACGTCTCCTCCCTCCGCGAGATGGTGGACATGGTCCTCATCTCCCGCGCCTACGAGGCCAACCAGAAGATCATCAGCACCGCCGAAGAGACGATGCAGAAGACGCTCGACGCCCTCGGCTGAGCCCCCGCCCCATGAAACACTTTGCAGCCGCTAGTAAGTCAAAATCACGACTGCATGGCCGTGCACGCTTTGGAGGCGTGCCGGCCTTTTCTTTCCACGCCAACCGCCTATGAACCTCTCGCTCTATTCGGCCGCCACGGGCATGGAGGCCCAGCAGCTCAACCTCAACACGATCGCCAACAACCTGGCGAACGTGAACACCCCGGGCTTCAAGCGCAGCAAGATCGAGTTCCAGGATCTCCTCTACCAGAAGCCGCGCGCCTCGGGCAGCGACTCGGGCGGCGGCAACCTCGTGCCGACCGGCATCGAGGTCGGCAACGGCTCGCGCGTCGCCGCCACCTCCAAGGTCTTCACTCAGGGCCAGCTCACGCAGACCGGCCAGAACCTCGACCTCGCCATTCAGGGCGACGGTTTCTTCGAGGTCCAGCGCCCGGACGGCACCATCGGCTACACCCGCGACGGCTCGTTCAAGCAGAACGCCCAGGGCCAGGTCGTGACGGTCGACGGTCTCCCGGTCCTCAGCGGCTTCCAGCCCATCCCGGTCGGCGCCAGCTCGGTCAACATCGCCCAGAACGGCGAGGTCACCGTGCAGACCGCCTCCGGCACCTCGAATTTCCGGGTGACCATGACGCGCTTCGCCAATCCCTCCGGCCTGCGCAGCCTCGGTGGCAACCTCTACGAGGAGACCGCCGCGAGCGGCCCGCCCGAGACCGGTTCCCCCAGCGAAGCCGGCTACGGCAGCATCATCCAGGGCTACACCGAGGCCTCCAACGTGAACATCGTCGAGGAGATGGTGAACCTCATCGTCGCCCAGCGCGCCTACGAGATCAATTCGAAGTCCATCCAGACCTCCGACGAGATGCTCCAGAACGTCGCCCAGATGAAGCACTGATCCGCCATGATCCGCCGCCTCATCCTCCTCCTGTCCCTCGCCCTCGCCACCGTCGCGCGCGCCGGCGACGAGCCGTCCCCCGCCGGCACCCCCCTGACCCGGGACGAGTTCATGTCCGCGGTCAGCGGCAACCTGGTGAACCATTTCAACCTCGAGGGCGACCTGCAGCTGGAAATGCTCCGCAGCTGGTCCGCCCCGGTCCGCCTCGCGCGCCAGTGGTCGGTCGAGATCGCGGAATATCCCTCGGTGCTCGCCACCTCCATGCTCGCCCGCTGCCGGGTGCTGGCCGACGGCCAGCCTGCCGGCGAATACACCCTCACGCTCCACGCCTCCCTGTGGCGCGACGCCTGGGCGGCCCGTCAGCCGGTCGCCGCGAACGAGACCTTCGACTCCTCCGTGCTCGAGACCCGCCGCGTGGATTTCCTCCGCGAGCGCGACGCCCTGCCGGCCACCGTCGGCGACCACGGCTTCATGTTCGCCCGCGCCATCCAGCCGAACCGGCTGCTCACCTGGCGCGACGTCTCCCGCCGTCCGCTCGTCCGCAAGGGCGACCTCGTCGAGGTCGCGGCCATCGACGGCCTGCTGTCGGTCACCCTGAAGGGCGTGGCCATGGAGAACGGCGCCGCCGGCGACACCGTCACCATCCGCAATCCCGACTCGAAGAAGGAATTCGCCGCCCAGGTCGTGGCCGAAAACCGCGTCCAGATCCGCTTCTGATCCCTCCCATGCCGACCCTCCGTCTCATTTCCCTCGCCGCCGTGGCGCTCGCCCTGGCGCTCTCCGCCCGCGCCGACTCGCTGTGGACCGGCGCCACCCACGACCGCGGCATGTTCGCGGACCGCAAGGCCGCCGGCACCGGCGACATCCTGACCATCGTGATCAGCGAGTCCGTGGCCGCCACCAACAGCCAGAGCAAGAAGTCATCGCGGGATTCCACCGTGTCCGACGCCGTCTCCAGCTTCCTCTATCCCACGACCGGCCTCCACAACGGCGCGCTCCCGAGCGTCTCGCTCAGCGGCAAGGCCGCCTACGACGGCGGCGGCGACGTCAGCAACAACCAGAGCGTCACCTCCCGCGCCGCGGTCCTCGTCTCCGATGTTCTGCCGAACGGCAACATGGTGATCGAGGGCGTGCGCGTCGTGACCTTCTCCGGCGAGACTCAATACGTCGTGCTCCATGGCATCGTGCGCGGCGACGATGTCGGCAGCGACAACACCGTCCAGTCGAGCAACATCGCGGACGCCCGCGTGGAGTTCATCAGCGAGGGCCAGCTCACCGACGCGCAGAAGCGCGGCTGGCTCTCCAAGCTCTACGAGAAGCTCCGGCCCCTCTAATCGCGCCCCGCCATGACCCGGATTTTTATCACCCTCGTCGCCAGCCTCTGCGCGCTCACGGCCGCCTCGGCCAGCCGCATCAAGGACCTCACCCTCATCGAGGGCGGCCGCGACAACCAGCTGGTCGGCTACGGCCTCGTCGTCGGCCTGGCCGGCGACGGCGACAGCAACGCCACCACCACGCTCCGCAGCGTGGCCAACGTGCTCCAGCGCTACGGGCTCACGCTCAATCCCTCCGACATCAAGGCCAAGAACGTCGCCGCCGTCATGCTGACCGCCGACATCAGCGCCTTCCTGAAGCCCGGCGCGCGGATCGACGTCACCGTCGCCTCCCTGGGCGATGCCAAGAGCCTCCAGGGCGGCGTGCTGCTCCAGGCCCCGCTGCTCGGCGCCGACGGCCGCGCCTACGCGGTTGCCCAGGGCCCGATCGCCATCGGCGGTTTCCTCGGCGGCGCGGGCGGCGCCGGCGGCGCCACCGTGCAGAAGAACCACCCGACCGTCGGCCAGATCAGCAGCGGCGCCATCGTCGAGCGCGAGATCCCCGCGCAGTTCGTCCACGACAACACGCTGCGCCTGCTCCTGCAGAACCCCGACTTCACCTCCGCCACCCGCATGGTCGACGCCATCAACGCCGTCTACCCGGCCGCGGCCTCCGCGCCGGACTCGGCCACGGTCGCCGTGCGCCTCCCGGCCAAGTTCGCCACCCGCGAGGTGGCCTTCATCTCTGAGCTCGGCACGATCGACGTCTCGCCGGACACCATGGCCCGCATCGTGATCAACGAGCGCACCGGCACCATCGTCGCCACCTCCACCGTGCACCTCTCCCACGTCGCGATCGCCCACGGCTCGCTGACGATCACGGTCACCTCGAATGTCGGCGTCTCCCAGCCGAACTCCTTCAGCAACACCGGCACGACCACGACCGTCCCGAGCACGCAGACCGCCGTCAACGAGCAGAAGGGCGGCTTCACCGTGATCAACGACCCGCCCTCGATCGAGCGCCTCGCCGCGGCGCTGAACGCCCTCGGCGTGTCGACCCGCGACATGATGGCGATCTTCCAGTCCCTCAAGCGCGCCGGCGCCCTCCAGGCCGAGCTGATCATCAACTGACAACATGGCCGTCACCCCCGTCAGTCCCACCGCTCCCCACCGCGCCCCGGTCATCGACCTGGCGGCGCTGAAACGCGGCAACCTCACGCCCGAGGAGCAGCGCAAGGGCGTCTCCGCCCAGTTCGAGGCCATCCTCGTCCGCCAGTTTTTGCAGGAGAGCGTCGGTTCCATGATGGGCGGCAAGGGCAAGGGCGGCGCCGGTGGCGGCGGCAGCGTCTACAGCTACATGCTGACCGACACGCTCGCCCAGAAACTCACCGAGGGGCAGGGCATGGGCCTCGCGCCCATGATCGCCAAGCAACTCACCCCGCGCGGCACGCCCGCCGCGGCACCCAAGGAGCCCGCCAAGTCATGAAGAGCGTCCCCGAAACCGCCCACGTCACCTGGCAGGACATCGCCGGGTTGCTGCGCACCGAGCTGGCCGAATACGGCGGGCTCCTCGCGCTGTTCGCCGAACAGCAGAAATTCCTTTTCCAGCGCGACGCCAACGCGGTGCTCCGCCTGTCCGGCGACATCGAACGCCAGGTGCGCACCCTCGAGCAGTGCCGCGGCGACCGCGAGGCCGCGGTGGCCGCCTTCGCCACCGCCCGCGGCCAGCCGGCCGGCGCGACCCTCCGCTCGCTCCTGCCGCACGTCGAGGCCACGGCCCAGCCGTTGATCGAGGCGCTGATCGCCGAGATCAACCACCTGTTGCACCGCGTCCGCCGCACGAGCCGCCACAACCACACGCTGCTCTCGCGCACGGTCGAGGTCCACCAGGAGGCGCTGCAGCAGCTGCGCCCCAACGCCTTCACCCGCACCTATTCGGCCGGCGGCCGCGTCACCATCTCGGCCGGACAGACCACCTCCACGCTCCGCGCCGCGGGCTGAGTCTTTTTCACACCATGTCCGGACTTTATTCCAGCCTCAATGCCGCGGTCAACGCCCTCAGCGCGCAGAGCCGCGCCGTCGAGACCGCGGGCAAGAACCTCGCGAACGTCAACAACCCGAACTACGCGCGCCAGCGCGTGCTCATCGGCTCCCTCGGCACGGTCCAGACCCCGCAGGGGCCGGAGAGCATGGGCATCACCGTGCTCGCCGTGCAGCAGATGCGCGACGCCCTCCTCGACCAGCAGGTCACCCGCGAGATCTCGGTGACCTCCGGCTACACCGCCGAGCAGTCGGGTTACCAGCGCGCCGAGGCCGGGCTCGGCGAGAGCGTCGACGGCACGCAGAATTCCACCGGTGCCAGCAGCACGAGCGACAACGGCGTGGGCGCCGCGGTCGACGACTTCTTCAACGCCTTCCAGAGCCTCGCCGCCAACCCGACGGACGCCGGCCAGCGCCAGACGCTGCTCCAGGACACCAGCATCCTCACCGACCGCATCCAGCTCGCCGGCCAGCGCCTCGACCAGGTCAGCAGCGACCTCAACACCCAGATCACGACCGACGTCGGCACGGCCAACCGCCTGCTCCAGACCATCGCCGGCCTGAACACCCAGATCGCCCGCCTCGAGATCAACAACCCCGGCACCGCGGTGGACCTGCGCGACCAGCGCCAGGCCGACCTCGAGCAGCTGGCCGCCACCATGCCCGTCGAGATGCGCACCGCGGCTTCGGGCCAGGTCCAGCTCTACTCCAAGGACACCGCCGGCAACGACGTGCTGCTGGTCGACGGAGGAAACGTGCAGGGCTCGGTCAACTTCACCGGCACGCAGATCACCGCCGGCTCGCCCGCGACGGCCCTCGGCCTCAGCTCCGGTTCGATCCAGGGCTCGCTGACCGCCCGCGACGGCGCGGTTAAGGACATCCGCGACAGCCTCGACCAGCTTTCCGCCCAGCTCGTCACCTCCGTCAATGCGGCCTACAATCCCACGGGCACGACGGGCAATTTCTTCGATCCCGCCGGCACGACCGCCGCCACGATCTCCCTCGCCGGCGGCGTCAACACCAACACCCTGAAGGCGAGCGACGGCGGGGCGGCCGGCGACAACACGGTTGCCCTCGCGATCGCCCAGCTCGCGACCCAGAAGTTCAGCACCGCTTCCGGCGACGCCATCAACGGCACGATGAGCGGCTTCTTCTCCGCGTCGGTCAGCAACCTCGGCCAGGCGGTCGCGGGCGCGACCGCCCGCGTCACCGACCAGACCAACATCCAGACGCTCGTCACGAACCAGCGCGACGGCGTCAGCGGCGTCTCCCTCGACGAGGAGACGGCCGACCTCCTGAAATACCAGCGCGCCTTCCAGGCGTCCTCCCGCGTCTTCACCACCATCGACTCCCTGCTCGACACCGTCGTCAACCACCTCGGGGTCTGACCCTTCCTCCCATGCGCGTCGCCACCAACACCGTCTCGGACACCATCGTCCGCCAAATCCAGCAGCTCAGTGCGCAGCAGACGAAGCTGCAGGGCCAGGTTGCCAGCGGCCAGCGCATCAGCCAGCCCGAGGACGACCCGGCGGCCGTGGGCCGCGTGCTCAACCTCGAGAGCGACCTCCGGCAGGTCACCCAGTTCGGCAAGAACGCGGACAACGCCCTCGCCACCGCCCAGGCCTCGTTCTCCGGCCTGCAGGGCATCAAGAAGATCTCCGACCGGGCCGGTGAACTCGCGACCCTCGGCACCGGCGTGCTCGGCTCCGACGCCATGAAGGCCTACGGCTCCGAGACCGACCAGCTCATCGAGCAGGCGGTCCAGGCCGCCAACACGCGCTTCAACGGCAACTACATCTACGCCGGCACCGCCACCGACACCCCGCCGATCACCGTCCAGCGCAACGCGGCCGGGCAGATCACCTCCGTGAGCTACGTGGGTAATTCCGCCCAGGCGGCCGTCCCGCTCTCCGAGGCGACCAATGTCACGCCCTCCACCGACGGCACGACCAACGCCGGCATGGCGGATTTCATCAACCACCTCGTCAGCCTGCGCGACGCGCTCAACAGCGGCGACACGACCGCGGTGGCCGCGACCCAGCCCGGCCTGACCACGAGCGAGGACATGCTGGTCTCCGCGATCGCCGACAACGGCGGCGTCCAGACCCGCATCCAGGCCGCCCAGGCGCAGCAGTCCGACCGCGTCACCAGCGTCAACACGCTGATTTCCTCCGAGGTCAGCGCCGACCTGCCCACGACGGTCGTGAAGCTGAACCAGGCCCAGACCGCCTACCAGGCCGCGCTGCAAACCGCCGCCAGCATCACGCACCTTTCGCTTCTCGACTACATCAAATAACCCACGACCGCCCTTCGCCCATGAAAGTCATTCCCGAACTTTATCCCACCGACCTGGAGGAACCGTCCGCCAACTCGTTCGCCCTGCCCGGCGGCCTGATCGGCTTCGAGAGCTACAAGGAGGCCGAGCTGCTCTACCAGCCCGACAGCCTGCCGTTCCTCTGGCTCAAGCTCACCGGCCCGCGCGACACGCTGCACTTTGTCGTCATCGAGCCCGGCGGCATCGTGCCCGGCTACGAGCCGGAGATCTTCGACGCCCACGCCATGGACCTCGATCTGACCGACGCCGCCGAGGCGATGGTCCTCAACATCGTGACCCTGCGCCACCAGTCGCCCCTCGAGGCCACCGTGAACCTCGTCGGCCCGGTCATTGTCAACCGCCGCACCCGCTCGGGCCGGCAGGTCGTCATCTCCAACTATTCCCGCTACAGCTCGCACCACCCGCTCGTCGAGAAATCGCAGGCCGTGGGCCGGGTCGCCAACCGCTAACCAACCAGACAAGGAGGTCGTCATGCTAGTCCTTTCCCGCAGAATCAACGAATCCATCGTGATCGGTGGCAACATCGAGATCCGCATCACCCGCATCGAGGGCGATATCGTCAAGATCGGCATCAACGCGCCGCGCGAGATCCCCATCTTCCGCAAGGAGGTCCTCACCGCCGTGGGCGACTCCAACCAGGCCGCCGCGATGAGCCCGGGCGCCCTGCCGGCGATCCAGCTGCCGAAGCTCGCCCGCGCGCGCGGCCAGGGGCCGACGCCCCCGATCCCGCCGCCCGCCGCCGCCCACACCTGATCCGCCGAACCGCCCCATTCTCCACACCCATCCTCCCGCCATGAGCGCCATCAATACCAACCTCCAGGCCAGCGTCGCCGCCCGCAACCTTGACCAGACCCAGGAACTGCTCACCCGGTCCCTGAACCGCCTTTCCTCCGGCTCGAAGATCGTGAACCCCTCCGACGACGCCGCCGGCCTCGCCGTCTCCGAGAAACTCGACGCCCAGAACCTCCGCGTGCAGGCCGCCGCGACCAACGTCCAGAACGCGGTGTCCTACGTGCAGACCACGGACAGTTTCCTGGGCAACGTCACCGGGATCCTGTCCCGCCTCGGCGAGCTCGCCACCATGGCCTCCGACGTGACGAAGAGTTCGGCCGACGTCGCGCTTTACCAGCAGGAATTTTCCACGCTGCAGGACCAGCTCCGGTCCACGATCGGCGGCACCACCGCCGAGATCGGCGGCACCTCCGGGGTGGCCTCGCCGCTGGGTTCGTTTAACGGCACCGCCCTGTTTGGGTCCACCGCCGGCCCGACCGTGTCCATCGGCCAGGACGCGGGGCAGCAGATGACCCTCCCGAACGCGGACCTGCGCAGCGGGGCCATGCTCAGCCTCATCGGCCAGGATGCGAGCGGGCACTACACGCTCCAGGCCTCCGACGCCTCGGCCATCAGCGCCGTCACCGGCACCACCCAGCAGGTCGCCACCCAGCGCTCGTCGCTCGGGGCCGCGGAATCCCGACTCCAACTCGCCGGCACGACCCTCCAGGTCCAGTCGCAAAACATCGATTCCACGGTCTCCCGGATCCGCGACGTCGACGTGGCCCAGGAGTCCACGCAGCTGGCCAAATACAACATTCTCGTGCAGGCCGGCACCGCCATGCTCGCGCAGGCCAACCAGCAGCCGCAGAACGTCCTCAAGCTGCTCAACCACTGAGCGCGCCGCCGGATTCCCCGCGCTCCGGGGACGGCGCCCCGCAGCCGGCGTTTTTCCCTGCTCCGACCGCTCCCGGGCGGCGCTCCGATCCTTTCGCCCGGCCGCGCCGGCGCGCCCGCATTGTTCTTTCCTGACCGCAGCGGGCGGGTGGGCCTTCGACTAAAGCCTCGCCCTCATCCTCTGATCGTTTTGAATCGGGGCGTTCGGTTCTGCTGAATCTTTTCCCGTGCCCCGTCCTTTCGCCCACATCCTTCTCCGTCGTCTTCCCGTCGTTTGCGCCGGACTGACCTTGGCCGCGGGGCTGGCTGCGGCCCTGGGCGGGCCGGTGGGCGGCTGGTTGCAACTTACCCGGCCGGCCGGACCGGTTTTTCTCCTGCTGGGCGCGGCGCTGCTTGGCCTGGCGCTGGAAACCCCGCCGGGGCGCGTCGCGGGCCGCAGCCTGGCGTTGGCGGCCTTGCTGCTCGTCCTCGCGAGCGCGCTCCGCGCCTCGCCGGCGGATCCGATCGGCCACCTGCCGCTGGGGCTTACTGTGGCCGCGCTGTTTTGCAGTCTGTCCCTTCTGACCTCGAGCACCTCGCCCCGCCGCCGGCGTGTGGCCTGGTCGTCCTGGTTCGCGGTCGGCGTCCTGGTCATCTCCCTCATATCGCTGCTCGCGGTCGGCTTCGGCTCGAGCCTGGGCCCGGACGAACCGGTGCGCATGAGCTGGCCGCCGGCGGTGGTTTTCCTGCTGCTGGGCGCCGGACTGATTAGCCTGCGGCCGGAGGATGACTTCATGGGCGTGTTCCTGGCGGACACCCTGGCCGGCGTCTTCGCGCGGCGCATGCTCCTGGTGATGCTCGTGCTGCCGCCGGTGTTGGGCCTCGCGCGGCTTTTCCTCCTGAACTACACGAACCTCGGGGTGCGCGAGGGCCTCGCGGTGTTCACCGCGTTCTACATGCTCGCCGGCACGGTGGTGACCATCTGGGCCGCGCGCGTCGCCAGCGGGCTGCAGGAGCAGCGGGAACAGGCCGAGGACGAGCAGAGCCGCCTCCTCGCGCGGCTCCAGGTGCAGGCGGCCAGCCTGCAGGAGCAGGTAGCCATCCGCACCCGCGAACTGGAGGAGACGAACCTCCACCTCCAGGCCGCCGTCCGCACCAACTCCCAGCTCTCGATGGTGGCCAGCCACACCACCAGCGGCGTCGTCATCGCGGACGCCCAGGGTCGCATCGAGTGGGTCAACAAGGCCTGGGAACACATGTCCGGCTACACCCTCGCCGACGTGGCCGGCCGCACCGGCGATTTTCTCGACGGCCCCGACACGGACCCCGCCACCGCGCAGCGCGTGCGCGACGCGATGCGGCGCGGCGAGTCCTGTTACGAGGAGATCCTCAACTACGCGAAGGACGGTCGCCCCTACTGGCAGATCCTCGACATCGAGCCCGTGCGCAACGAGGCGGGCGCCATCGTCAATTTCATCTCGGTCGAGACCGACATCACCCAATACCGCGAGTCCCAGCAGCAGCTGCAGGGGCTGACCGAGCGGCTGCAACTCGCGCTCCTCTTCTCGGGCTACGGCGTCTGGGAGGTCGATCTGCGCACCTCGCGGATGACCTGGGACGCGCGCATGTTCGAGATCTACGGCCTGACGCCGGCCGAGTTCGACGGCACCCGGGCCAGCTGGCACCGCTGTGTGCACCCCGACGACCTGGCGCAGGCCAACCGAAAGTTCGACGAGCTGGTCGAGGGCCGGGTGGCGAGCTACGAGACGGAATACCGCATCGTCCGGCCCTCGGACGGCGCGCAGCGCCACGTGAAGGCGCAGGGCTATGTGCAGCGCGACGAGCACGGCAAAGCCACGCGGGTCGTCGGGCTCAACCGCGACATCACCGCCGAGCAGCGCCAGCGCGAGCAGCTCACGGCCTACACCGAGCGGCTCCAGCTCACGCTGCGCGCCTCCGGCTACGGCGTGTGGGACATGGATTCGCTGACGGGAAAGATCTTCTGGGACGCGCGCATGCACGAGATCTACGGGCTGCGGGCGGACGAGTTTGACGGCACCTACGCCGCCTGGTCGGCGCTGATCCACGCCGAGGACCGCGCGCGGGTGGAGGCGAACATCGCCGCCTCCGCCGAATCGGACCAGGAGTTCAACCACGAGTTCCGCATCATCCGGCCCGACGGCCTCATCCGCCACATCGAGGGGCACGGCTACCTGCGCCGCGACGCCACCGGGCGGCTCGTGCGCTCCGTCGGCATGGACCGCGACATCACCGCCGAGAAGGAGATGCAGGAGGCGCTGCGCCTCGCGGAGGAACGCTGGCAGCTGGCGCTCACCGGCACCAACGACGGCGTGTGGGACTGGAACATCCCGAGCGGCAGCATCTTTTTCGACCAGCGCTACGCCGAGATCCTCGGCTATACCCTCGACGACCTGCCGCAGGACGACCGCGGCTGGATGGTGCTCGTGCACCCCGACGACCTCTCGGAGGCGATGGCCGCGCGGGAATCCCACGTCGCCGGGCAGACGGACCTCTACTCGGCCGAGCACCGCATGCGCACCCGGTCGGGCGAGTGGAAATGGGTGCTCGGCCGCGGCAAGGTCGTCGCGCGCGACGGCGCCGGCCACGCCCTTCGCATGGTCGGCACGCTCAGCGACATCGCCGCGCGCAAGAACCTCGAGCAGGACCTCCGCCGCAACCAGGAGCTGGCGGAACACGTCGGCCGCCTCGCCATGATCGGCGGTTGGGAATACGACCTGCGCACCAACGCCCTTTACTGGTCCTCCAGCGTGCGCCGCATCCACGAGGTGCCCGACGACTATGTGCCGGACACGGAGAGCGCCCTCGAGTTCTACCCCCCGGAGATGCGCGGGGCGCTCAACGCCGCCTTCAACCGCTGCCTCACCGATGGCGAGCCCTACGACCTGGAGCTCCCGCTGGTCACGGCGACCGGGCGCCGCATCTGGGTCCGCACCCTCGGCCGCGCGGAACTGCAGGGCGGCCGCATGGTGCGTCTCTACGGCGCGTTCCAGGACATCTCGGTGCGCCACGAGGCCGAGGAGGCCCGCCGCCAGCTGGAGACCCAGCTCTTCCAGGCGCAGAAGATGGAGACGCTCGGCACGCTTGCCGGCGGCATCGCGCATGACTTCAACAACCTGCTCACCGGCATCATGGGTTACCACGATCTCGCCGCCGACGTGCTGCCCGAGGACCACCAGGTGCGCGGCTATCTCACCGAGGCCCGCCAGGCCAGCATGCGGGCCCGCGAGCTGGTCGAGCAGATCCTGACCTTCAGCCGCCAGCAGGAAAGCCCCGAGCGCATGACGGTCGACCTCGCGCTGCTCGTGGGCGAGGCCCGGCGCTTTCTCCGCGCGACCCTGCCGTCGACCATCCAGATCCAGACCGAGGTCGACGAGACCTGCCCGCGCGTGCTGGCCGACAGCACGCAGCTGCACCAGATCCTGCTCAACCTCGGTTCCAACGGCGCCCAGGCGATGGGCGAGCGCGGCGGCATGCTGAAATTCACGCTCACGCAGGTCGAGCTCGACGCCGCGCGCGCCGCGGCCCTCGGCGGCCTGTCGCCCGGCCGCTACGCCTGCCTCGCGGTCAGCGACTGGGGCCACGGCATGGACGAGGCGACGCTCAAGCGCATCTTCGATCCCTTCTTCACGACCAAGAAGCCGGGCGAGGGGACGGGCCTCGGTCTGTCGGTGGTCCATGGCATCGTGCGCAGCCACCAGGGCGGCATCGAGGTCGAGAGCGCCGTGGGCATCGGCACGACCTTCCGCATCTTCCTGCCCGAGGCCGTCAGCGAGACGCAGATCCAGAGCCTCCAGAGCCTCGCCGTGCCGCAGGGACACGGCGACACGATCTTCCTCGTGGACGACGAGGAGGTCGTCGCGAAGTTCGCCGGCATCGCGCTCGAGCGGATGGGCTACCGGGTCGTCACCTTCGATTCAGCGCTGCCCTGCCTCGAGGCCATCCGCGCCGACCCGGCCGCGTGCGACGCACTTGTCACCGACCAGACGATGCCCGGCCTGACCGGCACGGACCTCATCGAGGCGGTGCACAAGATCAACCCGTCGCTGCGCGCCGTGCTGATGTCCGGCTATTTCACCAAGGTCTCGGCGCAGACGCTCGACCGCCTGAGCCACGTGGAGTTGCTGAACAAGCCCTTCACGTCCGAGGAGCTGGCGCTCGCCGTCCAGCGGGCGCTGAAGGTGGCGGAGTAGTCGCTCACCGTAGGGGCGGCGCTTGACGCCTCCCGCGGGCGCCACGACCGGACCGATCGCGGCTTTTGGGCCAAAACCAGTCTTGAGGATAAACCGGTTATCCGGCTTTCTACCGCAAATGAGCGCAGACCAAGGCGGGCGTTACGCGGAGGATAAAAGCACTCCCAGGCACTCGATTATCGCACCGCAATCTAGTGCAAGGAAGGAAGCCCGCCGGCTCATTGAACGAGAGGTGACCATTCGCCACGCGGACGAACGGCAGGGCGCGGGCTGGTGGCGCCGGCTGGTGATCTGGATGAAGGTCCAGCGGGAGGTCGCGGCGGAGCTGAAGCGCAGGTTTCCGCCACAGGCGCTCTATGTGAGACGTTTTCCCAGTTGACGGCGGGGAATGGCCGCCGAGGGCCTGAGGGGGCGGGCACGGGATGTTTTGTGGGAGCGAGCTTGCTCGCGATGGTTGGCGAAATCGCGAGCAAACTCGCTCCCGCAAAGATGCAGCTGGAGGCTCGCGGCCCAAACGCCGGCTCAGCGGCCCGTCGCCGGACGCACGAGGGCCGCGAGGCGATTGGCGGTGAACGGAAGCGGATCGAACATCACCCGGGGATTCGGCAACCCGGGCGGACGGAAGACCGGGCGGTCCCACGTGATATCGCGGGACGGGCCGGACCGGGGGCTCCGGACTGACGGGGACGGGCCATAGACTGTAGGGGCATGAGGAGGCATGGCTGTGCCCATTAAATCGGCTGTTTCCCCGGTGAATTTAGCGGTGCGGAGCGGAAATTTTCTCGGATTGAGCGGTTTGTGACCGAGGGGAGCTGGGACGAATCCTCCGGATGAGCCGTTTGGTGCCGCATCCAGAGCTGCTCATCCGGAGGATTCGCCCTATCTCCACGCGGACGGCGGGAGCCCATCCCTCCATTGGGCCCTTCACGCCTGGGTTGCCTCGATCACCCTGCGGAGTTCGCGGGTGAGAGTTTCCAGCTCGAAGGGTTTTTGCACGAAGCCGGCCAGGCCCTTGCCGGTGAAGCGCTCGACGGCATCCTGCTGGTTGAAACCGCTCATGAGGAGGACCTTTACCTGCGGCCGCAGGCTGCGCATCTGGCGGAAGGCCTCCACGCCGTCCATATGCGGCATGGTCAGGTCGAGCAGGACGGCCGCGAAGCGCTCGGGCTCGGCCTGGAACAGCGCGAGGCCCTCGCGGCCGTCGACGGCGAGCACGACCTGGAAGCCGAGGTTTTCCAGCATGCGCGCGGCGACGGCCCGCACGGTCTCCTCGTCGTCCATGACGAGGATGGTGCCCGTGCCGCGCCAGTGGTCGGACTGGGCGACGGGGGGGGAGAGGTTCTGCGCGGGCCCCGCGACGCAGGGGAAGAGCACCTTGAAGGTGGAGCCGCGCCCGCTCTCGCTGTAAACCTTGAGCCCGCCCTTGTGGCCGTGGACGATGCCGAGCACGGCGGCGAGCCCGAGGCCGCGACCGGTGAATTTCGTGGTGAAAAACGGGTCGAAGATCTGCGCCAGCGTCCGCTCGTCCATGCCGTGGCCGTTGTCGCTGATCTCGATGAACACGTAGTCGCCCTCCGTCATCGTGGGGTTGAATCGGAGCGTCTTCAGGTAGTCGCGGTCGACGCGGGCCACGCCGGTGCTGACGGCGATCACCCCGCTGCGCTCGCCGATCGCCTCCGAGGCGTTGATCACGAGGTTCATGAGGATCTGGCGCACCTGGGTGGCGTCGGCGCGGATCGCCGGCAGGGCGGGCGCGAGGTTGAAGCGCAGGATCGAGTGCTTGCTCACCGAGATCTGCAGGAGGTGGGTGGTGTCCTCGACCAGGTGGTTGAGGTCGAGGTTCTGCACCACGAAGCGGCCCTTGCCGGCGTAGGCGAGCATCTGCTTGCAGAGCTCGGCGGCGCGGCGGGCCGTGTGCTCGATCTGCTCGATGTTCTGCAGGGCGGGCTGGCCCGGCGTCAGCTCGAGCTTGGCCAGGCTGGCGTTGCCGAGGACGCCGGTGAGCAGGTTGTTGAAGTCGTGGGCGATGCCGCCGGCGAGCACGCCGAGGCTCTCGAGCTTCTGCGCGTCCTGCAGCTTGTGCTCGAGCAGGCGGCGCTCCTCCACGGCCTGGCGCATGTCGGTGATGTCGAGGCAGGACCCGATGTAGCCGGTGAAGCTGCCGGCGCGGTCGAAGAGCGGCTTGCCGGTGTCGAGCACGGTCCGGTATTCGCCGTCGTGGCGGCGCAGGCGGTATTCGAGGCTGAAGCGGCTGCGGGTGGCGAAGGCCGCCGCGAAGGCGTCACGCGTGCGCGCCGTGTCGTCGCGGTGGATCCCCTGGGTCCAGCCCTCGCCCAGTTCCTGCGCGAGCGTGCGGCCGGTGAACTCCAGCCAGCTCTCGTTGAAGAAATTTGCCAGCTGGTCCGCGCCGGCCATCCAGATGAGCACAGGCGCGGCGTTGGCGACGGAGCGGAAGCGCTCCTCGCTCTCCTTGAGGGCGTGGTCGGCCGCGATGCGCGCGGAGATGTCGAGATGCGTGCCGGCGGCGCGCAGCGGCCGGCCGGCGGAGTCGCGCTCGACGACCCGGCCGCGGTCCAGCAGCCAGACCCAGCGGCCGGACTTGGCGCGCATGCGGTATTCCGTCTCGTAGGCGGGGGAGTGGCCGTCGAGGTGCGCCTGGAGCACCGCCTGCACCCGGGCCATGTCGTCGGGATGGACCAGTTTTTCCCACCGGCTGAAATCCATCGGCAGCTCCCCTGGGCTGTATTCGAGCATCTCGGCCCAGCGGGGGTTGATGCTGACCGTGCCAGAGGGGATGTGCCAGTCCCACAGGCCGAGTCCCGAGCCCTCGATGGCGAGGGTCAGCCGCTCCTCGCTCAGGCGCAGCCCGGTCTCCGCCTTGGTGCGGGCTTCGATGAGTTCGTTGAAGGCCTGGGCGGTCTCCGCAATCTCCGCCGGCCCGGTTGGTTGCGCCCGCACGGTCATGTCGCCGGCGCTGGCCTGGCGGGCGACGGCGGCCAGTTCCACCACGGGGGCCACGATCTGCCGGCTGCTGCGCACGGCGAGCGCGAGCACGAGCCCGAGCAGGACCGCGACCTCGATCACGCTCGTCCAGAGGGAAATCCAGGCGTCGTGGAAGATGGCGGCGGTGGGCAGGGATGCGGAGATCACCCACGGCGTGTGCGGCACCGCCACGCCGTCATAGAACCGCATCCGCCCGTCCACACCGACCGCCTCGCCGCTCAGCTGGCCGGATTGCTGCATGCGGCTGATCAGGCTTGGGTCCTGGTATTTCAGCCCGATGCCCTTGTCCGGTTCGAGCGTGCGCAGCACGACGGTGCCGTCGACTGCAAAGACCGTGAGTTGGGCGCTCTCCGGACCCTGCACGAGGAAGAGCTTCCGGGACAGCTCGGAGAGATTCAGCGGAACGGCGAGGAGGCCCCGGAAGCGGCCGTCGGGCGTGTGCAGCGGCTGCGTCAGGACCACCGACCAGACCCCGGTAAGCTGCTGCTTGTAGGGCGGGCTGATATAAAAATCCCGCGCAGCCAGGGCCTCGTTGAAGGGGAAAATCTTCGCCATCGAAAAGTTGGGGTCGCGCGTGAATCTCCGCCCGGCGGAAAGGATTTTGCCGTCCTCGTCCAGGACGGCCAGGTTGGTGAAGTCCGGCATGAGGCCGACGATCTCGCGGAAAAACCCGTCGTTCTCGCTGTTCGCGCCGGACTTGACCGTCTCGCTGGCAGCCAGGTGTTCCAGCATGAAGCGCGCGTTGCCGACGTAGGTGGTCAGCTGCTTTTCCCCCAGCAGCCGCATGATGTGGAGCTCGGCGCGGGCGCGGTCCTTGGCTTCGGCGAAGTCGCTGGAGATGCGGTAGCCGATGAGCGCGATCAGGGGAATGGCGACCAGCAGGATCAGGGTGATCAGCTGCGAGAGGATCGACTTGCGCGGCATGGCAGGGGATGACCGGCGCCCGGGCTGGCCCGCACGGCAACCCGAAGTAATCTGGCGACCGGGGTCGTGTCACGCCCTTTAGCAGGCGGGGAAACTATCGCTCAAGTCCGGCGGCCCGGAGCCGATCAGTCCAGCTGGACAAACCACCATGGGCCTGGACCGCGCGAACATCATCACCCTGGGCTCCGCCCTGCCGCCCGCCGTGGGCATCTTCGGCCGGCTCGAGGCGTTGCTGGCGAGGCCGGATACCGAACTGGACGCGATCGTCGACCTCGTGCGGGTCGACCCGGCGCTGACCTTCCAGATCATCCGGCTCGGCAACAGCGCCTTCTACGGGCTGAAGAACCGGTGCGACTCGCTCGAGCAGGCGGTCTCCCGGATCGGCTTCGGTGACATCCACAGCCTCGTCGGCCTCGTGGCCGCGCGCCACGCCTGCCAGCAGGACCTGCGCGCCTACCAGATCTCGGCGCGCCAGTTCTGGGAGAACGCGGTCGCCACGGGCCAGCTTATGGCCGCGCTCGCCGCCGCCAACGGCACCGACGCCCGCCAGGCCTATTCCACGGGTCTGCTCCGGAATCTCGGCCGCATCGTCCTCAACAACCACGCCGGCGCGGTGCGCTATCCCGGCGCTGCGGTCGCGCCGGACCTGGCCGCATGGGAAAGGGAGAACTACGGCACCACCGCCGGCGAGGTGGGCGCGGTGCTCCTCGAACACTGGCGCTTTTCCCCCGACACGATCGCGGCGGTTCGCGGCCATCTCGATCCGGCCGCCGCCGAGGCTCCGGTGCTCCTCCTGCACGTGGCCGCCGGCCTGGCGGAGTCCTGGGGCATGGGGATTCCCGGCGAGGCCGGGGGTTGGTCGCGCGACGCGGCCGTGCTGGCCCGGGCCGGACTGAGCGAGGACATTTGCCGCGCGGCGACGGCCTCGGCCCAGATCGCCTACGACAAGATCGCCGGCATCCAGTGGGCGAACGCGGCCTGAGGGCTGGATGTCCGCGGCAATTTCGCCGGGAAAATTGGCGGAAGGGGAGGGATTCGAACCCCCGGAACCTTGCGGTTCAGCGGTTTTCAAGACCGCCGCGATAGACCACTCTGCCACCCTTCCGAAGCGTCATGACGCTGCTTTGACCGACGGACACCGTTGGCAAAATTCCCCGTGTGTCCAGTCCGCAAGTGGGCCGGCGGACTGACTGGAAAAGGCGCTTTCATCGGACCGGCAGACCTGCAGCATCACGACATGAGCTTGATGTTGCCGAGCGCCCTCTCTTCCCCAACAAACTGCCGCTGAAATGAAACTGTATTTCATTGGGATCTGCGGCACGGCGATGGGCAACGCGGCCCTGCTCGCCCGCGCGGCCGGGCACGAGGTGCTCGGGGCCGACCTCAACGTCTATCCGCCGATGAGCACCGTTCTGGCCGAGGCCGGCATCAGGCTGCATGAGGGTTACGATCCATCCCGACTCGAGAAGCTTGCCCCGGACCTCGTCGTGGTCGGCAACGCGATGTCCCGCGGCAACCCGGAGGTCGAGTGGCTGCTCGATACGCGAGCCTTCGCGTTCACCTCGCTGCCGGCGCTGCTCGCGGACTTCGTGCTCAAGGGCCGCAAGAATATCGTCATCGCCGGCACGCACGGCAAGACGACCACCACGGCCCTGACGGCCTTCCTGCTGCGCGAGAACGGACGCGACCCGGGCTTCCTGATCGGCGGCGTGCCGCTCGAGCCGCCGGTCGGCAACCACCTCGGCACGGCCGCCGATCCCTTCGTGATCGAGGGCGACGAATACGACAGCGCGTTTTTCGACAAGCGCAGCAAGTTCATCCACTACTCGCCGCACATCGCGGTGCTGAACAACCTGGAGTTCGACCACGCGGACATCTTCCGCGACCTGCAGGACGTCCAGCGGACCTTCCGGCACCTGACGCGCATCGTGCCGCGCAGCGGCTGGATCGTCCTGAACGGCGACGACGACAACTTCCGCGCGCTCGAGCCGATGGGCTGGACCCGCGTGGTCCGCGTCGGCGTGGGCGACAAGAACGACCTGCGCATCGTGGACTTCAAGGAATCGCCGGAGGGCGCGACCTTCGGCCTGCTGTGGAAGGGCATGCCCTGGACCACGGTCGCCTGGGGCCAGCCCGGCATCTACAACGCCCGCAACGCCGCGATGGCGGCGTGCGCGGCGGGGCTGGCGATCGCGTCCGAGGTGGGTCGGGGTTTACCCCCGACATCGGGCGACGTCGGGCATAAAGCCCGACCTACAGACGATCCGACGATCCTCAACTTGGAGTGCCTCGCGCGCTTCCGCGGCGTGAAGCGCCGGCAGGAGCTCCTCGTCGACACCCCGGCGCTGAAGGTCATCGAGGATTTCGGGCACCACCCGACGGCGCTGGCGGCGACGCTGCAGTCGTTCCGCGCGCGTTTCCCGGGGCATGTGATCCACGCAGCCTTCGAGCCGCGCAGCAACACATCGCGGACGAAGGCCATGCAGGCCGGCTTCATGCGCGCGCTGGGCTTCGCGGACGAGGTCTACATCGGCGCCATCGCGAACGCCCACAAGCTGAAGCCCGAGGATCGTTTCGACGCCGACGCCGTCATCCAGTTCCTTGAGACGCAGGGTGTGCACGGCCACGCGGCGGAGACCAACGCCGGCCTGCTGGAAAAAATCGTCGCCAATACGAAGCGACCCAAGGCCCAGCCGCAGGTGGTGGTGTTCTTCACCAACGGTTCCTTCGACGGGATCATCGGGAAGTTCGTCGAGGCCGAAAAAAATTAACCACGGATTACACGGATGAGCACGGATCAATCCATCCGTGACTATCCGTGTAATCCGTGGTCAAAAAATCACTGCGCCTGCTTCGCGACCTTGTATTCGGCCGGCTTCTGGCCCTTCGGGAGGGCGAGCAGGTCGTAGTCGTGGTAGCCGGTGATGGCGACATTCACGAATTCGCCGACGGAAAGGGTTTTCGGGACATACACGCGGCCGTCGATGTCGGGGGCGTCGGCCTCGCCGCGGGCGACGCCGGGCTCCTCGACGAGCACCTTCAGGGTCTGGCCGACATGGCTCTTGGAGACTTCGGCGGCGATCGACTGCTGCAGGGCCATCAGGCGGTGCCAGCGGGCTTCCTTCACCTTGGCGGGAATCTGATCGTCCATCTTGGCCCCGCGCGTGCCTTCTTCCTGCGAGTAGCGGAACACGCCGAGGCGCTCGAACTTCGTTGCTTCAATGAACTCGCAAAGTTCGTCGACGTCGGCCTCGGTTTCGCCGGGGAAGCCGACGATGAACGTGGTGCGGACCGCGATGCCGGGGATGCCCGCGCGGATGCGCTTGATGAGATCGCGGATATAGTCGCCGCTCGTCTCACGCTGCATCTTGCCGAGCATGTGGTCGCTGATGTGCTGCAGCGGGATGTCGATGTAGCGGGCAACCTTCGGGCATTCGGCGATCGTCTTGATGAGCTCATCGCTCCAGTGCGCCGGGTGCGTGTAGAGGAGGCGGATCCAGAAGTCGCCCTCGATGGCGTTCAGCTCGCGGAGGAGGGTGGTGAGGGCGGAGCCGCGGGACGAGTCGACCGGGGTGCGCGGGTTCGGGCGCTGCTCCCAGGTGTCCATGCCGAAGAAGGTCGTGTCCTGGGAGATCAGGTTGAGCTCCTTGACGCCGTCTTTCACGAGTTGGCGGGCCTCCTTGACGACGCTCTCGATCGTGCGGGAGCGGTGGCGGCCGCGGATCTGCGGGATGATGCAGAAGGTGCAGGGGTGGTTGCAGCCCTCGGCGATCTTGATGTAGGCGAAATGTTTCGGCGTGAGCCGGAAGCGGGGCGTGTCGTAGTCCGGGATGTAGGTGGACTTGCCCTCGATGAAATTGACCGGAGCGGCCTTCGGCTGGTTCTTGCCGCGCTCCTTGGCGTAGATCTCCTCGATGATCGGGGCGACCTTGGTGATCTGGTCGAGGCCGATGAAGGCGTCGACCTCGTCGTGTAGCGAGGACGACAGGTCCTTTGAGAAGCGCTGGGACATGCAGCCGGCGACGATGAGCTTCTGCTCCTTGCGGCGCTTGGTCATGCCGCGGGTCTGGTGGACCTCGAGGATGTGGCCGATGGACTCCTCCTTGGAGGAATCGATGAAGGAGCAGGTGTTGACGATGACGACGTCGGCCTTCTCGGCGTCGGGAATGACGGTCATGCCGGCCTGGTGCAGGTGGCCGACCATGATCTCGCTGTCGACGAGATTCTTCGCGCAACCGAGGGAGATAAGGCTGACTTTGATCATGTCCTTGATAAAAAACAAAGGCGCGCCTGGTGGGGCGCGCACTGAGGGAGCGAAACGGGCCCGAAGTCTTACTTCTTGCTCTTGGCAGCGGCCTTAAGGCGGGCATTGCGGCGCTTGTGGTAGGCGACGCGGCGTTTCTTTTTGATGTGTTTGTTGAATTGTTGTCCCATAGAAGTGAAAAGTGAAGGGACAGTTGTTTGGATTCTGGCCTGCGAGTCAAGCGCGGCGAAAGGCGGGTAGTGAGTCGGTTTTGCGTAGGTCGGGCTTTATGCCCGACATCAGGCGCGGCATGTCGGGGGTAAACCCCGACCTACAAAAGTGCGGGCGTATGACGGACCCAAGCTGACCCCTGACTCATTACCCCAATGCGGATCAATACCGGGCCAGAGAGGGGTCGATCTGCTCCGCCCAGGCGTCGATGCCGCCGGCGACGTTGGTCACCAAGGTGTAGCCGTTGGCGCGCAGGAACTGGGTGACCCGCTGGCTGCGGCCGCCATGGTGGCACAGCACCAGGATGTGCCGGTCGCGGGGCAGGGACCCGAGGTTCTCGGGGACCTGGTGCATCGGGATGTGCTGGCTGCCGGCGACGGCGCAGGTCGCCACCTCATCGGGCTCCCGCACATCGAGCAGCAAGGCGCCTTCGCCCATGAACTGGACGGCGGAGGTGACATCGGTCTCGAAGGGTGCATCCAGGGCCATGACCCGCACCATGCGGGTGGAGGGGTAAAAGGCAAACGCGAGTTCGCCGTTGACCCAGCCCGGGGCCGCCAAATCGTGGGCGCATGTCCGAACGTTTCGTTGTGATCATGGCCGGCGGCCGCGGAGAGCGGTTCTGGCCCCAAAGCCGCGAGGCTACCCCCAAGCACCTTCTGCCCATCGTGGGGGACAAGCCCATGCTGACCCAGACCGTGGAGCGGGTGGCCGGCGTGGTGCCGCCGCAGAACATCATCGTCATCACCACCCGCGCCCAGTTCGACGGCTGCCGGGAAGCCTGTCCGGATCTGCCGCCCGGCAACATCGTGGCCGAACACGTCGGACGGGACACCGCCGCCGCGACCGGCCTGGCCATGCTCCTGGTCAAGCAGCGCGCCCCGAACGGCACCTTTGCTATGCTGCCGGCGGATCATGTGATCCACGACGTGGCCGAATACCGGAAGCTGCTGAACGTGGCCTTCGAGGCGGCCGAGGCGGCCGACGTGCTCGTGACGCTGGGCATCAAGCAGACCGCGCCCGAGACCGGCTTCGGCTACATCCAGCAGGGCGGCGAGTGGCGGACCGTCGCGGGGCGACGGATCATGACCGTGCGGCGTTTTGTGGAGAAGCCCGACCTGCCCACCGCGCAAGCCTACCTGGCCTCCGGCGAATATTTCTGGAACGCCGGCATGTTCGTCTGGCGGGTGCCCGTGGTCGAGGCGGCCTTCCGCGCCCATGCCCCGGAACTCTACGCGGGCCTGGCGAAACTGGAGGCGGCCGCGAAGGCCGCCGGGAATTGGGACGCGGCCCTGGCGGAGTGCTATTCGGGCCTGAAGAAGATCTCCGTGGACTACGCGCTGATGGAAAAGTCCACCAATGTCGTCGTGCTGCCGGCGACCTTCGACTGGGACGATGTCGGCGCCTGGCCGGCCATCGCGAAACATTTCACGCCGGACTCCGAGGGCAATGTGCTGCGCGGCCACGCCCTAGTCGAGGGCGGGACCCACAACATCGTCATCTCCACGGACGGCCACCTGGTCGGCGTGGTGGGCGTGAGCGATCTCGTCGTGGTGCACACCGCGGGGGCCACGCTGGTTTGCCCCAAGGACCGGGCGCAGGAGATCAAGGCGCTGCTCGAGCGGATCAAGCAGGATCCGGAGAAGAAGAAATTCCTCTGAGTGATGCGCTGCCTCGGCATCGATTACGGCACCAAGCGCGTCGGTCTCGCCCAGGGTGACGAGATCGGGGTCGCGACGCCGCTACCCGCGCTGATCGATGCCGACGAGGCGCAGCGCTGGGCCAAGCTGGGCGAGGTCATCCGGCAGCGCCGGATCACGGACCTGGTGCTGGGTTATCCCTACAACATGGACGGTTCGGTCGGCTTCAAGGCGAAGGAGGTCGATGCCTTCGCCGCCAGGCTCAAGGCGTCCTTCGGCTTGCCGGTGCACTTGGTCGACGAAACCCTCACCAGCTACGCGGCCGAGTCTACGATCGCCAAGAAGTCGCGCCGCGACGTCCGCGACTCCGGCCTGATCGACTCGCGCGCGGCATGCCTGATCCTGCAGGACTACCTTGACCAGAAGCTGCCGCCAGGAACGTTGGAGCAAGGGTAGGGCGCACCTCCCGGCGCGCCGCGGCGGAGCGGGCCGCTCCGCCCTACCTTCCCAACCCAAGCAGATCAGGCAGCTCCGCCAGCGAATCCAGCACGCGGTCATGCCGCGGGCGCAGCCGGTCGGCCGGGTGATGGCCGGCGGCCACCAGCACGCAGTCGACGCCGATCTCGCGGGCTACGTCGAGGTCATGGAGCGTGTCGCCGATCAGCAGCACGTCCTTGGGCGGGAGGCCCAGCCTCGCCAACTGGGCGCGGCCTAGTTCCACTTTGCTGTGGGCGAAATTGTCTGCGAGTCCGGACAGGGCGGAGAAATACGGGGTCAGGCCGAAGTGCGCGACGATCTCCACGAGGGTGTCGTGCCGGTAGGCCGAGAGGATGGATTGCGTGAGGCCCGCGGCCTGGACGGCGGCCAGGATGCGGCGGGTGTCGGCATGCAGCGCGCAGTCCAGCCGGTGCGCGTCGTAGCCGGTGATGAACTCATGGCTCAGCTTCTCGAAGGGATCCCGCGCGGCGTCGAACCCGAGCCGTTCATAGTAGTCGCGGACCGGAAAGTCGAAGAGGGCATGATAGCGCGCCCGGTCCAGCTCGGGCAGGCCGCGCGGACGCAGGATGGCGTTCATCACGCCCAGGCTGTAATCGAGGTCGTCCAGCAGGGTGCCGTTCCAGTCCCAGATGATGTGGCGGTAGCGCGGTGGGTTCACGTGGCGGGAGACTGCCGGCCGCGCGCCGAGGCGCTCAACTCTTTTCGCCGGGGGATCCGCTGCGGGCACTAGAACTCCGGCTTGCGGTGGGGTCGGCCGCCTCGCAACTTTTCCCCGATGAACCAACGTCCGCCCGCCACCCTGCCGCGCTGGAAGTGCGTCTGCGCCTACGACGGCACGACGTTCCATGGCTGGCAGAGCCAGGAGGGCGGCAACACCGTCCAGGACCTGATCGAGCGGCAGATGAAGAAGGTCCTCGGCCGCCAGATCCGCCTCGAGGGCAGCGGCCGGACGGACTCCGGCGTGCACGCGCTGGCCCAGGTGTTTCACTTTGATGCCGAATGGAAACATGGCGCCGACAAGCTGCGGCTCGCCCTGCAGAGCGGGCTGCCGCGCAGCATCCAGCTGAAGTCGATCCGGCGGGCGAAGCCGACGTTTCACGCGCGATTCGACGCGAAGGGGAAGATCTACCGCTACCACGTCTGCCTTGGCGAAGCGGACCCGTTCAGCGTGCGATACACCTGGTCGCTCAACCGCGCGCTCGACTGGCCGGCGGTGCTGGCGGCTGCGAAGGTGCTGCGCGGCAAGCACGACTTCTGGGCCTTCTCCGGCGAAAATGACCGCACCTACGAGACGACCGTGCGCGACCTGCGGCGGTTGGACGCCGTCAAACGCGGCAACCAGGTCACCTTCACCTTCGAGGCCGACGGCTTCCTTTATAAGATGGTCCGCAGCCTGACGGGTGCGCTGGTCAGCGTGGGCCTCGGCAAGCTGACGGCGGCCGAGATCTCGCAGCTCATCAAGACCCGGAAGCGCATCCCCGAGGTGGTCACCGCGCCGCCGCAGGGGCTGTTCATGGTGAAGGTGATTTACTGAAAACCAGACCGCTTGACCACGGATTTCACGGATGAGCACGGATGAGATCTACGGTTCCTGTCATCCTGAGCTTGGCGACGGACCGAGGGTGACGAGCGCTGGCGTCAGTTGGCTGGATCCTTCACTGCGTTCAGGATGACAGGCCAAGGCATTTCCGACCGTGTGCATCCGTGAAATCCGTGGTCAATCAGCTCTGGCGGGACAAACTGGACGTGATCTTTCCGCGCAGCTGCGTCCATTGCGGCGGGCTGGTGGAAGAGGGGAAGTTCCGCCACTTGTGCCCGACCTGTGCCCGGCTGCTCTTTGTGGTCGAGGCACCGCACTGCACCACCTGCGGGCATCCCTTCTTTGGCGAGACGGACCTGAACCGGCTCTGCGTGCATTGCGAGGCGCTCGATCCCGATTTTGGCGAGGGCAAGACGGCGATCCTGCTGAAGGGCCCGGGTCGTTCGTTGGTGCACGCCCTCAAATACCACCACGGCCTGCACGTGCTGGAGGACATTACCGCCATCATGGCGGCGGCGCCGGGCTACGTGGATTTCCTGCGCGGCACCGTGCTCGTGCCGGTGCCCTTGCACCCGAGAAAACTGCGCGAACGCCGCTACAACCAGAGCCTGCTGCTGGCCGAATGCGCGGCCCGGGCCGCGGGCGGCGCGGCGACGGTCGGGGAATTGCTTCGCCGCGTGGTGGATACGGAATCGCAGACGCATTACGACCGCGCCCAGCGCCAGAAGAACCTGAAAAATGCCTTTGCTTTGGCTCCGGGCGCTACCATTAATCCGGCCCAACGTTACCTCCTCGTCGATGATGTTTTTACAACCGGCTCCACTCTCAACGCCTGCGCAGCCGTCCTGCGCCGTGCGGGTGCGTTGACCCTCGACGTCGTCACCTTCGGCCACGGCTGATTCTCCCTCTCTCATGTCACATTTCGCGAAACCCAAACTGCCCTCGGCGTCGAAGAGCACCAAGAGCAGCAAGAAGAAGGTCAATACCGAGGGTCTCTGGACCAAGTGCCCCGTCTCCGGCGAGATCGTCTTCAACAAGGACCTCGAGCAGAACCTCATGGTTGTGCCGAAGAGCGGCTATCATTTCCCGATCGGCTCGCGCCAGCGCATCGCCAGCATGGTGGACGAGGGCAGCTTCGAGGAGTTTGACGCCGGCGTGAAGTCGGCCGACCCGCTCAAGTTTGTCGATTCCGCGGCCTACACGGACCGCATCAAGCGCTACGAGAAGGAGAGCGGCCTGCCTGAGGCCGTGATCTGCGGCACGGGCAAGATCGACGGCATCACTGTCTCGCTCGCCGTGATGGATTTCCGCTTCTGCGGCGGCGCCATGGGCGCGGCCGTGGGCGAAAAGATCACCCGCGCCATCGAGCGCGCGCTGAAGAAGAAGTGTCCGTGCATCATCGTCAGTTCCTCCGGCGGCGCGCGCATGCAGGAGGGCATCTTCAGCCTCATGCAGATGGCTAAGACCAGCGCCGCCCTCGGCCGGCTGGCGGAAGCGAAACTGCCGTTCATTTCCATCCTGACCTACCCGACGACCGGCGGCGTCACCGCCAGTTTCGCGACCCTGGGCGACGTGATCCTCGCCGAGCCGGGCGCACTGATCGGCTTCGCCGGCGCGCGCGTCATCAAGGAGACCACGAAGCAGACGCTGCCCGCGGGTTTCCAGACCGCGGAGTTCCTGCTCAAGCACGGGCTGCTCGACCAGATCGTCAACCGCCTCGAGATGCGCGCCCGCCTGGCCAGCCTGTTGCAGGCGCTGCACACCGGCAAGCGGCACGTGGTCAAGGTGGCGACCGCCTCGCCCTTCGCGGTGGCGGAAGCGGCGGGCTGATTTCTCCGATCCTCACCACGGATGACACGGATCAGCACGGATGGGCTGGGCCGATCTCTTGTCCTGAATCGCGATGGGGTCTCGGTCCCGTGGGGTTGCTTCATATTGACTGATGAATCCGTGCCCATCCGTGGAATCCGTGGCTAAAAATTTTCCCGACTACGCCTCCGTCACGGAATACCTCTACGCGCTGAAGGCGGGCGGGGTGAAGTTCGGCATCGACCGCATGCGGCGGCTGGCCGACGCGCTCGGGCATCCGGAACGCGGCTACCCCGTGATCCATGTCGCCGGCACCAACGGCAAGGGCTCCGTCTCGGCGATGCTCGACGCCATCTTCCACGCCGCCGGCTGGCGCACCGGGCTCTACACCTCGCCCCACCTCGTGAAGCTCGGGGAACGCGTGCAGGTCGACCGGCGGCTGCTGACGGAAGCCGAGATCGTCGCCTACACGAACGAACTCCGCCCGGTCGCGGCGGCCTGCGCGGCGGCCATGCCCGATGAGCATGCGACTTTCTTCGAGTTCATGACGGCCATGGCGTTCCTGCAGTTCCAGCGCAGGCAGGTGGACGTGGCCGTCGTCGAGGTCGGCATGGGCGGGCGGCTCGACGCGACGAACGTCGTGGAGCCCGCGCTGGCGGTCATCACCTCCATCGGCCTCGACCATTGCGCAGAACTGGGCGGCACCGTCGAGCTGATCGCGCGGGAGAAGGCGGGCATCATCAAGCCCGGCCGGCCCGTGGTGATCGGCCGGCTGCCGCCGGGAGCCGAGCGGGTGATCCGCGAGATCGCCGCTGAGCGCGGTGCGCCGGTGCACTCGGTGCGCGAGGTCTTCGGCGAGGATGTCTCCGGTTATCCTTCGACGAACCTCGCGGGTGATTACCAGCGGTGGAACGCGGGCACGGCGACGCTGGCGGCGCGCGTGTTCGCTGAAACCTGTAGGGCTGGCGCTGGTCGCCATGCCGGTTCGACGCTTCCCGACGGCATGGCGACCAGCGCCAGCCCTACAAGAGGAAGACCACCTGATGATGCCGCCATTGCGGCCGGCCTCCGACGGGTGAACTGGCCGGGGCGCTGGCAGCGCACGACGATTGGCGACCGGCCGCTGATCCTCGATGCCTCGCATAATCCCGAGGGCGCGGCGGTGCTGGACCAGAATCTCCGCGAGCTGGTCGCCGCCACCGGCCGGCCGCCCGTCGTCGTGGCCGGGGCGCTCGGGGAATTCCGCGCGCGGGCGTTGCTGGAGGTCGTTCTGCGCCACGCCGGCGAGGTCCATCTCGTGACCCCGCGCCAGGCGCGTGCCTGCGCCTTCGAGGAACTGCTTGCCCTGGTGCCCGCCGCACAGCGGCCCCGCGTGCACCGCGGGACGATCGAAGCGATCTTCCCGGATGCGCACACTTGCACGGTCGGCGGACCGGCCGACACGGTGGTCGTCACCGGCTCAATCTACGTGCTGGGCGAGGTGCTGGAGCGCATCGAACCCGGCCGCGGGGGGGGCGAGGGGAAGCTGCAGGACTTCTGACTTGAAGCATTGCACAGGAGGAAACGGAGGGAACAGAGGGTCGGATAGACCTGCTCGGTTGCTCCGTTGGATAGTGGGTCAGTTTGCGGTAGGTCGGGCTTTATGCCCGACATCAGGCGCGGCATGTCGGGGGTAATGCCCGACACAAATTGTCTGGAGAGTCTGACGGGCCCAAACTGGCCCACTCCCCGCCGTTGGCTCCCGTGAGATCATGTTCGGTGTGTTCCGGGTATTCTGCGGTTCAACCTGGACCCACTGTGCGCTTGTTTCCCGCGAATTACGCTGCAAGCGTCTCCTGTTCCTCATGAAACCCCACCAATCATTCGTGAAAGCCTTCCAAGGGAAGCACGTCCTCATCACGGGCGGACTGGGCTTCATCGGATCCACCCTGGCCGGGGCGCTCGCGGAGATGGGGGCGAAAGTGACGGTGCTCGACAGCCTGATCCCGGAATACGGCGGCAACCGGCGCAATGTCCGCGGCTTCGAGCGGAAACTGGACGTCAACATCGCCGACGTCCGCGACCGGCACAGCCTGCCTGAATTCCTGCGCGGCGAGCATTTCCTGTTCAATCTGGCCGGGCAGACGAGCCACATGGACTCGATGACCGACCCCGAGACCGATCTCGAGATCAACTGCCGCGCGCAGCTGACTCTGCTCGAGGCCTGCCGGAAACACAACCCGGCGATCCGCGTGGTCTTCGCCAGCACGCGCCAGATCTACGGCCGGCCGGACTACCTGCCGGTGGACGAGAAACACCCGCTGCGCCCGGTCGACGTCAACGGCATCAACAAGCTCGCGGGCGAGGAATACCATCTGCTCTACAGCCGGGTGCACGGCGTGCCCAGCACCGTCCTGCGGCTGACGAACACGATCGGCCCGCGCATGCGCGTGAAGGATGCCCGGCAGACCTTCGTCGGCGTGTGGATCCGGCAGGTCCTCGAGGGCAAGCCGATCGAGGTCTGGGGCGGCGATCAGCTGCGCGACTTCACCTACGTGGACGACGCCGTTGAGGCGTTCCTGCTGGCGGCGACGCACCCGAAGGCGGTCGGCGGCGTCTTCAATCTTGGCGGCGTGGGCCGCGTCAGCCTGCGCGAGCTGGCCGAGACGCTGGTGGCGGTAGCGGGCGAGGGGAGCCTCGTCGTCCGGCCCTTTCCCGCGGACCGCAAGAAGATCGACATCGGAGACTACTATTCCGACGGCCGGCTCATCGCGAAGCGCCTCGGCTGGAAGCCGCGCACGACGATCAGGCGGGCGCTGGCCAGGACGCTCGAGTATTACCGGAAAGAGCTGCCCTATTACCTGTGATTTTGCACAGGAGGTAACGGAGAAAACAGAGATTAATGCATGCCATGTTTCAAAAGGCGGCTGGATTGACCGAGCAGATAATCGGTGCCGCCATCGAGGTGCACAAAGACAAAGGCCCCGGATTAGTGGAATCGATCTACGAATGGTGCTTACTGCGGGAGCTCGAATTGCGTCGGCTTACAACGGAATCGCAAAGGACGGTGCGGATTACCTACAAAGGATTTGTTCGGGAGGACCCTCTTCGGTTTGACGTGTTGGTCGAGGGTTGTGTCCTAGTTGAAGCGAAGGCTGCTGACACCGTGCTTCCGATCCACAAGGCACAGCTCCTGAGTTATATGAAACTTCTCGACGTTCCCGTTGGGTTGTTGATCAATTTCAACTCTCCCAAACTGACGGACGGAGTCTCGCGGCTCATCCTTCCGGGTGCAAATGTCTGACTCTGTTTCCTCCGTTTTCTCCTGTGAGCAATAAAATCCTCCCCGCTGATCCCAAGGCCTCCTACCTCGCCGCGCAGGCGGACATCGACGCCGCCATCCGGCGCGTGATGCTCAGCGGCACCTACATCATGGGCCCGGAGATGGCGGCCTTTGAAAAGGAATTCGCCGCGTGGCTCGGCGCCAACGACACCGCCGGGGTCGCCAACGGCACGGATGCGATCGAGCTGGCCCTGCTGGCCGCCGGCATCGGGCCGGGCGACAAGGTCGTCACCGTCGCCAACACCGTGACGGCCACCGTCTCCGCCATCGGCGCGACGGGCGCGGAGCCGGTGTTCGTGGACGTCGATGCCGCCACGATGCTGCTGGACCTCGGTTCACTCGACGACCTGTTGACGAAGCTGCGCGACCCCAAGATCAAGGCGGTCGTGCCGGTTCACCTTTACGGGCTGGCGGTCGACATGCCGCGGCTCATGGAACTGGCGGCGCGGCATAACCTCCTCGTCGTCGAGGACTGCGCCCAGGCTCACGGTTCGCTGGTTGGCGGAAAGAAGGCCGGCACCTGGGGCCAGCTCGCCACCTTCAGCTATTATCCGACAAAGAACCTCGGCGCGTTCGGCGACGGCGGCGCTGTGGCCGGCGGCGACCCGCTCCTGATGGAGAAGGTGCGGCTCCTCCGGCAATACGGCTGGCGCAAGCGTTACGTCAGCGACCTGCCCGGACGCAACAGCCGGCTCGACGAGATCCAGGCGGCCATCCTGCGCGTGCGCCTGACCCGGCTTGACGCGGAGAACGCGCACCGCGACGCCCTCGCGCGGCAGTATCTGGCGGCGCTGGCGGGCACGCCCCTGCGTCTCCCCGTTGTGCCGGAGGGCCGCACGCACACCTGGCACCAGTTTGTCGTTCGCACGCCGCGCCGCGACGAGCTGAAGGCGCACCTGGAAAAGAAGGACATTCTCTGCGGCGTGCTCTATCCGGTGCCGGTCCACCGGCAGCCGGCGTATCACGACGCGTCCTTGCACCTGCCGCACACCGAGCAGGCTTGCGCGGAGGTGCTGTCGCTGCCCCTGCATCCGGGGCTGACGGGCGAGGATGTCGCGCGGGTCGCGCGCGAAGTGGCCGGCTTCTTCGCGTAGCGGGGCCCAGCCGAGACCATGCAGTTGAAATCAAACTGGTCATGGTAGACGGACAAACTGAAAGGTGATCGTCGATCTCCAGATCGACGCCTGACGTCGGTGCGGAGACCGGTGCCCACCCGGCTGCACGAGGCCGTCTCATAGCAATTCTCTGGCCTTCGGACTGTCATTGCGAGGAGCGCAGCGACGAAGCAATCCAGCTGGATCGCCACGGCGCTTCGCGCCTCTCGCGATGACAGAAGTCTTAATCCAACGGAATGTTGGGCTCAGCCGGGCTCATGCGATTGAAACGGGTTCCACCATTCGACGCAGGCCGCTTCAAGGAGTGCGCCCGTCCGGCTGCATGATGCCGTCTCAGTCGAGGTCCAGTTCGTCCGCCTCGTCCGGCTGGTTGGGCTTGGTGTCGGGTGTCAACTCCGCCAGGCCGGCGGCCTTGAGCCGGCGGTTGAGATCCGGGAGGTCGGTCTTCAACCGTTTCTCCCAGCGCTCAAAGGTCTCCTGAAATTCCTCGGCGAGGTTGGCCGCCACTACGCTCTGAGCCTTGGTGGGCGCGGCATCGGCCGATTCGAAGCTGTTGTAGAGCTCGCCGGTTTCGTTGTGGATGCCGGTCAACGCGGACTCATCCTCGGCTCCGGCCGGGCCGGCCGGGGCGTCGAGCAGCGGCTGCAGTTTCGCCTTGAGGGCGGCGAGTTCGGGCGCCGGGGCGCGGGGCTCCTTCGCGATCGCGTCGATCTGTTCCAGCAGTGAACGCAGGTGCCGGATGACCTGGGCGCTGCGGCTCATCACCGTGGCGAGGCGGGCCTGCAGTTCGAAGCGCCGCTGCCAGTCGGCCGCGGTGGTCTTGACGCGGGGATCCATCGTGACCGTGAGCGAGGCCGTCAGGACCTGGCTGCCCGCCGTCAGCCTGACCTGATACTGGCCGGGCAGCGCTCCGGGCCCGCGCGGTTGCCGGACGGTGCGGTGCGGCGAGGCGGAGATCGGGTAGCTGTGGCGCAACGAGTCGGGCGCGGTGTAATGCAGGTCCCACACCCAGCGGTGCAGGCCGGCGTCCGCGGACAGTGTCGTCGGCAGCAGCGGCCAGTAGGGCGGGATCGGGAGCTTCGGCAGATCGGCGGCCGTGACTTCGGGGGTGTCCTGGCTGGAGAACTGCCGCACGACCTTGCCGGCTGTGTCTAGAATTTCCAAGGTGACGGGCCCGGTGGCGGGAGCGGGCAGGTAGTAATCAAGAATGGCGCCCTCAGGCGGGTTTTCGCCGGTGGGCTCGTCGGGCGGCAGCGGTGTGTCGGTGTAAAGGTTGTCGCGCACGCGGATGGCCGGCGCCGGTTTGAAGAGTGCAGCTGCGGGCTTGCCGGCGGGTGCGATTTGGCGGAGCAGCGAGATATCGTCGAGGATCCAGAATGAGCGGCCATGCGTGGCCACGATCAGGTCCGCGCCGTGGACGATGAGGTCGCGCATGGAGGTGTGCGGCAGGTTGAGCTGCAGCGGTTCCCAATGGTCGCCGTCGTTGAACGACACCCAGACCGCCCGCTCGGTGGCCGCGAACAGCAGGCCCGGGCGCACCGGGTCCTCGCGCACGGCGTTGACCGGCGACTGGTCGAGGCCCGCGGTGATCAGCTGCCACGTCTTGCCGCCGTCGTGGGTGCGGTAGACATAGGGCGCGAGGTCGTCGATGCGGAAGCGGCTCACGGAGACATACGCGGTCGCGGCGTCGAAATGCGACGCATCGATCTGCGTGACCTTGCTCCACGGCGTTAATGCGGGCGGCGTGACGTCGTTCCATTTTTTGCCACCGTCGGTGGTAAGCCACACGAGGCCATCGTCGGTGCCGGCCCAGAGGACCGGCATGCTCTTCGGCGAGGGCGCGAGCGCGTAGATCACGCCGCGCTGCTTGTTCGCGGCCTCGGCGTCCTTGGGTGGCAGTTGGCCCAGATTGGCGGGGATCCCGGCGTGCGGCCGGCCGAGGTCGGGGCTGATCTCCTGCCACGAGTGTCCGCCGTCGGCGGTCTTGAACAGGATGTTCGTCCCATAGTAGAGCACGTGCGGGTCGATGGGGGAGAAAATCAACGGCATCGTCCGCACCGCGCGATACTTCGGCGAGGCCTGCGGCACCGGTGAGACCAGCTCGACCTGGCCCGTGTCCCAATGGAACTTGCTGACCTCGAGCCGGCCGGCGCCGTAGACGATGTTGGGGTCGAGCGGGTCGGGCGTGACGTAGCCGTATTCGCTCGCGCCGACGGGGTGCCAGTCGCGGAAGGTGATGACGCCGTCGTTGCCGCGGCTGGCGATGCCGACCGAGCCGCTTTCCTGCTGGCCGCTGTAGACGCGGTAGGGGAAGGCGTTGTCCGCCGTCACGTGGTAGAGCTGGGCGGTCGGTTGGTTATACCATGAACTCCAGGTGCGGCCGCCGTTGACCGTGACCACCGCGCCCTGATCGGAGACGAGCAGGATGATGGCCGGGTTCTGCGGATTGATCCAAAGGTTCTGGTAGTCGTCGCCGCCCGGCGCGCCTTTCAGGGCGGACCAGGTCTTGGCGCCGTCAGTGGAGCGCCAGGCGACCACGGTCGCGCTGTAGACGACGTCGGGGTTGACCGGGTCGACGCGGATCAGCGGCATGTCGCCGCCGCCGATGGCGAGGGCGGGGCGGGTGTCGGTGGTGGCGAGGTGCCAGTTTTCCCCGGCGTCGTCCGAGCGATAGATTTCCGAGCTGTGGGAGGTGCCGACCGTGGCGTAGATGCGGCGCGGATCGGCGGGCGCGACCGTGACGTAGACCTGGCTCACGTCGGCCGGGAGGCCGGCGGTCAGTTTGCGCCAGGTCTGGCCGCCGTCGGTGGACTTGAAGAGACCGCCCTTCGTGCCCTTGTAGCTGTTGCCGCCGTCCCAGGGACCGAGGCGGGATTCCCAGAGGGTGGCATACATCACGTCGGGATTGCCCGGGGCGAAACAGACGTCCCAGCCGCCGGTGTCCGCGTCGACGTAGAGGGACTTCTCCCAGGTCGCGCCGCCGTCGGTCGAGCGGTAGATGCCGCGCTCGGCACTGGCGCCGTAGGGATGGCCGAGGACGGCGGCGAAGAGCCGGTCGGGGTTGCGCGGGTCGATGGCGAGGGTGGGGACCTGCTGGCCGTCGCGCAGGCCGAGGTGGGTCCAGGTCGCGCCGGCGTCGGCGGAGCGGTAGATGCCGTCGCCGACCGAGAGGTCCGGCCGGCGCAGGCCCTCGCCGCTGGCGACGTAGACGATGTTGGGATTGGACGGAGCCACGGCGATGGCGCCGATGGACTGGGTAGGCTGCGCGTCGAAGATCGGGTTCCACGTGTGGCCGAAGTCATCTGACTTCCACACGCCGCCGTTGACCTGGCCCATGTAGAAGACACTCGGCTGCCCCGGGACGCCGGCGGCGGCGCGGGTCCGTCCGCCGCGGAACGGGCCGATGTTGCGCCAGTGCAGCTCGTGGAAGAGATCGGGGGAGAGCGGCTGGGCCCGAGCCCCGGCCAGCAACACCGCGGTGAACAACACGACCCTCAACCCAAGCGTGGAAAACCTCATGCCGCCCAGACTGCCGCGAGCGGGCGCGGCCTCAAGCCTCGGTTGCCCCGATTCCTGGGGCCTGATCTTTTAACCACGAAGGTCACGAAGGACACGAAGACCGGATACTGCCGGTGCTGCGGGTATGGCTCACGCAAATCACGTCCGGTTCCCGTGTGTTGGCACCGGCGGCTGGGTCGGCGTCCGTCTATTTGTTCGAGCGAACCTGAATGCCCCATCGTCCGTCGATGCGCGCGACAATCCAAATGGCGGCCTGCGCGCTGAGCACGCTTCCGTCCGCCCGGCAGCGCTCATACTCGACGAGAAAGTGGACGCGCTCAGCGGCGGCTAGCACCGCTTCTCTTTTCGTGTAGCGCGAGAAAGCCCAGCCTGACTCGACCAGGTTCGGGAAGAAATCGGGGCTCAGGCTTCCCGGCTGCCGCCAAATGACCAGCTCACGCCCGGGAAAAACATGCGGGAAGTGCAAGGTGGCATCCATGCCGGCCACATCCTGCCGATTGAACGCCGCCGTAAATCGATCGAGGAGGGCGAACGCTTCAGTTGGAGCCGCGGCACTCAAGGTTTCACCGTCCCACCGCGGACAGGGTGTGGATATCGCGGGCCAGAAGCCAGCGGCCGTCGGGCCGTTTGCGATAAATCGTGAGCCGATGCCCGGCGAGCTGCGTCGCTTCGCCGCCGGCGCGCGGGGTCACGGACAACGCGTCCCGGCTCCGCGTGTAGGCGACTTCGCCAGCGACCACGACCTCTTCCAACTCGCTGCGGCAATTGATCCGCCGCGTTTGGTGGGCGGTTGAAAAGCCGGAGGAAAATCCTTCCCGGCCGACCGGTGTCCGGCCCGGATTGATGAACACGGCATCGTCCGTCATCAAGGTCAGCAAGTGGGCAAGATCGCCGGCGTTGACGGCCTCGATCCAGGTCGAGTGCAAAGCGCGGACTTCATGTTCGTCGTTTCCCATGGGGTCGTGGCGCTGTAGCGCCTGGTTCGGCTCGCTATTCATTTCTTGAGAGTGATCTCCGTAGGAATTCCGAGCTTATGAGGCAGCTCAATGGCGTTCGGCTCAAGTGTAAGCTCTCGGCTGTCGCCTCGTATATCGACAAACAAATCAACGCCCTCTTCACGTAATTTCCGGAGAATCTTTGCATCGTGCTTAATCATGCCATGAATCCAAACGAGATGGTCAGAAACACTGTTGCCATCGCCAAGTGCAGAGTAGAATACCAGATCGTCATCTTCTTTCTTAAAGAATGACGCTATACGACCCAATCGTGAGAGAACGAATGGCGCGGCCTTTCTAATTCGGATGGCAGACGGGATGCGCTTCATGATTTTGTCGAACGATTGAGGTCAGACACGACCGGGCGCAGCCCGGTCGTTGTCTGTGCCGACTAGATCGGCCTTCTTCATGAACCTTCGAAATCCTCTTTCCAACCCCAATAGCCGATCGGAAGATCGACTAGGCAGGGTGAAACGTCGATGCGCTCGACGATCTTTCCGCTTTCGTCTTTCACACGGACAGCGAGCGCGAACTCGGTCCGATGCTTTGGGCCGGCGTGCGTGACCCAGAATCCCTCCAGGAGATCCGCGACGTTGTGGAGAGCTGTGTCGACGGCCTCAGACACCGCGGCATCAAGCTCAGCCTGAGTCGCTGGCACGGGACGGGAAGCCACTTTCTTCAGGGCTTCGGCGCGGCAATGAGCCAGGAGATAGAAACCGAAATTCGACGCGGCATCTTCAGCGCGATCAATCGGCTCTGTGCGCCAATTATCGTAGGGTGTCGGTGTGGGCATGTTTCTTCCGCCGAACAGTGTTATTCGGCCGCACTCGAAAGCTGCGGTGATTCCGTGCTCATGCGGGCATGAGAACAGCGCAAACGCTTTTGATTCAAGAGCTGAAATCCTGAGTGCGGCTTTTTGTGGTCGCGGTAGGCTCCGCAAAAAGCCGCACTGGAATCCAGCAGCGGGCCGCTTGTATCCGCACGCTGCAGGAACTCATGGGCACTCCGGTGTCGAGACGACGCAGATATACACCGATGTGATGAAGAAGCCGGGGCTCGGCGTGCGCAGCCCGTTGGACCGACCCCAGGCCGGCCGAGGCGTCAGGTCAGCCTGATCAGCTCGGCGGTCGGCGGGACGTCCTTGATGATCTGGCTCGGCTGCGGGCCGACGCCGAGGTAACGGAGGTTCGGCAGGACGGCGGGGAGCTTGTCACCGTAGGCGACTTCGACCAGGCTGCGGACCATGGCGGCGGTGTAGAGCTGCGCGTTCTTCGGCAGGTCCGCGAAGTGGCGCACCCCGCAGATGTCCTCGGTCCAGCCGGGATGTTTCGCGTAGACGGGCTTCAGGGATTTGCGGACGGCTTCGTTGCGGGGGACGTGGTGGTAGCGCTTGCCCTTGGCGTCCTCGTAGGCCGTGCAGATGAGCAGCTCGGCGGCGCCGCTGAGGGCGTCGATTTTGTTGATCATCAGGTCCTGGTAGCCGCCGTAGCGGAGGACGTCGCCCTTTTCCACGGCGTCATACCAGCCGACCATGCGCTGGCGGCCGGTGCTGGTGCCGAACTCGAGCTGCTTGAGCTTGATCGTCAGCGGCGCGGCGTCGTCCATCTGCGTGAGAAACGTGTGCGTGCCGACCTTGGTGTCGTAGGCCTTGGCGACGCCGAAGGTGTGGATGCGCTGCACCGGGATGCCGGCGCTCTCGAAGAACTCGGGCGTGTAGGTGTGCGAGGCGGTGACGTTCGGGGAGTAGCCGTGGCGCTTGTCGAGCCAGTAGGCCTGGCCGAACTCGCCGATGATCGTGTGCCCGGCGGCGATCTCGCGCAGGACGAGTTCGCGGACCTCGCCGATGTTCCTGGCGAGGGCGGTGCCGGCCAGCCAGTAGACCTGGGTGAGGCGCGGGATGTTGAGCGTGAACGGGGCGGCGCCGCGGAACTGGGTGAAGTCGAACTCGTCCTTGGCGAACACGCCGGCCTCGATGGCCTCGGCGTTGGCGCGGGTCTCGGCGGCGGTCAGCGTGTCGAAGAAGCCGGCGAAGATCTCGGGCGAGACGCGGCAGACGTGCTGGATGGTGCGCAGGGCGCGGTCGGCGCGCTGGGCGAGCTTGCGGGCGAAGTAGTTCGGGCCGGCGAGGAAATCGGAGTAGGTGATCTGTGCCTGGCCGACCTCGTCGAGGTAGGCCGGCGTGATGCCGCGGCCGGTGGAGCCGCGCGGTTCCTCGGCAAGGACCTTCGTGCGGTAGTCCTCCCACGCGAGGTCGAGCAGGCGGTGGCTGAGGTCGGAGACCATGGCGCGCTCGTCGATGACGAGACGGGAGAGGATAGCGTGGCCCTTCTGCTCGAGAGGCTTCGCCTCCCACCAGAACTTGCGGGGGTCGGCGACGACGCCACTGCCGATGCAGAGGTGCGGGGCGTCGCGGACGACGACACCGGCGGGAAGCAGGTTGAGCTTCACGCCGCCGGCGGTGTGGCCGGAGTTGGCGCCGCCGTTGACCTTGAGGACCACGGAGACCGAGGCGGGGGTGCCGCGCAGCTCGTCGGCGACCTCGGGGATGAGGCGACCCTTGCCCTCGTCACCGAGGGAGATGCCGACATCGGCGATGAGCTGGCTGCTGAAAGGGAGAAGCGACATGGAGGAAGCAGGGAGCGGGAAGCTGGGAGCGCTGAGCGAAGGCAGAGAACACAGTCCAGCCGCCGGACCGGCAACTGCAAATTGAGTCACAAAACGTGGGCGGGCGCCGTAGCGGCAGGCGTCCCGGCCTGCCGTTCGGAGATTCGCGCAAACCCCACAGGCCCGGAGGCCTGCGGCTAGGACGGGCCCGTCGGCTACTTCGCTGCGGCCGCCAGCCCGTCGTAGTAAGCCTTCAGCACGGCGAAGGCTTCCTTCTTGGTGCCGTCGGAGCTGATGAGGCCCTTGCGGTTCCAGCCGTCCTGGATGTGGGGCAGGGCGCGCCGGGGCGACCGGAAATCGCACAGGATCCAAGGCGTGGCGCCACGCCATTGCGGTATCTTGGCGAGCATGGCCAGGGTCTGCCGGTAAAGGTCGGCCTGATACTCCTCGCTGAAACGGGTGAGCTTGTCGCCATGTTTGCCCTGCTGTGCGTCCGCGCCAAATTCGCTGATGACGACGGGCTTGTTGTAGCCGAGGGTCCACTTGATCTGCGGAAGCTTGTCGGGCAGGCCGTCATACCAGCCGACGTATTCGTTGAAGCTGAGCAGGTCGGTGAACTGGCCGAGCGGGTCGTCGACGATGCGGCGCAACGGGTCGGCCGGATCGCCGTGCACTTCCATCGCGGCGGAGACGAGCCGGGTGTCGTCGAGGGAGCGCGCGGTGTCGATCAGGGTCTTGAGGAAACGCGTGCGCGGCTCGCTGACGGGGGTCTCGTTCGCGACGGACCAGACGATGACGCTCGCGCGGTTGCGGTCGCGGGTGACGAGGTCGGTGAGCTGCGCCCTGGCGTTCGCCAGCGTGTCGGGATTCTCCCACTGGATGGTCCAGTAGACGGGAATTTCCTCCCATAGCATCAGGCCCATCTCGTCGGCCACGCGGGCGAGGTGCTCGTTGTGCGGGTAGTGCGCGAGGCGAATGAAATTGCATCCCAGTTCCTTCGCCCAGCCGAGGAGCAGGCGGGCGTCGGACTCGGAATAGGCGCGGGCGCCGCGCAGCGGGTTCTCCTCGTGGGCGCAGACGCCGCGGAGAAAGACCGGCTGGCCGTTGAGCAGGATGTCGGTGCCGCGCACCTCGATGGTGCGGAACCCGACGCGGTCGGCGATGCGGTCGGTGTCTGTCACGACCTCTACTTTATAGAGCTGCGGGTGCGTCGGCGACCAAAGGGCCAGGGCCGGCGCGGCGATCTCGGCACGGGCGGCGCCGTGATCGTCGGTGTCGAGTCTGGCCGTGAGATGTGCTTCGGGGATGGCGACGGTGACGTGCTGCCGGGGCTGCGCGCCGTCGAGCTGCACGGCGATCTCGATCCGATCGGCGGAGCCTTTTTTCAGCTGCACCCGGTAGTCGCGCACGAAGGTCGCCGGCGTCTCGATCAGGCGCACGTCGCGCGTGAGGCCGCCGTAGTTCCACCAGTCGGTGTTGACCGTCGGCACGGCGTCGGGGTGGCGCTGGTCGTCGACGCGCACGACGAGGGAGTTGCCGGTTTCCTTCACGGCGCCCGTTACCTCGAACTCAAAGGGCGTGAACCCGCCGACGTGGCGGCCGAGTTTCTTGCCGTTGAGGTAGACGTCGGCCTGGTAGTTGGCGGCGCCGAAGTAGAGGAAGAGGCGGCGGCCCGCGGTGGCGTGGTAGTCGAAGTGGCGGCGATACCAGACGCTGCCCTCGTAATAGTAGAGGCGTTCGTTCTGGGAATTCCAGTCGCCGGGAACGTTCAGTTCCTGGCTCTGGTCAAAGTCATACTCGAGCAGCTCGGACTTGTCGGCGGGTTTCTGGTCAAGGAAGTAGCCTCCTTTCGGGGAGGGCGCGGCGTCGAACGGCTCGCGCCGGTAGTCGTAGTAGCCGGTCTCGTAGGGATCGACGATGATGCGCCACTTGCCGTCGAGGTCGAGGCCGGGGCGGGCCGAGGGATTCAGCAGGGCGGGAGCGGCGGCGGTGGCGGCGCACGGGGCGGCGGCCAGGAGGAGACACGCAAGCAGGGGCAGGGCGTTGCACGATTTCATGGGAACCAGCAGTTTGCCGCGACCGGCCGGCGGTTGGCAACTCAATGAGCGCGGATTTCCATCAGCGACTGGTAGAAGACGGTGCTGAAACGCGGGAAGAGGCCGTGCTCGTCGTAGGGCATGTGCTGCGCGAAAACGAGGGCGACGGTGCCCTCGCGTGGGTCGACGTTGCAGTAGGTCGTGGCGGCGCCGGTCCAGCCGAAGCGGCCGGCCGACCCCGGCGAGTCGCTGCCGCCGCCGGCGGACCAGACGCCGACGCCGAGGCCGTAGGTGCCGGCGGGCCCCATGAAGGTCGTGGGGGTCTTGATGCCGGTGAGGTGATCGGAAGTCATGAAGGCCACCGCCTTCGGCGCGAGGATGCGCGCGCCGTCGAGGGTCCCGCCGTTGAGCAGCATCTGCGCGAGGCGCGCGTAGTCGTCAGCGGTGGAGACGAGGGCACCGCTGCCGCTGGGGAACGTGCCCCCGCCGGTGGCCGGCTGGATGATCGTGGGGGGCTTGACGGCCTGGAGATGGCCGTCCGGTCCCGGCTGATAGATGTGCGCGAGGCGGCTGCGTTTCTCCGGGGGCACGACGAAAAAGGTGTCGTTCATGGCCAGCGGACCGAAGACCCGCTCGCGCATGGCGGTTTCGAGCGGTTGGCCGGTGAGTTTCTCGATGAGGTAGCCGAGCACATCGTATCCCGCGCCGTAGGTGAACGCGTCGCCGGGCTGGTGGTTCAGCGGGATCTTGGCGATGGCTTCGGCGAAGGCCGGGAGCGTCGGGTAGTTGAAGATGTCCGTGCTGGCGTAGAAGGGCCGCAGGGCCGGCGACGCCGTGAAATCATAGGCGAATCCCGACGTGTGGGTGAGCAGATGGCGGATGGTGATGGGCCGCGCGTCCACGAGCTCGGGCTGCGCCATCGTGCCGCCGGTGATCACCTTCATGTGGGCGAACTCGGGCAGGTATTTCGCCACCGGGTCGTCCAGGTTGAAGCGACCCTCCTCCCAGAGCGTGAGCGTGGTAACGGCGACGGCGACCTTGGTCAGCGAGAAGATGTAGACGAGCGTGTCGCGTTCCATGGGGAGCTTCGCGGCCAGGTCGCGGTAGCCGTAAGCGCGGACGTCGATAATCCGGCCGTCGCGCGCGATCAGCGAGATGGCGCCGGCGTATTTGCCGTCATCGATGTAACCCTGCACGAGCTGCCGGACGCGCGCAAGGCGTGCGGGCGAGAAGCCGGCAGCGGCGGCGTCGCCGGCGGGCAGGGGCGCGGCGTTCAGGGCGACGGGAGCAAGCGCAGCCGGCAGGAGCAGCAGGGCGGCGCAGAGGGGGCGCAGGAGAAACTTCGGGGTGATCATGATGGGGCTGATGAGGGGAACGATTAATTGCGTCCGGCGCCGATGCGGTCTCGACCAAGTCCGCCGGCCGCTGTTGGGTGAAGGCGATGAACGCCGAGGTCTTTTCGCGCATGGAGCAGGGGTTTGCCGTCACCGGGCTGCGCACGGCGCGGGCTGAGCTGGCGATGGTGCCGGCGCTGGGCGGGCGCATCATCAGCCTGCGCAGCCGGCGCACGGGTCGCGAGTGGTGCTGGCACCGCGAGCGTCCGGACTGGCTCTGGGTGAGCCGGCCCGGCGATGATTTCGGCAAGGGACCGCAGGCGGGCGTGGACGAGTGCGTGCCCTCGGTCGCCGCGTGCGACTGGCGCGGGCGGAAAATTCCCGACCACGGCGAAGTGTGGGCGGAGGCGTGGACCCTCGATCCGGCGGCTCTCGCCGCGGGCCGGCTCAGCGCGTCCGTGCCGATGCGGATCTCGCCGCTGGTCTTCGAGCGCGCGATCCACGCGGATGCCGAAGGCGGGTTCGTGTTCGACTACGCGCTCACCAACCGCGGCGCGGCCGCCGAGGAGTTTTTGTGGTGTCTGCATCCGCTGTTCACCATCGCGCCGGGAGACCGGCTGGAATTGCCGCCGGAGGTCGCGGAACTCCGGCTCAACGGCGGGCTGGGGGACCGGCCGATGAATTTCGGCGACACTTGGAAATATCCGGAGCCGTTTCCCGGTGTGCGGCTGGACCGGTTGGAGACCCCGGGCATGCCGCGGGGCTGCGTGAAGGGGTTCGCCAGTCCGGTGTGCACGGGCCGGGCGGCGCTCGCCAATGACGCGACCGGCGACCGGCTGGAATTGAAGTGGGACGCCGCAGTCGTCCCGTATCTCGGCCTGTGGCTCAACCGCGGTCACGCGGGATTCCACCATGTGGCACTGGAGCCCGCCACCGGCGCGCCCGATTCGCTCACGGATGCGGTGCAGAAGTGGCGGCAGTTCGCCACCGTCGCGGCCGGCGCGACGGTGCGCTGGTCGGTGCGGTGGTGCATCGCCTGAGCCAAACTCAGGAGGACACGGCCTCGAACGGTTTGAAGTCGTAGCCAAGGTCGACCTCGATGCGAGCAATGGTCCCGTCGCGGGAGAAGAGCCGGGCGCTAGTCGCGGCGTCCAAGTCGCGGCCGTCGAATCGCGTGGCGTCGCCCGCGGAGGCGTGCACGAGGATCCGGGCCGCTCCGGGGCCGAGGCGGTAGACCACGGGCGTGCCGCAGAAGGTGAAGGCCAGCGAACCCGCGGGCAGGGGCAGCGAGGCCGGCTCGCCGGTGCGGGAGACGTGGCGGAACTCGCCGGCGACGGTCGTGAACTCCGCGGAGCGCAGGAGTGTCGGGGCGAAGCGGACGCAGCCCCCGGCGACCCGCACGCCGAGTTCGCCGAGGCGGGTGAGAATCTCCTCCTTCACTTGGCCGGTCATGCCCGGCTGCTGGGCGCCAGAGTGACCGGGCGTGTGCGAATAGGGATCGGTGGGGAAGGCGCCGTAGGTGGCGGGCGTCTTGTTGAAACCCAGGCCGGCGCGCACGTCGTAGTAGAGCGCGGCGAGCCGGGCGGACTGCGGGTCGCCCGCGGCTTCGGCGGCAAGGAGATTTTCCTGCACGGCGAGGAGGAGCTTGGCGACCATGTGCCAGTAGATGCACCCGAGCCCCTCGTAACCGAACATGGAGCCGCTGCGGCCGGTGAAGGCGCGGTGCTTGAAGACGTTCTCGTAGAGGGCGCGGACCTGCGGGCCGTGGGCCTGCACAGGACCGGACCAGAGCGGCTCGGCGGCCAGGGCGGCGAGGCAGGCGTCGAGCGCCGAGATGTTGGTGAGCGCGGCGGCGAAACGGCAATGACCGTCGGCGTCGCGCACGACGAGCCGCGGGTCGCCGGCGGCGAGCAGCGCGGGCAGCAGCGGGCAACCGGCCACGGCGTCGGGCGCGATCACGTTGCGCGCCAGGAAGCCCGGCAGCTGGCGGTCGGGGTAGAGCAGGTAGCTGTGCTGGTCGGCCCGGTAGAGCGGGCTGCGGCGCAGGGCGACGAGCAGGGCGACCGCCTCGGCCGGCGACAGGAGGCCGGAACTGAGCACCGCGACCTGGCCCTCGAGCATCGGGTAAAGGTGGTGCAGCTCGAGGCCGGCGGGTTCCTCGGTGAACTCGAGGAGATTGTAGGAGTGGTAGAGGCCGTCGGCGCGCCGGTTCGCGTGCAGCGTGTGGTCGACGAACGCCAGTGCGGTTTCGAGGGCGCGATCGATCTCGGCGGGCGACACGGGGTGCGCCGCGCCCGGGCCGCGGGCGTAGACCTCGGCCCGGTAGTCCGAACCCGCGGCGGCGAGCTGGTCCAGCAGCGCGCGCCGTGTGGACGACTTGAGTGCGGGGGCGGCGAGCAGAGGTCGGTGCGCTTCCAGGACTGCCTGGACCTGGCGCAGGAGACCGGCCACGGCGGCGGACACGGCGACCGGCTCGGCGCCGAGGGAGGGCAGCAGGTGGGCGCGCAGGCGGACCAGCATGCGCCGCAGGTAGGCGAGGGTGACCACCGACACGCCGTAGCCGACGAGGGCGTTGTTGGCGTCGTTCCACTCGGGTCGCTGCGTGTTCATCCAGATGCCGCCGCCGGGCACGAAATTGGTCAGACGGGTGAGAACGAGCAGGAGAAGTTTTTCCGTGAGGTTGACGTGGCGCACACCGCCGGAAGCGTCCGGCACCAGACGGGCGTCGGAACCCAGGCGGGCGCTGCGTTGTTCGATGGCGCGGTGCTGCGCGGCGTCGAACTCGATGGTCGCATGCGGGTCGTGCCGCATCCGGGCGTAGCCGGTGATGCGGTAGGGGACGTTGGCGTAGCTGAAGAGATCGCGGCGCAGCCAGGCCTCGAGCCGGCCGGGGTGGAAGCGGCCGGACCATTCCAGCAGCTTGAGGAGATAGATGACCTGGTGGTCGCCCCAGTAGCCGATCGAGGACCACGGGTCCTCGTGATCGGGGACTTCCCAGTCGATGCCGGCGTTCGTGACCCGGTAGGGATTGTAGCCGTCCATCGTGGAGGCGTTGACGAACTTCGCGACGATGCTCTCGAAGAATTCCGGGTGGCTGAGGCAGAGCGCCTCCCAGTTCTGGAAAATGTCGCGCCAGTTGCCCTCGTGAGTGAGGAGCCGGTTGCCCTGCGGGTCGCGGACGCGGATGCTGAAGCGGTTCCACGGGCGGCTCGGGTCGCCGTGCCGCCGGCTGAAGGTCAGAGGCAGGTATTCGTAGCCGAGACGCTCGAGGTCGCGGTCACCGGTGGCGGCAAGGCGGGCGAGAAGGTCGGGCCGGGCCATCGCGGCGGGGAGCGCGCCGAGGAGCTTGACGAAGCGGTCCGCCACCTCGCGGTTGCGCAGGCCGACGAACGCCGCGAAGTCGCGGCCGGGGATGGCGTGGCCGTCGAGGCAGGCGCCGCCGCGCATGAGGTTGAACAGGACGTTGGCGAAATGGTGGGCGGTGACGGTCTCGTCGGCGCCGGCCTGCAAACCGTCGGCGGCACCGACGAACTGGCGCAGGCGCCGGGTGGATTCGTCGGTGGCGGCGGCCACGGCGGCGCCGAAGCCGCTCCCGGCGAGGGCCGCGCGCCGGGCGGCGACGTCGGGCTGGCTGAGCCCGAGATCGGCGACCATCAGCCAGCGCTGGGTGGTGCGCGCCGCGAGCGCGAGCGAGGACGAGAGATAGTAGCTGGCGCGGATGCCGCGGCAGTGCGACTCGGGCGCGGGAGTTTTCCCCTCGAGGAACGCGCCGAGCTGACGGTCCGACAGCAGCGTGTCCGCGCCGGGCAGGCCCTCGGAGCAGACGGCGCTCGCGCGCAGGGATTCGAGCGGGATGGCGCGGTCGACGATGGCGGCGGCGAGGGCGTAGACGGCCAGCGAGGTGCCGGACAGGAGTTCCGCGGTCTTGTAGGCGTCGGCCAGGCAGCTGCTGTTGTTCTGCAGGCGGAGCGGGATCCCGGCGGGGAGGAGGTTGCGCAGGCCGTCGAGCACGCGCAGGCGGCGCGGCTCGTCGGAAAGGTTCTCGAGCTCGCAATGGCGGACGAAGCCGTGGGCCTCGGAGGTGGACCAGCCGTAGCGGAAGGCGAGGCGCAGCGCGGGGTTGATCTCCTCGAACCACACCCGGTCGCCCTCGACGCTCTTATAGAGATTTCGGACGATATCCACGTGGGCGGCGGTGCGCGGCGCGAAGGGCTGCCAGAGGACGGGCCCGCCGGCGGATTCGACCCAGATGGCGGTCACGGGGCCGGTGACGCCGGCGCTGTCGTAGATGCGGTCGACGGTCTGGTAGGGGAAGAGCGCGTGCTCGGCGTCCATCCGGCCGGCGGTGAGGCCGCCGTTGCTGGCGAGGAAGAGCCAGAGATCGGACGAGCTCACGACGTTCATGAAGAACACGGGGAGCCGGTCGGAGTGGGCGATGCGGTAATAGCGGCCGCCGAACGCGTCGACGAGGGCGCCGACCGGCTCAGTCCCGGCGGAAGCGTTGGCGCTGGTGGCTGACTTCATGGAGAGGAGGATGGGGTGGCGGCGCCGCAGCCGGGGAGGCCTTCGCGGAGCCGGCGGCGGGGCGGGGCGCGCTCAGGTCCGGGGCGCGGGATTCCGTCCGGCCGTTTTCGCGGCAGGGGAGCAACGCGGGCGCGGGACGGCGGGGACGGGAGGCATGGGGTGGGGAAAGCTGGACGAATCAAGGCGAACGCGGCGGCGCGATGGTCTGGCCGGGCACGAACTCCGCCTCGACGAGGATTTTCCGGCGCGGCGACTGGGGATGCTGGATGCGGTTCATCAGGCGGGTGAGGGCGGACGAGCCGATCTGTTCGTGCGGCACGCGCATGGACGTGACGCGCCGCATGCCGACGGCCGGCTCGAGTCCGTCGAAGCCGGTGATCGAGCAGTCCTCGGGCACGCGGAGGCCGCGCGCCGGCAGATCCTGCATGAGCTGGTAGGCCTGGTGGTCGGCGGCGCAGACCCAGGCGGTGACGCCCGTCTCCTTGATCAGGCGCGCGACGGAGTCGGCCACCTCGGTGGGCGTGAGCCGCGGGGAATTCTTGTGCACGTTCAGCACCCATTCGGGGTGGAATTCCAACCCGTGCATGAAGAGGGCCTCGACGTAGCCGCTGAAACGGCGAGCGACCCAGTGGCCGCCGATCGGGTAGGTCCACGAGAGGAAACCGATGCGCCGGTGGCCGGCGTCCTTCAGCGACTCAACGAGCGCGAGCACGGCGGAGGCGTCGTCGGTGTCGATGATGTCGATGCCCGGCTGGCTGTAGCTCTCGAGGACGGAGACCGTGGTGATCTTGCGGGAGATGATGTCGACGGCGGGCTCGGGGAAGGGATAGATGAGGATGTTGCCGCGCCAGTTGTTCTCGCGGATCTGGCGGAACACGGACTGGCGGCTCGACTCCGGATGGAAATCGCCGGGCGCCTGGTAGCAGACGTCGACGTTGACCTTCTCGATCACGGCGCGCTCGCGGATGCCGCGCAGGATGTAGGGGAACGTCGCCATCACGACGTTTTCCGTCGGCACGCCGATGAGCACGCCGATGGTGAGCGCGCGGGAGTTGCGGATGCGGCGCGAGGCATGCCCCGCGGAGATGTGGTAGCCGAGTTTCTCGGCCATGCCGAGGACGCGCGTGCGCGTCTCGGCGCTGATCGCCGGGTGGTTCGCGAGACTGCGCGAGACAGTGGTGCGCGATATTTTCAGGCGCTTGGCAATCAGCTCTTGATTGACGGACTTCACGACGAAAGGGAGGGGGTTGGCCGGCGGGGTATGGATATAGCGCTACCGTGCGGGTTGCATTAATCAAGGATTATAATTCATGCACGAAAAGCGTTACGTTATGCACATAAGTTGGAAACCGATTCACAAAAGTAAACTTAAATAGCTGAAAAATAGCATATAATGGCACTCATGTTTTTAATTAATGAGTGAACAATGATGTGCACATCATAGTTGACATAAAGAGTGCACAGTGGGTTTCTCGAAGCCGTTACATGCGACCTCGGTCGCGTGTAGTTCCTGCCCCCGATATCTTCTACCCCTTGGCTTTCGGTTTCCCCGCCGTGTTCAGCCGGATCTTTCCGGCCTGGGCAGTGACGATCGACCGGGTGCCGCGGGGTAACCCAACCCAAAGAACCTGCCCCGTTATGAACAACAAAACCTGTTCCGCGCTCCGTGCCGGACTGATGCTCTGCTCCGTCCTGCTCGGATCATGGCCGCTTGCGGCCCGTGCCCAGCAAGCCGCCTCACCCACCGATGCCGTCAAACCGGCGGGCGTCGCCTCCAATGAAGAGCCGGTCGAACTCTCCCCGTTCAAGGTCACGACCGACAAGGACCGGGGCTACGCGGCGACCAACGTGATCTCCGGCTCGCGCGTGGACACCGCGATCAAGGATCTGCCGATCCCGATGCAGGTCATCACGAGCGAGTTCATCAAGGACACCGGCGCGACCGACCTGCGCAAATCGCTCTCCTATTCCTCGAGCATCGAACTCCAGAGCCAGAACGACCTGGAAAACAACGGTGGCATCGGCGGCATCCAGAAGGGCGCCTATGGTCCTGGCGGCGTGAACAACCCCGAGGGCATCACCTCGAACATCAGCGGCACGCAGCTCAAGATCCGCGGCTTCATCACCAACAACGTCCTGCGCGACGGCTTCCTCCGCGGCAGCCCGAGCGACTCGATCAGCATCGACCGCATCGAGGTGGTCCAGGGCCCGAACGCCCTGCTTTACGGCACGGGCAATTTCGGCGGCGTGGTGGACTATCTCACCCGGCGGCCGGCGGACAAGCAACAGGGCGACGTCACCTTCGGCTACGGCACCAATGAATTCATGCGCACCACGCTGGACGTCACGGGCCCGGCCAGCACCTCCGGGCACCTCGACTATCGGGTGGACGGGGCCTGGGAATCGTCGAAGACCAGCGTCGACTACCAGAAGAGCTCCCACTACTTCATCGCGCCCAGCCTCTCGTGGAAGCCGACAACGACGACCGAGGTCTTTGTCTCGACGGAACTCTCGCAGTCGAATGCCAACGGATTCGGCTTCCAGGCGCTGCGCGCCGCGCAGGGCACCGGGGCCACTCCCATCAACAATGACCAACTGGAGGCCACGGGCTTCTACTGGCCTCCGGGGGCGGACAAGCGGAGCTTCAACCTTAGCGGTCCCACGACCTTCAACAAGCAGATCGCGAGCAACTTTGAAGTGATCGGCACCCAGCAACTGCTGAAGGAATCCACCTGGCTTCCGCGCGTGGATTTTCTCGTCGGCTACAATCACTCTCGCTGGAAGGTCCGGACCCGGGACGTAAACGGTGGCATCCAGCAGGTGTCCGTCGGCAATCCCGGTTACAACCTGTCTCAGACCATCACCATCACATCGGTGGGCAATGGCGTCGGCACCGGGGTGACTCCTTCCAACGGGAACCTGCAATACGGCACGTTCAACAACGAAGTCGTCCAATATGCTTGGAATCAGGGCTACGGAGAAACCACGCGCGATCAGGAACGGGCGGAACTGACCGCCAAGAAATCCCTGTTCGATGGCCACTGGTATCAGATCGAGGACCAAGTCCTCGCCGGTTACTCGGAACTGTATAACAACGTTACTGCCAGCAACGCGCAGACCGTGCCCGGTCTTTACAGCTTCAAGGGGCCGCTGGACCTCAAGCCCATCATGTTCGGGGTCCAGGGGGACGGCTCGCCGGCCCCGGGCCTGTATATGAACGATATCAACAATATCAACAAGGGCTGGGACAAGGCGTTTTACCTCAATAATTTTGCCAAGATCGGCAGCCTCTGGGGCGTCTCCGACCGGATCATCGTCATGACCGGCCTCCGCAAGGACACCACGGACAACTGGTCAACCGACACGACCGTAACCGCGCCCTCGGCCGGCAGCGTGCCCACGACCACCACCAGCACCGCCAAGCAGACCAAGGCGACCTCCCGCCAGATCGGCGTCATGCTCAAGCTTACTGACAGCCTCTCGCTGTTCGCCCTGCGGGCGGACGGCTTCCAGCCGAATTTCGGCGGCCTGCACGAGGCGCTGACCGGCGCGCCGGTCGGGGCCGATACAGCCAAGAGCAAGGAATACGGCGTCAAGTTCGACTTCCTGAAGGGCAAGATCTCCGGCTCGATCAGCAAGTATGAGATCACGAAGAACGCCTGGCTGGCCTCGGGCTTCTCCACGCCCGCGCCGCTGGGCCACGTGCGGTTCGACCCGAACAAGCCGATCATCTACAACCTTGGCGACGCGAACGGCACCGGCTTCCAGCCGTTCCCGGGATTTGTTTCCAACGGCCAGACCTACACCCCGAACGCGGCCGAGCAGGCGGCGTGGAGTGCGGCGGTCGCGGCGGGCGCCGTCACCCTCGTCTCGCCCATCAACGGCAAGAGCGCGGGGTCCGACAGCATCTACCTGAACGCGAGCACGCCGCAGGGTGCCGCCTGGATGGACGCCTTCTTCGCCGCCGCCGCCCCGGGCTGGGCCGGCTGGCCTTATCACGGCAACGACATCAACGACCCGGGCATCAACAATGCCACGTTGGACGATGCCGCCTTCCAGAACGGGCCGCAGCAGGCCGCCATCCCGTCCATCTCCCAGGCCACCGGCTGGGACGGCACGATCCTCTTCACCCCGAACGACCACCTGCAGTTTGTCTTCTCGGGTTCCGTCAACAGCAGCGTCCAGCTGATCAACAAGGGCCAGTGGATCAAGTATCCGTATGCGCAGGACCGTTGGGCGACCTGGTATTTCCCGAACGGTGGCTTCGGCCTGAAGGGCCAGACGCTCGCGGCCGCCTACACCAACCCGGCGGATACGTCGACCCGCACGAACACTGGTGTCTTCCCGGGTGACGACACCCCGAAGAACCGCTTCACGCTGTTCACCAACTACAAGTTCGGCGGTTCCCTGAAGGGCTGGGTTACGGGCATCGGCGGCGACTACGCCTCCAAGCGCGCCTACTTCTCCGGCATCACTCACGGCAGCAACCAAGTGCAGACCGACACCGCCGGTCAACCGATCGTGCTCTATATGCCTTCCCAGATCAAGGTGAACGCCTTCGTGCGCCGCGAATGGAAGAGCGGCGGGCACAACCAGTCCGTCCAGCTCAACATCGACAATCTGCTCGATGACACGAAGCTCTACGGCCTGATCTACAACCCGCCGATCTCCGCCAAGCTCACCTACGAGGTGGCCTTCTGATCGCGCCGGTGAGACCTGAATCATCCCGCGCTCCGGCCTCGGGCCGGGGCGCCTAGTTGGGGGTAGACAGCGCGCACCGGCATCCATCCGGTGCGCGCTTTGGTTTCCGCTTTCCGCTTTAGTCCACTGACCACCCGTCGCATCCTGCGGCCAACCCTGCGGCACCGCGCCGCCATCCGTCCCTCCCTGCTTTCCGCCGTGACCACCTCTCCCAGCGTCCAACTGTCCTTCAAGGAAAAACTGGCCTACGGCCTCGGCGACACCGCCTCGAATTTCTTCTTCCAGGCGTTCAACATCTTTCTCGCCTACTACTACACGGACGTCGTCCGCATCAAGGACAGCGCCGTCGTCGGCACACTCCTCGGGACCGTGCCCATTTTGGTGGCAGCGCTGAATCCCGTCATCGGCGTGCTCGCCGATCGCACCAACTCCCGCTGGGGCAAGTTCCGCCCCTGGATCCTGTGGGGCGCGCTGCCCTACGGCGTGCTGGGCTACGTGATGTTTGCCAACCCGGACTTCTCGCCCGACGGCAAGCTCTTCTTCGCCTACGCCACCTACACCCTGATGCTGGTCGCCTACGCCGCGATCAACACGCCGTATTCGGCGCTGATGGGCGTCATGTCGCCCTCGTCTGAGGACCGCACCTCGCTTTCCACCTACCGTTTCGCTTGCGCCTTCACCGGCGCGCTGCTCATCGGGTGGCTGGTGCCGATGCTGAGCACCTTCTTCGCCAAGGTCGGCGGTAGCGAGGCCGCTGGTTTCCGCTATACCATGGCGATCTTCGCCGTCGTGTCGGTGGTCCTGTTCCTCTACACGTTCCTCAACACCCGCGAGCGGGTCCTCCCGCCGACGGACCAGAAAAGCTCCCTCGGCCTCGACCTCCGCGACCTGTTCCGCAACGGCCCGTGGCTGGTCCTCTTCTTCGCGGGGTTCCTTACGCTGGCCAACACCGGCCTGCGCAGCGGCTCGGGCGTCTACTACTTCAAATACGTGGTCGGGAATTTCGCCGGCTTGGGCAACTTCAACCTCGTCGGCTTCCTCGCCTTCATCGTCGGCTCGCTCAGCACCAAGCTGTTCACCCGCTTCTTTTCTCGCCGGAAACTCATGATCGGCCTGACGATCCTCAACGCGCTGGGCATGGCGGCGTTCTATGTGGCCGATCCGCACAACCTGCCGCTGCTCTACGTGCTGAACATCTTCGCCTGCTTCGTGGCCGGCCCGACGCCCGCCATCGTCTGGTCGATGTATGCCGACACCGCCGACTACGGCACCTGGAAGTTCGGCCGCCGCACGACCGGCCTCGTCTTCTCCGCCACCGTCTTCGTGCAGAAGGTCGGCCTGGCCATCGGCAGCGCGCTGATCGGCTGGCTGCTGTCCTACTACGGCTACGTGGCCGACGCCGTGCAGACTCCGCGGGCGCTGCACGGCATCATGCTGCTTTACGCGGTGCTGCCGGGCGGCTTCGCGCTCCTCAGCGGCCTCGCCATCTTCTTCTACCCGCTCGACGAGCCCCAAGTGAAACAGATGGAAGGGGAATTGGCGGCCCGCAAGGCGGCTGAGACGCCCGCGCCGGCGTCGGCGGCGCCCTCCACCTCATGAATGCTCCCGTCAAACTGACCTCGCTCGGCCTCCTGCTGTCCGTTCCCCTCATGCTGTCCGCCGCTCCCGTGCATCCCTGGCTTGTGACCGAGACCGCCCGGGACAACGGCCATCGGCTGAGCGCCGTCGCCGCCCCGTCGCCTGCGCCCGCCTCGGCCGCGGCACTGACGCTCGACCCGGCGCAGCCGTGCCAGGAAATGGTCGGCTTCGGCGGCGCGCTCACCGAGTCCTCCGCGTGGGTGCTGGCCCAGGTGCCCGCCGCCGCGCGCGCCGAGGTCCTGCGCCGCTATTACGACCCGAAGGACGGCCTCGGCTACACGCTCGCCCGCACCCACCTGAACAGCTGCGACTTCTCGCTGAGCATGTGGGCGCTCGACGAGACCCCGGGCGACTACGACCTGCAAAACTTCACGCTCGCTCCGATGCGCCGGTGGCTCATGCCGCTCCTGCACGACGCGACCACGGCGAGCGGCGGCCGGCTGCACCTCCTCGTGTCCCCGTGGAGCCCGCCGTCCTGGATGAAGACCAACAACCGCATGGATGACGGCGGCAACCTCCGCGGCGAATACGCCGACGCCTGGGCCCGCTACTACGTGAAGTTCGTGCAGGCGATGCTGGCCGAGGAGAAGCTCCCGGTCTGGGCGCTCACCGTGCAAAACGAACCGCAGGCGCACCAAGTCTGGGAGTCCTGCCTTTACTCCCCGGAGCAGGAACGTGATTTCGTCAAGCAGCACCTCGGGCCGGCGCTGGCGAAGGCGGGTCTGCAGGACGTCAAGCTGCTCGGCTTCGACCACAACCGCGACATCTTCGAGAAGCAGGCCGCGGCCCTCTTCGGCGATCCGGACTCCGCGAAATACCTCTGGGGCGCCGCGCTGCACTGGTATGTGAGCGAGGACTTCGCCGCCTCGTCCCGCGTGCATGCCGCCCATCCGGACAAGCACATCCTGTTCACCGAGGGCTGTGTCGAGAGCGCGGCCCTCATCGGCAAGTGGCAGAACGGCGAGCGCTACGCCCGCAACATGATCGGCGACTTCCGCAACTGGGTCTGCGGATTCATCGACTGGAACATCGTGCTCGACCAGCGCGGCGGGCCCAACCACGTCGGGAACTTCTGCGACGCGCCGGTCATCATCAACACGGAGACCAAGCAGGTCAGCTACGGCTCCTCCTTCTACTACATCGGCCACTTCAGCAAGTTCGTCCAGGTCGGGGCGCACCGCATCGCCTCGAGTGGCGGCCCGGCCGCTTTGCAGTCGGTCGCCTTTGCAAACCCCGACGGCTCGCTGGTGAACGTGGTCCTCAACGAGACCGACCAGACCGTGGAGTTCACCCTGACCGTCGGCGGCGAGAGCGTGGCCTGCGCCATCCCCGCCCACGCGATCCAGAGCTACGTGCGCGCCGCCAAATGAAACTCCGGGTCCTTTGCTGCAGCGTTCTTTTGTCCGTCGGATCTGTGGCGTCCGCCGCCCCCGCCCAGACCCCACGCGAACCTGTCGCGCCGGCCGGCTGGAAACTGGTCTGGCACGACGAGTTTGACCGGGACGGCCCGGTCGACCCGACGAAATGGAATTACGACGTCGGCGGCGACGGCTGGGGCAACCACGAACTCGAGTTCTACACCAAGGAGCGGCCGGAAAACGCGCGCGTCGAAAACGGCCGCCTGATCATCGAGGCCCGCCGCGAGCCCTGGCATGGTTCCGCCTACACGTCGGCCCGGCTCACCACGAAGAACAAGGGTGACTGGCCCTGCGGACGCTTCGAGATCCGGGCCAAGCTCCCGCTGGGCCGCGGCACGTGGCCGGCCATCTGGATGCTGCCGACCGTGTGGAACCTCGGCAACGGCGGCTGGCCCGACAACGGGGAAGTCGATATTATGGAGCACGTCGGCTACAACCCGGGCTCGGTGCACGCCTCGACGCATTCGCGGAAGAACCAGTGGCGAAACCACAATCAGCGCACGGCGATCGAGCAGGTGCCCGATGCCGGCACGGCCTTCCATACCTATGGGATGGAATGGGACGCCGGGGAGATCCGCATCTTCGTGGACGACCACACCTATTTCACCTCCCGTCGGGACGGCGGCGACTGGACCTCATGGCCTTTCACCCGCGATTTCCATCTGCTGCTTAACCTCGCTGTCGGCGGCGACTGGGGCGGGGAAAAGGGCGTCGACGGTTCCTGCTTCCCACAGCGCATGGAAGTGGACTATGTGCGGGTCTACCAGCGCATCGACCAGCCCGCGCCGGCTCGCTGAACCGGCCGTTCGCCCCATGGCCTCGATCACCAACCCGATCCTGCCGGGGTTTCATCCCGACCCGAGCATCGTGCGGGTGGGGGAGTGGTATTATCTCGCGAACTCAACATTCGAGTGGTGGCCCGGCGTGCGGATCCACCGCTCGCGCGACCTCGCTCACTGGGAACTGGCCGGCTACGCGCTCACGCGCCGCTCGCAGCTGGACTTGCGCGGTAATCCCGACTCCGGCGGCGTCTGGGCGCCTTGCCTCAGCCATGCGGACGGGCGATTCTGGCTGATCTATTCCGACGCAAAGTCGCTCAACGGCCCGTTCAAGGACGTGCGGAATTTTCTCGTGACCGCGGAGGAGATCGGGGGGCCGTGGTCCGAGCCCGTTTATCTCAATTGCAGCGGCTTTGATCCGTCGCTCTTCCACGATGCGGACGGCCGCAAGTGGCTCGTCAACCAGATCTGGGACCCGCGGCCCGGCCACAACCCCTTTGCCGGCATCGCGCTCCAGGAATACTCCGTGGCGGAGCGCCGACTCGTCGGCGAGCCCGTCAATATTTTCCTCGGCAGTGCTCTCGGCATCACGGAGGGACCGCACCTCTACCGCCGGGACGGCTGCTATTATCTCGTCACGGCCGAGGGCGGCACGGGCTGGGATCACGCCGTCACCGTCGCTCGCTCGCGCTCGCTCACTGGGCCTTACGAGGTCAGCCCGCATCATCCGCTCTTGACGGCGCGCGGCCGGCCTGACCACCCCTTGCAAAAGACCGGCCACGGCTCCTTCGTCCAGGCGCCGGACGGCCGGTGGGTTGTGGCGTTCCTCTGCAGCCGGCCGGTCGGGCCCAATCGCCGGTGCATCCTCGGCCGCGAGACGGCCCTGCTGCCCCTCGACTGGCCCGAGGGCGGGTGGCCGCTGCTGGCGCAGGGGAATCTGCCGGTGCTTCGATTTGATCTGCCCGGAGTCGCCGATCAGGACGGTTACCTGCCGGAATTCTCCGATGATTTCACGGGACCGGAGCTCGACCTGCAGTGGAACACCCTGCGCGAACCGGCCTCGGCCGAATGGCTGTCGCTCGCGGAGCGCCCGGGCTTCCTCCGGCTGCGCGGCCGACATTCCCTGAACTCCCTGTTCGACCAGAGCCTGGTGGGTTTCCGGCTGCTGCACCCGCGCTGCACGATGACGGTGCGGCTCGAGTTTTTCCCGCGGAGCTTCCAGCAGACCGCCGGGCTCGGACTCTACTACAACACGGGAAATTTCTATTACGCCTGCGTCAGCGGCGGCGACCGGGGAGGCCGCGAACTGCGGGTGCTGGCGGCGGTGAACGGTCGTTTCAGCGACCTGCTGACGCCGCCCCGCCCGTTGCCGGGAAGCGGCGTGGTCGTGCTCGCTGCCGAACTCGCGGACGGGCAGCTCCGCTTCAGTGTCGGGATTGATAACGCGCCGCCGGTCGAGGTGGTTGCCGGACTTGACGCGACTACGCTGTCCGACGACTCCGTCCACGAAGGCGGCTCCTGGGGCTTCACCGGGACGTTTGCGGTGCTCTGCGCCCAGGACTCGGGGGACGCGGGCGTCCCCGCGGATTTCGCGGCGTTTCGCTACCGCTTGGGCTAGGCCGCTGCGGCCGGGCGAGCGGGGGACCGCGAGATCAACCAGGCCACCAGGGCGTAGGCGGCGCTCGCCAGGTGGGCGCTGGTGGCGACATGCACGCCGGGGTCGTCGAAGCGGATCATGCCGCCGCCGCGCCCGCCCTGGTTGATCTCGAAGATGACTTCGCCGACGTAGATGAGCAGGACCGCCGGCCAGAACCAGTCGGTCCAGTTGCGCTGCCAGCCCTGGGCCGCGAGAAAGAGCAGCAGGCCGAGGTTGACCGCGCTCAGCCCGCCGTAGCGGGTCATGGCCGGGTCGAACCAGTAGATCACCGCCGACACGAAGGCGGGCATAAGGATCAGCGCCAGGCGGGCGAAAAACGCGTGCCGCGGTTGCAACTGGGCGCCGAGAATCAGGAACAGCCCCGCGTCCGCGACGAAATGCGCCCACCCGAAATGGACAAGGTGACCGGTCCAGATCCGCCACCACTCGCCCTGCTGCAGGGCGGCGCGGTCGTAGAGGAGCGCATCGCGCCCGGCGGGAACGAACTGGATGACGAGCGCGGTCAGGCCCAGGGCAAGGAAGGCCCAAGGTGTTTTGCCTGGAAGGATTTCGCGGAGCACGGACCGGGCGATCATGAGGCGCATTGCAGTAGCGCAGGACCGCCGGGCAATCCAGCCGGAACGGCGCAGGCCGGAAAAACAGCTCGGCTGGAGGGTAGGGCGCGGACTCCGTTCCGCGCCGCCCCTGGCGGTGAAGGGACTCACCGCGCTGCCTTAATCAGGTTGCCCTTACTCGCGCCGCCGGGAGACCTGGCGAGCCAAGCCAAGTGCACTGAGGGCCGCCACGAACCAGAGACTGGGCGCCCCGCCGCCACCGCCTCCGCCGGAGCTGGTCGGCGTGGGCGTGGGGGTGACCACGACGGGAGCGGCGTTGACGGTGAGCGTCGCGGCGCTGCTGGTCACGGAGCCGGCACTCGTGGAGAGCACGACCGTGTAGGAGCCGGCGTTGGCCGACTGCACGTTGGACAGGCTCAGGGTCGCGCTGGTGGCGCCGCTGATGGCTGTGCCGTTGAAGAACCACTGGTAGCTGATCGTGCTGGTGCCCGCCGATCCGACGACGCCAAAGGACACGCTGAGGCCCGCCGTCGTCGTGACGCTGCTGGGCTGGGTCGTGATGGTGGGCAGGGTGCCGCCGGTCGGGTTGAAGACGAGGTCGAGGGTGACGCCGCCGGAATCGGCCCCAATGCCGTCCGAGCCATTGTAGCCGTCCACCGCGAAGTAGTAGGTGGTGCCGGCGGTGGCGGCGAAGGTGACCGAACTCACCTGGACCACGCCGTCCTTGACGTCGTCGTTCGAGGCGACGGTCGTCAGGCTTGAGACGGAGGAGCCGGTGTAGACCCCGAGGGTCGTGTCGAAGGTGCTGCTGTTGTCGTAAGTCGTGTCGATGGTGTTGTCCGAGCTGGGGAGGTCGATGAGGCCCGAGCTGGTCAGCTTGCCCGTGTCGACGGTGACGCTGCCGGCACCGGGGGCGGTCCATTTCCACCACACGGAGCGGCCGCCGATGTTGCCGGCGTGGTTGGGTTCGCCCGGCTCCTTCGTCGCGCTGGTGGTGCTGTTACCGGCGTTATAACCCGTGACCTTGGCCGTGCCGCCGTTGAGGGTAATGGGAATGGCGTTGGCGAAGTTGTCGTTTGCCGGCGGGCTCGGCGGACCGTAGAGCCTCTGCGCGGCTTGGATGTCATCGGTCTGCAGCGAATCAAGGTTGCTCACGATGCTGTCCATGACCGCTCTGCCCGCCGGTTCGCCGGCGTCGTCGGGGTGGTCGAGGCCGAGGGTGTGGCCGAATTCGTGCAGGGCGACCCGCTCAATGTCCACCGGGGCGCTGCTGCCGGTTTTCAGCGCTCCGCGGTAGGAATCCCAGGTGAAGGCGGTGTTGAAGATGGTGTCGCCCTCGGTCCGCTCGTTGCCGACGAACCAGACCGTGGTGACGGCGAGGGTGTTCTTGTCCCATTTCTGGCCATAGGGGCTGCTGGCGAAGAACACCTCGTTGACGCCGTTGCCGTCCCTGCCGCCGCTGCCGGGGGCGACGACGGTCGGGACAAACTGGATGGAGCCGAGATTCTGGTTCCAGCCGCGCGTGGCGTCCGTCATCGCCGCCAGGAGGGCGCCGACCTGAGTGTTGCCATCGCTGAGCTTGGTCGTGTTGTCGGCCATCACCTTCATCGGGATGGAACCGGGGCTCCACTTGAGGGGCAGGCGTGTGCCGTTGGGCGTCGGGTCCTGGTCATTTACGATGAAGGCATAACTCAACGCGATCGACGCGGCGCCCAGGGCCGACAGTCCCGCGGCCAGCCGCCGCGCCAGTTTAGTTCTGCTGGTTTGCATGGCTGGATGAGGTGTTGACGGAATTCCGGATCTTGCTGGCAAAGGCCTCGGGCGACATCGGCTTGGCGCCGGCGTTCTGCGCCTTGGCGCCCGCCTTGCTCATCGGCAGGGAAACATCCTGTTCGCTGTAGAGCGGCATGCCGTTGCTGCGGAGCACATAGGTGTTGCCGGTCTTGGTGTCGGCAAATACGGGGTAGCTGCCATACATCAGGGCGACCAGCGGGGTGAATTGCGTGCCGTTGCCATGGATGAAGAAGATGTGCTCCTCCCCCACGTTGAACCGCGGCGCGCCTTCCACCCGCATGGTCACACCATCGACGGTGCCGCCGAGCATCTGCAGCACCAGCGGCTGCGGCGGCGTGCCTTTGATCACGTCGGAAACGGCGAGCGTCACCTTGGTGATGATATGCGTGTTGTCCCCGTCGGTCTGCCATTCGCTGGCGACCGCGGTCACCTTGGCGCGCACCACATAGTCAGCTTGGCTGACGAGATCATCAAATTGGGGGGCGTTGACCGTGGTGGCTCGCAGGGCGAGCGGAAGCACCAGAAGTGTCAGCACCAGACCCCATACGGTCATTCGGCGTGTAGACATGGCGGGATTGAGACGTGTTGTTTCGTTACTGGTTCCTTGGCCCGCACAATATAATAGCTGGCAGCCTTCGCCGGTCAAACCCGGGCTTACGGTTGCCGCAAACGCTGGCCTGTGGCCCCGGGGCTTCCTATGTGGCCACTGGCTCGCGGATACTCGCGGAAAGAGCCGGCGAAAGCCTCGCCCCGGGGGCAAATCCTCCGGGCGGAGGCGCCAGGCTAGGGGCTAGCCCTAAATCGAGGCGGCGAGGCCGGTTTACCCGTGACGGGTGGCGACCTCGATCACGTCGTGCGGGGCGGCTTCCTTCTGTCCGGCGGGCGTCACGCGGATGTAGCGCGCCTTGGCGCGGAGTTCCGCGAGGTCCTTGGCGCCGAGGTAGCCCATGCCGGACTGCACGCCGCCGATGAGGGTGCCGAGCACGTCGTCCACGGAGCCGGAGACTTCCTTGAGCGCCTCGATGCCCTCGGCGGCGACCTTGCGGGTGGTGTCGTTCTTGTCGTGGCCGTAGCGGGCGGCCGAGCCGGCCTTCATCGCGGCGTGGCTGCCCATGCCGCGGTATTGTTTGTAGATCTTGCCCGAGATTTCCATGATCTCGCCCGGCGCCTCGCGGCAGCCGGCGAGCAGGCCGCCGAGGATCACGGCGTCGGAAAGGGTGAGGGCCTTGACGATGTCGCCCGACTTCGTGATGCCGCCGTCGGCGATGAGTTTCACGCCCTTCTTCGAGGCGCCGCGGCCGGAGACGTGGAGCGCCGTGAGCTGCGGGATGCCGACGCCCGCCACTATGCGGGTCGTGCAGATGGAGCCCGGGCCCTGGCCGATCTTGATCGCGTTGGCCCCGGCTTCCGCGAGAAAGTCGACGCCCGCGCCGCTGGTGACGTTGCCGGCGATGATGGTCAGGTCCTTGAAGGCGCCGCGGACGAGTTTCACCATGTCGCCGACCCCGGCGGTGTGGCCGTGCGCGGTGGAAACGGCGACGACGTCGACCGTCTCGTCGACGAGCTCGCCGACGTGGGCGATGATCTTGTCGCGGTCGAGTTCGCCGTTCGGCTTGCGGACGGGCGAGATGGCGGCGCCGACGACGAGGCGGAAATTTCCGTCCCGGGCCGGCTTGCGGCGGGACTTGGACTCGCTGGTGATGCGCTCCACGTCGGAGCTGGTGACGAGGCCGCGCAGGTTGTCCTTGGCGTCCACGACGAGCATCTTGTGGATGCCGACGTTGTGGGTGAAGAAGCGGTCGGCCTCCTTGATGGGGTCGGAGGCCATCTGGTTTTCCTGGACGGTGATGAGCTGCTTGCGCGGGGTCATCACCTCGGAGACCTTCTTGGACTTGTAGCGCTCCTTGACGATGTTGCCCGAGAGCAGGCCGGCGAGCCGACCCGAGGCGTCGACGACGGGGAAGGTGCGGAAATCAAAGCGCTTCTGGTCGATCATGGCCAGCACCTCGCTCACGTAGGCGTCGGGTGAAACCGTGATGGGATCCTGGATGAGGCCGTGGATATGGCGCTTCACGCGGGCGACCTCCTTGATCTGGTCCTTGCCCGGCAGGTTGTAGTGGATGAGGCCGAGGCCGCCGTTGAGGGCCATGGCGATCGCCATCCGCGACTCGGTGACCGTGTCCATGTCCGAGGAGATGATGGGAATCTGCAGCCGCAGGTGGTCGGACAGGGCCGTGGACAGGTCGGTATCCTTGGGCAGGATCTCCGAGTAGAGCGTCGCGAGGGAGACGTCGTCGAACGTGAGCGCGCTCGGGGCGTTGGCGGCGAAGAAGCGGTCGGCCGGCAGGTAGTAGTCCGAATCGCTCGAGGAAGTGGCAACAGGCTTGGTCATCGTTGCCGTGAACGAGATAGTCCGGCCGTGAAGAAGCTCAAACAAAAAACCAAGGAAAGCGGATGAGGCATGCTGCGGAATGCCCGGAAATTAGGGTTGCTGGCTGATTGCCTTGTTTCCGTCTATTCCGTGTATTCTGTGGTCTCACGCTGATGTATCGTTTCGCTTATAAAACCTACCGCCAGCCGCTCCGTGTGCCGCTGCGGACGGCCCACGGCAACTGGGCGGAGCGGGAGGGGATCATCCTGCGGTTGGAGGACGATACCGGCCGGGTCGGCTACGGGGAAATCGCGCCGATCCCGTGGTTTGGGACGGAATCCCTCGCGGAAGCGGAGGAACTTTGCCGGAAATTCGGTTCACCGGTGACCGATCAGGTGCTGGACGCCGTGTCGGAGACGTGCGGGTGCGTGCGGTTCGCGCTGGCGATGGCGCGGGCCCACGTGCCGGCTCCCGCCGCGACGGTCCGCCTGCCGGTCGCGGCCCTGCTGCCGGCCGGTCCCGCGGCCGTGAAGCAGCTCGCGCAAAGGCTCGAGACGGGGTTTCTGGCCTTTAAATGGAAGGTCGGTGTCGGCGCCGTTGACGACGAACTCGGCGTGCTGGACGACCTTCTGGAGCAACTGCCCGCCCACGCCCGCCTGCGACTCGATGCCAACGGGGCCTGGTCGCGACCGCAGGCGGAGCGCTGGCTGGCGCGCTGCGCCGAGCGGCCCGTGGAATTTGTCGAGCAACCGGTCGCGCCGGCCGATGCGGATGCGCTGCGCGGGCTCGCGACCGACTATCCGGTCACACTGGCGCTCGATGAGTCGGTCGTGCGGCTCGCCGACGCCCGGCGCTGGCAGGCCGAGGGCTGGCCGGGAGTGTTCGTCATCAAGCCGGCTCTCGCCGGTCCCTTGCCGGAGTTGATCGCGTGGATCGCGGCCACGAAGGCCGATGTCGTGCTGTCGAGCGCGATCGAGACCGCGCTGGGCCGCTCGGCGATCCTGCGAGCGGCGCTCGGTGGCTCGCTCACGCGGCGGGCGCTGGGCTTCGGCGTCGGGGAGATTTTTGGCGCACGGATCTGGGACGGACCGGTCATCGGTCCGCTGGCCGACGCCTCGTGCATCGCGGCTGGCACCGGGGAGGAACTATGGAACGCTCTGAACTAGCCCGCCTGCTCGGCGCCCCGGCCGGAGTCGTTGCAGAAGCGCGCTCCGGCGCCGTCGTGGTCGAGGACAACGACCCCAGCCGCTTCATGGCCGCGCTGGCGCGGGCGGCGGCGGAGGGCGGCGCGGTGATGCTGGCGAGCCCGGCTTGGGGCGAGGCGGAGCGCCGGCAGCTGGCGGTGCTCCGCGAGCAGGCGGCGGTGACGCCGGCGACCGCCGCCGGCAAGGGGTGGCTTTGCATCCCGACGGGCGGCACCGGCGGGCGGGTGAAATTTGCGCGGCACGATGAGGACACGATCTCGGCCGCGGTCGGGGGCTTCACCCGGCATTTCGGCCTGGCTCAGGTCAACGCCGCGGGCGTGCTGCCGCTGCATCACGTGAGCGGCCTGATGGCGTGGATGCGCTGCGCCCTGACCGGCGGGGAATATCTGCCGCTGGATTGGAAGGCGGTCGAGGCCGGCGCGCGGCCGGCCCTGCCGGCCAAGCCGGACGGCTGGCTCCTCTCCCTCGTGCCGACGCAGCTCGAGCGACTGCTAGGCAACGAGGCGGCCGTGGCGTGGCTGCGCGGTTTCAGGATCATCTTCCTCGGCGGGGCGCCGGCGTGGCCGGAATTGCTGGAGGCGGCGGCGGCGCAGAAGCTCCCCTTGTCCCTGGGCTACGGCATGACGGAGACCGCCGCGATGGCCACGGCGTTGCGGCCGGATGAATTCCTGGCCGGGAAGCGCAGTTCGGGCGCGGCCCTGCCGCACGCCTCCGTGAAGATCGGGGCGGAGGGCGCGGTTGTCATCGGGGGGGATTCCCTGTTCCGCGGTTATCATCCGGAATGGCGCGACCGTTGGGATTTTGTCACCGCGGACCATGGCTCGCTCGACGCCGGCGGGCACCTGCATGTCGCCGGCCGGCGTGACGCCGTGATCATCACGGGCGGCGAGAAGGTCGCGCCTAGCGAGGTCGAGGGCGTGTTGCGCGGCACGGGCGAGTTCGCCGACGTGGTCGTCCTGGGACTGCCGGACGCGGAGTGGGGCGAGCAGGTGGTCGCGGCCTATCCGGCGGACTGCCAGCCGGACCTGGCGCGCGTCGAGCCGGTTCTCGACAGCCGGTTGGCGGCGGCCAAGCGGCCGAAGCGCTACGTGTCCGTTGCACCCTGGCCGGCCAACAGCCAGGGCAAGGTGAACCGCGCGGAGGTGGCGCGACTGGTGCGGGAGAAACTGACCGGTGGCGCGAAGTAGCTTCCAGACATTGCTTCTTCGCCGCTTAGTGTTTCTTTTTCCGCGTGAACAAATCCGAAATCGCCGCCGTGCTGTCCGACATTGGCACCCTGCTCGAGCTGAAGGGGGAGAATCCCTTCAAGACCCGCGCCTACCTGTCCGGTGCGCGACTGGTCGAGGGGCTCAGCGAGGAGGAGATCGCCCGGCGCGTCGAGGCCGGCACGCTCGAGGAAGTGAAGGGCATCGGGGAGGCCCTGGCCCAGAAGATCTCCGAGCTGCACAGCACGGGGAAACTGGAATTTTATGAGAAACTGAAGGCCTCGATCCCGGCCGGGCTGATCGAGATCCTGTCGATCCCGGGCGTCGGCCCGAAAAAGATCAAGGTCCTGCACGACAGGCTCGGCATCGATTCGATCGCGAAACTCCGGCAGGCCTGCCTCGACGGGAAGGTCTCCGAACTCGAGGGCTTCGGTGAGAAGACGCAGGAGAAGATCCTCGAGGGCATCAGCAACCGCGAGAAATACGGCCGGCGCCACCTGTGGATCGAGGCGCACGCCGTGGCCGCGCCGATCCTCGCGGGCCTGCGCGGGTTGAAGCAGGTCCAGCGGGCCGAGCACGCGGGCAGCCTGCGCCGCCGGATGGAAACGGTCGGCGACCTGGACTTCCTCGTGGCCACCACGGATCCGAAGCCGGTCGTGGAGTGGTTCGTCGGCTGGCACGGCGTGCGGGAGGTCACGGCGCAGGGTGACACCAAGGCGAGCGTGCGGCTCGAGTCCGGCATCCAGGCCGACCTGCGGCTGGTGCCGCCGGAACAGTTTGTCTTCGCGCTGCACCACTTCACGGGCTCGAAGGACCACAACGTCGCGATGCGCCACCGGGCGCTCCAGCGCGGCCTGTCCATGAGCGAGTGGGGCCTCGTGCCGGCGGAGGGCGAGGGCACCGCCAAGGAAAAGGCCGAGCAGATGGGGCGGAAGACGGACATCACGACCGAGGAGCAGCTGTTCGCGAAGCTCGGGCTGGATTTCATCGTGCCGGAATTGCGCGAGGGCCTTGGCGAGATCGAGGCGGCGGAGAACAAGCAGCTGCCCGAGCTGGTGACGGAGGCCGACATCCGCGGGGTCTTCCATAACCACACCACGGCCTCGGATGGGCACAACACGCTCGAGGAAATGACCGCTGCCGCGGAGGCGCTCGGCTTCGACTACCTCGGCATCGCCGACCACTCCAAGTCCAGCGTGCAGGCCCGCGGTCTCACCGAGGAGCGGCTGGCGGAACAGGTGAAGGAGATCGGGAAACTCAACGCCGCCAGGAAATTCAAGTGCCACGTGTTCACGGGCACGGAGTGCGACATCCTGCCGGACGGCCGCCTCGACTTCGCCGACGACGTGCTCGCGACCCTGGACTATGTCGTCGTGTCCGTGCACAGCTCCTTCAAGCAGGGCCGCGACGAGATGACGGCGCGCATCATCCGCGCGATGGAAAACCCGCACGCCACCATGCTCGGGCACCTCACCGGCCGTCTCCTCCTCGAGCGCGAGGGCTACGCGGTCGACGTGGAGAAGGTCATCGACGCGGCGATCGCGAACGACGTGATCATCGAGCTGAACGCGAGCCCGTGGCGGCTCGACATGGACTGGCGCCATTGGCGCAAGGCGGCGGAGAAGGGGCTGCTCTGTTCCATCAACCCCGACGCCCACCGCACCGCCGGGTTGGAGCATTTCCGTGTCGGGGTCGGTGCGGCCCGCAAGGGCTGGCTGACCAAGGCCCAGGTCGTGAACTGCCTTTCCCGGCGCGATGTCACCCGGCTGCTTTCCGCCTGAGTGCGGGATAGCAATATTGTTGCTCAAGCGGGAGGGCTTTGTGTCGATGGGTGGCGTTTGCCTCCCAAGATGAACCACGAATCATCCGCCACCCTGCCGAACACTCCCGATATGCGGGCCAATCTGGGCTGGCTGCGAAACGGACTCGGTATTGCGGCGGTGGGCTACGTGGCGGTGGTGGCGGCGCAGGTCTCCATCCTGCGAGGCATCAGGCCGATGCAGTATGTCGACCTGGTGGTCGCCCTGTGCAGCGGTGTGGCCTATTTTACCTACCGCCGCTGGCCCCGGCCCTCCGGTCTCGCTGTGATCGGCGTCATCTGGTGCGAACTGACGGTGACCCTCGTCGTCACGGCCAAGCCGGAGGTGACCTCGATGCTGGTCTACCCCTTTCTGGTGCTCGCGGTCGGGCTGCTGCTGGGGCAGAGCTGGGGCTTCGGCTTGGCGGCCCTGACAGGCCTGGCTATTCCGCTGGCGGTTTTCGGCGGGCGGAGCTTCCACGGTATCGTCTCGGATCCGGCCGAGGCCGTCACGGCGATCGTCCTGATTGAGATCATCCTCCTCAGTGCCGGGCTCTTCACGCGCGCGGTCGTGGCGAGTTTCCGCAATCTCCTCGCGGTCTCGGAAGGACTGCGCTCGCGCTATGTCCGTCTTTTTCACGACATGCCGGACGGCCTGGTGGAACTCGATCCCGACGGCCGCATCGTGGAGGCGAATTCCGCGGCGGAAAAACTTTTCACGGGGAGCGGCCGGCCCCTGAGCGGCCAGCTGCTGGACGAGGTGATCGTCCGCTGCGGCGGCCGCGCCGGTCTCCGCCTGCGCGAGGCCGCCCCGGGGCTGCCCGTCGTGCTGGAAGCGGGGGCGCGTCGCTTCGAGGTGACGGCCGGCACGCCGCCCGACGCCCACGGCTCGGCGCTGCTGGTGATCCGGGATGTCACCGTGCGCCAGCAGCTGATGGAACGCCAGTCGCTCGTGCAGCGCCTGGAGGCGGTCGGCCAGATGGCCGGCGGCATCGCCCACGAATTCAACAACCAGCTCACCGCCATCGGCGGCAACGCGGGCCTGCTCAAGGTGCATCCTGATGCGGAAGTCCAGCGTTTCGCCACCCAGATCCTCGGCGCCCAGCAGCGGGCCGCCACGCTGACGCGGCAGATGCAGGCCTTCGCCCGGCACGACTTCCACCAGCCGTCGGTCATCTCGCTCGGGGCCGAGCTGCTCGAGTGGGGCGATCTGCTGCGTCATCTGGTGGGCGATCACTGCCGGCTGGAGGTCAAGGGCGGCGGGGTTTCCTGGGTGAAGGCCGACCAGGTGCAGGTTGAGCAGATCGTGGTGAACCTGGTCAAGAATGCGCGCGACGCCTCGCCGTCCGGCGCGCTGATCGAGGTGCGGCTCAGGCAGCTGACGAGGGCCGACGCCCAGCGCTTGGGGTCAACCCTCGAAGCGGCCTCGCAGGCGCTGATCGAGGTCGCCGACCAGGGCGCGGGCATGACCGCCGAGGTGAAAGGCCGTCTGTTCGAGCCGTTTTTCACGACCAAGCCGGCGGGGCAGGGCACCGGGCTGGGTCTGTCGGCCGTGCATGGTCTCGTCCTGCAGAACGGCGGCTCGATCGAGTTTGAGAGCGAGGTCGGCCGCGGCACGACCGCCCGCGTCTTCCTGCCGGAAGTGGCCGAGAACTCCCGGGTGGGCTCGGGCTCGCCGTTGCCGGCCGCTGTGAGCGCCCAGCGTCTCGTGATGCTGGTCGACGACGACGCCACCTCCTGCCGCACGGCAGTGTTCGCCCTCGAGGAGGAGGGCTTTCAGGTCATGGTCGTCGCCAGCAGCTTCGAGGCGATCAAGTTCTTCCGCCGTTCCGCGGCGGAGATCCACGTTGTGATCATCAGCGTGGTCCTGCCCGTCCTGTCCGGCCGGGAACTGGGCGAGCGCCTGCGAAAACTTCATCCGGAACTGCCGATCCTTTATGTCTGCGGCCGCTTCGACCTGCCGGCGGGCTGGCCGGCGGACGCGGGCCAGTATCCGCTCCTCATGAAACCGTTCCGGGCGGACGAGCTGGTCCCGAAGGTGAAGTCGCTGCTGCCGGCGAAGAAGCAGTAGGTGGTGGTTCGCCGCCCGCTTCAGCGGCCCTCCTTCCTACAAGGATTGCTGCGGACAGATCCGTCTCAGTTCCCCTCGCGCAGGCTCTTCAGCTCGGGTTTGAGTTGTTCGACGAACGCGCGCAACTCGTCGGCGAGCTGGGCCAGGTCCGGCTGGTGGCCGGCGTGCAGCATGATGACCGCCCAGGCCGGCAGGGTCTCGAACTCGCCATCGCTTTCGTCGAGACGGGCGCCGCTGAAGCCGAGGCCGTAGCTCTTGCTGACGAAGTTGGCGACACTCACGAGCGAGACCGCCAACTGGTGCTCCGGGGCCGCGGACGGCTGGTTGTGGTGCGCGATCACGGCGACGGTCTCGGCGCCGAGCCCGCAGTGGTTGGCGAAGATGACGCCCGCGTCGCTGTGGCTGACGCCCAAGCGGGCCGCCTCCAGGGTCTCGAGGCGGTGGCCGCCGTTCCAGGCCTCGAGGAGGATGCCGCGGTAGTCCTCGGGCGAGACGGTGGAGAGCACGATCTTGCCGACGTCGTGGAGCAGGGCGGCGAGGTAGAGGCGGGGATTGGGCGGCAGCCGCAGCTTTTTCTCGAGCTCCTCCGCGATGGCCGCGGTCGCCAGGCCGTGCACCCAGAGGTGGCGCCAGTCGAAACCCTCGGCCGAGGCGTGGGCGTCGCGCATCGTGAAGAGCGCCTGGGCCACCTTGCGGACGCGCAGGACGCCGAGCATCTGCACGGCGGAAAGAATGTCCTCGATCCGTTCCGCCGGACTGACGAAGGCCGAGTTGGCCATGCGCAAAACGCGCACGCAGAGGGCCGGATCCTTCTGCACGGCCTCCACGACCTCGGCCACCGAGGCGTCGTCGCGGTTGATCGCCTGCGTGAAGCTTTTCGCCAGCGACTGCAGCGACGGGATCTGCTGGATGTTTTCCAACGCGGCGAGGGTGCGGGCGCGTCGTTCGGCGACGTCGCTCACCGATACCGGGACGAAGGGATGGAGCGTGGTGAGTTGGACGGTGTCCAGGAAGGTCTTGGTCAGTTCGTCCCGGCTGACCTGGGGCCGGGGAATCGGCGCCGTGCTGGCGACGGCCGGGGCGGTCGGAGCGGCCGGGGCGGGTGTTTCAGCGGCGCCGGGCGGCTCGGCCACGACGGCAGTCCGGGCAGGGGCCCGGCTGAACAGCCGCCACCACCAACTGCTGACCCGCGATTGGAAGGCGGCGATCATGGTCGATTGTGTCCCACGTATCGGCGCATTCCGGGCCTGACTTAAGGACGGGTCGCGATTGCCGGACAGGCGGGCGCGCGTCCTGGATCAGCGACGGTGGCTGGCTGGGCAGCCGACACGGTCCTCGGGGTGATCTCCCTCGGAGCGGAAGACCCAAGGAGACATGGGGGAACGGGTTCCTAGGGCGATCCGACCAGCGCCGGCTGCGGCGACCGCGGCTGGGCGTCAACCGGGCGGCGGCCGCCGGGGATGGGCTCGCTGCCGCGTCCGATGGGATCATTGGCGCGCCGGCCGCCGAAGATGTGCAGGAGTTGGCCGACGGTCTGGGTCAGGGCGGTGGCGTCGCGGTTGAGCGCGGAGACGTTGGCCGCGCTGTCTTGGGCGATGCTGGCGTTGGTCCGGGTCACCTGATCGGCGGAGGTGACGGCCGTGCTGATCTGGGCGATGCCGGTGCGCTGCTCCGCGGAGGCTGCGGCGATCGAATTGACCAGGCCGTCGAGCTCGAGCACCTGGCCCTGGATGGCGGAAAATCCCCGGGCCACTTCGGCGCTGATGGCGGTGCCCTGCCGGCTCTTGGCGATCGAATCCTCGATCTTGGCGGCGGTTTCCCGCGCCGCCACGGCGCTGCGCTGCGCCAGGCTGCGAACTTCCTCGGCGACCACCGCGAACCCGGCCCCGGCGGCGCCGGCCCGGGCGGCCTCGACCGCGGCGTTGAGCGCAAGGATGTTGGTCTGGAAGGCGATTTCGTCGATCGTCCGGATGATCTTGGATATCTCGTGGCTCGCGCCCTCAATGTCGGCCATGGCGCCCTGCATGGCCTGCATGCTGGCGGCGCCCTCGTCGGCCGAGCCGCGGGCCTGGGCCGCGGCCTTCCGGGCGCGATCGGTGTGCTCGGCGTTGCGCCTGGTCATGCCGGAGAGCACCTCGATCGCCGCAGCGGTTTCCTGCAGCGAAGCCGCCTGGTTCGAGGAGCCGTCCGCGAGCGAGTGGCTCGCTTCGGCGATGGAGCTGGTCGTGTTGGAGACCGATTCCCCGTTCGCCCGGATTTCCTCGAGGGCGACAAAGACGGGGCGCAGGCTGAGCGTCAGCATCGTCGCCGTGCCGAGGCCGGCGATGCCGCCGAAGAATATCACGAGGAGGCTGGTGTGTTTGCCGAGGGAAAGTCCGGCGAGCAACTGGTCGTTGGATACGGTCATCGCCGCGGCGGCTCCCGTTTGCAGTGCCTGCACCTCCGCCTCGATCCGATCTGAGCGCTGGGTGAACGCGGGCAGGGAGAGGGTGGCTGGCTGATTGGCCCCCTCGGTGATCTTCCCGAAATCAATCCGGTAGGCTTCGATCTCGGATTGCAGCTGGCGTGCGCCCGCCAGCCGGCCGCCGTCGGTGCTGGCGGCGGCGAGAAGGGAGAGCTGCCGCTTGCTCTCTTCAAGCTGACGGCCGAAGCGCTCGGCGGCGGTGCGGTCGCCGGTGAGCAGAAAGGTGCGCTCCTGGATCTGGGCGCCGCGCAGGGCGATCAGGGCGTTTTGCGCCGCCGATTGCTCGGCCAGCTCGCGGGAAACGAAACGGCGGTAGGTGATCTCGGCCGTGACGGACTCATACAGGCCGCCGATCGCTCCGAAAGAGCCGAGGACGGCCAGCGAGGATACGCCGAACCAGATTTTGCGGGTGAAGTTCATCGTCAGTTTTAAAGGGTGGCGCCACGGCGAAAAATGGCCGGCGCGCGCGCAGCGCTTCGGCATCTTTGCACAATGGCCCTATAGGGTGAGCGGCACGGAGACGCAGCGCTTTAGGACAGTTACTGCGCGTAAATTGGCCTCCCATTAGCCGTCCCGCCTGCCGCGCAACCGGTGGGACAAGCCGGCGATCAGGGTTGCGGGAACGAGGAGGGCCGGACCATGCTGCCTTTGTCATGCGCCGCGGACTCCTACTCATTGCCCTGCTTTTGAGCGCGGGATCTGGGACCCGGGTGAATGCCGCGCCCGCCGCCCTCGCCCCGGTTGCGGTGCGGCCGCCCCTGGAACTCACGGCGGAGGAAAAAGCCTGGATCGCGGCGCACCCGGTCGTCCGGGTCGGCTTCAGCCCGTCCTACGCTCCCTTCTCGATGCCCGCCACCGATGGCACGATGGAGGGGATCGATTTGGATTTCCTGAACCTGGTCGCGCAGCGGACGGGCCTGGTCTTCCAAGCGGTGGTGAAGGATGACTGGCCCGCGGTGGAGCGGGCCTTTGCCGCCGGCGAGGTGGATCTGCTCACGTCGCTGGTCGGCAGCACGGGGCAGAGGGAGAAGATGCTCCTCACGCGCTCCTACCTGCAGTCTCCGACGGTGGTGGTGACACGGACGGATTCGCCCTATTTGCTGCAACCGTCCGACCTCGACGGGCGCGTGATCGCGGCGGCTCGCGGCTACCTGTCCAGTGACGGCCAGATCCGGCAGTTGCTCGCCCGCTGCCGCATCGTGGAGTTCGACCAGGTGAGCGAGATCTACGAGGCTGTCTCGGCCGGTCGCGCGGACGCGACGATCGCCGGGGCGATCAACGCTGCCTATACAATCAAGTCCCTGCACCTGGCGAACCTGCGGCTGGGCAGCGCCCTGGTGGCGCCGAACCAGTTGTATTTTGGCGTGCACCGCGAGGCCCCGCTCCTCGTCTCGGTCATCGACAAGGCCCTGGGGGATATCACGGCCGGCGAGCGCACGCAGGTGGACGACCGCTGGGTGTCCCTGGAGGTGCGGCCGAGCATCTGGCAGCTCGCCTTCAAGATTGCCGCGGCCTTGATCCTGGTCGTCGCGGCTGCGGCCCTGCTGCTATTCTGGCACCAGCGCGGCCTGGCCCGGGAGTTGGACGAAAGGCGCCGGGTGCAGGCTGCGCTGCAGGCTGCGCACGGGCAACTCGCGCAACTTAGCGACCAGAAGTCGGAACTCCTGCGCATGGTCGCCCACGACATCCGCGGCCCCCTGACCGGGCTTTTACTCACGACGGAACTCGCCACGATGCCGCCGGCTCCGGGCGGGGGCGGGGCGGACGCCGAAGCGGCCGACCTGCGCTCGGCCCTGGCGCAGGTGCGGCTGATCGGCCTGCGCCTGGCCAAGCTCGTCGACGACCTGGTCACCGTCCAGTTGGTGGAGGATGGACGGCGGGTCTACCAGCGGGTGCCACTCGAATTGGCGGCGTTGGTCGGCGAGGCGGTGGCCGCGCAACAATTTGAGGCCCGGCGCAAGCAGATCGAGGTCCGGATCACGGTGGCGCCGGGTGGCGTTCCGCGCGTGGCCTCGGACGCTGTGGCCCTCCGGCAGGTGATCGACAACCTGCTTTCAAACGCCCTCAAGTATTCGCCCGCGGGCACGCAGGTGTCCGTCGAGGTGGAACCGTTCCGCTCCTCCGGCTGCCGGATCAGCGTGCGCGACCGCGGCCCCGGGATCAGCGCGGCGGACATGGGCAAGATTTTCCAGCGCTACGGCCGGGGCCAGGCCCGGCCCACGGCCGGGGAGCATTCGCTGGGGCTGGGCCTGTGGATCGCGCAGAGGATCGTCGCCGACCTGGGCGGGACCTTGCGCTGTGAGAGCGTTCCGGGGCAGGGGGCGACCTTCATCGTGGAATTGCCCGGCCAGTGACCGGGCGCCGAACGCGGATAACAGAAAGGCCGTCCACCCCTGGACGGCCTTTTGATTTTCTAGCACACTGACTACCCTAACACCTGTATGAACTGTTGAACGAGGAGTAAGACGCGGGTGCCGGCGAACCGTTCAAAGAATTTCGGACTTTCTTCCCGGCAGGGTGGTAAGTGGCTGATTAAGCGCTGAATTCGTCCGGATTGAGCAGGCGATACCTGAGCGAGACAAACAGCGCGTCCGACTGGGGTTCGGTGAATTCATACTGGGCCGCCAGGGCCGGGTCGCAGGCGATGATAAAACGTTCCGCCGTCGCATCCCGGAAGCAAAACACCGTGACGCATTTTCCGGCGGCATGAGGGTAGACGTAGACATCAAGGGCGAACGTGCACGCTTGCCCGGTCGCCATGGTGCGCCGGATTAGAACCTGCGCGACCGGGGCCTGCTTCCACCGGACAAAATGGTCCTTGGTCACGGGTCCGGTGGGGCGCCGGTCCGGATGAACGCCCCACGGGGGCGACTCGATGTGATACTCCATCGCAATCCCCATCCGTCCCGGCGCATCGTCGAGGAAATCACGGACCGCACCCAGCACGTCGTGCGCTTCGCACCGGGCGGTGTCCTGGGAGAAAAGGAGAGGGGGCATCGGGAACAGCGGTTGCCACATCCAATATCGGCCGGGAGACAATAAATTAGAGCACTTTCACTGAAACGCCGAATGGGGTCGGGTGCTCTCCCGGGTTGTCGCCGTGCTGTCGTGGCTCCCCGTTCCCGAGACCCCGTTGTGATCAACTTGTTACCGCCGGCGCCTTGATACTACGGCACTGATCGCGCAAGGTGGGCGGGTGCAAATCACCCCTGAGTTCACGCCCCGCCAGATCGAGCCTTTCCGCGCGCTACCGAAGTCGGTCGCTGTTGTCCGGGAACCGGTGGCGCCTGCACGGGGTGAGGTGGATGACTCGGCCTCGCGCTGGCATGCGGCCTCCGTGATCGCGATGAAACAGATTGATCGACTCGAAGCTGTCCTTCGGCCCGTGGAGTAGGCGGTGCAGGCGGGTTGCGGACGGTGGTGATTCGGCCCAGGCGTCGTTTTTTTCGCCTTTGCGCGGGGGCGTGTCCGCTCAGGACACGGAAAAGGTGGCGGAGTCGGCCTCGACCGGCACCGGCCGGCGCAAGGTCCGGCCCTCGTGCCAGTGGCCGTGAACCTGGAGGGTTCGGGGGAGGCGAGGGACGCCACGCTCCCCGGCCTGCAGCTTGGAGAACAGCAGGTCGACCGCGGCACGGCCGATTTCGTCCGAGTGCTGCTCGACCCCGCTCCAATCGGCGTGAACCGACGTTACGTCGAGCGAAACCAGGCCGACGTTCCGCGCCGTTCGCCGCCCGGGTGCCGCGAGCCAGGCTTCCATGTGGTTGGGCTCGTTGCGGAAGGTCGAGAGCGTGAGCACACAATCGACCGCGTGCCGGTCGACCCACTCGAGGAAAAGCGGCGCGGTCATCTGGGCGGGCAGGAGTGGGGGAATTTCGGCGATCGCCGGCATGGTCGCGCGCAGCCCGGCGTAGCCGAGCGACCACCGGCCGTCGGTGATCTCGTCCTGGTATTTCTCGATCGCGAGGCCGATGCGGCGGCGCCCGCAACCGGCGATCATCCGGGCCGCCATGGTCACGGCCTCGGTGTGGTCGCTCACCACGCAGTCGAGGCGCGGCAGCTTGAGCCGGTGGCCGACCTGCACGTAAGCGAAGTCGTCCCACGGGAGCGAGATCTCGTGCGGCTCCACGGGAAAAGCCGCGAGCAGGACGCCGGATATGCCGCGCGCGGTGAGGATCTCGCCGAGTCGGCGCCCGGTCATGCCGCGGGAACTCAGGGTGAATTCGGTGATGCCGAAGCCGAACGATTCGGCGCGTTCGCGGGCCGCCTCCCAATTGCGGCAGAGCGTGGGCGTGGCGCGCCAGACGTGGGAGTCCGCCACCGGCGTGACGAAGGCCAGGGTCCCGAGGTGATTCAGCACTTCGCCCCGACGGGTCGCCCGCATGACCTGGCCGACGAGCGTGTTGTGCTGGTAGCCCGTCGCGGAGGCCGCCGCGAGGATGCGGAGCTCCGTGGGCTTCGCGACTTTCGCCGCGCCGCTCAGGCAGCGCGACGCAGTGGAAACGGACACTCCCGCCCGGCGGGCAACCTCATGGAGTGTGGGAGTCGTGCGGGGTGGCACAACGGAGTTCATGCTTTCTTGTGCGCGGGCGCGCACGCGGCGTCAAGAACGCCCGATATTTTTGAGCCGCGCGACAAGCGGTCCGGCGGGTGATTGAGGAGCCGCGGGCGGCGGCGCCGGCACCGCTGGCCCGCAGCCTTCGCAACGTTTGCAGAGCGGCAGCGTCGCGTCGGAGGAAGGTTTCATCGAAACACAGCACGACGGCGACGATAGCGGAGCCCCAGCCCCCTCAATCGACTCCTCTCGCGCCGCCTCTTCCCGAGCCGCCAGCTTTCCCCATGAATACTCCGACCCCGATCCGTTCCCCATTCCTTTTCCTGCGGCGAAACCGTTGCGAAGCGGTGCGCACCCTCGACCCGACAACCCGTCCTCCAACCCTAAATATGAAGACTACCCCCCGGCTGGCAGCCCTGCTGGCCACCTTGTTCCTATCGTGTGCGTATGCCGCGGCCCAGACGGCTCCGGCGTCCGGCACACCGGCCGCGGCCGCTCCGGCATCTGACAACGACATCGTGGTCCTCTCGCCCTTCGAGGTGACCGCAAGCCCTTCGAACAGCTATAACGCCACCACGACGCTCGCCGGCAACCGCCTCAATACCGACCTGCGCGACGTCGGTAGCAGCGTAACCGTCTACACGAGCCAGCTGATGAAGGACATCGCGGCGACGAACAACAACTCGCTCCTGCAATACACGGTCGGTTCCGAGGTCGGCGGCATCTACGGCAACTTCGCGGGCACCGGCGACGCGGCGGCGCTTTCGGAGCCCGACCGTCCGAGCCAGACCACGCGGGTCCGCGGACTCGCGGTCGCCGACAACACCCGCGACTTCTTCCGCTCCCAGATTCCGTGGGACAGCTACAACATCGACCGCATCGACCTCCAGCGCGGGCCGAACGCCATTCTCTTCGGTGAGGGCAGCCCGGCCGGCATCATCAACGCCGGCACGAAGTCGGCGGTCTTCAAGAACTCGGGCGAGGTCGAGCTCCGGGGCGGCAGCTTCGGTTCCACCCGCGAGTCGCTGGACATCAACCAGGTGATCGTTCCGAAACAGGTGGCGATCCGCCTGGACGCCCTGAACGACCAGGAGAAATACGAGCAGAAGCCGGCGTTCTCGCACGACAAGCGGGTGTCGGGCTCCGTGCGCTTCGAGCCGGAGGCGCTCAACAAGAACGGATTCCGGTTCATCGCGAAGGCCGGCTTCGAGAGCGGCACGATCGATAGCAACAACCCGCGCGAACTGCCGCCGCAGGACAACATCACGCCGTTCTTCGGCACGGGCGCCGCGGGCACCAACCAGGCCACCTACAACGGATGGCAACTCTGGGACAACCAGTCCGGCCGTATCGGCAGCGGCGTGGCCCGCCCGACCAACTATGCGAATGCCGGGTCCATGCCGATTCCCTACTCCTCGCCTTGGATTGAGAATTCCAGCTTTGGTAACATCACGCCCAATAATCCGGTGGCGTTCTTCGGCAACGGCAGCGGTGCGCAGACGGCTTATTGGGTCACCTCCGCGACCCAGCAGTATCAGGGTAACAATCAAATCGGCTACGTCACGGCGCCGGGCTCCTGGGCCAGCATCGCGAACACCTCGACCTGGGCGGCCAATGCGGGCCTGCCCTACGCCAACGCGGGCATCTTCAAGAACAACGTCATCACCGATCCGTCGGTCTTCAACTTCTACAAGAACCTGATCGACGGCGACACCAAGCACGAACTGCAGCAGTTCCACCGCGCGACATTCAACGTCGCTGAAACCGCGCTCAACGACCAGGTCGGTGTTTCCTTCGATTACAACAAGGAGAACTACCGGTATACGCACACCGCGCTCCTGGGCGGCAATGTCAGCCTGTTCATCGATCCGATGGCCGTCTACAACAACGGCACGCCGGACGCGGGTCTGACGGGCCGTCCTTACTCCGACGGGACGCCGAATCCGAACGTGGGCCGTCCCTTCGTTTCCAGCACCGGCGGCACCAATTATTCCGACGCCACCACGAGCGAGGACAAGCGCGTGACGGCCTACGTCACGCATGACTTCCGCAAGGACAACAGCGACTGGATCGGCCGCATCGTCGGCAAGCACACGGTGACGGGCCTCTGGGCGGACTCGAGCCAGACCACCGACCACCGCAGCTGGGACAGCTACGGCTACCTCGATCCGAACGCCTATAACCTGCAGGACCCGCACATTGATCCGACGACCGTCAACTTCACCTACGTCGAGCCCGCGATGGTCATGTATCTGGGGCCGTCCTTGCTGGGTAAATCGGCGATCGGTGCCAATATCGCGGGGATTTCAGGCACACCGACGATCAGCAACGGGTCGGTCACCTATTTCAACGATACGTGGAAGGCCACGGGGGTGAATCCCGCCGCTCCGTGGACGAACAACGCCTACACCACCGATCCGACGAAGCTCGCGCCGGGCTACCCGGTCGGAAACAATCCGCTGCCCAACAGCTTCACGCAGGCGAACAATCCGGCCAACTACGTCGGCTGGACCACCGCCCCGCTCAACATCACGCAAGCCGCCCAGTCGGCCGCGAATCGCGACTTGCTGACGACCAACGCGGCGCTGAACCAAGCCGATACGATCTCCAAGGCGCTCGTCTGGCAGGGCAAGATGGTGGACGACAGCCTCGTCGCGACGTTCGGCTGGCGCCAGGACACGGCGAAAGCCTACGGCCTGTCGCGCAATATCGGTGATGCGGCGGATCCGCAGAAGATCGACTTCAGCTCATATGTTATTCCGACCGGCCCGAATGCCATCATCAGCGTCAATTCGCGCTCCGAAAGCTTCGTGGCGCATCTGATGGATCTGCCGGGACTCAAGGACCTGACGAAGAACCTGCCGTTCGAGGTCAGCCTTTCCTACAACCAGTCGACGAACTTCCAGCCGCTCGCCGGCCGCGTGGACGTGCTGGGCTCGTCGATCGCACCGCCGTCCGGCAAGACCATCGACCGTGGCATCGTGATCGAGACCCGCGACGGCAAATACTCGCTCAAGGTCACCCGGTATGTCACCTCGGAGAAGAACATCAGCACGAGCGCCGGCGGATTCGCGAACGATTTCAACTGGTTCATGTATGGCCTGGTGGGCTTCACGAACATGTTCGATCCCGCCATCCAGGGCGGCCCGATCTGGGGGCCGCTCAAGAGCGGCAGCAATATCGAGCAGTATTCCTTCAGCGACGACGTGACGGTCCAGTCTCCGCAAAATCTGGCCGACCAGACCGCCGCCATCAAGGGAGTGCGCGCGTTTGAGAATGCCGTCGATCCGCGCTTCTGGAAGGCATGGGGTTTCACCTCCGCCGCGACCGTCCAGTCCAACAGCACCCTGTTGCCGAACCCCTACGTGGTGCCGAACGGCATACCGAATGGCTTCACCATCACCGAGGACGGCGTCTCGAAGGGCTATGAGATCGAGCTCAACGCCAACCCGATCCCGAACTGGCGCATTACCTTCAACGCCAGCAAGCAGGACGCGGTCCGGAGCAACATCGGTGGCGCCGCCCTCAACGCCTACATGAACCAGCTCATCACGCTGGTGCAGGGACCGGGCGGATTGATGCACTTCTGGTGGGGCACCTCCGACGTGCCGCGCGCCAAGGGAATCTTCTATACGGGCGTCGGTGCCCCCGGCGCCCTCGGAGCCGACTGGGCCAACCTCAAGCTGCTTGAGGGGGCCGCCGCGCCTGAAATCCGCACCTGGCGCTACAACCTCGTCACCAACTACGATTTCACCCGCGCGACCCTCAAGGGCTTCAATGTCGGCGGCGCCGTGCGCTACCAGAGCGGGGACACCATCGGCTACGCGCCGACCGGCGACCCGACCAACCCGGCGACGCTGGGCTTCGATCTCTCCAACCCTTACAAGGGGCCTTCGGAGACCAACTACGACGCGTGGATCGGCTACAGCCGGAAGATCTTCAAGAACGTCAACTGGCACATCCAGATCAACGCGACGAACCTCTTCAAGCATGACTACCTGATTCCGATCACGGTGCAGGGCCCGATCGCGGGCCAGGCCCCTGGCACCCCCGCGGGCTACCGCATCGGACCGACCCAGGTGTTTTCGCTCACGAGCACCTTCAGCTTCTGAGCGTATCAGCCATGCGTGGGTGCCAGTGATGAATTGAGTTCAACGCCAGCCGCCCGGAGGCGGCTGGCGATCCTACCACGCAGCGCGCGGCGAAAGGGCTCTCGCCAAAGGAGCGACTTGCCGCGCGCTGCTTCAATTTTACGCCCGGCCCCCGCCGGCGCACTCCCGCACTTCCTCAACCTTCCAGCCGTGTCATCCGAGAATCCAAAGTCGATCGTCGCGCCGCTCGCCGGATCCGCCGGCGCCGCCGAGGGGCTGCCGCGGCCGGGCGCGAAGGGCGCCCGGGCCTTCGATGCGGCCATCTTTGACTTGGACGGCGTCATCACGCAGACCGCCGCCGTGCACGCGCGGGCGTGGAAGCGGATGTTTGACGAATACCTGCAGCGGCGGGAAAGCGTGCACGGCGAAGCTTTCCTGGAATTTTCGCCCGGCGACTACCGGGCCCACGTCGACGGCCGGCCCCGCTATGGCGGCGTGGCGACGTTCCTCGCGTCGCGCGGCATCGAGCTGCCGCCGGGTTCGCCGGGGGATCCCGCCGGCCGCGAGACGATCTGCGGGCTGGGCAACCGGAAGAACGAGCTCTTCAACGAGATCATCGGGACCGACGGCGTGAAAGTGTATGCCTCCACGCTGGGCTTGATCCACGAGTTGCGCGCTCTCGGCATCAGGATGGGGCTGGCGACCTCCAGCCGGAACTCGGACCTGGTCCTGTCCGGGACGCAGGCGGAAGGGCTTTTCGCGACCATCGTCGACGGCGTGGTCTCGGAGCGGCTGGGCCTGCGGGGCAAGCCGCACCCGGACATCTTTGTGACGGCGTGCGCCAACCTCGGCGTGCCCTGTGCCCGCGCCATCGTGGTGGAGGACGCGGTTGCCGGCGTCCAAGCCGGCGCCACCGGCGGTTTCGGCCTCGTGGTGGGCGTGGCCCGCGAGGACAACGCCCGGGAATTGCGTGATGGCGGTGCGGACTTGGTTGTCTGCGACCTGGCGGAAGTCAGTGTGGAGGAAATCAACCGGCTCATCCGCCACAAAGGCGCGGCCGCCTGACCCCGCCCCGTTCTCCCATGCTTACCCCGCAAAAACCGCGCCTGAGTTTCTGGTCGCTCTGGAACATGAGCTTCGGCTACGTCGGCATCCAGTTCGGCTTCGCGCTGCAGAATGCCAACGTCAGCCGCATCTTCGAGACGCTCGGCGCGCGGCTGGATGAAATTCCCATCCTCTGGATCGCCGGGCCGGTCACCGGTCTCCTGGTGCAGCCCGTGGTGGGTTACCTGAGCGACAAGACCTGGAACCGGCTGGGGCGGCGGAAGCCCTATTTCCTGGCCGGTGCGATCTGCGCGTCGCTGGCGCTGCTGGTGATGCCGAACTCCCCCGGCCTCTGGTTCGCCGCCGGCATGCTCTGGATCATGGACGCGGCGATCAACATCACGATGGAGCCGATGCGCGCGTTCGTGGGCGACATGCTGCCGGACGACCAGCGCACGACCGGCTTCGCGGTGCAGACCTTCTTCATCGGCGCCAGCTCGGTCATCGGCTCGCTGTTGCCCTGGCTGCTGACCAACGTGTTTCACGTCGCCAACACCGCGGCGGCGGGGCACGTGACGGACTCCGTCAAGTGGTCGTTCTATCTCGGGGGCATCGTCTACCTCGGCGCCGTGCTGTGGACCATCTTCTCGGTGAAGGAATATTCGCCGGAGCAGCAGCGGGCGTTTCATGGCGAGACGGAGCGCCCGGATAAGGAGGCCGACGTCCAATTCACCCTCAATCCCGCCCGGTATTACGGCATGGGCGCGGGGCTCGTCGCGGGCGGCCTGGCCGCGAGCCTGGCCGTCCGCCAGCTGGGTTGGGACAAGGGGCTCTACATCCTTTCGTTCGGCGCCTGCGGTTACGGGCTCCTGCAGGTTGTCGCGGCGCGGCGCTACCAGGCGGGCCGGACCCGCGGGCTTGTGGAGCTGATGCACGATCTCAACAACATGCCCGCGGCGATGAGGCAGCTGGCCCTGGCGCAGGTGTTCACCTGGTTCGCCCTGTTCGCCTTCTTCATCTACGCCACGACGGCGGTCGCCAGCCACCATTTCGGCAGTTCCGATCCGCGCACCGCCCTCTACAACGAGGGCGCCAACTGGGTCGGCGTATTGATGTCGGTCTACAATGGTGTCGCGGCGCTCGTGGCCTTCGCCCTGCCCGGGCTGGCGCGGCGCATCGGGCGGGTGGGCACCCACGCGGTCTGCCTGGTTATCGGCGGCTGCGGGTTGGGCTCGATGTATTTTTTCCGCGACCCGCAGTGGCTGATCGTCTCGATGGTCGGCCTGGGCGTGGGTTGGGCGAGCCTGCTGACGATGCCGTATGCGATCCTCAGCAGCGTGGTGCCCTATCGGAAGATGGGCGTCTACATGGGCATGTTCAATTTCTTCATCGTCATCCCCCAGATCCTCGCCGCCGCGCTCCTCGGCCTGCTCGTCCGCACGGTGTTCGCGGGCCACGCGATCGATGCTCTCCTCCTCGGCGGCGTCTCCATGATCGTCGCCGCGGCGCTGACCCTGCGGGTCGGGGACACCGCGGCCAAGGCACCCTCTTCATGAAATCACTTTGGGCAATCGGCACCACCGAACATGGCGGCACCAGGGAAAGCATCATGCGCCGGGGCAACGTCTATCAGATTGCCAACGGCTACATGGGCTACCGCGGCACGCTCGACGAGTTCGGGCCGGACGAGTCGGTTGGCTGCACCCTCGCGGGGATCTTCGACCGCGTGGGCTCCGCCTGGCGGGAGCCGGTCAACGCGCCGAACGCCGGGTTCACGCGGGTCTCGCTTGACGGCGTGGAACTCTCCGCCCTGGGTCGCCGGGTCCGCCGGCACCGGCAGACGCTGGATTTTGCGAACGCCGTGTTCTCCCGCGAGACGGTCTTTGGGGTCGGCTCGAACACGCTCACCCTCAAGTCGGCGCGTTTCCTCAGCGCGGCCACGCCCAATCTTGGCGTGGTGAAGTTCAGCGTCCGCTGCGCCCGGGCCGCGGCGGTCACAATCCGGACCGGCATCGACGGCAACATCTGGGACCTCAACGGGCCCCATCTCAAGGAACTCGCGCTCGAACAACACGGTCCGGCCCTGGTGGTCCAGGGTGTCACCGGCGAAAGCGGCAAGCGCGTGGTCGTGGCGGAGGTGGTCGGCCGGGATTTCGGCACCGAGACCCGCGAGACCAAGGCCGGCCGGAACCTCCGGGTCATCCGGCTGCGCGCCGAGGCGGGGAAAACCTACACGTTCTGCAAATACTTCGCCGTCTTTACCGACAACGACAGGGTGGACGGACCGCTGCCCGAGGCTGCGGTCCGCGCGGCCCGGCAGGCGCAGGCGCTCGGCTACCGGGGCTGCCTGAAGAAGCATGACGCCGAGTGGGCCGCCAATTGGGCCCGCTGCGACGTGAAGATCGGCGGCGACGCCGAGGCGCAGCACGCCTTGCGCTACAGCATCCTGCAGCTGCTGATGGTGGCGCCGGTGCAGGGCAGCGCGAATTCGATCCCCGCGCGCGCCTTGTCGGGCCAGGTCTACAAGGGCGCGGTTTTCTGGGACACGGAGATGTATATGTTTCCGTTTTTCCTCCACACCTACCCGGAGAAGGCGGTCGAGCTGATGCGCTACCGCATCCGCACGCTCGACGGCGCCCGGCGGAAGGCGCAGACGGAGGGGCCGGGCTACCATGGCGCGTTCTATGCCTGGGAAAGCCAGGAGACGGGCGACGACGCCTGCTCGTATTTCAACGTCGGTGATCCGTTCACCGGCCGGGATCTGCGCACGCACTTCCGCGACAAGCAGGTTCATATCAGCGGGGACGTGGCCATCGCGATGTGGGAATACTTCCGGCTGACGGGCGACGACTCGCTGCTGCTGGCCGGCGGCGCCGAGGTGATCCTCGAGTGCGCCCGTTTCTACTACTCCTACGCCTACTTCAAGCGGGACAAGGGCCGCTACGAGATCCTCGATGTCATCGGGCCGGACGAATACCACGAGCGCGTCAACAACAACGCCTTCACCAGCATGGTCGCGAAGGAGACCTTCGCGATCGCCAACGCGACCGTCGACCACCTGCGGCGCCATCACCCGGAGGCGCTGCGGGCCCTGGTGGCGAAGATCGGCATCCAGGGCGAACTGGCCCGCCTCCGCGAGGCGGAGAGCCTGCTGTATGTCCCGGGCCCGGATCCCCGGACCGGGGTCATCGAGCAATTCGACGGCTATTTCCAGCTGCGGGACGCCACGGTCGCGGAGCTCAAGGCGAAGATGGTCCACCCGAACGAGTATCTCGGGGCCGGCCAGGGCCTCGCCGTGGCGACCAAGATCATCAAGCAGGCCGACGTGGTGGCGATGCTCAACCTGCTCAAGACCCGCTTCTCCGCCGAGATCAAGAAGGCGAACTGGGAATACTACGAGCCGCGCACCGAGCACGGCTCGAGCCTGAGCGCCTGCGCCTACGCGATGGTGGCGACGGAATTCGGCAACCTGGATTTCGCCTACAAATATTTCATGCAGACGGCGAAGATCGACCTCGAGGCCAAATACAAGGTCTACGTGGGCACGGTCTTCATGGGCGGCTCGCATCCCGCCGCCAACGGCGGCGCCTGGATGACCGCCGTCTTGGGATTCGGCGGCGTGCAGGCGGACGAGCACCGCGTCGCCATCAGCCCGCGGCTCTGCGCGAAATGGCGGAGCCTGGAGTTCCACCTCGCCTACAAGGGCGACGGCTTCCGGATCAGGATCACGAGGACGGCGGTGGCCATCACCCCGGCCCGGGGCAACCGGCGCACGCACACCTTCCTTGTGGCCGGAAGCCCGGTGAAATGCAGTCCCGGCAAGCCGGTCGCGGTCAAATATCGCCCCGCAAAATGAATCCGTCTCCCCGGCAGCCGCGCCGTGCGGGATCCGCGGCCACCCCTTCTTCCGTCCTGTGTCTCGCTCTCCTGGTCGCGTGCGCGCTCGGTTCGGACCGGGGGAAGGCGGCGGTCGGGGCCGAGATGCCTTGGACGACCTACGAGGCCGAGGCCATGAAGGGCACCGGCCTCGTGCTGGGCCCGAAATATGACCCGAACCTGGTGGAGACCGAGGCGTCCGGCCAGCAGTGCGTGAAGCTCACCTCCGCCGGGGCGTTCGTGGAATTTTCCGCGGCGGCGCCGGCCAACGCGCTTGTGGTCCGCTACAGTCTGCCCGATGCGCCGGAGGGCGGCGGAATCGCCGCGAGCCTCGACCTCCTGGTCAACGGGCGGAAGGTGAGGACCCTCGCGCTCACCTCGCGCTATTCCTGGCTCTACGGGAACTACCCGTTTTCCAACCGCCCCGGCGAGGGCAAGCCGCGGAATTTCTTTGATGAACTTCGCGTCAAGGACCTCGCCATCGCCCGGGGTGACGTGATCCGCCTGCAACGCTCCGCGGCGGACGCCGCGTATTGCATCGTCGACCTGGTCGACCTCGAGGACGTCCCCGCCGCGCTGGCGCCGCCGGCCAATGCGCTGAGCGTCCTCGATTTCGGGGCGGGGGGGAAGGGCGGGACCGACGACACGGAAGCCTTGCGACGCTGCGTCGCCGAGGCCGCGAAGCAGGGCCGGCCGGTCTGGGTTCCGGCGGGCGATTACCGGCTGACCGGCGATATCCTCGTGCCGTCATCGGTGACGATCCAGGGCGCGGGCATGTGGCACACGACCTTTGTCGGCGACGAGAAACTCTATTCGCAGGCGGCGCGCCGGGTGCGGTTCAGACTCACCGGCAGTCACATCCATCTCGCCGATTTCTCCATCGCGGGCAAGTTGGACTACCGGAACGACGACGAGCCGAATGACGGCATCGTCGGCGCGGGCTGCGCCGACTCCTCAGTCGCACGGGTCTGGCTGGAGCACACGAAGGTCGGCATATGGATCTACAACGGCACGAACCTGGTCATCGAGGGTTGCCGTTTCCGCAACCTCCTGGCCGACGGGGTGAATCTCTGCGTCGGCACCAGCGGAACGGTCGTGCAGAACTGCACGGCTCGCGGCACGGGCGACGATTGCTTCGCGATGTGGCCCGCGGCCTCGGACCAGGGCTTCGTCGGGCAGGGGCCGCGGCCGGGCCACAACGTCTTCCGCCACTGCACCGGCCAGCTGCCTTTTCTCGCGAACGGTGGGGCGATCTACGGCGGGGCGGACAACCGCATCGAGGACTGCCTCTTCACCGACATCGCCACCGGCTGCGGCATCCTGGTCAGCACGACTTTTCCCACCGCGGACGAGCAGCTGAAGATCGACAACAATTTCAGCGGCACGACGCTGGTGCGCAACTGCGAACTCCTGCGCTGCGGCGGCTATGACCACAGCTGGGCCTGGCGCGGCTCGCTCCAGGTGTGCCTGGACCGGCGCAGCATCTCGGGGCTGACGATCAGCCGGGTCGCCATCCGCGACAGCATTTCCAGCGGCCTGACCGTCGTGGCACCCGGCGGCAAAAAAGGGGAGGGCACGCTTTTCGCCGCGCGGTTGGAACAGGTGAGTGTCACCGGTTCCGGACTCGGCGGGTCCCCCCACCATGACCTGTGGATTGGCGAAGATGCGGCCGGGCGCCTGGATCTGGTCCAAGCACAAATTCCCGATATCCGGAACGATTCGGTCCATTTCAGCATCGTTGGCGAGGCGGATGAGCCGGCGGCCCGGCACCCTTGACCGGAGGGTCGGGTTCGCGGGGTTCTCCACCGGGTCGCCGGATCCGCCGATCGACCGCCGGAGCGCCTCGACCGCTTGCATCCGACGCGGCCACGGCGCCGTTTCTACTTGGTTGATGAAGCCGGCCGAATGGCCCTGCGCTAGTGGTTAGTAGTCATTGTTTATCGCGACCTCGGACTGATATAGTGACGGTGCGGGCGGGCTCCTTGCGTTCCAGCATTGTTATCCTTTCCGCAACCGTCCGGGCCAGGGCGGACCTCTTTCACGCGAGGCAGCATCATGCTGCCTGGAAGTTCTCCCATGATGCTTCGTGCATGCCCATGTCTAAAGAATCCTCTGAGCCTCAAAAACTTTTTATTTTCGAAACCCACCAGGCCGTCCGCGAAGCCTTCGAGCATTACTTCGCCTCAAGACCGGAATTTATCGTTGTCGGTCGGTCGGGAGACGCGCCGGGTGCCATCAAGTTGATCGGCCGGAGCGCGCCGCACCTCGTCCTGCTGGATCCCGCCCAATCCGGCTCCCAGGCGCGCCGGGTCATGCGGCATTGGCTGAGGGTGGAACCGCGGCCGCGGTTTGTCGCGCTCGTGGAGAACCTGAGCCGGGCCTGCGTGCGCGCGGCGCGGGAGGCGGGCGCGGACGAGGTCGTGGCCAAGTCGGCGAGCCTCGAGGAAATCTGCGCCTTCCTCTGCCGGCTCCCGACCGCGGCCAAGGCCAAGCCGGGTGACCCTGGCTGTCGGCCGCTGGGGACGCGGCCCGCGGGCGCGGCGCAGGTCCTGACCGTGCGCGAGAAACTGGTCCTGCAGTTGGTCGCCGCGGGCGGCAGCAACAAGGGAATCGCCGGTCATCTCAAGCTCAGCCTCTTCACCGTGGAGAACCACCGGGCGGCCATCCGGCGCAAGCTGGGCCTGCGCACGACCCAGCAGCTGGTGATCTACGCGATGCAAAACGGCCTGTTGCACCTGCCCGCGCTGGTTCCCTCGCGGGCGGCTTCGACATGAGCCGCACCGTGGCGGAGGCACTGCTGATTCCGGCGCGCGCCCCCGGTCCCGGGGCGACGCCGCCCCTTGTCCGGCTCTGGCGCAAGTGCGTGCCGTGGCGGGGCTGCGTCCTGCTCGCCACCGAATGGCCGCGAACCTGCGATTGGCTCCAGGCCGAGCGCGACTTCCTTGCTCTCCTGGCCGCGTGCCGCACCCGCCGCGACTGCGAGGTGGAATTTGCCGCGTATGACCGCGACCCCCGGCGCAGTGAGGTGCTTGCTCCGATCCTCGGGCTGTCGATTGGCTCCGCCACAATCACCCGGGTCGTCCGGCTGGTCTTCCCGGACTCCTTCCCGCCCCATTGAACCCGGTGGCGCGCGGGGCACCGCGCGGCTCTCCTGCCAGGTCCTGTTCCTCCTGCTCCCCAACCAATCCACGCATTTTCCCGGGTGAATTCCGACCCCATCGAACCGCAGCTGGTGAAACGGCTGGACCAACTTTGCCGGCGCTGTCCGCGCGGCCAGCACACTCCGAAGTGTCCCTTCGGGCTCTTCGGGACTCTCTCCGAGGGCAGTCGCAGGCCGCTTCTCGCCGCCCTGAACCACACCCAACTCGGGCAGCTGTTCGACCTGGCCACCGACTGCCCCTCGTGTCCCGAAGACCCACGGAAGACCGGGGCGCAGTAGCGTGTCGTGCCTTGCGCCGTGTCTGCGCGGGATTGCCAAGGCCGGCCCTTTCCTGGAAGATCATCAAACTTTCCGGACTATCCCGGCCTCCGCATCCCATCACTCTGTCCCTCTCGTCCGCTGCCCTTGGCGCGCGAGTCTCCTGATTTTCCCAAGTATCGCCCACCATGATGCGCTCAAAGCCCTCCCGCATCGCGCGCCCGCCGAATCCTCCGGCCACCCCAAGCTTGGAGCGCGGCCCGCGCGGAGGTTTCCTCGGGGGCGCGCTCGCGGGCCTTCTGCTGATTTTCTGCCGCGGGGTGTATGGAGCGCCGGTTGCGCACGACGTGATGCCGGCCCCGGCGTTCCTGCAGGATGGCGCCGGCCGCCTGGCGGTTACCCCGGCCTTCCGGGTCGCGGTGCGCGGCCATGATGACCTGCGTCTGCGGGCCGGTCTCGCCCGTCTGCTGCGCCGCATCGAGGAGCGCTCCGGGCTGGTTTTCGCCCGCCTGGCCACCGGGGACTATGCCGTCGGTGAGGACTCCGCCGTGGCGAGCTTCGTCGTCGAGTGCGGCGGCCCGGGCGAGTCCGTGCCGGTCCTGGGGGAGGATGAGTCCTACACCCTTGATGTCACCTCCGCGCAGGGCTCCCTCCGTGCGCCGACCGTTCTGGGGGCCTTGCACGGTTTCGAGACGCTGCTGCAGTTGCTTCAGGGCGACGCCGGCGGCTGGTTTGTGCCGGCCCTCTCGATCCGGGACCAGCCGCGCTTTCCGTGGCGCGGGCTGCTCATCGACGTGGCCCGTCACTGGCAGCCGATGGAAGTCATCAAGCGCAACCTCGACGGCATGGCGCTGGTGAAGCTCAACGTCCTGCACCTCCACCTGAGCGATGATCAGGGCTTCCGCGTCGAGAGCCGGAAATTTCCCCGGTTGCATGAGTTCGGTTCCGACGGCTGCTATTTCACGCAGGATCAGATGCGCGAAATCATCGCCTACGCCGCGGCGCGCGGCATCCGGGTCGTGCCCGAGTTCGACGTCCCGGGCCACGCGACCAGCTGGTTGATCGGCTATCCCGAACTGGCGAGCCGGCCGGGTCCCTATGCGATCGAGCGCAAGTGGGGTGTATTCGACCCGGTGCTCGATCCGACCAACGAAAAGCTCTACGAACTGCTGGACGGGTTCCTCGGCGAGATGGCCGCTTTGTTCCCGGACGCCTTTATCCACATCGGCGGGGACGAGAACAACGGCGTCCAATGGAGCGCGAGCGAGCGGATCCAGGCGTTCATCCGCGGGCACGGCCTGAAGGACAACGCCGGCCTGCACGCTTACTTCAACGGGCGCGTGCACGCCATCCTCGCCCGGCATGGCAAGCAGCTCGTCGGTTGGGACGAGATCCTGCATCCCGATCTGCCGGCCGGCAGCGTGATCCATTCCTGGCGGGGGGCCGCGGGTCTCGCCGAGGCGACCCGGCGCGGTTACGCGGCTATCCTGTCCAACGGCTACTACATCGACCTGAACCATCCGGCTTGGGAACATTACCTCAATGATCCGGTGACGGCCGGGAGCGCGTTCAGCGCGGCGCAGCAAAAACTGGTCCTGGGCGGCGAGGCCACGATGTGGTCGGAGTGGGTGAGCCCCGAGACGATCGACTCACGCATCTGGCCGCGCACCGCGGCGATCGCCGAGCGCCTGTGGTCGCCGCGCGAGGTGCGCGACGTGCCCGACATGTATCGGCGGCTCGCCGTCGTCGGCCGCCGGCTGGAGGAGACGGGACTCCGGCACGAAAGTTATCTTGAGCCTGCACTGCGCCGCCTAGCCGGCGACCAGGCCTCGCCGGCCGACCTCGCGGCCCTGCGGGATTTCGTGGACCTGCTCGAGCCGGTGCGGGATTACCAGCGAGGCCGACAGCAGCCGGGCGCCAATCAGTCCACGCCCCTCACGGGCCTTGTCGACTGCACCCGGGTGGATGGCGCCCCGGCGCGGGCGTTTGCCGCCGCGGTGGACGCCTGTGTTTTCGCCCCGGTTCCGGCCGAGTCTGATTTAAGCGCGGTGTCGCACCATCTGGCGGCTTGGCAGGAGACCGCCCGGAATCTTGGATCAGGCCTGGCCGTCCGGTCGTCCCGACTGGAGGAGGCCGCGCCGCTGGTCCGAGCCTTGCTGGACGCGGACGCCATCGGACGCGATGCGCGGCAGTTGCTCGCGAGCGGACATGCTCCCGCCGCCGGCTGGCTGCAGGCCCGCTTGGCGGAACTCGACCGGACCGCCCTGCCGCACGCCGCGGTGGAACTGGCCGTCGTCGCTCCGCTTCGCTTGCTGCTCGTTGCGGCGGCCGAGCAGGATCAACGCCGGACGCTCGCCGCGGACGCCTGGCGCCGGCATGTGGAGGAGATGGCCAAGCCCGCGGCCCGGCCCTGATCCAACTTTCCCGTCGACACCCAACTCCCTCGCTCCTGCATGGCCACCACCGCTCCAGCCGCGAATTCCCAGGCTGCCTACAACCGCACGCTTCTGTTGGTCGCGGGACTCGGCGGCCTGCTCTACGGCATCGACGTCGGCATCATCGCGGGGGCGTATCCGTATATGGAGGCGACCTCGGGTTTCAATGCGGGCCAGCTCTCGTTCGTCGTGGCGGCGGTCTTGCTCGGCAGCGCGGTCTCGACCTTGTTCGCCGGCCTGCTGGCGGACTGGATGGGACGGCGAAGCCTGATGACGTTGAGCGGGATCCTGTTTGTCGCGAGCATCCCGACGATTGCCCTCTCGCACGGCTACGGGCCGCTGGTCCTCGGGCGGCTGCTGCAAGGCGTCAGCGGCGGGTTGGTCGGGGTCGTCATTCCCCTCTACCTGGCGGAGTGCCTGGGCGCGAAGGATCGCGGCAAGGGCACCGGGGTCTTCCAGTGGATGCTGGTCTTCGGCTTCGTCATCGCGGCCGTCATCGCGCTCTATTTCAGCTACCGCGTGGATGAGGTGGCCCGGCTCGGCGATGCGGCCCGGCTGCTGGCGTTCAAGGACACGGCGTGGCGCAGCATCTTCTGGGTCTCGCTGCCTCCGGGGATACTCTTCGTGATCGGCAGCTTCCTGGTGAGCGAATCGCCGCGCTGGCTTTTGCGGCGAGGCCGCAAGGACGCCGCCCGCCGCGCGCTGCGGCGTTCCCGCGACGGGAACCAGGCGGAGATCGAGTTGGCGGAGATGGAGCGCAGTGCGGCCGCCGAGCGCGACCAGGCGTCGTCCGGCGGCGCGAGGGAACCGCTCCTGAGCCGGAGATATGTGATCCCGTTCGTTCTCGCCTGCGTGATCCTCGCCTGCAATCAGGCCACGGGCGTGAACTCCATCATCGGGTTCAACGCGAATATCTTCATCCAGAGCGGGCTCTCCGATGTGCAGGCGCACTACGGCAACCTGGTCTTCACCCTGGTGAACTTCCTCATGACGATGGTTGCCGTCATGCTGGTCGACCGCAAGGGACGGAAGTTCCTGCTGTCCGTGGGCACGGCCGGGATCATCGCCTCCCTCGTCATCGTCGGCCTGCTGTTCCGGCGGACCGAAGGGCGGCGCGTCGATGTCGCGGCCGCCGTCCAGGCCCTGGTCGCGGGGGATCAGACGGCGAAAGTCGTCTTTGATGCGGACACGGCGCGCGGGTTGCTCGGCCAAGCTGGCGACGCCGGGCGGGCGCTCCTCGGCCAGCCGCTGACGCTGAGCGTCATCTATTCCTACGGCGGCTTTCGCGCGACCACGGCGATCGTGCGTTCCGATGCCCTGGCGGGGCCGCCGCTGGCGATCAACCGGGACAGCTGCGTGCCCGGCAACCGGGTCAGCGCGCTCCTTTCGAACCCGTTCGCGGATCTCGCCGCAGCCCGGACGGCGCCCCTGCTCATCGAGCACGCCCTGATCACCCCGGTGCCGGGCCCGGGCAACGGCTGGCTCACGGCCGTCTTCGTCTTTTCCTTCATGGCGTTTTTTGCCATCGGTCCGGGCGTGTGCGTCTGGCTGGCGCTGTCCGAACTGATGCCGACGCGCATCCGCTCCAACGGCATGAGCATCGCCCTCACCCTCAACCAGGCGGTCTCCACCACGATCGCAGCCGTCTTTCTGCCCACCGTCGGTCGGTATGGCTACTCGACCATGTTCTTCCTCTTCGCCGGCTGCACCGTAGTCTACTTCGTCACCGCGGCGTTTTTCCTGCCCGAAACCAAGGGCCGCACGCTCGAGGAGATCGAGGCGGCGTTTGAGCGAGGCGCGAGGAAAGCCTGAGCAGGGGCGGGTAGATTTCCGCCGGCGGCCCGGCGGATATTTGCGCAGAGAGGAGGGGAACGCGGCCCGGCGCCGAGGGACCGGGGCCGGTGCGGTGGCAAGTGGTTGCTCGCCGTCTTGGTCGCTTGGCCGGAGGTGATGCTCACGCCTGAGCCCGCCGTCCCACTCGTGGGAAGGGACGATTTCATCTTCGTTGCAACGACGCGCCGTCGCCGCCGGCCTTCAATGCCCAAGAAAGATTCTTTTTCCCCGGCGACAGCCACTTACGCCGCCACCTGCAACTTGGCACATGGCTTGCGTGTAGGTAGGGCAACAACCCTTTCACCATGAAGACAAATTCTCTCCTCGTCCTCGCCAGTTTCGCGGTCCTCGCCGCCAGTGCCAGTGCCGCTTCCAGCCAGCCAGACGCCGAAGTCGTCGTTCTTCCCACCTACGTCGTGACCAGCCCAGGCACCCTGCCCGTGGAGCGGCAGATCAACGCCAGCCTCGATGAACTCCGGCTCAAGGCGCAGGCCCCGGTCGTCTTCGTCACCGAACTGCCGCTGCTGAGGGCGCAGTTTGCCGCGAACGCGCTCCCGGCGAACGGCGGCAAGCCGGTGCACGTTGCGAAATTTTGATTCTAGCCGTCCGCCGGTTTTCGCCAGGGTGGGCGTGGGCAAAACCCGCCTCGGGAAGAGGCAGGCTCTTTCATTCCCTTTGGGTCAATGCCCCGGGGCTTGGCTCCGGGGAGCCTGGCTTGCCTGCCGCCCGGGGCCGGGCGGGTTCGCTTGGACGGTGACGGCGGGTGCGGGTCTGATGCTTTGGGCCGATCGGCGCCGGCACTGCCCCACGGGCGGCTTCCTGAATGTGGTGGGGTCATGACCCACTGGAATGGCGGCCTGGGTTCGGCTAGAGTGCGGGCGGTCCAATTAGGGGACCCAGTGTATATAGATATTCGGTTAGGGCCGCCCAATGGTGGGCGGCCTTTTCGTCGGCGCAGGAATTTGGGGGAGGTCTGGGCTGGTGCGCCCGGTCGCGGCGGTGGCAAAAGGCGGGGCAGGGGACATTCGCCGGGAGAAAGGGTGCCAATTTCGAGCTGACTTAAAGTGGCGAGAGCGACGCAACCTTCCTCTCGCAAGGTGGTCGCTGGCGTGTAGTTGCTTGGCCGAAATTAGGGTGTCCTTGGATGCCGGCCTAATTTTGAGCACATTACCCTCGATTTCATCGACTATGTTGATTCGGTCCTAGGCAATGGTGGTCTGTGCCTAAAAGACGGACTTCATACAGGAGCAAACCTGCACGAACTTTATGCCTCCTCCTAAATTTAGCCGAGCTCGCGGAGAGATTTATCTCCTGCTGTTCGTGCTTGTCGCGTGTCAGCTTTCCTCGGCCTATTCGCGAGAGAATTTAGCTCTAGGCAGGCCGTATAAGATGAGTCCTGCCCCGAACTATTCGCTTTGCACGGACGCAGGAGACAACGTGCAGCTGACTGACGGAAAGTTGGTTCAGGGATATTTTTGGGCCCAACAAGGAACAGTGGGATGGCACGGCTATGACCGTGTGGCCGTGACCATCGACCTTGGCAGCGTGCAACCTATCGCCGGGATCGGGTATCACACCGCGGCTGGAACAGCGGGGGTGAAATTACCGCGAATGATCTACCTGCTGGTCAGCGATGACGATGGTCAGTTTAGGCCGGTCGTCGATTTTGGAGCTGCGCCGCCGGTTGGCGGCAACGGTGACGCAACGCATCCGGTCTGGTATCGAGCAGACAATCTGCATGTTCGCGGACGTTATGTGCGCCTGCTGATCGCGCCTGGGGCCGGTTCCGACTGTGTGTTTTGCGATGAAATCGAGGTCTGGCGAGATGATAGCGGGGCTGGCACACCTCCCGAGCCCGCACCGACATTTGCTTCTGATGCGGATTTCATGACGTCACTCCTTGCTGGGCGCCGCTTGCGTGCCGATTGGCTGGAAGTGAATGGTATGATCAGGAACGCGGACATCCGGTCCAATCTCAGGCGGGAACTACAGCAGGAGTCGGCGACCGTGGGTGCGCAGGTGGCAGGCAATCCGTTCCCTGACGTCACTTCCGGGTTTCGGGCGATTCTGCCCTTCGGTGAAATTCATCGTGCGATCTTCCGCCTGAACGCGCGCCTGCTGGCGACCGAGGGCTATCACGGTCTTGTGCCGTGGAGCAGTCATCGTTTCGCGCCCGTCGGTCTTTTTCAGCGGCCGCCGCGAACTAAACCCGAGTTATCCATGCGGCTACAGGCGGGCGAGCGTCGCGGGGAAGTGGTCAATCTCACCAATGCAGGCACCGAGGATCGGAAGGTTCGTTTGCAGGTCCGAAATTTGCCTGGCGGCGCCAATCCGCATTATCTTCAGCTATACCAAGTGGAGTGGTGGGACACGCGTCTTGGCTCGACCGTGCTTGATCCACTAGTCGGACTGGCTGAGGTAGGCGGCTGGTTTGAGACGGTCGTTCCCGCCGGCATGACGCGGCAGGTCTGGCTTAGCATTAGCACGGGAGGACTTGCGGCGGGGTCTTATCAAGGCAGGATCGTATTGCAGGAGGCGGAGACGGAGCAGGTTGTGCCTCTCGGTCTTAGGATCGATCCCCCGGTTCGAGGCCTTGATGTGGAGCCTGGTTTGTGGCTTTGGGACTACACCGCGGGGGCGGGGGCGTATGCGATTACCACTCGAAACCGAATGCCGGCCATTCAGGCCTTGAGGGCCTATGGAATCAGCATGCCCTGTGCGACCGCTGAAGTCCGGCCGGCGGTGAAGGCAACAGACTTCGATGAATCCGGCGCGTTGCTGACTCAGCCTGATTTCCACGCGTTCGACTCTTGGGTGCGGGAGTGGCCGGGCGCGAGCCGCTACTACATAGTGTTTCCCGCGGTTGATTCCTTCCTGCAGTTCAAGGCGGGGAGCCCGGCGTTTACCCGTGCCGTTGCGGCGTATGCCCGGTCCTGGGCCGCGCACAACCGACAGCTCGGCCTGCGCTCGCGCCAGGTGCTGCTCCACTTTGTCGACGAGCCGCACAGCGACGCCCAATATGAAGCTTTCACAATCTGGGCGCGCGCGGTGCGGACCGGGACGGATGAACTTGGTGCCTTTATCAATCCTTCGGGAGATACGACGGTTTGGTCATTTCCATCGGCGGCCTCGGCCTTGGAACTGGCGGACGTCATTTGCCCGGAGCTTCCCGGCTACCTGCATGGCGGTGAGGCGGCGCGCCGATACTACGCCGGACTTCAAGCCGCGGGTAAGCAGGTTGCGGTCTATGCGATGTTTCAACCGGGAAGTTGCGATCCGACGGCCGCCCAGCGGCTGCTGCCGTGGTTCGGTTTCGCCCGGGGGCTCGATGGCCTCGGTCTCTGGTCCTACGCCGATGCACCACGGGAAAATGTCTGGAATGATTATGTGCAGCTAGGTCGATCCTATTCCCCGGACATGCTTGAGTCAGCCACGACAACCCCGACGAAGCATGGTGAGGCGCTGCAGGAAGGACTTGAGGACGCCCGGTGCCTGCGCCAGCTGAAGCGGGTCGCTGCTTCTGTCCTGGCGGGCAACCCGCGTCAGGCGGACGCGATGGCTGCGCGCGATTTACTGGCGGCCGTCGAGCCCGACACCGTCGGGCGTTACCTGCAGCGAGGGGACGCCCTGGCTGATGGGGCCGCCGGCTGGGCGCGGCCTCGCGATACGGCGCTGCCCGACCGGGTCCGGTTGCGGGTGCTAGAACTGCTGGCGCGGCTTGCGCACCGGGCCCCATAGGTGGCGGCTCCAAAGTTTAGTTCATTTTGAATTGAATTAAGCGGGAGACCTGATCTTTTTGGCCTGTGCCACAGGTTCACGGTTCCCCACTTCTGCCTCAGCGCTCCGGTCTGGTATCGCCCGGCAACCGGGCGTTGGACGTGGTCGCGTTTGAGTCGGCCATGGTCGACTTCTTTGTAGATGCAGCCGACCTCCTGGGCGTGCCCAAGTCGGTCGCGGCGATCTACGGGATTGTCTTTGCTTCGCCGGCGCCTCTCAGTTTTGCGGAAATCGAGGACCGCCTGGATATTTCCAAGGGATCGATCAGCCAGGGCCTGCGGGTTTTGCGCGAGGTGGGAGCGCTCAAGGAAGTTTCCAGCAAAACCGACCGTGCGGAACTTTTCACGCCCGACGTCGAGCTCCGCAAACTGATCCAGCGTTTCCTGGAGACTCGCCTCCAGAAGCAGCTGGATGCGGGCAAGAGCCGGCTCATCGGACTGAACCGCTCCGTGCCCAATCCGAAGACCGCCGATGCGGAGACCCTGCGCAAGCGCCTCAAGTATCTCCAAGCCTGGCATGACAAGGCGCGGGCCCTAATGCCGATAGCGAAGACGTTTCTCAAGCTCACCTCTGGGTGAGCAACCGCGGCACTTCCGTGCCGCGTCCCCGCATCCCATGCGGACCAACCGATCATTCCTGCATTTTGTTGCTTCCCCTGAGGAAGCGACGGGGCGAAGCTCGCTTCAGTGAAAACCGCACTCATCACCGGCATCACGGGCCAGGATGGCTCCTACCTGACCGAGCTTCTGCTCGGCAAAGGCTATACGGTCCATGGGCTCGTCCGCCGCGCGAGCATGTTCAACCGGTCCCGGATTGATCATTTGAGAACGGCCCCGGGCGTGGGCGCCGACCAACTGGTGCTGCATTACGGCGACCTCAACGACCTCACGTCGTTGCGGCGGCTCCTGAGGAAGGTTTCGCCACAGGAAGTCTATCATCTGGCCGGCCAGAGCCACGTGGGCCTCAGCTTCGAGATCCCGGAGGTCACGGTGCAGGAGAACGCGATGGCGACCTTGGGTCTTCTCGAGGCGATGCGGGACCTCGACTATCCGGTCCGCTTCTACCATGCGGCCAGTTCCGAGATATTCGGGACTCCGGCAGTGTCACCACAGACGGAGTCCACGCCGTTCAATCCCGTGAATCCCTACGGTTGCGCCAAGGCCTTTGCCACCCAGCTGTGCCGGGTCTATCGCCGCGCCTACGGGCTGTTTGCCTGTAGCGGCATTGCCTATAACCACGAGTCCCAGCGCCGCGGTGAAAACTTTGTGACGCGTAAGATTACGCTGGGCGCCGCTCGGATCAAAGCCGGTAGCCAGTCAGTTCTGGAACTCGGCAATCTGGATTCGAGACGCGACTGGGGATATGCTCCAGAATACGTCGCCGCCATGTGGGAGATGTTGCAGCAGCCGTCGGCCAGCGACTACGTTCTGGCCACGGGCCAGGCCTGCTCGATCCGGGAATTCGCTACTGCGGCGTTTGCCGAACTCGGCTTGGAATTGAAATTCGAGGGCAGGGGAGTCGACGAGGTGGCCCGGCGCGTCGATACCGGGGCGATCGTGCTGAAGGTGAATCCTCATTACTTTCGCCCGGCGGAGGCGGCCAACCTGATCGGGGATGCGACGAAAGCGCGGACCGATTTTGGCTGGGCGCCCAGCGTTACCGGCGTCGATCTCGCCCGGCTGATGGCGAAGGCGGATGCGGTCGCCTTGGGTTCGGGCCAGCCAGGCATGGATCGCTGAGTCTGCTTTTGGTGCTTCTCGCTTTGGCTTAATTCTCATGTCCACCTATCTCGTCACCGGCGCGGCCGGCTTCATCGCCTCCAAGGTCTGCGCGCAACTGCTCGCTGCTGGGCACACGGTCGTGGGGGTGGACAACCTGAACGACTACTACGACGTCCGGCTGAAGGATTACCGGCTGTCCAGGCTGCTTGACGCCGCGAGCCGGGAGCTTGGCACAGATCCGAAGCGGTCGGTCTACGCGCTCAACGCTCAACCCACGCCCCTCCAATCGGGCCGTTTCATCTTCTTCGCCCTCGACATTGAGAACCTCCCGGCTCTTGAGACCCTGTTTGCCACGCACACGTTCGATGCGGTCTTCAACCTCGCGGCGCGGGCGGGCGTTCGCTACAGCATCGCGCACCCGCACGTCTATCTGAGCACGAACACCCTCGGCATGATCAACCTGCTCGAGTGCCAGAGGAAATACGGCGTCAAGAAACAGGTGCTCGCCTCGACCTCCTCGCTCTATGCGGGCTGTCCCATGCCATTCACGGAGGACCAGCCGGTGAACACGCCGCTTTCGCCGTATGCCGCCACCAAGAAGGCGGCCGAACTGATGGCCTACAGTTACCACCACCTCTACGGTCTCGACATTTCGGTGGTGCGTTACTTCACGGTCTTCGGACCTGCCGGTCGCCCCGACATGGCGCCGCTGCGCTTCATCAAATGGATCGACGAGGGCACGCCGGTGACGCTCTTTGGTGACGGTTCGCAGGCGCGTGATTTCACCTATGTCGACGATATCGCGGCGGGCACCATTCTCGCCGCGAAAGAGCTGGGCTACGAGATCATCAATCTCGGCGGCGGCCGCAATCCAATCACTATCCAGACGATGATCGGATTCATCGAGCAGGCGCTGGGCAAGCAGGCGGTGATCGCCGGGCAGCCGTTTCATGTCGCCGACCTCAAGGCGACCTGGGCGGACATCTCGAAGGCCGGGCGGCTGTTGGGTTGGACGCCGCAGGTCTCTCCGGAGGAGGGCTTTCGCCGCGCGGTGGAATGGCATGTCTCAAACAGGGCGTGGCTAAAAGACATTAAGCTGTGATCCAGCCTTTTATGAACCCGGCCTTCGAATGCTGAGTCGCACGAGCCAGTGGCTTATCAACCGTCGCCTGGCGCTGTTTCCCGCGCATACGCTTCGCGGCCGCTTCGCCGGCAACGTTTCATGGACTATGGCCGGACTGCTGGCCACCAATGTCGCGGGTATGACCGTCGGGGTCGTGGTCGCTCGCCAACTCGGGAAGACGGGATATGGTGAACTCGGTATTGTCATGAGCACCTATGGGCTTTTCAGCCAGCTCGGCAACCTAGGCTTGCACGTGGCTACCCACAAGTATGTTGCCGAGTTTCGGCGCGCAGATCCGGCCCGCGCCGGACGCGTTGCCGGCATGGCACTCGTCGCGACGCTCGGCTCCTACGGTGCACTGGCGCTCGTGGTCCTGCTGGGTGCCCCCTTGTTGGCCTCCTACATTCAGGCGCCAGGTCTGGTCAACGAGCTGCGCGGGGCCGCACTCGTGCTGCTCTTCATGGGTTTTGATGCCGTGCAAAACGGGATTCTAGCCGGGCTTGAGGCATTCAATCGCAGTGCACGCATCACGATGCTCCGAGCGATTCTTAACGTGCCCGTGACCATTCTTGCTGCACGCTGGTTCGGTGTGGGTGGGGTGGTGGGAGCGCTGCTGCTGCTGGGCATCATGACGGTGGCGCTGAACCGCCGCGCCGTGCGGCAAGAGTGCCTGCGGGCTGGCATAGAGCTCGACTACCGCCTGCGGTGGCCTGAATTGAAACCATTTCTGATGTTCGCAATTCCGAGTTTTTTGGCGGGCTGTTTGGTCATTCCGGTCACTTGGCTGGTGAACACGCTCCTGGTGCGGCAGCCGGGCGGCTACGCGGAAATGGGTCTGTTTAACGCGGCGAACCAGTGGCGCGCGGTTGCGATTTTCGTGCCGAGCGTGTTCAACTCGGTTTTCATTTCCGTTCAGGCGAGTCTTCACGGGTCGGGCGACCAGGCGGGCTTCGAGCGTTCACTGCGTGGGAATCTCAAGGTGCAGGGTGGAGCGGCCGCGCTGGTGGGAGTCGGGCTGGTGTTTGGCGCGCCGCTAGTCATGCGCCTATACGGGAAGGCCTTCGACGGCGGCGATACCGTGCTCGCTTGGTTGGCCCTTAGCTGGTTTTTCTTAACACCGTGCTGGCTCCTTTGGAATGCCATGATGACAACCAATCAGGTCTGGCGCGGCCTTGGATTCAATCTGTTCGGAGCCGTCCTGTTGCTGGTCTTGGCCTATTTCCTCGTGGGCCGCGGCGCGCACGGGTTGGCAATGGCTTTTGCCATATCCGGCGCGGCTCAAGCGGTCGTGCAGGGGGCTTATTATTTTCTCCGAACCTCCCGGCTCCGCTCGGTTCCTTCCGCCGCATGAATCCGTTGAAGAAACTTCAGACTATCTTTCGTTTGGTCGTCATCTTCTTCCGCCGGCCCAAGGAAGCGGTGGGCGCCGTGCTGGTGCTGCTGGACCAAGACGTCAAGGTCCGGACCATCCGGCGCCACGGTTGCCCGGAAGGCATTCCGAGCATTGACTTGTTGGACTTGGTGCCGGACTTCCGGGAAACGGTCTCTCCGATCGCCTTTCTCGAGGGTGGTTCCCCGGTGCTTGATCTAGGCCTCCTCAAGGCTCTGGCAAGACGCGTCCCGGACTGCCGTTACTTTGAGATCGGGTCGTGGCGTGGCGAGAGCGTCGCGAATGTCGCGGCCGTCGCGCGCGAGTGCTTTGCGCTGAGCTTGTCGGACGAGGCGATGCTCGCCGGCGGCTGGGGCCAGCCATTCGTCGACACGGCCCGCTTTTTCTCCCAAGGCCTGTCGAACGTCACTCATCTATCCCATGACTCGCGGACCTTTGATTTCACGCCCTATCACGGCGCGGTGGACCTCGTGTTTGTCGACGGGGATCACACTTACGAGGGGGTCCGCAGCGACACGGTGAACGCCTTCCGACTCCTCCGGAATGACAACTCGGTTATCGTCTGGCATGATTACATGCGCAGCCCCGAGCGCGACATCGACTGGAATGTTCTGGGCGGAATCCTCGACGGCTGCCCGCCGGAAAAACGCGGCCGGATATTCCACGTTTCCAACACCCTGTGCGCGGTGTATGTGCCGGGGGATTTTCGCGGGCAGATCTGGCGTTTCCCGGCGCTGCCGAACAAGCTGTTTAAGGTAGAGATCATCGCCGGCTCGATTCCGACTGCCCAATCACCCAATGCATCCCGCTAGACGATTCCAACCCAGCGCCCCCCGCGGCCGTCCCGCCGATTTGGAGCAAACTCCCGCATCGATGGGCCGCTCGTTCCAAGGCATTTATCAGCGCTGGATTCTCATCGTCGTCAGCGGCGGTATCATGATGGACTGGTCCACGACCTACTTCCTCGGTTTGGATCCCGAGGCGTTTTCCTTCACCAAGTTCGTGGTCGTCCCCGTCATCCTGTGCGACCTGATGTTCAGGTTTACTCGCTACCTCAACAAGGAATGCGTGGTTTACGGAGGGCTTTTTGCCGCGGGTGTGGTCGTTTGCCTGCAGGGACCGTCCCTGGAGGAGTTCGACGGAGCCTTGGTCGCCACGAAACTCCTGCCCAATATTCTGGTGCTTGTCTTTTACAGCGCATGCAGCCGGGATGACGAACTGCTGGTCGTCCTGCGCGTGATGTTTTTTGCCAGCCTGGTCGTCGTGGCCTGCATGGTGCTGGCCTATTTTAACATCCTCGCCCCCGTCGACTATATTGCGGAAGGCAATATCACTCGCATCACGGCCGGCACCTCCTGGAGCACGCTGCCGTTGTTTCTTTCGATCCCGGCCTCCACGCTGGGCGGTCTCCTCTTGATGGATTCCAGGAAAACGCGCCTTCGCACCATTGGCATTCCCATCGCCGCGGCGATCGGGCTCGCGACGCTGTTCGCGGCGTTGGTCTCCGGCCAGCGCACCTCCGCTGCCCTATTTGCCCTCTGCCTCGTGTCGTCGGCCGTGCTCTACCTGAGCAACATGAGTTGGCGCAACTTCCTGATCACCCTTGTGGTGCTGGCCCTGACTCTCCTGCTGGTTCAGCAGCTTTCCGGTCAATTCACTGACGCCAGCAGCACGCTGGTTGAGCGCACCACGGGTTCTACGACTGGCGACATGCTTGGCAACGTCGAGGACCGATCATTGATGTATAGCACCTTCTTTGAGGCCTTGTTCACGGATCCCAGCATCCGCCCCCCCGGCATGGCTTTCTTTGTGCAGCGCGCCGGCAACATTCCGCACCTGATTCTCGGCGAAGCCTACTGCTACGGCGGCTTGATCATGCTCTTTGCGGTCGCGTTTCTGTTCTACCGGGCCTGGCGAAATGACATAGAGACTTGGCTGAACCGCCGGAAGCGGCCCACCGAGAATGCGCGCGTCAGCCTTTTGGTCATCTTGCTGGGATTCTCCCTCACGTTGTCCTTCCACCCCGGCTTGCACACGCGCATGGTCTATATGGTGCTTGGCCTGTCCTTGGCGCGCCATTCGCGCATGATCCTGAACTGGATGCCCACCGCCGGGGCTCCCGCGCCCCGCTAGTTTTCGCCTGACCCCCTATGTGCGGTATTTGCGGCCTGGTTGACTTCAACCGTCCGATCGATGCGGAAGCGGAGTCCCTCGTGCGGGGCATCTGCCGGGACCTTGCGCACCGCGGGCCGGACAGCGAGGGCGTCCAGGTGCTGCCTCACGCCGTGCTCGGGCACCGCCGGCTGGCGGTCATCGACCTTTCCCCCGCGGGCCACCAGCCGATGGCGAACGAGGACGGCACCGTGTGGGTCGTCTTCAACGGCGAGATCTACAATCACCGCGAGTTGCACGACGAGCTGGCGGCCGCGGGCCACCGATTCCGTTCGCGCAGCGACACCGAGGTCCTGCTGCACGGCTACGAGCAGTGGGGGCTCGGTGGCCTCCTGGAGCGGCTGCGGGGCATGTTCGCCCTCGCTCTCTGGGACGGCCACCGCCGTGAGCTTTGCCTGGCGCGCGATCGCCACGGGGTAAAGCCGCTGTATTACCACCGTGACGGTGGCCGCGTCGTGTTCAGCTCCGAGGTGCGACCTCTCTACACCCTGGCGGCGCCGACGCCGGCAACGCTCTCCCCCGAGGCGCTGGATTTCTACCTCGCCTTCGGGTTCCTGCCGCCGGACACCTGCTTGGTCCGGGGCATCGGCAAACTGCCGCCGGCCACGGCGCTGCGGATCACTGCCGGAGGAACCGAGCAGTGGCGGTATTGGAGCCTCGACGAGGTGGTGCCGGACAAGTCCGCCGCGCCCGGCCTTGCCGCCGCCGTCGACGCGACTTTGGCCGAGTCCGTCCGTCTTCGCCTCGAGAGCGACGTGCCGCTCGGCAGTTTCCTGAGCGGGGGCATCGATTCCGGCCTCGTCACCGCTCTGACCGCTCCTGCACTCGACCACCCGCTTCACACCATCACGGTGGGATTCACGGGGCAGGACCGGCACGATGAGCGCAGTCTGGCCCGCCTCGTGGCCCAGCGCTACGGCACGGCGCACCAAGAGATCGGCATCGGCGCCGAGGGCCTCGCCGACCTGCCACGGTTGCTCTGGCTGGCGGGGGAACCCTTCGCCGACCACTCCCTGCTGCCCACCGCGCTGGTCTGCCGCGCTGCCCGCAAGGGCATGACGGTGGCCCTGACCGGTGATGGCGGCGACGAGCTCTTCGCCGGCTACTACCGCGTGGTCGCGACCTACTGGGGCGGCTGCGTGGCCCGCTGGCTGCCTCCCTCATTCTGCCGGGCGGTCGGGCGGCTGCTGCCGCGCGCCAAGACGGGTCCGTTGCGCCGTCTCGCGACGGTGCTGGCCTACGCAGGCACCCCGCTCGCGGAACTCTACACCGAGGCCGGGGCGGTCTTCCCCGGCGCCCGCCGGCGCTCGCTCTACCAGCCCGCCTGGCGCGCCCGCGTCGGTGCCGGCGGCGTGCGCCAGTGGGTCGACCCGATTGTCGCGCGCCTGACCCGCCTCTCCAAGGCGGACGCCTACGCGCGTCTCGACCTCGCGCTGCGCCTGCCGGGCGACTACCTCGTGAAGGTCGACGTCGCGAGCAACGCCTGCGCGCTGGAATGTCGCTCGCCGTTCCTCGACCACAAGCTCACGGAATTGTCCGCAAGGATCCCGATGGCGGCGAAGCTGCCCGGCGGGCGCCAGAAGGGCCTGTTGCGCCGGCTGGCGGCGGACTACCTGCCCCCGGAGCTGCTGTCGGCGCGCAAGCAGGGCTTCGGCGGCGACATCGGGACCTGGCTGCGCGAGGCTGGTCCGGGCCTCTTCGCCAGGCTCGGGGATTTCCGGGTCTGCGGTGCCGGTGCCCCGCTGGACGAGGCCGTGGTGCGCGAACTCGCGCGGGCCCATTTCGCGGGGGAGGCCGACCACGGCGAGCAGCTCTGGAACCTGCTTTGCCTCGAACTGTGGTGGCGGTTGTTCATCGATCGTTCCCTCTCGCCCGACTCGACGCTCGCATGAATTCACGCATCGTCGCTGTTTCCGGCATCTATCCCACGCGGGCCCAACCGGAGTCGGGCTCGTTTGTTGCCGCGATGTTGCGCGCCCTTGGCGAGAACGGTGCGACGGTCGAGATGATCGCACCGCAATCTCTCGCTTCGCTGGCTCGCGGCGCGTTGCGCGCCGCGCCGGCCCGCGCGGGCGGCGATGGCTGGCCGGTGCGGCGGCCGCCCTACCTCTCGGTTTCCTCGCGGCTCCTGCCCTGGGGGGACACCGGCGCCCGCTGGTCCTATCGGAATTTCCAGGGAGCCCTGCGCCGCGGCCTCGCGCGGACGGATCCGCGTTGCGACTTTGTCTACGCACATTTTTTCGGGCCGGGTTGGGCCGCGCTCGACTGGTGCGAGCAACACCGGGTGGGTTGCGTGGCCGTGCTGGGCGAGTCCACCTTGGACGGCTACTACAACCGCGTGTTTGGAACGGGGGTTTTCGAGCGCAACCTGCCGCGCTTCGCCGGCATCGTGGCCTCCTCAAAGGAGAACGAGGCGGTTTGCCGGGCGGCTTGCCCCGGGTTGGGCGACCGGCTCATCCACCTGCCCAACGCGGTCGACACGGGCCGCTTCAAACCGCGGGACCGCGCGGAAGCGCGGATGCGGCTCGGGCTGCCGGCCGGCGCACGGATAGCCGCCTTTTGCGGTCACTTCATCGAGCGCAAGGGACCGCTGCGGGTGATGGATGCCGTGCGACAGACCGCCGGCATGCAGGGGGTCTATCTCGGGCAGGGCAGCCAGCGGCCCGAGGGACCGGGGGTGCTGCATGCCGGACCGGTGAAACACGGTGACCTGCCGTGGTGGCTTGCCGCGGCGGATGTGTTCGTGCTGCCGTCGCTCGCGGAGGGCATGAGCAATGCCATCCTGGAGGCCATGGCCTGCGGACTGCCCGTCGTGGTTTCCGACCGTCCCTTTAACCGTTCCTTCCTGGATGAAAGCTGCGCCTACTTGGTGGATCCGCTGGATCCGGCAGCCATCGCGGCGGCCTTTCGCCAGATCGAGGCCGACCCCGGGCAGGCCGCCCTGCGCGCCGAGAACGCCCGCCGGCGGATGCAGCAGTTCACGCTGGCGGCCCGGGCCGCGGCCTTGCTGGAATTCGGTCGAACCATGACCGCCCGCCAATATCCCGCCCGCCAGGGCCCTCCCCAATGACCGAACCCAGGCAACTCAAGGTTGCGATCCTGCACAACGAGCTCAGCCCGTATATCATCCCGTTGTTCGTGCGACTGACGGGGTCCACGGAGTTCAACACCCGGCTCTTCGTCACCCACAAGACCAAGCATGGCGCCAACCACCGGCTAAAGTTCTACTGCTCCAGCGAGCAGCCCGGTTGGTTCCGCCGGCTCGGCGACCGGCTCGGCGTCGCGCTGCCGGACTTCGCGCTGGTGCGCGAGATCCGGAAGTTCGGGGCCGACGCCATCCTGCTCGACGGCCTGAGCAGCGCGGGCACGGGCTTCTGGCTGGTGGCGACCCGGCGCTTCCACGGCGCGAAGTGTTTCTGGTGGTCGCTCGGAGCGATTCCCGGCCGCCCCATGACGCTGCGCACCGCGATCGGCGACCTCCTGCAGCGCTACTGTGCGCGGCGCTGCGCCGGGGTCATCGGTTACGGCACGCACGCCGCGGCCTTCTTCCGCGGGCTCGGCGTTCCGGCGGATCGGATCACGGTCGGTTACAACACCATTGACGAGGTGCAGATCCAGCAGGACATCCGGCGCTGCGGCCCGGCCGTCCCGGCGCTCCGCCAGCAGCTCGGATTGGGGGAGGCCCCGGTGGCCGTCTTCTGCGGCACCATGAAGCCCGGCAAGCGCGTCGACCTGCTCCTGTCGGCATTTGCCCGCTGCCGCACTCTGCTGGCTGCGGCGCCGCCCCGGTTGGTGCTCATTGGCGACGGACCGGAACTGGCGGCGATGCAGCGGCTGGCCTCCGGCCTCGGGCTGACGGAGGCGACGAGTTTCGTCGGCCGCCAGGACGCCGAGATCTCCAGTTATTTCCTGCTTGGCCAGTTCGTGGTCATGCCGGGTCTGGGCGGTCTGGCCATCAACCACGCGTTTGCCCATGCGCTGCCCGTGGTCTGCGGGCCGGCCGACGGCTGTGAACTCGACCTTGTCAAGACTGGCGTCACCGGCATCCTGCTGCCGACGGTGACCGAGGACGCCCTTGTGGACGCGATGGTGGATCTCTTCCGGCGCCCCGCGGACTGCGCCACGATGGGCCGGGCGGCTCAGGACCTGGTGCTCCGGGACATCTCGCTGGAGAACTACGCGCGCCGCGTCGAGGACACGGTGCGCCGCGCCTTTTCCGTGCTTCCATGAATTCCGACCCCCGCCCGATAACCGTGCTGCAGTTCGGGCTGAGCTACGCTCCGGTGTGGCGCGGCGGCGGTCCGCCGCGGATCATGTATGACTACGCCCGGCACCTGCTGGACGCCGGGTTCCGGGTGATGGTTTTGACCGGAGAGGACAACCGGCCCAGGCCGGAGGACAACTGGGCCGGTTTTCCCGCGGGGCTGGAGCTGTTCTATGTCCGCAAGCTCGGCGGCTGGCGTGCTCAGTATTACTTCGACTATTCGTGGGAGGAACTGACCTCGTTTTTCGACGCGCACTGGAGGGAGATCGACTTCATCCACCTTTACCAGACGCGCAGCATCTTCAATGTCGCTGCGCTTTGGGCCGCGCAGCGCTACGGGATCCGGCTTGTGCTGAGCTCGTTCGGCTCGATGCCCCGCCGGCGGAGCGCAGCCAAGTTCATCTATGACAGGTTCTGCGTCCTTCCTTTTTCGCGCCACGCGGAGCTGCTGCTGGCCCAGACGCGGCACGAGTGCGAGGTCTACCGGAAATATGGCGGCCGGACCGAGCACATTCACCTGCTGCCGCTCGCAGTGGACCTGTCCAAGCGGCCGGCGATCACTCCGGACATGCGCCGCGCGTTCCGCGCCAAGTTCGGCATCCCGGAGTCGGCTTGGCTGTTCGTGTTTGTCGGGCGCCTGCACCCGACCAAGGGGGTGGGATTCTTGGTGAACTGCTTCGCGGAGGTCGCTCGCGTGGAATCCACGGCTCATCTAGCCATCGTCGGCCACGATGAGGGCACTCGCGACACGGTTGAGAAAACGATCGCGGCTCGGGGCCTGGACGCCCGCGTGACCCTGTGCGGGCCGCTCTACGACGCCGAGCGGTGGCAGGCCTACGCCGGGTCCGACTGCTTTGTCATTCTCCCTGAGATATACGAGGAAACCTCGCTTGCTTCTCTAGAGGCGCTGGCCTGCGGCACGCCGGTCATCACCAACCAGCGCGCCGACGTGCCCGGCCTCGAGGAACATGGCGCGGGCTGGATCGTCAGCGGCGGGGATGGGGCGGCGACAATCCAAGCCATGATCGAGGCGGTCCGCACGCCCCGGGCGCACTGGGCCGGCCGGCGCGATGCGGCGGCACGGCTGGCCCGGGAAAAATTCGAGATTGGCGCGGTCACCCGTGAATTCGCCGGCCTGCTCCGACAGGCGGCCATGCGGCCCGTGACCGAGCAACGGGGCCCGCTCCTGGTCGGACCGCTCCCGGGTGCGGTCGGGACCAGCGGTCAGGCGGCGTGTTTCAAGATGCTCTACGACGGGCTGCGCGAGCGCGGCCTGGCGGGGCCCGTGGTCAACCTCGGCAGCAGCGAGACCGGCAGCATCACCGGCAAGCCGACCGTCCACCGCGCCCTGGAGTATGTCTCCATTCTCGCCAAGTTCGTTTGGCACAGCCTGCCCAGGACCCGCGTTGTCTATATCACCATGGCTCAGTCGCGGCACGGCTTCTTCCGCGACGCGGTCATGATCGTCTTGGCACGGCTTAGCGGCAACGATGTGGTGCTCCACCTGCATGGCGGCAACTACGACCGTTACTACGAGTCGGAGCCAGGCTTGGTCCGGGCCCTCATCCGCGCTGTCCTCCGACAGACCAGTTGCATCATCGTCCTTTCCGAGTCGCTCCGCGGCTGCTTCGCTTTCGACCCGCGGTTGGCGGATAGGCTCTGCGTGGTGCAAAACAGCCTGCCCGCAGCGGAAGTGCCCGCGGCCCGCCCGGCGCGCCGCGTCCAGCCCGGCGGCGGGCCGACCCTCCTCTATCTTTCAAACCTCATCGAGTCGAAAGGCTATCTCGAGGTGCTAGAGGTTCTCCACCACCTCCGCGTGAACGAGGGCCTCGCCGCGCGCGCCGTCTTCTGCGGCAACTTCCTGGCCAATCCGTCGGACGATGTCCGTGTGCAGGACACCACGCAGGCCCGCGGGCTGTTCGACTCGCGCGCCGCGGTGCTGGGAGTGAGCGCCCAGATCACCTACCGCGGCTCCATCGGCGGCGCCGACAAGCAGCGGGTCTTGGACGAAAGCGACTTCCTGGTGTTCCCGACCCGCTACGACAACGAGGGCCAGCCCCTCGTGCTCATCGAAGCGTTGGCTCACGGGCTGCCGGCGGTCACCACCAACTACCGGGCGAACGGCGTGATGGTCGTCGACGGCGTCACGGGCTGCCTCGTCGACTGGCGCGACACCGCCGGCATGGCCCGCCGCATCGCCGCGCTCTGGCGCGATCCTGCCGCGTATGAGACCATGAGTGTAAACTGCCGCCGGCGCTTCGAGGCCGGCTTCACTCCGGCGGCGCACATTGCGGCCATGGAGCGGGTGATCTTCAGCGCCGCCACCTGACCCTTTTTCCCATGAAAAAAACCGTCGCCCTGGTGGTCGGCACGCGCCCCGAAGTCATCAAGATGGCCCCGCTCTGGTTCGCCCTGCGCGAATCGGACCGTCTGCAGCCGCTCCTGATCTCGACCGGCCAGCACCGCGAGATGCTCGATCAGGCCTTCGCCGTCTTCGGGCTCCGGCCGGACCTCGACTTGGGGCTGATGCAGCCCGGCCAGTCGCTGCCCGACCTCACGGCCCGGGTGCTCACAAGCATGACCGCCGCGCTGCGCAGCGCACACCCTGCGGCCGTGCTGGTGCAGGGCGACACCACGACCGTGCTCGGCACCGCGCTGGCCGCCTTCTACGAGCGGATTCCCGTCGGCCACGTCGAGGCCGGGCTCCGCACGCACAACCTCGAGTCGCCCTGGCCCGAGGAGATGAACCGCCGGCTGGCGGACCCGATCTCGCGTTGGTGCTTCGCCCCCACCGAATGGAGCGCCGCCAACCTCACGGCTGAACGCGTGCCCGCCGCCGCCGTTCATGTGACCGGCAACACGGTGGTCGATGCGCTGCTGTGGGTCCGCGCCAAGGGCGCGCGTGACGGCGTGCCGGTGGCCGACCTGGCCCGCCGCTGCGGCATCCCTTCCGCCTTTCGCGAGACCTTCCTCGAGCGGCCGGGCCGCCGCTTCGTGCTGATCACCGGCCACCGGCGCGAATCGTTTGGGCAGGGTTTCGAGCACATCTGCCAGGCCATTGCCGAACTGGGGCGCCGCCACCCCGACCTCGGGCTTCTCTATCCCGTGCACCTGAACCCCCAGGTGCAGGAGCCCGTCCGCCGGATCCTCGGCGACAACCCGCGGGTGGCGCTCATCCCGCCGGTCGGCTACGAGGATTTCATCGCACTGATGGACCGCTGCCACCTCGTGCTCAGCGACTCCGGCGGCGTGCAGGAGGAGGCGCCCAGCCTCGGCAAGCCGGTGCTCGTCATGCGTGACACCACCGAGCGGCCAGAGGGTGTCTCGGCCGGCACCTGCCGCCTGGTCGGCACGAATCCGGCGCGCATCCTCGCCGAGGCGGACGGCCTGCTGGCGGACCCGGCGGAATACACCCGCCGCAGCGCCCTCAAGAACCCCTACGGCGATGGCACAGCCGCGCGCCGCATCACCGCCATCCTCGAGCGCGACCTCGCCTGAATTTCATGAAACACGACATCTGCGTCCTCGGTCTCGGTTATATCGGCCTGCCCACCGCCTCAATCTTCGCGACGAAGGGCAAGAAAGTGCTCGGCGTTGACGTGGTCCCCCGCGTGGTGGACACGATCAACCGGGGCGAAATTCACATTGAGGAACCGGATCTCGATGTGTTGGTGCGGGCGGCCGTGCAAAGCGGCAACCTGCGCGCCGCAACCGTGCCGGCACCGGCGGCCGTCTACATCATCGCGGTGCCGACGCCGTTTATCGTGACCCCGGACAACCCCCGCGCCCCCGACTTGACCTACGTCGAAGCGGCCACCCGCTCGGTCGCCCCCGTGATCGAGCCCGGCGCGCTAGTCATTCTCGAGTCGACCAGCCCCGTCGGCACCACCGAGCTCATGCGCGAGTGGCTCCGCGAGGAACTGGCCCGCGACCCGGCCCGGGCGGCGAGGTTCGCGGCGCCGGACAGCCTCCTGTTCGCTCACTGTCCCGAGCGCATCCTGCCCGGCCAGATGCTGAAGGAACTCGTGTCCAACGACCGGATTGCAGGCGGCCTGACGCCAGCGGCCGCGGAGCAGGCGAAACGGCTCTACCAGGTTTTCTGCAGCGGCGAGATCTTCCTGACCGACGCCCGCACCGCCGAGCTGGCCAAGCTCACCGAGAATTCCTACCGCGACGTGAACATCGCCTTCGCCAACGAGCTGTCACTCATTTGCGACCGGCTCGGCATCGACGTCTGGGAGCTCATCCGGTTGTCCAACCGCCACCCGCGCGTGAAAATCCTCCAGCCGGGTCCCGGCGTCGGCGGGCACTGCATCGCCGTCGATCCCTGGTTCATCGTGGCCGCCGCTCCCGCGGAGGCGCGGCTGATCCGCACGGCGCGCGAGGTCAACGACAGCAAGCCCCACCACGTCGTCGCGCAGGTGGCCACGGCCGCGGGCCCGGGCGGCGAAACCGTCATTGCCTGTCTCGGGCTGACCTTCAAGGCCGACGTCGACGACATGCGCGAGAGCCCGGCCGTGGAGATCGTGAAGCTTCTGGCCGAGCACATGGCCGGCCGCCTGCTCGTCGTCGAGCCGCACGCCCGCGCGCTGCCGCGCGAACTGCTCGGCCTGCCGGTCGAGCTGACCACGCTGCCGGACGCCCTGGCCCGCGCCCGCGTCGTCGTCCTGCTGGTCAACCACCGCGAGTTCCTGAACCCGGGCGCCTCCGCGTTGGCCGGCAAGACGGTCATCGACACCCGCGGGATCTGGCGGACATAGGCCGCGCCCGCCGCCGCCGGTTCGAGCGTTTACTTTCCACCTCACTCAATGCCAACCTCCCAGCATATGCCCTCCCTCGCCGACAAATGCATCCTCATCACTGGCGGAACCGGCTCGTTCGGCCGCACGGTCGTGAACAACCTGCTGCAAGCCGGCTGCCGCGAGATCCGCGTCTTCAGCCGCGACGAGCTCAAGCAGGAGATGATGCGCATCGAGGTGGCCAACCCTCGCGTGCGCTTCTTCATCGGCGACGTGCGCGACCCCGCGAGCCTGGACCGCGCGATGGTGGGCGTGGACTACATCTTCCACGCCGCCGCGCTGAAGCAGGTTCCATCCTGCGAGTTCTTCCCCATCGAGGCGGTCAAGACCAACATCCTCGGCAGCGAGAACGTCATCCGCGCCGCGGCCGCCCACGGCGTCAAGCGCGTGGTCTGCCTCAGCACCGACAAGGCCGTGCTGCCCGTCAACGCGATGGGCATGTCGAAGGCCCTGATGGAAAAGGTGGCGCTGGCCCACGCCCGCACGGGCGCGCAGGCCGGCACCACCGTCTGCTGCGTCCGTTATGGCAACGTCATGTGCTCGCGCGGCTCCGTCATCCCGCTGTTCATCTCCCAGATCAAGCAGGGCAAGCCGCTCACGCTGACCGTCGCGGAGATGACGCGCTTCATGCTGCCGCTGCGCGAGGCGGTGGACCTTGTCCTCTACGCCTTCGAGCACGGCAACCCGGGTGACATCTTCGTGCGCAAGGCACCGGCCTGCTCACTCGGCGCGCTGGCCGAGGCGCTCCTGAACCTCTTCGGGCGGACGGGCGTGAACGTCATCGGTTCCCGTCATGGCGAGAAGCTCTACGAGACCCTGCTCACCACCGAGGAACTGCGACGCAGCGAGGACCGCGGCGACTATTACCGCGTGAGCGTCGACGACCGCGACCTCAACTACACGCTCTACTTCAGCGCCGGCGACAAGAGCCAGGCCGAGTTGCAGGACTACCATTCGCACAATACACGGCAGCTCACCGTGGCTGAGGTCGAGGCCCTTCTGCTCAGCCTGCCGGAAGTCGTGGCCGAGTTGCCCGCCGATCGCCGCCCGACCCGTTGAATCCCATGACCGAAATCAAGATGCGGCGCGTGGCCGTGACCGGCGCTCGGGGTTTTCTCGGACGGCATCTGCTCGACCGGCTGCACCGCGAGCCGGGCTACCAGGCGGTCCCGATCGGCCGGGAGGAATTCGCTGATCCGGCCGGGCTGGCCGCACTTCTCGGCGGTTGTGATTTCGTCGTGCATTGCGCCGGGGTTAACCGCGGCGAACCCGCTGCCGTCGAGTCGAACAACGTTGATCTCGCCAGCCGGTTGACCGCGGCCCTCGAGACCGCGGCCGCCAGGCCGGCGCTCCTGGTCTACACTTCCTCTACCCAGGAGCGCCTCGACAACCCCTACGGAAGGGGCAAGCGCCGGGCCGGCGAAATGCTTTCGGCTTGGGGACAGGCGAGGGAAGTGCCGGTATGCACTCTCGTCATTCCGAACGTCTTTGGCGATGGGGGGCGGCCGTTCTACAATTCGGTGGTCGCGACGTTCTGCCATCAGTTGGCCGGGGGCGAGGAGCCGAAGATCCTGGAAGACCGGCGGGTGCCGCTCGTTTATGTGAACCGGGTCGTCGCGCAGATCTTGGAATGTCTGCAGTTGCCCGCATCCGCACCGGTCTCGGCCGACGTGAAGCCGGACCGGGAGATCGCGGTCTCGGAGTTGCTGGCCTTGCTCCGGCGTTTCCGGGCCACGCTGCTTGAACAGGGGGCGGTGCCAGCCTTCGGCAGCCGCTTCGAACTTGAGCTATACCACACCTTCCGCGCCTATCTCGGCGCCGCGGCATTCGAGTGGCGGGCGCAGCCCCGCAGTGATGCCCGCGGGACGCTGTTCGAGGTGATCAAGCAGGTGGGTGCCGGCCAGGTCTTTTTTTCCACGACCAAGCCGGGCGTGACCCGCGGCAATCACTACCATACGCGGAAGATCGAGAAATTCTGCGTGGTGCAGGGCGAGGCGGTCATCCGCATGCGTCGCATCGGGACGGGCGAGGTGCTCGAGTTCCCGGTGTCGGGCGCCGTGCCCGCGGCCGTGGAGATGCCGGTGTTCTTCGCGCACCATATCGAGAACACCGGGCCCGGGGAACTGGTGACGCTCTTCTGGACCAACGAGGTCTTCGACGCCACCGACCCGGACACGTTCATGGAGGACGTGCGTCCGGCCGGCCTCGCGCTCACGGTCACGCGCCCAGCGCTCCCGCCTTCCCGCCAACCCTCATGAAAGTCATCACCATCCTCGGCACCCGGCCCGAAATCATCCGCCTCGCCTGCGTGATGCAGCGGCTCGACGCCCACACGGACCACAAGATCGTCCACACGGGCCAGAACTACGACTTCGAGCTGAACGAGGTCTTCTTCCGCGACCTCGGCGTGCGCAAACCCGACTACTTCCTCAACGTGGACACCACGTCGCTGGCCCGCGTCTACGCCGGCGTGCTGCTCGGCGTAGAGGACGTGCTGCGCAAGGAGAAGCCCGACGCGGTGCTGATCCTCGGCGATACCAACAGTGCGATCGCCGCGATCATCGCCCGCCGCATGAAGGTGCCGGTCTTCCACATGGAGGCGGGCAACCGTTGCTTTGACCTCAACGTGCCGGAGGAGACGAACCGCCGCTTCATCGACCACATCGCCGACTTCAACCTGGTCTACACCGAGCACGCCCGCCGGCATCTGCTTTCCGAGGGCCTGCCGCACCGCCGCGTCTACCTCACGGGCTCGCCGATGCGCGAGGTGCTCGAGACGCACCGCGACGCCTTCGCGCGGTCGGACGTCCTCGCCCGGCTCGACCTGAAGCCGAAGGGCTACCTGCTCGCCAGTGTCCACCGCGAGGAGAATGTCGACCGCGCCGAGAACCTGAAGCTCCTGCTCGCCGCCTTCACCCGGGCCGCGGACGAGTTCAAGGTGCCGGTCATCGTCTCCACCCACCCGCGCACGCGCAAGCGGCTCACGGCATTGAACGTCGCCGTCGACGAGACGAAGATCCGTTTCCTGAAACCGTTCGGTTTCCACGACTACATCAAGCTGCAACTCGAGGCGCTCTGCACGATCTCCGACAGCGGCACGATCGCCGAGGAGTCCGGCATCCTCGGCTTCCCGGCGGTGACCGTGCGCAACGCCATCGAGCGGCCCGAGGCGATCGACACCGGCACGATCCTTGTCACCGGCCTGCAGCCGTCGGCGATCCTCGACGGCATCAAGGTGCAGATCGCGCCGCGCAGCGGCGTGGCACGGCCGCGCCTGCCGTTCGAATACGAGATCAACGACACCTCCCTGCGCGTCCTCAAGCTGATCGTCGGCCACGCGGGCCTCAGCAACGCCTGGGACGGCATCCGCCCGAACGACTTGGCCTGAGGCGGCGGCTTTACCGGCGTGCGCATCCTCCTCCTGACACAGTGGTTTGACCCGGAGCCGAGCTTCAAGGGTCTACTGTTCGCCCAGGAACTGCGCCGGCGGGGACACCGCGTGTCGGTGCTCACCGGTTTCCCGAACTACCCGGGCGGCAAGCTCTACCCCGGCTACCGCGTCCGGGCCTGGCAGCGCGAGACAATCGACGGTATCGAGGTCCTCCGCGTGCCGCTCTACCCGAGCCACGACCGCGGCGCCGCGGGCCGCGTCGCCAACTACCTGAGCTTCGCGCTGGCTGCGGCGGTGCTCGGCCCGATGCTCACGCCGGAGGTGGATGTCGTCTATGTCTACCACCCGCCCGCCACGGTGGGGCTGGCGGCACTGACGTTCCGGTGGCTGCGCGGCGTGCCTTGCGTCTACGACGTCCAGGACCTGTGGCCCGATACGCTGCTGGCGACCGGTATGGTGCGCGGTGCGCTGATCCCGACGCTCGTCGGCTGGTGGTGCGCCGCGGTCTACCGGGCGGTGGACCACATCGTCGTTCTCTCCCCGGGCTTCAAGCGACGGCTCATCGAGCGGGGCGTCCCGGCGGCGAAGGTCGACGTCATCTACAATTGGTGCGACGAGCCGGACCGCACCGTGATCCCCCCGGCCCTGCCGGCGGAGGAAAAGGCCGCTCTGGCCGGCCGCTTTAACATCGTATTCGCCGGCAACATGGGCCCGGCGCAGGACCTTGACACGGTGCTGCGGGCCGCGCGCCTGCTGGCGGCCACGCTCCCGGCGGTGCAGTTCGTCCTGGTCGGCGGCGGGCTCGACACGGAGCGCCTCAAGGCGATCGTCGCCGCGGAGGGTGCGACCAATGTCATCTTTCTCCCGCGCCGTCCGCCGTCCGCCATCGGGGCGGTGCTCGCCGCAGCCGACGTGCTCCTGGTGCACCTGCGGGATGATCCGCTGTTCGCAGTGACGATCCCCTCGAAGACCCAGGCCTACCTGGCTGCGGGCCGGCCCGTCCTCATGGCTGTGCGCGGCGACTCGGCCGACCTCGTGCGTCAGGCCGGGGCGGGGCTCGCCTGCGAGCCGGGTGACGCCGGGCGGCTGGTCGCGGCGGTCGCCGCCTTCGTGGACCTGCCACGCGACCGACGCGAAGCCATGGGCCGGGCGGGCCGCGACTATTACGCGGCGCAGCTTTCTCTCGTCCGCGGGGTGGACCATTTTGACCGGTTGTTCGCCGCGGTGGCGGCCGGCGCGCCGGACGGCGTGTGAGAAAAGCCCCGCCAGCGCGGGATGTTTCGGAATTGCATGCAGTGACGACCGCCCTGACCCTGCTACTCGACTCATGAGTGCACCGAAGCAACTGATCATCGTCGGCGCCGGTGGCGCCGGGGCCGAGGCCCTGTGGGTCGCACGCCGGATTAACCAGGCCGCCGGCCGCCTGATCTGGGACCTGGTGGGAGTCGCCGACGACAATCCGGCGCGGACCGGCCAGGAGCTGGACGGGGTTCCCGTGGTCGGCACCGCCGCGCAGGCCATGGCCCGGTGGCGGGAGCAGGATATCCGTTTTCTCTGCGCCATCGGCAACAACCGCCAGCGCCAGAGGCTGGCGGAGGCCTGGGAGGCCGCCGGGTTTGCCGCGGCCGCCCTGGTTGATCCGAGTGCGATCGTCGCGGATACCGCCGTGGTGGGTCCCGGCACCTATGTGGGGCCCTTGTCCATTGTTGCGCCGCATGCGGTGGTGGGCCGGCATGTGCTCATCAACACGCATGTCGGGGTGGGGCACCATGCCGTCATCGCCGACTTCGCCCAGCTGTGCCCGGGCGTGCGCGTCAACGGCGGCTGCAAGGTTGACAAGGGGGCTTTCCTCGGCAGCAATGCCGTTGTCCATCCAGGACAAACCATCGGGGAAGGAGCCTCCATCGGCGCCAACTCCTTTGTGATCCGCAGTGTGAAACCTCGCTTCTCGATGTTGGGGGTTCCAGCCCGGATCGTGAGCCGGCCCGCTGAAAACGGGCCTGACGCTCAAACCTAGGGAACCTCGTTCCCATCCCTCCCGCGTCGCGTGCCCCGGCACGGGGCGCAGCCATTCTCCCATGACCAACATCGAAACCATCCGCAACACCGTGGCCGAAGTCCTCGAGGTCGAGCCGGCCGTCCTGCAGCCGGACACCGACCTTTACCAGCTGCCCAACTTCGACTCCGTGGCGATCCTCAGCCTGATCGTGGCGCTGGATGATCTCGGGGTCGAGATTCCCCAGCACAAGGCCTCGGAGATCCGCACGTTTGGCGACGTGCTGGCCCTGGCCCAGCTCAAATGAGCGTCCCGGCCATGCGCTTTCAGGACCAGAATTTCGTCGTCTCGGGCGGCTCGGCCGGGATCGGGCTCGCCACCGCTCGGCGGCTCGCCGCGGAGGGCGCCCGCGTCGCCGTGCTCGCGCGCGATCCGGCGCGGCTTGAGTCCGCCATCGCCGGGCTGCCGGGCGCCGGCCACGTGCCCGTGATGTGTGACGTCGCCAGCGAGGAGGCCGCGGGCGCGGCCATCAAGGCGCTCAAGGAAAAGTGGGGCGTGATCCACGGCGGCGTGATGTGCGCGGGCGCTCACAGCGTGCGGCCCCTCGCGGTGAGCAAGGCGGCCAATTTTGAGGAGATGTTCCGGCTGAACGTGCTCACGGCCGTGAATGTCCTGCGACCGCTCGTCCGCGCGCTCCCGGCCGGGGCCGGCAGCCTCGTGGTGGTCTCTTCGGTCGCCGGCCTGCGCGGCGCACCCGGCGCCTCGGCCTACGCCACGGCCAAGGGCGCGCTGCTCGCCCTCGTCCGCTCGCTGGCCCATGAGCTCGCACCGCGTGGTGCCCGCATCAACGCCGTGGTGCCCGGCGTCGTCAGCACGGCGATGACCGCCCAGTTTCTTGACTCCCTGCCGCCGGCGCAGAAGGAGGCGGTGGTGAAGAGCCATCCGCTTGGGCTCGGCCAGCCGGAGGACGTGGCCGCCGCCATCGCGTTCCTGCTGTCGGCGGACGCCCGCTGGGTGACCGGCACCGAACTCGTCATTGACGGCGGCCTTTCGGCCCATTGACCCGCTTTCCCATGCAACCTGCTTCAACCGACGACAAGCTCAGGAAGATCGTGATCGACACGCTCAAACTCCCGGAGGCGGACTACAACGAGGATCTCACGGCCGGCGACCACCCGCAGTGGGACTCGATCGGCCACGTGAACCTGCTGATGGCGGTCGAGGAGGGCTTCGGCATCGCCTTCGACGTCACCGACGCGATCGACATCGAGTCCGTGGCCGACCTGCAGGACATGGTGCGGAAATACCTCGCCCTGAAACAGGGCCCGGCGGCCGGCTGATCACGGATGAAGAGCGTCGCCGACATTGTGCTGCAGGGGGCGGAGCGTTTCGGCCCCCGGCAGGCCCTGGCCGATCCGGCCGGGACCGTCACCTACGCCCAGCTGGGCACGGAGGCCAGCCAGCTCGCGCGGGCGCTGCGGGCTCTCGGCCTCATGCCGGGCCAGCGCAGCCTCCTCGTGCTGCCCAACAGCGTGGCTTTCGTGCGCGCGCATTTCGCGAACCTGGTGGCGGGATTGGTCAGCGTTCCGTGTGACGCGGGCGTTACCGCCGAGACTCTCGCGGCGCTGGCCGCCAGCTGCGCGCCGCAGTGCCTGCTGACCGACCGGGCGTCCTACGCGCGCCTGACCGGCGGAGTGGCGCTGCCGGCCTCGATCCGTCACGTCGTGCTGATGGATGGCTCCTCAGCCGGGGCGGAGACAGATTGCTCCCAGGTTTGGTCCGCGGCGGATTTGATGTCGGCGCAGCCGGCCGAGCTTTACCGCGAGCCGCAGGATCCCGCCGCCCTCGCGGCACTCATGTATACGACCGGGACAACCGGCCGGCCCAAAGGGGTGCCGCTCACGCACGTCAACATTCTCTCCGCCCTGCGGAGCATCGTGGATTTCGTCGGTTACACGCCGGAGGATCGCGAGGTGGTGATCCTGCCCCTTTCCCACAATTTCGGACTCGGCCACGTCTATTGCAACCTGATGAGCGGCGGTGCGGTCTACACCGAGCCGGGTCTGGCGCGCGTTGGCCGGGTGCTAAAGGCCGTGGAGAGTTTCCGCGCCACAGGCTTCCCGGGCACGCCGCTGGGCTTCGGCATGCTGCTCGACCAATACGGGCCGGTGCTCGCGCAAAAGGGCCGCAGCCTCCGCTTCAGCGTCATCAACTCCGCTCCGCTGCCGCCCGAGCGCGCGGCCCAGCTGCAGGCCCTGCTGCCGCAGCTCGACATCATGGTTTATTACGGCCTCACCGAGGCGTCGCGCACCGCGTTCATCTCGCTTACGCGCAGCGGGCCCGGCAGCTACCGCTCGGTGGGCCGGCCGATGCCGCATGTGGAGGTGCAGGTTCGCCCGCCCGGTGAGCCGGCAGCCCTCCCCGTGGGTGAAACCGGGGAAATTGTGATCCGGGGCCCGGCTGTGCCGGCGGGTTACTGGGAGAACGCGGAGGAGACCAACACGGCCTTCCGGGCCGGCTGGCTCCACACGGGTGATCTCGGGCACCTCGATGCCAACGGTCAGCTGTGGATCACCGGGCGGATCAAGGATGTGATCAACGTCGGCGGCTACAAGGTGAACCCCGCCGAGGTTGAGAAGGTGCTGCTCGAGTATCCCGGCGTGGTGGACGTCGGCGTGGTCGGCGTCGAGGGGGTCGGCGGCTTGACCAGCGAGAACGTCGTCGCTGCGCTTGTCGGCGGCGAGGGTTTCGCCCCGGATGACACGGCGCTCCAGGCGCACTGCGCCGTGCGTCTCGAGAAATACAAGGTGCCGGTCCGTTTCATCACGGTCGCGGAAATCCCGCGCTCCAACACCGGAAAGATAAAGCGGGCCGAGCTGGCCCGCCAGGTCGCCGGCCACCTGGCTGCGCCCAGCCCGACCCCCTGACCCATGTTGCGCCTCCGTCTGCCTCTTCCGCGTTTCCTGTCCGCCGGCGAAGTCTTCGCCGGCAAGGGCAGCCTGGCCGCGCTGCGCGCCCTGGACGCGGCGCGCGCCGTCGTGCTGTGCTCCCGCAGCCTGATGCGCGACCCCGAGGCGGCGCGGCGGATCGCCGCCGCGGTGAACGCCCACGCCGTGCGGCTGGTGGAGGCGCCGGCCGGGGAGCCGGACCTCGCCAAGCTCGCGCCGGCGGCGGCGGAGATCGCCGCCTTCAACCCCGACTGGATCATCGCCGTGGGAGGCGGGTCCGTGCTCGACGCCGGGAAGCTCCTGTGGATTTTTCACGAGCATCCCGATGCCTCGCTCGAGCGGCTGGCCCGGCCCTTCGCCCTGCCGCCGCTGCGCGGCAAGGCGCGCTTCGCCGCCGTGCCGACGACCGCGGGGACCGGCTCCGAGGTCAGCTCGTCGGCGGTCTATGCCGACGGCACCGGCCGCAAGGTCCCGATCATCTCCCATGACCTGTTGCCGGACCTGGTGATTCTGGACCCGACCCTGACGGTCAACGTGCCGCCTCGTGCGGTGGCCGCGGCCGGCCTCGACGCACTGTCCCACGCCCTCGAGGGCTACGTCTCCCGCTTCGCCAATCCGCTGGCGGACACCTTCGCCGAGTCGGCGGTGAGGACGCTGCTCGCCAACCTGGTCGCCACCCAGGCCCGGCCCGACGATCTTGATCTCCGGCTCGAGGTCATGCAGGCCGCGATGCTCGCGGGCTGGGTGCAGAACCTCAAGGTGCCCGGCGTCGGCCATGCCATCGCGCACCAGCTGGGTCATTTCGGGGTCGCGCACGGTGCCGCCTGCGGGGCGCTGCTGGTGCCGGCGATGCAGTTCAATTCCAGCGACGAGTCCGTGCGCCGCAAATACGACCGCCTGGGCCGGGCGCTCGGGCTCGGCGATGGCACCGGGCTGCAGTCGGCGATTGCAGACCTGCGACTAGCCTTGGGCGAAGGCCCCGGGCTCGCCGCGCTCCTGCCGGACCGCGGCTCGGCCCTGCGCGAACAGATGCCTCAGGTCACCGCGGGCGCGCTGGCCGATGTCTGTGCGCGGGCCAATCCCCGGACGGTCGAGGCGGCCGCCGTCGAGGGAGTGCTGTCCGCCGCCCTCCAGTCATGAGCCGCGACCCTGTCATCGACCCGCTGGACGCGCTGCTCGCGGTGCCACCCTACGGCCTCGCGGCCGGCGACAAGCGCACCCGGCTGCTCGCGGCGCTGAACGACGCCTATCGGCATCACTTTCAAGCCTGCGCGGCCTATCGCCGCTACTGCGAGCGGCGTGGTTGCGGGGCCGACCGGACCTTTGCTGATATCACCGAGCTGCCTTACCTGCCGGTGCAGGCGTTCAAGGAGAACGCGGCGCTGCTCCGCTCCGTGCCCGAAGGACAGATCACAGCCCGGCTGAATTCCTCCGCCACGAGCGGCGTGCCGAGCAGCGTCGACATCGACCGGATCACCGCCCGGCGCCAGGTGCGCGCACTGGCTGCGGTGATCGGCGAGGTGCTCGGGCCCAAACGCCGGCCGTTCCTGGTGCTCGATGTCGATCCGCGTTCCGCCGGCCCGCAAGGTCTGGGTGCCCGCAGCGCCGCGGTGCGCGGGTTCCTGAACCTGGCCCGCGAGGCGAGGTATTTCATGGCCGCGGATCCCGGCGGACTGCTCGCGCTGCGGGAGCGTGAGTTCGTGGAGGCATTGGAGCGGGCCTGCGCCGCGGGCGAACCGGTCGCCGTGTTCGGCTTCACCTTCGTGCTCTACGCCCACGCGGTGCTGCCGCTCTTCAAGGCCGGGCGCCGCTTCCAGCTGCCGCCGGGCTCGCATGTCATCCATATCGGCGGTTGGAAAAAGCTGGTTGACCAGCAGGTCTCGCGCTCGGCGTTCAACGCGACGATGGAAAGCGTGTTCGGGGTGCCGCCGGAGCGCGTCGTGGATTTCTACGGCTTTACCGAGCAGATGGGCGTGACGTATCCCGACGGCCCGGGCGGCGCCAAGTTCGCGCCGGCGTTTGCGGATGTGATCGTCCGCGATCCTTCCACCTTCAGGCCGGTGCCCGACGGGCAGGATGGCCTGCTTGAATTTGTCACCCCGCTGCCTTTCTCGTATCCGGGCATCGCGGTCCTGACCGATGACGTCGGCGTGATCACCGGGCGCGATTCCACGGTGGACGGCTGGAACGGCACCCGCTTCCAGATCCTGGGCCGGGCCAAGAAGGCCGAGGTCCGCGGCTGCGGGGACATCATGGGCGACAAGGTCGTGGCGCCGGGCGCCCGGCCTGCGCCGGGGGAGGAGGCCGCCGGTCCGGGCGTCAGGCTGCTGCACGGCCCCGGGGGCAACCAGGTGGCCGGAAACCTTTTTGCGCCGGTGGTGCTGGAGCACTTGCCGGAGGTGAAGGACCTCGGCGCCCTTGCGGCGCAACTGCGCGAGGGCCGCCAAAAGCTCGACACCTATTCGGTCGACGAACTGATCGCGCTGGTGAGCGCCGCCGCGAAGCGCTGGGCCGACCCGGCCTCGCCGCTTGTGCCGCTGCGGCAGCAGGGCCTGCTCTTCCTCACTGGCTGGCTCGACTCCACCAGCCTGCGCCCCATGGCGGACCGTTCGTTGCACGGGCAGCGCGGTTTCCTCGACGGCTTCCGCGCGCTGGCCGGCACGAACCGCCGGATGATGCGCGCCCAGCCGCGCGGTCTGGTCGCGCATTGGCTGGCAGGGAATGTCCCGCTGCTCGGCATGCTCGCTCTCGCGCAGGCCATCGTCACCCGGAACGCCAACCTGCTCAAGGCGGCGAGCAGCTTCTCCCGCGTGTTGCCCGCGCTCCTCGACGGCTTCCGCGGCCTGGAACTGCGCGGGGCCGGCGGGCGCGTGCTGCGCGGCGACGACATCCTCGAGTCCATCGCCGTCGTCTATTTCAACCGCGCCGACCAGGCGGCGGCTGAGCAACTGTCGGCGCTGGCGGATATCCGCCTCGCCTGGGGCGGCCGCGAGGCGATCGAGAGCATCCTCAACCTGCCCAAGCGTTACGGCACCGAGGACGTCATCTTCGGCCCGAAGCTGTCCTTCATGGTCATCGGCCGGGAGACGCTCGCCAGCCCGCGGCTGCTGCGCAAGGCGGCCCGGCAGGCGGCCACCGACGCCTCGGTGTTCGACCAGTATGCCTGCGCGTCGCCGCACACGATTTTCGTGGAGCGCGGCGGCGCGCTCACGCCGCGTGATTTCGCGGAGGCCCTGGCGACGGAAATGGCGAAGGCGGTCATCCGCATCCCGAAGGGACCGGTGGACGCCGGCACCGCGGCCAAGGTGGAGAGCGTGCGCATGCGCTATGAGTTCACCGGCGAACTCTGGCGCTCGGCCGGGACGGAGTGGACCGTGTTGTATGACGAGGCGCCGGGGCTGGCCGAGCCCTGCTACTCGCGAGTCGTCACCGTGCGGGCGGTCGACGACGTCATGGCGGCGGTGCCGTTCGCGCACAAGGGCATCCAGACGGTCGGCACGGCCCTGACGGGCGCGCGCAAACTCGACTTTGCCAACGCCGCCTCGGCGCGGGGCGTGGAGCGTTTCCCCGACCTCGGCCGCATGACCTACTTCGACAGCCCCTGGGACGGGCTCTTCCCCATGGACCGCATGGTGAAGTGGGTCACGCTCGGCGGGCCGTTCTGATCCCCTTATGAGCACCGCCATCATCGCGAGTTCGTATTACGTGCCGGACCAGCGGCTCACCCACGCGGAACTCGCGAGACGCTACGGTGAGGACATGGCGCGCAAGGTGGCGGAGAGCTCCGGCATCTGGGAGCGCCGGGTGGCGACGCCGGACCAGTGCGCCTCCGACCTCGCGGTGCGCGCGGCCGAGGACCTGCTGACGGCCCACGCGATCGACCGCATGTCCATCGACCTGCTGATCTTTGCGACCCAGACGCCGGACTACCTCCTGCCCACGACAGCGTGCCTGATCCAAGAACGGCTCCGGCTGCCGACTGGCTGCGCAGCTTTCGACATCAACCTGGGCTGTTCGCAGTATGTCTACTCGCTGGCGGTGGCGCACAGCATGATCGAGGCCGGACTCGCGCAGCGGGCGCTGGTCATGACCGGGGACACGGTGTCGCGCATCCTGCATCCGCAGGACCGCGCCGTGGTGCCGCTGTTCGGCGACGCCGGCACGGCGACCCTGCTTGAGCGCGCGGCGCCGGGGCAGGGGTTCATGGGCTTCCGCTTCGGCACCGATGGCAAGGGCGCGCCCTTCCTCATGTGGCCGGCCAGCGGTCTGCGGAAGCTGCATTCGCCCGAGAGCGCGCGTGAAACTACCGACAAGAATGGCAGCACCCGGCGCGAGGACGACATGGCGATGGACGGCGCCGCGGTGTTCGTTTTCACGCTGAAGACCGTGCCCCGGCTGATCGAGGAGCTGCTGGCCGCGCAGAGCCTCACGGTGGCGGACGTCGACCTGTTCATCTTCCACCAAGCCAGTGAACTGATCGTCGAGTCGGCGGCCAAAAAACTGAAGATCCCCCGGGAGAAGCTGCACTACAAGCTGCACGACGTGGGCAACTCGGGTGGCTCGACGGTCGGCATCGCGCTGACGGATGCGTGGCTCAAGGGCCGGGTGAAGCCCGGCATGCGGGTGGTGCTGAGTGCCTTTGGAGTCGGGCTATCTTGGGCGGCCACTGTGATCCGCTGGCCGGACCATGCGCTGGGCCCGGTCTGCACGGTCGACTACGCGGGCAGTCCGCCTCCGCCACCGAACCAGGTCAACCGCTAGGTTTGGTCCCCTCGGGCCGGGCCACGCCGAGCCGGCCGAGTGACTCCAGCAGGACGGTGAAACCCGGGTCGCCCCAGATCTGGTCGAAAGGCACGTTGCTGGCGAGGCGCACGAAGAGCTGCTCCCTCCGCTGGTTGACGCCGAAGGCCAGCAGATCCTGCAGCGGCGCGGTGAGCGAGTGTAGTCCCTCCTGATCGTATGAATAAGCTGCCCCGCCGACGAGGTGCCAGAAGTAGACATTCTGCCGCACTTCGCCCGAGGTGTAGACTCCGTATTCGGCCGGCTTGAACACCGTGCCGTGCGCGGTGCTCAGCGGGACGGCGTGGGCGCGGTCGAGCCGGCTCCAGCCGTTCTGGATCCAGCAGGTGTCCGGCGTGTGCACGCCGATGGCGCGGGGCGGAACCTTGTTCGGTCCCCAGTAGGCTGCGTAGATCGTCACGATGGCCGGCCCGCGGCGGTAGATGCGGCTGACGAACTGGTCGAACTGCAGCGTCTTCACGACTGCGTTGCGGGTCTCCTCCGTCTCCGCGAGCGGCAGTTCCTGCGCGGACCAGCCGGGCAGCGCCGACGGGATGTCGGTAGCCAGGACCGGGGCGGGGCGGGAGAGCGACGGCCGGCTGGCGGCGTAGAGTTGCAGCGCGACGGCGGCCACCAGCACGAGGACCGGCAGAAGCCAAAGGAGTCTGAGGGCTGGGCGTGGCACGGGAACACTGTGGATTAGGCATCGGCGTGCGGGCATGCAACCCTCCTTTGCCCTGAAACCGCGTCCAGTAAGGCATTGACGAGGGTTTGCCCAGCCTGTGCGATTCGGGCCTGACTACGCCGATGACCAAGCCTCGCATCTATCTTTCCTCGCCCCACATGGGCGGGGACGAACTCACCTTGGTGCAGGATGCCTTCGCGACCAACTGGATCGCGCCCCTTGGCCCACACGTGGACGGCTTCGAGCGCGAGTTTGCGACCGCAGTCGGCTCGGTCCATGCTGCGGCGCTGTCCTCCGGCACCGCTGCCCTGCACCTGGCGATGCGCTGGCTGAAGCTGCAGCCTGACGACGAGGTTGTTTGCTCCAGCCTGACGTTTTCGGCAACGGTTAACCCGGTGCTTTACGAGCGCGCCAAACCTGTGTTCGTGGACAGTGACGAGTCGACCTGGAACATGTCGCCGCCGCTGCTCGCCGAGGCGATCGCAGACGGAATCCGGCGGGGCCGAAAACCGAAGGCGGTCATTCTCGTCCATCTCTACGGCCAGAGCGCCGATATCGACCCGATCGCGGCGCTATGCGCCGAGCATGGTATCCCGTTGATCGAGGACGCGGCGGAAGCGCTGGGCGCGACCTACAAGGGAAGGACGCCCGGGACGACAGGCCTGTGTGGCATCTATTCCTTCAACGGTAACAAGATCATCACGACGTCCGGCGGCGGCATGCTCGTCTCGAACAGCAAGGAGTTGATCGACAAGGCGCGTTTCTGGGCAACCCAGGCGCGCGATCCGGCGCCGCATTACCAGCATTCCGAGGTCGGCTTCAATTACCGGATGAGCAATGTGCTCGCGGCGATAGGCCGCGGGCAGATGCGTGTGCTCGCAGACCGCGTCGACGCGCGGCGTCGCAACTGCGCCTACTATCAGGAGGCGATGAAGGACCTGCCCGGCCTGTCCTTCATGCCGGAGGCGGGTTATGGTCGGTCCACCCGCTGGCTCACCTGTATCACCGTCGACCCCAAGGCGGCTGGCACGGACCGCGAACAGGTCCGTCTGGCGATGGAGCGGGAAAACATCGAGGCCCGGCCGGTTTGGAAGCCCATGCACCTGCAGCCGATCTTCAAGGAATGCCTTTCATTTGGTGGAGCGGTCTCAGCCCGGCTCTTTGATCACGGACTCTGCCTGCCCTCGGGTTCCAACCTCTCGACCGCTGACCTCGATCGCGTGATTGAGGTTATCAGAAAGGTGTTTAACCACTGATGTCTACTGATCACACATTCGGGATCGGATTGGTGGCGGGCAGCCTGGATTAGTGGTGCCAAAATGACGGGCCTTTTCACCAAACGAGTTTTCGATCTCCTCGCAGTGATTGTCACGGCACCAATTTGGCTGCCGGTGCTTGCGGTGGTCGCCCTGCTTGTGCGGATCAAACTCGGTTCGCCGGTGTTCTTTCGCCAGCAGCGGCCGGGTCGTGGGGAGGGGATATTCGAGATGATCAAGTTTCGGTCCATGCGGGACGCACGGGACGGACAAGGCCGGCCCTTGCCGGACTCGGAGCGGCTGACCCCGTTCGGCCGGCGGCTACGGTCCACTTCGCTGGACGAGCTGCCCGAGCTCATCAATGTGCTGCGTGGCGAAATGAGCCTGGTCGGTCCGCGCCCCTTGCTTGTTGAATACCTGCCGCGCTATTCCACGGAGCAGCGACGGCGGCACGAGGTTCCGCCGGGTTTGACCGGTTGGGTGCAGGTCAATGGGCGCAATGCCCTGTCTTGGGACGAGAAATTCGCCCTCGATGTCTGGTATGTGGACCATCGCGGTTTCTGGTTGGATTTGCGGATACTTTTCCGCACGGTCTGGCAGGTTGTAGCCCGGCACGGCATTTCGGCAGCCGGCGATGCCACCATGCCCGAATTCCGCCCGCCGGCCCGCTCTGAACCTTCCTCGTCGCCTTGACCATTCAATCAAACAACCGCTCTTCTGTTTCGGCGCAGGGCCTCCAGTTTGGCCGGGCTCTGGCCCTGATGGCGCTTTACGCGTTCCTGCTGGGGGGATGTCGTTACCTGGCATACGAAATCCGTTTTGATTTTCTCGTGCCGCCCGAATTTCAGCAGGAGCGGCTCCTGTCGTTGGCCGTGAACATTCCCATCAAGTTGGGGTTCCTGCTCGTTTTTCGCCAGTTTGGCAGCTTGTTGACCTACTTCAGTGTGCCGGACCTGATCCGGATAGCCGCTGCCATGGCTTGCGCCAATTTCTCCAGCTATTTGCTGCGCAATGGATTTGGCCCCGGCCTGGCGTCGCCGCGCGGAGTGGTGCTCACGGACTTTGTCTTCAGTGTCGGCGCGTTGAGCGCGATGCGGCTGGGCTTCCGCATCTATCGGGAACGCTACCTTGGGGAGTCGATTCCGGTGGGCAAAGCGACGCGGCGGATTGCCGTTCTGGGCGCGGGCGATGCCGGAGCGCAGTTTGTGCGGGAAGTGCAGGCCAAGCCATCGCTCGGTCTGAAGCCGATTTTCTTTCTGGACGACGACTGGAAGAAACACGGCCGCGATATCCATGGCATCTCCGTCCTAGGTGCGCCGGAGGACATCGTGAAGCTGCGCAAGGAGAACCGGATTGACGCCTGCGTGCTGGCCATGCCCTCGGCACCGGCCAAACGGCTGCAGGAAATATTCCGGCTGCTCTCGGCCGAGGGGCTGAAAGTGGAGATTCTGCCGTCCATGGCCGAGCTGGCCAGCGGCCGGGTGCAGGTGACCAAGATTCGGCCGGTTCAGGTGGAGGACCTGCTCGGCCGCGATTCGGTGGACCTGCGGTGTGAGGAGGTAGGGTCGCTCGTGCGCGACAAGGTGGTGCTGGTGACGGGGGCCGGTGGCAGTATTGGAACCGAGCTGTGTCGCCAGCTGGCGGCCTACAACCCGCAGCGTCTCCTGCTTGTTGAACAAGCCGAAGGCAGTCTGTTCTATATCGAGTCGGAACTCAACGAGCGCGGGCACCGGGGCCTCATCGTCCCTTTGGTGGCGGACATCTTGGACCAGCCGCGCATGAATTTCATTTTCGACCGCTATGCCCCGCAGGTGGTTTTCCATGCGGCAGCCCACAAGCACGTCTACATGATGGAACGACAGCCAGGGGAAGCGGTGAAGAACAACACCACGGGAACACGCATGCTGGCTGCTTTAGCCAGCGCGAAGGGGGTCGAGGCATTCATTCTGATTTCCACGGACAAGGCGATCAACCCGACTAGTTCGATGGGCGCGAGCAAACGCCTCGCTGAGATGCATCTGCTGTTTCAGCAGGCGCAGCCGTCCAACCGGACCCGTTTTATCGCGGTGCGCTTTGGGAATGTCCTGGGTTCGTCGGGCAGCGTAATCCCGATCTTCAAGCAGCAGATCGCCGCGGGCGGGCCCATCACGGTCACCCATCCGGAGGTGACCCGTTATTTTATGACGATTCCCGAGGCAGTCGGCCTGGTGCTGCGCACCACCGCGATCGGGCGGGGCGGGGAGATCTTCGTCCTTGATATGGGCAAGCCCGTGAGGATCGTAGATCTTGCCAAGCAGTTGATCGAGCTGAGCGGTCTGCGCCCCGACGAGGACATTGAAATCAAGTTCATCGGTCTGCGCCCCGGGGAGAAACTTTTTGAGGAGTTGCAGCATCACACGGAAATGCTGAAGCCGACGACCCACGAGCGCATCCATTTGCTCGCGGCCAGCACGCCTCCCACTCTCGATTGGGTGCAGGCCTGCCGGACTGAGTTGGAAGAGCAAGCGGTGCTCCTGGAGCCAAATCAGCTCAAGTTGGTGATCAGGAAATTTGTGCCTGAATATACTCCCCACCTGGATTGAAGGGTTTTTCGGCACGTCCCGATACAGGTCACGAGAATATAAAATAGCTGCAGCGATCGCGAGAAGCAGCGTCGAGCCGGGCCATCCGTGGCCAGGTTGCACTATCCACGGGTAGTCGAGCCGTCGGCCGATTCGATCTCGATCCAGCGGGCGGAGATCGCGACAAGGGCGCACCAAGTCGCCAGGATGGCGGGGCACTGCAGCGGGAAATCGAACCAGGCGTGAAACAGCGTTTGGCTGCAACCGAGCAACATCGGCACGGCGAGCGAATGCCAAACGGCGCTGTGGCCCGTAAGCCAGACCATCCACCAAAGGGCGCCGCCAACGAGGAGAAGGGTGCCGACCAGTCCGAGATCGATCGGGATCTCCAGCCAGTCATTGTGCGCGTGTTCCCAGAAAAGCTGACCGCCTTCGTAAGCCCGCGGGTATTTTTTGATATACTCGGGAAAGAGATAGCGGAATCCGCCGGCGCCAACACCCCGCACCCAGTGATCGCCGAGCATGGTCTTGCTGGCTTCATAGGCGTATAGGCGGGCGCGCACACTTTCTTCATTCGTTTGTTGTTTGATCAGGCGATCGAACCCCTTGAACACATGGGAAAAATCCACGTAGTTTGCCGTGCCGACCAGAGCGACAATGAAGATAACGGTCACCGCCCGGGAGACGGCGGGGTTGCCGCCTCGATTCGCTTGGAGTTTCCGTCGCAGGATGAGCCAGCCGAAAAAGAAGACGGCGCACAGACCAAGCGCGATGGAGGCCCCACGGGAGAGCGTGAAAAGCACCGTTCCAGCGAGGAATATCGAGGCCAATGCCAGAATCCCAGCGGGCGTTGATTTTTTCATTTTCCGCTCGCCTTGGTCAAAATACCAAGTGGCCAAGGCAGCGGTCATGACGGTCGTGAGCGAAAGATACGCGCCGGCATGGTTTTTGTTAATGAAACTGGAGAAGGGGGAGAGATCGTCTTCGCGCTTCATCAAGCCGACAATGGTGTCAGCGTGCAGGATTTCCTGAAGAAACCCGACCAACGCGAGAGCCAGGGCGTTGCCGACGAGGATCGCCACCAGGATTTGAAGAGACCTCCGCCGCGTGAACCCCGTCCAAACCGTGCAGACGGTCAGCCAACTCGACGTGTAGATGATGAACTGCCGCCAAACATTGAATCTCTCAAAAGGCGTATCGACTGAGGTCGGCAGCCAAGGAATATCATTCACGCGCACAAGCCACCAGGTCGTGGCGTTGCGGGTCCACACCCAGGACGGATTGAAGCCCTGCACGGCGATGTAGGCGAGGAGGGTGAGGCCGATCCAGAAGATAGGGAATCTCAATAGCCGCGGCCACATCGTCAGGCGCATCGCCGGACCACCCGACTGGTCGGCGGTGTAGTTGCGGGGAATGAGGGCCAGGACGATTCCAATCGTTGCCAGGCACAGGCTCGTGATCTGACCCCACGGCCGCATGGTGCCCAAAGCCCAGGGCAGGAAGCAGAGATGGACGGCGACCAGCGTGAGGACCGCCTTCTCGCGGGGGTGGAGCGGCAAACGCTTCCGGTCCGAACGGAACTTGGATAAGAGCGAGGCGGGGACGTGGGCGGGGTGGGACGGTTGAGCGGACTGCACGGCGCAAGGTAAAGGGGAGGGCGGCGGACTTTCAACGCCCAACCTGTTGCTCTGGATAATCCTTAAGAATTCCGTTTTCGCCTTCGTTCCCCTCTGGGCGAATGTCCCCAATGGAGGGCGACCGAGACCCTCCCCCAATGCGGGCCTAGGCCCGGCAGATTTTTCCGCGGCGGAGGGCCGCACCGACCAGGACCAGGATCCCGGCACCGGTGGTGGCGGCGGCCGGCTCCGGCACAGCCGAGGTCGTAAGGACAAAGCTGTCAAAGGACGCGCCCGCTCCCTCGGAGCCGACAAAGAGCCGGCTGTTGGTCGCATCCAGAAAGGGCAGGTCGGCCGCCAAACTGAACGTGGTCGTGTAGTCGGCCGTGAACGTGCCGGTGGCGGAGTTTGATAACGTGAAGGTGATCACATCGCCCGACTTGGTCAGGAGGAGGCGGTGTGTTCCCGGGCCGGGCTCGCCAAAGGTGGCGAGTTCGGACACCTGGCCCGTGGCGGAGTTGATGCTCGGCTGGACGAAGCCGTCCCCGAAGTCGTTGGGAAAACTCCGGACGTAGACCGCCTGCAGCGGCTCGGTGTAGTAGTTATCGTCGGGGGCGCCACGGCCCAGACCGATGATGGCCATCCCTCCACTCCCGAAACCGTCCGTGACCGTGTAGGTCACGAGAAGACTGAAGTTGATCAGGTTGAAATCACTCGCGGTGGTGCGGATGTAGGCGCCCGTCCCCGAGGTGTTGGTCGCCGTGCCGCCAATCGTGTAGCTGCCCTCCGAGGAGAGTTCCAGGCCGGCTCCGAGCGCCGGGCCCCCGAAGGTTTCATTGAGGGCGGTCTGGGCGCGGGCCGGGATGGCGAGGCAGGCGACGGCGAAGGCCACGGCGGCCACCGGTCGGCTCAGGCAGGCGAGGCACCCCGCCAAGCGGGACCCCGCGCACAAGTGGGCATGGCGCATGATGGACGTGATAACGGCACAGGGCGCGGTGGCTTGAGGATTTTCCCGTGGGGCGGGGGCGCGGCCGGTGGGACCGCTCGCCCACGATCCATCGTTGGCGGGGGGGGCCGGCGGGGTTGGCTTTGGAAAACCGTTTTCGCTCCCCGTTCTCCCCTAAGCGAATGTCCCCTTTCCGCTAAGGATGCCGGGGCGGGCGGTGCCCCGCGCCAATCTGATTGATCAGCGGTCGCGCTCCCGCCAAGTTGACCGCCGCCCGCTGCTTGGTCGCCGCTCGCCCCCGTTCCTTGATCTGAGATTTTTCCGATGTTGTCCCCCGCGCCTCACTCCTTGGAGCTGACGGGGCGAAGCTTTGGCGGTGGGCCCGGGGGTAACCAAACCGCGAGGAAGACGCCGAACCACCCGACGGAACCGCGCTCGCCAGACCGGGGCGGTTCATCGTAACGTAGGGCAATATCGAAAACATGAGCCGCGTGTGTCCATCCTGCCAAAAGCCGCTACTCTCAGGCTTTTCTCCGCTCTGCAATTTGTGCGGCGCACGCTTGCCGCCAGAGCTGCGCTTCACCGAGGAAGAAAAGAAGCGCATCGAAGCCGAAGAGCTAAAGGTGCGGCTTCAGCTCGAAGAAATGGAAACCGAGAGAAAGAAGAAAGCCGCCGCCGCTGCCGCCACATGGATCTATTATTCGTGACGCAGATGCCTCCGATTCAAAGGCCCAACCAGCTGCAAGTGCCAATGTTGGGGCTGCGCCCCGCCATGGCTCATCGCTAACGTTAGCCATTCCGAAATCGCATGAATAAGAACCTCCGTATACTTCTCTTTTGTGATGTCGGGTTAATTTGCGCACTGATCTTATTCGTCTGGATCGATTCAGCACTTTCTAGGTTCGCTAGCACGTTTAGCCAATTTGGACTCTTGGGCGCGATCATACTTTCAGCGAGGTTGTCGAAGAAGTATGGCGCCAGCCTAGATGCCGATCAAAAGAAGAAGCGATTCGTCGTTTCCGCGGCAGGCTTTGTTTTGATTGTTGGCTTAGTGTTATACTGGGCGATACGAAGCAACAACGCTCTGGCCTGGACGGGATCTTCGCTAACGTTACTTGTATTGGGCACTGTTTTTTATGCGCAATGGGATCAGCTAAACGACGGCCTTAATGGATCCAACCAGGGAGAAAGTAGAGAGGCTAACCAATCTGCGCAGCCAACCCGTCTGCCGGGTGGCTGAAATCAACGTTAGCCCGAACACCTATGAAAATATTCATGATACTGTTTCTCGCGGTGCTAAGTATCGCCGCGAGTTCGGCGTCCGGATCGGAATCACGGTTCAGCTATGGATACGCTCATTTTGGCGATGCCGTTCCGAAGGAATTCAGAACAGCCGCCATCGATCGTTTGAGCCACGAGTGTGCCGCCATTGCGGAGCGGCTCTTCGGAATAGAGATCTGCGAAGATTTGAAGGTCGAGGTTCGCTGGTCTGACGTAAATACGAACGGTTTTGAGACGTGGTTTAAGTGTCAGCGCAGTCTGGAATTTGCTATTGGGAGAGCACGCCTCAGCGCACTTCACGACGCCATTGGTTCGCGCTATGAGGACCTGATCGCCTGTGCGAAGAATGGCCATGAAGTTTTGCCGTTGTCGGAGTTCCTCGCGAAGTATGACAAGAAGGGCTAACCAACCTCCGCAACCGATTCGGGCCTCCGGCCCGCTCGGTTGAACTCAACGTAGGTGCGCTCAGGGCGCGTCCTTGGGCCCTTGGGGGAGGGCGAGTGGTTTGTCGAGGACCTCCGCATAAAGAAAATCCAAGGCGGCGCCGGCCTGCCATTGCGCGCGGGTGGTGACTGCGTGGGAGGCTGCTAGGTGGGTGCGGAACGCGGCGGCCTTTTGTCCGGAAGGCAGGGCCCATGGCAGTTGCAGGCAAAAGCGGTAGTAGCGGGAGATCCAGTGGCGGTAACACTGCTCTGTGACGGGAGGAAGCCCGGCCCGGCGGAGCCTCGCCTGCACCACCGTCATGACTTCGTGATGGGACTTCATGCCCGGTTGCAATCCAATCGGCGCGCCGCCCGGATCCTTCAGTAGAAATCCGCCAGCAGGGGGCGCCGGAGATCGGGGATGACGGCCATTAGGAAAACGCTCCGGCCCCGCTTGCTTCGGGAGCGAATGTCCCCTTTCTGGCGGGACGCGCTGCTCAAGCCGGCGGCGATGGGCGCTGCAGGACGCAGGCGCCGAAGGCTCCCAGTTCCAGCGTGCCCTGGCACCGGCGGCCCGAGAGCAGATCCGTCCCGGCCCAGCCCTGCAGCTGGGCGGTGGCGGGGGCCGCGGTGTGGTTGATCACGAACAGATATTCCTGCCCCGGGACCGTGCGCACGGCCGCTTCGACTCCGGGCGGTGCGGCGACCGGCGAGAACACGCCGTGTCGGCGCAGGACACCGTTCAATAGCTCGCCCAGCCACCCGCGGTCGGGTTCGGTGGCGACATAGACCGCTTCGCCGGCGCCGCAAGCGTGGCGCGTGACCGCGGGCCGGCCGGCATAGAAACCCTGCGCATACGTCGCCCGCGCCTCGGCGCCGCGCAGGTGCAGGAGTTCGCGGAATTTTCGGCAGGCCACTTCGCGGCCGCCGGCCAGGATCGATTGGTTTTCGCCCGCCGCCAGAGGCTGCCACTCCTCGACGACCAGGCCCAGCACGTCCTGCAGGAGCGCGGGGTAGCCGCCGAGCCAGATGTGTTCCCGTTCGTCCGCCACGCCGCTGAAATAGCTCATGACCAGCGATCCTCCTCCGTTCACGAAGGCCCGCAATCGGTCCGCCTGCAGCCGCGTGAGCTGATAGTGGGCGGGGGCGACGACCACCGCGTAGCCGTCCAATGGAGCGTCGGGATGAACCACGTCGATCCCCACGCCCAGATTCCACAGCGCCCCATAGTAGTGCTGGACGATCGCCGCGTAGTCGAAGGCCATGGGCTTTGATTCCAACTCGAGCGCCCAGCGGTTCTCCCAGCTCACGACGAGCGCCACCCGCGCCGGCGTGCGCGCGCCGCAGAGCCCGGAGAGTTTTTTGAGTTCGGCGCCGAGGAGGCAGACCTCGCGGAACACGCGCCCCTGCGTTCCGAAGTGCGGGACCATTGCGCTGTGGAACTTCTCCGCGCCGGCCTTGGACGCCCGCCATTGGAAGAACATCACGGCGTCCGCGCCGCGCGCCACGGCGGCCAGGCTCAGGGCCCGCATCTGCCCCGGTGGCTTCAGCGCGTTGACCGCCCTCCAGTTCACCTGAGTCGTGGCCTGCTCCATCAGCATGAACGGCTGGCCGCCGCGCAGTCCGCGGAACAGGTCGTGGTTGAAAGCCGCCGCCCGCACCTCGTCCAATCCGCCGGCCGGGTCCGGATAGGAGTCCCAGGCGGCGATATCGACCTCGCGATACCAGCGGTGATAGTCCGCCGGGCGGTGGAAGGGGAGGGCGTTGGTCGTGACCTTCGCCTCGGGCGCGACGGCGCGCAGGGCGGCGACTTCGCCCGTCAGCACGCCGCACAGGGAGTCACTCATGAACCGCGCATAGTCGAGGGTTTGCCCCGGGTTGCGTTGGGCCGGCATCCTGCGCGGCGGCAGGATCTCCTCCCACTCGCCGTAGCCCTGGCTCCAGAAAGCGGTGCCCCACGATTCGTTCAACGCGGCCAGCGAGCCGTAGCGGGCGCGCAGCCAGGTGCGGAAGTCGGCCGCGCACACGTCGCAAAAGCACTCGGCCGTGTGGCAGGCGATCTCGTTGTTGATGTGCCACAGGGCCACCGCCGGGTGGGCGGCGTAGCGGCGCGCCAGTTCCCCGATCAGTTTGGCTCCGGCGGAACGGTAGGCGCGGCTGTTCGGGCAATAGTGCTGGCGCGAGCCCGGCGACAGGCGCGTCCCGTTCACGTCGACCGGCAGGCTCTCGGGGTGCGCGCGCGACAGCCAGGCGGGCGGCGAGGCCGTCGCGGTGGCCAAACACACGGAAACTTCGTTGGCCCACAGCAGGTCGATCACGCGGTCGAGCCAGCCGAAATCAAACTCGCCCGGCCGCGGCTCGAGTTTCGCCCAGGAAAAGATCGCCACGCTCACGAGGTTCACCCCGGCTTCACGCATCAGCCGGACGTCCTCCTGCCAGACTTCCTCGGGCCACTGCTCCGGATTGTAGTCGCCGCCGTAGAGGAGTCCGGCGGGCAGTTTGGGGGCGACCGAGCGCAGTGGCAGAGGAGTCATGGCGGGAAAATTCAGGCCGGCTCGGCCAGTTTTTTCAGGCGCTCAACCGAAGATTGCCCGCACGGGCCGCCCGCGGAAGTCCACCACGCGGTGCTGGCGCGAGAGACGCGCGCCTCACCCGCCGTGATCGTCACGGAGAATGGGGTCGCCTCCGCGAAGGTGTCGTCCGCCCTTGCGCTGCCGCCCGCCCAGCAGGCCAGCCAATGTTCCCCCGGCTCGTGTGATGAGCGCAGCAGCGGCATCGCGGAGAGGGAGGCGAGCACGTGGGCGTTGGCGCCGACGTCGATGCACTCCGCCGTGCGCTCGCCCGCGAGGGCCCGCAGCAGCGAGGCTCCGGCGGGCGCCCGGACGACGGGCCCCGATGCGCCGTCGGCCACCAGCTGGCGCGTGGCCTTGTCGGTGTAGGGCACGGCGAAGCCGGCGTCCACGGCCCACAGTTTGCGCGTCGTGCGCAGCCGGTGGATCCGGAGGTGCCCCGTCGGCTCGGCGAGGAGCCAGGTGGACAACTCGGCGCCGGGCCACGGTTCCCACCGGGAGAAGGCGGCACCGTCCCGCACTTCGCCGCCAAAGCACTGCTCGCGCACGCGGAAGAAGCGGCCGTCGTCGCTCAGCGAGACCACGCTGTCGAGTCCACCCTCGGCCGGGCTCGCCGCACCGCTCACCGGCACGGTGAATCCGAGGCGCGTCGCGTAGGCGCACTTGGAATATTTCTGCGGCGCGTTGCGCGGCCAGTCGAGGACCGGCTGGCCGGGGTTGACCGCGGTGACGTCCCGGGTGCGCGGGTCGGTGGTGAGGAGCAGGTTGGCCCCCGGGACGGTGTGCACGCTGCGGCGGCGCGGCAGCGGCAGTTCCTCGGCGCGCCAGAACGGATGGGTCTCGGGCAGCGCGAGCGGCAGCAAAGCCTTCATCGCCCAGTAGGGCGAGCCGGGCGAATTGTAGCTCTCCGCCATGACGAGGTTCGGGTAGGCGTAGCCGATCGTGAGGAGGCCGGTGTCGGAGAAGATCGGCTGGCGCAGCCACCAGCGGAGGTGGCGCAGGTAGAGTCCCTTGATCACACCCCACGGCAGGGCCTCGACGCCGGCGAAGGCCAGTCCGCCCCAGAAGGCGCCCTGCGCGAAGCGGTAGGTGAGGCTGCGGCCGAAGGGCAGGGCGGCGCCGTCGGCGGCGAAGTAATACTGGAAGTCCTGCGCGAAGAGCCGGGCGCGCTCCACAAAGCGGGCGATCCGCGGCGGCGTCGCCGACGGGGCGAGGCGCGTGTAGAGGAGGCTGTAGAAATGGAAGGCCATCGGCACGTAGTAGTCGCCGGTCCGGCCGTCGCGGTAGGTGGTTCCGCTGGCGCCGTCGGCATACCAGCCGTCGCGCAGGTAGAAGCGGTCGAGCTGGGCGAGGTCGGCGTCGACGATCTCCTGGGAGAATTTCTCGCCGACTCTCTCCAGGCCCATGTTCACGAGGACGCGGAAGAACAGCCAGTTGTTCGAGACGAGCTTCACCCGGTTGATGTTCTGCAGCCAGGCGGCCAGGCGGCTCCGCACCGCGGGGCTAAGCGGGGTCCAGAGCTGCTCGGGCGCCAGCGCCAAGGCGACGCCGAAGGCCGCCTGCTCGACGCTGCGCTGGTCGAAGTCGCCGGCGAGGCCCCAGTATTCGGGACCGGCCGGGTCCGTGCCGGACGCGAGTCCCTGCCGCCAGAGAGCCCAGTGCTCGAAACGGCCGCCGCCAGCCGCGAGCGGGGCCAGGCCCCACAAGGGGCGAGCGAAACCCTCGAGCCAGCCAGCCGGGTCGCCGTAGTGCGCCCGGTTCGGCCCGAGCCGGACCTGGGCGCGGCCGGGAGAAAAATGAGGCATGAGCGGCGACGCCAGATCGACCGCGAGCTTCTGCAGGTCGGCGCGCGAACGCAGCGGATTGTCGGCGGGTGACGTCATCGGGCGGGGCGAAATCATGCTACCGGCGAAGGGACGCGAGGCCGGCATCACGGCCGGCAGGAAACAAGGGCGGCCGGGCGCGGCGGGATCGGGGCATGGCGCAGACGATGGCGATTCACGCCATGCGAGCAAGCTGTTCGCGGGTCACCGCGTGGCGCAACGGCTCGCCGCGGGCGTAGCGGTGGAATTCCTCGACCATGGCGCGGCCCATCCGGCGGCACTCCGCCCCGATGGAGCCGGCGATGTGCGGAGTGAGGAAAACGTTGGGCAGGTCGTAGAGCGGGGAATCGCGCCGCGGCGGCTCGGGATCGGTGACATCGAGGATGGCCTGCACGTCGGGGCGGGCGGCCAGCATGGCGACCAGGTCGGGCTCGCGGATCAGGCCGCCGCGGGCGGTGTTGATCAGGGTGGCGCCGGGCCGCAGGCGGGCGAGCAGGGCGGCGTCGACCAGGCCCAGGGTCTCCGGCAGCAGGGGAGTATGCAGCGAGACGATGTCGGAGCGCCCAAAGAGCTCCGCCAGGGACACGGCCTCGACCCCGAGTTCCGCGCACTGCTCCGCCGTCAGCATGGGATCGTGGGCGAGGACGCGGACGTCGTAGGCGCGCAACTGCTCGGCGACGCGCCGGCCGATCAGGCCGAGCGACACGAGGCCGATGGTGGCGCCCCAGCCCGTCGGCACGGGCAGAGCGCGCAAGGCCGCGTAGCCGCGCTCGGCGCGGACCAGGCGCGCGTGGTGCCAGACGCGCTTGAAGGAAAGGAGGATGGCCCCGACGGTGAACTCGACGACCGGCTGGGCGTTGAGCGAGGCGGCGCTGGTGACGACAATACCCCGGTCCCACAGCGCATCGGAGGTGATGGGGCGGATGCTGCCGGCCCCGTAGAACACCGCCCGCAGTCGCGGCATCCTTGCGAGCAACTTGGCGTCAAGGCGCGGGGCGTCCCAGCCGGTGAAGAGGACCTCGGTCTCGCCCAGCCATGGGGGCGTCAGCGCCAGGACCTCCAGGGCGGTGCACGGTGCGGCGATCAGGCGGCCCGCCGGAGCGATCGAAGACAGGCTCTCCTCGCCGTAGATGTCGGCGAAGGCGGAGGTCCCGAGGATGAAGGCGGCGTTGATCATGGTGACGGCGCGGCCGCGGCCCGGCGCACGGCCAGGGCGTCCTTGATCTCGTAGGCCCGGGTCTCGGTGAGATCGTAGCGGCGGATGAGCCAGAGGGCGAGGAGGGCGCCGGCGGTGGGCATGGCGAAATAGGTCAGCTGCATCAGGCGCAGCGTGGCCGGATGCTGGGCCCCGAGCTGGGCGTTGAAGCCGATCCAGACGAGGACGAAGCCGGCGATGAGCGAGCCGAGCGAGTTGCCCGCCTTCTCAAACCAGCTGAGCAGCGAGGTGAACAGGGCCTCGCGCCGCAGGCCGGTGCGCCACTCGTCGAGGTCGGCGACGTCGCCGAGCATGGCGTTGGCCAGGAGCGAAAACCCGGCGTTGGCCGCGCCGTTGGTCGAGAGGACGATGAACTGCAGCCAGGGGTGGCCGGGTTGGTAGACGAAGAGCTTGCTCGTGCAGCCGGCGAGCAGGACGCCGATGGCGAGCTGCAGCGTGCGCTTCTTCCCGTAGCGCCGCGTCAGCCACGGGTAGACGAAGAGCGAACTGAGGACGGCCGCGACATGGAAGGAGGAGCCGAGGAAGCCGTAGGCCCAGCCCGCGGCCTTGAGGTCGCCGCCGAAGACGAAGTAGGCGTTCATGTAGATGCCGAGCATGCCGACGAGGTTGTAGCCAAGGCTCAGCACAAAGCGGGTGGAGAGGAGGGCCAGGAAGGTCCGGTTGTCCCGCACGGCGCGCAGGCCGGCGAGCAGCGAGGTGCGGGGCTGACGAGCGGCCACGCGACCGTAATGGCGCTCGCGGCAGAGCCACAGCGGGGTGAGGCCGGCGAGGAGGAACACCGCTCCGCTGCCCGCGGCGACCCAGCGCAGGCCGGTGATGCTGTCGCCGAAGAACGCCAGCTGGGTGAGTGGGAACAGCCACTGGCTCGAGATCTGGAAGGCGAACCCGAGGGCGAAGATCACGGAGGCGAGTCGCGTGCGCTCGTGATAGTCGTCCGTGGCCTCGAGGATGAGGGCTCCCAGCGGCATGCTGTAGAGCGAGTGCGCCGCGTAGAACACGAGCGAGACGAGCAGGAGGTGCCAGAAGAGCCGGTCGGGGCTGGCGCCGCGCGGGAAGAACCAGAGGGCGGCGAACAGGAGGGCGAGGGGCAGCGCCGCAGCCGCCATCAGCGGCAGCCGCCGGCCCCAGCGCGAGCGGAAGTTGTCCGAGAACGATCCCCACAGCGGGTCGAGCATCGCATCCCACAGGCGCTGGATGAAGACGACCGTGCTGATGAGCGCGGGGTTGAGCCCGAGCGTCATGTTGTAGATCGGGTTCACCAGCACGTGCAGCGTGCCGTGGGTGCCGTCGGCCACGACCTTGCCCAGGCCGAGGCCGACCTGCTCGCGGACCGAGACGCGGTCGGCGACGGAGGTCACGCGGGCGACGGGCGCGGCGGCGCTCATGTGCTCAGGCGGCTGCGGCTGCGGTGGAGGGCGGGGGACACGGCGTGGAAGGGAAGGCAGACCCTAGGCGGCCATTGCGCCGGGCCGGACGCCGCCACCGGAGAACCGGGGACGGGGCGGCGGACAGGCGGGCGCCAGGCAAAAGCACGGGCATGACGGCGGGGCAGGGGTGGAAGACGCGGGGATCGGTCAGGGGTGACCGCGATGACGGGTTGTCACAACCGCCTTTTCGTTTGCAGCGCAAAGCCTCGTTCACTTTAACGTAAGGTGAACCCCGCCTCGTATTGAAGAAGACTGACTCCCCTGTCCCGGCCGGCCGGATCACGCTGCGGCAGATCGCCCGCGCCGCCAAGGTCAGCCCGATGGCGGTTTCCTACGCGCTGCGCGACCTCCCGGGGGTTTCCGCGGCCGAGCGGGTGCGCATTTGCGCCATCGCGGAGAAGATCGGCTACCGCCCCGACCCGCTGCTCACGCACCTGATGCAGCACCTGCGCACGCATCGCCAGATCAAGTCCTCGGCGAATCTCGCCGTGCTCACCGGGCTCGACGCGCCCTTCGTCCGCCGGCTGATCGACGGCGCCAACGCGCGCGCCGAGAAGCTCGGCTATCAGCTCGACCGCGTGGATGTGAAACCCCACCTGCACAACGCGCGCTCGCTGACGCGCACCCTGGAGGCGCGGGGCGTCGCCGGCGTCCTCCTTGCGCCGGTCGCCGATCCGGCCGATTACAGCGGCCTGCTCGACTGGACGCGGTTCGCCGCGGTCGCGATGACCTACTCGGTGGTCGAGCCCCGGGTGCACCGGGTGGTCACCCATCATTTCGACAACGCGATCAAGGCCCTCGGCCTGCTCCGCCAGCAGGGTTTCCGCCGCATCGGCCTGGCCATGACGAGCGACATGGAGTTCCGATCCAACCATTCCTACAGTGCGGCGTATTACCACATGGCCGGCATGGCGGGTGAGGATCCGCTGCCCCTGTTGCTGTTTGCGAACCAGGACCCCCGGCAGATCCGCCAGTGGTTCGCCCGCCACCGGCCGGAGGCCGTGCTGGTGGCGAACGCCCACCAGGCCACCAGCCTGATCGCACCCCATCTCTCGGAGCGCGCCCGCACCCGCACCGCCTTCGTCTCCCTCGACTGCGACCCGGCGCACCGCGTCTCGGGGATCGACCAGCTGTTCGAGACGATCGGCAGCCAGGCGGTCGACGCGCTCGTCGCCCAGCTCCACCGCAACGAGCGCGGGCTCCCCGAAAAACCCACCGTGACCATGGTGGAGGGCCACTGGGTCGACACCTGCGGGCTGCATCCCTTCGGCCCGGCCCGTTAGCTTTCCCGGCGCGGTCGCCTCCGCCGGCGGGATTACCCGAGCATCACCGTGCCGCGGCTTTGCACGGAACGGCACGTGGCGTCACACAGCGCCATCACACTCAGGTTGGAACTGCCGCTGATGCCGGTGGGTTCGCCGTCGACACACTGGCGGTGGAAGTCGGCGAGCACTCCGAGTTCCCCCAGATGCGGCTCAAGGACGACCGGCACGATCGGTTCGTTCTGCAACTGCACGTCTCCGCGCGGGCAGTGATACACCTTGTCCCCGTCGACCAGGATCGCGCCCTTGGCCGCCTGGATGCGGATGCGGATCTCGTTTACGGCCGCATCATGGGTGTGCAGGTAGTGAACCATGCAGCCGGACCGGTGGACGATCTGGATGCTGGTATTGTTCGGAAACTCGTAGCGGCTCCAGGAAGGACCGAAGGCTCGGGCGGTCACCTCGGTGAACCCAAGACCCAACCATGAGAGGAGCGTGTCAAAGTGGTGGCAGCTCATGTCCCAGACCGAGGCGAAAGGGTAGTCCAGGGTCCGCGGGTGAGGCCTTTGCCGGTTCTGGGTGTATTCGATCAGGAACGGGGCTCCGACATACTGGGGGTGGGCGGGGTCGTTGATCATCCGCGCGACCGTGCGCTCCATCGCCTGATAACGGTAGTTCTGGGCGACGCACAGCGCCTTGCCCGCGGAGTGCGCGGTGGAAACAAGCCTGGCCGCATCGGCCAGGTTCGGGGCCATGCCCTTCTCTACAAGAACGTGAAGACCGGCGGTCAGGCATCGGCTGCCTTGGTCCAGGTGGAAACGCGTCGGCGTGCAGATGATCGCCACATCGGCCGGCGTTTTCGCGATCGCCTCGTCCAGGGAGGAGTAAGTGGGGACGGCCCCGCAAATTTCCGCCGCCGCGGCCAGCATAGTGGCGTTTTTATCGACCAAGGCCACCGGTTGGTAACCGGCCTCGGGCGTGGCCAGCCGCAGCGGCCATTGCCCCCGGTTGCCCACCCCGACGTGAATTGCCCGCAGAATTTGTTTCATCCTTGGAAAGGTGGCGACCGGAGCCTCCGCCCGCCATCCGACCTGTTAAGGCCCTTGCCGCTAGCGGGGGCGAGGCGCCGTGTTCTTGACAGTATAGTTCGCCGTCTCCCCCGGGGCGCGGGACCGTTCTACCCGGCGAGCGTCTTTTGTCTGCCGGGCGGGGCCCCACGGCGCCGCGGCTTGCGCTTGGTCAGGGCGTGGCTGTTCATCCAGACGCCTTCCACGAGCTGAGTGACCGGGTGCTCCGGCACGCCGCATTTGTCGGTGTAGAGCTGGTTCGCCACGAGTTCCAGCGCGTTGGCGCCCACGATTTCGGACAACTGGTCGATGCCGCAGACGCCGGCCGAATTCAGGTGGATGGGCAGATCCAGGTGCACAAACCCCAGATCGCGCGGGACCGCCGGGCCCAGTTTGGCCAGCATCTCATGGACGTTGGGCAGCGCGTTGACCACCGCATCCGGGCGGGTCCCCGCCAGCCAATGGCGCAGCTGGCCGATCTCGGCGTCGCGCTGATAGACCAGGGGCTCGATCCGGTTCGCGGGCTTGAGCCGGTGCTGGTGCAGACGGTAGGCCGCGCCCCAGAGGGAACTGACCCGTTCCTCAAAATCCTGCGAGGTGACGTAACCGATCCGGGCATACCCCGCGGAGATCAGCCGGTCCATGGCCCCGCTCATCCCGCGAAAATGCGCGTGGCAGGCCCGGGCAATCGCCGGCGTGTGCAGGCTGTAGCCCATCGTCGACAGGGCGAACTGGTCCCAAGGGAATCCGTCGAGCATGCCATGGTCCTGCAACGGCCCGACGATGACGCCCTTGATGCCGCGCGCCCGGAAGATCTGGGCCAGCCGCGCGGGGTTCATGCCCGGTTCCTGCAACCAGAAATTCTCCAAGTGGAAACCCAGTTCCGCCGCCCGCTTCGCCGCGCCGCGAAACTGGCCCGATTTCGTGTTGCAGGATTCCCAGGTGGACTTCGGCCACCAGGTGTTCAGGTAGGCGATCACGGCGTGGTCCCCGCGCGGCTTGTGCCGGCGCATGTTGGAAAAGACCGCGGACACCAGCGCGTTGCTCCGGTAGCCGGAGTCCCGCGCCAGCTTCTGCAGCCGCTCGCGCGTCACCGCGGAGACCTGCGGACTGCCCCGCAGCGCGAGCGAAACCGCCGTCGCGCTGACCCCGGCCTTCTTGGCCAGACTGCGCAGGGTCGGTCGCTTCGTGGGGGGCATGCTACTTAACCTTAAAGTAAGCGCTCGTTTGTGCGCAACCCCGATCCTCTGTCTATTCACGGGACCCTCATCCGAGGGAACGCCCCGCCCCCTCCCGACCATGAAAGCCCGCTACGATGGAATGACCTATGCCCCGCAGGGCAAGCCCCGCCCGGTCGTCAAACCCGGCGAATTTGTCTTCGCCGCCGTGCATCTCGATCACGGCCACATCTACGGCCAGTGCAACGGCCTCCTGGAGGCGGGCGCGCAGCTCAAGTGGGTTTACGACCCGGATCCCGCGCGGGTGGCCACCTTCCAGGCCAAGTATCCGCAGGTCCGCGTGGCGCGCTCGCTCGACGAGGTGCTCCTCGACCCGGCGGTGCACCTCGTGGCCGCGGCGGCGATCCCCAACGAGCGCGGCCCCCTGGGCTGCCGCGTCATGCGCGCCGGCAAGGACTACTTCACCGACAAGACGCCGTTCACGACCCTCGCGCAGCTCGCGGAGGCCCGCGCGACCGTCGCCGCGACGGGGCGCAAATACATGGTCTACTACTGCGAGCGGCTCCACGTGGAGAGCGCGATCGTCGCCGGCGAACTCGCGCACGGCGGCGCGATCGGCCGCGTCGTCCAGGTGATGTGCCTCGCGCCGCACCGCCTCAGCAAGGCCAGCCGCCCGGCGTGGTTCTTCGAGCGCGAGCGCTACGGCGGCATCCTCTGCGACATCGGCAGCCACCAGATCGAGCAGTTCCTATTCTACACGCGCTCGACGGACGCTATCGTGGCCTCCGCGGCGGTCGCCAACTACGCCAACCCCGACAAGCCGGAGCTCGAGGATTTCGGCGAGGCTTCGCTCGTGGGCAGTGGCGGCGCGAGCGGCTACCTGCGGGTGGACTGGTTCACGCCCGACGGGCTGACCACCTGGGGCGACGGCCGGACCTTCATCCTCGGCACGGAGGGCTATATCGAGTTGCGCAAATACATCGACCTGGCGCGCGAGGACCGCGGCGATCACGTCCTCGTGGTCGACGCGAAGGGTGCCCGCCACTTCAACGTCGCCGGCACGGTCGGCTTCCCGTTCTTCGGCGAACTCGTGCTCGATTGCCTGGCGCGCACGGAGAAGGCCATGACCCAGGCCCACGCCTTCAAGGCCGCGGAACTCTGCCTGCTGGCGCAGTCGGCTGCGCGTCGCCTCACCTGAAGCAATCTCAACCTCATGAAACACGTTCGTCTCGGTATCGTCGGTCTCGGGGTGATGGGCCAGGCCCATGCCCGCAATATCCTCGAAGGGAAAATCCCGCGTCTGCGCCTGGCGGCCGTCGCCGACAGCGATCCCGCCCGCCGCGCCAAGTTCGGCGATCTCCCGGGCTTCGCCACCGACCGCGAGCTGATCGCGTCCGGGCTGGTGGACGCCGTGCTCATCGCCACGCCGCACTACTTCCACCCCGACACCGGCATCGCCGCGCTGCAGGCCGGACTCCACGTCCTCGTCGAGAAGCCGATCGCCGTCCAGCGCGCCGATTGCGAGCGGCTGATCGCCGCGCACACGGACCGTCGCCTCGTCTTCGCCGCGATGTTCAACCAGCGGAGCGATCCCCTCTACCGCAAGCTCCGGCAACTCGTGCAGGGCGGGGCCCTCGGCGAGATCCGCCGGGTGCAGTGGACCGCGACCAACTGGTTCCGCCCGGCGGCGTATTACACCTCGAGCGCCTGGCGCGCCACGTGGGCCGGCGAAGGCGGCGGCGTGCTCCTCAACCAGTGTCCGCACAACCTCGATCTCTTCTCGTGGATCTTCGGCCAGCCGAAACGCGTGCGCGGCTTCTGCAGCTTCGGCCGCTACCACGACATCGAGGTCGAGGATGACGTCACCGCCTATTTCGAGCTGTCCGGGGGCACGACCGCGACCTTCATCACCTCGACCGGGGAGGCGCCCGGGGCGAACCGGATCGAGGTGGTGGCGGAAAACGGGCGGGTCGTCGCCGAAAACGGCGCGCTGCGCTTCACGCGCAACCTGGTCCCGGCGTCGAAGTTCAGCCGCACGACCAAGGAACTGTTTGCGGCGCCGCCGACCCGCGAGCGCGTCTTCACCTTCAAGGACTCCGGCGCGCAGCACGTCGCGATCCTGCGGAACTTCGCCGACGCGATCCTGCGTGGCGAGCCGCTGATGGCGCCCGCGGCGGACGGGATCCGCTCGGTCGAACTGGCCAACGCGATCCTGCTCTCGAGCTGGACCGACCGGGCGGTCGATCTCCCGTTTGACTCGGCGCTCTACGCCCGCTGGCTAAGACGCAAGATCGCCGGCTCGACCCGCTCGCGCCCCGTCACCGCCCGATGAGACAGCTGCTGGCCATCGACCAGGGCACGACAAGCTCGCGCGCGATCGTGTTCGATGAGGCCGGCACGCCGGTCGCCTCAGCGCAGCGGGAGTTCAAGCAGCATTTCCCGCAGCCCGGCTGGGTCGAGCACGACCCCGAGGAGATCTGGGAATCGCAGGCCGCGACCATCACCGAGGCACTCGCCCGCGCGAACCTGCGGCCCGCCGACCTGGCGGCGGTCGGAATCACGAACCAGCGCGAGACCACGCTCGTGTGGGACCGGCGCACGGGCCGCCCCATCGCCCCGGCGATCGTGTGGCAGGATCGGCGCACCGCCGGGTTTTGCGAGGAGCTGCGCGCGCAGGGCCACGAGGCTCTCATCGCGGAAAAGACCGGCCTCGTCCTCGACGCCTATTTCTCCGCGAGCAAACTCCGCTGGCTGCTCGACCACGTGCCCGGCGCCCGCGAGAGCGCGGAGCGCGGCGAACTCGCCTTTGGCACGATCGACACGTGGCTGGTGTGGAAACTCACCGGCGGCAAACATCACCTGACAGACGCGTCGAACGCCTCGCGCACCATGCTCGTCAACATCGCCACGGGGGATTGGGACGACGAGCTGCTTGCCCTCTTCGATGTGCCGCGTGCCCTCCTGCCGGAGATCCGGGATTCGAGCGAGATCTACGGGGTCGCGAGCGAGGTCGTGCCCGGCGTGCGGATCGCCGGCATCGCGGGCGACCAGCAGGCCGCGCTCTTCGGGCAGGGCTGCCTGCAGCCCGGCATGGCCAAGAACACTTACGGCACGGGCTGTTTCATGCTCATGGCCACGGGAGCCGAGCGCGTGCGCTCGCGGCAGCGCCTGCTCACGACGATCGCGTGGCGGATCGGCGGGCGCATCGAATACGCGCTCGAGGGCAGCGTCTTCGCCGCCGGCGCCGCGGTGCAATACCTGCGCGACGGACTCGGGCTGATCCGGCACGCCTCGGAGATCCAGGCGCTCGCCCTGTCGGTGCCCGACAATGGCGGCGTCTATTTCGTGCCTGCGTTCACCGGGCTCGGCGCGCCGTTCTGGGATCCGCACGCCCGCGGGGCGATCCTCGGCCTCACGCGCGGCACGGGCGCGGCGCACATCGCCCGGGCGGCGGTCGAGGCGATCGCCCACCAGGTCACCGATGTGCTGCATGCGATGCAGGCTGATACCGGCCTGCGGTTGAAGGAACTGCGCGTCGATGGCGGCGCGTCGGTCAACGACCTGCTTATGCAATTCCAGGCCGACCTGCTGGATTGCCCCGTGGTGCGCCCGCGCACCGTCGAGACGACCGCTCTCGGCGCCGCATATCTCGCGGGACTCGCGGTCGGTCTTTACCGCTCGCCCGCGGAGATCGCCGCCCGCTGGACCGAGGAGCGGCGCTTCCTTCCCGCGATGGACGCGGGCGTGCGGGCCTCGCACCGCCGGGGCTGGAGCCGGGCGGTCGGACGGGCCTCATCCTGGACAAATTCATGAAGCGCGAACTTTCCCTCCAGCGACTTGCATCTCCCGGCGAACCATGGGACGTCCTCGTGATCGGCGGCGGCGCCACCGGGCTCGGTGTCGCGGTGGACGCGGCCGCGCGCGGCTACCGCACGGTGCTCGTCGAGCAGAACGATTTTGCCAAGGGCACCTCGAGCCGCAGCACCAAGCTGGCGCACGGCGGCGTGCGCTACCTGCGCAGCGGCGAGATTGGGCTCGTCCGCGGCGCGCTGCGGGAGCGCGGCCTGCTGGAGCGCAATGCGCCCCATCTCGTGCACCGCCGGGCGTTCGTCATCCCGATCTACCGCCGGCTCGACCTGCCGTTCTACGGCCTCGGCCTCAAGGCTTACGAGTGGCTCTCGGGCGGGCTCAGCTTCGGCGCCTCGCGGATGCTCTCCGCGGCGGAGACGCGGCGCCTGCTGCCGACGGTGAAGGAAGAGGGCCTGCGGGGCGGGGTGATTTATTTCGACGGGCAGTTCGACGACGCCCGCCTCGCGCTCGCGCTCGCGCGCACCGCCGACGCGCAAGGCGCCGCCGTCATCAACTACGCCCGCGTCGAGAGCATGATAAAAGCCGGTGGCCGCGTCATCGGCGCCGAGATCACTGACCAGGAAACCGCCACCCGCCTGATGGTGCGCGCGCGGGTAGTCATCAACGCCACAGGCATCTTCACCGACGAGATCCGGCGGCTCGACGACCCGCAGGTCGAGGCGATGCTCGCCGTCAGCTCGGGTGTCCACCTCACGCTCGACCGCAGCTTCCTGCCGGGCGAACACGCCCTCATGATCCCGCAGACCAGCGACGGCCGCGTGCTCTTCGCCGTGCCGTGGCAGGGCCACGTGATCCTGGGCACGACCGACGAACCGCGCCCCGGCCCCGAGCTCGAGCCGCGGTCGCTCGAAAACGAGGTGCAGTTTCTCATCGAGAACGCCGCCGCCTACCTGACGAAGCCCATCGCGCGCGCGGACGTGCTCAGTGTGTTCACCGGGCTTCGACCGCTCGTGCGCAAGGGCAACAACGCGGCGACCGCCTCGCTTTCGCGGGACCACGTGATTGCTGTCTCGCCCTCCGGGTTGCTGACGATCACCGGGGGCAAATGGACCAGCTACCGCAAGATGGCCGAGGATGCCGTGACGCGGGCGGCCGAGGTCGGCGGCTTGGAGGTGCGCGCCGCGAAGACGGTAACGCTGCCGCTCTTCGGTGCGGTGGCGGGCTCTGCCGGACGCTTCGCGCACTACGGCAACGAGGCCGCGGCGCTCGAGCGGCTCGTCACCGACGAACCGGCGCTCGGCCGGCTGCTGCATCCGCGGCTCGCGTCGTGTGCCGCCGAGGTCGTCTGGGCGGCGCGCCACGAGATGGCGCGCACGGTGGACGACGTGCTGTCGCGGCGCACGCGGGCGCTCCAACTCGACGCGCGCGCCGCGCTCGAGGCTGCACCCGAAACAGCGAGGCTGCTGGCCCGTGAACTCGGCCAGGGAGAGCCCTGGATCGCTCGGCAGATCGGGGAGTTTGGCGCCATCGCCGAGAAATACCTGCCCAAGCCCGACGAGGTGGGAGAGCAAGCCCGCTAATCGTCCATCTCCTCTCTTGCGCGCCACGACTTATCCGCCCAGGAACCATTCCGGGAATGCGCGATCACCGGTTTTCGGCGCATGAAGGCGAAGTGTTTTTCACCCCAACCACCCCGCGCCAGTCCACCCCCATCACCCCATGCGTCAAAATTACCGCTACCGCATCCTCGCGCTCCTGTTTGCGGCCACGACGATCAACTATATTGATCGCAGCGTCCTCGGGGTGCTGGCGCCCACCTTGCGGGACCACGTGTTCGGCTGGAGCGTGCAGGATTACAGCTACATCACGATCGCGTTCCAGCTGGCTTACGCCCTCGGCCTGCTCACCGTCGGTTCCTTCGTGGACCGCGTCGGCGTGCGACTCGGGTTCGCCATCGCCATCACCATCTGGAGCATCTTCGGCGCGGCGCACGCCCTGGTCCGGCCGGCCTTCGGCCTGATCGGGTTTATCGTGGCCCGCATGGGGCTGGGCTTCGGTGAGTCCGGGATCTTCCCCTGCACCACCAAGGCGATTGCCGAGTGGTTTCCCCAGCGGCAGCGCGGGCTGGCGACCGGGTTTGTCAACGCGAGCACGAACGTCGGGGCCGTGCTGGCGCCATTGCTCGTGCCGCTCTTCGTTTCACCGGACGGCCGCCATTGGCAGATCGCGTTCCTCTTCACCTCCGCCTTCAGCGCGATTTGGGTCGTCGTCTGGTGGCGCACCTACCGCAGCCCGGCCCAACACCCCAAGGTCACCCCCGAGGAACTTGAGCTGATCCGTCACGACCAGATCGTGCAGACGGAGCGCCCCTTGTCGTGGGCCTCCGTGGCCCGGTGCCGCGAGACCTGGGCCTTTGCCGTGCTGAAGCTCCCCGACGCTGCGTGGTGGTTCTATCTTTTTTGGGCGGGGACCTTCCTGACCGACAAGTTCGGCCTCGATATCTCGCACCTCGGCCTGCCGCTGGTGGTGATTTTCGCGACCGCCGACCTCGGCAGCATCCTGGGCGGTTGGATCTCCGGACGCCTGCTGACCGCCGGCTGGTCGGTGAACCGCGCGCGCAAGACGACCCTTTTCGCCTGTGCCATCCTGGTCCTGCCGGTCACCCTGGTCACCCGCGCGCAGGAGAGCTGGACGGCCGTCGCCCTGCTGGGCCTGGCGGCCGCCGCGCACCAGGCTTGGTCGACCAACATCTACACCATCGTGTCGGATCTGTTCCCGCGGAAGGCGGTCGGCTCGGTGGTGGGCATCGGGGGAATGATCGGCTCCGGTGCAACCATGCTGGCTTTCTTCACGCTGGGCCACGTGATCCGTAAGGAAAATTCGGACAGCTACTTTGGCCCGTTCCTGGTGGCGGGATTGGTCTACCTCGCCGCGTTCGCCGCCCTGCAGTTCATCGTCCCGAAGCTCACGCCGGTGGACACCGCCCGTCTTGATCAGTGAGCCGGCCGCGGGAGGGGACCGTTTTTCCGGATCCGCCCCGCTTCGTGCCGCCTAGTGTGGACAAGCCTTTGCCGACCATCCAACCTCATCGCTGCCGGGCCGCCGCCTAGGTTGGTCCGGACCAGCGAGACCGATCAACCCCGCATTCGTTCGTTACGTTTTAACCACCCCTGAAAATGTCTTCCCCCGTCCCCCGTTCCCAGATGATCTCCCGTCGTGATTTTTGCCGCACCGCCATCGGCTCTGCCGCGGTCGCTACGCTCATCTCCCCGTCGCGGCTGTTCGGCGCTGACGCGCCCAGCAACCGGATCCGGGTCGGCCATATCGGTTGCGGCCGGATTGCGACGGCGCACGACATGCCCGGAGTCGCCTCCTCGGGACTGGCCGACGTGGTGGCGGTCTGCGATCTCGATTCCATCCGCGTAGCCGGGGGCAAGGCGACGGTTGAGAAACTGTTCGCCGGTCGGCTCGGCCCCAAGCCGGAGGTCGCGATGTATCATGACTTCCGCGAAATGCTGGCGAGAAAGGACATCGATGCGGTGGTGATCAGCACACCCGACCATTGGCACGCTGAGCTGGCGCTTGCCGCGATCTATGCCGGGAAGGACGTGTATCTGCAGAAGCCGATGACGATGACCCACGCGGAAGGCGTGTTGTTGCGCGACGCGGTCACGGCCTCCGGGCGCATCCTTCAGGTGGGCAGCCAGCAGCGCTCCTGGGGACCGAACGAGCAGTTCCGGAAGGCGGTGGAGTGCGTCCGGAGCGGGCGCATCGGCCGCGTGCTTCGCGTGGAAATCGGTCTGCCGATCGATCCGACCAAGCCGGACGATCCGCAGCAACCGATACCCGCCAACCTGGACTATAACAGATGGCTCGGGCCCACGCCGGAGGTCTACTACACCGAGCAGCGGGTGCATCCGCAGAACGGGGTTTCGTCGCGCCCCGGCTGGCTGCGGCACGACGCCTATTGCCTCGGGATGATCACCGGGTGGGGCGCCCATCATTTCGACGTGGCGCATTGGGGCCTGAACCTAGAGCTCGGCGGGCCGACGAAGGTTGAGGGCCGGGGCGAGTTTCCGACCAACAAGATCTGGAACGTGCACGGGGCCTACCAGATCGAGCTGACCTACCCGGGTGATGTGCGCGTGAGCGTGTCCGACAAGCTGCCGAATGGCATCAAGTTCATCGGCGACGAAGGCTGGATTTTCTGCACGCGTGAATCCGAGGCGGGGGCGACGGCCAGCGATCCGACCGGGACGAAAACCAGCCTCAAGCCCCTGGACGCGAGCGACGCCCGGCTGCTCGATCCCGCCGGGCTGACCGTGCAGTTTCCGCATAGCGTCTCCCACCACAAGAATTGGCTGGAGTGCGTCCGGTCGCGCCAGACCCCGCTGTCCCCGGCGCCCATCGCGCACCGCGCCAACACGGCCTGCATCGTGAGCTGGATCGCGATGAAGCTCGGCCGCCCGCTGCAGTGGGACGTGAAGAGCGAGTCCTTTGTCGGTGACGCCGAGGCGAATTCAATGCTCTCCCGCACGGAGCGGGACGGCTTTGGCGCCATGCGCCTGGCCAAAGCTCACGTGGCCTGATTTCCCGGGTGTTCGTCATCCCGCGTTCTGCGCGGGGCATGCGGTCATGCCCCGCGGCGAATCGGCGGGCTCCCGACTGATTCAAGCCGGCAGGTGCCTGGCCGCGATCTGGGCCCGCAGCGCGAGCTCCGCCGACTTGAACGCGTGCGCCTGGGTCATGGCCTTTTCGGTCCGGTTGAGGCAGTCGAGGATGAACTCTCCGAAAAAGCGGTAGCCGACCTTCCCGTCGACCGGAATGTGACTCACGCCCTTGTCGTTGGCGAGATAGACGTGGTTGCCGGTGTCCTCCCGGGCGATATCAAGGTATTTGCGGAGTTCGATAAACCCCTTGGTGCCGAGGATGAACGTCCGGCCGTCGCCCCAGGTCGGCAAAGGATCAGGCGTATACCAGTCAACCCTGACATAATTGGACGCGCCCGTGTTGCCGATGAGAGAGGCCTCGCCGTAGTCCTCGAATTCCGGGTATTGCTGGTTGGCGAAGTTTCCGATCAGGGCCTGCGTGACGGTCGCGTCGGTGGCACCGGTATAGGTCAAGAATTGTTCGAATTGATGGCTGCCAATGTCACAAAGGATGCCGCCGAATTTCTCGCGTTGGAAAAACCAGGCCGGCCGGCTGGCGGCGCTCAGGCGGTGGGGCGCGAGGCTGGTGACCTGGATCACGCGGCCGATGACGCCTTGTTGCACCAAGTCGGTGGCATACATGGCCGACTCGTTGTGCAGTCGCTCGCCGAAGTAGACCATGTGCTTGCGGCCGGTGCGCGCCACGACCGCTTTCGACCGCTCCAACTGGTCGAGGGTGGTGAAGGGGGCCTTGTCGCTGAAATAATCCTTGCCCGCCTCCATGACCCGGCAGCCCAGCGGGCCCCGCTCGGACGTGACGGCCGCCGACGCCACCAGGTGAACGTTGGAGTCGGACAGGATCTCATCCAGCGAGCGCGCAATTTTCGCCTGGGGAAATTTCTCGCGGAAGGCCGCGGTCTTTTTCTCGTCGGGATCAAACACCCACTTCAAGGTTGCGCCGGCCTCGGTGAGCCCGTTGCACATGCCGTAGATATGACCGTGGTCGAGGTGCGCCGCGGCGATGACGAATTCGCCCGGTTTGACGACGGCGTTGGGTTTGCCGCGGGGGGCGTAGTTCATGCCGTCCGCCTTGTTGTCGGCGGCCGCCAGGTTTCGCGGGGCAAGGGAGCTGGCGGCCATCGCCACCGCGGCGGTTGAGATAAAGTCACGACGATTCATAGGGTGCTTTGCGACGAGGGGTAGAACTCCGAAGCCCGTTCCAGTCTAGAGACCAGTGCTTCGTGAAAGGGAGCGTGGGTTCGAGCCGACGGTCAAACAAGCACAAATCCCCGGCCGGGCCGCCCTGGCCACGTGAGCGACCAATCGGCCGATCGCCTGCGGAATGTTCGCGTTGATCGCGGACATTTTGGCGTTGCAACAAATCGTGCCGGTGACGGCGCGGTGGATTCCCCGACAAATGAACAGCCTCGGGCCGAACGACCCTTCCCCGGCATTCGATCTTTACTGTCAAGCGACAGCAAACTCGCATTGTTTGCTGCAACTTAGAATCTCGCCTGCGTGCTCAATAACATTATGTCATTGAGTTGGTCGGATTACCCTCACCCCCCCCAACATAGAATGCAAACCCTACTCCGTTGTTCCCTGCTGGCTATCGCAGCCTTCGCTGCTTTTGTTCGAGGATACGCTCAAGTAGCCGCTCCGGCTGCCGATGAGGCCGCTCCTCCCCCCGGTCCCACGATTGAGCTGCCGACCTTCGAAGTGAAGTCCGAGAAGGACAACAATTTCGTCGGCAAGTCCTCGCTCAGTTCCACTCGCATTGCCGTCGACCTGACCGAAATTCCCCAATCGGTCACGGTGCTCAACAACTCCTTCGTCCAGGCCATCGGGCCGACGATGCTGAGCGACATCCTCAATTACGTTGGTGGCGGCCAGAACGGCCAGCTCAACTGGACCCCGGGCCGCATGAATATCCGCGGTTTCACGGGTGATGCCGACTACGTCGACGGCTTCGCCCCCGGCGCGGCCACCGCGCAGGACTCGGCCCTCTACGACCGGTTCGAGATCATCAAGGGACCCTCCGCCATCTTCATGGCGGCGGACGGCAGCCCGGGTGGCATCGAAAACAAGATCTCCAAGAGTCCGAGCACCATCAGCTCGACGGAATTGACGGTGCAAACCGGTGTGTTTGCCGCCAACAAAATCACCTTCGATTCGGCCGGGGCGCTGACCAAGGATAAGAAACTGTCCTACCGGGTCGTGGCGTCCGAATCCTACTGGAATGACTATTACAAGTATACCTACATGCACCGGTTTGTCGGGTTCGGGGCGCTGGAATACGATTTTTCCGCGAGCACCAAGCTGGTCCTCAAGGGTTCGATCAGCCAGGTCGATTGGCCGTCCTACAACGGCCTGCCCGTCGATCCCCGCACCCTGAAGGTGATCGATTTGCCCTACGATTCCACGCAGGATCTGGATACCCCGCAGAACTGGCGCACCGATCACGTGGATCGTCTGTGGGCCAACTTCAGTTCCCGCATCAACGATCATCTGGCGGTCAACGTTAAGGGCATGCGCGCCTATGATGACGCCAAGCGCTACGAGTCTATCGCTCCTACCTGGTCGGAAGGCACCACGAACGGCACCGCTCTGATCAATGGCGTCTCCACCCCCGTGACCTTCCTCGGTGGCAAGTGGACCAATTCCACCGTGTCCACCTCGGAGACCCTGGCACCGGTCAACTACGTCCTGAAGAACGGCGTCTATTACGTGACCGATTCATGGGCCGGCACCTCGAATTACACCGGCGGCGCTATCCCGCGCAGCACCACCAATGCCGACGATGCGCATGGCCTTTACAACGACGTCCAGGCGGATCTCAATTTCAATTGGTCTGGTAACTTCTTCGAGGAGCAGCTGCTGGTCGGTGGTGAACATCGCGACTCACCCGGTTACACCCTTACCTATAAGAATGGTGTCTCGACCACGCCTTGGTTCCCCTACGTTCCGGATACTCCCGCCACCGTGGTCACCAACTACACCGCGCCCAGCGCCTCCACTCACACGCAGTCCAAGCAGGATCGCTTTTATGTCCTGGAGACCCTGAAGCTCCTCAAGGATCGCCTCATTCTGAATTGGGGTGTTACGCGGGCCAGGACTTTTGGGTCTACTTATAATGACCTCACCCAGTCGTGGGTCGGTGTGGCCAACGGTTTCTTCCTCTACAAGAACCTGGTGCAGAATGGTATCACCTACAAGATTCTGCCGAATATCAGCGTGTTCTATGGTTCCAACCAGAACTTCGCGGCGAACGGCACCGGCACGCTGAACGGCGTCCCGAATTCGGTGCTGCCCGCGAAAGCCGGCAAGCAGCACGAAATCGGCATCAAGTCCAATTGGCTCAAAAACCGGTTGACCGCCAATATCTCGTATTTCGACGTGCAGCAGCAGAACAACACGGCTCCCTCCTTCCCGTCGGATCCGCTCAATCCGAACGTGCTGATCCCGGGCGTTATCTCCCGCGGTTTTGACGGAGACTTTTCCTTCAAGGTGACCAGCGATCTCTACATGATCGCCAGTTTTGCCAACTATTCGGCCAAGTCGATCCTCGGTGCGACCTACGATGGCAATCAAGGGTCGATCTTCCTTCAGCCGGGAACCAACAAGGTCGCCTTTGGCTCCGTTCCGGTTGATAACACGGCGCAACACACCTACAGCCTGTATGGCCTGTATAACGTGAACCGGAAGTGGTCCATCGGCCTTGGCGGCAATTACCAGTCCAAGCGCGCCATCACCGATGGCACCAATCAGGTGTTCTGGGGCTATATTCCCGGCCGCTTGCTGGTGGATACGAACATCAAATACGAATACAACCGGCATCTCAGCTACACGCTCTCGGTCTCCAATCTGCTTAACACGAAATACATCTACTCGGCCCGCAGCGAGGACGTCATCGTGATGGGCACGCCGATCAACCTTCGTCTGGCGGCGACCTATAAGTTCTGAAAACCCGCGGCCGGGACGGAAGACCGGCCGCGACAGCAAAAAATTACGGAACACAAGCCGTGGCGAATGTCGCCACGGCTTTTTTTCGCGCGCGAAAAGCCCGGCAATCCGGACCAACCTGCCGAGGCCGTGAAGCAGTCAATGGCCGGGGAGCAACCAAGCGGTTGCTCCGGTCACGGTCAGCGCCGCGCGGTGGGCTCGCTCATTTCATGGCCTTGATCGTGTCCCTCATGGCCTGGAGGTCGGCGTCGTCCAGGGCGGCATCCTTCCAGCCGGCTTCCATCTGGAAGGCGAGGGCCAGACGCCGCCGGGCCTCCCGGTGATCGCCGAGCAGGCAGGCGTAGCAGGAGAGGTTGTAGTGCAGGACGGCGCAGGTGGCGCCGTGTTGCGGCTCGGCCTCGTGGAGGACGGCCTGGGCCTCGGCTATCCGGCCGAGCTCGCGCAGCGCGTAAGCCCAATAGATCCAGCCCTTGTCGCCCGCCGGCGTGGCTTGCGCGCAACGGCGGGCGACCGCGACGAGTTCCGCCCACTCCTTCGCCTGCATGTGGTAGTCGGCCCGCACGCCCAGCACCTCGGGGGCATCGCGGTCGGCAGCGGTGATGGCGGCCAGCTCCGCCGCCGCCTCGGCGAACATGGAGAGTTCGAGGAAGCCGCGGGCGTATTCGAGGTGGCGGCGCGTGGAGATCATGGGTGGAACCAAACGCTCAGCGTTCAATTTTTAACGTTCAACGCTTAACGGGAACCAAAGAACGAAAGACGAGGCTGGAAGAGGCGTGATCAAGATCAGCCTTGCAGGGAGCCTGGCTGGAACTGGTCCTTCCCGAAACACCGGGAGAAATAGCGCGGACCGAAACCGCAGGCTGGCTTCGCCATCTCCGCGCAGGGCGCTCCATCAAGTTTCACGTTTCACCTTTGCCCGCGGAGTCCGCGGCGGGCAGGAACACCCGGAAGGTGGTTCCTTCGTTCGGTGTGCTCTCCACCTTGATGAGGCCACCGTGATCCTTGACGATGCCGTGCGCGGTGGCGAGGCCGAGGCCGGTGCCCTTGCCGACTTCCTTCGTCGTGAAATACGGATCGAAGATGCGGGGCATGACCGCGGCCGGGATGCCGTGGCCGGTATCGCTCACGGCGATGACGACGGAGCGGCCGCCACCCCTGGCCCAGGGATGCCGCGAGGTGCCGCCCGGCATCCGGTCGGTGTTCTCCGCGGAGAGGGTGAGGGTGCCGCCGTCGGGCATCGCGTCGCGGGCGTTGACGCAGAGGTTCATGAGCACCTGGTAGAGCTGGGTGGGGTCGGCGTTCACGGGCCAGACGTCCGCGGGGATCTGCTCGACCACCTTGATCCCTGGCGGGAAAGTGGAGCACATGATGCCGACGATCTCGCGGATATGGCGCCTCGGGTCCACCCGCGTGCGGCTGGACTTCAGGTTGCTGCTGAAAGTGAGCAACTGCCGCACGATGGCCGCGCCCCGCTTTGCGCCGTCCTCGAGCAGCGACATCAGCTCGCGGTCCTTGGGTCCCGTCAGTTTTTCCTCCAGGACGCTGCTCGCCATGAGCATCGGCGTGAGGATGTTGTTCAGGTCGTGGGCGACGCCGCTGGCGATCGTGCCGATGGCCTCCAGGCGCTGGCTGTGCAGCAGGCGCGCCTCGAGCTCCTTGCGTTCGGTGATGTCCGTGTGCGTGCCCGCCATCCGGAGGGGACGACCGGCTGAGTCCCACTCGACGATCTTCGCCACCGACCGGATCCAGCGCCAGCCCTCCGGGTGCGCCCGGCGCCGATATTCGAGCGTGCAGGAATCCCCCGATTCGATGCAGCGCCGGAATTCCTTCAGCACCGCGTCGCGGTCCTCCGGATGCAGCCCTTCGCTCCAGCCCTGGGTGGTAGCCTTGAACGTGGCCGGGTCCAGGCCGAGGAGCCGGGCGTATTCCGGACTGGTGATGCCCTCGTGCGTGACGACATTGAGGTCGAACCAGGCCTGCTGCGACGCGGCCAGCGAATGCCGGAGGCGTTCTTCGCTGAGGCGCAGCGCCTCCTCGGCCCGGGCGCGGGTGCTCATGTCGCGGACCGCGACGATGATTCGCCGTTCGCCGCCGATCTCGCTGGCCCGCAGCGCGACCTCCGACGGGAAGATCTCGCCGTTGCGTCGCCGGTTGCGCCAGGGCACGACGAGCGGCCCCTCGCGCGCGGTGCGGGCCAGGTTGAGCAGGGCCTCCTTTTGCGAATAGGGGCTCTCGCCCAGACTGATATCGTTGATCGCAAGATCCAACGCCTCGGCCCGGCTGCAGCCGAACAGGGCGCACATGCGGTCGTTCACGTCGATGATTCGGCCGGCCTCGTCGTGGATGATCAGCGCGTCGCTGGTGGCGTTGAAGATCTCGCGGTATTTCCGTTCGCTGGCGGCGAGTTCTCGGGTGTAATCCGACACCCGCCTCTGCTCCCTTTCGTAGGTGGCGAGGATCAGCCAGACGATGGCAGTCACGGCCAGCAGGCTGCAGACCGCACCGGAGAGCAGGTCGAGCAGCCGGTCGGACGGCGCGGTGAAGGGCGTCGCCAGGGCCGGCAGGCGGTAGTCCAGGATCAGGAGGGCGCAGATATCGAGTATCAGCAGGGCCACCACCAGCCAGCGGGTCCGGCCGCGGAAGATCGTCAGCGGATAGAGGAGGATCGGCGCGAAATAGTAGCCGATGCTGCCCTCCGAGCCGCCGTTCGGCCACCAGACGGGATTGATGAGCACCATGAGCGTGGCGAAGAACCCCATGAAGTGATGGCGGCCACGGCCCGAGGCCCAGAAGCAATACGCCGCGAACAGACCGAGAAAAACGTCCGTGAGGTTGACGATGACCGGCAGGTGCTGAAGCAGGTTCAGCGGCAGGATGAACCCGAGGCAGAGCACGGCGACCGTGGCGGTGACCAGGCGGTAGAGGCGGATCCGCAGCGGTTGTGCAACGTCGCTTTCGAGTTCCGTGAGAAACTGGCCGATCACACGATGCATGCGGGAAGCGCGAGTCAGGCGGCTTGGTCAGGTCGGTCCGCTCCTGGCCGTTGCGTGGCCGACAACAAGCGACTGGAGCTGCGCCAGCTCGAAGGGCTTGCGGACAAACTGCACGCCCCCGAGGCCGGCCGCACTGGCCTGGGCCGCATCCGTGAGGTGTCCGGTCATGATCACGATCGGAACATGGGGATTGAGGCGGCGGATTTCCCGGGAGAGCTCGAGGCCGCTCATCTGGGGCATGGACAGGTCGGTGAGAATGGCGACATAGGCGCCGCTATCGAACTTGAAGGCCGCGAGCGCGTCGGCGGGCCGGGCGTGGACTTCCGGAGCCAGGCCCACCTGTTGGAGAGCCCGTTTGGTCACATCGAGCACATCGGGCTCGTCGTCGACGATGAGCACCCGGCCTTGAGCGAGCCTGACGGGGGCGTGCGGCGGTTGAGAGTGGACGAGGGCCGGGCCGGCCGGGTCGGCGGGCAGGAACAGGGTCAGCTTGCTGCCCTGCCCGGGGACGCTGTCGACCGCAATGGTGCCGCCCGCGTCGGTGACGATGCGGTGCACCATGGTCAGCCCGATGCCGGAACCCTGGCCCGGCCCCTTGGTGCTGAAGAACGGCTCGAAGATGCGCGACTGCACGTCGGGGCTCATGCCGCTGCCGTTGTCCCGCACCGCGAGCTGCAGTTGGGGGTCGGGACTCACGTGGGGGTGCTGCTCGCGGATGGCCGGGGACGGCGGCCCGTATTCCAGGGAAATCTCGATCAGCCCGCCTTTTTCGCCGAGCGCGGCCGCGGAGTTCACGATGAGGTTCATCAACACCTCGTGCACCTCGGCGGCGTCGCCGTGGAACGGAGGACAATGGGGTGCGATTCGCTGCTCGATGGCGATGTTGCTGGGCAGGCTGGCCCGCACGAGGGCGGCCACCTCGGCCACCACCGAGCCGACGGCCACGGCCTGCCGGGTCGGGCCGCCCTTGTGGCTGAAGGTCATGATGCGGGCGATCAGGTCGCGGGCGCGGCGGCACGCCTTGTGGGCGTTCTTCAGCAGCGCCACGGCGGGGTTGTCCTCGGGGAGTTCCATCTCGGCGAGCTGCAGGTTGCCGAGGATGCCGACCAGGATGTTGTTGAAATCGTGCGCGATGCCGCCGGCCAGGGTGCCGAGGGCCTCCATCTTCTGCGACTGGTGCAGCTGCGCTTCCAGCCTCGCCTGTTGCTCGCGGATCCGCAGCGCCTCGGTGATGTCGGTGCTGGTCCCGCTCACGAGGCGGGGCTGACCCTTCGCGTCCCGCTCAACCACGCGGCCGCGGCCCTGGATCCAGCGCCAGGAACCGTCGGAATGGCGCATGCGAAACTCGGCCAGGTAGGAGGCCGACCGGGGGTTCGAAATAGCCGCCTGGATCCGGGCGTTGACCGCCGGCAGGTCGTCCGGATGACACAGCGATTCCCAAGTCGCCGCATCGATAGGGGCGGCCCCGGCCGGCCGGCCCAGGATCTCATACCAACGCGGGCTGTAATAGGTCTCATGGGTCTGAACGTTCCACTCCCAGATGGCATCCTGGGTGGCGCCTACGGCCAGGGAGAGCCGGCGCTCCTGCTGTTGGACGGTGGCGGAAGCGCGCTGGAAGTTGAGGACAATGAAGCCCGTGGTGACCGAACTTATTGCGGCCGTGATGATGATCATCGTCAGGCCCTGGACCAGCGACGGGGTCCAGATTTGGTTTACCCCCGGTTCCAGCATTACCATGAGACCGAGCCGAAGCAGGTTCCAGAACGCCAGCGCCCCGAAGACGCCGGCGAGCAGGGGGCGCACGATGGGGTAGCGGAACGCCGGATTGCGCCAGATGAACCAGACGGAATCGATATAGAATGGGACGATGGCGAGCGTCAGCGTGGCCACCCGCAGGAGCATGTCCGGGTGCACCGCCGAGAAATAGTAGGAGAACGCCAGGCTGTAGGCGATCATCCCGACGACCGGAGTGTTGGTCACCTGGCGTCCGGCAAACAGGCGCAACCCCCGATTGAAGAGCACGGGAAAGAGACAAAACATCACGTTGCCGAACGTCGTGACCACCAGGCTGGGCAGCAACTGAGGGTAGGCGAAGAGCGTGAGGGCCACGCTCAGTCCGAGCGAACTGAGCGTCCATTGGACGAACCCGGGGTAGGTCTTGCCGGTGAGATAGACCAGCAGCATGCCCACTGCGATCACCATGTTGAGCGAGCTGCACACAATGAAGACCGTGTGCATGTCGAGGGAGTTGGCCATGGGAGTGCCGGGCGCGGGAGGGTGTTAATACAGGTGACCGTGCCCTCCGTGGCTGTCGTGTGCTTGTCGGCGAGGCTAGCGCGGGGCGGGAGTGACGGGCGAGATAAAATCGAGCTGGGCGCGAAGGCTTGCCGGCGGCCCCGGGAAAGCTAGGTTCCCGCCTCTCGCATGCTCACCAACCGTTACCGGGGCCTGGTTCGGATCCACGGCGTGGCCGTAATCCTGGCCGTCGCCGTGTTCTTCTGGGTCTACGCCGGGTTCATCATGGCCTATGTGCCGGTGGTGCGGCTGTCGCGCGAGGTGAACCTGCTGCCGTATTTCCTCTGCGTGGTCATCGGTCTGCTCGTGGGCGGCAGCCGGATCCGGGCGAGCGAGGCCCGCCTGACCCGGCTGGGCGGGACCGAGGCGGCGCGCCTTGCGACCACGCAGGTCGCCCTGATGGCCCTGGCTGTTTTCACGATGATGTTCGCGACGCAGGACCACAGCATCAGCCGGCTTTTCCTCGGCACGTTCCTGGTGTTCAGCTGGGCGGGACTTTTCTGGCTCCACCGCGCGCTGCCCCGTTTGCTGGCCGGGTATTTCTACGGCGAGGCGGAACGCATGCCGACCCTGTTTGTCGGGCGAACCGAATCCCTGACCGGCTTGGAGGAGTGGCTTTCACACCGGACGGACCTCGGGGTGCAGCCGGCGGGGTTCGTCGCCTGGGAAAACCCGGGCCAGCGGGAAGGAGGGACCAGGGCACAGACATCACGGTTCGATCTGCAGGTCTCGCCTTTTGCCGACCTGCCGCGCCTGCTGGACGAGAAAGGCATCGGGCAGGTCATCTTGCTGGAACTGCCCGCGGATCGCGGCGTGGCCCGGCAGATCATCGCGCACTGCCAGGCCCGGGGCTGCCGCCTGCTGATCCAGCATCAGGTGGACGAGATCCTCGGCCACCCGGTGGTATCGGTGGACGAGGGCGGACGCCATTTTTTCACGCTGCATCAGGAACCGCTGGAGGAGCCGCTGAACCGGGCCGTGAAGCGGACCTTCGACATCGCGGTCGCGCTCCCGGTGGTGATCTTCATCCTGCCGTGGCTGGTGGTGGTCGTCTGGCTGATCCAGCGCCGGCAGGCGCCGGGCCCGTTGTTTCACACGCGGGCTCGGTCCGGGGAGAGACGGGTGCAGTTTGACATGTTGAAATTTCGCTCGATGACGGTCACGTTGGCCGACGAGACGACCGAAGGCCGGCAGGCGAGTGCGGACGACCGGCGGATCTACCCGCTGGGCCGCTTCCTCCGCCGGCACAGCCTCGATGAGTTTCCGCAGTTCTGGAACGTGCTGACCGGGGAGATGAGCATCGTCGGCCCTCGGCCGGTCATGCCGCTGCTGGACCTGGAATTTGAACGGCATGTGCGCGCCTACCGCTCGAAGCACTGGGTGAAGCCCGGCATCACCGGGCTGGCGCAGAGCCGGGGTTTCCGCGGGGAAATCAAAACTCCCGAGCAGTTGGAGGAGCGGATCCGCCTCGACCTTTACTACATCGCCCACTGGTCCATCTGGCTGGACATCCAGATCACGCTGAAGACCCTGGCGCAGGTGTTCGTGCCCCCGGAATCAGCCTACTGAAGCAGTAAGCTGTGGTTATTGGATGAGGGTTGGCGGTTATTTTGGGAGGGGCCGCAGCTGAGAGGCCGGGGCCATTTGAGGCTTGGTGACTGATGGCGTTAGGCGTATTCGTCTTTTCGCGGGCCGCATTGGAGATTCCCATTCTGCCCGATGTCATTCGTTCGTTCGAAGACTTGGAATGCTGGAAGGCGGGCCGCGAGTTGAGGCTTTTCGTGCGCAGGCAGGTGCTGCCCGTTCTGCCGCAACAGGAGAAATTCCGACTAAGCGACCAATTGATCCGTGCGGCCCGGTCTATCACTGCAAATATAGCCGAAGGCTACGGTCGGTTCCATTATCTTGATAATGCGAAATTCTGCAGCAACGCCCGCGGTTCGTGCTGCGAGGTGCTCGATCATCTGATCACGGCCAACGACGAGGGACTGTTGAGTGATGAGTTGCTCGCCGAAGGCCGGACCAAAATCGGGACATCATTGCACCTGTTAAATGGCTACATCGTCTACTTGAAACGGGCCGAGTCACCCCAATAACCAACAACCCCTATCCAATAACCCGAAATTTTGGAGCAGGCTCAGAAATTCCGCGTATACCTGGCGCCGTGCTCGTCCTCGAAGGTGAGCGAGTCCGCGGTGATGCCGACCAGCTTCAGCCCGAGCTCGTGTTCCACGATGTCGCCGTTGCGGTAGACGCGGTCGTTCATGAGGACCTTGCTGTCGGTCGCGGAGGCGCGGATGCCGGCGATGCGGAGTGAGTCGATGAACGTCGTGGCTTTCGCCCCGAGCTTGGGGGCCGGGGTCGCGGGGGCCGGCGGGACTGCCGCAGGCGCTGCGGCCACGGGCGCGGGCTTGGGCTCCGGTTTGGATTCAACCACCGGCGGGAGCACGGCGGCGGCGGGCGGAGCTTTCGCCTCCGCGGCAGGCGTCGCCACGATCGGCAGGTTGAACGTGACAGCGGGGGCGGGGCTCTGCGCAGCGGGCCTGGGGGCCGGAGCGGCGGGAGCGGGGTTCGGTGCCGCCGGCTCGGGCCTGGCCTCGGCCGGCTTCACCGGCGCGGAGCGGATCTGGCGGATGGCGAAGTAACCGCCGCCCAGCACGACGACCAAGGCCGCGGCCCCGATGCCAATCCTGGTCAGCTGCGCGTTGAACCCGGCGGGTTTCGCGCGTTTGGCGATCCGGGCCGCCGGCTCACCGCCGATGCCCGGCATCGCAGCCAGCGGAGGGGAGTCGCCCGTCCGTTGCTTCTGGGCCTTCTTGAGCGCGTCGTTGATCAGGCTCATGGCGTCAGTCGGTCAGGCGCTCCAGATCGCGGGAGGCGCGGCGGGCGTCCCAGTAATTTACCTCATCGGACTCGCGAATGAACGCGGAGAGGAGGGACTTGTCGCAGAGATTGTTGATGACGCGCGGTATTCCGCGGCTGGCCTTGTAGATGTGGCGCAGCGCCCACGGCGTGAAATGCGGCCGGCCCATGCTGCCGGAGACGGTGAGGCGGTGGTGGATGTAGCGGTCCATCTCGTCGCGGTGGAAGGGGCGCAGCTCGTAATGCACCAGGATGCGCTGGCGCAGCTGCCGCAGTTCCTCGGCGGCGAGCCGGTCCTTGAGCTCGGTCTGGCCCATGAGGACGATCTGGAGCAGCTTTTGCTTGTCGGTCTCGAGGTTCGAGAGGAGGCGCACCTGCTCGAAGACCTCGAAGGAAAGATTCTGGGCCTCGTCGATGATGAGGACGATCTCGCGGCCCTTCGCGATCCGGTCGAGAAGAACGAGGTTCATCTGGGCGACCAGGTCGTTCTTGCTGCGGGCGACGTGCGTCTCACCGAGCTCGGTCAGGATGGCCTTCAGCATCTGCGTCTCCGTCACGCGCGGGTTGAGGACCAGCGCCGTGTCGTAATGGTTCGGATCGAGTTCGCTCAGGAATTTGCGGCACAGGGTGGTTTTGCCGCAGCCGACCTCGCCGATGAGCACGATGAAGCCCTTCTTCTCGCTGACCCCGTATTTCAGGTGCTGGAGGGCTTCCTGGTGGGTGCTGCTCAGGTAAAGGAACTTCGGGTCAGGAGTGATATGGAACGGCATCTCCGAAAAGCCGTAGTAGCTCTGATACATCGAGCGGCAAGTATTTGGGCCGCACCGGAAAAAGCACGACAAAACCGCGTGAATCCGCTTTGAAAAAAGTTGCTTGGCGCGCCGGCGGCACGTTTATCTCACGGTCTTTCCACGGTGAATTTCGGCAAACTGATTCTCGGCTTCTATGCGGTGCTTTTCGCGGGCGTTGTCCTGTGGGCCGTGTCCTTTTTCCTGCAGTTGCACCGCGACCTGACGACACTCCGCGTGCAGGAGGCGGTCAATCAGCGCAAGCTGGTCGAGGCCGAGACGAAGCTGCAGCGCCAGGAAAAATACCTGGACCAGCTCAAGAACGACCCGGCGCTGGTCGAGCGCCTGATCCGCGAAAAACTGCACTACGCCAAGAGTCAGGAATACATCTTCCGCTTTGAAGACCAGCCCGCCGAAAATCTCCCATGACCGCTGACCAACTCATCTCCACTTTCCACGCCGCCGGTCAGGCTCAGGTCTTTGCCTTTTGGGATTCGCTGGACGCGCGCGGTCGTGCCGAACTCGCCGCCCAGGCGGCCGAGGTGGACCTGGCCGAGGTCGAGCGCCTCAGCCGCACCCTGATTCTCAAGACCGACGGGGCGCCCGCGGTGGACCTGAGCGGGCTCGTGCCGGCGCCGTGCGAGCGGCTGCCGGAAAACGGCGGCGACGCTGCGGCCTGGGCCGCCGCCCGGGCCGCCGGCGAAGCGGCGCTGCGCGCCGGCCGGGTCGCGGCCTTCACGGTGGCGGGCGGACAGGGGACGCGGCTCGGCTACGACGGCCCGAAGGGGACTTTTGCGGTCACGCCGCTCAAACGGAAGCCGCTGTTCCAGGTCTTTGCCGAAAAGATCAAGGCGGTCGGGCTGCGCTACGGCCGGCCGTTGCACTGGTTCATCATGACGAGCCACGCCAACCACGAGCAGACGGAGGCGTTCTTCGCTGAGAACCGCTACTTTGGACTGGATAAAGGCCGCGTGCATTTCTTCCGCCAGGGTCGCATGCCCGCGGTTGATTTTCAGGGAAAGATTCTGCTCGAGACCCCATCGACGCTCGCGCTCAGTCCGGACGGTCATGGCGGCTCCCTCCGGGCGCTGCACCGGAGTGGCGCCCTCGACCTCATGAAGGCGGAGGGTATCGACACGATCAGTTACTTTCAGGTGGATAATCCTCTGGTGCGCTGCGTGGACGCGGCCTTCATCGGTTTCCACCTCGGGGCGCGCTCGGACATGTCGAGCAAGATGGTGCCCAAGGCCTACCCGGAGGAGAAGGTCGGCCATTTTTGCCTGCAGCACGGCAAGGTGGTCGTCATCGAATACAGCGACATGCCGCTGGCGATGCAGCGCGAGACCAATCCCGACGGTTCGCTGCGCTACAGCGCCGGCAGCATCGCCATCCACGTCATCGACCGCGAGTTCGCCCGCCGGCTGGCGACGGGTGGGGAAGGGGTGGCGCTGCCGTTCCACCGGGCGGACAAGAAGATCGCGACGGTCGACGCCGCCGGCCAGCCCGTGAAGCCCGCGAAGGCCAACGGCGTGAAGTTCGAGATGTTTGTCTTCGACGCGCTGCCGTTTGCGCGGAACTCGATCGTGATCGAGACGGGCCGGGCCGACGATTTCAGCCCGGTCAAGAACGCCGAGGGCGTGGACTCGCCGCAGACCTGCCGTGACGACCAGCTCCGCCAGTTCGCGCGCTGGATCAAGGCCACGGGTGCGACCGTCGAGACCGACGGCACCGGGCTCCCGAAGGCCGCAATAGAAGTCTCGCCCCTGTTCGGCTACGATGCAGATTCCTTTGCCGGGCGCTGGCGCCAGCTTCCCATCAAACCTCCCGTCGCCGACGGACTCTACCTCGAATAAAGTTCTCTCATGAGCCACGATAAAATCACCCAAGCCGCGAAGGACGGGAAGCTGATGCCCAGCGCCGTCGAAAACCTCACCGCCTGGTCGCAGGCCGGCCTGCCGGCCTGGGCCCAGGAGAGCATCAATGAACTGGTGGAACGCGGCGAGTGGGCCGAACTCAACGACCGCTTCTACCGCTACCTTGAGTTTGGCACCGGCGGCATGCGCGGCCGCACGATCGGCGCCGTTGCCGCGAAGGCCGAGACCGGCCAGCTGAGTTCTCAGGGTTCGCCGGAGCATGCGAACGTCGGCAGCAACCTGCTCAACGATTTCACGCTGATCCGCGCCACGATCGGGCTCTACCGCTACGTCAGCGGCTACCTCGCGCAGCAGAAATGCTACGACCTGCCCAAGCTCGTCATCGCGCACGACATCCGGCATTTCTCGCGGCACTTCTGCGAACTAGCCGCCTCGACTTGGACGCGCCTGGGCGGCGTGGCCTTCATCTTCGACGGCCCGCGCTCGACGCCGCAGCTGAGTTTTTCCGTGCGCTACCTCAAGGCGCACACCGGCGTCGTGATCACGGCGAGCCACAATCCGCCCCACGACAACGGTTTCAAGGCCTACTTCACCGACGGGGCGCAGGTGACTCCGCCGCACGACAAGGGCATCATCGACCAGGTCAACGCCGTGCCGCTGTCCGCCGTGCACGATTTCCTTGCCATGGATATCAGCCGGGTGGTCACCCTCGGCCGCGACGCCGATGACAACTACCTGGTTGCCGCCGCGCAGGCCGCGCTGGATCCCTCGGTCTTCAAGAAGACGACCCTGAAGGTGGTCTACACCAACATCCATTCGGTCGGGTCGATTTCCTCTCTGCCGCTGCTGATCCATGCGGGCGCGCAGGTGTCGGAGGTTCCCGCGCAACTCGCCTTCGATCCCCGTTTTCCCACGGTCAAGTCGCCCAACCCGGAAAACGCGGAGGCTCTGGCTCTCGCGGTGGCGCAGGCGGAGAAGAACGGCGACGACCTCGTCATGGCGACGGACCCGGACAGCGACCGCATGGGCTCGGCGGTGCGCGACCGCGCCGGGAAGATGCAGCTGCTCACGGGCAACCAGGTGGGCGCCCTGCTCGCCGACTACCGGATCTCCAAATACAAGGAACTCGGCTGGATCCCCGCGGCCGGCAGCCAGTCGGCGGTGATCGTGAAGACCTACGTGACCACGCCGCTGCAGGACGCCATCGGCAAGGGGCACGGCGTGAAGGTCATCAACACGCTGACCGGCTTCAAGTGGATCGCCGGCAAGATGCTCGGCTATGAGGAGCGGCTGAAGGGCGAGATGCTCGTGAAGGAGGGGATCGCCCTCGACTACGACGCGACGCCCTTCCGCAAGCGCGCCGAGCTGCTGCTCAAGCACAGTTCGTTCTACCTCTTCGGCACCGAGGAGAGCTACGGTTACCTGCCGAACGACCTGCTGCGCGACAAGGACGGCAACGCCGCCTGCCTGATGTTTGCCGAGCTGGCCGCCGCGGTGAAGCTCCGCGGACTGACGGTGCCGGAATATCTCGACGAGATTTACCTCAAATACGGCTTTTTTCTCGAGGGCGTGATCAACATCTATTACGAGGGCGCCACGGGCGCCGCCAAGATCAAGCGCATCCTCGACACCTACCGCGCCGGCCCGCCCGCGGCCTTCGGCGACACGAAGGTGACGAGGTTCCAGGACTTCGGCCGCGAGAAATTCCACGACGCCGACGGCGAGCTGATCCCGTCGCAGGACCTCTACCTCGTCACGCTGTCGAACGGCTATTCGTTCGCGGCCCGCGGCAGCGGCACGGAGCCGAAGATGAAGTTCTACCTCTTCGCCCAGGAGCAGGCGAAGACCGCCGCCGACCTGCCCGCCGCCAAGGCGAAGGCCAAGGCCACCCTCGACGCCCTCAAGGCGCTCATCGACGCCGACGCGCGCAAACGCGCCGAGGGTTGAGCGCCGCCCCGTGTCGATGAAACGCCTAGTCCGGGTGATGCTGGCCGTGGTGGCCGGCATCCTGTTCGCACTGATCTGGCAGCGGCTGCGCCAGGACTCCGGCTCTTTCCTGGTCTTCGACCAGCACGGCTCGCACAGCGCCGTCATCGTGCCGGCCGACGCGACCAAGGAGGAGGAACAGGCCGCCTTTCTGCTGAGCGAGACGCTCGCCAAAGCCGCCGGCCTGCCCGCCAGCCGGTTTCCGATCGAGAGCGAAAGCCGCTGGCGGTTCTGGCAGCGCGGAATCTACGTCGGTGGGACGGAGCACGCGAAACAGCTTTCGCTGGCTGGCGAGGGGCGGTTGGACCGCACGGTCGGTTACGGTGTGTTTCCCTTCGGCGTGATCGTGCGCAGCCACTGGGCGGAGGATATCACGGGCGCGGCCGGTTGGTTTTTGGAAAAGCAGCTGGGCGCGCGCTGGTTCATCCCGGGTCCCTTGGGCGAAGCCGTGCCGCGAAAGGATATCCTGCGGCTGGCGGTGGGCTCGGAGTCGGTGAAGCCTTCGTTTATTTCGCGCAATCTCGGCGGCTTGGACTCGCCGGCTGAGCGGATATGGTTCGGGGCAAACCGGCTGCAGGCCCTGTTCGCGCACGGGCACAGCATGAGCACAATTTTTCAGCCGCAGGACATAGCGCGGATGCCCGAATTGGCGCCGCTGATCAACTGGCAGAAATATTTCCCCACCCGACCCGACGAGCAGGGGTGGCAGCCGAACATCGCGGCCCCGGCGGCCGCGTCCCACGCCGCAAAGGTGCTGGCCGGCCAGCTGCGCGAGATGCCGCCGGCCCTCGCCGTGCGCCTGGCGATGAATGACACCATTCGCTACGATCAGTCGAAGGAGACGCTGGCGCTCGTCAGCCCCCCGGCTTGGTTCCGGCAGAAGCCGGACTACTCGAATCTCGTCTTTGGTTTCGCCAATAAGGTCGCACGGGAACTGCAGGCGGAGTTCCCGGACCGCTTCGTCAGCACCTACGCCTACGACTGGACGGAGAATGTGCCGAAATTCCCGGTTGAGCCGAATGTGGTGCCCTACCTCACCGCCGACCGCAGCCAGTGGTTCGATCCGGCCTTCGCGGCCCAGGATCAGGACCTGATGAAGCGCTGGGTCGCCGCCGGGCCGAAGGTCGTTGGAATCTACGACTACTACGAAGGGGCGCCGTTCCTGGTGCCGCGGCCCACGCTCTATGCCGTGACCCGATCGATCCCGTTCGCCTACGAGGCCGGCGTGCGCGCCTACTACGCGGAGAGCTACACCAACTGGGGAATAGACGGACCGAAGGCCTGGCTGGCCGCCCAGCTGCTCTGGGATGCGAAACTGGATCCGGCGGCACTCCTCGACATCTACTACCGCGAATACTGGCAGGAGGTGGCGGGCCCGATGCGGGAGTTCTTCGAGTTGTGCGACCGCCAGTGGCGCGAGCAGCCGTTGCCATCGTATTGGCTGAAATATTTCAAGGACGAGCACCAGGCTTTGCGCTTTCCAGTGGAGGTGCGCCAGCAATTGCGGGGCAAACTCGCCGCTGCGCGCCGGGCGGCCCGGCAGGACGTCGTTCGTTCGCGGTTGGAGCTGACAGAAGCGGCCTTCGCGGTCACGGATGCATTCTGCGGATTCTGCGAAGACCGCGACCGGCTGTCCCGTCTGGCACTGGCGCCGACGCTCGACCTCCCGGCCGTGCTGGCAGCGGCCCAGGCCGCGCAGTTCGCGGGCAAGAACCTCGCCGATCTGATGCAGCGCTCCGCGGCGCGCCTGCCGCTGGCGATGCGTTCGACCCTGATCCAGGAATACACTCGCAACGATCCGCGCCGGCGCGTCTTGTGGCGGCTTCAGCAGGAATCGGCGGTGGATCAGTCCTCACCCGCCTTCATCGGCGCCTTCGGGGACCTTCACCCCGGCACGGTGCCGGCGGCCGCCCATGAACTGGCCGTCGACGGTGACCTGACCCAGCTGCGCCTGCGGCCGGTGGATGATTTTACGGCGCTGGACTGGGTCAAATCCGGCGCGTGGCGCGGCTACGGCGAGCCCCATGAAACGCGGAAAATTTCAGTCGTGGGCGACGGCGTTCGCGATGCGATCCGCTTCGAGGGCTGCAAGGAGGAGACCCTTTCCCAGTGGCACGCCGCGGACGGCGAGACCGAATACGTCGGCACGGTCAAAGTCCGGGCCAAGGTGAGTCCCGGTAACATGACCTTCCTCATCGTCACGTTCCTGGACGAGAAGGACAAGTATGTCGGCGTCGGCTTGATCGACCGCCTGCCGGTCGGCGAATGGACGGAGCCCGTCGAACTGGCGGTCTGGGTGCGGTCGGCCAGGAACGTGAAGCTGGTCGGGCTGGGGGTGCGGGTGCTGAACCAGGTGGACGGCGACTACGCGGAGTTCTCGCAACTTTCCCTCAAACGGCGGGAGTGAGCCCGCGGGCTCGGAGGAAGCGCGCCGCGTTCAGCCGGCACCTCAGGCCCGGCTTATTTTTCGATGAAGACCATGAACTGCTCGCCGAGTTTCAGCCATTGCTTTGGCATCGGGACGAACGGGATGACGGCGCCTTTGCCGGTCATCAGCTGACGTTTCTTGCCCTCATAAAAGAGCAGCCCGCAGCGGCCGTCCTCGAGGGGGACGTAGATGGCGATCATCGCGTCGATCGTCTCGGGCTTGTAGGGCGAGACCAGCTGCCGGGCGCGTTCGAGCGCGGCTTTGAACTGCGCGCCGCTGGGCTCGAAGGTATCCTCGGTCTTGATTTCGAGCGGAGGGAAGGGCGAGTTGAGCTGCAATTTGTAGGGCCAGCTCTGTTTCTGGTCCTCGGGCGCCACGACTTTCTCTTCCACGGGGTGGTGGAGGCTTTGCTGCCAGGCGCCGGCATGCGCCGCCCAGGAGGGAGGGTGCGTGACGGTGCGCCACATGCTTCCCGCGGCCAGGCCGGCGAGGACGGTCCAGCTGACCACCACCAGAAGCCAGGCGCTCCAATGACGCGGCGGCCAGCGCACGAGTTCGTCCCGGTCCGGGCCTGCGATCGCCGCAATGTCCGCGTTGATGCGCTGCAGCATCGAGGTGCTGCCCATGAGAGTGTTGGGCAGGCCCCGCTGGTTGGCGAGCGCCTGGGCTTCCGCCCGGCAGCGTCGGATGCCGTCGCGCCAGGTCCAGGGAGAGCTCTGCGTCCAGGTCCGGACGAGTTCAGCTTGCCGTCGGTTCAGGCCGAGCCGGAGCAGGAGCAGGGCGGCAAACGGCGTGAACCCGAGAACCAGGCCCGCGGGGCCCGGCACATGCACCGCCAGCAACAGCACGAGGGTGAGACCGCCGCCGAGGATCGGCCAGCGGTCGCCGAACAAAAGCGGCCCGGCCCGCAGCGCCCGTTCCAAGCGGTGCCAGAACAGCAGTTGGGCCACGGCGCGTCCCTCGGCGGTCAGTTCCGCAAGCTTCCGTTCCTTGACCTCAAGGTGGGTCAGGAATCCGTGGCGCTGCGGATCGCGTCCGGTCCATGCGAGCAATACCAGCATTCCGTGGGTCGGGTGGGGCGCGGCGAAAATTTTCTGTAAGGCGGGGTTGGTCGTGCAGGCGAAGGACTGGCGCAGGGCGTCGACCTTTGCGGTCAGCTTGGCCGCCGGCTTGAGGGCCAGCTGCCACAGGTCCCTGAGATCCTGGGCGGGATTGCTGCGCGGCAGGCCGCACCGGTCCAACAGCAACTCCGCCTCGCTGGCGCCGGTCACGAGGCTTTCGAGCCGCCCGGCCGCGGTGGAATCGTAGTGCTTGATCAGGTCGAGCACGACGTGCGGGGCGAAGGCGCGGAGCAGAGTGCAGGTCTTGAAAATATCGGGCGAGGTTTCCAGCAGGTCCGCCAGGGCCGGGGCGAGCGGTTGGCCGCCCCAGTAAAACTCGCCGCCGCTGATCGCCATCAGCGCGATGGCGGTGGCGATCTCCCGGGTGATTTCCGGGGGAATGCCCTTGAGCGCGGCGGCCTGCGTGAGCTTGGCGGCCTGTTCGAGGAGATCGTGGAAATTGTGCTTGGCGCGGGTCTCGTGGAGAAAGTGGGCGAACCGGCCCGGTTCTTCCGCGCCAAAGACGTGGGCGACCGCATCGGCGCGGTGGGCCGGGCCGCTGAGGATCCGGGCTGCCTCGGGGGGCGTGCAACCGCGGCCTTCCAGCCGGAAAAACCGCTGCTGGCGCGACTGACCGTAGCGCTCCTTGGGCGTCTTCCCGTCCAGCCACTCCCGCACCTCGACCGTGCCCCAACGTCCTTCCTTGGCGCTGGTCAGCAGGCCGCGGAGCAAGACAGCGATTTCCGGCTCGAGCGCGGGCATCAGTTCGACGCCTCCCGCCCGCAGGGCACCAATGTCTCGTTCGAACAGCATGGCTTCCGCGAGTTGCAGGCGGCTGCGCGGCGGATGGGTGGTTAATTCGGGCGGGGCCAGCAGCAGGACATGCCGGCCCAGAATCATTTCCTGAACCACCCGGCCGAGCGACCACCAGTCCCACGCGAGCAGGAGGGGACCGGGGGAATGCTTGAAGAGCCCCGCGGCCTCGGGTGGGGCATTCAGCACGTTGACGGCGATCGGGATGAGCTCGGGCTGGTCGACGCATTCCACGGCGTCGAAGCCGCCCAGGCAGAACACCGGGCCGTCGGGGCCCGGCCGCACGAAGACGTTGTCCGGGCGGACTCCGAAATGGCCCAGTCCCCGGGTATGCAGCAACTCCAGCGCGGTGTGCATCTGCCGCACGAAGCGGCGGATTTCGTCCGCCGCAGGGGCCTTGCAGTCAGCCCTCCATTGCCGAAGCGTTGGCGCCTCGGGTGCGCGCCAGACCTCCACCCGTTCCGCTCCGCTGTGCGCCTCCACGGGCTTCTGCAGGTGAGGGGAGTCGAGGGCGCAGAGCAGCGGCCAGAGCCGGTCGCGGTCCGCCGCCGTGTTCGCGCTGCTGACGCGCAGCCAGACGTTTTCTCCAGTTCCGACGTGCCTGGCGGCAAACCAACGGCCCTCCGATTCCCCGAACGCCTCGGCCACCTGGTAGGTTTCTCTCCAACAGATTCCGGCCGCGACCCGTTGCCGGACGGACTCCGCTGCCACGGCGCCGCTGGCCGGCGGCTGGGTGCAGTCGGGTTTCTCTGCGGCGACTGTTTCAGCGGCAGACATGGGATTGCATCCTATATCGGCACAAACACGGGTGGGTTGAACCGGGATGTGGCAGAACCGGCTGGCTGGGTGGCGCGGCGGCTGCTATCGGATCGGGCATGGCATATCGCTTTATGACTGGGAGACTGCATTGCGTCGGACTTATCGGCCTGCTTGGGGCGGTCGTTGCGCTGGGGGTTCCCCGCAAGGTCATCATCGATCAGGACGCCTTTGGTCCCGGCGGACCGAATCTCCAGCCGATCCTCATGGTCCTGCAAGCGCCCGACGTCGAGGTGCTCGGGATCACGATCGAAAGCGGCGACGGCTGGCAGAAGGAGAATGTCGCTCACACGCTCCGCATGCTCGAGCTCGTCGGCCGCACGGACATTCCCGTGGTGGCCGGGGCGACCTATCCGCTGGTCAACTCGCAGGAGGAGACCAGGCGTTGGGAGAAACTTTACGGCAAGCTGCCCTACAAGGGGGCATGGATGGAAGAGTGGCCGGACTACAACACGTTGAACCGGCTGCGTTACCACGCCGCCGACGTGGTGCCGCCCCTGGAGGAAGGCGAGCCCACGACCAAGGTCGTGCCCGAGGCGGCGGCAAACTTCATCGTCCGCAAAGTCCGCGAGTTCCCGGGCGCGGTGACCGTGCTGGCGATGGGGCCGTTCACCAACCTGGCGCTGGCCGCCAAGCTGGACGAGGGCTTTGCGAAGGAGGCGAAGGAGCTGGTGATCATGGGCGGCAGTTTCAACCCGCACGCGCCGGCGGTAGACGAGTTCGCGATGCAGTTCATCTACAGCCCGCGGGTGGAGTTCAACAGCCGGTGGGACCCCGAGGCGGCGCATATGATGCTGCACGCCGGCTGGAAGAAGATCACCGTGGTGCCAAACGACGCGACGGTGCCGACCAAGCTGACGCCGAAGATCGTGCAGGAGGCGACGGCCACCGGCACCCCGCTCGCGAAATATGTGGCCAGGTATGCCCAGCCTGGGTTTCCCATGTGGGACGAGGTTGCCGCCGGTGTGTTCATCGACCCCGGCCTGGCCAAGCGCAGTGAGATGCTGGCGATGGACGTGGACTACAGCCACGGGCCGAACTACGGGGCGACGCTCAGCTGGCCGGCCGGCGGAGGGCCGGGTCTGGGCGAACCGGATGTCACGGTGGTGTTCTCCGTGGACGTGCCACGCTTGGAGAAACAGTTCATCCAGCTGATTTCCGCCCCCGGTCCTCCGGCCAAATGATCCCGGCGTCGTCCGGGGTGGCCCCGGGTGCGTTCATACCCCTTGGAAGGGCTTTCGGCAGCTTTTGAGTTTGCAGTCGACGCTGGCGATGTGGGCCAGCATCCACGCGCTGGACTCCCTCTGAATGTCGAGCAGCAAGGTGACCGAACTGCCGCTCGAACTCAGCAATTCCAACCAGCCGTCCATCTTGTGCGAAAACTCCCGGTGCGCGGCGCGGTTTTCGATGAGCGCAGGGCAACCGACCAAGGTCATGTATTCCTCTTCATCGGCAAAATGGATGAGCGCGTATTGCTGGAGCAGCGTGATCATTTCGGCGATCCTTTCCCGCCCAGCCCCCGCCTCAATCACTTCCTTGAGCGTCTTCAGGTGCTGGAGAAATCTGCAGTGCTGCTGGTCGATTTTCTCGTGACCGGTCTGCAATTTCTTGTTCAGGGGCTCCATGGACGCGTGGGCAAAAGGTGACTAGGTAGGCGTGGGAAGTCCATTTGAGGGGGACGCAGGATATGCCATGTTTTGCGATCAAGCTCCGCGGATTTTGTCATAGGCGGGCCATGAGTTGCAGTTTTTGCCCGAAGTCGGATGGCATCGCGGCCTGCGATTCCCGGACAAGTCGGGAGCTGGCGCCGGCAGGTGCCCGCACATCCACTGCGATAGATGCGGTGCGTCCGGGAGGGCGTTAGCGATCCTTATGCAGCCATGCGCTATGCGTAGATCGAACCATCGGCTGGAATCGGCTCTCGCTCAATCCAGCAGCGCATAGATCAGGATGCCGATTCCCACCAACGCGGTGGCGAAGAAGGCCAGCACCGTCAGCACGATCCGGCGCTGCTCGCGCCGGTCCGTCTCGATCCATTCATTTTGCCCGCGGCGAAACGGATTGGGTATTTCTGCACCGTGGAGCAGATGGCGGAGCGACGCGAGCCGGTGCGGCTCCCAACCGGCCGGTTTCCCGGTGTCTGGCGGAACCTCGCGGCCCAGGCCGGATTCGGGTTCGTCCTCGATTTTTTCGAAGCAGGCGCGCGCCATCTCCATGGGCGTTGGCCGGGATGAACTGCGGGGTTCAGCTCCCGAGGCGGAATGGCGGGCTTGGCGCAGCGACATCATTTGGGCGGTGGTTGCTTCTGGGCCCATCCTAGGCTTTTTCCCCGCCAGGCGCTTCGCGAATCTTGCGATTTCCTTGCCGCGCAGTGTCCGCCCCCGCCGCGCCGGCCGGCCTTTCTTGCTCCTAATCCATCAGGGCGTAGATCACCACGCCGATGCTGGCGAGAAGGGCTCCGACCAGGACCACGACGACGACGACGACATTCCGCTGTTCCCGGCGGTCAGTTTCAATCCAGGCGTTCGAGCCTCGTCGAAAGGGATTATCCATCGCGCCACCGTAGGAACCGGCGCGGTGGAGGAAAGAATTCTGCGTCGAGCTGCGGGGGTTTTACGACCTCTTCATTAACCGGGCCATTTGGGGGATGAGGCGCGAAGGCGCGCCGGTTTGCCACGCACCGGCGGCGCAACGGGCCGTTGCCGTGGGTCGGGCGTGGTTTTCAGCGTCGTTCGTTCCCGCGTTCCCAGGGATCGGACTTGTCCCCCGACGGCACCGTGCCTAGCACCTGCATCTCGCCGAGTTCGACCCGTTCACCGTATTTTCTGGTCGCATTGACGATGACTGGCATCGCGGTCTCGCGGCCAAAGTAGGGCGCCGCGGCCTTGGCCATGAGCGGGAGGGCGTCCTTCAGCCAGAGGCCGCTCGCGGGGCAGCCGAAATGGGTTTCCCAGAGGACAGTGCCCGGGTTGCCCTTTTGCAGCGAATCGATCGTGTAGGACTTCACCGCTCCGACAAAGACGTTGCGCCGGGCGATGGTCTGCATCTGGCCCCGCAGTCCCATCTCATAGATGCTGGGCAGCACGCTGCCAATTATCTCGTCATCCGAAATCAAGCCGGCGTTGCGCCCGCCGAGAAACGCGAGGGCATCGTGGCCTCCGCGTTTCATGCCCCAGAAGAACAGGAACAATTGCGTGGGCGGATGCTGCGGGTCCGCCAGCAGGTAGCCCTGTTCCGCCATGGCGCGTTCCATCCATCGCAACGCGACCAAATGAGGGGGCCCCCGTTCGCCGGCCCAGGAGGAACCGAACGATCGCTCACCCAAGTCGACGATCATGTAATAGATGGGCGTGTCCTTGCTCGGAAGCGGACACAGCCGGCCGGCCGGCGTGACATACGTCACGGCCATCACCTCGACGTCGTTGGAAAACAACATTTCAAGAACGCCGGCTTGGACCGGGGAAATCCAGCCGAGGACCACCACCAAGCAGAGCCAGCCGAGCCCCAGGCGAACCTTTGGGACGAAACGCATTGCGTTCCGAACTTATAGCCGGCCTCCGACCCGGGACAAGGCGATTTCTTACACCAGCAGCAGGGCCGGCTTCTCGAGGAGATCCTTGAGGGCGCCGAGATACAGGGCGCCGACGGCGCCGTCGAACACGCGGTGGTCGCAGCTCAAGGTCACGGTCATCGTCTGGCCGGGCACGATCGCGCCGTTCCTGATCACCGGCTTGGCGACGGTGGTGCCGACGGCGAGGATGGCGGAATTCGGCGGGTTGATGATGGCGGTGAACTTCGGGATGCCCATCATGCCGAGGTTGGAGACGCAGAAGGTGCCGCCGGTGTATTCGTTCGGCGCGAGCTTCTTGTCCTTGGCCTTTTTGCCGAGGGTTTTGGCCTCGGTGCTGATCTGGAAGACGCTCTTCAGGTGGCAGTCGCGGACCACGGGCGTGATCAGGCCGTCCTCGAGCGCGACGGCGAAGGCGACGTGCGCCGCACCGTGATAGCGGATGGCGGTGCCTTCCCACGAGCTGTTCACCGCGGGCACGCGGCGCAGGGCCTCGGCGGAGGCCTTGAGCACGAAGTCGTTCACCGAGAGCTTCACGCCTTCCTTCTCGAGCCCTGTGTTGAGCTGTGCGCGGATGGCGAGCAGCGGCTCGGCGTCGATCTCGATGTCGAGGTAGATGTAGGGGATGGTCGTCGTGGACTCGACCATGCGCTTGGCGATGACGCCGCGCATCGTGGAGACGGGGACAGTGCGCTCCTCCTGGACCGGGCCTTTGGCGGTGAGGGCACCGCCGGTGAAGGTGGCGCCGGCCTTCGCCGCGGGAGCGGCGGACTTGAGGAGGGCGGGATTCGCGGCGGCGGCGAGGACGTCGGCCTTCACGATGCGGCCGTGCGGGCCGGAGCCCGTGATGCGCGAGGTGTCGATTTTTTCGTTGGCCGCGATCTTTCTCGCGAGCGGGGAAATCTTCAGGCGCTCACTGGCAGCCGGCGCGGCAGCAGCGGGCGCTGGCATCGCGACGGGCGCGGGAGTCGCAACCGGGGCGGGCGCGGCAGTGACCGGGGCAGGGGCGACCGGAGCAGGTGCGGGGGCGGCGGCCGGTGCGGCCGGTGCTGCCGCTTTAGGGGCCGGCGCCGCGGGTGCGGCGACGACTTCACCGGGCTTGCCGACGGCGCACAGCGCGGCGCCGATGGCGACCTGCGAGCCGGCCTCGGCAAAGATCTTGATGAGCGTTCCGGTGAAGAACGACTCGAGTTCCATCGTGGCCTTGTCGGTCTCGACCTCGGCCAGCATGTCGCCGGCCTTCACGGCGTCGCCTTCCTTTTTGAGCCATTTGATCAGCGTGCCCACCGTCATGGTGTCGCTGAGTTTGGGCATTTCAATGATGTCGGCCATGGGAGTGACGCCGGGCGGCGCAGTAGAAAGTGAAAGGGTGGGAGTTGGAGGTTACTTCAGCGTGTCGAGGGCGGCCTGGAAGATGCGCTCGACGGTGGGGAGCTGGAGTTTTTCCAGGGGCGGGGAGTAGATGGCCGGGGCGTCGATCGAGGTCAGGCGCTTGACCGGGGCGTCGAGGTAGTCGAAGGCCTTGTCCTGGATGATGCAGGCGACCATGGCGCCGACGGAGCAGAAGGGCTTGGACTCCTCCACATAGAGGGCGCGGCTGGTCTTCTTCACGGAATTGAGGATCGCCTCCTCGTCCAGCGGCCGGATCGAGCGCAGGTCGATGACCTCGGCGTTGATGTTGTGCTTGTGCTTGAGGAGCTCCGCCGCCTTGAGGGCCATCTGGATGGCTCGGCCGTGGCCGATGATGGAGATATCCGTGCCCTCGCGCATCACGTTGGCCTTGCCGAGCGGGACGAGATACTCCCCGTCCGGCACCTCGCAGGACTCGCCGTAGAGAATGGTGTTCTCCATGAACAGCACCGGGTCGTTGTCGCGGATGGCGGACTTCATGAGGCCCTTGGCGTCATACGCGTTCGACGGCACGACCACCTTGATGCCGGGGTGGTAGGCGGCGATGGACTCGGGCGTGTGGGAATGGGTGGCGCCGACGTTGGTGCCGCCGTTGGCCGGGCCGCGCAGGACGATCGGGCAGTTGATCAGGCCGCCGGACATGTAGCGGATGTTGGCCGCGTTGTTGAAGATCTGGTCGAAGGCGACGGAGTAGAAGCTGAAGAACATCAGCTCCATGACGGGGCGCAGGCCGAGCATCGCGGCGCCGACGCCCATGCCGATGAAGCCGGCCTCGCTGATCGGCGTGTCGACGATGCGCTTGGGGCCGTATTTGGCCAGCATGCCTTCGGAGATCTTGTAGGCGCCGTTGAACTGGGCGACTTCCTCGCCCATGAGGACGACGTTCGGGTCGCGTTCGATTTCCTCGGACATGGCGGCCCGGAGGGCTTCGCGGTAGGTGATGACGGGCATTGGACTAAAAGTTGAAAGTTGAAGGACGAAAGTTGAAAGGCCCGGAGATCAGTCGAAGAAGAGGGCGCCCTCGGATTTGCGGTCGGCGGGATTGTCGATCTCCCAATAGACATCCTTCTTGATGTCCTCGACGGTCGGGTAGGGGCTCGCCTCGGCGAACTGCGCGGAGGTCTCGGCCTCGGCGCGGGCAGACTCGTCGATCTTGGCGACGAGTTCGTCGGTGAGCGTCTTCTCGGCGAGGAGGGAATTCTGGAACACCATCAGCGGGTCCTTCGTGGACTTGTAGTCCTCGATTTCCTTCTTGTCGCGGTAAGTGGTGTCCGGATCGGCGACCGAATGGCCGCGGTAGCGGTAGGTGCGGATCTCGAGGACGCTCGGCAGCGACTTCTCGTGGGCGAGCTTGAGGGCCTGGCTGACCTTGTCGCGGACCTCGAGGACATCGTGGCCGTTCTCGACGATGTCCCAGTTCATGCCGTAGCCCTCGGCGCGCTGCGCGAGGCTGGGGCCGGCGGAGGAGCGCTCCTGGCTCGTGCCCATCGAGTAGCCGTTGTTCTCGATGATGAAGATGACCGGCAGCGACCAGAGGGCCGCCAGGTTGTAGGACTCGTGAACCGCGCCCTGGTTGACGGCGCCGTCGCCCATGAACGCCATGCAGGCGCCCTTGAGGCCCTTGTATTTCAACGCGTAGGCGAGGCCGGTCCCGAGCGGGATCTGGCCGCCCACGATGCCGTGGCCGCCCCAGAAATTGCGCGTCGGGTCGAAGTAATGCATCGAGCCGCCCTTGCCCTTGGAGCAGCCGGTGTATTTGCCGTAGTTCTCGGCCATCATTTCGTTCATGCCCATGCCAACCGCAAGCGCGTGGCCGTGGTCGCGGTAGGCCGTGATGATGTGGTCATTCTTGCCCATGACCGACACGCAGCCGATGGCGATCGACTCCTGTCCAATATAGAGATGGAGGAAGCCGCCGATTTTGCCCTGCTGGTAGCTGCGCAGGCAGCGTTCCTCAAAGCGGCGGATGCGGACCATGTCCCGGTAGAGGGCGATCTTTTCATCCTGGCCGAGTTTGACGTTGATGGGGGCTTGGCGCGCATCATAGCCCGGATTGGCGACTTCGGACTTTTTGGCGGCAGTGGGTTTCTTGGTCACGTGGAATAGTTTGAGTTTGAAGCAATATCGGGACGCAGGAATTCCTCTTTTAGGGAAACCTCGCCGAACACAAGCGAAAGTTGCGTGTTAAGCCAGTCGAAGCCGGCCAACGCCGAAGAAGAACCTCAGCTTCCTCGCGTAATCTGTTCCACCGTAATCTGGATCGGAGAAACCGCGCAGTTTGCCTTCAGCGCGACAAACCCGTCGCGATATTGATCGAAGATCGGCCAGAGCGCCGCCTTGTCCGTCTCGGGAATCGGCAGAGTCCGGATTTGCTCGCGAGAGAAGAACCCGAATTTTCCCTCCGTGATGTCGCCCGGGAGTCCGCCGATGGGCTTCTTGCAGTGGAAAAGAAACATCAGCCAATGCGTTTCGCCCTGATAGGCCTTCTCGGCAATCATCGCGAAGAGGTGCAGGTCCTCCGGTGCGACCTTCAGACCGGTTTCCTCCTCGGTTTCGCGCACCGCGCACTCGAAGGGCGACTCGCCGGTCGTCATCTCGAGCTTGCCGCCGATGGGCGTCCAGATGCCGAGGTTCGGTTGCTTCGCCCGCAACAGCAGCAACTGCTCGCCGGCGGCGTTTTCAATGAAGACCAGGGCGCTTATCTTGTAGGGCAGGGTGGGAGTCATCGCTCGGGTTTGAGCGTGACCTGCCGCATCCGCTCGGCAACGTTTTTGGTGCACATGCGCCTTCGTGATTTAATGCGGTTGGGCCTGGTCTACGCGTTTCTCGGTCTTATCCCGCTCGGCGCGCAACCGGTTGCCAAGCCCAAGCTCGAGGTCACCGCGGTTCATTTTGCCCTGGTGACCGCACCGGGTTCCAGCGCCCGCTGGCTCGAGGCGGACGTCGAGCTCGATGCGCGCGTGGTCGGCGGCCGGAGCCTTTTTGTCGACCGCGTGAAGGTGACCCTTGCCCTCGGCGTCCGCGCGCTCGGAGGCGTCCGCCGGTATTTCCGGGCCGACTGCGAGGCGGTCGCGCTCGAGAACGGGCCGGCTCATTTCCGCTTCTACCTGCCCGCGGAGGTGGTGAAGCGCGACGGGCTGACCGGCGAAGCGGAATCATGGACCGTGCAGCTTGCGGCGGGGGGCGACGCGCTGCCCGAGACGCCGCGTAACGTGAATGTCACGTTGCGCGACCCGGCCCGCCGCCGGGTTTTCGCGCAGGAAGTCGCCGCGGCCGCCCCGGCCAATGACGGCATCCTCGTCCCGCAGCATCTCTCGCCCTTCGCGGCATCCTATCCGGACGCCACGCCCACGGCGATCCGCCGGCCGTAATAAATAAGATTGCCGGCCTTCCGGCACACCGAAAGCTTCACGCCGCGTCCCCCATGCCCATTTCGCGTGTCATAGTTCTTGATTGCGGTGCCAGCCGGGCTGCAATCGGAGTGTTCAGTCGCAAGGGCGCCCGGCTCCGGCTTGACGATTTTGCGGTCGAACTGTTCCCGGCGACCGCCGGCAGTGACGACAACTGGCTGGAAACTACTCGCGCCGCCCTGCTGACCCTGCGCTCCCGTGTGAAGGCGGCCGGTCCCGTGGTCCTCGTGCTGCCGGCGCACCTGGCGCTGACCAAGCTCATCAAGACCCCGCGCGTCGAGCCGGCCAAGCGCGAGAAGATCATCCGCTTCGAGGCCGAGCAGAACATCCCCTACGCCCTGTCCGACGTGGTCTGGGACAGCGTCGTGGTGGGCGAGCGCGACATCGATCTCGAGGTCCTGCTCGCGGCCGCCAAGCTCGATGCCGTCGAGCCCCTCTGCGCCGCCGCCCAGGCCGCGGGTTTTGAGCCGCGCTTCGTGCTGCCGTCGTCGCTGGCGACGCTCGCCGGCTTCCGCCTCGTCCACGGTTCGCCGGCCCAGTCCTCGCTGATCCTCAACCTCGGCGCCCGTTCCACGACGCTGCTGCTGACCGAGGACAAGCGCTTCGTCGCGCGCAGCCTCGCGCTCGGGGGCAACAGCATCACCCAGCAGATCGCCCAGAACCAGGCCTGCGATGCCGAGGAGGCGGAGGCCATCAAGCTTTCCGACCGCAGCGCCAGCCTCACGGCCGACGCCATGGAGAGCCTCGCGACGCGGCTCGCGCAGGAGATCACCCGTTCCGTCCTCCATTTCCGCCGGCAGAGCGACATGGGCAATCCCGCGCGCGTCCACCTGACCGGCGGCGGCGCCCGGCTCGGCGGCCTCGACGAGGCGCTTGCCACCAAGCTCAAGGTCCCGGTCGAGCGCCTTGATGTGCTGGGCGCGGTGGAGATCGGGTCCGCGGCCGCGAAGCACGATGCCGCCGAGCACGCGCTCACGCTGGCCGATCTGCTCGGCGCCGCCGCCACGCAGCTGCTGCCCGGCCAGTCCTTGCTCAATCTCCTGCCGCCGCGCCTGCGCAGCCACGAGAACCTGCGCCGCCGCCAGCCCTGGCTGGTGGCGGCCGCCGCCCTCGCCGTCGCGGCGGTGCTGCCGCCCCTCCTGCATTTCCACGGCCTGGCCGCCGAGGCGGAGCGCAAGACCGCGGCGATCGAGCGCGAGCTCGCCCCGCTGCGGGAGCGCGATGCGCACAACAAGTCCAACCTGCAGCAACTGGAGGAACTTCGCCAGCAGGTGCTCCAGCTGCAGGGCGTCTACGAACGCCGCGCCACCTGGCTCTCCCTGCTCGCCGACCTCCAGGGCCGCCTGGTGCACGTCGAGGATGTCTGGCTCGAGAAACTTTCCGTCGTCCCGGGCACGGCGACGGTGCCGGAGAAGCTCGTGATATCCGGCCGGATGCTGGACAAGACCAACCCGCTCTCGAAGGTCAGCGTCGAGACCACGAACCGGGTGAAGTCGCTCCTGAAGGACATCGACAGCTCCCCCTACGTGAAGGTGGCCGAGGAGGGCCAGCGCTTTGACAACACCCAGCCGGGCATCCTGAAGTTCGACTTCGTGCTCGTTGCCGGCGCCTCGCATCCGCTTTGACCCATGAACTGGTTTAAACGCAATCCTCTCCTCGGCGCCCTGCTGGTCGTCCTCGCGGTGTTGCTGGCGGCCGGGGGCTGGATGTTGAACCGCGAGCGCCTGCGGGCGATCCGGGCCCTCGCCAACCTTGAGCAGAAGAAGCAGGAGCGCGACTGGCTCGCCCGCCAGTCACCGGCCCTCAGCGAGGAGAATACCCAGGCCATCGCGAGGGATCTCGCCGCCGCCGGTCAGGTTCTGGCGGGTCTCCGCGCCGCGCTGCCGGGCCGCGACGCCGGCATCCTCGCCGCGCCGCCGCCGGCCAAGTCCATCGACGTATTCTTTGATCTCGCGGCCTTCGTGGAAAAGACTCGCGCGCTCGCCACGCGCATGCAGGTCGTGATCCGGCCCGACGAGCGGTTCGGTTTCGCGTCGCACGCGAACGAGGGGCCCGAGGCCGAACTCGTCCCCGCGGTCTTCCGCCAGCGCATGCTCGTGCAGTATCTGGTCGAGTCCCTGATTGAGGCCCATCCGCGCTCCTTGCTCTCCGTCCAGCGCGAGCGTCCCCTGACCGCCACCCAGCGCGCCTCCCGCAACCAGCCGCCCCAGCCGGGAGCACCCGTCGCCGCCGCGGCCCCGGCGACCGGCGGTCAGACGGCGGATTTCTTCGAGCTCGACCCGCAGCTTTCGGTTCGTGTGCCCGGGCGGATCGAGAGCGAGGCCTTCCGGCTGGAGTTCACCGGCCAGACCCCGGCGCTGCGGACTTTCCTCAATACCCTCGCATCCTACAAGCTGCCGCTGATTGTCCGCAGCGTGGAGGTCCAGCCCATGGCGGCCGATCAGCCGCAGGGCGATACGCCTGAGGCTCCGACGGTCACCGGTGCCCCCGTCCCCCTGGTCACGCAGAATCTTTCAAGGTTTGCGGTCGTGGTGGAATCCGTTGTGCTGCTGACCGCCCCGGAGAAGTCCACGCCATGACCCACCTGTTGAGAAACAACTTTGACAAGCTTCTGCTGGCCCTGGCGGCCGCCGTCCTCGCGTTGAGCGGAGTCTGGATGTGGCAGCAGCAGGCCGATGTCCGCCGCGTGCGTGCCCAGGCGGTTGTGGCCCAGCTGGCCGGCGCTTCCTATGAAGTGGCCAATCTCCATGCGCCGGACCTGACCGCCGCCACCTGGCCCAAGGCTCCTTCCCAGTCCCATGGCCGCGGCTGGCTCTACGAGGTTTTCACACCGCCGGTCATCTATTACAACACCCTCGCCAAATCCTTCACGGTGACCGCCCCCGGGATGCCCGGTGAGTCCGGTGCGGATTTCGGCCTTGAGCTGGTCGGCGTGAAGCGCGAGCCCTACCGGCTCCAGCTCGTCGGCTACGTCGGCAGCCCCGGCGACTACCGTGCGGCCTTCGTCAGCTCGGCGCAGCCCGAGACCCTGCTGGTCCGCGAGGGCCGCCGCTTCGCCGACCTCGGCCTGACCCTCAAGAGCTTCGACGTGAAGAAAGTGCTCGTCGAGCACGGCGACGCCTGGCCCGTCTACGACATCGCCGCGCTGGCCGTGCTCCTCGACGACCGCACGGGCGCCGACGTCGTGCTCGACAGCCGCGCCCGCAAGTTCACCGACACCCCGCTCGCCGTGCTCCAGTCCGCCGGCGGCGACGGCAAGCCCCGCGAGTTCCACGAGGGAGACACCTTTTCCGATGACACCTCCACCTACCGCGTCGAGCGCATCCAGCTCGATCCGCCCGAGGTGGTGGTCGCCCGCCAGGTGCCGGGCCTTCCGCAGCCCGAGACCAAGGTGCTGCATCCCGCTTCCGCCTCCAAGCCCGGCGACCAGCTGACGGCCCAGGCTCCCACGCAATTCCCCGACCGCCCGACCACCGGGCTGGCCACCAACGGTAAGTAATCCCGCCTGCTGCATGAATCGTCTCGCCCGGCTCTCCGCCTTGTTGTCCGTCCTTTTCGCCCTCGGGCTCGTTTGCGCACAGGCCGCCCGCCAGCCCGAGCCCGACGCGGCCGAGGCCAAGATCCGGCTTCTCTCCGAGGCCCTTCACGCCCGCGACATCGGCGACATCCCCACCGCCCGCAAGAACCTGCAGGAACTACTCGCCCTCACGCCCAACGACGAGACCGTCAAGCGCCTCCTCGCCAGCCTCGACCGGGGACCGCAGAAGAAGGTGACCGTTTCCGGCGGCACCGTCACGCCTTCCGCTCCCGATGCCGCCGCCTCCGAGGCGGACCAGCTGGCCCACGCCGAGGAGCAGCGCCTCAACAGCCTCCTTGCCACCGCCACGGCCGCCGCCCGCGAGACCCGCGCGCTGGCCCGGCAGAACCAGTTTGCACAGGCCATCGACACCGCTGACCGCGCCTTGGCGGGCGTGCCGGAAAACAACGTGACCAAGGACGCCCTGGCTGATCTTGGTGCCGCCCGCGCCGAGGCCGTCACCGCCCGTGACCAGTATCTCGCCGGCGTAGCCGCCGCCGCCGCGAAGGCCGCCGAACCCGCGCCGGCTCCGGCCGCGCGCCCCGCCGAGCCCGTCGTCGCCGAGGCGCCCGCCGCCGCGCCGGCGGCCCAGGCTCCCGCGCCCGTTGCCCAGAAGAACGAAGCCGCGGCCCTCGTGGCCCGCGGTCGCAGCCAGTATCTCGCCGGCGATGCCGACGCCGCCCGGAAGACCTTCGAGCGCGCCGAGGCCCTCGAGCCGGGCAATGCCGACGCCAATTATTTCCTGAAGCGCATCGTCAGCGAGTCCACCGCCGCGGATGCTGACCGCAAGCGCACCACCGCCCAGATGATCAATGAGGTCAACAAGGCTTGGCAGCGCCCCGGCGTCTTTACCGAGAAGGAAGCCGCAGCGTCCGCGGCCGCCGCCGGCCCATCCCCGCTTTTGGAGAAGCTGAACCGTATCATCCTGCCGAGCGTCAACTTCAGCGGTATGGAACTCAGCCGCGTCGTCAACACCCTCAGTGTCATCTCCGAGGAATACGACCAGACCGGCGCCACCCCGAAGGGCGTCAACATCGTCCTCATGGATCAGGGCAAGGGGAACCCGAGTGTCAACATCACCCTCCGCAATCTCCCGCTGAAGCGTGTCCTCGACTTCATCACCGACTCCGTCGGCTACCAGTATGAAGTTCAGGCTGACGCCATCGTCGTTCGCCCGGGTGGCGAGCAGTCCGCCCTCGACACCCAGTTCTTCCCCATTTCCCGCTCTACCGTCCTCCGCATGAGCGGCAAGGGCGCTGCCGGCACGGCTGCGGCGGCCGATCCGGCCAAGGCCGGCGCCGCCGCGACTCCGGCTCCCGACACCTCCACGGTGGAAGGCGAGGGGCAGGCTATCCGCAACTTCCTCCAACTCGCCGGCGTGTCCTTCGGCGAGGGCAGCACCCTCGCGTTCGACGGCTCGCAGCTCATCGTCACCCAGACCCCGCGCAACATGGAGCGCATCCGGAACATTCTGAACCGCTACAACGACGTCCGCCAGGTCGAGATCGAGGCCAAGTTCATGGAGGTCCAGGAAGGCGTGCTCGATGAGCTCGGCGTCCAGTGGAACATCGCCACCAAGGCCACCCAGCACTCCGGCGCCGTCGCTACCTACACGACTGGCACGCGCAGCCTAGCCGACGCCTTCAGCAGCGCCGTCGCCGGCACTGCCGGGGCGATTTCCCGCGCGGCCGTCCCGAGTGTCACGCAGACCAGCATATCCAGCTCGTCGTCGCAGAATTTCGACCCGACCGGGACGATCCTGCTCGGCTCCTCGTCTTCCACCAGCAATACGTCCAGCACCACGCCCGGCACCAGCTCGCTCGACCTGCCGATCGTCAACAACGCGCCCACCATACCGGGCACGAACAACATCGGCGTCGGCGCTAACCCGCTCGCGAGCATCACGGGCATCCTTGGCGAGTTCAACGTCAACGCCGTCGTCCGCGCCCTCTCGCAGAAGACCGGCACCGAGCTGCTCAGCGCGCCCAAGCTCACCGTCCTCTCCGGCAACGCCGCCACGATCACCGTCGCCCAGGAGCTGCGCTACCCGCAGTCCTACGGCCAGGTGCAGTCTCAGGTCGGCACCGGCAGCGCCAGCGGCGGCGGCTCGGCCGGCGTCACCATCACCGCCGGCACCCCGCAGGAATTCACCACGCGCAACGTCGGCGTCGAGCTGAAGGTCACGCCCACCGTCGAGGAGGATGACTACTCCATCAGCCTCGACCTCAACCCCAAGGTCACCGAGTTCGAGGGTTTCGTCGAATACGGCGGCCAGAGTGTCGCCGTTTCCGGCAGCACCACCGTCACCGTGCCCTCGGGTTTCTACCAGCCCATCTTCGGCGTCCGGGAGATGACCACGAAGGTCACGATCTGGGACGGCGCCACGCTCGTCATGGGCGGCCTCACGCGTGAGGACGTCAAGAACGTCAGCGACAAGGTCCCCGTCCTCGGCAACCTGCCCGGCCTCGGCCGGCTTTTCCGCAGCAGCGGCGAGAGCACGCAGAAGCGCAACCTCCTGATCTTCGTCACGGCCAACCTCGTGAGCCCCGGCGGCTCGCTCAAGAAACAGTCCGTGCAGGGCGTCCAGCCCGGCACCCTGTATCAGAACCCGACGATCGTCACCCCCGCCGGCGCCAGCACCCGCGGGAAGTAAGGCACGGAGGCGCGTGCGTTGTTCGGCGGAAACCGGTCGGCGGTTCTGCGACGCGTCCGGCCCGGCGCGGATTTCAGGGCGGTTTGGAACAGGCGGAATCGGCATTGGTCCTCCCGGCTGTCCACGGGTAGTCCCGGTAGCCGGCCAACGCGGTCACGGCTCGACGGACGGGCTGCCGCTTGCCACGCGCCCGCTCTTTCTTTCGCGTGCGCCAATGTTGTCGGGACCATGAAACGGGCTTTTGACTGGTGCCCGTTGGCGCGCCCGGCTTGCAAACCACTGCGGATTCTGAGCTCTTGGCCCGACGCGGGCCCGCGACCGAGGTGATGTGATCCATATCTCGGCGTGAAGTGTATTTCAGTTTTTCAGCCACCGCCCATGTCTCCCTCAAAAAAAACCAAATCGCCGGGACTGCTTTCCCTCTCCCTGCTCGTTCCCCTGCTGCTGCTGGCCTCGCCCCTGTCCGGGGCCACCAAGGCCGCCGACCTGCTCAGCGACCTCAAGGCGGCACTCGCCGGCCCGGCGGAGGCCGGAGCCCCGGGGACGCCGGTCAGCCCCCAGATCAACCAGTATCTGTCCGCCCTCGGCAGCGCGCTGGCCCGGGGGCGCTATGCGGAATGTGACCAGCTGATCAGCGTGCTCCGCACGAGCGGCCTCGCCAGCAACGCCAAGGTCGCCGCCTGCCTCGACCAACTGTCCGCCGAAATCGCGGTGACGAGCACGGCCGCCGACGCGGCGCGGGACAAGGCCTTGGAGGAGATCATCGCCGACGCCGGGGCCAAGTTCACCGCCAAGGCCAAGGCTTCCGACTTCGACCCGTTGCTGAAACGCCTCGCCAGCCTGCCTTCCCCTGGCGGCGGGCAATACAACGACCCGGGCGCGCAGAAGCTGGAACTGGTCCGCTCCTTCGTCACCCGGGCCCAGGATTACATGCAACAGTCCGCCACGGGCAACGCGGAGCAGGCCGCCAACATCCTGAACGAGCTCGTCCAGCTCACCGGCCGGATTCCCTCCGTGTCGCGCAGCCAGCTCCTGGCCCTGCAAAGCGAGGCGGCGGCGCGCCTCGGTGCCCGCAACGAGGCGGCCACGGCGCGCTTCGAGTCGCTCAAGAAGACCGTGCAGGGGCTCATTGAGACGGCCAAGACCGCCGCCGACTTCGACGAGATCCTCGCGGAAATGGCCAAACCCGTTGTCACTAACTATAACTACTCGAACAACAATCTGGGCAATCAGATCGAGAACCTCCGCCGTTTCACCCGCCGCTGGCAGGACTACTACGGCCAGCTCGAGGCGGGCAACGGCCAGGCGGCGCAGACCACCCTCAGGGAAATCGCCGGGGACAACAACAGCGAGGCGTTCTATCCCCGCTCCCGCATCCTGGCGCGGTTGAACGGCAAGCCTGTCCTGCCGACCAGCGCCGACGCGGTCGGTGAGCTGGTTCCTCCCGACGCACTCACGCTCGACACCATCGACAAGCTGGCGCGCCAGCTGGCCGCCCGCCCGGGACCGGGCGCCTATGGCGCGCCCGAGCCTGGCAAGGAAGATCTGGCCACCGAGGTCAACCGGTTCCGCTCCGCCGCCAATCAACTGAGGTTGGGAAATTTCCAATCGGCTTACACCCAGGCCCGCCCCGGTAGCTCCGCGCCGCACACCGGTGAATATTCGCTCGCCCTGGCCCGCATGCAGCAGGCGCTGATTCTCCAGATCCTGCCGGGCTACATCAGTGCGCCGGCCGAGCTGAAGCCGACCGCCAAGGAAGCCCCCGACGCCTACCTTATGCGGGTTCTCGCCCATGCGCGGGAAAAGGCGGACTGGTCGCTGGCTTACCGGGCTATTGACGCGATGGGCTGGCTGAACCCAAACAGCGCCGGTATTACGGCGCTCGACTTTTCCGGTTACCGCTCATTCTTCACCGGACTGAATCAGGAAAAGGCGGGGCAGTGGGTTTGGGCGACCCGATATTACTTGGGTGCCCTCAAGTCCACCGGACAGGCTTTTCCCGCGGAAGAGATCGGCCGCCGGCTGCAGGAGATCAAGGCCGCCCATCCGGCGGAATATGAGAGTGGTGAAAAACAGTCCGAGACCAGCTACTTGGAAATGGGGCGCAACGGGGCCATGACTCCGGGTATCATTCCCCCGGGCTATATGATGATCAGGAACCCGAACAACGTTCCACCGTTGGTCGGGTCACGCAACCCACCGCCGGAAAACGTGCCGACCCCGGTGGCCCCCGAGCCGGCCGCGAGGAAGGAAACGCCGGAGCCGGAAAAGACCCCGGCCGCGCCCGCCGCCGAACCCAAGAAATGACCCGGCGGGTTGATGCCGCGCCCCGGGGCCGGGGCGCGCTTTGCCGTTGGGCTTGTTACCCTGGCAGCACCTTGAGCACCGCGTAGCTCTTCTTGCCCTTGCGAAGAAGCAGATACTTGCCGAAGAGCAGATCGCTGGTCGTGACGCTGCGCGTGTGGTCGGGGACGCGGACGTTGTTCAGGTAGATGCCGCCGGCCTCGAGGTCCTTGCGGGCGGCGCCCTTCGACGGAGCCAGACCGGATGCGACGATCAGGTCGGTGATGGCCGAGCCGGCACCGTCGAGCTTCGCCATCTCGAACTCCTTCGTCGGCACTTCACCGACGACGTCGTTGAAGATGGCCTCGCTGATGCCATCGAGCGAGCCGCCAAAGAGGATCTCAGTCGCCTTGAGCGCGGCCGTGACCGCCTCGGCGCCGTGGACGAGCGTCGTCATCTCCTTCGCGAGGGCCTTCTGCGCGGCGCGCGCGCCCGGGTTGGCCTTCAGCTCGGCCTCGAGCGCCGTGATCTCGGCCTGGGAGAGGAAGGTGAGCGTCTTGAGCAGCTTGATGACGTCGGCGTCGTCCGCGTTCACGAAGAACTGGTAGAAGCGGTAGGGGCTGGTCTTCTTCGGGTCGAGCCACACCGTGCCCGTCGCCGTCTTGCCATATTTGCTGCCGTCGGACTTCGTGAGCAACGGGAACACGAGGCCCCACACCGTCGCGCCGAGTTTCTTGCGCGTCAGCTCCGTGCCGACCGTGATGTTGCCCCACTGATCGGTAGCGCCAACCTGCAGCTCGCAGTTCATCGCCTTCCGCAGGTGCTGGAAATCGTAACCCTGCAGCAGCATGTAGCTGAATTCCGTGAAGCTGATGCCCGTGCTGCGGTCCTCCATGCGCGAGCGGACGGAATCCTTCGCGATCATGGAGTTCACCGTGATGTGCTTGCCGACGTCGCGCAGGAACTCGAGGAAGGTCACCTGGCCGGTCCAGTCGAAGTTGTTGACGAGGCGGGCGGGATTCTTGGCCGTGTCGAAGTCGAGGAACTTGGTCAGCTGGGTGCGGACGGCCGCGATGTTGTGCGCGACCTGCTCGGGCGTCTGCAGGTTGCGTTCGTCGGACTTGCCGGAGGGGTCGCCGACCATGCCCGTGGCGCCACCGGCGAGGGCGATCGGGTGGTGGCCGGCCAGCTGGAAGCGGCGCAGGGCGAAGAGCGGGACGAGGTTGCCGACGTGCAGGCTGTCGGCGGTCGGGTCAAAGCCGCAGTAAAGCGTGAGCGGGCCCTCCGCGAGGCGCTTGGCCAGCGCGTCGCGGTCGGTGCAATCGGCATACAGGCCGCGCCATTCGAGTTCTGCGAGGATGTCGGTCATCTTGGGAAAGCTGGCCCCATTAGCCCGAACGAAGGCGCGGGAGGCAAGGGGAGATTTAGGCCCGACCCATTGGGGGATGGACCCCTCCCAGGCCGTCCGGCAAACGGAACTTATAGCCCTCGCACTCAATTTAGTAAGGGCCGTCATACCCGCCTAAAATGGGTTGCCGCGCGGAATCTGTAGGTTCTAGTTATGGCCTCCCATGCGGTGGACTTCCCGCCGCTCCCAACCACGAACCTTAACCCGTTTTAACCATGCCCCTCGCTGTTGGCTCCAAAGCCCCCGATTTCACCCTCAAGACGAAAGCCGCCGACGGTCCCAAGGACGTCAAGCTGAGCGACAACTTCGGCAAGTCCCAGACTGTGCTGCTGTTCTTCCCCGCGGTCTTCACCGGCGTCTGCACGCAGGAGATGTGCGACCAGACCTCCGGCCTCGGCGAATACGAGAAGGCTGGCGCCACCGTCTACGGCATCAGCGTTGACAACCCGTTCGCCCAGGAGGCCTGGGCCAAGCAGAACAAGATCGGCATCACGCTGCTGAGCGATCTCAACAAGACCGTCACGAAGGCCTACGACGTCCTCTTCCCGAACCTCGTCGGCATCTACGAGACCTCCGCCCGTGCCGCCTTCGTCATCGGCAAGGACGGCGTGATCAAATACGCCGAGCAGACCGCGACCCCGAAGGACCTGCCCAACTTTGCGGCGGTCAAGGCGGCCCTGGCCAAGTAAGCAACCTGTAGGGGCGCCGCTTGACGGCGCCCGGGCGGCGACCAGCGCCGCCCTATCAATCTGAATCTCCCATGAGCAACCTCCCGAATCCGTTCAATACCCTGCAGACCTTTGAAGGTGGCAAGAAGTTCTACTCCTTGCCCGCCCTCGAGAAGGCCGGCTTCCCCATCTCGCGCCTGCCCGTGAGCATCCGCCTCGTCCTCGAGGCCGTGCTGCGCAATTGCGACGGCAAGCGCGTCCTGGAGTCCAACATCCGCGAACTCGCGGCCTGGAAGCCCACGGAGCCCCGCACCGCGGAGATTCCCTTCGTTGTCGCCCGCATCGTGCTGCAGGACTTCACGGGCGTGCCGCTCCTGGTCGATCTCGCCGCGATGCGCTCGGCCGTGGCCAAGCTCGGCAAGAACCCGAAGATCATCGAGCCGCTCGTGCCTGTCGACCTCGTGGTCGACCATTCCGTGCAGGTGGACTTCTCCGGCAGTGCTGACGCGCTCAAGAAGAACCTCGACCTCGAATTCACCCGCAACCGCGAGCGCTACCAGTTCCTCAAGTGGGGCATGCAGGCCTTCGAGACCTTCAAGGTCGTGCCCCCGGGCATCGGCATCGTGCACCAGGTCAACCTCGAGTATCTCGCCAAGGGTGTGCTCAACCAGGGCGACGTCTACTATCCTGACACGCTCGTCGGCACCGACTCGCATACGACGATGATCAACGGCATCGGCATCGTGGGCTGGGGCGTCGGCGGCATCGAGGCCGAGGCCGGCATGCTCGGCCAGCCCGTCTATTTCCTGACTCCCGACGTCGTCGGTGTCTACCTGACCGGCGCCCTCAAGGAGGGCGTCACGGCCACCGACCTTGCCCTCACCGTCACGCAGCTCATGCGCAAGGCGAAGGTCGTCGGCAAGTTCGTCGAGTTCTACGGCCCGGGCGCCGCCGCGCTGCCGGTTGTCGACCGCGCCACCATCGCCAACATGGCGCCGGAATACGGCGCGACCATGGGCTTCTTCCCGATCGACGCCGAGTGCTCGAACTACCTCCGCGCCACCGGCCGCGACGAGAAGCTCGTCGCCACCTACGAGGCCTACTACAAGGCCCAGGGCCTGTGGGGCATCCCGCAGAAGGGTGCGATCGACTACTCGCAGGTCGTCGAGCTCGACCTCGGCAGCGTTGTTCCCAGCGTTGCCGGCCCGAAGCGTCCGCAGGACCGCATCGAGCTGCAGAACCTCAAGCGCGATTTCACCGCGTCATTCTCGAAGCCCGTCACCGAGGCCGGATTCGGCAAGAAGGCCGAGGAATTCTCCACCGTCAGCGCCCAGGTCAACGGCTCCAAGGTCGGTCACGGCTCCGTGCTCATCGCCGCCATCACGAGCTGCACGAACACCTCCAACCCGAGCGTCATGCTCGCAGCCGGCCTCGTCGCCAAGAAGGCCGTCGAGAAGGGTCTGAAGGTTAATCCCATGGTGAAGTCCTCGCTGGCCCCCGGCTCGCGGGTCGTCACCGACTACCTTAACAAGACCGGGCTCACGCCCTACCTGGACAAGCTCGGTTTCCAGACCGTCGGCTACGGCTGCACGACCTGCATCGGCAACTCCGGCCCGCTCTCCGCCCCGATCGAGGAGGCCATCGTGAAGAACGATCTTGTCGCCGCGTCGGTCCTCTCCGGCAACCGCAACTTCGAGGCCCGCGTCCACCAGAACATCAAGGCCAACTTCCTCATGTCCCCGCCGCTCGTCGTCGCCTTCGCGCTCGCTGGCCGCGTGGACATCGACATGTCCAAGGATCCGATCGGCAAGGACCAGGCCGGCGCCGACGTCTACCTGAAGGACCTCTGGCCCACCCTTCAGGAAGTGCGCGACCAGATGGCCGCCGCGCTCAAGCCCGAGGTGTTCCGCCGCCTCTACACGGACTTCGCCGCGCAGAACCCGAAGTGGAACGAGATCCCGTCCAGCACGGGCAACGTCTACGCCTTCGACGCCAAGTCGACCTACATCCAGGAGCCGCCGTTCTTCACGAACTTCTCGATGACCCCGGGCAGCATCGCCGAGATCAAGGGCGCCCGCGCTCTCGGCATCTTCGGCGACAGCGTGACGACCGACCACATCTCGCCCGCCGGCGCCATCAAGAAGACCTCGCCCGCCGGCAAATACCTGCTCGATAACGCCGTGACCTTCGAGGATTTCAACTCCTACGGCTCCCGCCGTGGCAACGACCGCGTGATGACCCGTGGCACCTTCGCGAACGTCCGCATCAAGAACCTGATGCTCGGCGGCAAGGAAGGCGGCAACACGATCGGCGCCGACGGCGTCGAGACCTCGATCTACGATGCGTCGATGGCCTACCAGCAGGCCGGCACGCCGCTCATCATCCTCGCCGGGCAGGAATACGGCACCGGCTCGTCGCGCGATTGGGCGGCCAAGGGCACCAACCTGCTCGGCGTGAAGGTCGTCGTTGCGCAGAGCTTCGAGCGCATCCACCGTTCCAACCTCGTCGGCATGGGCGTGCTGCCCCTGCAGTTCAAGGAGGGCACGACGGCGCAGACGCTCAAGCTCGACGGCTCCGAGAGCTACGATGTGGTCGGCCTGACCGCGGCGATCAAGCCGCAGCAGGACCTGACACTGAAGGTCACCCGCAAGGACGGTTCGGTTGAGAACGTGCCGGTGCGTTGCCGCATCGATACGCCCATCGAGATCGAATACTACCAGCACGGCGGCATTTTGCCCTACGTCCTTCGTCAGATTGTGACGAAGAATTGATTTGTCGGCCGGGGTCCCGCCCCGGCATCCTTCACAACCGGCCGCCTCGGCGGCCGGTTGCAGAGCCCCCACGCCATGCCTGAAGCTTCCAAGCCAACCTTTCTGGTCGACGCCTATGCCGATCCCGTGCTCGTGCGCATCGAGGGACGGGCGTCGTTCGCCAACAGCGGCAGCCTGAAGGACTTCTTCGCCGAGCTGATCAAGCAGGGCAAGACCCGCTTTGTGGTCGATTTCCAGCAGTGCACCAGCATGGACAGCACCTTCCTCGGGGTGCTCGCCGGTGCGGCCCTCGACCTGCGCCGCCAGACGCCGCCCGGCACCCTGACGCTCACGCGGGTGGGGGAGCGCAACCTCGAGCTGATCCGCAACCTCGGGCTGCACCGCCTCGCGACCGTCGATGCCGGCTCCTTCCCGATGAATTTCGACGGAGCCGCGCAGGGACTGGACACCAAGGCCAAGACGGAGATCGAGAGCGCCCGCCTCGTGCTGGAAGCCCACGAACATCTCATCTCGGCCGACGCGGCGAACGCCGCGAAGTTCCAGGACGTGATGGCGTTCCTCCGCAACCGCGTGGATCCGCGGTGAGGGAGGTTTCCGTGACCTTGGAGGCGGGACTATCAGTCCCGCGAGGCATAGGCGACGCCGCCATCCCGCGGGATTGATAGCCCCGCCTCCATCAGCAAGCACCGAAGATTTCGGCTCGGCATTTCGCGCCGGAAAGCCGAGGTTCAAGCCATGATGTTGTTCCTGCTCGGCGGCTTCCTCGGCGCGGCCCTGGTCTACGCGCAATACTGGCGCGCCCAGCGGGAAACGGCGCGCATCGAGGAGGAAAAACAGGCCCTCATGGAGGAGCGCCAGATCGTGCTCGATTACATGCACACGATGGTGGACGCCGTCGGCGAGCGGCTGCCCCGCGAGGAACTGTTCCAGCGCATCGTGCACGCCGCGATCCTGAGCACCGGGGCGCTGAGCGCCTGCATTTTCGAGAAGGGCGGCGACGACATGATGCGTGGCGCCGCCGTCGAGGGCCTGTTCCCGCCGCACCGTCCGATCCCCGACACCCAGCGGATGAAGATGGGCACGCGGGCGAAGTTCATCGAGCAGGTGCTGAAGTCCGAATCCTTCCCCGTCGGCGAGGGCGTGGTCGGCCGCGTGGCGGCCACCGGGCGGGGCGAGCTGATCGTGCGGGCGTCGGACGACCCGCGCATCGTGAAGCACGAGGACGCCGCCCTCATGGTGCGCTCCGTGATCGCCGCGCCCATCATGGTGCGCCAGCGGCTGATCGGCGTTCTCTGCGTTTGCAACGCCTCGGATGGGCTGCCGTTTTCCGAGACGGATTACTCGCTTGTCGAGGCCCTCGCCGAGCAGGCGGGCCTTGCGGTGCACAATGCCGATTTCCTCAACCTGCAGGCGGACAAGCAGCGGTTCGACATCGACCTCGCGCTGGCCAGCGACGTGCAGCTCATGCTGCTGCCCCACGAGATGCCGCAGGTGCCAGGCCTCGACATCGACGCCCGCTACCTCGCGGCCCAGAAGGTCAGCGGCGACCTCTATGACGTCTTCCGGCTGGATCACGACCGGGTCGGCGTGGCCGTCGCCGATGTCTCCGGCAAGGGCATGTCGGCCTCGCTGCTGATGGCCATCTGCCGGACGACCCTGCGCCAGATCGCCCCCGCGCACAGCTCGCCGGCGCGCGTCCTGACAGAGGTCAACCGCTCGCTCGCGGGCGACGTGCACACGGGCATGTATATCACGATGACCTACGCCGTCGTCGATGCCGGCAAGAACCAGATCACGATCGCCCGCGCGGGCCACGAATTGCCCCTGCTGTCGCGACGCGATCCTTTGACCGGGGTCTATATCAGCGAATTCGTCGGTTCCGAGGGCATGCCGGTCGGCTTGGTGGACCCCGAGTTGTTCGAGGCCGCCATCTCGGGCCAGACGCTCCTGTTCGCCCCCGGCTCGACGCTCGTGCTTTACACCGACGGCCTCACCGAGGCGCCGAACGAGGACGACAAGGAATTTGGCGGAGCGCGGCTGGCCGACGCCCTGCGGGCCGCCCACACCGGTTCGGCCCGGCAGATCAACGACGACATCCTGACGGCGGTCGAGGCCTTCGCCGGAACGGGCGGGCTGCGGGACGATTACACGCTGCTGACGGTGAAGCGGACCTAGCAGCTGGAACGCGGCCTCCGGCACAGCAGGCCGGAGCGCCGGCCGCTACAGCTGACGCAAATCCCGTTTGCCTTCACCCGCTGGCTACCTATCCATAGCCGCGCATGCCCGCGACCGCCACCAAGCCCGATCCTGTTACGCCCGCCCAGCTGCCCGACGCAGCCGGGCACTTCGGCCCCTACGGCGGTATCTACGTCCCCGAAACGCTGATGACGGCCCTTGCCGAGCTCACGGCCGCCTACGAGAAGGCGCGCGACGATTCCGGTTTCCAGGCCGAGTTGCGGCAGCACCTCAAGGAATTTGCCGGACGCCCCACGGAGCTCTATTTCGCCGAGCGGCTCACGAAGCATTGCGGCGGGGCGAAGATCTACTTCAAGCGCGAGGATCTCCTCCACACGGGGGCGCACAAGATCAACAACGCCCTCGGCCAGGCGCTGCTGGCGAAGCGCATGGGCAAGAAGCGCATCATTGCCGAGACCGGTGCCGGCCAGCACGGCGTCGCCACGGCAGCGGTCTGCGCCAAATTCGGCCTAGAGTGCACCGTCTACATGGGCTCCGTCGACATGGAGCGCCAGGCCCTGAATGTTTTCCGCATGCGCCTGATGGGCGCCAAGGTCGTCGCCGTCGAGGCCGGCCAGAAGACCCTGAAGGATGCGGTCAACGAGGCCATGCGCGACTGGGTCACCAATGTGCGCAACACGCACTACATCCTCGGCTCGGCGCTCGGGGCGCACCCGTATCCGATGATGGTGCGGGATTTTCACCGCGTCATCGGGCAGGAGCTGCGGGAGCAGATCCTCGTTCGCGAGGGCCGGCTGCCCGACGAGATCGTAGCCTGCGTGGGCGGCGGCAGCAACGCGATCGGCTGCTTCTTTGATTTCCTCACGGACAAGTCGGTCAAGCTCATCGGCGTCGAGGCCGGCGGCCGCGGCCTCGCCCGCGGCGACCACGCGGCCCGCTTCGAGGGCGGCAAGCTGGGCGTCCTGCAGGGCAGCAAGACCTACATTCTCCAGAACCCCGACGGCCAGATCGAGCTGACGCATTCCGTGAGCGCCGGCCTCGACTACGCCGCCATCGGACCGGAGCACGCCTATTACCGCGACCAGGGCCGTATCAGCTACGCCTACGCGACCGACGACGAGGTGATGGATGCCTTCCAGCTTTGTTCGCGGCAGGAGGGGATCATCCCGGCGCTGGAGTCCACCCACGCCATCGTCGAGGGCCTCAAGCGCGCGAAGGCGCTGGCCAAGGACAAGATCGTCCTGATCAACCTGTCCGGCCGCGGCGACAAGGACGTGCAGCAGGTGCAGCGCATCCTGGACCAGAAAGGGTGATTGATCGGCCGGGCCTTGGTCTGCTCGGCCGTAGCCGCACTCCTTCACGGGCGGCTCCAGGGATTGGAGTCCCATTGTTCTTGATGGCTAGATCGGCGACGCGTAATTTCCGTCTCAAGCGAGATCCCGGGCCAGGATTTCGCCGCGATTCCTTTTACAATCGAGTGGTTTATTGCGTTGGCTGGGTAATAATTGCCGAGCCACTCAAGGCGGCTCAATTGGAGGGGGTGTCTTGTCTGTAATGTTCAATCACCCTGCAAATTACCGATTTCATTGAGCCAACTCTGAGTTGGCATATTCATAGTTCGGCTCAAACATGTCAGACGCACCTAATATCTCACCAGAGACGCGGCATTATGTTTGGCTGAGCAATATCTTGGTCGCTGGGTTCTGCTTCAGTTGGCTGCCATATTGGTTTATTGGCAGTAGTTGGGACATGCCTATAATGGGAGCGATTTTTATTGGCGTTCTGTATCAGTCCGCCGTGTTGAAAAAGGTGAAACCGGAGTTGGTGACGAACCCACAAGGTTATCGACGGTATTCGTTGCCGATATCGCTGTTTTTTTGCCTTTCAATTATGATGGCCCAATTGGCGTTAGCCCTGACCATCAATCGCATTCCCGTATGGGGGATGGCGACGCTAAGCATACTGTTTGCTGTTATCGCGCCTTTGGCGGCGTGGTTTGAGCCCGTAATCTGGAGAAAGCATACGCCGAACCAACCTCCGCAACCGACCCGGGCCTCCGGCCCGCTCGGTTGAATTCAACGTTGATCTAGCTGCGTGCATTCAAGCGGAAAAATAAAATACTGATCCGCGGCGGATGAGGCAGCGGTTAGAGTAATCCGGCAGAGGGCAGCAGAGGACAGGGACCGGGCATGATGTGAGTAA